>Ga0164290_1000177_pt1 | contig 238425 bp, 182 predicted proteins | sample Micstemetagenome_FD_108782 | JGI IMG/M metagenome (GOLD analysis project Ga0164290, IMG submission 108782) | Contaminated culture microbial community from soil near Moab, Utah, USA - Microcoleus steenstrupii SON62 (Illumina Assembly) | ecosystem: Environmental > Terrestrial > Soil > Soil crust...
CCGCGGACAACAACACCTTGTATTTCGCCGTCAGATTCGGCATCCTTGCCTCCTCGTACCAGAACCCGCCAACAACCCGTACCGAAGATTAACTCAACCTGACGGAATTGGATAGACGGAGCAATAGTGACTCAGCCAGAATGTGCTGCATTTCTGACGGGTGAACGGACTTGGTCACTCGACGCTGGTCATTAGCTCAGTCGCAAACCGTCTGGTAATGAAACAGGTGTTGGCCCTGCCTGAACCTTGGTGGAGGCGAGTCTGTCATGGTCGCATCAGAGAATTCCCGGTTGCGTGCTGACTCGGACTTTCGGTGATGAAATTGGACACTTGCTGGCAGGGGGTTTGGTCGATAAACTTCGAGAGGCATGGTGGATATAGCTCAGTTGGTTAGAGCGCCAGATTGTGGTTCTGGATGTCGCCGGTTCGAATCCGGTTATCCACCCTTAACGTGTAACATGTTACAGCATCGATGGTTATCTCCCGTGAAGGCAGACGGAGCGTGACGGGGTGGACGGGCATCGTCAACATCGCCAAACCGGCGGACATCACCTCGCGAGATGCGGTCGATCGGGTTAAGCGGTGGGTCAAACCGGCGAAAATTGGTCATGCCGGTACTCTGGACCCCCTGGCGACGGGCGTGTTGTTAATCGCCGTCGGTTCAGCCACCAGGCTGGTGGCTCATCTCCAACAGTTGCCGAAAACGTATCGCGCAGCGTTTCGGCTGGGTGAAACCAGCGACTCCGATGATGTGACCGGCGCTATCATTTCCCGGCAAGATGCGTCTGCGATTTCGCGTGAGCAGGTGCTGGCGGCACTCAATGCCTGCGTGGGAACGATTTTGCAGACGCCGCCACAAGTCTCGGCGGTGCATGTTGCCGGTCGACGTGCTTATGCGTTGGCGCGCCAGGGGGTGGAGTTTGAATTGCAACCACGGCCCGTGGATGTCTACTCAATGCAGCTTCTCGATTGGGCTCCACCAGAATTTTCCATCGAGATGACATGCGGCAGTGGCACTTATGTGCGTTCGATTGGCCGAGATGTGGGGATGACGCTGGGTTGTGGTGCCTTGATGACATCACTGGTCCGTACTGCGATCGGTCCTTTCACACTGCATAAGGCCTTGCCCATCGAGCACCTATCCCGGGACGTGGTCTCGCAGGCCTTGCAGCCTGCGGTGGCCGCTGTGCCAAAGTTGCCGAAAGTCACGGTGAATGATTTAGAAGAGCGAGCCATTCGCTGTGGCCAAACCGTGCCGCTCCCGCGAGAATTGTCCTTAAGCGCTGGCCAGGAACTCGCCTGGGTCGATGCCGTGGGATGTCTGGTGGGAATTGGTGCGGTGACCGCCACAGACCATCGTGTGCAACCTCGGATTGTGTTGCCGCGCGACGTTTGAGAAATCTGGAACGGCACGCCGCGATTGAGTATGCCCGTAGGGCTTGCGGTGGCGGAGTCGGTCAACTCTGATACGACCAGTCGATTCCGTCGATTTCCTGTCGTTGTAACTTTTCGATGGTGACGGGCATGCATCTGACGTCCGAGCAACTGGAACCCATCCACCAATTGTATGAGCGCGGGTTGTATCTGCAGGCGTATGCAGCCAGCCAGCCCTATGGCTCCATGAAGACCTGGGCGGGACCACGGGCGCGCACGCTGGCAGGACGATTGACCAACCATCTGGGGGCGCCGCGACTGTCGCGCTGGCAGCGACTGAAAGCCGTGCGGGAAAGTCCAGATGATCCGGAAGTGGCTTACTACCACGGCTACACGCTGCTCGACACACAGGGTCCACTGGCGACATGGAATTATCTCACGAGTCGGGCCGATCCGGTGGCCGCACCCGTCGAAATCCGTTCGAGCTGGTACACCCTGCACGCGCAAATCCTCTGCACTCTGCGAGATTTTGATGCCGCCGAACCGTGGTTGAAACGGGCCGAAGAGCTGACCCCTGAAAACCCCTGGGTGCATGTCACCTGGGCCCAGTTTCAGGAAGAGCAGGATGAGTATGGCCAGGCCCTGATCGCGATCGATCGGGCCTTGGCATTCCAGCCGTGGTATCGGCCAGCCGTACAGGCAAAAGGACATCTGCTGCCGTTGATGGGGCAGGATGACACAGCGGCAGCCTTTCTGCGGGAAGCCGTAACGCACATTGAATCGATGGCGGTGCATCTGCAACTGGCGTCGATTCTGCTGGAACAGGAAGACTATGCCGCGTTGGGATCGACGTTGCAGTCGGTCGACCAGTTATCACCATTGATGGAGCCAAAATTCGCGGAATCGCTGGCGCATCTGCGCTCGCTCATTGCCTATCGACAGGGTGATCTCGACGCGGCCATCAAGTACGCGCGGCACAGCGAAGATAAGTTTCTCAAGAAACTGGCCGAGCGTCTGGAAGACCCTGAACGGCGACAACGCTCACGCGTGAAGTTGTCTGTGGGGTTCGTCCGCCAGCATCACCAGACGTGTGTGCCCGCCACGTTGTCGGCACTCAGTTCGTTCTGGTCGCGTCCCGCGGAACATCTGCTGGTCGCGGAAAAGATCTGTTATGAGGGTACTTCGGCCTACAATGAGCGTCGCTGGGCCGATGAAAACGGCTGGGTGACGCGTGAGTTTTCCGTTACAGAAGAGAGTGCCACACGGTTGATTGATGCAGGCATTCCCTTCACGCTGACCACGACCGATCCTGGTAGCGGTCATCTGCAAGCGGTGATCGGTTACGACGGAGTGCGGGGTACGCTGATTATCCGCGATCCGTATCTGAGGAACTGGGGCGAGTCGTTCACCGACAGTCTGCTGGAACGCTATCAGGCCTTTGGACCGCGTGGGATGGCCATGGTTCCGGTATCGGAGCGCGCGCAACTGGAGGCCATCGATCTGCCCGATGCTAAGTACTGGGATCGACTGCATCAGTTGGATGGTGCCCTGGAACAGCATCAGCGAGAGCACGCCGAAACTCTCTTTCAAGATTTGAAAGCGGTCGCGGCCGAGCATCGCATCGCCCTGGAAGCCGAACGGCGATTGATGCTGTACGACGGCAATTCCACGGGCATTCTGGCGGCTCTGGAAAAGCTGATCGAACGATATCCCGATGATCCGCTGTTGCAGTTGGCACGCATGTCGCGCTTAAGAGAGCTTTCGCGGCGCGACGAGCGGATTCAGTCGCTGGAATCGTTGAGCAGCAAGAAAGATGCTCATCCGGCGTTTCTCGGCCAGTTGGCACAAGAGTTGGCGTCCGACGCCCGTGAACATCCGCGGGCGCTGCGCTTGCTGAAAACCGCGATCCGTCAGTGGCCGCGCGATGCCGGCAATTATTTCATTCTGGCAGGCATTCTCGCTGACCGCCTGCAGTTTACCAAGGCCTTGGAACTGTATCGCTTTGCAGCCTGTCTGGATGACAAGAACGAGTATCTCGCCGAAGTCTATTTTCGGATGGCTCAGTACCAGCAGCAGACAGAGCAGGCGTTGAACTGGCTGAAACAACGCGTTGCCCGGTTTCAGCGGCGATCGAGTCGCCCCGCACGCACATTGAACTGGGCATTCCGCAGACTGGACCGACATGCGGAAGCCGCGGAGGTGCTGGAGGCTGCCATTGCGCTGCATCCTGAAGATGGCGACTTGCTGTTGTATGCCGCCGAGGTCGTGAGCGGAACATCGCATGCCGAGATGGAACGGGCGAAGCACTATTGCCAGTTGGCGGAAGGGCATAGTTCGCGCACGGAATGGTTGCAGACACAGGCCCGACTGGCATCGATGCAGGGCGATCGCCCCGCGGCACTGGCCTGCTGGCGTGAACTGGCCGATATGCAACCTCTTTCAACGCAGGCCCAACGCTCGATTGCCGTGCTGCTCTGGGAAACGGAAAGCCGCGACGCCGCGCTGGGCTACCTGCAAGCACTCGCGGAGCGCTTCCCCCATCATCAACCGACGTTGACTCTCTGGGTGGAATGGCTGAGTGATGAATCGTTTGAGGTGGCGGAACCTGCGCTGCGACGATTATTGGAGCTGAATCCGGCTGACGCCTGGGCTCATCGCGAATTGGGGTTCCGCCTGATTCGTCAAAAACGGTTACAGGAAGCTGCCGATTGCGCTGCCGAAGCGGGTCGCCTCGACCCGAACAGCGCGGCCTATCACCATCTGCTGGGTGAGATCGCGGCACAGGAAGGCCGGCATGCTCAGGCACGCGACAACTATCAGGCAGCACTGTTACTCTCGATTGACAACGATTACGCGATCGGTGAGTTGATTCAGAACTGCGAAACCGCGGGAGAACGTCTCGCAGCGCTGGCGTTCGTGTTCGAGCAACTGACGCAGCAGACCATCTCGGGCGATGGGTTATTGAGTTATCGCAACTACGCCAGCCAGTTGCTTGACCCCGAGGAATTATTGACGCACTTGCGGGCGGGGCTGGCAGCGCGACCAGACCTCTGGCAGGGTTGGTCGGCACTGGTACGTCAACTTTCGGATACGCAACAACTCGACGAAGCCCGGGACATCGCTCAACAGGCCTCGCAGAAATTTCCGCTGCTGCCACGCCTCTGGCTCGACCTGGCCCGTGTCCACCGCTTGCGTCTGGACTTTGCGGGAGAACAGGCGGCGCTCGAACGAGCTTACGAAATCAATCCGCAATGGAACGATGTCATTCGTCAACTGTCGGATTTGCATTTACGCCGTAACGATCTGCCGGCCGCAGCCAACTGGCTGGAAAAAGCGATCGCGAATGACCCGCTGGATGGCACAAACCTGGGATTGCTCGCCGATATCGAATGGCATCAGGGTCAGCGGGAACAGGCCATCACGCATATCGAACAGGCGGTGGAGCTTTCCCCGGGTTACAACTGGGCTTGGGATCGGTTACGGGAATGGTCGCAGGGGACCACGGACACGGCCCGACCCGAGCGTGTGGCACGGGAACTGACCGAGCGACGCGGTGGAGAAGCCCGCTCGTGGCTACTGCTGGCCCAGATGCTCGCCGATCAACCCGACCGGCTGGACGAGTTACTGTCCACGCTGGAACAGGCCTTGAAACGGAACCCGCGCGCGGTTGATGCTTATGACCAGCAGGCCGTGGCGTTATTCCGAGCAGGCCGCACCGAAGACGCCCTGGCTGCCTGTCGTCCCGCAGTGTTCGAGACACAGATCCCGGTCGATTTGCAGGCCCGTGAAGCCTGGATGGAATGGGAACGGGGCGCGCGGCAACGCGCCGTGCAAAAGATGCGAGCGGCAGTCGAGACAGACCCCAGTTACTACGGAGGATGGGGCTGCCTGGCCGACTGGCTCGATCAGTTGGACGAAACTCAGGGATACCTCGAAGCCGCGAAAATGCTCGTGCGACTCGATCCGCAGGGCGAGCGAGCCCTGGGCACACTCGCCAATGCGATGCTACGCACCGGAGATCGTCACGGAGCGAAACAGGTCTTTCAGAGGGCGTATGAACTGCTGCCCTCTTATGGTTATGCCGGCTTATGCCTGTTCGACATGCAGATGGAAGATGATGAAGTCGCAGCCGCGCAGGTGACCCTCGAAACGTTGAAACTGCATGTTGGCGGTCCCTTTGTCATCGGCAAGGGCATCGTCTATGCGGCGAAAACCCAACAGCGCGAGTCGGCACGCCAGCTCTTCACAGAGCTCTGTGCGGAACCTGTCGATAACCCCTGGCCATTGCGAACCGCTTACGAGGCCATGAGCGAGCAGCATTGGCGCGACGATCTTCGCGAGGTCATCGAATCGGCCTTCCAGCAACCTCAGATTTCGGAAGAACTGGGGGCACTTTGGGTTCAAGCTCAAACTCAATCTGGAAACTGGAAGCTGGGCCCTAAGCTCAAAACCTTGGCGGAACAGCATCCGGACGCGGCGGGCAAGGCTGTCTACGAATATGTGGAAGCCCTGGTCCAACGGAAGCGCCTGGTCGAATTTCGCCACTTCCGCCAGGAACACGCCGCGTGGCTGCATGAAAACGTGCGCGCCTGGGGAGCCGTGGGCTGGGGACTGACCTCGCTGCTGGACTATCCGGCCGCTTACGCCTGGATGAAAGACTGGCGAAATCAGTCGCAGGCCGAATCTTGGATGCTGGTGAATGCGGCTGAAGCCTGCCGCCATGGTCGACATGACCAGGAGGCCGCGGAGATCAGCCATCATGCCCTGTCTTTACTGCAAGATCATGGCGTGCAGTTACATCGTCTCTGGTTGGTGTGTGATGACATCGTGGCTGGGCGTTACTCAGACGCGGCGGAACATCTGCCACACATCACGCCATCAACTCTCGACGAGCATTATGGCTTGCTCTGGACCGTCGCCGAGGGCTTGCTGGCAATTGTCGCCGCGGAACCCACCGCACGACCCGCCGCGTTTGATACACACAGGCGGGCGATGAATGCTGGATTGAGTCGCTACCAGGACTTTGGCAAAGAGCCGGCCCGCCGTCGCTTCGTGCAGCTGGCGCTGGCCATCATCGACCGTGCTGTGGGAACCTGGCGGTCCCATCTGTGGTACTGGTACTGGCGGTTGAGGACGATCAATCTTGGATAATGCTCACGGGAATCCCATGCAGACATTTCTGGCCGAACTACCAGAGCCGCCGTATTTCGCCGCGGTTTTTTCGGCAGTGCGTACCTCGCTGGCCGTTGAGGATTATGCGCAAATAGCCGCACAAATGACCGAATTGGCCGCACAGCAACCGGGCTATCTGGGGGTGGAATCGGTTCGCGATGTTCATGGTCAGGGAATTACAGTCTCTTACTGGAGCAGTCTGGAAGCCATCGCCCACTGGAAGGCCCACGCCGATCATTGCCTGGCGCAACAGGCGGGGCGCGATCGGTATTACCAGAACTATCGCCTGCGGATCGGCATGATTGATCGCGACGTGGCATTCGATCGGGAAATGTTACCGTCGACAACCGTAGAGCGGATGTCCGGACTGCGATCGTTTTCCGATCTGGCCGAGTCAAGAAAGACCTGGATTCATCAAACCCTGAGGAACTGGTGTCAGCAAGCCAACCGGAATGATCTGTTACTCGCAGAACAGGAATGGACGGACATTGCCGGCAAGGCCGATCCTGTCAAAACACTGTGGGCGTGGGCATGGAATCGCTTCCCTCAACTTGTACATGACGACCTGGGCATCGATGAATCGGCCGAAGTTGAGGTGACTGTTCGCGCGGGAACCAGTTATCGGGGCTACCCCGATGCCCGCAACAGCGCGCATGGCCAATTGGTGCTCTATCTCCAGGATGCCACAGGGAAGTGGCAGGAATCGGCCCCGCTCTCAATCGACGATGTGCAAGCGGTGCAACGCATCAAGCCCCAATCATGACACTGGACCGCGATCCAACGGCGGCTTCAGATGTCCAAATCGGGGCGAAACAACGCGCACCCATGAAAAAACCCCTGTAAATACAGGGGTTTCTCAATATCTAGTGGGCGATACAGGATTCGAACCTGTGACCTCAACGATGTCAACGTTGCGCTCTAACCAACTGAGCCAATCGCCCGGGTGTCTGAATTCAAGTCATTACGATAGGCGACACATCGTCTAAGGTCAAGGCTCCGCCTGCCCTTCGACACTGTCGCCAGTCAACAGGTTCGGCGATTCCGGTCGCATCGAACCCAGTCGATCTGTTACGCTCTCAGCAGAAGATGTCCTGCGCAGTTCAACTCGCCGATTCCATCAACTTTGACGATTTCCGGAGCGACCGATGCCTTTACTGAATCGACGTCAAATGCTGGCCTCAACTTCGACCGCGGCTGCGTCGCTGCTGGTGCCGTGGACTTCCAGCCAGGCTCAGACCGCGGCCGTGAAATCTCCCAATTCGCGCTGGCGGATTGGGGCCATTGGCATGCGGTACCAGGGAACGGTGATTACCCGGGAAGCGACGGCGTTCGGCGATGTCACGGCGATCTGCGATGTCGACAGCCATGTTCGCGACCAGGCCCGCGCGAGTTTTGGCAGCACAGCGACCCTGTTTGAAGACTATCGCGATCTGATCGCCCGGAACGATGTCGATGTGGTCATGATTGGGGCCCCCGATCATTGGCATGTGAAGATGGCGGCCGATGCCTTACGGGCCGGGAAAGATGTCTACGTCGAAAAGCCAGTCTCATTGACCATCGACGAAGGGAAGTTCCTGCGGAAAGTCGCGGCAGAAACCGGCCGCGTGATGCAGGTCGGGACTTGGCAGCGCAGTGATTCGCGGTTCCGATTGGCGGCGGAGATGATTCAGGCCGGTCGGTTGGGGAAGCTCACGAAGGTGACGGTCGCTTTGGGTAAGAATCGTGTGGGCGGACCGTTCGAGCCGATGGCTCAACCTAAGAATTTGAACTGGGATCGCTGGTTGGGTCAGGCGGCGTATGTGCCTTACACTCCCGAGCGGTGTCACTACACGTTCCGCTTCTGGTACGACTATGCCGGGGGCGAAATGACCGATACCGGGGCCCATCATGTCGACATCGCTCAGTGGGCCATCGGTCGGCAGCACACCGGGCCGGTGGAAGTGATCGCGAAGTCAAAGCTGCCGCAGGTCGAGAACGGCTACAACGTGCCGATCGACTTCCAGGTCACCTTCCGTTATGCGGACGGGTTGGAAATGGATGTGCTCGATACGGGTCGCAACGGGATTCTGTTTGAAGGCGAAGCAGGCCGGATGTTCGTCAATCGCGGGGCCATCACCGGGACTCCGGTGGATGAACTCAAGGAGAAACCGTTGTCACGCGGCGATTTTCGGCTGTACGACGCGGACAACTTGGATCGCCCCGAACTGGCGGGGAAGATCGACGCTATCAAGAACCACATGGGCAACTTCTACGACTGCACGCTCTCGCGGAAGACCCCGATTTCCGATGTGGAAAGCCAGCACCGCACGGCGACGACGTGTCATCTGGGGAACATCGCCTTCCGACTGCAGCGGAACTTGAAATGGGATCCGGAACACGAAGTCTTCGTTGGCGACGAGGATGCCAATGCGCTCATGCGACGTGAACAGCGTTCGGGTTATGAAGTCGTTTAGCCGCAAGGCGCAACCGAGCGCTGTGTGAATCGCACCCAGCGCTCCGCGTTGAGTCGCGGCTAAATTGGCGTGGGTTACAGCGACCCGTTTGAGAAGCGGTCGGGGCTTTGGAGGAATTTGCGCTGGCGGTCGCGGTCGGCGAAGAACCACAGGCGATTCTTCCAAAGGACGCCGACGCGCGGATCGCCCGGTTGCTCGTGACGCTCTTCGCGACTCGTCACCAGGCATTTCCCATTGCCGACCGGCCAGTAACGATCGGGGTTGCTCAAGAAGCGATTCCGATGCTCGGCCGAGTAGAAGCAGATCCGCGTGCCGCGATGTTCGGCGAAGTAGTTGTCGACGCCGCGTCTGAGTTTGTTGTCATCGAGCAGGCTGACGAGACAGAAGCCGCCGAATTCAAACGGGCTGGCATTGGTCGGAAAGAGTGCCGAGACGGCGGGAAACTCATCGATGTCGCCGGGTTTAACGCCGCTGGCCGTCATCAACTCGGCATGAAAGCCCGAGGAAGATTGAAAGCCGACCCATTGCTTGAGCACTTTGCCATCGGCGTCGAGAACCAACGTTGTGGGGAAGGCGGTGACACCGTAGCGGGAGACCAGGTCGGCTCGCTGATCGCCATCGATCACCACGCCGATGAAGCGGGTTTCCACCAGACGTGAGACCTGCATGTCGTTCAAGGTGAGTTGCTGCATCTGGCGGCAGGCGCCGCACCAGACGGCGGAGACGGTGGCGAGAACGGGTTTCTTTTCCTTGCGAGCGGTTTCCAGAGCGGCTTCAAAATCGCTCCTCCAACCGGGGATGGTGACCTCCGCCGAGAGCGGCGAGGTTGCCAGAACAGCCAGCAGACCTGCCAGCCAGAGACTCCGAGCCCGCGACGCGCATGCGTCTTCCGTGCGACACTGCATTTTGAACTCCACAGACGCCATTCCGTGTGAGGGCACAAACGCAGTGCCTGCACACCAATCCTTGGTCGAAACCGCATCCCGTAGCGGCTTCACCCACCACTGATTTGGCCGATCAGGGTCGGTTTACTGATCAGGCGGACTTTGCGGGTTCTGCCGGATCGGGAGTTACCCTACCGAAGTCAGCGGGGAATCGCCACCAAAGCGGGGCCCGCCGACAAACTGCGGAGCTCAGGAAGAACTGAGAAGCTGAGAAGTCCGGGACCTATAGAATCCACAGATTGATGTACCAGTTGACCAACTCGCCGAACGGCGGGATCAGGTCGCACAAGATTACCAGCGGGAAGTACAGTGCGATCAACCACTTCGGTCCATCGACATAGGTCGCTTCAAACCAGTACCAGAAGCAGGGACCAATGGATAGGACGTAGATGACGAAGAGCAGCGACATCCGGAGGACGAATCGCAGGAACCAGCGCCGCCACGTCCGCGCAACAGGAGGAGAATTGCTCATACGCCCACGATATCGCCTGCCACCTTGCGGGGTCAATCAGGGAGTCTGGTCACTTGAAGGATCGGCAGTCGCCGGCAGGAACGATGCCAGTGTCTGTTGCATGCCTTCCTGAAAGTCGAACCGGGGGGCATAGCCTAACTGCCGTCGGGCTTTGTCGATGCAGTAATCGAGATTGAGCCCCAGAAACTTGATGCGGGCACCAGACAACAAAGGAGCTTCCTGCTTCCCCAGCAGGCGGTACAACCCTTCCAATACACGAGCCAGAAACTTGGCGACACCGAGCGGTACCACCTTGGTCGGCAGCGGACAACCGGCCGCCCGGGCGATGGTCTCGACGAACTCTTTTTTGCTCACGAGACGACCATCGGTGATGTTGAAGACTTCACCCAGCACATCATCGCGGGAGATCGCCAGTTCAATCGCATCGACCAGATTCTCCACAAACACGTTGTTCATCAACTTATCGGGAGTTCCCAGATACGCGAACTGGCCCGATTTCAGCCGCTCCAGCAGTCGCGGAATGACCGTGCGATCACCCGGCCCGTAAATGAAGCCTGGCCGTAACACGACTGCCGGAAGTTGCTTCGTGCGTGCATAGTCGAGGACCAAGTCTTCCGATTCGACTTTGGTGAGCGTGTAGCCATCGATCCCCGCGCGATTGGGCGGCGTTCCTTCATCGGTGCCGTAATGATCACAGGCTGCATACACACCCAGCGAACTGAGATGCACGAAACGTCGCAGCAATCCCGTGGCGAGAGAGGCGTCAAGAAGAACACGTAAACCGTCGACGTTGATGCGGCGGTAGTCATCGACCGGGCCCCAGTCGCCCACTTTCGCCGCACAATGCACGAGCAACGACACTCCCTGCACGGCGCGCGTCAGCGAGGGAGGATCGCTCAATTCTCCCAGGACAAGTTCCGCCCCCTGATCGGCAAGATAATTCGCGGCGGAGACCGATCGAACCAGTGCTCGCACGCGCCAACCGTGTTGCAGGGCGCGCGACACCATATGCCGCCCCACCAAGCCCGTCGCGCCAGTTACCAACAGGCAATCATTGGCCGTTCGTTCCACACGTGCATCCTTACCGAAAAATACAGGACCGGTATGAGCGATACCGGCATATCAGAAATCAGGCGGAAGCGGCCACAGTTTGCTCGGCCTGCAGCAGGTTGACGATGCGTTGTGCCGCATCCGGACAGGCAAAATCTCGGGCGGCCTGCGCCATGCGTCGCCGTCGGTGTGCATCATCGAGGAGTGGAGCCACCGCTGTCCAGAGGCGTTCGGCGGTTTGCGGACTGGCCAGCGCCTGTTCGACAACAATCGCCGCACCTTGCCGGGCAAACGCATCGGCATTCACCCTTTGATGATTGTCGGTCGCCTGCGGATAGGGAACCAGAATCGTGGCTCGCCCGGCACAGGCCAGCTCAGCCACCGTGGTGGCCCCGGCCCGGGAAATCACCAGGTCGGCTTGACGATATAAATCGGGCATGTCGGAAAAAAAGTCGGCGACGACCGCGGGTTGCTGCAAATCCTGATAGGTCGAACGGATCGAGTCGATCTGTCGCGGCCCGGTTTGATGGATCACTTTCCACCCACGGAATTCGGGATGCTGGCGCAACATTTCGACCACGCCGGTGTTGAGTCCGTCGGCCCCCTGGCTGCCCCCGAGCACCAGGAGGCAGCGCTGTTGATGATTCGATTCCAACGGTTCCGAACAGAGTGTCGCGATCGATTTTCGGACGGGATTGCCGCACACCAGCGTGGGAATGTCGCGTGGCAGCCAGTCGACGGTTTCCTCAAAGGCTGTGCAGACCACCCGGGCAAACCGGCTGAGCCAGCATGTCGCCCGGCCGGGGATCGCATTCTGTTCGAGGAGCACAATCGGCACGCGGGCACGATGAGCCGCCCAAATGACCGGAGCGCTCGCGAACCCTCCCAGTCCGATCACGATTTGTGGGTGTTCCTGTTTGATGAGTCGTTGCGATTCCATGACCGCCCGCCAGTTCCGCCACAGGAATTGATCGGGGCGTCGCCGACACAACGCGGGGGCCGCCGTCGACAAGATGACATGTTCCACGCCCGCGGCTTCCACGATGCGGCGTTCAATCGCCCGATCACTCCCCGCGAAGACCATGCGGACCCGGGGGAAGCGTGCCTGAAGCGCTTCAGCCAGGGCAATTCCGGGGAAGAGATGGCCCCCCGTTCCGCCACCCGCGAACAGGAACACTCCATGATCAGCCCGTGCTGCCGGGGGCAACAGCGGTCCTGTCCAGCCTTGCGGTGCGGAGGCAAGATTCACAGAAATCGCAGCAGCCGACGTATCCATAGTCGTTCCTGAACTGAACCCTGCGACATATCGCATAGACATTTTAAGCGGCCTGCTGAAACGCAGTGCTGTCGATCTGTGGGACTGACAAATCTTGCGGAGGGGGTTTCGCCAGACTCCAGACGATACCCAAGGTGAGTAAACTCGCGACCAGATTGCTGCCCCCCGCGCTGATCAGCGGGTGGGCGATCCCTTTGGGCGGCACCATCGCGGTGACCACGGCAACATTGATCGCCGCTTGCAGAATCAGTTGTGTTAACAGTGCCGTGCCCGCCGTGAATTCATACGTCTGGGGTGCATGGCTCGAGATCAGCCGCATGCCCGAGAGATACAGTCCGCACCACACGGCGATGATGCCCAGCGTGCCCGCCAGCCCCAGTTCCTCACCGATCACCGCGAATACAAAATCGGTATTGGCTTCGGGGAGATAGCTCAGCTTTTGCCAACCCTTGCCCAAGCCGGTCCCCCACCACCCGCCGGTTCCCAGCGCGACGAGAGATTGTCGAATCTGATACGGCGCGTCATCCAGATCGGCCCAGGTTTCAAAGAAACCGGTGATTCGTCTCCACTGATACGGCTTCAGAAACAAGAGCCCCAAGCTGGCCGGCAACAGCAGCAAACCACACACCGCAAAGCGTTTCGCGGGCCAGCCACCAAGGAACAACACGAATAACGTCCCCAGCCCCAGAAAGACCGCGGTCCCCAGATCGGGTTCGATCAGCACCAGCGGAATCATCAGCGCCGCAGGCCACAAAACAAGGACCGTGCTCGACCACCCTGCGTGCCATCGATCACGACGGCTTAACAGCAACTGGCACGTATAAAGTGGGAGCACAATTTTGGCGAGTTCCGAGGGTTGCACGGAAATCCCTGCGATGCGCAACCAGCGCTGCGCACCATTCACCCGCGTGCCCATACCCGGAATCAGCACCAGCAACAACAACACGCAGACTGACCAGTAGAGCAGGGGACTCCCGCGTCGCCAAATGTCGGAAGACAGTTGACTGGCCACCATCGCCACGACGAGGCCTAACCCCGCCGCCGCCAGATGCCGCACCAGATACACGCGTTCAAACTCGGTTGGCCGCGATGTAATGCTGGCGCTATACACCATGAGCACTCCCACTCCCAGGAGCACCCCCGTCAGCGACAGAAACCATTTCGCGGCAAACGACACGGGAGTCTTTCGGCCTAACGGATTTTCAAACTGGCCACGGCCAATAACGCGAGCAGCGCGGAACCAATCCAGAAGCGCACCACAATTTTGATCTCATGCTGGCCCTGAAACAGGAAATGATTGTGCAGCGGACTGCACGCGATCAGCCGTTTCCCTGTCAGCTTGAACCAGCCGATCTGCCCAATCACGCTTAAGGTCTCGATGACAAACACGCCGCCCACCACCGCCAGCAGCAATTCCTGATGAATCGCGAGCGCACCGTAACCCAGCAGGGCGCCCGTCGGCAGCGAACCGGTATCGCCCATGAAGACTTGCGCGGGGTAACAGTTGAACCACAAAAATCCCAGAACGGCCCCCACCATGGCCCCAAATAGCACGCTGAGTTCTCCCGCGCCGATGACCTGCGGGATCGTCAGATACTCGGCCATCACCCGGTGACCGGCCAGATACGTCAACGCCACGAACGCCGCACCAGCGAAAATCAGGCAGCCTCCTGCCAGCCCATCGAGACCATCGGTCAGGTTCACGCCATTCGATGAGCCGACAATCACCACCGCGCCCCAGAGAGGAAACGCCAACCCCAGCGGAATGACCAGCCCCCCCATCGGGACCACGATGGCCTGTGCCAGCGCGTTGTGCGGTTGAGTTGCGGCCAGCCAACAGATAATGCCCGCCGCCACCACCAACTGCCCGATAAACTTCTGAGCCACCGTTAACCCGCGGCGAGAGGTCCGAATTTTGATCCAGTCGTCGATGGCCCCCAGCGCTCCGAACGCTGTCACCACCACCAGCCCTTGCTGCACCAGGGGACTGGTCAGATCACCAAACAGCAGACCGGCACCCAGAATCGCGGCGACGATGAACAAGCCGCCCATTGTCGGCGTGGCATTTTTGGCGGCATGCAGTTCGTTTAATCGTGCGGAGGCACTGTCGACCCGTTCGGTGAAACGGGACTTGAGCCACGCGATCGCCCACGGGCCAAACAGCAAGGCAAGCAGAAACGCCGTGACGGTCGCACAGGCCGTGCGGGCCGTAAGATAGACCGACGTATTGCCCGACGCGACCTGTTCCCAGCCGCGACTGCCCGGTCCATAAACTTGAAGCCACCAGTAAATCATGCCGTGTTCTGACCTTGTCCGATCACCATTCGCGGAAAGCCTGTCCTCAGGCACATTGGCGGGGCGTGAACACCGTCTGTTGCAGCGCCCGCAGCTTCAACCACTCGAGCACCCGTTCCGTCTGCATGACGCGCGAGCCTTTTATGAGCAGCACATCTCCCGGTTCGAGCCAGCAGTCGAGCACCGTCAGCAAGACATCGAGCGATTCCCCCGCCGCGATCTGCCCCGATCGCAACCCGGCCGAGAGCGCGCCACTTGCCAGATCTTTGGCATGGGAACCGTATGCCAGAACACCTTGCACCCGCAGACGAGCCAAATCGGATCCAATTTCGCGATGTTCACGGGCCGCCAGTTCTCCCAGTTCGCACATGTCGCCGAGAAAGGCATAGCGCCGTGCTCGCGGATGTGTGATCGCGGTCGCTGCCAGATGTTCGACCGCTGCCCGCACCGAGGCTGGACTGGCGTTATAAGTATCATCGATCACCCACCAGGGTCCGATCGAAACCAACGCCCCGCGACCCGCCACAGGTTGGAATTCCTGTAACCCCTCCGCGATCAATTCAAGCGGCACGCCCACTTCCCGGGCGACTCCAATCGCCAGCAGCGCATTGGTCAGCAGGGCCGGCGAGGGAAGCGCGATGTCGAAGCTTTGCTGATCCACGCGGAACGTCAGTCGCCCCGCCTGCATGGCCACCGCGGTCGCCCGCACATCATGGTCTGCATTGGTCCCCACAAACAACGTGCGACACCGGGCCCGAACGGACATCGCCCGCAGTACCGGGTCATCTCCCGGCAGAACGGCGAACCCGGTTGCGGGGAGGGCTTCCAGCAATTCCCCCTTACCCCGCGCGATATTCTGCACGCCGCCAAACGTCGCCGCATGGGCCTGTCCTATGTTTGTGATCACACCGATCTCTGGCGCTGCGATGTCGCACAATTGCCGAATATCGCCCAGCTTCGCGGCTCCCATTTCCAGCACGGCGAACTCGTGCTCATCGGTCAATTCGATCAACGTCTTAGGGAGGCCGATCTGATTGTTGTAGTTGCCGGGGCTTTTCAAGCCCTGAAACTGCTGCCCCAAGGCGAGCGCCAACAGGTCTTTCGTCGTCGTCTTGCCGACACTGCCTGTCACGCCAATAACCAGGGCTTCGCGGCGTTGCCGAATCCAGTGAGCCAACCGGCCGAGCGCTGCCTGTGTGTCATCGACGACGAGTTTCTGTCCCGGAATCTGTGCGGCGGCTGATGCCTGGCAGACGATCAGGCTGGCCCCTGCCTGCCGGGCTTCCGCGGCGAATGCATGACCATCGAAGCGTGCCCCCTGGATCGCCCAAAAGACGTCGCCACGCTGGACTTCGCGAGAATCTGTGACGATGCGAGCGGCCCGTCCCCACGCGGGAGAGGGACACAGCCGGCCTTGCGTCGCTGTTGCCAGATCATGCCAACCGAGAGCGTCCATCAGGTTCTCAATCGAGAGGAGGTCGGTTCACAGTGCATCATGCGTGTTGACAATGGCTGCTGGCGAAAAGCTGCCGTTCCCGCAGCACCTCACGAGCGACTTCGCGGTCATCGAAGTGAGTTCGCGTGGTGCCCAGGATCTGTTCCTGTTCGTGACCCTTGCCGGCGATAAGCACGCAGTCTCCCGAGCCCGCCATGGTCAACGCGTGCCGAATCGCGGCGTGACGATCAATTTCAACTATGGGTTCCGCCCGGGCAGAGGGCATGCCTGCCAGAATTTCCTGGATGATTAGTCTGGGATCTTCCGTGCGGGGGTTATCACTGGTAACGATGGCCACATCGGCTTCGAGTGCCGCCCGCCCCAGTTTCGGCCGCTTGGCGCGATCGCGATCACCCCCCGCGCCAAACACGCAGATGAGCCGCCCCGATGTCATCGACCGCAACGTTTTCAACACCCGCGATAACGCATCGTCGGTGTGGGCATAATCGACGAACACTGCAAAGTTCTGACCCTGATCGATCGGTTCCATGCGTCCCGGTACACCGTGAAAGTTCGCCAGACCCGTGGCGATGGCTGCGCTGGAAACTCCCAGACCCATGGCCACGGCGGCAGCCGTGAGGGCATTCGCGACATTGTGTCGCCCGGTGGTTCCCAGTCGACAAGGCATGGCACCCGACGGTCCCTGCAAGAGGAACTCTGCCCCTGTCAAAGAGATTTGCACATCTCGTGCGGTGATGTCCGCGGCCTTCAGCAACGAGGTCGTGAGTCGTCTGACACCCTTGGGGATCGCCGCCGAAAGTGGCACGCTGCCAGGATCATCCAGGTTGACCACCGCCACTCCGGCTGGGTTCAGCAGCGCCCAGATTTTCCGCTTGGCAAACGCATATTCCGCAAAGCTGCCATGATAATCGAGATGATCATGCGTGACGTTGGTGAGCGCAGCGGCGGCCAGCGAGACCCCCGCCGCACGATCCTGATCAAGAGCATGACTCGAGATTTCGATCGCTGCATAGCCCGTTTCGTTCTGCTTCATGCGTTGCAGCCAATGTTGCAGTGTATGCGAGTCAGGCGTGGTAAGGACTGCGGGCTCGGCCGCAACACCATCGTGATACTCCACGGTCCCGAGCACGCCGCAGCGCTGTCCGGCGGCATGCAGTATCGATCGCAACATCCAGGTGGTCGTGGTTTTGCCATTGGTCCCCGTCACGCCGATGGTCTTTACGGACAGCGACGGTTGCCCCGCGAGTTGCGCACACACAATCGCATACGCCTGACGCACAGACGGCACGACACATTGCGGCAGCGCGACATCGGCCACGGGTTGGTCCACCAGCAACCCCGCTACGCCGCGTGCGAGGGCCTGGGCCATAAACTCACGGCCATCGTGCCGGGTACCACGGAACACGGCGAACAGTCCGCCGGGGAGACAGAACTCGGCACGGTTGGACGCCGCCGAAACCATCAGATCTTCACCATTCACCCACTTCGCGGCAGGGAACAGCGCGCGCAGACTCACCGAGATTGGCGGCGATCCGGCAGCCGAGTTCACGGCGGAGTCTCCCGCCCAGGCAGATCACGCTGACGGCAGCAATGTTCGGCAAATCACTCGACCATCCCCTCCAGGAATGCTGTTTCAAGTGCCGCCTTACAGGAACGGAGCGCCACATCCTGCCGCAACTCCACCGGGCGGAAGAGATTGTGGCGAAATCGGCCATTCCGTCAAGCGGGAATTCGCAATCCCGGCAAAATAGCGCAAATGCGAAATCTGGGCAGAAACTCATTCAGCGGGTCAAAGAAAACTGCCGCACCTGTCTCATGTCGTCAGCTAACTGCAACTGCAACGCATCCACGGAGGGGAACGGCCGCACATCACGCAATTTCACCAGCAACTGCAGCGTCAGCCCCTGACCATACAGCTCACCAGCGAAGTCGAGGAGATGGGCTTCCACTTTGGTCGCCCCTTCTCCAAACGTCGGGTTCGGGCCGATGTTGACCGCGACCGGGTGACCACGCCCCCCCACTTCGCAGGCCCCGGCATACACGCCGTGTCCGGGCAGCACGGTCGCGATTTCAGTCAGGTTCGCTGTTGGAAAACCCAGTGTGCGACCGCGCTGGGCACCAGTCTTCACCAACCCGGTGATCGCATACGGATGCCCAAGCAGTTCATTGGCATCGGTCACGTCTCCGGCGAGCAGCAAAGAGCGAATCACACTGGATGACACCCATTGGCCATTCCAGGTCACGGGGTCAATCACATCCAGGGTCATGCCGTGGGCCAGACACATTTGCCGCAACGTCGTGATGCTGCCGCCCCGATCGCGACCAAAACTGAAATTCGGCCCTTCCACCAGTCCTTTGGCGGCGAGTTCCGTGCAGATCAATTGCTGGAAGAACTCTTCCGCCGTCAGTCGCAGCAGATCTCGCGACGTGGGCAGAACCAGCACGGCATCGACACCGGCTTGCCGCAGCAGTTCTGTCCGCTGCGCGATGGTGGTGAGACTGGGAGGAGCCCCCGCGGCTCGCAAGAGGGCCAGCGGATGCGGGTCGAAGGTGGTGACAATCGCCGGCGCCTGTGCGGCATGCGCCCGGGCTACCAGACGATCGACCATCACACGATGTCCGCGATGCACCCCGTCAAAATTCCCGATGGCGACATATCCCCCACGATACGCCGCACAACATTCCGCAGGCAACCAGCTCATGACGTGCTTGATCATCCCTCAACGACAAAAATACTCTTTAGAGAGATGGTAATGCACAACCCGATCGGCGAATAGCAGAGTGGGGCGGGGAATGTCGAATGAAAGCCTCGGCTGGGTGGCGGGGGCGCCCCGCGCAGCGGAAGCCCCCGATTTCCGCGTCCACAATTCCGGGGCTTCCGCTATCGCGGAGCGCCCCCGCCACCCATCAGCGTTTCAAAATGGGGTGGGCAACAGCAACGCATGGTGCTCGAACAGCACGCGGCGACCCGCGGCACCAATCGCCGGGGTGAAGAACAGCAGGAACATGTAGAAAGCCAGTAGCGGTACCAGCAGGATCTTGCACGGCCATCGCCAGTACCACCCGGCCCGCTTATCTCGCTGCCGGGCCTGCGCATAAGCCCAGCCGATCAGCACTTTGGCCGGGTATATTGTGGTGACGAAAATCAGCGTCACAAACCACATGGCATCTTGTGGCGGGGCCGCGATCTTAAACAGATACAACGGCAACGCCAGCGCGTAGAGCAAGACCGTCGTCAGCCACCAGCACAACGGGGCCCGTGCTCCCAGCTTGCGGACGGTCTTCCATTCCAGAAACGCCCGCCAGCGCTGTTCGGCCGCGTAATGGGCCTGCAAAAACGGGGTCCAGGCCAGTATCGGCAGCAACACCAACGCTCCGAACAGCGTCACCAGCACTTGCCCCGGCTTATCGGCATCACGCAGAAAACCGAACAACACTGTCGGAATAAACAACCACACAAATGTTCCCAGGAACCCGATCGCCCCCAGCTTGAAGTGATGTGGCAGCCGCAGCGCTCGCACAAAATCGGTCACGGCTGTCGCGGCATTTTGCAGGTACCCGCCCTCACGCCATTGTTGCCATAACCAGCGCACATTTTTGATCGGCCGGAAAAAGCACCAGAACGAACCGCCCCGCGCCAGAGACAATATCAAATGCGCCGCCACCGCCGTCGAGAAGAGTGTCAGAAACACGTTCCAACCGCGTGCCGCCGGGGAATCCGGGGCAATCGTGCGGGCATCGCTGGCAGCATCGGCCACAAACCGCACCAGCAGCAGCCAGAACCAGGTGCCAAAGGCCATTCCCCCCAGCCGTGGAGCCAGCGGCAACAATGGCAAGGCATAGCTCAAACGCCCCGTGCGAGCCACGCGGCCCTGCGCCTCCAGCAGATAACCCAACGCGATGAAGTTCACAATCGGAATCGCCGCAATGACGGCCAGCAATAGCACCAGGCTTGCCAACCCGAACAGCAGCGATACTGTCCACCCAATCGCCCGCAGCGGATGCCTCAAGGGATGTGGAAAAGGCGGCAGCGAGTCAAACGAATAATAGGTGGTTTCCGGCTCGAACTCGGTGATGAGCAGCCGTAATTCGTCTGTCGCCAGTTCCCCAGACGGTTCGACAGCGGCCGTAGAAGCGGGCTCCCACATCTCGGGCAGATTCTCGGCAGAGGGTTCACGCGATGTTGCGGAAATTGTGCTCGGGATCACCATTCCGGCCTTATTTTGCCCAGAAATCCGGGGGAAGATCGGGAAACTGACGAAATGAGATACCTCGCCGAATCGAATCCGGTTGCAAAGAACTGAAACCCGAACGCGATCGCCGTGGTATTCTAGGGAGGACTCAGCGAGATTCCGCTGATGTTGACTGAAAAACATCGGGTGTCAGTTTCCCCGTGAATCCGGAGCGTACTGTGTCGCTGCGTCGCCTCTGGTCGAGCCTGTTGCCGCTCGGTGTCGCCGCATTGATGGTGCTGCTGGTCGCCGCCGCGGCACGCAGCCCGGTCCATCCCGTCCCTCCCCACCCCGATGCCCAGGAACTGGCCCACGCGAATAACACCGTCGACCAGTTGAACCAACTGCTGCGGTCGCAATGGAACGATTACCGGGTTTCAACGGCTGACCCGGCCGATGAACTGCAAATTCTGCGGAGGTTGTCGTTGTCGCTGCATGGTTCCATCCCCTCTCTGGAAGAGATCCGGCGATTTGAGGCTGACGACCAACCGCAACGGCTCGAACGCTGGACGATTCAAATGGTCCGCGATCGCCGTTTTGCCGATTACTTCGCGGCTCGGCTCGCCCGAAGTTTCGTCGGGGCTGAAGGGGGCCAGTTCATCATTTTCCGCCGCGACCGGTTCACCAACTGGCTCTCCGACCAGATTCAGGCAGGCCGGCCGTTCGACGAGGTCGTTCGGGAAATGATTAGCCAGGAAGGGCTGTGGACGGGTGATCCAGCGACGAACTACATCACGCAGGCCTCGGCCGATGGGGAACTCGACCGCAACAAACTGGCGGGTCGGACCGTGCGGGCCTTTCTGGGGCAGCGCATCGATTGCGCTCAGTGTCATAACCACCCCTTCGCCGACTGGAAACAAGACCAGTTTGAAGGCCTGGCGGCATGCTTTGGTCAGGTCCGCATCACCGGCACAGGGGTCGACGATAGCCCCGAACTGTCGTTCAAAGTCGAAGACCGCATGACATTGGAAGAGCGCGAAGTCGCCCCCGCCGTCCCTTTCGGAGAAGCGTGGTGGCCGGCGGAAGGCACGTATCGTGAACGGCTGGCCCAGTGGGTCACGCATCCCGATAACCGCCGCTTTGAACGGGCCCTCGCTAATCGCGTGTGGGGCCTCGTGTACGGTCGTGCCTGGATCAGCCCCGTGGATGACCTACCCGATCCTTCCGAGCCCGGCACGCCACCCGACCTGCTCGATGTGCTGGGCAGGGACTTCCGTGAACATCAGTACGACCTGCGACGTCTGGTCTTTCTCGCCACCACCTGTCAAGCCTTTCACTTATCCTCAATGCACCCGGCCTACGAGAGTGGCGCAAGCATCGACGATGTCGAAGACAGCCTCGCAGCGTTTCCCCTGGTACGCTTGCGTCCCGAACAGATGATCGGAGCCATGTGTCAGGCGGCGTCGATCAAAACGATCGATCAGAACTCGCATCTGCTTACGCGGTTTCTGCGGTTTATCCGTGAGCAGGACTTCACCCGGGAATACGGAGACCTCGGCGAACTGGAACTCGAAGAACGCTCGGGCACCATCCCGCAAGCGCTGTTACGCATGAACGGCCGCTTCGCCAACGAAGTGAGCAATGCCGGGCCGGTCTCGGCGAGCGGTCGCATCGCAGGAATGGCCCCCACGCATGAAATGGCGATCGAACTTGCGTACCTCTGCTGTCTCACGCGTCGTCCCACGCCCGAAGAACAGGCCTTTTTCCTCGCCGATTTAACGGGTGACGAACCACGTCCCACCGGGCAAGTCATGGAAGACATCTTCTGGACACTGTTCAACTCGCCCGAATTCTGCTGGAACCACTGATCATGTTGCCATCACAACTGCATCGTCGCGATTTGCTGCGTCTGGCGGCGGGACTCGGGCTGTCGTTCGCGGTACCAGGGCTCGATCTCCGCGCGGCGAACCGCCGTGGACCCGAACGGCCCAAGTCGCTCATACTCCTGTGGTTGAATGGCGGACCCAGCCAGTTGGAAACGTGGGATCCGCACCCGGGCACTCTCATCGGCGGCCCAACGCAAGCCATCAACACCACCATTTCCGGTTGTCAGATATCGTCTGAATTCCCCAAACTAGCCGAACAACTGCACCGAATGTCGGTGATTCGCTCGCTGATGTCGAAAGAAGGCGACCACGAGCGCGGCACCTACGCCGTCCGCACCGGGTACCGCCCCGATCCCACCACCATTCATCCCGCACTCGGAGCGATCGCGGTCCATGAACTTCCCGATTCCGCCGTCGAAATTCCGCAGTTCGTCGCGCTGGGCGAACCCGGCTTCCCCTCGCGCGGCGGATATCTCGGCGACCGGTTTGATCCGTACCGTATCTACAACCCCGGCGAGTCGGGCCAGAACATCACGCCGAATGTTGATGACGAACGGCAACAGCGACGGCTGGCGGCGCTGAGCGTCACCTCGCAGGCATTCCGCCAGGGTCGGTCGCAACGTGTCGAAAACACGCTGCATCAACACAATCTCGACGCGGCCTTGAAGATGATGACCTCGGACCAGTTGAAAGCCTTTTCGATCAAAGATGAACCCGCCGAGATTCAAACGGCCTACGGAGACACGCCCTTCGGTAAGGGCTGCCTGGTGGCACGGCGGCTGGTCGAGCAGGGGGTGCGGGCCATTGAAGTGACGCAGAACGGTTTCGATACCCATGCCGATAACTTCACCGGGCATACATTGCGGGCCCAGATCATGGACCCGGCGATGGCGACATTATTGACCGACCTGGCAGACCGCGACCTGCTGTCCTCGACCGTCGTGCTGGTGATCGGGGAATTCGGCCGCACGCCGAGCATCAACCCGCTGGATGGTCGTGATCATTGGCCGACCGGGTTCTCTTGCCTGGTGGGTGGTGGCGGTCTGAAAGCGGGTCAGGTGATCGGCTCGACCGATCCCGAAGGGAAAGACAAGACGCCGACCGATCCCATCGAAATACCTGATCTGTATGCGACCATCCTGAAAACGATGGGCATCGACTATGCCCGCGAACTCATCACCCCCATCGGCCGCCCGTTGAAACTCAGCACCGGCACCCCGATCGAACGTTTGCTCAGTTAGCCGCGAGGCCAAGCCGAACGCTGCTCCGATCGCGTAATCGCATCCCGCGTGCGGTGACGTTACAATGCGGCGACAATGACATCGCCAGCAGCGTCACGACTCGAAGAGACCGTATTGATTGTCGGGGTGGGCCTTATCGGAGGTTCCATCGCGGCGGCGGTGCGAGCGCGCGGCGTGGCCCGGCGAGTGATCGGTCTGGGACGCGATCAGGCCCGGCTCAATGCGGCCGTCGACCGTGGCCTGCTGGATGCCGGTTTCGTTGATCCCGTGGAAGCCGCAAAATCTGCCACATTCGTGGTCGTCTGCACCCCGGTCACCCGCATCATCGACGATGTCCATTCGCTGTTACCGCATCTCACTAAATCCGCCGTGGTCACCGATGCCGGCAGCACCAAGCAACGCATCGTCGCGGAACTGGCTGGCACGCCGTTTCTCGGCTCGCATCCCATCGCCGGGTCGGACAAACAGGGATTTGAATATGCCAATGCGAACCTGTTCCTGCATCGGCTGTGTCTCATCACTCCGACAGCCGCACATTCGCGCGACATGGTCGCCCGGGTCGAACGCTTCTGGCAAGCTCTCGGCATGACGACGCAACAGATGGACGCCGCAATTCACGATGAAACCCTCGCTCGCACCAGCCATGTGCCGCACGTGGTCGCGGCGGCAATGGCGAATTCGATTCATGAATCGGACCTGACCTTCACCGGGACCGGCTTTCGTGATACGACCCGCATCGCCGCCGGAGATGCCGACCTGTGGACCACGATTTTGATGGAGAACATCGCAGCGGTCCGCGCCAGCATCGCGACAGTCCAGAAACAGTTATCGCAGTTCGATCAGGCGTTGGCCGACGGCGATGCCGTGACATTACGCAGCCTGCTCGCCTCGGCAAAAACAATGCGTGATCAACTGTCAGAGAATGTCGAAACCCCAATGACGAATATCGAAAGCGATTGAGCATGGAGTCGACATGCTTTTGACATTCGGATTTCCTCATTCGACATTTTTCGGATTTCGAGATTCGTGTTTCGAATTTCAACAAAACCGATTGCCAATCCACTCTTGACCCAAGGACTCTGGTTTCGTGTCCGACAAACTGATTGAACCACGTGTGCTCAAGGGGTTTCGCGATTATTTGCCCGCGACGATGCTGGTGCGCGAACGCCTGATGGACACCGCCCGCCGCGTCTTCCGCAGCTACGGATTCAGCCCGATTGATACCCCCGCGCTCGAGTACGCCGAAGTGCTGACGGGGAAGGGGGGGGAAGAATCGGACAAGCAACTCTTCCGCTTCCGCGATCAAGGGGACCGCGATGTCGCCCTGCGGTTCGACCTGACGGTGCCACTCGCGCGATTCGCCGCCTTGCATGCGTCGCAACTGGGCTTGCCGTTCAAGCGATATCACCTGGGCACGGTCTGGCGCGGCGAGAACACGCAGAAAGGCCGGTACCGCGAATTCATGCAGTGCGACTTCGACACCATAGGCACGTTGTCGCCGGGAGCCGATCTCGAAACGCTGCTGGTGATTCACGATCTGCTGGTGTCCCTCGGATTTGAACGGTTCACCATCCGCGTGAACAACCGCATGGTCTTGAACGGCCTGCTCTCGGCCCAAGGGCTATCGGACAAAACCGTGGGTGTGCTGCGTTCGATCGACAAGCTCGCGAAAATCGGCGTCGCCAAGGTGATCGAGGAACTTGTCGAACGCGTCGGACTCACCACAGCGCAAGCCGAGAAAGTCCTGTCGATCGCCCGGCCGGAAGCGACGCTTGATGAACTCGATGCGGCGCTGGCTGACAGCGAACTCGGCCGCACCGGGGTCGAGCGCTTACGTACTTTGTTTACGACAGCCATCGCCGCCGGCATTCCGCAGGAACGTTTGGCGCTGGATGTGTCGATTGCCCGCGGACTCGACTATTACACCGGCACCATCTTCGAGACCTTCCTGAATGATCTGCCAGGCATCGGCAGCATCTGTTCCGGCGGCCGGTACGACAATCTGGCAGAGCTCTTTACGAAGGAGAAACTGCCGGGGGTCGGGGCGAGCTTGGGACTCGACCGCCTGCTCGCCGCGATGGAAGAATTGAATCTGCTGGGTGATGCCTCGACACCCGCCCAGATTCTGATCGCCTATTTCGATGCCGGTCGATTGGGTGACTATCACGCCCTGGCCCGCACGCTGCGTGAAGCGGGTCTCGGCGTCGAGGTCTACCCCGAAGCGGTCAAGCTCGGCAAGCAACTGCAATACGCCGACCGCAAAGGCCACCGCCTCGCCCTGATTGCCGGGTCGCAGGAATTCGAGCAAGGCCTGTGGCAGGTGAAAGACCTGAAGTCGAAGTCAGCGGAGGTCGTGCCAACGGCGAACCTGGTGGCCTACTTGCAAGGCTGCCTCGCGTAGGGTCCGCTGTGCGGACCTTGCCAAGGCGATAGAAACGCAGAGGTCGCAGAGGGACGCGGAGTGAAAGGCCATAGGAGTGATTCTGAGAACACGACTTCTGAATTTCCTCCTGCTCTGCGACTCTCCGCGTTCTCTGCGTTGAATACGAATTTTGTTCCGCCTTGGCCGTGTCATCTGTGAAATGCCCGCCACTCGGCGGTGGCGGCTTTTCAACAAACAACCAACCAGGGGGCTCACGCCCCCCGCTCGCTATTTCACGAGTTTGCGGTACTTGATGCGGTGCGGGGTATCGGCGTCGGCACCGAGGCGTTGTTTGCGGATCGTCTCGTAGGCCTGATAGTTCCCCTCGTGCCAGACCACCGTGCTGTCCCCCTCAAAGGCGAGGATGTGCGTGGCGACACGGTCGAGGAACCAGCGGTCGTGGCTGATGACCACCGCACAACCGGAGAAGTTGAGCAACCCTTCTTCCAGCGCCCGCAGCGTATCGATGTCGAGGTCATTGGTCGGTTCGTCGAGTAGCAGGAGATTGCCGCCGACGGTCAACGTCTTGGCCAGCAGCAGACGATTCCGTTCCCCCCCGGAGAGGAACTTCACGGGCTTCTGCTGATCGGGGCCTTTGAAGTTGAATTTGCCGCAGTAGGCGCGGCTGTTGATCATCACACTGCCATACTTCAGGTTGTCGTTGCCGCCTGAGATGTTGTCGTAGACCGACTTCTCATCATCGAGGCTTTCACGATTCTGCTCGACATAGGCAACCTTGACAGTTTCACCAATGGTGACCTTGCCGCCATCGGGGGTTTGCTCGCCGACAATCATGCGGAACAGCGTGGTTTTCCCCGCACCGTTCGGCCCGATGATGCCCACGATCCCTGCGGGAGGCAGGCGGAACGACAGGTTTTCATAAAGCATTTTGTCTCCGAACGCCTTCGCCACATTGTCGAAGATGACGACGGTATCCCCCAGGCGTGGGCCGGGGGGAATCTTGAGTTCGATGGTTTCGTCGCGGCTTTCCTGTTCCTCGGCGACGAGTTTGTCATAGGCCTGCAGGCGGGCCTTGCTTTTGGCCTGCCTGGCTTTGGGAGAACTGCGGACCCATTCGAGTTCCTTCTCGATGGTTTTCTGCCGGGCCGACGCCGACTTCTCTTCTTTCCGCAAACGTTCCTGCTTCTGTTCGAGCCACGACGAGTAGTTGCCTTCCCAGGGAATGCCGCGACCCTGGTCGAGTTCCAGAATCCAATGGCAACTGTTATCGAGGAAGTAACGATCGTGGGTCACAGCGACGACGGTCCCCTTGTATTCATGCAGATGCCGTTCGAGCCAGCCGACCGATTCCGCATCGAGGTGGTTGGTCGGTTCGTCGAGCAGCAGCAGATCGGGGGCCATGAGCAACATCTTGCAGAGGGCCACGCGGCGGCGTTCCCCCCCGGAGAGCGGGCCAATCACCGCATCCATCGGCGGCAGACGCATCGCATCGGACGCGATTTCGAGTTCGCGATCGAGTTCCCACAGGTTCTGCGAGTCGATCTGTTCCTGCACTTTGCCCTGTTCTTCAATGAGGGCGTCCATCTCGTCGGCATCGGGGCCTTCACCGAACCGGGCGTTGATTTCGTCGTACCGCGCCAGAATCGCCCGCTTCTCGGCGACCGCTTCGTTCAATTCGTCGAGTACCGTGTGCTCGGGATTCAGCTTCGGTTCCTGCGGCACATAGCCCGCAGTGAACCCGGCGGAGAGCTTCGCCGTCCCCATGAAGTCTTTGTCGACCCCTGCCATGATCTTCAGCAGGGTACTTTTCCCGGCCCCGTTCGGACCAAGGACACCGATTTTTGCACCGGGGTAAAAGCTGAGCCAGATGCCTTTCAGGACCTCCTTTTTGTCATGAAACTTGCGGAGGTCTTCCATCTGGAAAATGTAATGTTCGGCCATAGTTCGTTGATCAGATTTCGGGCAAAAGGGCAGGAATCGGGGGGCCGACGACACGCTGTACGCACCGCGACCGACAGAGGAAAGCACAGATTGTACCGTCCGCGTTCAGAATGTGGAGGGAGGGCGTTGACTCGCTGCGATGGGCTACTTCCGCGAAGACGCAGCCTTCGCTATCTGCTTGAGCAGGCTCGCATCACCCGTGGCATCCTGGCCGATTTCCCAGAGCATCACGCCGCCGAGTTTTTGCTGGCGGGCATAAGCCAGCTTTTGACGGATCAGGTCGGGACCATTGAAGAAGAGGCCGTCGACCTCGTTCACATCGTCTGCCGGATGATACTTCGCGACGATTTCGGCGTAGGTCAAAACGCGATCACCGTTTTCCGTCCCCCGGCCATACAACGGCAATCCGAGCCGAATGCGTTGGGGGGGCACACCCAGGGAAATCAGGCGGGCCACATCCTTTTGAGCGCTTTCGAGCGTGGAGTGCTGGCCGCGGTTGTCGTAGGCCATGAGATGCACGGCATCGAGGGCTTTCCAGGCTGTTTCTGGGAGATGCTGCCAGCCAGCGACGGCGGCGGTCACGGTGCGATTTTTCCCCAGACCGCGTTTCAAGTCGTGAATGAGAGCACCGTAGGCGGCAACTTCGGCCGCGTTCTCGGGATGCTCCCAATCGAGATCGACTCCGGAAAAACCGTGCTGCACACAGAAACGGCTGACTTCCTTGACGAATTGTGCCCGCGATTCCGCCGTCGCAGCAATGGTCTTGAAGCCCGCACTGCGGTTCCAACCACCGAGGGCGAAGGTCACGCGGACGCCAAATTCCTCACGCCAGCGTTTCAGCAGTTTCGTTACGTGGGGCTGTTGCAAGGCGGGATGATCCAGCGGCTTTCCCGGCTCTGGAGCGATCGAGAAAAATATGGCATCGGTCACCAGGCGGCCCTGTTCCGGATCGAGCGCGTCGAGGCGGTAATCGGGCAGGTACGCGACCACCTTGAGCGGTTCAGCCGACTGCGTCACGCCCGTCGACAGCAAAGTCCCAACCGCAAAGAGCATGGCGACGATACGAGTCCTCAACATTCAGGCTTCCTGTTGGGGCGATTCACCAGTGTCAGTGGGGGTGATCGCCGCATCTTTCGAGTTCTTCGCATTGGTCTGTTTGGGATCGCTGCAGCAGGGGTCACCGGCGTAACAGCACGGGTCGCACAAGCAGCCGCCGCAGCCGCCATCGCAATCGTTGGGGCCACATGGTCCCGCCGCGTTGGGTTGAGCATTCCCCGCACAGTCGCCGCCCTGCTGACAGCATCCGCCATCCGCCGCGGCTTCGCAACCACACGCACCGATGTCGCAGCAAGCCGGGTCGCATGCTGCGGCACAGCCATCACACAGGCAATCGCATTTGGCATAGGTGAACCCTGGTTCCCTCAGTAACCCCCAGCGTTCGCGGGTCCGTTGACAACTGGGCCAGTATCGAGCCGATCCGAGGTGCAACACCCGTTGCCGGACGGTTTCCAGCACACGCCCCGCATGTGAAGTCGCACCGAATTCCGAGACACAGCGTTCCCGTGCCCGCTCCAGATAGTCCGCCGCGAATTGCCGGGCTGCTTCGACCGCGTGTTCATCAGGCAGCGGGTTGAACTCCCCCCGCTGGCGATCCCACGGCCAATCGACGGCGCAATCAAAAGCGATGATGGCCCGGCCGACATCGGCGGCGATCTCGCCCAGGGTCTCACGGAACTGGTCATCTTCCCGTCCGCAGGCTCGCGGTAAGATAGAAAACAGCGTAGCAAAGGCGTTGGCCGTCGGTTCGACATACTCGCTGATGGCCACCGGCCGTGCGAGCGTTTCCAGTTGCAGATGCTCGCCGATGATCGATTTCAAACGGTCGCTGACACCGGAATCCCAGGTTTCCAGTTGGTCCCGCACCTGACGAAATCGGCGGTGATACCATTTCTCCGCCAACCAGGCGGCCCAGGAACGGCTGTCGCGAACGTCGTCCTCGATTTTGACTGCGGCGAGTGTCAGACCGACCACACTGGCAAACCGGGCAGCCGCATAATCAGGCGGTGTCTCACGTCGTGGCAGGCGACGCAACCGGCAACAGTAGGGCGAACTTTCGTCGGGAACAGGTGTCCAACCGGCATCGATCGCGAGGAGATAGCTGAACACCCCCTCATACGATAAAAACACCAGCGAGGTCAGGCCCAGATCGCGGTGCTGCGTCTGGCAACAGCGGGCGTAGGCCTGTCGGAAGATTCGATCCGTTTTGCCGCCGCGTAAAAACCCGAACATCTGGTCCCTTTTGCCAGAGAATTCGACGTTCTGCGTTATCTCCGGTCGATGCGTTTACGCCGGGGATTCCGCCGGATAACCTAACGCATGTGCTGCTCACCCAGACAGCCTGTTCCAGGGAGTTTGCGATTCCATGCCGCTGGTCAATGCGTTCAATGCTGCTGCCAAGTTGTCGACCCCCCAAGGCGACTATACGTATTACAGTCTGCCCCGGCTCACCGAATTGGGCCTGGGTTCGATGGACCGCCTGCCGTTTTCGCTGCGGGTGCTGCTCGAATCGTGCTTGCGGAACGTCGATAACTTCGTCGTCAACGAAGAGCATGTGAAGCAGGTGGCGGGCTGGAATTCGGCGGCTCCGGCCCAGGTCGAAATCCCGTTTCTGCCCGGTCGCGTGGTGCTGCAAGACTTCACCGGCGTCCCCGCCGTGGTCGATCTCGCCGCGCTCCGCAGCGCGATGGTGCGCATGGGGGGCGATCCGAAAAAGATCAACCCGCTGGTGCAATGCGACCTGGTCATTGATCACTCGGTGCAGGTCGACCAGTTCGGCTCTGAGGACGCATTGCAGTTCAATGTGCAGAAAGAGTTCGAGCGGAATCTCGAACGGTATCAACTGCTGCGTTGGGCGCAACAGGCCTTCCAGAACTTCCGGGCCGTGCCTCCCGCGACCGGGATTGTGCATCAGGTGAATCTCGAATATCTGGCGAAAGTCGTCTGGAAGAAAGCCCACGGAGCCGCCTTGCCGGGGTTGCCGAGCGAAGTCGTTTATCCCGATTCGCTGGTCGGGACCGACAGCCATACCACGATGATCAACGGCCTCGGCGTCGTCGGCTGGGGTGTCGGCGGTATCGAAGCCGAAGCGGTGATGCTCGGCCAACCAATTTACATGCTGATGCCCGAAGTCGTTGGCTTCAAAGTGACCGGGAAATTGCCCGAAGGAGCCACCGCCACCGATCTTGTGCTCACGGTCACACAAATGCTGCGTCGGCATGGCGTGGTGGGCAAGTTCGTCGAATTCTACGGTCCCGGCCTGTCGAAGATGTCGCTCGCCGACCGCGCGACCATCGCCAACATGGCTCCCGAATACGGGGCCACCATCGGCTTCTTCCCAGTCGATGACGAAACGCTGAACTACATGAAGCGAACGGGGCGCACGGCGGACGAAATTCAGCTCGTCGAACAGTATTACAAGGCTCAAGGTCTCTTCCGCACCGACAGTTCCCCCGAACCGGAATTCACCAGCCGATTGGAACTCGACCTGCAAAGCGTCCTGCCGTCGATGGCGGGCCCCAAGCGGCCGCAAGACCGCATTCCGTTGTCGTCCATGAAAACGCAGTGGCGACAAGACCTGAGCAGCACGTTCGGCAAATCCTCTTCAAGTGAGGAATCGACCCCGATATCCATGAATTCCGAAGGGGGACTGAGCGACAGCAGCCCGTCTGCTGATCCGGGCTACTATGGTGTGCCGGTGAATGTCGATGGCCATGAGTATTCGCTGAAACATGGTTCCGTCGTCATTGCCGCGATCACCAGTTGCACCAATACCAGTAACCCCTCCGTGATGATTGGTGCTGGTCTGGTCGCGCGGAATGCCGCCGCTAAGGGGCTCACCAGCAAGCCTTGGGTGAAGACCAGCCTCGCGCCGGGTAGCCGCGTCGTCACCGAGTACCTCGCCAAGTCGGGCCTCGATAAAGATCTCGATCAACTCGGTTTCCAGACCGTCGGCTATGGCTGCACGACCTGTATCGGCAACAGTGGCCCGCTGCCCGATCACGTCGCGAAGGCCGTCCGTGATGGCAACCTGGTCGCCGCGGCCGTGCTGTCAGGCAACCGCAACTTTGAAGGCCGCATCAATCCTGATGTGAAAGCCAACTACCTGGCCAGTCCACCGTTGGTGGTCGCGTATGCTTTGGCGGGCACGACCGATATCGACTTCGCCCATGAGCCGCTCGGCACAGACAACAACGGTCAACCCGTCTACCTGAAGGACATCTGGCCAACTTCTCAGGAAGTCGTTGATACCGTCGCCAGTTCCATCACGCCGGAAATGTTCGTCGAGCAGTATGGCCATGCCACACAAGGCCCGGAAGAATGGCAGAAAATCAGCGGGGCGGTGGGCGAACTCTATCAGTGGGACGATGCCAGCACCTATGTGCATGAGCCTCCTTATTTCCAGAACATGCCCGAGACCCCGTCTCCCATTCAACCAATCTCCGGCGCGAAATGCCTGTTATCACTCGGCGACTCGGTGACCACCGACCACATCAGCCCCGCGGGTGCGATTAAAGCGTCGGCCCCGGCCGGTCTCTACCTGCAATCGCTGGGCGTGACCCCGCTCGACTTCAACAGTTACGGGGCCCGCCGGGGTGATGACCGCGTGATGACCCGCGGCACGTTCGCCAATATCCGCATCAAGAACCTGCTCGCCGCCGGGACGGAAGGAGGCGTGACGAAGTATCTCCCCACGGGCGAAGTGATGTCGGTCTACGAAGCCTCAATGAAGTATCAGGCCACGGGGACTCCGCTCGTCGTGCTGGCTGGTGCGGAATACGGCACCGGTTCCTCGCGCGACTGGGCCGCGAAAGGGACTTACCTGCTGGGCGTGCGAGCCGTCATCGCCACCAGCTTTGAACGCATCCATCGGTCCAACCTCGTGGGCATGGGTGTGCTGCCGTTGCAGTTCCGCCAGGGGGAAAACCGTGAAACGCTGGGCCTCGACGGTACCGAAGTCTTCGACATTGCCGTCGACGACAAGGTGAAACCGTTGCAGGCCATCGAAGTCACCGCGACCAAGTCGAATGGCGAAATGGTCCACTTCGTGACCACCTGCCGCATCGATACCCCGGTAGAAGTCGAGTACTACCGTAACGGCGGCATCCTGCACACCGTGTTGCGGCAGTTGCTGAAAGATTAACCGAGACGGATTGGCACGCCATGCCTACGGCGCAACAGGTCTATGCCATGCTGGGAAATGAATCCTTATGGGATGTGGCCCAGTTGTGTCACGAGACACTGACGCAAGCGGGCATTCCGTATGCGGTCGCGGGGGGCGTCGCGGTCTGCTTGCGGGGATATCAACGCAACACCATCGATCTGGACTTGCTGATTCGACGGGAAGACAGCGATTCCGTCAAAACGGCACTCGAATCTGCGGGATTGCAATGGTCGACTGAACGAGTTGAGTTTCTGAGTCCGGCAGGTGTTGCCGTGCCGTTTATTTTGGCCGGCGACCGTGCAGGACCGGGATCCGAAGTGCGATTGCCTGATCCTGCCGGTGAGCGTGTAGCGGATTCGGTCGAAGGTTTGACCGTGCTGTCACTGGCACGGCTGATCGAGTCGAAAATTGCATGCGGACAGGCGAGCTTGAGACGATCGCACAAAGATTTTGCCGATGTCGTGGAACTGATTTCCGCACATCAGCTCAGTCGCTCATTCGCCAGATCTTTGCACCCAGCCGTTCATGTCGGTTTTCGGAAATTGGTCCTGGTCGCACGCGGGCAGTGAAACTCGATGATGGCCTCCGCAGCGGAACCAAACCTCATCGCCCGTCTCGCCCCGTCTCCCACCGGGGCTCAGCATGTCGGCAACGCACGGACCTATCTGCTCGCCTGGCTCTCGGCTCGTTCGCAACTCGGGCAAATTGTCCTGCGAATCGAAGACATCGATTCGCCGCGTGTGAAGCCCGGGGCGATGCAGCAGGCAATGGATGACCTCGCCTGGCTGGGCCTCGATTGGGACATCGGGCCGATCATCCAGACGCAACGCCTGAACCGCTATCAGCAGGTGCTCGCGGAACTTCAGAAACGCGAACTCGCTTATCCCTGCACCTGCACGCGGAGTGATATTGAAGCCGCGGCGAGTGCTCCGCATGTCGGTCAGGAAGGGCCGGTCTATCCCCGCACGTGTGCCCATCGCACCGCGAGGGAATCCGCGGCACTTACGCAGCCCTTCGCCTGGCGGTTTCGCACGGCGGACAGCCAGCCGCAAATCTATCATGACATGCTGCGTGGCCCGCAGTCTTGCGAGACCGTGCGCGAACTGGGCGACTTCGTGATCAGCAAGGCCGCTGGTAGCCCCGCTTATCAGTTGGCTGTCGTGGTCGATGATCATGATCACGGGGTGACAGACGTTTTTCGCGGCGATGATCTGATCCCCAGCACCTTCAGGCAACTGGCGTTGTACCAGACTCTCGGCTGGACACCGCCCCGCTTTGGACACGTCCCGCTGGTGATTGGCCCCGATGGCCGCCGACTGGCGAAACGGCATGGTGATACGCGGATTTCGATCTTGCGCGAGCGCGGCGTTCCGCCGGAAACGCTGGTGGGCTTCCTGGCCTGGTCGGCGGGTTTGCGACCGACATCCGCCCCAGTGTCGGCCCGGGAACTGTTGCAGGGTTTTGATCTGTCGCGAATCTCCCTGTCGCCGTTTGTGTTCACCACCGAACATTGGGACCAGCTTCTGTCGACTTGAGTGAATTCTCTTCAGTCGATACGCAGGGCATACCCGCGAAAGTCGCCCGGTCGCAGCGTGAAGAGCAACGGCAGATTCCGCATTTTCTGGCACCGGCTTTGCGATTGGTATTCCCGCTGCGGGAAAAAGCTCGACGTCTGACCGGCAGCGGTTAGACTATGTGAAAGACAAATGCGGGCCTCACTGTCATCTATCCCGGCCATTTGCACCGGCGGAGATCGTAATTCCCGTCGGGACTTGTGCCAGGTGGTCCGCGAGGTCATGAGATGAGTTTGCCAATCGAATCTTCAAACCGGCTTGCAGACCAGCGATGGCAGTGGCCTGTGGCCGCGCTCGTACTGGCCTGGCTGGTTCCGTCGGTGCCAGTGCTGGGTCAAACGGAAACCTATGCGCCGGGGACCACGCCGTTTAATACTCAACTGGTCGTTTCGGAAGAGTTCCTCAATCGCTGGGTGGCCCGCGATGAAGTCGAGCCCGGCCGGGTCGATGATTTTGCCTTCGGTGCCAAGGTCGATGGCGAACAGTGGACGGCTTCGCAACTTCGGATCGATCTGCGGCCCAGCTATGAACAGGCCGCCGGGGCGTTTGTCCTGACCGGGCAGATCCACAGCCAGACGATTGGCCGAACCGAGCAAGGGGCCGTGCAGGCTCAGGGTCAGCAGGAGTTCATCGCGACCAAGGACGTCTTCTTTGATGGGACTCAATTTTCGACACGGCATGCAACCGTTTTTGTGCGCGCGACCAGTCAACCCGTCGCCGCGATGACACAACTCGATGGTACGTTCCTGCAGGGACTCGGACAGCGGATCGCGTTATCCCGGGCGGAACGACAGCGCCCGCAGACCGAGGCCTACACCCGTGATCGCATCGCCGAGCGGGTTTACCCGAAGTTCGATCGAACGGTCGATGAGCAACTCTCAGGGGCGAATGGCCAGTTAAAATCGGCATGGGATAACGCGGGTTCCTCGCTCAGCCGACTCCTCACCGACCAGCGACGACTGGTGACGACCGACACGCATTTGCATCTGGCCGCCCGGTTGCTAGCCGAAAATACGAACGACAACTTTCCCATTCCACAGACCAATCTGGTGGGACCGCATGCCCTGTCGGCCTATCTGCATGAAAGCGTCCTCAACAACCTGGTCGACCGGTCGGGACTGGCCGGATTGAAAACGTCTGACCGGGAGTTGAAGGCCATGGTCGATCGCGCCGAGCGGATGCTGCCGGGCCTGAATCCCCAGGCTGAACCACCCTCATCTGTGGCCGGGCTCATCGAAACTGAGATCGTGTTTGATGATCGCGACCCGCTGCGGTTCCAACTGAATGCCGAGGGCTTGCTGATTCAGATCCGCGCCAAATTCAAACCGGCAGGACAGGAATTGTTGCCTGCCTTGCTGATCGAAGTGCCGCTGCGACTGATTGACCAGGGAGATCACTGGCTGTTGCAGCGCGATGCGCTGAACATCTCATCTACAGATGGTCAAGCCCTCTCCAAAGTTTCCGAAGCGCTGGTCCGGCAGGCACTCGAGCGGGATTTTCCCAACCGCGATTTTCCGCGCACGTTGAAGATTCCTGGTTGGCCCGAATCGCAAACTCCGCTGCGCTTAGCCAACGTCCGGGCGGCTGATGGCTGGGTCGCCATTCATCTCGACTGACGCACGACCGACTTGAACTTTCACAGCGGCTCGGCGATTCTGCACGCACATTCTTTCGGGAGTTCCAGTGCATGTCGGCCGGCGAAATCGAACACGTCCTCTGCGTTCCCACGTTGTTGTTTCACGAGTTGGGGTACTTCGAGGGCTTCCAACCGATGGCGGATCGCTATCTGACCACATTGCTCGACCCGGCTCATACGTCGTTTCGCCCGCGGAATGAGGTCGAGGAAGATCCCAGCTTTAAACAGCTCATTCCCTACTGCGTGTTTCGATGCGGTGGTCAGATCTTCCATTACCGCCGTGGTAAAGCAGGGGGAGAGGGAAGACTGCACAGCAAACGATCGGTCGGCATCGGAGGGCATATTTCCTCGACGGATCAAATTCACGGCGACCGTCGATATTTTGAGGCCATGCACCGGGAAATTGCAGAGGAAGTCTTTCTGGAGTCAGGCTTTAGCGATCGTTGTGTGGGGCTGATCAACGACGATCAGACACCGGTGGGACGGGTCCATTTGGGAATTGTTCATATTTTTGACCTCGACTCGGCACAAGTTCGCCCACGGGAAGAGTCGATTTTAGAGACAGGCTTTGCGCCACCGTCAGAGTTGCTTCGCGAAGTGGAGCAATTTGAAACCTGGTCGCAGATTGTGATTCAGCAGGTGCTCGCAGCCACGTTGGAAGCATAATCGCCCAGTTCATCTTGGCGGAACACGACAAGCCCACTACACTTGCGCGCAGAGATGCGCAACGCTTTCACACGACGAAGGAGTGTCGGACTATGACGGATTGCAGTCGACGAATGGTTCTGGGAGCGGCTGTGGCGGCAATGGCGGCCCCGGCAATCGCCTCCGCTCAACAAGCAGCCCCGGCAGCCAAAGGTCGGCTGACCGACGAGCTGCTCGGCACCATGCTGAAGGCCATGGGCCTGGAAGCGACCTTAAGCGAAAAACGCTATGACTTTACGTTCAAGTCGACGATCGCTGATCTCGACTGGGAACTGTCGATGTCGGCCGTGCTGAGTCAAGATGCCAGCAGCGTCTGGATCATGGCCTGGCTGGATGAACTGCCGAAGTCTGCGGCCGATGTGCCCCGAACCGCTTTGCTGCGCCTGCTGTCGGAAAACGACAAGATGGGCAAGGGCAAGTTCTTTGCGTATATCGCATCGAACCGACGTTTTGTCCTGCAACGGGTGATCGCCAACGACAGCATCACCACGTCCAGCTTCCGCGCGGCGCTGGATGACCTGGGCGCTTCGGTGGTGCATACACACGGTTTCTGGTCGACCGCGAACTGGAGCGGCTCAACGACTCCGGAAGAACCAGCCAAGGGTGCTCCGGTGCGCGGCAGTGCCCCGCAAGTTCGTGCCGTGGAACAAACGGGCGGCACCAAGACGAAATAAGTGGCGTTTTATCGCCAGTCAAGAATAGACAAGGCGTTTCTTCCGCTGGGAGGAAACGCCTTGTTTTATTGGTATCTGTGACCAATTGGCAGACACAAAGAGTCCGCAACCAGCGCACTACTCGAGCTCATGAGAGTGAGAAATGTCCACGAGACTACCGTGGTCGGCGCGGCAAGCTGCCCGACTCGGCGTCACGCCGACTCATCTCTTCCAGTACAATAGGGTGCCATGCCGTGTCGCGATCTTCCGCGGGGGCGTAATGGCGGCGCGCCCACGTTCTCAATCGCATTTCCTCTACGGGATCCACTGTGGTCATGTTGTCTGCATCGATGGCGATTAATGTCTGCACGATCCTTCCTCCACCGTGAGCCCGGCACCAACCTGCGAAAGAACTCGAAGGGTGTAACCCCCCCACTGTCAAGATGCTAATCCGCGAATTTTCGATTTGCAACAAAAATCGAGAGAGATTGCGAGATTCCCGACAATGGACGTCAACAGACCGTACTACGCACCCAATGCATACACCGCAACCATTTTCACAGCAGCAGGTTACAGCCAGATATTCCCGCACGCAGACTTAAGCGGCTTCCGCCTCCGGGAGCGCTTCGACCGACTCTTTCCGCACACGTAATTCCTTGGCGAAGGGTAAATCGTCGAGGCTTCTCAGACCGTAAGTCTCCAGAAACTTGCGGGTCGTCTCATACAGATAGGGGCGTCCCAGCGAGTCATCCTGACCCGCGATGCGCACCAGACCGCGGTCCATCAGCAGCTTCAGAATGTCGGTACATTGCACGCCCCGCAACGCTTCCAGATCGGCCCGCGTCAACGGTTGCCGGTAAGCGAGAATGGTCAAAGTTTCCATCGCCGCCGGAGAGAGCTTGAGTTCTACCTGACGTTGATGCAGGCGACTTAACCACAACGCAAACAGTTGCCGCGTGAGCAACTGATAGCCCGTCGCGACGCGTTCCACTCGAAAGGGACTGGCATCGGCATCGTAAGCCGCATTCAGTTGCTCAATGAGTTGAGCCACTTCCTGCGTATCGGCCAGGGTCGCGACTTGAGTCAGGCGACGTAAGGACAACGGGCCCTCTGCGACCATGAATGCCGCTTCGAGTCGGGCGAGTTTTGCGGAACGATAGGTCTGCGATGGCTGATGCTCGCTGGACAGTGCGGCACCGCGAGCCGGCGCGCGAACTCGAAACCACCAGTTCCAGGTGGAATTCGGCGTGGCCTTGGCGCTCCACGAGTGAGATTCGCGAGCTTTCATCGCGCAGCCATCCAGGTGTCAATCTGGGCCAGCACCTTCTCCACAGCACGTAAGGGTTCATCGGCTTCGGCTTCAAACCGATACGATACGCTGGGGTTATGCTGAGGCGTGTACGAGCAAATGAAGGTGAATTGCCCGGGGTCGCGACCGGGTTCCAAGCGATAGCTGCGAATCTCCAGTTGCTGCAAACGCTGCACCGCCGATTTCCAGGTGAGTATGGTATCGCCACCAGAGATAGGCTGCGGCCCGTCTGACTGGGCTGGGTTCGATGGTATCGCCGCAGAGTCTTCATTCCAGACGACGGGTCGAATCGCAGCCGATTCCGCTGACTGGACTGCTGAGGACTGTGCCGTGGAAGCGGGACGTGACCGGCGCTGGTCGAATGCGGGTACCTGCAGTTGTTCGGGAGCGGTTCCCCAAACCGGGTCAGCAACGGGAGCCGATTTCGGCAGGGGCTCACTTTCCCAGTTCGACACGGCCGCGAACTGTGGCGCGTCGGTTGCCGAAGTGGAATCGTGCAGGGCCGCTTCGTCGAGAGGCAGGTCGGCGACCGGGGCGAATTCGGGGATGCCAAAAATCGCGAACAGGGGAATTGCTAAGATCGGCAGCAGCAACAGAATACTGGCCAGAGATCCGTGGGCAGATGAGCGCATGACAGGCCAACCCTCCGTGGCAGGCATTGCAAAAGAGCCTCGTGCTCCTCGAACGTAACTCTCGCGATTGTAGCCTAGGTGAACCGGGCCAATCTCGCAACGGAGGTTTGTCAATTTTGCAGCGGCGACAACTTTTCACCGCCTTGGCTCGCAAGTTTCTGGCTATGTACGCACGAATAGATCGCCGATTCGGGGCTGGAACGATTCGTATTGCGATCGTGAAGAATTGTTAAGAACTGGTCTGCACCACTTTGCGCCGACCCAACTTCTCGAAAGAATTACAGGAAGTTCATGCGGTTCTTACTTCATCTGTGATGCACCATCATCTTGGACGCTTCCCCTGTCAGCACCGAGCCTCGCGAAACAGAATCGGCCCTGCAAGCGGGGGCGGCACCGGTCTTCGCCGTGCTGTTGATGACCGATGTCTCGGGCCGCGTGATCGAACGTGATATTTTGCGCGAGACCACCCTCATCGGCTCTGGGCGTGGCTGTGATGTGCGCTTGAAGTCGGATGATATCGCGGCGGCTCACTGCATCATCTCGCTCGATTCTGGCACGCTGCGGCTGCGAGACCTGGGTAGCCGCATCGGCACATTGATCAACGGACAGCGTGCGCGAACGGCCGTACTGGCCGATGGCGATGAGTTGCAACTGGGCCGTCATCACTTGCGAATCGAAACGAATCTGCTGGGGCAAATGGCGGGCGGGTTCTACATGGACAAGTACCATGTCACCGAAATTCTGGGCTCGGGGGGCATGTGCTGGATCTATGGCGCACGCGATTCGTTCTCGCGCGAACGGGTGGCGTTGAAGGTTTTGCCGAGTCGACATTCGCCGCGGATGCTGACCCATTTTGGCATCGAGGCACGTGCGAGTTTGCGGCTGCATCATCCGCAGATCGTGCGCATCTATCGCATCGTGCAACTGGAAAGCCTGTACTTTCTGGTTATGGAGTATCTCGAGGCGATTACACTGCAAGAGTTGGTGGAAGCCCAGGGACCGCTACCGTGGAGGCAGGCGTGCAGCATCGCGCAGCAACTGGCAGCGGGGCTGTCGTATGTGCATGCCCAGGGCATTGTGCATCGCGATGTGAAGCCCGCGAATGTCACCTGTCAGCGTTCGGGACATATCAAGTTGATTGATTTCGGACTCTCGATGCTCGCCGACGACCCTGAACAGGAACGCCTGTCGAAGCTGTACCACAACCAGATTCTGGGCACGGCCGATTACATCTCACCGGAACAATCGCGGTTGAGCAGCGACGTTGATGCCCGGAGTGATCTCTACAGTCTGGGTTGCACGCTGTATTACGCCTTAACGGGCCAGGTGTTGTTTCGACAGACCGACGTGCGTGACAAGATTCGTGCCCACCGGCATGAGGCCCCGATCGATCCGCGCACCAGCGTTCCCGATCTGCCCGAGGACGTTGCGAACATTGTGCTGAAGTTGCTGGCAAAATCGCGCGACGAGCGTTTTCAGAATGGGGCCGAGCTGGCAGACGCCCTCGCTCCCTGGGCGCAAACGACACCGGTACAGTTCGACTGGCAGGCGGTTTTGACGGTGCGAGCGGCGGCGGCACATCGACGATTGGCCAAGCTCATTTCACACAAACGCCCCACCTCGGAAACCCTGCCCCCTGCGCCGGTGGTACTGTCGGAATCGTCGTCACTTTCCAGTCCGCCCACGTCGGCCGTCCAGCGCAAGGGTCAGACGATCGAGGCCAGCCTGATGGAGTATTTGTACGACGAGGCACCCAGCGGAGCCGTCGATCGGCGTGACTGGGGGGAACTGTTTGAAGTCTGGACACAGCTTACGCCCGCACAGCGTGGGAAAGTACTGGACCTCGCCCGCGATCTGGGAAAGACCACCGTCAGTCCCTCCGAGGCAGCGACGTCGTAACACTGGGTATGTTACACTCGCAGTCCATCGTGGATATTCCCGCACCTGGACCGCTGGCATACGAGGATTCACATGGCCAAAACCTATCGCGTCGGTGTGATCGGACGAACGGGCAAAGGAGACTACGGTCACGGCGTCGATGTCGCGGCCAGCAAAGTCCCGGGCTTTGAGGTGGTGGCAGTCGCTGATGAACATGCAGCCGGTCTGGCCGCGGCTCTCAAACGCACAGGAGCCCCGCAAGGTTATGCCGACTACCGCGAGATGCTGGCCCGCGAGAAGCTGGATGTCGCCGTGATCTGCCCACGGTGGATCGATCAGCATGCGGAGATGTTGCTGGCGGCGGCCGAGGCGGGCTGTCATGTCTATATGGAGAAGCCCTTCTGCCGCACGCTCGTTGAATGTGATGCCGTGATCCAGCAGATGGAGATGCGACACCTGCACCTGGGGATTGCCCATATCAGCCAGTATTCGCCGGTGTTGTCGACCGTGCTCTCGCTGATTCGCCAGGGAGAAATTGGCGAGGTGCTGGAACTGCGTGGCCGCGGCAAAGAGGATCGTCGCGGGGGTGGTGAAGATCTGTGGGTTCTCGGTTCACACATTTTTGGACTCATGCGGTCACTCGCGGGGGGTGACGCCGTCACTTGTATGGCCACCGTCACACAAGAGGGTGCGGCGTTGAACAAGTCGCATGTTGCGGCGGGGGCGGAAGGCATCGGCCCCTTGGCGGGAGACAACATCCAGGCCCGGTACACATTCCCGGGGGGTGCCTCTGGGCACTTTGCCTCGCGCCGTGGCATGGGGGGTAGTCCCACGCGGTTTGCGATTCAGGTCTTTGGATCCAAAGGCGTTCTGGAAATCGAAAGCGGTTATCTCACGCCGGCCTATATTCTGCGCGACAGCAGTTGGTCTCCCGGGCGAACACAGAAGCCCTGGGAGCGCATCACGTCTGCCGGGATTGGGCAACCAGAACCACGAACCGATGGAACTTACGAAGGGGGCCACATCGCCGCCATGCAAGATCTCGTTCAGGCCATCGAAACGCAACGCACGACAAAATGCTCTGCCGAAGATGCCCGGGCCATCATTCAAATGATTGCGGCGGTCTTTGAATCGCAACGTGTCGGTGGACCGGTTTCGCTCCCCTTAGAAACGCGGGAAAACCCACTGACGCTCCTCTGACCGGCTTCACTTCGGGAACGACTGTTCAAGCCGTTGTCTCTCGGAATGTTCCGGATCACGTGTGATCAGGGATTGTAACTCGGCGGCAGCCGAGTCCCAGCGCTCCATGCGTTGCAGCAGTTTTACCAGCCGGACACGATCTGCAATTCGACCAGGTTCGAGTCTGATCGCCTGTTGCAGCGACTCGACCGCGGCCTGTAAGTCTCCGGTTTGTTCCTGAACATAAGCCCGATCTGACCAGGTGGCAGCATCGTCGGGTTTCAACAAATTGGCCTGGGCATAATCGTGTTCAGCCAGCGGCCACTCCGCCAGAATCAGATACGCCGAACCCCGCAGGCGATACAAATCGGCCACGTTGTGCTGCCGCCGGATTGCCGCCGTCAGCGACTCCACGGCAGCAGAACTTTGCCCGAGCGCCAACTGACACCGCGCCCATTGTGCCGCGAAGAGCCATTCCTCGGGGTAGCGCGTGACGAGGTCGCGCAGGCGGTGCTCGGCCTCGGCCAAGTTACCCGACTCGCTGAGCCAATACGCCTCCGTCGCTGTCCGATGCGGATCATGGCGACAGGCCCGCACTTCTTCCAACCACGGATCTGGCCAACCCGTTTGCAGGCCGGGCAACTCCCGCAACACGGTCAGTTCGCGCGCCGCAGCCTCTGCTTGTCCGCTGGCAAACAACAACTGCGCCTGCAGTTCGCGCACGGCACGATGTGTCGGCAATAACTCCACGGCGGTGGTGTTGAGAGTCAACGCCGTGGCCAGGTCTCCTTGAAGCTGCCGGGCCTGCGCCAGGCGATAGACGATGCGTGCCTCCCGCGGATATTCCCGTTGCAAACTCTCCAGTGCCTGTTGAGCCTGTGTCACGAGACCGCGCGACAGTTGCAATTCCGCCGCACGCAGCCGTGGAGCCAGTTCCCGTGGCAATCGCTCGATCGCCTGTTGATAACACTGGGCACTTTCCGCGGGATCGGTGGTTTCGATGAGCACTCCCAGCAGATACGGCCATCGCGCCGCGGTGGCATCAAGGGTGCGGGCCTGCTGATAACACAACTCCGCTTCCGAGGAAAACTCGTGGGCCGCAAAGTGCATTCCCAGCCGACCCCACGCCGGTCCCGAATCGGGATGTTCCCGCACCCAATCGCGGGCTTGTTCCAGGGCAACCCGCACTTCCGGATACGTATCGACTTGGGGAACCTCTGGGATAACCGGCGCGACAGGCCGCCCGCAACCGCAGAACGATGACAGCCAGACCCACAGCAGACCGAGTGCCATCCAACTCCGTCGCCCACATCGCGATGAATCGCTGAAGGCACGCGCAACAGTTCTGTCCGGCGATTCGCGCGTCGACATCACGGCAACGGTTCCAGCACATACTCGCGATCGACAGATCCGCCCGGGTGACGCGACCGCCGACCATCGGGCCACAGCACTTCGAGTTCATCTATCGCTGAGACGTCGCCGAGTCCGATCTGCACAACCGGGGCATGCGACGACAGATAACTCTGCCCGGGTTGCAGCAACCGTTGCCAACGGCGTTGCCCCGCGCGCAATGTCACAACGGCGCCAATCGCATCGCGACCACCCTGGTCGGGTAATCGCAAGCGCACCGTCACACCATGCCCCGCACGTGGAACCTGGTTCTGATAGATTGCCAGCGGTTCATCGATCCGGTTCACCACAAAGTCGAGATCCCCATCCAGATCCAGATCACCGACGGCCAATCCGCGTGACACCGACGTGTGCTGCAACCATGCGGCCTGCTGCGCCAGGGGTTCAAACGTCGGGCCAGATCGCTGCATCCAAACTTGCAGCGGCTGTCGGTACGGAAGCCAATGCTCCCGCGTGGTTCCCTCGGCGACTCCGGCAGGCCGCCGCACGCGACCATTGACTGTGATCAGATCCTCATGCCCTGTCTGTGTCAGATCGATTGCGGCGACTCCGAACCCGGTGAAGGGGAGCGTGGTTTCCGCCAGACCAGCCGTCGCGGTGACATCTTCAAAAAGTCCGCCGGGCCGACCCGCATACAGCGTGTGATATTCCCCATCGAGATGCGTCAGAAACAGATCCCACAGGCCATCCTCGTTGAAATCGATCACCGCCAGACCCATGCTGGCCTGTGACCGGCCGAGTCGATCATAGGCGCAACCGCGCAGGACTGCCTCTTCACGGAACGTGCCATCCTGCTGGTTGACCCACAGAAAATTTGCCTGCTGATCGTTCGCGATGTACAAATCGGGCCAGTCATCGCCCGTGAAATCCGCGGCGGTCACCCCGAGTCCTGCTCCTTTCAAAGTCGCTAACCCGGCCGTATCGGTCACATCGCGAAAACGGGGCACCAGGGGCGTTTTTCCCTCACCCGGTTCGCCGGTCACATTGCGAAACAATCGGTCCATCGTGCCGGGGAACAAATGTGGGGCACAGTAGTCGGACTGACCGCCCCCCAGTTGCTGGCAATCGCGATCGACATAGTCAACATAATTCGTGACACACAGATCGAGCCAGCCATCGCGGTCATAGTCGACACAGCAGGCACTGGCTCCCCAGCTCAGGTTCTCATAGCCCGCTTCCGCGGTGATCTCGCGAAACTGGCCCGCGCCGTCGTTCAGCCACAATGCATCGGGACCGTAACAGGTCGTCAGCAGGTCCGGGGCACCATCGTGATTCCAATCACCACACGCGAACCCCATCGGTAACCCGCGCACCGCATACCAGTCTTTGTCGGTCCGCACGAAAGACCCGGGCCGCGTTTGCCGATAGACCGCGAAGCCGCCAGACAATTCCTCGCCGACCAGTGTCGCCGCGATCAGATCCATTCGACCATCGCCATCCACATCGGCGATGGCAACACCCGATCCCATAATGGCCGGCAAGTGGTACCGTGGCGTTTGCGGAACGCGATGCTGAAACGGTGGGGAAAGAACTGTTCCCGCAATCTCCGGGAACCAGTTCTCCGTCGCGGATGCTGCTGGCTCGATTGGCGCTGCGGGCACGGCGTCATGAGAATCCGTGCGACGCGCGCGCTCACATCCGCAGACAGACAGGCCGACAATCAGCAGCCAGAATCGGCAGCGCAGCCACATGACGCACCGAGTTTGCCAAAGGTCATCAAACACCACAAGCGGCAGCCATCGTGGTCCGATCGCTGCCGCTTGTCAAAGCTGTGTGGCATTCCCCACTAGAAATCCGAGATGACGTTGCCGTCAGCAATCGAACCCAACCGCAGGAATGTCGTCGAGTCGATGTTCTCGCTGAGGAACCGCACCGAGCCATCACCCAACAGGCCATGAGCCCCGCCTGTGTGGAAACTCGCCATGTTTTCCCAGCGGCAACTTCCCAACGCCGGGCGACAGTTGAAACCATGCACGCCGTTGATGGGTTGCAGTTCCGTGCTCGTGCCCACTTCCCAACGCATGCCGCGGCCATCAATCGGGCTCGATGTCAGTTGCGGACTGGCAGGCGTGAAACCGCGCACTTCACCGACAATCAGCGTCTGGCTCAAACCGTCCGTGACCGCGGCGATAGGGCTCAACCCATTGAAATACATGATGCCCCGCAAATTACGGTTCGTGTTATTGCCAATCGCCCATTGCATACGGGCGCGGCCCCCGGGGGGATCGGCAGCACCATAGACGCCGAAGTAGGTTGCCAGGCTGGAATCGAAGCCATCGCCCGTGGTCTTCTCCCGCTGGGGATTGCTGGGACATTGATACGCCGGGTACTTGGCCAGCACCACCGACTTGTTCTGACCGGCATCCCAGCGGATGTTGAAGTCGAGCTTGTTGTACTGATTCGCCTGATCGATGTAGGGCAGAATGTATTCCAGCCAGTTCCCCGGACGATCGCCCCAATCACTGATCGTGCCGTTCAATTGTTCGAGCGTATGATTCTCGAGCGGCGGGAAGCTGTTGAAGTTGTCGTGATAGTTATGCAATGCCAGGCCAATCTGCTTCAGATTGTTGCGGCATTGCGTCCGTCGGGCCGCCTCACGCGCCTGCTGCACCGCTGGCAACAGCAGAGCAATCAGAATCGCAATGATGGCAATCACCACCAGCAGTTCAATCAGCGTGAAGCCCGCGGCCCACGCCCGATGTCGTCGTCGTTGACGCATCGCGGCCTCCTAAAAAGAGACGAACAATGATCCAAAAAGAACGTCCGCAGCCCTGTGCGGTCATTTGTGCGGTCATCAGTGTCAGGGTCTATATCAGATTCAGACGACAACGCGAACCATCACTTTTTCGTCGAAACATCGATTTTCAGGTCCGCATTGGCTTCCGCCGAGTCTTTCACCTCGGCGGTTAAGGTCGTGTAATCGACCATCGAGTATTTGCCGGGAATGCTGCATCCATTGGCATCTTTGGGCGGAGCCTCTCCCGTAGGAGACGACCCTTTATTCAAGTCAAACGGGCAAGACGCGGTGACCTTGTGGAATCCAGGGATCGCTCCAGGGCGACCATCCGGGCCTTTCAACGAAAACTTCCCCGTCGCATCGGTTAACCCGCTCGACGCCGGACCTTTGGCACCGCGACTGTTATCGGGGATGAAAGAGACCGTGACATTCGCGACGGGAGCCCCATCGATCGTCAAAATCCCTTCGACGGGAAACAGCTTCGGAGCATCGCCCGATCCGCCGCAACCACACACAATGAACATTGTGCTACACGCAACGATCACAACAGAACACATAGAATGTGGTCGTAAGTTCACTGGGGTCGACTCAATGGAGAGGTGTGACAAAGCGTGGAAAGGATGCACTCGAAATCGGCAATCTACTCAATCAATATAACGACATTCATCGATTCATCGCAACTGAGTCCGATATAGAGCGTAGTTTTCCCAGCTTAGGGCAATTCCCGCCCAGGTTGTCCGTTGTCATTTCGGTGAAAATCGATCCGGCAACGGGAAGACCTGAGACCCACTGTTCAAATCCTCACGCACCAGCCAGTGCGACACACCCTCCGCGATTTCCGGTGTGAGTGCCTTGGCAGCAATTTGTTCCGTTCTCCCACCCGGCCAGGTGATGTGGAGAGACTGCAGTTCCTCATCGACCTCCAGCGCGAATAACAGTTCCAGAGAACTCGAGGAGAGGTAACTTCCGCCACCTTTGAGGCAGCGGACTTGTCGCCGGCGATTGGTCACCCATTCCACAGTGGCGCCTATTGCCTGGCGATGGCCCTCCGTGCTGGCCAGCCGCACACTCCAGGTTCGACGAGGATGGATGGTGTCATTCTGCAACGCGGCCACGGGTTGGTTGGTGTGACTGACCACCAGATCGGGATCACCATCGCCGTCCAGGTCTCCCATCGCCACGCCGCGCCCCAGATGGGGTTGCGTGACATAGCCAGTCATCCGCGGGGCCACATTCACCAGGCGCTGACCGGCAGCATTTTGAAAGAGCAGGGGGGGTTGCAGCACGGCGGAATCGCGCGGCTGGTACATCACATGCCCATTGGCCGCGAACAGGTCTTCATCACCATCCAGATCGAGGTCGATAAAGACCGTGCCAAAGCCCACATACACGGAACCCACCGCCGTGATGCCAGCGAGACTGCTGACATGCTCGAACTGACACGGTCCCGATTGACGATACAGGCCAAAACTTTGATCCTCGAAATTGGCGACCCATAAATCGATCTGACCATCGAGGTTGTAATCTCCCATGTCGACCCCCATGCTCCCTTCAGCTTCGCCCGTTTCGCCAAAGGCAGAACCACTGATGAGGCCGATCTCGGTCAGCCTTCCGTGACCGTCATTCTGATAGAAGAAATTCGGCGTGGTATCGTTGGCGACATACACGTCGGTATCTCCATCGCGATCGACATCGCCCGCCACCACGCCTAACCCTTTGCCACCAGAAACCAGTCCGTGCGTTTCGGTCGCGTTCAGAAATCGCCCTGATCCGTCGGAAAAATACAACGCATCGGAAAGCCCCTGAAACTGGTGTGGCGGGCAGACATCACGCACGCCATGCAGCCGGCACTCGGGATGCTGTTCGGGACTCCAGTCGGCATACCGCGTGAGATAGAAGTCGAGGTGTCCGTCCAGATTGAGATCGCACCATGCGGCACTGGTCGACCATTGGCTGGCATCGCATCCGGTCTCAGCCGCGAATTCCCGGAAGGTGCCATCGCCCAGATTCTGCCAGAGTTGCAAGCCACGATACCCCGTGATCAGCACATCGTCCCAGCCATCGTTGTCATAGTCACCGATGGCAATGCCATGTGAATAAAAGGGACAGGCCGTGATCCGTGCCAGGTCAGCAGTCGGCAGATAGAACGCATTCCGCGTTTGGCGAAACAATCCTGTGGGACTGCCGGTCGGGATCGGTTGCGCTGTTTCAAAATCGCCACCGCCGGGCAAGATCACGTCCAGGCCACCATCGCGGTCGTAATCGAAGAGTCCGACCCCTGTCCCCAGGCTTTCGAGAATCGCCAGATGTCCGCGGTCCTGACCATTCCTGGCCGTGAATAACAAACCTCGTTCGGCGGCCACGTCGTTCAACACCGGCAACGGACCATCTGGGATCGCAGCCGCGACAGGCACAACCGTGGCTGATGAGTCCAGCGGCTCAACCGGCTGGATCGATCCCCCGCAGCCAAGGCACGGCAACACCGCCAGGAGCGCAGCGGCCTCCACGACGGTGCGACATAACCGGTGCCGCTTCATGGGAGTTCCCCGCCGCTACAGTGTTCTGCCAGATGTTGCAGGGCCGCCTGATGTCGCGGGTCGACATCCAGAATCGATTGCCACCACCGACAGCCCTCGGCACGCGACTTCCATTGTGTGGTCAGTTGCGCAATTTCTGCTCGCAACGGCACATCGGCGGGTTGTGTGGGCAAGAGTTTCATCAACGCGTTGAGCCGTTGTAAATGTGGCTGAGCCTGTTGGCGATAGTCCAGATGCTCCTGGGCGGCGGCGGTCTCACCGATGGCTCGCAGAGCGCGTCCCAACACATAGCGAGCTTCCGCATCTTCCGGACGCTGCCCGACCGCCGTCTGCAAATGGACCACGGCTCGCGACGGTTGATCGTCAGCCAGTTCGAGCTGTCCGGCCAACATCAATGCCTCATAATGATTGGGTGCCATCGACAGCGCGGTCGATAATTCCGCCCGTGCAGCAGCCACCTGACCTTGTCGAAACTCACATTCCGCCAGGCCGACATGAGCCGCCGCATCGCCGGGATTGTGCTGTAACAGCCAGGACCAGTGTTCTTCGGCCGCCGCGAACTGCAACTGTTTCATCTGGGCCTCGGCCAGACCGCGATGAGCCGTCTGATGATCGGGATCACGCTGAAGAGCCTGCTGGTAAGCCGCAACGGCGTCAGACCATTCCAGTAAGACGGCATGCAACCAGCCTTCCAGTTCATAAGGGCCGGCATCTTCCGGAAAATCGGCCTTCCATCCGGCAAGGACGCGACGGGCATCGGCCAGGCGACAGCGTTTCATGCTGGCCAGTACATACGCGCGACAGATCTCTGGTCCGTCTGCACCGGCATGAAGAAACAGGTCTTGCCAATGCGGTTGCAAGGCGTCGAACTGACCGGTCTGTGCCAGCGCCAGCCACTGTTCCCGTTCCAGTTCATGCACCGGCCAACGGGTGATTTGTGCCTGGGACAAATGCTGCCGGAGGTCATCATACCGTTCCTCGCGACGTGCCAGCCGGGCTCGCAGGAAATGGACTTCGCCTCGCCGCGGGCTGCACCAATCGGCCACCTCCAGCCAGGATCGGGCCTGTGCATGGCTCCGTTGATCGAGCAGCCAACGGGCGCGCGACACGGCCACTTCGCCTGCTAAAAGCGCGAGCACCGAGACCACACTCGCCACCACCGCGCCGATGAGAGCCCGCCGTCGCCAGAGTTTCCTCAGCACGGGGCAGGTCAGAGCGCTGGCGGAGTTCGGCAAGGTGTCGGTCATCTCGCAGGCTGTTGAAGAATTCGCACAGACAGGCATGTCTGTGCCACGAACCGTCGTTTTTCATGTCAGAAGTGGGCCAGACATGCCTGTCTGGGAGTCCTCAGCAGATTCGATTTCATTCTAGCAACCACTTGCCTGCACTGCCCGGAGACCAGCCGCGGCGTTTCCATCTGGCTCGTCAAATCGAGCTCACACCTCAGAATCCGCAGAGACGACACGACCATCATGACCGGCAAGATACGGCCACTGGTAGGAAAACTCGTGTGGCATTCTGTCGACATGTGCGAAGTTTGCATCACCGTGGCGAACACGCCTTAAGTTTGCGGCACAGCGCTCACAGACTCTCACCAGGACCGGATATTCCCGCTATGCTACCGGTGATTGAATCCCTCGACGTTACGTGGGTCTTGGTAACGTCCGCACTCGTCTTCATGATGCAGGCCGGGTTTTGTCTGTTGGAAACAGGCTTGGTCCGGGCGAAAAACAGCATCAATGTCGCGACCAAAAATCTCATCGATTTTTGCATCGCCACGCTGCTGTTCTGGCTGTCTGGGTTTGCCTTGATGTTTGGCAACTCCTGGTACGGCTGGGTCGGGACCAGCGAATTCCTGGTCCCGTCGCTGACTGGTGAACACTTTGCGGCCTTCTTTGTCTTTCAACTCGTCTTCTGCGGAACCGCCACCACCATTGTTTCCGGTGCGGTTGCGGAACGCGTGCGGTTCAGCAGTTACATGTGGCTGAGTGCCATCGTCTCGGGCTTGATCTACCCCATTTATGGCCACTGGGCCTGGGGAGGCATCACCGGCGATGGCTGGCTGAAAGCGATGGGCTTCATCGACTTCGCGGGTTCCAGCGTGGTGCATTCCATCGGCGGCTGGTTTTCGCTGGCCGCGGTACTCGTGGTCGGGCCGCGTCTAGGCCGCTACGATCAAGCCCACAAACCCATTCGACCACACAATTTGCCGATGGCCACCTTGGGGGCCTTTCTGCTGTGGTTCGGGTGGTTCGGGTTTAACGGCGGCAGTGCCCTGCTACCCGATGCCATTGCCGTGAAGGCCATTGTGAACACCACGCTGGCGGCTTCCGCCGCAGCGCTGGCGGGCACCTTATTGGGATGCTATCGCACGGGGCGGCCCAACGTGGAAATGATGATCAATGGCGTGCTCGGCGGACTGGTCGGTATCACGGCAGGTTGTCATGTGCTGTCACCCGCGGCCGCCGTTCTGGTGGGAGTCGTGTCTGCGATCGTGGTTTGCTACGGCACGCTGGTGCTGGAACATTGGCATGTCGACGACGCCGTTGGTGCCATTCCCGTCCACGGATTTGCCGGTGCCTGGGGAACGCTGGCCACGGGACTCTTCTATCCCGTGGAACTTCTCCCAACAGGCATGACGTATTGGGAACAGGTGGGCGTGCAGTCGCTGGGGATTGCCGCCGCCTTTGCGTGGGGTTTCGGTGTCGGCTGGCCACTCTGCTGGATCCTCAACCGCGTCAGCCCCCTGCGTGTCACCGCCAGCGATGAACGGGCCGGTCTCAATTATTCCGAACATGGTGCCACCACCGATCTGTTCGATCTGCTCAAAGAGATGGGACAGCACGAGGAACAGGGCAACTTCAGCCGGCTCGTCAATGTCGAACCCCATACCGAAGTCGGTGAAATTGCGCTCGGGTACAATCGAGTGCTGTCGCGCGTGGCCGAGGAAATCTCTTCACGACAGGCCGCCTTGCAGTGTGTCCAATCGACCGAGCAGAAGTACCGCGGGATCTTTGAAAACGCCGTGGAAGGCATCTTTCAGACGACACCCGACGGGCACTACCTCAGCGCCAACCCGTCACTCGCGCGGTTGTATGGCTATGACAACCCGGACGAGTTGATTCATGAACATGGCGATCTCGCCAACCAGATTTATGTCGAGGCCGAACGACGCCAGCAATTCATCGACATCATGCATCGCGACGGGCATGTCAGCGGTTTTGAATCACAGGTCTACCGTCGGGATGGCAGCGTGATCTGGATTTCGGAAACCGCCACGGTGGTCCGCGATGAATCCGGCCATGTGCTGCATTACGAAGGCACCGTCGAAGACATCACCGACCGCAAACAGAACGAAGAACTCCGCCTCGAGAAAGAACGCGCGGAACTCGCCAGCACGGCGAAGTCGGAATTCCTGGCCCGCATGAGCCACGAAATCCGCACTCCGCTGAATGGCGTCATCGGCATGCTCGAACTCCTCTCCACCACTTCGCTGACCGGCCAGCAACGGCATTATGTCGAGATCGGTCAGTCCTCGGCGACGGCCCTGCTCAGCGTCATCAACGATGTGCTGGATCTCTCCAAAATCGAAGCCGGCAAACTCGAACTCGAAAACCTCGATTTTGATCTGCAGGAACTCCTCGACGATGTGACCGATATGTTCTCGCATCGCGCCGAATCCAAACATGTGGCACTCTCCGGCCGCATTCTCGAAAGCACCCCCTGCCTGGTTCAAGGCGATCCGGAACGCATCCGGCAGATCCTGGTCAACCTGGTCGGCAACGCTCTGAAGTTCACGGAACATGGTTCCATCAAGATCGAGATCGCACCGGTTTCACTGCTCAACGACGATCCGCGGTTGCGCATCTCGGTCACCGATACCGGGCCGGGTATTCCTGCCGACCGACTCTCGCGACTCTTCCAGGCCTTCTCGCAGGTCGATGCGAGCATTAACCGCACGCATGGCGGGACCGGACTGGGTCTGCTGATCTGCAAGCAACTGGTCGAAGCCATGAAAGGTCAGATCGGCGTCGACAGCGAACCCGGCGTGGGAACCACGTTCTGGTTCGAGATTCCGCTACCGACTTCCAATCGGGTTCAGGAAAGCCCCGTGGTCGATTCGTTGCGGTCGACGCGCGTGCTTGTCGTCGATGACATGGAGGCCAATCGGCTCGTGCTCCGCAACCATCTGAAGCACTTTGGCTGCGATGTCACCACGGCAGTCGATGCCGAGTCGGCCTTGAAGCTCTCGGAAGAGGCCGCCAGCAATGGTCGCCCGTTTGACGTCATGCTGCTCGATCAGCAACTGCCGGGCATGAACGGTTGCGAACTCGCGCAGCAACTGCGACGACATCCCACGTTGCATGGATCCAAAGTGGCATTGCTGTCTTCGTGGAACCACACGTTTGACCCGGCCGATCTGCAACGCATGGGGATTGCCGCCTCGCTCACCAAGCCCGTGCGTCGCTCGCGGTTACTCGATCTGCTGTTGCAGATGCTGCAACAACAATCGCACGGGCCACCAAAACCCGCCGAAACGACTCAAGAAAGCCCCGCACTGCGCTCGTCTCTGCCGATTCTGGTCGCCGAAGATAACGAAGTGAATCAACTGGTGATCGAAGAACTCCTGCGTTCCCTGGGCTATCTGTGCGAGATCGTGGAAAACGGTGCGATCGCGCTGGAAGCTTGCCGCTCTGGTGAGTATTCCCTGGTGCTCGCTGACCTGCAGATGCCCGAGATGGATGGCTTTGAGTTCACCCGAGCCTTAAGGCAGTGGGAAGACCGCACGGGTCGCCCGCGCACCCCCGTTGTGGCCCTCACCGCCAATGCCATCGCCAGCGATCGCGAACGCTGTCTGCACCTCGGCATGAATGAGTTCCTCACCAAGCCGATTCATCGCTCGGAATTGATTACCCTGTTGCGACGGTATCTCACCGATACGGCACATCCTTCGCCCATTCCCAATCCGCTGTCCGCGGTTCGGCAAGACTCGCCCATCGACCTGGCCAACCTGCGCGACCGCTGCGGAAACAACCAGGAGTTGCAGAACCGCATCTTGCAGAAATTCTCGAACAAACTGGGCGACCATATGCGTGAACTGGAACTGCTGGGTCTGGGCGGTCAAGCCATGCGACTGGCCGCCGCTGCTCATTCACTGAAAGGTTCCGCCGCCACGGTCGCCGCGATGGATATCGCCCGTGCCGCCGCCCGTATCGAAGCGCGCGGCCAGATGAATGACCTGAACGACATTGATAGCGAGATCGCACAACTGCAAGACGCCGTTCAACGCTTTCAAGACTGGTTTGCCCGAGAAGGCATGACCCATGCCTGCGTGTAACGCGGCGGCTACTCGATCCATTGAAATTCCGGCAGACAGAACAGTGTCTGGCAGAGAACGCGCAGCCCGGTATCCCCGGCAGACTCTAAAATAAACTGCGCCGCAAGCCGCAGTTCATCGGGCTGAGGTTGTCGCTGCAAGATTGCCTGATACGCTTGCTGTACCTGTTGTTCCGGGTCGTTAATGTGGCCCTGGATCGCTTCAGTCAACTGCTGTGTGGCCTGGCGGACGCTTACGTCGTTCAACATCCACAACGCCTGCGGAGCAACTACAGTACGCGGACGCTCGGCGACACCGACGGTGCCATCCGGGGCATCAAACACCGAGAGCATGGGTATCAACCGACTGCGTTTGATCATGAAATACAGGCTGCGTCGCTGATGCGGCTCCAGAGACCCTGGCCCCGACATGCGGTCATCCAGTCTTCCCGTTACCTGCAATAGGGAATCTCGCAAAGCTTCGGCTTCCAGTCGGCGGGGCTTCCAGCGGGTCAACCAGCGATTCTCGCGATCCCGAGTGACATCGCTGGTGGCCCACTGCGATGCACTCTGATAGACGCGGCTGGTCACCATCAAGCGATGCAGATGCTTAACATCCCAATTCCGCTCCACCAGCTCACAGGCCAGCCATTCCAGCAACTCCGGATGACTCGGAGGCTCGCCGCGACGACCGAAATCACTCGGCGTGGCCACCAGTCCCTGTCCGAAATGGTGCTGCCACAATCGATTCACCGCCACACGTGCCACTAACGCTCCCGCCCCATGTTCTGTATCGGTCATCCAGTACGCCAAAGCTCGCCGACGACCTGTGGTTGTGGCATTTTCCAGAGGCGTGATGAACCAGGGTTGCAGCGAGTGCGATGCAGACGAGTCCGTGGGTGAAAACAACACCTGCAGCGCCCCCGGTGCCGCGACACCAGACTTTTGCAGCGGATCACCCCGACGCAGGAAATGCGTCTCGTCGAGATACTCCTTGGCGGCTTGAGTATGCAGCACAATCGCCGGGCGGCCCTCCGTCGCCACCAGTACTTTTTGTGTCCTGGGCCGAGGTGCGAGCGCCGCATGCTCGATCCGCGCGGCATCTAACGTCATCCAGCCCGCATCATGCGTGCGATACCAGTCCAGCACCCGCTGTCGCTCGGCGGGCAGCCATTCCGTTTCAGGTTTCGCTAACAGGCGATGGACTTCGGCTTCAAACGGTGCCACGTTGTCGGCTGGTAAGTCGCGTATTGCCGCCAACGACACCCGCAAGCGACCAATCGTGTGCTGTGTATTGCAATGAAATCTGAGCTTCACGTCGAGAGTGGTTGGAGTCGACAAAGCCAATGGTTCCGCGAAATCCAACACCGCCGCATGGTGCCGCCCGAACTGTGGATCGACCGCCCAGGCCGAGCCCGGGTTGTCATCGATCGCGGCGGCGACAGGCAAGCCCACCTGCTCAAACGTAGCCCGAGCGGCAGACAAACGAACTTGCGGCATCGGGCGAGATGCTTCCGACTCATGCACCAGGATTTCGACGTTGGATAGCGCGAAATTACCATTCCCCGCGCGGCCCGGCCCCCCATGCTGCAGCGAAAGATCCGAAAGCGCTTCCAGCCGTATCGCGGCCACTTCTGGCAGCTGCGTTGTCAAGGTCACGGTGTACGTATCCTGGTCGCCGACTGGCCCTGTCGCCAGCCACGATCCATCCGCTTGTTGTTGAAATTTCGTGCCCGCTGCGGATGTGATTGTGATGCGATCTGGCGATAACCAAACGGGACGCAGCGCACTGGCGGCCGGGCTTTGCAGCCACGCTGTCAACCGTTGCGGCAACTCCTCACGTTCATACGCCGCAACCGCCGCCACGTACTGCTGATGTTGGGCATCGAATCGTTTCCGCTCTTGCTGATACTCGACCGGATCGAAGTCGAGTTCGATTTCACTCCGCACCGTCGCGGTAAAGGCCGACACCATGCGGTAATAATCGGCCTGGGGAATCGGGTCGTACTTATGGTCGTGGCAGCGGGCACAACCCACCGTCAGCCCGAGCATCGCCGTTCCCAAAGTGCTCACCATGTCGTCAAGTTCATCGTACCGATGTCGCTCCACTTCATTCCTGGTGATTTGCGTGCTGTGAACCCCCGCGGCGAGAAAGCCCGTCGCCATCCAGGCCAACCGGTTCTCGGGAGCAATCTCATCACCGGCTACCTGCCAGTGGAGAAAATCCGCGAAGGGCAAATTGTCGTTCAAGGCCTGCACCACGAAGTCACGATAGTGAAACGCCGTTGGCCGATCGTAGTCATGCTCAAAGCCATGACTTTCCGCGAAACGGGCGACATCGAGCCAATGCCGCGCCCAGCGTTCCCCATGCTGCGGGCTGCCTAAGAGTCGATCGACGGCTTGTTCGTAGGCATCGGGCTGTGTGGCCTGTTCAAAAGCCTGCACGTCTTCAAACGTGGGTGGCAGGCCAATGAGATCGTGCGATAAGCGGCGCAGCAACGTGCGGCGATTGGCTTTCTCCGCCAGAGTCAAACCCTGCTCCACCTGTTTCGCGATCACAAATGCATCGATCGCGTTTTGTATCTCCAGCCTCTCGTTGACAGGCGGAACCGCAGGGCGTTGCAACGGGCGAAACGACCAGAAATTTCTCTCGTCGTCGGCAATCCGTCGTTGAGTCCAATCCTCAACAACAGTCGGCTCAGACTCACCCAGCGGACGCCGATACGGCGCGCCGCAATCAATCCAATTCATCAGCCCAGTAACTTCCGCTTGAGTCAACGGCGAACCCTCTTCCGGCATGTACGGTTCATGTTGCCGTGTGACCAGCTTAATCAGCAGGCTGTCGCGTGGCCGATCGACCAGAATCGCCGGTCCACGTTCGCCCCCTTTCAACAGGCCTTCACGTGTCGAGAGATCCAACCCGCCAGAGGCTGTCGCCGCGTCATGGCATTCCAGGCAACGCTGCGTCAACAGTGTTTGCAACGACTCATCGAACAGCTTCAACCCGCGTTGAACCCGTTCCGCATGATCCGCGGGAACTGTGGTGGTGGAGGGTTGTGCAGAGAGACTGGCCGCTGCCGACAGTCCCATCACCACCGACAGCCAGAGCGATTTCATCCCGTACCAGTCGTGCATCACAGATGGCTTTCCGCGGAAGTTCGAGCCCGTTGCCCTGGACAGTTCCCTACAATAACATGGCCCGCCCACGTTCAGCGACCTCAGGGCCATCGCATGGTTTAAACTAAGAGGTTGCGATGGCCGGTCGAGAGACGAGAGTCCAGAGACAAGCGCCAGAAACTCACATTTCACCAAGGCATTTTGTTTGGCTCTCGACTCTGGTCTCTGGACTCTTGACCAACAGGGGCCGCCGAGAATGAAAAAGGCGATGGCGCAGTCAGCGACCTCGCCAGACCACCTGCACCCCGATACAATTTCCCATGCCGGAGAAAGTCTTCGGCCCCCCTGGAACCCCACGGTTCCACTGACGACGATGGCAATGTCCAGTCTCGATGAGTTAACCGCCCTGCTAGACGAGACCATGCTGGTCGATCGTCACCGGCTGCGCCGCAAAGTGCAGCAACTGCGGGCCAGCGAGCGGATCGGCAAACCGTTCGACCAGAACCTCGTGCGTTGTCGGGCAGAGATCGAATCCTCTCGACAAGTGTTTCTGCAGCGCCGGTCGCAAGAACCCAAAATCTTCTACGACATTGCGCTACCGATTACCTCACGGCGAGACGACATTGCCGCCGCCATTCAGCAGCATCGCGTCGTGGTCATCTGTGGCGAAACCGGGTCGGGTAAATCGACACAACTGCCCAAGTTGTGTCTCGAACTCGGCCGCGGGATCGCGGGTATGATCGGTCATACGCAGCCCCGGCGGATCGCGGCCCGCACCATCGCCAGCCGCATCGCCGACGAGTTACGCGTGCCACTGGGCCGCGAAGTCGGCTATCAGGTGCGGTTCAGTGATGCCACCGGGCCCTCCACACTGATCAAACTGATGACCGACGGCCTGTTGCTGGCAGAGACACAGGCCGATCGCTGGTTGAATCGTTATGACACGCTGATTATCGACGAAGCTCATGAGCGCTCGCTCAACATCGATTTTCTGTTGGGCTATCTGCATCAGCTCATTGCACGGCGCGGCGATTTGAAGCTGATAATTACATCGGCCACGATCGATGCGGAACGGTTCGCGGAGCATTTCCGCACGGCTGTTGGCGAAGTACCGATCATCGAGGTCTCGGGACGCATGTATCCCGTCGAGGTCCGTTATCGTCCGCTGCTGCCCGATGAGCAGGGCGAAGAACCCGATCCGCAGGAAGCCCTCGTGGCTGCGGTACGGGAAGTCTCTGACAGCGGCCCGGGCAATGTGTTGCTGTTTCTGCCCACCGAGCGTGACATTCATGAAGCCATGAAGACTTTGAAGGGCCGCACGTTTGCGGGCATTCATCCGGAACTTTTGCCGTTGTATGCCCGGTTACCGGTGAAAGATCAGCAGCGCGTCTTTCAGGAGCATGGACCACGACGGATCGTACTGGCCACCAACGTGGCGGAATCGTCGTTGACGGTTCCGGGTATCCGCTACGTCATCGATACCGGAACAGCACGCATCAGCCGTTATTCGCCGCGGTCCAAATTGCAGCGGTTACCGATCGAAAACGTCTCACGCGCCTCGGCCGATCAGCGCGCCGGGCGCTGCGGCCGCATTGGCCCGGGCATTTGCGTGCGGCTGTACGCGGCCGAAGATTATCTGCAGCGCGAAGCCTACACGCCGCCAGAGATTCTGCGCTCGAATCTGGCGGCGGTGATTCTGCAACTGGAGGCGTTGGGGCTCGGTGCCGTCGAGTCGTTTCCGTTCCTCGATCCTCCTAAAGCGGAAGCGGTGCGGGACGGCTACAAGACGCTGTTCGAGATCGGGGCGGTCGATGCAGAGCAGCGACTGACCCCGTTAGGCCGCACACTGCATCGCTTACCGGTTGACCCGCGCATTGCCCGTATTATTGTTGCCGGTGAACACGAGCACTGCCTCGAGGATGTGCTGATCATTGCCGCCGCGCTGGAAGTGCAGGATCCGCGTGATCGACCCTTAGAGAAGCAGCAACTGGCCGACGAGGCACACGCCCGGTTTGCCGACCCGGAATCGGACTTCCTGGGTTATTTGCGACTGTGGGACTTTTACCATCGTTTGAAAAATGAGTTGACACGCGGCCAGCTTCGCAAATCGTGCCAGCAGAACTTTCTTTCGTTCATGCGCATGAAAGAATGGATCGATGTGCATCGCGAGCTGGTCGAAATCGTCCGCACGTCCGGCATTCGCGAAAAGCGACAGCCCCGGCTGGAGAACTCCCCACAGTCCAAAACAGAGCGCACGTGGGAAGGTCCGTTTGACCCTGCGAAGTATGCCGCCATTCACCGCGCCTTGCTGACAGGTTTACTTTCCGGCGTATCGATGCGCACCGAGACAGGGGAGTACCTGGTCGCCGGGGGCACCAAAGCCGCCGTCTGGCCCGGTTCGGGTCTATCTGGCAAGGCCGTGAAGTGGCTGGTGGCGGCAGAGCAGGTAGAGACTGGTCGCCGTTATGTCCGCACGGTGGCCCGCATCGACCCCGCGTGGATTGAACCGCTGGCGGAACACCTTACCCAGCGCAGCTACAGCGAACCCCATTGGGAGCCCGAGACTCTCGCGGTGATGGCCAGTGAGAAGGTGCAGCTTCTCGGACTGCCCATCGTGCCTCGGCGTCGCGTGCGCTATAACCGCATCGATCCCGACTTGTCGCGCCTGCTGTTCATTCGCGAAGGGCTGGTGCATGGTCAATGGCCCGATCCGCCGGGCTTTCTCCAGGAGAATCTGGAACTGATCCGTCACCTGACCGACCTGCAAGCGCGGGCCCGGCAACCCGCGTTCCTGCGCGACGATACTGATCTGGAAGAGTTCTATCAGCAGCGCATTCCCCCGGATATTCTCGATGGTCGGGCGTTGGTGGCCTGGTGGCAGAGTCAACGCAAAGGGCAACCGCAACTGTTGCGGATGATCGCAGCCGACGTGCTTTCGCCCCAGGCCGAATTGTCTGCTCCCGACCAGTATCCGGAAGCGTTGCGCGTGCGACAGTTGCAGTTGCCACTGGTCTATCAGCACGATCCTGGCAGTGACAGTGACGGCGTGACCATTCGCGTGCCGCAGCCGGCGTTGAACCAGCTTGATGCCGATCGCCTGGGGTGGCTGGTACCGGGCATGCTCGAAGACAAAGTGCTGGCGCTGTTGAAGTCGCTGCCGAAAACGGTACGCCGCGAACTCGTCCCGTTACCCGAGATCGCGAAGCAAGTCACCGCCCGCATCATATTTGGCGAGGGTGCGCTGCCTGTTGCCATGTGTCGGGCCTTGCAAGCCATTTGCGGGGTCGAAATTCCCGCGTCCGCCTTCGATGAGTCGCGACTGCCCGATCACCTGCGTCTGCGGATCGAAGTCCTCGGCAAGAATGCAGACACCCTGGCCACCGGACGCAATTTACTCGACTTGCAGCAGCAGTTGGGAGCGCAAGCGGCGGCACAGTTTTCGTCGGCCCCTGATCCTCGCTGGAACCAGGACGGTCTCCGCAGTTGGTCATTCGGCCCGTTGCCCCCCGCGGTTTCGATTCAGCGGGGTGGCTTGCAGATGACCGGCTATCCCACGCTGATCGACCAGGGGACCAGTGTCGGCTTGCGATTGCTGGATTCCGCGGTCCAGGCACGGCACGAGTTGCGGTTTGGGCTGCGGCGACTGTTCTGTCTGGCCGTCCCGCGCGAACTGAAGCAGCAGGTTGACCATCTGCCGCATCTGAACAGTTGGGTGTTGTCGTCGAAGACCATGCCTCAACCCTTTCCGGTGCGCGAACAACTGCTGGAACTGATTGCCGAGCGAGCATTCCTGGGTGTGGAAACCTGGCCCTGCTCGCAAGCCGATTTTGGCCTGGCCGTTGCCACGGGGAAACCGCTGTTACCAACCGCCGCCGCTGAAGTGGTTCGGGCCGTGCAGCCGCTGTTCGAGGCCTATGGCCAGATTCGCAAAGTCTGGCAACGCACGAATCACCCGCAATTTGCCTCCACGCGACAAGACATTCACGACCAGTTGATGCAACTGCTGCGACCGGGCTTTCTGGCGCGCGTTCCCTGGCCGTGGCTGATTCACCTGCCACGTTACCTGCGGGCCATCGTCCGCCGGCTCGATAAGTTGACGGCCGGGGGCGGCAACCGAGACGTGCAGCAGCTGCCGACAGTGCTGCCACTCTGGAACCGCTGGAAAGAACGCGAACAGCAATGCACCGCGCGCGGCCAGTACGACCCCGAACTCGAAACCTATCGCTGGATGCTGGAAGAGTACCGCGTGCATGTGTTTGCCCAGGAACTCGGCACCGCAATGAGCGTTTCGCAAAAACGACTCGATAAACAATGGACGTTAGTGACTTCGTAGCGACCCACCCCAGATGACAACCTGCATCTCCTTGCTGACCGACTTCGGCCTGCGTGACACCTATGTCGGTGAGATGCATGCCGTCATCGCTGGTCTGGCCCCCCAGGCCCGTATCATTGATCTCACGCACGATGTCGCTCCGCAGAATGTGATGCACGGGGCGTTGCTGCTGGCGAATGCCGTGGAAAGCTGCCCGGCTGGTACGATTCATGTGGCCGTTGTCGATCCCGGTGTCGGATCTCGCCGGGCCGCGATCGCTGTCCGTGCGGGTGATTGGATCTTCATCGCGCCTGATAACGGGCTCCTCACACGGGTCCTGCAACGCTATCCGCCGATGGCTGCCGTCGAATTGACGAACACGGCGTATCATCGCTCGCGCGTCTCCACAACCTTTCATGGCCGCGACCTGTTCTGCCCGGTAGCGGCCCATCTCGCCAATGGTGTTGCGTGGGAAGTTCTTGGTCCGGCCCTCACACGACCACTGGTGCAGTTGACGATCCCCGTACCGCAATCCGTGGGATCGACATTACAGGGTGAAGTGTTATGGATCGATCATTTCGGGAATCTGATCACCAATCTGGATGTCACGCAGCTACCTGAAGAGTTCTCGACCGTGCGGCTCTGTAACGATCAACGTGTGCCGCGCGTTCGCTGTTATGCGGATGTTGCGGTGGGTCAACCACTGGCGGTCGTCGGCAGCAGTGGTCAGCTCGAAATCGCCGTGAGAAATGGTTCCGCCGCCCGAGTGCTGCATGCCGCCGTGGGCGATCGGATCACTGCGGAAGCGGCCGCCTGTTTGTCATCAAATCCCTCTGTGGAATAAGAGTGTTTCATGCGTGGCCTGTTCATCACGGGAACCGATACCGGCGTCGGCAAGACACAGGTGGTTCAACTGATCGCGCGGCAACTTCTGCGGCAGGGTGCCTCGCTGGGACTTTACAAACCGGCCTGTTCCGGGGCGGATTTCACGGCCGATGGACAACCGGCCTGGAACGATATCGAACGGTTACACACGGCACTGCACGGTGCGTATCCGCGTGAACTGATCTGTCCCCAGGCTTTTCGGGCACCGCTTGCCCCGCCGATGGCCGCGGCGCTGGAAGGTCGACAGGTCGATGTCGCAAAGATCGATGCCGGTCTGGTGGCGTGGGCAGGGCAGGTCGATCAGCTGCTCATTGAAGGGGCCGGGGGCTGGCTGTGCCCGCTCACCGCGACACTCAGCTTTGCCGACTGGGTCGCCCGCTGGCAACTGCCCGTGCTGATTGTCGCCCGCCGCGGACTGGGCACCATCAATCATACGCTGCTGACCATTGAATCGATTCAACGGAGGAACCTGAATGTCGTGGGTGTGATCCTGAATGCCAGTCCTGCCGACGATCGCGACCCGTCGGTGGCGCGGAATGCCCACGAGATCACGTCGCGCTCAGGAATTCCAGTTCTGGGAGAGATTCCGTGGGGAACGACCGACGACTTGCTTCACGACGGTCGCACTGTCACGGTACATTGGTCACGTTGGATGAGTGAGATCGCTGCCGCTTCCGGTCCACGACCGCTGTGAAACCTGTTCGGGAACTGGAACCGATCACCCAGACCAGACGCGGCCTGCAACAGCAACTTGACTTGCAAACGGGATGACTGGGAATGGCGTTTGAGATTACGTGTGGTGCCTGCGGCGGAGAGTTGTCGGTTGAGACGGCAGGAGTGATTGTGGAGTGTCCGTTATGCGGAGCACACCTTTCCGTACCGGAAACGGACGACGCCACTGAAAGTTCGCCCGCGGAAGTTCCCCCTGTCGCCAGTACCACCGCCGCCGATGCCGAAGAAACAGCCGTTGCCGTGCCCGCCGCCGATGAACTCCCGATGCCAGAAACCGCCCTCCCGCCAGATACGCCAGCCCCGGAGGTGATTCCCACACCCAGTTTCGAGCGGCCCAGTCTCCCCGGACAACTGACCGACGAACTTCCCAGTGTCGCCGAGGAAGAACGGCTTTCAGAAGAACCGACGCAGGTTCTCAGCAAGCAAGCCGTGGAGGCGGCCCAACAAGCCGAAGTGGTCGCGTCGGAACCGGTTGCAGCCGCCTCGAACGTTCCCCCGGTGCAGCCAGTTCCGAAACCACCAGCGCCCACCAAGCCGGCCGCCGCGGTCACTCCGCAGGAAGACTTCGTCCCCCGCAAGCTGTTTATCATCGTGGCGAGTTATGCCAGTGCCGTCACGCTGGTGCTGTTGTATTTCCTGATCAGTGCATGGACGGCGAAACCTCACTTCCTGGAAAGCCTGCCCGACCTTGTGCCCGATATCCGCAGCGATGGCACCATCGGCATGAAAAAGGTGCTGCCAGAGCATCAACTGGCTCCGGGGCATGTGCTGAGATTGGGCGAATCGCAGCGGTTCGGCAGCCTCAAGGTCACGCCCGTCAAGGTAACGCGGGGCCCGCTGGAATTCGTGCATACCTATGGAAATGCGAAGGCCACGCAAGACCCGACGCAACCGGTGCTTAAGCTTTGGCTGAAGTTTGAGAACGTCTCGAAAACCCAGGTCTTTCCACCGCTCGATCGCACCTTGGTTTTCCGTCGCATCTTTGACTCGCAGAATGATCGGTTGTTTGCGTTGAATTTCTTATGCCCCGCAGACGAACAATCATCAAACAGCGATCAGATCCATCTCAATTACGACATGCCGGAATTCAGCGAGTTCGGCCTGAAGGGCCAGTCCCTCGATCAGTTGGTGAAACCCGGGGAAACCTGGGAATCGTTTATTCCCTCGGAAGAAGGCTTGACCAAGGTGGATGGCGAATGGGTCTGGCGGATCAACTTTCGCAAAGGCTACAATCCCCGCTCGGGCCGGGGTGTCACCACGTTGATTGATGTCCGTTTCTCAGGAGCTGACGTGCTGGCCGATTCCGCAGCCTGACGTACCGTACTGGATCTCACCGCAGCAGGAATGCATCACCATCCTCGAACGACTCTGGAGGCTCGCATGACCAACCCTTCACGCCGGATTTTTCTGGGTCAAACGGTGGTCGCGGCCACGGGAGCCGTGCTGCATGCCGCTCGCGCGGCAGAATCGCCTGCCAATCGCGTCACGATCGCCCTCATTGGTTGCGGCGGCATGGGGAACAATCATCTCCGCTCACTGGCGCAACGCAGTGATATTCGGCTGAAGTATTTGTGTGATTGCGATGCCGAGCGACTGGCGGCATCGGCCAAGTCGATTGAAAGCCAGGTCTCGCCCGCGTTACGCACGGTCTCTGACATGCGGCAGATCTTGGATGACCCGGAGATCGATGCCGTCTGGATTGCCACACCCGATCATTGGCATGCCCCGGCCACGCTGCTGGCCCTCGCGGCTGGCAAGCACGTCTATGTCGAAAAACCCTGTTCGCATAATGTTCGGGAAGGCCGGTTGATGCTCGATGCGGCCCGCTCGGCCCAGCGGGTTGTTCAAGTAGGAACTCAAAGCCGCAGTTCGGCCCACATCATGGAAGCCGTGCAGATGCTGCGGTCGGGCATGATTGGCGACGTGCTGGTTGCCAAGGCCTGGAACAGTCAATTACGTGGCAACATCGGCAAATCGGAACCGTCAGAGCCACCAGAGCGGCTCGATTACGAGATGTGGCTGGGCCCCGCGACCTATCGCCCTTATCGCAAAAACATGCTGCCGGGCGTGTGGCGGTTCTGGCGAGATTTCGGGGCAGGGGACATCGGAAACGATGGCGTTCACGAAATTGATATTGCCCGCTGGGGGCTGGATGCGACCACGCATCCCACCACGGTTTCCGGCCTGGGTTCCAAACTGTTCTTCGATGATGACCAGCAGTTTCCCGACACGTATTACACCGTTGCCGAGTACCAGACCGGCGGCCAACCCGGACAAATCCGGCAGCTCATTTATGAACAACGCGACTGGTCGCCTTACCACCAGGAAGGGGGCGAGAACGGCAACGCCTTTTATGGCACCCAAGGCTCGCTGATTCTACAGAAGGCCAGCGGTTTCAAAGTCTACGGACCACGCAACAAGCTACTGGCTGAACGCACCGGCTCGCCCGATCTGGTCGCCCATCACCAGAATTTCCTGGATTGCGTGCGCTCCGGCAAGCGGCCCAATGCCGACATCGAAGAGGGACATCTTTCGGCGACCTTGTGCCATCTGGCCAACATCGCGGCCCGCACCCGACACACGCTGCATTTTGATCCGACTCACGAAACCATCACAGGCGATCCAGAGTCGCAAGCCTTGTTGCAGCGGCAGTACCGCGACCATTGGGCCACTCCGAAAGCCTGACGGCATGCCCGACCGCAGGGAAACAGGAGGCCCACGTTGCTGAACTCACAGCAGGAACTCGCGATTCGGCTCAGTGCCTTTGTTGGTGTATTGCTGATGATGGCGGCGGCAGAGACGATCGCGCCGCGACGCGCCTGGCTGCTTCCCCGGGGTCGTCGCTGGGGGCTGCACCTCAGCCTGCTGGTCTGGAACACGCTGCTCGCGCGGTTGTTGATTCCTGTCTCCGCTGTTGGGGCTGCGCTCATTGCGGAATCGCAATCGTTGGGTCTCTTGAACCGTCTGAACTGGCCGGACTGGTCGGAAATCCTCGTGGCGATGCTGCTGCTGGACCTGACGATTTATGGGCAGCATGTGCTGTTCCATCACGTCCCTTTTCTGTGGCAACTGCATCTGGTGCATCACGCCGATCTGGATTTTGACGTGACCACCGGCCTGCGCTTCCACATCTTGGAGATACTGCTTTCCGCATTGATCAAATTGGTGGCCGTGGTGTTGCTCGGCGCGCCGGCGCTCGCCGTGGTCGGCTTTGAAGTGATCCTCAATGCCGGCTCGATGTTCAGCCACGGCAACATCCAACTGCCAGACTGGCTCGATCGAAAGCTGCGGTGGTGTCTGGTCACTTCCGAGATGCACCGCGTGCATCATTCCGTACTGCGGGAAGAAACCAACAGCAATTTCGGCTTCAATCTGCCGTGGTGGGACTATCTGTTTCGCACCTATCGTGCTCAACCGCGCGATGGCCATCTGGCCATGACCATCGGCCTGGCCGAGTATCGCGATGCACGCCAGGTTGCGCGATTTGGCAGCATCCTGCGCTTGCCATGGCAGTCGCCGCGAGCCGTCCTGCCCGTCAGTGACCAATCAGAGTGAGGAATTCGTCTTCGGTCAGCACCTTCACGCCGAGCGTTTGAGCCTTCTCCAATTTGCTGCCGGCTTCCGTTCCAGCCACCACATAATCCGTCTTTTTAGAGACACTCGATGCCGCCTTGCCGCCCAGTTTGTGAATCAGTTCCTGAATCTCTTCGCGACGAAATCGCTGCAACGTGCCGGTAACCACCAGCGTTTTGCCGACCAGTGGTCCGTCTGTCGGTACGGCGGGTCGTTCGGGAACCGGCGAGCCGAAGTTCAAACCGGCCGTTCGCAAGTCTTCGATAATCTGTCGGCCATCGTCGCTGTGGAAATAGTCCTGCACGGCCCGGGCAATCACTTCACCCACATCTTCCACCTGGCTGAGTTGCTCGGCCGAACACGCGGCGAGGGCATCGAGCGTACCGAAATGCTCGGCAAGTTGCTGGGCAGTGCGTGTGCCCACATGGCGAATGTTGAGCGCTGTCAGCAATCGCCACAACGGCTGTGCCCGCGAGGCTTCGATCCCGGCGAGCAGGTTGTCGATCGATTTCTCGCCTTGCCGTTCGAGTTGAATCAATTCCTCACGGCGGAGATGCAGCCGATAGAGATCGCCGAAGTTTTTGAGGTAGCCGTCCTCGGTCAATTGCTCGATGAGTTTGATTCCCAGTCCTTCGATGTCCATCGCAGCGCGGGACGCAAAGTACCGCAGGCTTTCCCGCAGTTGTGCGGGACAGTTGGGGTTCGGACAGCGGATGTAAACGCCCCCCTCATCTTGGACCACGGGGGTCTGGCATTCAGGGCAAACATCCGGAAACTGGAACGGCTGTTCGCTGCCATCACGGCGATGTTCTTCCACACGCACCACGTGGGGAATGATCTTGCCCGCCTTCTCGACAACCACCCAGTCACCAACCTGCACCCCTAACCGCACAATCTCATCGCGATTGTGCAGGCTGGATCGCGAGACCGTCGTTCCCGCGATTTCCACAGGTTCCAGGTTGGCAACCGGTGTCAGCGTGCCCGTCTTGCCGACCTGCACGGTGATGCTGGCCACCCGTGTGACGGCCTCATATTTTTCCCACTTATAGGCGACCACCCACCGCGGGGCCTTACTGGTCGACCCCAGCCGTTCGCGCACACTCAGCCGATTCACTTTCAGCACGATGCCGTCGACTTCAAAATCGAGCGCATGCAGATTGGCCATCAATTCCTGGGTGTATTCGCAAGCGCTCTCAAACGTTGGTCGCACATCGACCCCCGGCACCGTCGGCAAGCCCCAGTCGCGCACATGCCGCAGAAACTCACGATGCGTCTCGAAACTTTCGCCTTCGAGCAGACCGACGCTGTGTGCAAAAAATCGCAGATGGCGTCGGGCACATTCCGCCGGATCGAGCAGCTTGATCGCCCCGGCCGTGGCATTCCGCGAATTCTTCAGCGGCTCTTGCCCGCGTTGCTCATGCTCGGCCCGCAGATGCGCGAAATCACTGTTGCTGATGAAGGCCTCGCCACGCACTTCCAAAATGGACGGTGCCGTACCCAGTAACTTGAGTGGGACACCCCCCATCGTGCGGGCATTATGGGTGACATCATCGCCCCGCCGACCATCGCCTCGCGTGACGGCCCGCACGAGCACGCCCTGTTCATAAATGAGGGACAACGCCACACCATCGATTTTGTATTCGACCAGCCATTCCAACGGCTCTGACCCGATCTGCCGCACCACCCGTTGTCCGAACTCTGCCAGCTCGGCTTCGTTGTAGACGTTTTCAATCGAGAGCATCGGCACGCGATGTTCGACGGTGATAAAGCCCGAGATCGGTGCTCCACCAACTTTTTTCGTCGGGCTGGCAGGGGAATCGTATTGGGGATGGTCGTGTTCCAGGTTCTGCAACCGCCGCAGCAACTGGTCATAGGCGAAGTCGGTGATCTCCGGTTGGGCTGCCTGATAGTACAGGGCATCGTGCCGCGCGATTTCCGTGCGAAGCTGTTCGATTTCCTGCTGCACCGGGTCTGACATGGAAGCCTTTCGACCAACGAACAAGCCCAGAGATGTCGCACCTCTGGGCTTGATGACGAAATACCGTGAAGTCACCCTCTCGAGTTACTCGCGCTTCGCCGCCCCCATTTTGCGGATCATTTCCATGGGCGACAATTTCCTACCCGATTCATCGGTGGATGAGACCGGCGCGGGTTTAGCGGCGGGAGCCGGTTCGGCGACTGCGGGTGCTTCAGCCGCAACTTCCGTAGTGGCAGCGGCCCCACTGTCCGGAGCCGCCTCTTTTTTGGCGGCCCCCATTTTGCGGATCATGTCGAGTGGCGATGGCTTGCCTCCAGCAGCAGCCGGAGCCGCTGTGGACGAACTGCCGGCGGTCGCCGGAGCAGGGCTAGCCGCCGGTTTCTTCGCTTCGGCTGGCTTTTGCTCGGCGACTTTTTTCGGCCGCGGACCATCGACCACCGTCAAGAAGGCGGGATCGATGTCGTACCAGCCGATATCGACCGGACCATCAAACTCGACCAGCGCCCGGCAGTTCATGTTCACGGACTTCACTTTGCCCGTCCATTCGGCAAAGCGTTTGAGTTCCGCGACAGAACCGTCTACGACCACCCATTTATCGGTGAGTTTGACCTTCAGTTTTTCTGCCAGTTCGATCGACATCCAGGCGACCTCTATGTCCAAGACTCGCGCAGGGCATGCCCTGCCTGATAATCGGGAATTGTCGGCAAAGCCCGCTGGAAATGCAAGGCTTGCGGGCAGATCGATCAGCCGCCGACTACTTCATCCCAGCGAATCATTGTGCTCCGCAGGCTCGATTTTTGTACGCCCAGCATCAGCGCGACCGTCAGCCAGTTGCGACGCTCCTCGGCTTCCGAATTCGATTGACTCGCCAGTAACGAAGCCAGAAAGGGATCGTCCTGACATGGCGAAATGTTGAGCGGTTCGTCGATCAGTTCTCCATCAGCCGCGACCGAGATCAGGCGGCCCTGCTGATAGCTGGCCAGCTCGCCATCCAGCACCCAGCCCGTGTTGAGCGTGGCCCGCGATCGCCGACGAATTTCGATTTGTACCGTCGTTCCTGAGGTGAACCCCATGACCGCCAGAAAACCGTCTTCCTCGGTGAACCGCCGCGACCAGATCCAGTGCGGGTCACCCTTCAGAAAACCCAGCAACTGATCGAATCCATGATGACCAAATTGCTCGATCGGGTCGACCAGCGGACAAACCACGGCACCCTGATCTCCGGCGAACGTTGTCCATTCGGCCGATGTCAGACGGACGGAACGTAAATTTCCCAGCCGACCCGAATCGACGGCACTCAATGCCGATTGATAATCGCGTTCAAACCGTTCCGGCTGCAAGACATGCAGTCGAACGCGCTGCTGCCGGGCCAGCGATTGCAACCGCCGCACCTGCCGCAAGTCGTCAGCCAGAGGGGGTTCAATCCAGACCTCTTTCCCGGCCATGAGGCAACGATCGACGAGGGACGCTCGCTGCCGGACGGGTTCGGTGATGATCACGCCCGATAGTCCGGGATAGGCCAGCAACTCACCCAGGGTGTCGACCACGCCCGGTAACGAAACACGCGCCATGGCGCGACGGTCGGCCCGCGAATCGGTCACCGCGACAATCCGCCAGTCGTCGCGCAGGCTGAGTTGTTCCAGACGATGCCAGCCGCGGCGGTCCAACCCCACCAGACCAATCTGCCGGGCAATGGCTGCCGAGGGATTCGGCTTCAGTTCACGATGGGGGAGACGCCCCCGAGACGGATCGTCAACTTGCCAGTCGATTTGTGACCGCTGGGCAGATTGACTTTCAACAGCAGCAGTCCGCTCTCCCGCGGCGTCCATTCACGTTGAGCCTTAATCTCGAAGGGTTTTCCGGGCTTTTTGTCTTTGGGATCGACCAGCATACCGACCAGGGCACCCAGCGGAACACCGGTGATCAGGTCCGAACCCGAGTCGTTCTGCAACAAACCTTCGGCCGTTACCGGCATGGTGGCCACCAGTCGATACTCGCCAGCCGCTGCAATCCGCACCACCCGTCCCTGCTGTACCATCCCCACCGGAGCACTCCAGCCACGGCTTACGTCCAGATCGATCTCAAATTCGGTCGCTTCAAGGCTTCTATCGGTCAATCGCTCGATGTTTTCCTTGAGTCCGGGCAGCTTCGGATCGAGTTTTTCCAGAACTTCCATCAGCCACTTGGCTCGTTCGTATTCTCCGGCGTCTTCGTAACCTTTGGCGATTTCTGTCGCATCACGCAGCAATTGGGTTTGCATTTCCTGGGCACGAACGTCGAGTTGTTTGATCACCCCCGGAGAGGCCGTTGCCGATTTCGTTTTGGTTTTCGATTTTCCCGTTTGCCCCAGCAACCCCTGAGACATTACAACCGCTATCACCAGACTGGCCAGCCACAGCCGATTCGTTGTTCGGATTGTCATTTCCATAGCCCGGCGTCAAGGTAGGGGGTGTGGTTCAGAGATGGCGGACTGTTCCAATCCGGCGGAAACCGGTTGACACTTCCGTGATCTCTACAGCATTAAACGCAGAACGGTCTCCCTCAGCAATCAGTCAGGTGGCCGCGTTACGATTTTTGTACAGGTTTGTCTGCGCACAGGTGGGGTCGTCACAGGGCCATCGCCTTGTTCAATCTCGGTGGCTCCCAAATAGTCAAGAGTCTAGAGGCCAGAGTCGAGAGCCATACAAAATGCCTAGGGGGGAATGTGAATTTCTGGCTTTCGGCTCTGGTCTCTCGACCGGCCATCGCATCCACTCAGCTTTAACAAAACGATGGCCCTGGGATCGTAGTTCCCCCCTGGCGTGGGAGCCTCCCTGGGTACAACACTGGAGAGAAGTTCCTGCTTCCCGCTTGCCTGCACTGAGATGACGAAATCCCCTTATGTCGCACTCACTTTTGTCTCCCTCGGCAACACTCACCACGTTGCAACTGCGTGCCGCGCTCTTGCAGCAGACGCGGCAATGGTTCGACACCGCGGGCTTTTTTGAAGTCGACACGCCGATTCTGTCGGCCGATGTGGTCGTCGATCCGTGGATTGAACCGTTTGTGACACCCTACATCGCTGATGCATCGAGTTGGCGGTCACCCAGCCAGCGCGAATATTACCTGCAAACGTCTCCCGAATTCGCCATGAAACGGTTAATTGCTGCCGGAGCCCAGGCGATCTATCAACTCGGAAAGGTGTTCCGCAACGGCGAAGTGGGCGAGCGGCATAACCCGGAGTTCACGATGCTGGAATGGTATCGCGTGGGTGATGACCTCGAGGCGCAGATGAGCTTCACGGAAAAGTACGTCACCGCGCTGATCACGTCGACAGTCGCACAGCCGCGGTTCATTAGTGAAACACAGTGCGAGAAGCTGCAAGCGCTGCAGGCCCTGTCCCCATTTGAGCGATTGCCTTACGAAGCCGCTTTTGAACGGCAGACGGGTGTCGCGGTCTTGCGGGAACCTGTCACAGCCTTACACGCGTTGGCGAAAGCACGGGGCCTGTGTCCGCCACCGTCATTACAGCCCACAGACCACGATGGCTGGTTGAACTGGCTGCTGGCGGAACTGGTCGAACCCCATCTGGGGCAAGATCGACCAACCTTCCTCGTTGATTATCCGGCCAGCCAGGCGGCACTCGCCCAGACCGTGACACGGGAGGATGGCGTCGCCGTCGCCCGACGGTTTGAACTCTATATCCAAGGGATCGAGTTCTGTAACGGCTATCACGAGTTGACGCATGCCCCGGAATTGCAGCGCCGCAATGTCGAGCATGCGGCGGTACGCGCGGCGGCAGGCGTGCGGCCATTACCGATCGAAAGCCGCCTGGTCGAAGTGATGGAGCAGGGGTTGCCGGAATGTGCCGGGGTGGCCCTCGGATTCGATCGCCTGGTCATGTTAATCGCGGGAGCCACGCGTATTGCAGACGTCATCCCGTTTGCCTGGGATCGGGCATGACATTGGCGACGTTTACTCGGCGGTCGATGGCAGCGCGGGCAGGAATTGCCGAGACAGGAAGTGTGGCGGATTGACGACGCTTTCATCCACAGACATGTTCAACGTCGTCAACACATCGCCCTCGGGCATGGCCCCGCCCAACTCTCCCAGCAGTTTCCGAATGAGCGTTTCGGCCGATAGCTTTTCAACGAGCCATTGATCTTGGGCCTTCTGCCAGTCCTGTTCACGCCGCGACACATCGAACAAATTCTGTTGCAACCGCTCCTCTGATTGTCGCAACTGCTCATCGCGTTCGTTCAGCCAGTTCATCAAGGTCTGCCGCTCGTCGTGAAAGACGAGTCGCTGCTGATCGAAGCGGGCCTGTTGCTCCAGCAGTTCTTCGCGCTGGCTGGCGATCGCTGCATGCAATTCCTGATAGTACAGCACCAGTGCCTGCCGCGCCTGATCGATCCGCAGACGGGCTTCATCGTCACTGCCTAAGGCATCGGCGATCATGGCCCAGGCCTCTTCCACAGCGAGACGCAGTTCCAGCGTTGCGCGGTGAGTATCTTCCAGTTCCGTGCGCAGCAGATCTAACCGTTGCCGCTTGCGTTCCAGGCTTTCCGCGTGAGTGGCGATGGAATCCCGCTGACGCTGCAGCTCGATCTGTTGCCGACGCTGTTCCTGCTCCCACGCATCGCGCTCGGACTGCAACGCGGCACGATCGGTTTCAACCGATGAGTCCCACGCCTTGCGGCATTTGAGCAGGGCTTGCCGCTCGCGATCGAGCGATTGTGACTGGGCATCGACCGATTCCCGGAAGAGCTGCGTTTGAGACCGCAGGCGCTCCAGTTGGCGGGCGTCGTCTTCCAGTCCCTGCCGTTCCCGTTGTCGTTCGAGTTTGAACTCGGCCTGTGCGGCTTCGAGTTCGTGGCGGACCTTGTCCAGATGTTCGGATTGAAATCGCAGTCGGGTTTCCCATTGCACGCGCTCACGCTGTTGCTCGGCACGGTACTGGGCCTGCTCGACTTCCCAGGCGGTGCGCTGCGCTGTCAATTCGAGTTCGCAGTCATCGCGTTTCTGTTGCAGGTCGGCCATCGCAGCAGCACGACGATTCGTGAGTTGCGTTTCCAGCCCCAGCAACGCCTGATCGTACCGGTCGCGTAGCTGCTGGAGTTCGGTGTCTTGAGTTTGTCGCTGGGCAGACCACGCGCGTCGTTCGGCTTCAAATTCCTGGCGGTGCTGTTGCCATTCCGCTGTTAACGCGGCCCATAACTGTTCCCGTTCCTGCTGCAAGAGCGCGGCACGCTCCTGTTCGGCAGCCAACCGAGTCTCTTCAAATTCCGAACGGGCAACTTGCAGTTGCGTGAATTCGTCGGCCACGGTTTGGCGCACGGCCTGTAACTCGGCGCGCTCGGCGGTCAATCGGGTTTGCAGTTCCTGCTCGATGGTCAACCGCGTGTGGGCGACCTCTTCCCGTGCAAAGCGCACCGCGTCTCGCTCGACTTCGAGTTCCTGGAGACGCTGGTCCAGTGCGGAGATGCGCTCGACAACGTGCGATTCCCCTGCCGCGAGTGACGCACGACGCTCTTCCAACTCCGCACGCAGACGCGCCGACCATTGATCAAATGCCTGGCGATCCGCAGTCAGTTGATCTGCGGCCGCCGAGAGCAGCGCCTCGCGACGATCCTGTTCGGCCATTTCATCTTGCAGGCGCTGCAGCATCTGCGTCGCTTCGAGCAGCACCTGCGTATCGCGACGCAACGCCGCCCGATCGGTACCACCTGTCACCGGCGCGCCAGAGATCGGCAGATGGGGGCCATCCACCCGGAACCGCAGCGCCGGAGCAGCCGCTTCCAAGGGCCGAGGCGACGGAGTCTGCGCGGCATCAGTCCAATCCCTGGACTCGTTCTGGCTCATGGGAATCCTTTCCCGATTCGGTCGTGTCCGAACTCTTATCTCAGTCAGCTATCTCAGCCTGCACACCGCGACGTCCTGTCGCGTGAGTGAGGATGAGTTGAAAACGGAACAATGACCAACAGCGACGAAACCCCGAAAATCCGGGACTTCGCCGCTGTTATATCGCAAACCAAGCGGACAGGACCATCTCAATCCTGCATTCACCAACTTGAATTTCTGAGTCGAGATACAGGTGTTAGAGATGGCCGTCCATCGCCGTGCTCATGCGGGTTTTGGGCTGTACGCCGACAAACTTGTCGACGATCTGGCCACCCTTGAACAACAATACGGTCGGAATCGCGCTGATGCCGAAGCTCGAGGCGACCTTCGGATTGTCATCGGTGTTCAGTTTGCCCACTTTCACACGACCGGAGTAATCATTCGACAACTCTTCGACGGTGGGGGCAATCAGACGACACGGCCCGCACCACGGAGCCCAGAAATCGACCAGCACCGGCTGTGCGCTCTGCAGCACTTCGGTCTCAAAATTGTCGTCGGTGAATTCCACTACGTTACCGGCCATGGGCCTGTCCTCTCATTACCGTTTACCACCGCGAAACCCCTTCACGTGGCAAACTTTGTACAGTCAATGTCGTCGGCCGAATTATAGGGGGATCGCCAGAAGTGTCAATTCTGAAGCCGACTTCCGCCATGACACCCCAGTGTCTGGCAGGTTCACGACCCGCTGGGTGGCGAGGTCTCCCAGCTTCGACTAAGCTGCAACCCATCAACCACCGCTCACGCATTGTCGGCTCCACGAATCGGCTGAACGAGCACTCATCTGGGAACCTGCCATGAATACCCTAGATCGCCGTGAATTCTTACAGTCCTCCACTCTGGCTGCGGCAGCACTGCTCGCCAGTCAGGTCCATCTCGGGGCCGCGCAAGCCGAAAGCCCCAGCGAACAGATCTCGGCCGGAGTCATCGGGTTAGGACGCGGGCTATCACACGCCGCGGCGATCCTGAAGGCCAAAAATGCCAAGCTGACCTACATTTGCGATGTCGATTCCCAACGCCTCGAACGCGGAATGAAATCGGTCGCTCCCGGCGTCGAAGAGAGCAAGCAGGAGATGCCGACGCCGATCCAGGATTTGCGGCGGATGCTCGATGACCCCAAAATCGATGCCGTCTTCATCGCCACCTGCAACCATTGGCATGCCCCGGCGGCCATTATGGCGTGTGCGGCGGGCAAGCATGTCTATGTCGAAAAGCCCGGCAGTCACAACGCCTGGGAAAGCGAAATGGTCGTCAAAGCGGCACGCAAGTATCAACGCGTGGTGCAGATGGGTAACCAGCGCCGCAGTTGGCCGGGCATCATTGAAGGCATCGAGAAGCTGAAAGCGGGAGCCATCGGCACCGTCCGTTCCGCCCGCTGCTGGTACGACAACCTGCGGCCGGGCATCGGCATCGGAAAACCTGTTCCGGTTCCCGAGAATCTCGATTATTCGATGTGGCAGGGACCGGCCCCCGAGAAACCCTATCTCGATAACCTGCTGCACTACAACTGGCACTGGCGCTGGCATTGGGGTGGCGGCGAACTCGCTAACAACGGCATTCACACGCTCGACGTCGTCCGCTGGGGTCTCGGTGTCGATTGCCCGAAGACCGTCAGCTTCGTCGGCGGACGCTATTATCACCAGGACGATCAGGAAACCCCCGACACCGCGACCGCCATCTACGACTTCGGCAACGTCACCTGCACCTGGGAATGCAGCAGTTGCCACCCTCGTCGCGGCACCAAAACGCCGTTCGCGGTCTTCTATGGGACCGAAGGCGAACTGCACATTGTCAACGCAGGTTATGAAATCTACGACATGAGCGGCAAGAAAACGGCCGAAGGCACTGGCTCCGGCGGCGAACAGGGCCACATCGAGAATTTTCTGGAGTGCATCAAGACGGGCAACACGCCCAACTCAGAGATCGCCATTGGCCAGGCCAGCACGCTGCTGTGCCACCTCGGCAACATCAGTTACCGCACCGGCCGCACGCTGCACATCGACCCGGAGACGAAGAAGATCATCGGCGATACCGATGCTGAAAAACTCTGGAAGCGCGAGTACCGCGAAGGCTGGGAGCCACAGGTGTAAGCAGGTGTTTCATTTAGCCCCCCGTTGCTCGCCAACGGGGGGCACACTTACATCCTGCGATGGCTTTTCTGTGGCGACGCGCTCAAATCGGCTGCGGCGTTCCTCGGCTTCGGACGGGTTCCCGATCACGGCAGGATGGTTTCCCAAATCGCGCGCTCCGGAAACCATGTCCATCAGCGATTCACCCATAAAAGCGATGCTGATCAGCACCGCTCCGACGAGCACAACCACCAGCCCCGCCGCGGAAAATCGATCGCTCGCGAAGCGACCGGACGCCATACTCCGCAGCAATCCACCCCCCGTGCCATCATCCACAGGCTGATCCGACTGGATCGGATCATGCTCGATGTTGTACTGAGCCGCCAGCCGGGGACTGCTGCCTGCATGAGTTGGCGGCATCACTTGCCGCCCCGACTGTCGCGACGGATACCGACCAGACGATGAAGACGAAGTTGGAAGAGTCATGCCGCACTCCTTCGCGCGAGGAGACCATGCTGGTGAATCGAAGCGATTCGTCACCAGCGGCCGCATTATCGCGCGCCGCGATGAGTCCGTGAACGAGAATCGGTGAATTTTTGACCAAACCAGGAGCACAGGCATTCCTGTCTGTGCATCAGCGTTCACATTTCGGCACAGACAGGAATGTCTGTGCCCCTCGTGAGAAAGCGGTTTGGCTTTCCCGGCCACAACACCCCACGGCTTCAGGTGGCCATGTCCTCTCCAATCTCCTCGACAGGACGTGTTTCAGATGCATCCGCGAGTTGCCGTTGTTCAAACTCCCTCTGAATCGTGTAGAGACTGGCGGCCCCAATCAGACCATTCATCACAGCCACAGGAATAACGACCGCGAAGCCCATGCCAAACATGATCTTCATAGCTAACAGCGCAAAGACAAGACCAAAGCCCAGAGGCGCATACTTTCCGTATGTCTGAAAGAGCAGGCGGACCCACTTGATCTCACCAACCCGGGCATACTGGCGAATCGCCCCGATGACACCACCATCCAAAGCGCAAACCAACGCGATTCCTCCGGCGATCAGTGCATTGAAGAAGAGTCGAATCGACTCGGACATCACCAAGCCGATGCCCAAGCCGATAATGCCGCCAATCAATGCGTGACGAATAACCGCGACTGCCACGCGACCATCGCTGCGACCGAGACCAACCGACTCAAAATACTCTATCCATGCACAATGTGTCTGTGGCGTGAATCCTAATGAGATTTGAACGACCTGTTTTAGCCGACCTTCATCATCGGGAGGTGGCTTCCACGTCAGTATGATTCGGGGTTTCCAATTGAAAAGTGCCCCTGATTCATCGAGACTCCAGATGCGGGCATGGTTCCAGTAACACTCGCTATGGGGAAATTCGATTCGCTTGCGACGATATTGAATAACCATATTGTGGGGATGACCGACAACAATTCTGGGGCGAGGTTTGAATATGGATAAATAAAACCCCACCGGGAATGCAGCAACCCCGACAAAGCAGAGGGCAAAACCTGAAAACACGCTTAGCATTTTCAAGAAGCCCCAGACATCAAATGGTTGCCCGTTTTGGCCGCGAGCGGCGACCGCACCAACAAGTGAAAAGCTGAGAAACAATGTGAGAAACAAGCCGACCATCATTCCGGCAATGACAACGTCCATCACAATCCCCGTCCACAGGCCATGCAGCGGCAGGGTCCAGCAGGGGATGCGGATGCGCTCGTGGACACGCCGGGGCCTTACTGGCTGCGAAGTCTCATCGAGATCTGGCGTGACAGACATAAGGGGCGATCTCCTGATCGGATGATCAAGATTCTACCCCAAACTTGATGATCAACAGAGAGTTATGCCGCGCCCCAGACAGGAATGTCTGGGCTCCTCAAAGGCGATCAATACGCGCGGCGTTGGCGCGATGAGGGAATGTTGAGGGCTTTGCGGTACTTCGTGACCGTGCGGCGGGCGAGGTTGTAGCCCTGCTTGGCGAGTTCCTTCACCAGGTCGTCATCACTCAGCGGGTTGTCTTTGTCTTCGCCGTCGACAATTTCCCGCAGCTTCAGGCGGATGATGTCCCACGCGACTTCCTCGCCCGACTCGGTCAACGTGCCGCCGCCGAAGAATCGCTTGAGGGGATACAGCCCGCGTGGCGTCTGAATCCATTTGTCATCGACCGCCCGGGAGACGGTGGTGACGTGGACCCCCACGACATCGGCGATCTGCTGCATCTTCAAGGGGACAATCGATTCCGGGCCATGTTCCAGAAATTCGGTCTGACGGTCAACAATCGCCTGAGCGACCCGCTTGAGCGTGCCATGCCGTTGTTCGATCGACTCAATCAGCCATTTCGCCGATTCGACTTTGCGTTTGATGAATTCCTTGGTTTTCGCGTCGACCCCGTCGCGCATCATCTGCTGATAGTGCTTGCTGATCCGCAGCCGTGGCGTGAATTCATCTTCGAGGCGGACGATGTATTTGCCGCTGTCGTCAGGCTCGACGAACAGGTCGGGCTTCACCGACTGTACGGGCCGCGATTCAAAACTCGCACCGGGCCAGGGGTCGAACTTGGTGCGGAGTTCTTCAAAGGCGTCTTTGATCTGGTCGAGCGAGTAGCCGGTCTTGCGTTGAATGAGGGGCAACCGGTTCTGAGCGAGGTCTTCCAGATGCGACGAGATGAGGGTGATCAGGACGTCGCGATAGGGCATATCGTCCCGCACCTGCAACAGCAGGCATTCACGCACATCGCGAGCCCCGACACCGGGCGGGTCGAGTTGCTGAATGAGTCGCACAGCGTTTTGGGCATCGGTCTCGGAAATCGATTTGCCGTACAGCGTCATCAGTTCCTGCAATGAACTCGGTAACCGGCCGTGATGATCGAGATTCTGAATCAGGAACTCGCCGAACTCACGGATTTCACGCGGGCTATCGAAGTAGCCGAACTGCTCGATGAGATATTCTTGCAGCGACTGTGGCCGCTGTACGACGTTCGAGATCATGTCGGCCGCGCGGTCGCCCGCTTCTTCGATGCGGTTCGAGGAGGGTTTGCTGCCGGATGTGTAGTTGTCTTCGGGCCATTCCGACGACATTTCGAGCAGACGTTCAAAGTCGGCTTCATTGTTGTCGTTATTTTCGGTGCCCATTTCGCGTTCCGAGATCGGTTTCTCGGTCGCATCTTCACGGGCCTCGTCGACGGCCTGCTGCATCCGCGGTTCGGTGGGGTCGCTGCTCAAGAGTTCCAGGCAGAAATTTTCAATCAGTTCCTGTTCGATCTTTTCTTCCAGCGCGAGGACGGGAAGCTGCAAGATCTCCATGGATTGGATCATGCGCGGAGCCAGCCGCATCTGCTGGCTCATCTTCATGCTTTGTGAGAGATTCAGTTGCATGATCGGCGGTGATCCGTTGGCGAAACTCAGTCAAACTTAAAACAGGTGGTAACGGTTCGTCGTATTGTTCAGGGCCTAAAAGGCTTGCCGCCCCTTCATGGCGTCGGCGAGCATCTCGCGGTTGGCAAACTCTAGCACGCTGCCGGAGGCAATTCCCCGAGCGAGGCGCGTAATTCGCACATTGTCGTCAGCCAGCAAGTTGGAAATGTAAAGGGCGGTGCCATCCCCCTCTAAGGTGGGGTTAGTCCCCATGCCGATTTCCCGCACGCCGCGTGCTCGTACCCGCTTTAACAGGGCCGCAATGTTCAAATCATCGGGGCCGACTCCGCTTAACGGCGAAATCTTCCCCCCCAGCACGTGATATTGCCCCTCGAAGACTCCGGTCGCCTCGATCACCAGCAGATCTTTGGGTTGCTCGACGACGCACACCACTTGCGGGTCGCGGCGGGGATCACGGCAGATCTCGCACTCGGCGGCTTCAGTCAGGTTGAAGCAGTTGGGGCAATGTTTCACATTTTTCCGGACATCCTGAATCGCCTGGGCGAGCGCGAGGGCCTCTGCAGAATCGCACCCCAACAAGTGCTGAGCCAACCGCTCGGCTGACTTGCGACCGATGCCCGGCAACGCCGCCAGATGATCGACCAGCTTCCCGACACTGGGACCATACGGATGCTGCGTGGCAACTTGAAATCGAGGCATGATGCTGTGGTGTCCGTTCCAACTCAGTCGTCTGTAAGACCTGCTCTGCCAAAGTCTCCGGTTCGTCGGTTACGCCTTAACCTTTCGGTCCCAGACCCAGATTTCCCAGCGATGCCCCCAACGCTCCCAGATCGAGCCCGCCGGTCACTTCCGACATGAGCGCGGCAGTTTGATCCTGCACTTGCGATTGAGCCTGCCGGAAAGCGGCGATGACCGCGGCTTCCACGGCGGCTTGTCGTTCCGGCCGGAGCCCTAGCGGATCGATGCGGCAGGCCAGCATTTCCCCCTGGCCAGAGAGTCGCACCGTGACCAATCCGTCGCTCGACTGCCCCGTGTATTCCCGCTGCGCCAGTGTTTGCCGGGCTTCCTGAACTTTCCCGGACAGCGATTGCGCCTGTTTCAGCAGGGAACCAAGTTGGCCAATTTCCTTGAACATCTGCAGCTAGCTTTCATCTCCGGCGGTGTCACCGTCGGCAACGTCTTCAGTCGCGTCCGTCACAACCCGCGTGACCCCCAGTGCCTGCCGGGTCCAAGTTTCGATTCCAAAGACTCGCCCGACTTCAGCGACCAGGCCATCGGACGGTGTTTCCACCGTTGTTCGATGGCGTGCCATGCTGACCGGACTGGCAACGGGAGCAGCCGAAACAGGCGAGGATTTTTCGCACAGGCGAAAACGCACCCGAATCGATTGCCCCGTCAGTTCTTGAATCGCAGACTCAATCCTGGCAAGGACTTCCGGACGTTCACACGCCCGACGAGAAAGATCATAGCTGATAGGGAACAAGAATTCCAGTTGATTTGGCCCAAAAATTGCACTTGACGAGATTTGTTCCAGATACGTCCCGGTAATATCGTTAAACCGGCGTCGCAACGCCGTCAGAATCTGCGGGGCACATTCCGGCCCCCATGCAATCTCCGGGGGTTCGACAGAGGTTGTGGCCTCCATCGCCTCGGTTTCGGAAACCCGGGACTCCGCCGCGATGAACGGGGCGGAGCTACTTTTTTTTTGCGGGTCTACGGGCGAAGTGGGGGGCAAACCCCGCGCGGGAACCACCGAGGTCGGCGCTGCTCGCACAGAGCCGGTCACTGCTCCCGATTTTAACCCCGCAATCAACTGCGATAACGCATCGAGATCGCGCAGCAGCGCGACCCGCACGAGGCCCAGTTCTGCCAGTGCGCGACCAAACGTGGTCCGCTGCATTTTCTGCTTGGTCTCAGCGAGGATCTCCAAGGCCGCCACGATCGTCGACAAGCCCCAGTGTTTCGACTGCGACTGCACCACAGACCGTTGATCATCCCCCACGCTGAGCAATGGCAAGTCAACCGCCCCTGTCGCCGAGACCATCAGATCGCGGAAATAGGCGAGCACCTGATCCATCAACGGTTCGAGTTGCACTCCTTCCGACAAAGCGGCATCTAACTGCGATAACGCGGCTTGTGGTTCCCGGTCAAGCAGCGACTGGATCAGACTGACCAGGCGGTCATCGGGCGCGGTTCCCAACAGCCGATGGACATCGGCCGCGGTAATCGTCTGCGATCCGAACGACAGCAATTGATCAAACAGCGACTGACTGTCGCGCATCGACCCGGCGGCCCGCCTGGCCACCAGGTCCAAGGCGGCCGCATCGACCTGGAACCCTTCCGCTTCGGCAATCTGCGATAGGCGGCCCACAATTTCGTCTGTCGCGACGGTGCCAAAATCGAACCGCTGGCAGCGCGAGAGAATCGTATCGGGAACTTTGTTTGGTTCGGTCGTGCAGAAGACGAACTTCACACCGGGCGGCGGCTCTTCCAGGGTCTTCAGAAGCGCATTGAACGCTTCCTTGGTGAGCATGTGGACTTCGTCGACAATGTAGACTTTGTACTTCGACCGCATCGAGCGGACGTTCACGTTCGCCCGCAAGGCGCGGATATCGTCGATGCCACGGTTGGAAGCACCGTCGATTTCCGAGACATCGACATCCTGCCCTGCGGCGATACTGCGACAGATTTCGCAGGTGTTGCAGGGGACGGCATCGACCGCATTCGGGCAGTTGAGCGCCTTGGCGAAGATGCGGGCCATCGACGTTTTGCCGACCCCACGGGCGCCGGTAAAGAGGTACGCATGGGCCACGCGGCCATCGAGTATGGCGTTGCGTAGAGTCGTGGCGATGCGACCTTGTCCGACCACTTCGGAAAAGGTTTGCGGGCGGAATCGCCGGGCTAGGGCAGTGTACGGAACATCCATCGGCAGCGGGTCACATCTACAGTCGCAACGAAATGGCGAGACATTGCCAGCATACCAGCGCGCTGGCAGAACTGCCCGCGTGAGGACCGTGGGCGAGTTACCATTTCATGGTCAGCTTGCAATTCCGGTCACGATCTTCATCGTCCAGACTCAGGAAGGCATTCGCCACTTCGGCCGCATAAACGGCCAGTTCCTGAGACGAGGCTGGAGCTGGTCGCATGCCCGATGGGACGAATTCATTGTCGGCCACGGGACGACACCGAACACGCACGGTTTCAAAGTCATAGACCCCGAAAAAGACCTGTGGCCCCTGACCATCGGGACTCACAATCTCGCGCTGCAAGGCGAATGCCGAGACCGCCGAATTCACATAGACCGAGACCGCGACCAGCAGCGAACGGTAATCGGGTAGCTTGTGAATCGGACAGCCGGCCTGTTCCTCCAACGCCTGGGCCGATGAGCGCACGGCGATTTGAATTTGATTGACGATCGACCGCAGTGCATGCGTCGAGGCGATATCGATATACCCCTCGGGTGACAGGTAGGCATCGACGCTTGCGGTCACCGCGCCGCACTTGGAATGCCCCACCACCACGATGGCTTTCAGACTTTCCCCGAAGTTCGCAACGGCATAATGAATCGACCCCAGGCCTTCCGCCCCGAGCACGTTCCCCGCGATGCGCAACACAAACAGGTTGTTGAACGACTGGTCGAAAATCGCCTCGGTGGGGACGCGAGCGTCGGAACACCCCAGCACGATGGCAAACGGGGCCTGTGTGGGAATCGCCCCTGCATACAGCGGCAGTCCGAGGGAAATCGGACTGACAGGAATCACGATCGGTTCATCCACATCGCTCCCCAGGGTCGACTGCTGCATGCGGCGAACGATTTCCGCAAACCGTTCATTCCCTTCCGTCAAACGGCGGATCGCCGCCGCGGCATCTGGAGTTTTCGGTTGTTCCAGCGGAGCAAAGGGGTCGTAGCGGTAGATCACATCCATGTCGAACATCCCAGGTCAGGGTAAATTTCCACATCCATCAGGAACTGACGGGCAAGCGACGCTTGACCGCGGCCTTGGCCAACTGACCGGTATCACGGGTAATGGTCAGGCAGAAGGCATGCATATTGAGGCAATTGTCGTCGATTCCAAAGGGATCTTCAATTTCCACGCTCGCTTCTTCCATGCCGAAGAGACCCAGCGAGACCACGGCCATCAGCATCGGTGACCACCAGCCACACCGATCACACAACACAATCGGCAGCGTAAGCAGGTACGCCACGATGAGTTGCTTGACCATGACGACATACGCAAAGGGCATGGGCGTTTTTTGAATCTTCTCGCAGCCCCCTTGAGAATCGACCAGTTTCGAGAGTTGCTCTTCCATCTGCCGGACCATCCATGAATCGATTTCCCCGGCACGGTGACGGTCGGCGATCCACGTGGAAATTGCCGCAGCCACGGCGGTCGGGGGGTTGCCAAACTGCGAGATCGACTGACAGACGGCGGTCGGCAGGTAGACATCGGCAGCTTCCACGTCGCGATGTCCCTGCAACGAGCGTTCCAGGGTGAGCACATAGCCGGCGACCAATCCGGCCAGTTCGCGGGCATCGGAAGTGTAGGTACTACCCAGCCGGACCAGATTACGGCTGGAGTTGATGATCTGCCCCCAGTGCGAGCGACCTTCCCAATACCGCGCGTTGGAGGCATTCATCCGGAAGACGATGAGGAAACCGAGCAGCGACCCCAGCACCGCATGACCGACCGGATCGAGCCCGAGAAAATGCTGGCTGTCGATCCAGCCGAAATTCAAACCGGTTTCAAAGGCCCATTGCAACAGGGTGGCATAGATCGTGAAGATCAACACGCGGGTCGACGCGCGCGGCAGCGCTGTTCCATGTAACGAAAACGTGGTCTGCCACCAACTATAGCGGTTGTACTCAATCATGCCGTGCTGTCACCCGTTGTAAGGCATTTCCCATGCAGCCCGGAGGTAGAACGGCGGCTGAGAATCTGCCAGAGTGAAGCCCGGGTGTTGGCGCCCGGCACATCAGCAGAGGAAACAGAGACGAGACACAAAACTGACTCGGCCGCGACTCGAACGCGGGACCTACGGATTAACCTGCCGCACCGGCTTTCACCGGCCATTACGTTGCGGTCTGGACTTTACCATCTCCCACGAGGGGAGCCGCGCGTCAAGTCTCTGAGGAGCCCCTTGCGGGTTTCCTGCTGATTGCCCAATCCGCCGGATTGTCACGCTTTCACGTACCGACGGCTCTCAGGGGGTTCCAGCATATGGCGCGGTTCTACCTCCAGCCTCGCAGCCGGGGCACTCCTATTATTTGAAGTCCGTTGCTCTACCAACTGAGCTACCGAGTCGTCACAAAATCGCGGCATAACCGCAGACATTTCGTGCAGACGATTGTGTCTCGTCCCTTTCCTGCTATCAAAGATCGATGAGTCTCTGTCGCAATGGCCCGCTGCCAGGACATCGCTGCTGTACACGGGTTCGCCCATTGACGGCGGTATGCCCGCGAAGAGTGACGGATTTTAGCCGCACATCTCACCGCTGCAAACCCTGCGGGCGATTTTCCTTGCGGATTACTCGAAGACGGCTATTCCACCCAGTAATCGAACACCAAGGCCTTTTCGACCCGCGGCTTCACCAATTCCACGAATTTCTGATGCTCTGGGTGCGGCAAATACGCATCGCGATCAGCCGCAGATTTGAAGGTCACCAGAAAACCATGCGTGAACCCCGCCGTGAGGTTTTCGACGCTGACATCGGTCCCGCGTTCAAAACTGTGAATCTGCGAAATCTTCCCCGGCAATGCCGCAAACGCTGTCACCACTTCTTCGACTTCGGCCTTCGAGACCCCCTCCTTGAACTGGAACAGCACCATGTGCCGCAACAATTTCGGAACTGGTGTATCCGCTGCCATGTTCGTTGTACTGCTCATGCACATCGCCACCAGACCGGCCACCACGGCCAAAGCACCCACATACCGCACCATCACAACGTCTCCCGTTTCTGTCTTCAAGGGGACAATTCAGAACGTGAGCGAACCGCTTCTTGTCGCAGTTGCCAGTAATGCGCTTTGCGGCCCTCACGGGTCTGATATTTCCGCAGGTATTCCGCATACTCCGGCGTCTCGGTCGGACCCGTCTCATCTCGATACGGGTAACCCGGCATCGCGAAGTAGGGCAGGGGTTCCACCATCTGACCGTAGATCGTATGCAGGTCGGCGTCTTTATCCCACCCCACATTGTGCAGGAAGAAATCGCGACGCCAGCCCGCCGGCAATGGCTTCTCGGGCATCGAGAAACTCAGCGAAATTTCATCGCCCGAACCGAAGACCACCAGTCGATCGTCCAAGTTCGTCAACAGTTCCAGCACATCACCATACCGCGTGAACTTGCCCAGCATGGGCGGCCACTTCGGTGCCACGGCCACTTGACCATAGTCGTAACGTTCCGGCGCGTGTTCGCCCGGTGGAATCGCCGCGGAGAAGCCCCGGTAATGCAAATCGGCCGCCGTCAGCTTCAATGGTGTGACGCGCACCTTTGCCGGTTCCTCATCCAGCGTAAAGAACGCTGCATCCCAGTAGATCTCATGCGTGGTTTCGATCCGCAGGCGATAATCGTCGGTCAGAAATGCCGTGCTCACATCGACGGCAATGGTCTTCGTCTTCCCACCGGGAAAGCCCAGGAACGGCCGCACCACCTGCCAGTTGCCAGCGGCATCCGGGACCGATAACGTCGGAGGCCGCGGGCCCTCCAGATGGGGATCTTGCGACAGCGCGACATTCAGCGACGTATCGGTCGGATAGATCCAGCCGGTCAGAAACAAGGTGATTTTCTGCGGCTGCTTGAGTTCACCCAGATCGAGTTCGATGAAATGCGGCTCGGTCAGCCCCTGCCGATACTCCACGTCAAACGCCCGGACATATCGATCGTCGATCTCTCGCAAGAGTTCGCCGACATCGCGGCCGCGCTGATCACGCGCGGCAATCGGATGCAGTCGCTGTCGAACGGTATGCACCTGCATGGCGGCGATATCAGGCGGGCCGACTTTTTCGTTGGAGAAGACCTCGACCTCCGCCGGGTGATCAATCGCCAGGAGTTCAATTTGATCAAAGTAGGCCGCCTCCCAGAGTTCTTCGGTGACGCGGAGGTGGTAGTGGCCGTTCTGCTCTTTCAGGGCGTTTCCCGACACGAGCAGGTATTCCCAGGCGCGCGAAGGGGCCAGCACGCCTTCCGCGAACTGCAAACCAAGTGGCGCGGCCCATAGCAAATCGGTGTAGAACTCGAAGCGCTCGCCATTCCAAGTGTAAAGGTACGGGCACGACCCTTTCAGCGCCAGACGTTCGCACAGCGACTGATTGCGGGCCGGCTGCAATGTCACCTGAGGCACGCCGTTGGTCCACAGCACACGCAGCGAATCGGCCTGCTCGGAAGCGCCAAGGCCAAAATGCGTCACCTGACCGGTGATCACCTGCGCCTGATAATGATCACCCGTCCGGACTTCGACCAGACTGCCGATACCGTATTGATTGACGCGACCACTTTGCGGATCTTCATCTCCCCGTACGCGCACGGCGAGCCAACCGGGCGCGCTGGCTGATGTGTTTTGCAGAATCGTGATCTGACCGGAACCGCAGGCGACGACATCGAGCCGTCCGTCGAGATCGAGATCGGCAGTCTTCAGGTTCTGAGGCATAAACCCGGCATCCGGTCGCGTGGTCACAAGCGACCATGTTCCACCCTGTTGTCCGGCGTGGACTTGCAGTCCACTCTCATCCACAACCAGGACATCGACCCAGCCATCGTTGTTCCAGTCACCGGTAATGTGTCGTACTGCTGAGTCATTTACGATGGAGCGAAGCATCTTGAAGGTGACGCTTTCCGCAGGAACCGTCCTGGTCAAGAACGCCTGCACTCCCTGCGGCCCCGACAGGACCAGATCCCACGACACATTGCCATCAAGTTCTGCCAAGCTGCAGCCCAGTGAGGCGGATAGCCCCTGGAAGGCCTCTTCAAACGGTTGCCAGCGGAACTCTCCGTGCCGCAGGTTTTCAAAGTATCCCAATTTCTGCCCTCCGCACACCACCACATCGAGATCGACATCGCGTTCCCAATCGACTGCGATGAGATGTGCGCCGGGGATCGCGGTTTCGGCCTGCTGCACACGGTCGGTGGCGTTCGCGAATTCCAGCGCTCCCGTTTGCGGCCACATCTGCAAACCCTGCGGGGTCCACAATGCCAGATCGAGATCGCCGTCATGATCGAAGTCGCCCGGGATCGCGACGGAGACCTCTTTCACCGCCCCCAATCCGGAAGCCTGTTCCACCGGTATGAATTGCCGCGTGCCCTCATCTGTCAGGTCATTGCGATAGACCGCCACGCCCGCTGGTCCGTAAAGCATGACATCGGCATCGGCATCATGACAGACCCCCGCTGCCGGTTGTGCCGAACCTTTGATGGTGTCGCGATCAAAATCCGCCACGATCAACCCGGCGTAGTTCTCCCCCAGTGGTAGCGATATCGCGCGACTCCAGTCGGCAGTGGGCTCGGTACGCGACCAGATCTCGAGCGACTGGGAGCCGAGAATCCAGAGGTCGGGCAGGCCATCGAGATTGAAGTCCGCGGTGTTGATCTCACGGATCTCGCCTACGGTGGCAAGGTCTATCGCGACAGTCTGTGAGGCAAACGAAATCGGCAAAGGCGACTGGCTGGCCGGAGCACTTTCACACAGCGGCGGCTGGAAATCGTGGAGCACGAACTCCAACGGATGTGGCACCAGTTGCCGACGATCGCTTTGCGCACGATCTTCAGGACGGATCACCGCATTGATCGTGCGGATGCTGCCAGTCGCCTGTGGCCATTGCCCGGCCTCGATGGCCGTGAGACCCTTTTGAATCAGGTCGTGCAGATCGACTCGTGCCCGGCGCTGCACCCCGTCTCGCAGTGGTCCCGAGAGGCGTTGCAATGTTCTTAAAGAGTCGGCAAGTGCCGCATCACGCGCGTCGGCCTGTTGCAGCATCTGCTCGGTGAGCACGAACAGATTGTCGGGCGCGATTCTGGCGGCATCGGCCAACGCCGCGCGGGCCAGCGTAACTTGAGCTGCGGAACCATAGCGCGTGGCCTCGTACAGTTCCCAAGGAATCGCCGCCCGTTGCGGGTGCAGTTGCTGCGCCTGACGCAACCATTCGATGGCCAAGTTGAGGGCTGTATCTCGGGCCGCCGGGTCGGTCTGTTTCTCCGCGACGGCAAACCCGATGCGCGCGGCCAGCCAGTAATCAGGCGCGACGGGCTGCGCCTTTAGTAGCGCGGTAGCGGCTGACTGGGCCTGCTCTGCCGTGATCGTGCCACTTTGCAGACCCATCAATCGGGACACGGCGCGGTTCCGCAGCACCAGCCGATTGTCGACCAGTCGCGATTCGAGTTCGTCCAGATTCCGTTCCGCCTCTCTCAACTTTTCATTTTCGAGAGCCCCGACCGCGAGGTTGCGCAGCGATGCGAGTTGATCGCAATCAGACGGGCTGAGTGCCTGGGGTTCTCTGGCCGCTGGCGCGGCGGGTATCACGGTCGGTGGCGCGGGTGGAGCCGTAGGCTGGCCCGGACAACCGGTCAGCAGCAACACAAAGCCTGCCAGCCAGAGATATCCACGAGGTGACCGACTTTGCGACAACACCATGCCCGCCTCCTTGAGCCCACCGCAGCGATCGATCCCGGAACAATCACAGCCACACTAGGGCAGGGGTGGTCCCAGCTTCCAGGACGCATCGATTTGACCGGCCGTGGTGACAGAAAACAATGAGTTCGCACGCGGGTCGACCACCAGCAGTTTCTCGCCCAGCCAGGCAATGCCCACCGGGTTATCAAACGGAGGGCCCGCGAGCAGCTTCGCGGGGGGTTGTCCCACGGCGGCTTTCCAGACGGCTTTCTCATATCCATCCGTGATAAACGCCTGCCCCTGGGGATCGACCACCACCTGATGCGGAAAGTTGAACGGTTGACCGCTCACGACCACCTCGGTGGCTTTGGCATCGGGCTTGAGTGTTAACAGTTGATCTTTGCCCTGAGACACAATCCACAACGTCCCCTGGGCATCGAAGGTCAGGCCGCGGGGCGCGGGAACTTCCACCACGATTAGGGCTTCCCCCCCAGCAGCGGGAATCTTCACCAGGCGATGAATTTCCAGATCCGCCGCCCAGATATCTCCCGCCGCATCGACCGCGAGCGCCATCGGAATTCCTACGCCCCCCTTGGTCAGCGGCTGCGGTTGCCCTGCGTCATCAAACCGATAGACTTCGCGCGTCGAGGAATCTCCGGCGAGCAGCTTGCCGCCCTTGTCAATCGCCAGGCAGCGCACGGCATTCAACGGCGTGCGGAATTTCTTCGACGCCTGAAAATAGAGTTCCGGCTTCCCATCGACGATCTTCCACACCCCCGGCAGGGTGCGATCTGCCACAAAGATCGTCCCGTCGCTGGTGGCCGCAACCGCCAGAGGATACTGCGGCAGGGCAGGGTCGGCCGCCACTAGCAGTCTCGGAAGCATGAGCGAAATCGCGGTCAGCAGCAGTCGCGTCATCATGAATGGCTTGTCGTTCCAGGAGTTGAAAGGGAACCGTGCTGGAGCAGCCCGGCACGGGAATTCCCAGCTATCTTTTGGTGATGCGGTGGACCTGATCCACGGGTAACCCCGCGAGCGATTGCAGCGTGCCATCGGGCCAGGTGATCCGGATTTGCGATACCTCCGTCGACGGACCTAAACCAAATGTGAGAGCCAGTTCCGACTGCGAGAGATACCCGCGTGTGGGCGAAACCATTTGCCGCTGCGTGCGACCGCCACTGTCGACCTCCACCATTGCACCAATGGCATCGGGCAGCCGTAGATCGTCCAGTTCCAATCGCAGCCAGTGATGACCCAGTATCTGATCGTTTCGCAGCAGCCGCGGTGCCCCTCGGTTCGCTGTCAGTACCAGATCGAGGTCGCCATCGCCATCGAAATCGGCGGTGGCCAGTCCGCGACCCACCATCGGCTTGAGCAAGTCGGCCCCCACGCTGGTTTCACCCAGCAGCACAAATTCGGTGGTCTGCTCGGGTCCGCAATTCCAGAACAGATGGGGCGGTTGAGCGTAGTGCTGGCTCGCCTGAACCTGATGAATCTCTTCTTCCAGATGGCCATTCGCCGCGGCCAGATCAGGACGGCCATCGAGATCGAAATCAGCAAACAGCACGCCGAATTTCAGGTCAAGGCGGCTCGGCGGGCCCAGTCCCGTGGGAATGGCATCATCCGTGAATTGCAGGGTCGGGCCGCTGGCCACGTAGAGCGCCGTCATTTCATTCGCAAAGTTGCCAATCGCGATGCCGAGAGACTCATCATTTCGGAAGTACGCCGCGTCGATCCCCATCGCCCCACGGGCGTTGCCCGCGGAATCAAATGCCACGCCACTGGTGGCCCCCATTTCGGTGAAGGTGCCATCCTTCTGATTATGAAACAAAAAGTTCTGAACCGTATCGTTGGCGACCACCAGATCGGGCCAGCCATCGCGATCCAGATCATGCACCAGCACGCCGAGCGACTTCGCCATCGGCACATTGGTCGCGGGATTCTTGATGTGCAACCCGGCGGCTTCCGCCACTTCCGTGAACTTGCCCGCCCCCTCGTTGCGATACAGGTAGGGAAACGTGCCCTGAAACGCGAAGGGCGGACCATACGCCCGGCCCAGACCCACCAACCGAAAATCCTGTGCCAGGTCGATCTCGCGCGACCACTTCACGTAGTTGGCCACAAACAGGTCGAGATCGCCGTCGCGGTCATAGTCGAACCAGGTGGCCCCGGTGCTCCATTCCGTCTCAGCCCCCGCGACACCCGCTTCCGCCGTCACATCGACAAACTTGCCGGCATCGTTGCGGAAGAGACGGTTCGTTCCCACCGCGGTGATGAACAGATCGCGGTCGCCATCGCGGTCGTAATCGGCAACCGCTACTCCCATGCCATACAGCGTGACATCAAGCCCCACAGCAGCCGTCACATCCTGAAACTTCCCGGCTCCATCATTTTGATAAAGCATCAGGGTGGGTAATTTCGCGGGCGCGGGATCCCAATCCCACGACTTGGAATTGACGAACAGCAGGTCGACATCCTGATCGTTGTCGTAGTCGAAACAGGCCACGCCGCTCCCCATCGTTTCCGGCAACAGCTTATCTCCCGTTGCACCGGCGGTATGGACAAAGGGTATGCCCGCCGCTGCCGTCACATCGACGAACGGAATTCTGGGAATCTCCAGCGACGGCAAGGCGCGTGTTTGCGGCAAGGTGACGTCATCGGCCTTCGCGGCGACCACTTGTGCCTTCGGTTGCAACCACCACAACGCACCACCTGTGAGGACGGCCAGCGTTGCCATGACGGCCAGCGACCACTTGAGCGCGCGGCCGATCACGGCGTCGTCGAGTTGCTCGGTCTCTTGCACCGGTGGTTTCGAGGGCGAGCGCGTCATGGAGCACGTTCCTGTTGATCGGCCGAGGCCGCGGTGCGTAAGGGTTGCTGCGCTGCCGATTCGATGCCGGGCGCACCTTGACGCTGCAGAGGATAAATCACCAGGGCTTCCGCCGCAAAGTTCGCCGCAGGATACTTCTTCCGTGCGGCGGCGATGGCCGAGTCGCGGGCGTTGTCATCGGGCTTGTAGCGGGCATGGAGTTCCTGGTGCGTCTTGGCTGAGTCAGCGTCACCCAGTTCGACGTAGAGCAACCCCAGATTGTAGTGTGCCGTAACGTTTTCCGGATCCAGCTTCACCGTCGCCTGGAACTGTTGTACGGCGTCACGCAGCAGGGCCTCCCGCTGGGCCTGCTGGTCCGCGCTGCGGAGTTGCTTGGCGCGAGAGAACAGGGCCTGACCCAACTGGTTGATGACTTCGTAATCCCGACTGAAATCGAACTTCCGCTTGACGGTTTCCTCGGTCTTCATGGTGAGCACATTCCGGAAATTTTCGATGGCTTCATCGAGGCGGCCCTGCTGCTGGTTGACCATTCCCGACAGCCAGGACATGGTCCAGACCGGTGCCGGGGGATCGGTGAATTGTGCGGCCCGTTGGATCGCGGCGGTGGCATCTTCCAGGCGCCCCTCGTTGAAGTAGACGCGACCGAGATTCAATGGACCATCAAAACGCTTCAACGCTTCGACCTGGCTGAACGCTTCCTCGGCCTGTCGCAATTCGCCGCGACCGCCTTGCGACTGACCTTCGAGCAGCAGGCCAATTCCGTAGTCGTTCCAGCGCTGCCATTCGATGATAGGCGACTTCTCGTTATTCACGGCCACATCGACCCCCTCGACCGGCAAAGTGATTTTGTCCACCGCCAGCGTGGTCACGGGCAACTCATTGATGTAGGGCTGGCCGGGCGTGTAACCGCGAATGGGAATGTCGCCCGGCTTGGCCGCCTTGGTGACAAAGTCCATGTAGGTCTGATCGAACTTCCGGTATTGCAGTTTCATCTCGATCGTCACGGGGGCGGCCAGATCCTGCGGCACTTTGAAGCCGTAATGCACCACCTGCCCCGCGCCGGGGGGAATCTGGTGGTTATACAAGGGGACGAAAATGTCTTGCGGGTTTCGCCGATCGATGCGGTTGCCATGCCGGTCGAGCATGAAGACATTGATGAAGTGGGCATACGGGTCGACATGTCCATCGGCCGCGATCATGCCATTATGACCGATGACGCGATCGCCACTGGTGATTTTGACTTCCACCCAGACTTCATTGGAATCGACCGTGCCCTGCGTGAAGAGGTGCCCGAGTTTCAGCGTGCGGACGACCGATTCGAGCAGATAATCTTTCCCGGGTTTCAGGGCCGGAGTGGCGGGACGCAGCGGGGCGATGAGGGGGCTGTCGATGGTGCCCCCTTCTTTCAATCCGAAGAGATCGACCCGCATGGTTCCCTTCAGGAAGTCCTGATGTTGCGCAATGATCTCGGGCTGGTCTCGCAGAAAGGCGATGCCGGTGTTCGCGGCGGGAAACAGGTGGTTATGAATCTGCAACTCGCCCTTGGCATCGAAGAACTTCGCGCCGAAATCGTGCGAGGCCTGCAACGGCATGTGGCAACCCGCGCAGTTGGTTTGTGCGACTTCGGGATAGTAGAAGCTGCGGGCCCCATGACCTGACACGCCGCTCAACAGGTAGGGGTCATAATGGTTCTGGCCGCGCAGGAACTCTTTGTAATTGTTGAGTTCGTAGGGCAGATGCACCTTGTGACACGTCGAGCAGAACTCCGCCGTCTTATGAAACGGCTTCAGGAAGGTTTTCTTGTGGAACTCGGGCTTGGCCTTCACCAGTTGCTCGTTCACAAACTTCAGGAAGGTGTTGTCGCTTTTCGCGAACGGGTAATGCGAGGGTTCCTCGATCACAAAATCGGCATTGCCCCGCGTGCTGTTCACATGGGTAATTGCATGACATGAAGTACAAGTAATGCCCGCCTGCGCCGTCGCGTGTTTCACATCATCGAACTGCGGATCATCAAACGCCCCGCTGAAGAACGGCACCGGGTCGTGACAACCGGCACACCAGCGTGAGGCCTGCACGTTGCCATCACGCTTGAACGACACGGTTCGCGTTTCCCGCACACTGGCCAGGTACGCCGGGTTGTTGAAAGAACTGAAGTGATGCGAGCTGTGGAACCAGCCGTCATAGGCGTCTTTGTGACACTTCAGGCAGTAGTCGTCCATCATCAGCGTATCAGCGGGAATGAAATTCCCGGTCGAGGTACGTGCCAACGAGGGGTGGAAATACTGCTCGCCCGATGCTGGTCCTGCGACGTTCCAGTCTTTCGGATCCTGAGTATGCATTCGCACGGCAACCACACACGCCGTCGCCACCACGCCGAGGTAACCCAGCCCCCATTTCCATTGAATGCGCGGGCCGGCCAGTCGATGCAGCCAGTACAACCAGCCCGCGAACAACGGCGCGGCAACATGCAGCCAATAGACAATCGGCCGGGCCAGCGGATGTTTCAGGTCGAACCCCGCCACCCGCATCAGCAGCAAGCCCGAAATCAGCGTCACAATCCCTGCGATGAACAGCGCATACCCAATCCGCACGGCCCGCCAGTTGGGCCGCTTCCGCGACGTCACCAGGTGGATCACTCCAAACAAGACATACGGCACCAGCAACAACAGGCCCAATGCCAGGTGGACCAGGAACATCACCTGGTAGAAGTAGTTCTGGTAGACGTGCTGAGTCCAGTATTCCAGCCCGGTAATGCTGGCCAGATACAGCGAATTGGCCCCCAGCAGCGACACCAGCAGCAGCACGGCAACCAGCAACCGCTTCAGCTTGGGACCAATCGCCGGGGTATACACCCGACGCACCTGGGGCAGGGGAGCGCTACTCATGGAACGAAAGTCCAGATCGATCGAACAGAAAATGAGATGCAGAGAGTTTAGCCGAACTCCAGACAGGAGAACAGTAGTTTAACAGGGTTACCAGCAGAAAGAACAGCCGCTACGATGCTGGTCTTACTGTTCTATTGCCTATCCTGTTGGTATCTTGTGACAAAAATCCGCGGCGGATCGCCAAGTGATGGGTGGCTGGGCACGTCGGATGTTGGTGACGCTCTTATCGGATCGAGTTTCCGCATGTCTCTCCCGGAATTCGTGCCTGCCACGCAATCGGAATTGGCACGCTGGATGGCCGAGAACTCGGCGGGGCCGAAACAAAAGCTGCTCGCCGTCGGCGGACGAACCGCGCTTCACTTTGGATTTCCCGCAGCGTGCGATTACCAGATCGACCTGTGCGAGCTGACCCGCGTGATCGATTACCCCGCGCGGGACATGACGATTACCGTCGAAGCGGGTATGCGAATCGATGAACTCCAACGATGGCTGGCCACCGAACGCCAGCAGCTACCCATCGACATCGCCCAGCCAGGACGGGCTACCATCGGCGGGGCCATCGCCTGCAACACATCTGGTCCACGTCGCTTCGGGTCCGGTACGCTGCGTGATTACCTGATCGGCTGTTCGGCGATCGATGCCCAGGGTCAGCTCTTCAAATCGGGCGGGCGCGTCGTCAAGAACGTCGCCGGCTATGACCTCTGCAAATTGTTGATTGGCTCGCGCGGAACGCTCGCCGTTATCACGCAGGTCACTTTGAAATTGAAGCCCGTCCCCGAGGCACAGGGCTGGTGGTGGCTGACCTTCGATACCTTCTCGGAAATGGAAAACGTGCTCGAGCGGCTGCTGACTTCCAACGCCCGCCCCGCTGCGCTCGAAATGCTCGATGTCCCCGCGGCAAAGCTTGTGGTAACGGAATCGCGATTGCCTCTGCCCACCGATTCTGCCGCCTTGGCCATTCTGGTGGAAGGGACGGCCCGCGAAGTTGCCTGGCAGTTAGAGACTCTCCGCAAAGAGGTCGTCCCGTTCGGTGTCCAGCAGATCGAGCAACTTCTCGACCAGGAGGCTCGCACGCTGACCGCGGCCCTCACCGAGTTTCAAGTCCCCACTGATGAGCCTCTCACATTCCAGGCCAACCTCCGGCCGTCGCGCTGTTGGGAATTCGCCGAGTTGGCCAATCGGCTCGATGTCGCCGTGCTATGTCATGCGGGCAACGGGGTCATTATCGGTCAGTTGCCCGAAGCGGCCGCATCTCGCACACAAGCCCTGGCGCTGTTGCAACCACTGCAACACTTCGCCCAAACTCAGGCAGGGAACCTGCAAATTCTGCATTGTGATCCCGAATGGCAAGCTGACCTCCCGATGTGTGGCGAACCCGAACCCGCCTGGCCACACATGCAACAGTTGAAGCGGCAACTCGACCCGCACGGCCTATTAAGCCCCGGCCGCTTCATCGATCGGATGCCGATGTCGGTCTGATCTGTTACAACAGAGTCTCCCGACAATGATCGATCGTTCCCACGAGATTGACCGCCAGGATGAGCACTTCCGGTACTGTTTCCACCACAACACCGACACCAGTGAACGCACCGCCGAAACTCGGGGCCACGGTCGACTACGAAAAGTTCCTCGACTGCGTGCATTGCGGTTTGTGTACGGCGGCCTGCCCCACCTATCTCGAAACCGGGGATGAAAACAACAGCCCCCGCGGGCGAATCTATCTGATGCGGGCGGTGACCGATGGTCGCCTCGAAATGAGTGACGCCGTGGGTCGACATCTCGACCTGTGTCTCGACTGTCGCAGTTGTGAAACGGCCTGTCCCTCGGGTGTGCAATATGGTCGCCTGATCGAACCGTTCCGGGTCGAGATGCGGGCCGCAGAACGCCAGGCCACGGGCAAATCGCGGCACTGGTTTGAACGCTGGGTGCTGTACGGGTTGTTCCCCTATCCGCGCCGCCTGAAGTGGACATTATGGCCCGCGGGCATCGCACAGTTCCTACGGCTGGACTGGCTGGCGGAGCGCGCCGGGTTGCTGAAATTGCTGCCGGAACCACTACGGCGCATGCACCGCTTGTTGCCCCGGCTGCGGGCTCGGGAACCCCATCTGCCCGATATGCTTCCCGCGATCGGTCCACGACGAGCCCGTGTGGCCCTGTTCACCGGCTGTGTCGCCGATGCCATGTTTCATCACGTCAACTGGGCCACGGCCCGCGTTTTGCAGGCAAATGGTTGCGACGTGATGATCCCGCAATCGCAGGTCTGTTGCGGAGCGATCCATTACCACAGCGGCGCCGGTCAACCCGCGTTGGAGTTTGCGCAACGGAATCAGCGGGCGTTAGGGTCCGAGAACTTTGACGCCGTCATTGTCAACGTCGCCGGTTGCGGGTCGATGCTCAAAGATTATGGTCACATGGCCCATGAAGTGGCGGGCGACAATGCCGAAGTCTGTGACACGCTGACAAAGTTCGCCGGGAAAATTCGCGATGTCTCTGAGTTCCTCGCCGAATTGGGCCTGGTCAAACCCACCGGGTCGGTGCCGCTCACGGCGACCTATCACGATGCCTGTCATTTGTGCCATGCCCAGAAAATTCGCGAACAACCCCGGGCGTTGCTGGCTCAGGTACCCGGCTTCAAACTGGTGCCGCTCGCGGAATCGGAAATCTGTTGCGGAGCAGCGGGCAGCTATAATTTAACGGAAGGTGAGATGGCTGACCGGCTGGCCCAGCGTAAAATCGACAATATTCTAGCCACCAAGGCCCAGGTCGTCGTGAGTGGGAACGCCGGTTGCACATTGCAGATGCAAGCCGCCCTGCGTGACGCCGGGCAAAACATTCCCGTGGTCCACCCGCTCGAAATCCTCGACTGGAGTTACCGCCAGACGTTGCCAGCCTGGATAGCACAACCCGCCACAAAGTAAGCCTGCCACTGCCAAAGTTTAACGGGATTTGAATACAGAATGCGGCAAGACATCTAGCCACAAGAGGCACAAAATTTCTCGTCAAGAATTTTGATGTTTTGAGAGGACAGGCACAGACAGGAATGTCCGTGCTCCTGACGAATGTTATCCCCACCCTATCCTTTTGTGTCTTTTGTGCCTCTTGTGGCTAAATCGCATTGATGAATCCCTTTCGTGATCGCTCAAACCCACCGGAATTGCCTCATACGGGCCGCTAGGAAACTGAACCGCATGACCACCCCGATTCGCGCTGTCTGCTTTGATCTCGATGGCCTGATGTTCAACACCGAGCATGTCTTCTTTGAAGCCGGTGGCGAACTGCTCCGCCGTCGCGGTCACGTCATGACGATCGACGTGATGAATGTTCTCATTGGTCGCCGGCCGATGGAGTCGTTCAAATCGCTGGTGGCATACCTCAAGCTCGACGAATCGCCTGAAGCGTTGCTCGCAGAATCCCGTGAGATTTTCCATGCGATGCTCGCCGAAAAACTCGCCCCCATGCCCGGCCTGTTCGAGTTGCTCGACCATATCGAACAGCACGGCTTGCCCAAGGGGGTCGCAACCAGTTCACCCCGCTATTACCTGAACGATGTGCTCGGCCAGTTCTCGCTATTGCCCCGCTTCTGCATCACGCTGACCGCCGAGGATGTGACACAGGGAAAACCGAATCCGGAAATCTATGTGAAAGCAGCCCGCATGTTGTCGGTCGAACCGGCGGAAATGCTGGTGATGGAAGATAGCCAAGCGGGCACTGCTGCAGCGGTTGCCGCCGGTGCCCATGTGGTTTCGATCCCGCACGAATTCACGGCGAATCACGATTTTGCCGGAGCCAGGCACATCGCGGGGAGCCTCGCCGATCCTTATATCCTCGGGCTGATCGGGCCGAAATCGGCCTGAGTCATCCATTTTTCCGTCAGAGTCTTTCTCTTCGGAAAAGTCTACCAAAACGCCGATAACAGACGTGCGGGGGTGCCACGCACGGTTCGGAGTGCGCGAAGTAGACTTTCCGCAACAGGGGAGTGCGATGCGGATTCTCTACGGAGCCAACTCCCAGGGGCAAGGGCACTTGTCGAAAGCCGCGGTCCTCATTCCGCTCCTTGAACAGCGCGGGCACGATGTCCGCCTGATCACCTCGGGCCCGAAACCCGCCGCGGGTTATCCCTTCCGCTGGCATCGGCATCTCACCGGGTTGCCCTACATCGTCGACCAGGGTCGCACCGATTATGGCAAGACCTTTCGCAGTTGGGTCCGGCAACTTCCGGCCTTCATGGCCAGTTTGAACCGAGTCCGCAAACTGGTGCAGACTTTTCAGCCCGAATTGATTCTCAGCGATTTTGAACCCCTCACGGCCAGCCCGTTGATTGGCCCGAACTGTGAAGTGATTGCGATCTCGCGACAGGTGACGTTGTTTGACCGCGCGATTCCCTTGCCGGAATCGCAACACCTCGAACGCAAACTGACCCGCACGGCGATTCGGCTGTTCACATGCGGGGCCGACCGGATGTACGGCTATCACTTCGAGCCGACGTCGTTCCGCTGCGTACCGCCAGTCATCCGTCCAGACATTTTGCGTGCGCGGCCGTCCGCGGGGGAACATCTCCTCGTCTATTGCCACTTTGAAAATGCGGAGGCACTGCTGCAATGGGCAGCATCGCGTCAACAGCCGGTGCGAGCTTATGGTTTTGCTCATATGCCGCGCGGCTTGCAGGGCTGGGTCGATTTTCGTCCGGCGAGTCGCACCGGCATGCTCGAAGACCTGCGGACAGCGAAAGCAGTCATCACCAACGCGGGACTGACCACGCCCGTCGAAGCCTTCCTGCTCGGCAAGCCCGTGCTGGTGGTGCCGATTGCGAGCCAGTGGGAACAGGTGGTGAATGCGTTTCATCAAAGCCAGGCGGGGATCGCGGAAGCGAGCGAAACCTGGGATTTTGACCGCATCTTCGAGGTCGTGCCGCCCACCTTAAATCATCCGCTGTCGAGCTGGCTGCGCACATCCCCCGAGGTCATTCTGGACCACCTGCTGGATGAAGACCATGCCACGCTGCACGGTCAGATGCGACGACCACAGCCTCAGGCCGCGTGACACTCACCGGCAGAGTTCAAGTCATTCCAGCGGAAAGCCAAAGAGCAGATATCAGGTGGGTTTCCGCTTTCTGCTATCACTGGTACTCCATTTGTTCCTGATCCGCGTCGAAGTGGTTAACGTCTGGCGAGCGGGGGGAGGTGACTCACCCCGGTGATTCTGGTTGCCAACGGGAATTCCATCACCGAAGGGACTTACGTCCCCTCGCTAGCCTTGAGTCACTTCTACGCGTGTCTGTAACACGTACTCAGAACTTGACCCTTGACCCTATGATCGCGGGTTGTTGCAGCGTCGAATCAAGAATGGTCGTGTCATGCTCGTGGAATTCACGCCGCATCGATTGCAGTTGGTGCAGGGAGATATCACCCGGCAAACGGTCGACGCCCTGGTCAACGCAGCCAACACGGAATTGCAGATCGGCGGTGGAGTCGATGGGGCCATCCATCGCGCGGGGGGACCGGACATCTTCCATGAAATCGAGTCCCGCTATCCACAGGGCTGCCCCACCGGACAGGCCGTGGCCACCACTGCCGGGCAATTGTCCGCGAAGTTTGTGTTTCACGCGGTCGGTCCTGTCTGGCGCGGTGGCCATCAGGGCGAACCCGAACTGCTGCGGTCGTGTTACCGCACCTGTCTGCAACTGGCACGGCAGCATCAGTGCCGTTCGATCGCGTTTCCGGCCATCAGTACGGGGATCTACGGTTACCCAATCGACCTTGCGGCGGAGACCGCCCTCGACGAAATTCGCCAGCACTTTCGCGACACTCGAACCGAACCGTCGCTCGAAGTTCGCCTGGTGCTCTTCGATGCCGGTGCGTTTGCCGCGTTTGCCCGTGTGTTAGAAACCCTGGTCGCCTGATACGATCTCGTGAACGTTCACAACGACATCCATCTCGACCATGCCGCAACAGGGACCGTGAGTGTATCAGGCGTCTGACGGTTATCCGCTGTTCTATCGGCACTGGTCGCCGGTCGGGCCCTCGCGCGGCATCATCGTCGCGGTGCATGGCATTCAAAGTCATAGCGGTTGGTATCTGCGTTCGAGTGCCGACTACGCCGCGGCCGGTTACGAAGTCTACTTCCTGGATCGTCGTGGCTCGGGGATGAACTCCCGCCAGCGTGGACATGCCGCGCACGAGTTGCGGTTGCTCGCCGATGTACGGCAGTTTCTAAGTCAACTGAAATGGTCGCGGCGCAAGTTGGCTCCGGCGCCGATCATCTTGATGGGGGTGAGTTGGGGAGGCAAACTGGCGGCGAGTTATGCCGCGACCTATCCCGACGATATCGACGCGCTCGCGTTGCTCTACCCGGGGCTGCACTCACGGTTGCGGCTGACGCGGTCTCAGCAGTGGAAGCTCGATTGGGCAAGTGGCGCAGGCTGGGGGCACGTGACAGCCCCCATCCCGTTGAATGATCCGGCCCTGTTCACCGATTCCCTTGCATGGCAAGAGTTTATCCACCGTGATGAGCTGGCCCTGCAACGTGTGTCCGTCGATTTTCTACGTGCCAATCTGCATCTGAGCCACCGGCTGGCCGAGCGCATTTCGGCCATTCGCTGTCCGACGTGCATGCTGCTGGCCGGTCGGGATGACATCGTCGATAACGCTGCCAACCGCCACAGCCTCCAGCGTATCTCAGCCGCGAAAACGGATCTGATTGAGTACCCGACAGCACGTCATACTTTGGAGTTTGAGCCCGAACCACAGCGGTTTATTGCTGATGTTCTGAGTTGGCTGAACAGTCTGGCGCGTTCCTAGTCGCTGGAAACCGCTTGCCGATCACTTCAGATTTCGCTAGAGTCCCCGCAGAGATGACGGTGAGTCGACCTATTTTTCTGGCGACGGAAACTCAAATCTCGGATCTACCGAACGGAGTCGGCGATGCTCAGTCCTCTTAGTCGTGGATCACGCCGGTGGTTAGGCGGAATCATCTCGGGATTCATCGCGGCCGGGCTGCTGGCGGCCTCGTTCGCCGGCTGGTTTGCGGATGCCGATCATGCCGTCTCCCTGGTTGGGATGGTCTCTGCTGGTGAACCTCGCCCTGAACCAGCGCGCCTGGCTGAGCCCGCCCCAATCGCTGCCGATCCGATCACTGTCGATGAACCGCCGTTGGTGGAACCGGGACCGGAATCGACGGCGAATCATTCCGCCGTGCGAAACGTGATTAAGGAACAGTTACCCAACGCGTCGGCAGAAGAACAAGACATCTGGTACAACCAGCTCAAAAGCCTGCCCCCGGGTGTGGTCGAAGACATACTACGGCTGAGGCAGGAAATTCGCCGACCCAGTTCTCCGCTGTGGCTGCCATTTCCAAAAGATGCGAGCAGCGAGCCGCCCGGTGCATTTCAACCGCCCCCCCAGATCATGGTTCCGGCGGAGATTTCGAGTGCCATGGCCAGCGGTTGGTCGACGCGCGAGACTCTGCGACGGATGCGTGAAATCACGCTGCAAAATCTGCTCCACGCCCACACACCGGGGTATTGCCGACTCGTGCCACTGACATCTCCCGTAAGAGATTCCCATGCCGCGGAAGAGTTGCAAGTGGCGTTGCGGTGGGACGGAGTGACCCTGGAACTGGATGGCGTCGAGTTTCAGCAGACTCATCGCCCGTTGGATATCGCGACCACTGGCCGGGGCTGGCTGGAATTCGCAGCTCCTGATGGTTCGGTCTACACACGGTCGGCACATTTGTCGCTACATGCCGACGGCCGTTTAGGGATTTCCGCAGGAAGTGAGTTCTTGCCCCTGGTTCCGGAAACCACCATTCCCGCATCGGTTGTGCGTGTCGAAATTACGCCGGCAGGCAACGTCCAGGCGTGGGGAGCCGATGATGAAGAGCCCATCGAAATCGCCAGCCTGGTGCTTGCCGCACCGCGCGATGCCGAATCGATGACGTACAGCCCTCACGGCTGGTTGATGCCCAAAGATCTCGCGACGCCGGTCGCTCGAAATCGCCCGGGAACGCACGGGTTTGACATGCTGTGCATCGGCATGCTGGCGAAATCGAATGTCGACGTGGCCGCCGAGCGAGCCCGCCTGGAAGTCATCGACGGGCAGCTACAACGCCTGACGCCCTCGCCGAGGTATGGACACGGCGAGGTGTCTGAACTCCAGGATGTCCCGAGTTACTGACCGGGTGTCTCACTCGGTTGTGCGGCAGCTTCCGCGGGCTCGTCGGGAATGGGCTTGATTGGAGCGGCGGGAGTGGCGGAATCGCTCCCGGGTGCATCATCCGGAATCGGAAGCACGGGGGCCATGTCGGGCGCGGCCGAAGGTGACTCCGCCGGGGCTCCCAGATCGACCGTCGGAGACGGGTTTTCCGGTGCCGGAGAGGGCGTTTCTCCACCACAACCGCAGAAGATAACGACCGCCATCAACAGGCCGGCCCACTCACCCATCTGAGACATTTGACGTACCATGCTGGACACTCTCCCCCGGACAGCCTTGTCAACCAGATCACTCCGTTAGACATGATAGCCCCGATCACCGCGATCGGACAGCGTCGCTGTTGGAAGCACGACAACCGGGGCTGCGCACTGCGCCTTCAACGTCTCGATCGCCGCCTTCAATTGCGCGTGTGACAGGGGTTTCCGATCCGGATGAAACTCCGCGAGAAACGTCGCCACGGCCTCACGCACATCGTCGGCTCCCACGATGGCCAGTTCCCCGTCAGCCAGTTTCCGTAACTCCGCAAGCGTCTCGGCAGGCGACGCTTCCTGATCAGAATTCAACAGCCCCAGCGCCGTGGACAGGAACCGTGCAGTCGTCACTTGCCGTACCTGATCGCGCAGCGCGGGCAAGGTCGCAGTCTGCGACAACCAGTCTGCCCGACACTGCCGAGTCAGCTCCTCAGCGAGCCGCGACCATTGGGTTGCATCGAACTGTGAAGCATCGGCGAGCGATATTTCCACTTGCAAGAGCGCGTGTTGCAGCGCGGGATTTGTAACGTCCTGGTGATTGGCGAGCAGGGCCTGCAATTCCCTGCGGATCGCGGTGGCCTCTTCGGCGGTCTGGGCATTCGGAAGCTGGTGCGCCAGCCAACTCAACCGGCCATACTCCGAAAACTGCAGCACGTTCACGGCCCGTTCCGATTGTCGCAACTGGGCCAGTTGTTCGAGAAGCTGCTGTGTCGACTGCTGTAACCGCTGGGCATCTAATGTCGCTGCGCGGGCTTGCAGTTGTTCCCCCTGAAGCAAAAAGTTGTAGAGCACGCTGACCATGAGTAACGTCAACATCGCCGCGACCGTCAATGAGCCTGATAACGCCAGCCCAGGGTGTTGCCGCGACCAGCGACGCAGTTGCTCCCAGCGACCAGGCGGGCGGGCCAGTATCGGTTGGTCTTGCAGGAAACGTTGCACATCTTCGCCGAGAGCCAGTGCCGAGGCATAGCGACGCGTGGGGTCTTTCTCCAGGCACTTCAGGCAGATCGTTTCCAGGTCGACGGGAATCGCAGGGTTCAACTGTCGTGGAGGCACGGGGAGTTGCTGCACGACCTGCAATAACGTGTCGATGGGGTTCGCCGACTGAAACGGCGGTCGTCCCGTCAGCAGGCAATACAACGTTGCCCCTAGCGCATAAATGTCGCTGGCGGGGCCGATCAATCGACTTTGCCCCTCTGCCTGTTCCGGGGGCATATAGCTGACGGTGCCACAGACATCTTTCAACGACGATTGATCTTCGCCCGCCTGCCAGCGCCGGGCCAGTCCAAAATCGGTAATCCGAAATCGTCCTTGCTGATCGACCAGGATATTCCCCGGTTTCAGATCGCGATGGATGATGCCCCGCACATGGGCATACTCCACAGCATCAGCCAATTGACGCAGACATTCGGCGGCATCCGCGGGAGCGAGCGGCCCACGCTCGATGCGGGTCGCCAGATTTTCGCCCTCCACATAGGCCATCGAAAAGTAATGCTGGCCTTCACAGACTCCGACTTCATAAATCGGCAGAATGCCGGGATGATCGAGCACGGCCGCGGCCTCCGCTTCGGCATGAAACCGTGCGATGTCTTCGGCCGAGGCGAGTCGTCCCGCAAGAATCAGCTTGACCGCGACCAGCCGGTTCAACGATTTCTGTCGCGCACGGAAGACCACACCCATGCCGCCACGGCCTAACTCGGCCTGCAATTCATAGTCGCCGAGTTGCCTTCCCGCAGGCATGCCCGATGCCAGCGGATCGGCCCCGCGTGGCGATTCTGAACCACGGCTCCCGGGTGGAAGCGTGGCCTGATCATGCACGCTGACGGCTGGCGTATCAGGAGAATTCATGCGCGATTCGCCCAGATTCCGGTGGTCAATTCAGATCGTCACGCCCGCCATCCGACCAACGCGGTCCAACTCGCGCACCAATGCCTCGGCCGTTTGTGGACGCTCTGCCGGATCTTTGGACAACATCCGCTCGATCAACCCGGCGAACAGATCATGAACCGACAATTGGTAGGTTTTCGCGGGGATCAGGGCTTCGGTACGAATGGCAATCAGCAGTCCTGCCAGCGACTGGGCGACAAAAGGGGGGCGACCGGTGATCAACTCGTACAAAGTCGCCCCGAGACTGTAAATGTCACAGCGCGTGTCGACATGGACTGTGCCCCCTGTCCGTTCCGGAGCCAGATACGCCACATCGCCGATCAGTTGCCCCGCCCGTGTGATCTGCTGGTCCGCGTCAGATTCCGTCGCTTTGGCCAACATCAGATCGCCCAGCACCGCCGACTGGTCTGCGTGTCGTACCAGAATGTTCTTCGGCTGGATGTTGCGATGCACCACCTGCTGTTGTTCGGCCGCGACCAGCGCCCGCGCGATGTGGAGACCCACGCGATAGGCCTGCTGCCAATCGAGGCGACTCGCCGCACCGAGGCGCTGCATCCGCTGCTGCAGGTTCTCGCCATCGATGTACTCCATCGCCAACCAACAGAATTCGTCGGTATACCCGGCGTTTTCGATGCGGACGATATGCGGATGCCGCACGGGATACATCGCCTTCATCGCACGGACAAAACGTTGCCGGCTTTCGGGCGTGTTCAAGACCTGCGGCCAGAAGACTTTCACGGCGACTGGCTCGGCTGCACCCTCGTGATCTGCAAGGAATACCACGCCGGTGCGTCCCTCGGCGAGTGTTTTCTGCAGCAGATATTTGTGCAGCCGGGTACCGATCTGTCGTTGTCCCCAGGCCTGCTGTTCCCCGGGTGAGACACCCTGGTCGGCCGGGGGCTGTTTCGGGGCGGCACTCTCGCCCACAAAATAGAACTCAAATGCCGTCTCGCCGACCTGAAGCGTGTCGCCGGGCACCAGCACCTGGTCTGCGGTCGGCCGTCCATTCACCAACGTCGGCACCGACTGGCTGCGTTGCACCAGCCGCACCCGAGACCCTTCGGCGACCAATTCGCATTGCAGCCGCGAGACACTGGCATCGGTCAGCGCGGTTTCGGTTTCCGTACCCCGGCCGATCCGAAATGCTCGGCCCACCGTCCCTCGAAAGCTTCGGCCAACATCTGGACCGCGCGTGACGGTCAGTTGAAACTGCGTGGTCGACATGCCCGGTATCTCCACGGCGCGCGGACGAATCCGTCATCAAAAGGAAGTCATCCGGTCGCCTCCGCGCAGACTCTAGCAGGTTCGTGCATCGCGGCAAGGAGCGCCACGGCCGTCTTCATCGAGGTTTCATACAACCGCCAGGGCCATCGCTTGGATGACTGATCCGCGTCGAAGTGGCTAACGTCTGGCGAGCGGGGGGAGGTGACTCCCCCCGGTGATTCTTGTAGCCAACGGGAATTCCATCACCGAAGGGACTTACGACCCCTCGCTCGCCTAAAGTCACTTCCACGCGTGTCAGTCGCTCGGCTCTCGACTCTGGCCTCTGGACTCTTGGCCCTGGACCAAAAAGAGGCCGCCGAAAATGAAAATGGCGACGCCCTTGCATACGACCGCCGATCGCGTGCGAGTTGATGAACCAATTGTTAAACTCTGCGAGAATTGTTTAGACATTCATCCCACGTTAGAAATTGCTGGAACCCGAGGATCGTTATGCCCACTGCTGCCGAGGAACTGCTCTCACTGAGTCACAAGCTGCTGGAAGCGATCGACGCAGGTAACTGGAACGCCTATGCCGAACTGTGCGACCCCTCGATTTCCTGTTTCGAGCCGGAAGCGCTGGGCCAGCAGATTGTTGGACTGCCGTTCCACAAATTCTATTTCGACCTGCCTCGCGGCAACTCGCCGAAACTGTCGACGATCGCTTCGCCCACGGTTCGCGTGATGGGGGACGCGGGCTTGGTGACCTATGTGCGCGTGGTGCAAAAGCTCGATGGAACAGGCAGCCCGGTCTCCGTCGCGGCTCATGAAACCCGTGTCTGGCAGAAGTCCCCCGCCGGTTGGAAGCACGTGCATTTCCATCGCTCGCCGGTGGGTTAAACGTTGAAAAACCGCCACCGCTGAGTGGCGGGCAGTTCGACTTGAGGGTCATAAGGAAGCCCAGGGAACGCCTTCCCTGGGCTTCAATGGATTATCTTGATGATCATTCTGCTCACACGCGATCTGTTCTTCGGCAGCAAGGTGACGAGTACCGCGAACTCACTGGGACTCGTCGCCCGGCTGTGCGGATCGCGCGAGCAGTTGCAGTCGCTGCTCGCAGAGAATGAGGTGAACGGCGTGATCCTCGATCTCTCCAGCGACATCCCCCCCGCCGATGTGAAGGGGCTGCTACCGACCGATAGCAGGATCCGCTGCATCGCGTTCGGCCCCCATGTCGACACCGAGAAACTCGCCGCCGCTCAAGCCGCCGGGTTTGACGAAGTGCTCCCCCGCAGCCGATTTTCGGCCGAGTTGCCGCAGTTGCTGCATTCCTTCGTCAAATAACACAGGCGAGCGGGGGGACGTCAGTCCCCTCGGTGATGAAAGTTGACGGTGAGCATCACCGAGGGGAGTGACCTCCCCTCGCTCACCAGGCCATCGTCACCTACGCCTGCAACCCGAACGCATCCAGCAACGCGCGATGAGCCTTCGCAGCATCAGAGCGTGCCACGACCACACCAAAGCGGATTTCGCTGGTGTTGACCAGTTGCACGTTGACCCCGGCGTCGGACAGTGCGCGGAACATCCGTTCGCCGACACCGGTATGGCTCCGCAAGCCGATCCCCATGACCGTGAGCAAGGCCATTTCGGAGTCGTAACTCAGCGTGGCACCGGGCCAGTTTTCAATCAGCTCGCGCACCAGCAGCAGGCAGCGTTCGAGATCGACCCGGGGCACTGTGAACGACAGGTCGGTCAACTCGTCGTGGCCCACGTTCTGTACAATCATGTCGACCATCACGCCCCCTTCGGCAACCGCCGTGAAGACCTCGGCGGCGATCCCCGGGCGATCCTGCACGCGGCGAATCGTCACGCGGGCCTGCAACTCATCGAGCTGCACATCGCTCACCACAATGTCTTCCATGCTCGCCAGACGCGACACAACATCGCGTTCCAGTTCCGCCCGGGGCATGCGTGGTTGCGACTCCTCGACACGCTGCGCATACCCCACGCTGGGAGCCGTCGCGGTGTCTTTATCAAGTGCGAAGCCTGCATGTACCGCATTCAGGGCGATCTGCGATTGATCACGATTCACCAGCGCAGAAATTTTGATCTCGCTGGTGGTGATCATGGTCATGTTCACTCCCGCTTGGGAGAGCGAGTGGAACATTTGGGCGGCGACACCAGTATGGGTCCGCATCCCACTGCCAACCACCGAGACCTTCGCGACGTTGGTGCCATGCTGCACGCGTCCTGCCCCGAGAATCTTGACGGCTTCTTCGGCTGCGGTCAGGGCCTCGGCAAGATCATCCTGTGGAACGGTAAATGACACCGAGGCGACACCATTCTCGGCGATATCCTGAATCACCATGTCGATTGGGATTTTGCGTTCGGCCATCTTGGTGAAGACCGCGCTCAACACCCCGGGGCGGTCGGGCAGTTCACGCAAGTTGACGATGGCTTCACTTTTCACCAACGCGACACTACTGACCACTGGGGCCAGTTCATCAAGCTGCGGAGCGATCAGCGTGCCATCCCCCGCGGTATAGGCGGGACGCACCAACAAAGGCACGCGGTATTTCTTGGCAAATTCGATGGACCGGGAGTGCATCTTGCCTCCGCCGAGGCTGGTCAGTTCCAGCATCTCATCATACGAGATGCGCGAGATTTTACGGGCGGACTTCACCAGTCGCGGATCGGTCGTGAAGATCCCTTCGACATCGGTGTAGATCTCGCAGACATCGGCTTCGAGCACTGCCGCCAATGCGGTCGCGGTGGTATCGCTGCCACCACGGCCCAGGGTTGTGATATTGAAATCTTCATCGATCCCCTGAAAACCGGCGGCGATGACGATGTTGCCCGCCGCGAGCGCGTTCCGCATGCGTTCGACGGAAATCTTGCGAATGCGGGCCTTGGTGAAGGTGGAATCTGTCAGGATGCCAATCTGATAACCGGTCAGGCTGATCGCCGGTTCGCCGAGTTCCTGTACGGCCATGGCCATGAGGGCAACCGATTCCTGTTCGCCGGTGGCCAGGAGCATGTCCATTTCGCGCGGCGGGGGATTGGCGGTGATGTTGCGGGCGAGTTCGATCAGTTCATCGGTCTTGTCGCCCCGGGCGCTGACCACCACCACCACCTGATGGCCTGCCCGTTTCGACGCGACAATCCGCTGCGCACAATTCCGAATGCGATCGGCATCAGCCACGCTGCTGCCGCCAAACTTCTGCACAATCAACGCCACGATGCGGTTCCCGGGAGTCAAACACGAAATCTCTACAGACGGTCACCCTGGGGTGGCCATCGACTGGGCCAGACGGAGCACGATAGAGACGAAGCTCCGCCTGAAACACCTGTCGGCTGCGACATCATAGCTCACCCGGCGATGGAACTCACGCCGTTGCATGGGGTTGGGTGCAGTTGCGGATAATCTTTCAGAAAAATGAGAGGAAAAATGTTGACGGTGGACTTCGCCGCCGATATTTTACCAACAGGTTAATTAACTGGACGGTTAAATGCAGGACGCGACCGATCAGCTCAGCATGACATTTTCCGCCCTCGCCGACCCGACACGCCGAGCGATCCTCGTCCGTCTGTCGTCCGGCGAGGCGTCGGTCAAGGAGCTGGCACAACCGTTCGAGATGACAATGCCCGCCATCTCCAAGCACCTTAAAGTCTTGGAGAGAGCAGGTTTAATTCAACGTGGCCGGGATGCCCAATGGCGTCCCTGTAAGCTCAAGGCAGAGCCCCTGAAGACGGCGGCCGGCTGGATCTCACAGTACCGCCAGTTCTGGGAAGACAGCCTCGATCGGCTCGAAAATTACCTTCAAGAACTGCAGGCGAAAGACCTAAAGAATGAACAAAACGACACAAGTCCCGAGCGATAATGACCTCGAACTGGTTCTGACCCGTATTGTCGAGGCCCCGCGGTTTCTCGTCTGGCAGTGCTGGAACCAGGCCGAGCACATCGCCAAGTGGTTTGGGCCCAAGGGGTTTTCAACGCGGGTCGAACAACTCGACTTCCAGGTCGGCGGAAAATGGCAGTACGTGATGATCGGTCCCGATGGCGCTGAGTATCCCTGCTGCGGGATCTTCAAAGAGATCGTGCCGGAAGAGCGGGTCGTCACCACCGACGAATTCGGTGAAGACCACCAGATGCTGGAAGGCATGGACCTGCCTCAAGGCATGGTCGTCACCACGCTGTTTGAAGACCTGGGGAGCAAAACCCAACTGACCATTCGCATCCTGCATGCGTCGGTGGAAGATCGCCGCAAGCACGAGGCGATGGGAGTTGTGGAAGGTTGGGGTTCCAGCCTCGATTGCCTCGAAGAACATCTCGCCGATTGCCTTGCCGAGACATCGGCCGATCGGGAAATCGTGACGCGACGGATGCTGAAGGCCCCGCGCGAACTGGTCTTTCAGGCCTTTACCGACCCGGCTTACGTTTCACGATGGTGGGGGCCACGCGGCTTTTCGACGACAACCCACTCTGCAGACTTGCGGCCCGGTGGTCAGTGGCTCTTCACCATGCACGGTCCCGATGGTCGCGATTACAAGAACAAGGTCGTCTATCTGGAAGTCGATCCGCCAGGGAAACTGAGCTATAAGCATTCCGGCGATGCCCCAGATGTTGAACGGGTCAAGTTTCATACCACGGTGACGTTCATCGATCGCGGAGGAGAAACCGAGATCACCTTACGAGCCGTGTTTGAAACGGCTGCCGAACGTGAATATGTGGTACGGGAACATGGAGCAGTGGAAGGGGGGCATCAAACGTTACAGCGGTTGTCGGAACATCTCGAAGACGCGATGGCACCGCGGGCCGCCCGTAGCGAATGTGAAATTTTCTCGACCCGGTTATTCGACGGCACGCCGGAACAACTGTGGCAAGCGTGGAGCGATCCGCAAGCGCTAGCCAAGTGGTGGGGCCCCAAAGGCTTCACCAACACCTTTCATGAATTCGACTTCCAGCCGGGGGGGCATTGGCGGTTCCTCATGCACAGCCCGAACGGCGTCGATCATCGCAATCATTGTGTGTTCGTGGACCTGTCACGGCCGAGCAAGATTGTGATAGATCATCTCGCGGAGATGCACAAGTTTCGCATCATCGCGCTGTTCACGGAAGCGGCTGGCCAAACCCGTGTCGATTTCCGCATGATTTTTGAAACGGCAGAAGAATGCGCCGCAGTGCGCAGCGTTGCCGAGCCAGCGAACGTAGAACTCTTCGAGCGCCTGGCCGGAGTGCTTGCCGAGATCCAGTAATTCCCGTTTTGTATCAGTTCTTACTCACAAGGAATTGTTCGATGCATCTACAGCCCTATCTGTACTTCGATGGTCGTTGTGATGAAGCGATTGCGTTCTATGAAACAGCCGTGGGAGCCAAGGTGCAAATGCTGCTGCGGTTTGGCGAAGGGCCCGCCCAGGAAGATTGTGCTCCCAGCCCGCCCGACAAGGTGATGCACTCGTCGGTCGCCATCGGCGATATGGTCGTGATGATGTCGGATGGATACTGTCAGGGCAACCCAAAGTTCGAGGGCTTCGCCTTGTCACTGACCGTGACCGACGTCGCGACGGCCGACCGGGTCTATGCCGCACTCACAGACGGCGGAGAGGCCACCGTGCCGTTGACCGAGACCTTCTTCTCGCCCCGGTTCGGCATGGTCAAAGACCGCTTCGGCGTTCATTGGATGGTCATGGTTCCGAAGGGCTGAACCAAGCCGTATCAGCGATGTCAGGTACCGGACTGCGAGGGGTGACAGCATGCCGATGATTGGTCCGCAAGAAATTCTGATCGAACGTCTCTTCAAGGCTCCGCGACCATTGGTCTTTAAAGCCTGGAGCCAGCCCGAACATCTGGCGAAATGGTGGGGCCCTACTGGCTTCACCACGGCGCAGTGTGACGTCACCGCAAAGCCGGGCGGTGAGTTTCGCATGGTGATCACCGCTCCTGATGGCCAGGGCTACCCCTGCCTGGGACGTTATGCGGAAGTCATCGAACCGGAAAAGATTGTCCTCATCGGCAGTCCGGACGGCAGCCCTGGTTGTGGAGCCGGCCTCCCCCCAGAGGCCCGCATCACCGTGACGTTTGCTGAGTCTTCAGGGGGAACCCTGCTGTCGATTCATACGCTGTTCCCCACGGAGGTTGCGACCCAGACGGCGATCGATACCGGCTTCCTGCCCGGTTGGACGACCGGTCTCGAACGGCTCGACGAACTGTTGCCGCTACTGGCGATGTAATCACCCGTCGCCCACAGTCCGAACCGCCCCGCGATGCGCACAAACGAACAGATAACAATTGAACTCGGGATGTCGGCTCGTTACAGTGCGGATCAACCGGCCCTCCAGCCAAATCCAGACCTGCTATCGGAACCTTCCATGACGATCGATGCCACTACTTCCAAAGCACCAACTCCCCCACCCGGCGTCTCGCCCCGCCGCAAGCGGTTACGCCGGCTGTTCGTGCTGCTGGTCCTCATCATCGGTGGCTTCTGCACCTACATTGCGATGCTGCCAAACGAATACCAAGTCAAACGCAGCACCACGGTTCATAATGACCACACCGTGGTCTTTGGGCACGTCAACGACTTTCATAAGTGGGACAATTGGAGCCCCTGGGCCAAGCTCGACCCCAACTCCAAGGTCACCTTTTCCGGTCCCGATGCGGGCGAGGGAGCTCACTTCACCTGGAATGGCAACGACGAAGTCGGCGAAGGCGACATGACCATCGTCAGCAGTCAGCCGCACGAGTCGATTGGCATCAAGCTGCACTTTGTCCGGCCGATGGAGGACACCGCCGACGTGAAGTTCACTTTTGATCCGACCGACGATGGCACCGTGGTGACCTGGACCATGTCTGGCAAGCACAACTTCGTGAGCAAGTTTTTCTGCTTCTTTATGAACATGGACAAAATGATCGGCGGCGACTTCGAAAAAGGTCTGGCGTCGCTGAAGCAGGTCGCCGAGCAACCCGCGGCGAGCCCAGGGCCCAGTGTCCCGACTCCAGAGTAACCCGGAGCACAGACACTCCTGTCTGTGCATTGATTATGTTTCCACAGACAGGAATGTCTGTGCTCCCTCCAAAATGCGAGACGCTATGTCGGAATCGATGGCTCCCCAAAAATCTTCCAAAGCGATGGTGATCACCGGTTGGGTGCTCACTCTGTTGCCCATGCCGCTGTTCGCCATGAGCACCGCCATGAAATTCCTGCAACCGAAGGAAGTCACCGAAGGGATGACCAAATTCGGTTGGCCGCTCGAAGTCGTGACCACTCTCGGTGTGATCGAAGGGGCCTGCCTGCTCCTGTATCTCATTCCGCGCACGAGCGTGCTGGGGGCGATTCTGCTCACCGGCTACCTCGGCGGTGCGATCGCCACGCATGTCCGCGTGGGTGATGCGTGGATCATGCCGTTCCTGTTCGGCGTGGTGTTATGGCTGGGGTTGTACCTGCGCGATGCCAGAATTCGGGCATTGGTCCCGTTCCGCAGCAAACTGTAAACGCGCGGTCATCGTCTTAGCCCCCGGTCAATGACCGGGGGTCGAACTGTCATCCGTATCCATCGAAGCGCACGGCCCCCGGTGACTCACCGGAAGCTAAGACCAGCATCATTTATCGGAGTGTTGAGATGTCCCGTCCCGCCCACACCGTCCACCTGCATCGCGTGCTTCGCGCCCCGCCCGAACGTGTCTACAAAGCCTTTACCGACCCCGACGCACTGAACCGCTGGGTGCCACCGTACGGCTTCCTCGGCAAAATCCATGAGATGAACGCCACGGTCGGCGGCGGGTATCGCATGTCGTTCACAAACTTCGGCACCGGTTCGAGTCACTCCTTCACCGTCAAGTTTGTGGAACTGGTACCGCACGAGCGCATTCGCCATACCGACACCTTTGACTCGCCCGGACTGCCCGGCGTCATGGATGTCACCGTCACGTTCCGCAAGGTGCTGTGTGGCACCGAACTGGAAATCGTGCAGGCCGGCATTCCCGAAGTGATCCCCGTTGAGATGTGCTACCTCGGCTGGCAGGAATCACTGACCCAGTTAGCTCAGTTGGTGGAACCCGAAATCCCCGACGGAGCGTGACGCCGTGCATCCGTCTTAGCCCCCGGTCAATGACCGGGGGGCGAACTGTCATCGGTATCCATCGAAGCGTATGACCCCCGGTGACTCACCGGGGGCTAAGACAATTCCCCCGCCGCCAGATTGCTCTTCCCGACGAAAAGAATTCTGTGTCTAGTAGTGTAAGTTTCGCCAGGGGGCGACCACGTCAGACACGATTTCCAAGGAGGGGACGATGCGATTCTACGGACTGCTGCTGTGCATCTCACTGCTGTTCGCGGGAGTGGCACAAGCCGCTGACGAGTCGACCGCCCGCGCCCTCGTCGATACCGCCATTCACGCGCACGGTGGCGCAGCGGCCCTCGCGAAATTCCCCGTGGTGACCATCTCCACCGAAGGTATCTTCCAGGGGTTTGAACGCACGCCGGTCTTCTTCTTTACCGACGTCACCACCACGCATGGAGCCGACCACTACCGGACGACTCTTGACGGCAAGCTGCATGATCAGCCATTCCGCGTGGTGAATGTGCTGAATCGCGAGCGCGGCTGGATTGAGATGTCGGGCAACGGCAAGCAAACCATCCAGGACGCCACGCCCTCACAAATGGAAGAATTCCGCGAACGCGGCTACCAGACCTGGATCTCGTCGCTGGTGCCACTGAAAGATCCGAAGTTTACCCTGACCGCCACCGGTGAGCAGACCGATGCCAGCCGAACCCTCGTCGGCGTGCGGGTCTCCCACCCACAACATCGCGATGTCACGCTGTACTTCGATCGCGAGACGCATCTGCTGACGAAGACCGAAACTCAGGGGACGGCGGGCACGGGCAAACCGGGCAAGGTCGAAACCCTGTTCGGTCGTCACAAAATGGTCGAAGGCGTCCTGCGGCCCATGCACTGGACCGTCTACTACAACGGCGCCGGCCTCTATTCGCACGATGTGCTGGAATACAAACTGTCCCGCGAACCGGATGCAGAGACATTCGCAAAACCGGTGGTCGCGGCAACATCGATCAATGAAGAAAAGTAATCCCGTTGCCCAGTCTTAGCCCCCGGTCAATGACCGGGGGTCGAACGCTCCGAGAAGTCGACATTTTGCAGAAATGCGACGGGTACTGTGTACAAAACATGTTTGAGAGGAGATCAGTTCATGACACGGTTTCTGCTGTTAACCTTTATGGTCTTTGCTGACTTCACTGTTGGTCAATCAGAGGAGTTACCGGAGATCCTCAGTCGCACCGCGACGAGCCACTCGCAGGATGCAATTGACGTGAAACTCTCAGGTCAGTTGTCTGTTGGAGTGTCGACAGAAGGACCATCCATTGGAGGCCGAATGGAATTCCAGACGGCCAATATCGAATCTGCGGGGACGACCATCCATTTGGACGTGAGTCGATCCGAGAAGATTCGCGATGAGTTAGTCTGGTGGTCAAAGCCGCGAACAGGAGATATCCGCTGGCCGTGTGCCGTCGTCACGGGAAAGATGGTATTCAAGCCGCTCAAAGACGTGGAAAATGCTTTTCAGGTCGTCCGGCCTGGCATCACAGCCGACACACCTGTCCCAGTTGTGGTCGTCGAGTCGATCCAAGTGTTCCTGGCCTATCCCGGCAGCAGTAGACCCACCGGCCCACAGCACAATCGCAAGCTCATCGTGGCTGATGATCAGGCGAAGAAGTAGGGAAGCGAGTGTTCGCACGGCTCACAGAGCCGTGGCACACAAAGACGAGTCGCTCATCACTCCGGCCACTTCCCATCCACGATCGGTTTCGGCTGGAACAGTTGGGGATCGAGAATTGTGTGCTTGATCCGCTGGCGCTTCCAGGTGTAGGTGATGTGGACCTGGCCGTCGGCGGTTTGGATCACGGCGGGGTAGGAGTACTCGCCCGGTTCGGATTCGAGGATCGCGACCGCCTGCCAGTCGCGGCCGTTATCGCTGATCGCAACATTCAACGGGCTGCGGCCTTTCGGGGTGTGGTTGTATACCAGCAGATGCCGTCCATCGCTCAACGTGACGGCGTCGGTGCCAGAGTTCGGGTTCGGCAGGCTCAGTAACTCCAACGGAGACCACTGTCGGCCGTTGTCGGTGGATCTCGTGCTGTAAACCTTCCCCTGACGTGACCGACCCACCGCCTGCAATTGGCCATCCTTGTGCTGCAAGATGCTGGGCTGAATCGCTGACAGGGCTTTACCGTCGTTGATTGCCGGTGTGCGCGTCCACGACTTGCCGAGGTCGCTGGTCCACTCGAAATGGACCCGCCAGCCGTCATCTTCCGAACTGGTCGGGCAGAGCAAACGGCCATCGGCGAGCAGAATCGGCTTGTTCTTCACCGGCCCGGCGATGCCTTCGGGCAACCGCCGCGGTGTCGACCAGGTGAGTCCATGATCAGTCGATGTCGTCAGCTCACCCCACCAGGTATCGGGACTGGGGCCCACCTTGAAGAACAACAGCAACGGACCATTCGGCATCTGAAAGAGGATCGGGTTCCAGCAGGGATGGCGGAGGGCGACCGCTCCGTCGGGACTGCGGTACTGCACGCCGTTGGCGACTTCGACCGGTGCCGTCCAGCCTGCGGAGGTTTGCCGCGCGATCCAGATGCCAACATCGGGATGCTTTTCCTGCGTGCCGCCAAACCACGCAACGACGAGTCCCTGGGGAGTTTCGGCAAGTGTCGACGCATGACACTGCGGGAACGGAGCCTCTTCATAGATGAGTTCCGCTTTGACGATCGGAGACTCGGCCGCGAGCGCTGCGAAGTAGTTAATCCACAAGACCGAGGTGCATAGGACAGTGCCGAATATGGAACCGCGAAACATCGAGTGGTCTCCCTGAGGTGAAGCCGCAGTTTACCGGGATGAGCGAGGCGGTCCCAGTGTATCGTGGCTGAGGCCCTCGAATCACCGCTCCCAATACAGAGAGAAACGCGGAGAACGCGGAGTAATACAGAGAAAAGTCACTGACTGAATTCTTGACTCTGCGTCTCTCCACACCCTCTGCGTTTCGATCTCTTTCCTGCGCGTCCCTCGTCGGTGCTGCTGGCAGGTGATACCCGATTATTCGCCGGGCGGTGACTTGCGGCCTTGCTTGGTGTCGGAACGGCGTTGCTTGTTCTCTAACCGGCGGCGTTGCGAGCCTTTGGTCGGTTTCGTTGGGCGACGGATCTTCGGCGGTGTCAGAACTGGTAACAGCATTTCGCGGAGTTTGTCGAGACACCGCCGGATGTTTTGCGGTTGGTCGCGGAATTCTTCGCTGTCGATGATCAGTTCGCCCTCGTTGGTGAGTCGCGAACTGTAACGAGCCAGAAACCGCTGACGGACGCCTTCCGAAAGAGCCGGGGAGGTGACCGGTCGCCAGCGGAGGATCGCCTTGGAGTTCACCTTGTTGACGTTCTGCCCACCGGGGCCCGAGCCGCGCGCGAAGCTCCAATCCCACTCGCTGGCGGAGATGGTCAGACGAGGGGAAACGCACAAATCGAGTTGCGAGTCACTGGGCATGCCGGGCGGATTCCGACGGTCGGGCGATTTTTGTTCCAGGCAGACGACGCCTATCACTCTATCAGATTTCGACTTACAGCACAGGTGGAGACTACGAACCCGAATGAAAATCGGAACCTTACAATCGGCAAAATCTGCCGAAACCCTCTTGAGTCGCACACGGGTCTCGACATATAAGCCGCACTGTGACGCGGTGAGGACTTTAGGCGAGGGATGCAAGATGCGTTCGACCGGATGGCAATGGGGATGGCTGGGTCTCTCGCTGGTGACCTTGTCGGGATGCACGATGGGTGTCGGCGGGTCAGTGGCTCCGCCACAACGTCCGGCCTACTATGGCCCCACGAGCTATGCTCCCGGTGCGACCCAGGCGATGGGGGGCCCGGTGGCCTTTGCTCCTGTGCCGATAGTGGCTTCCGTTCCGACAATTGGCACGATGGGCCCCAGTGGCAGTACCTTCTACCATGCCCGCACCGATGACACCATCACCACCATTGCTTCGCGGTACAACGTCTCGGCCGAGGAACTCCGCAAGCTGAACAACATCAAACCGGGCGACTCTGTAGCACCCGGTCAAATGGTTCGCGTTCCCGATGGTGCCACCGCGATTCGATAATGGCTATTTGGCCGAAAGGTCTACGCCCATGTCGCGGAACAGAAATTTCATGTCTTCCCAGACATCTTTCTTGGCAGGCGGATTGCGCAGCAGATAGGACGGATGGTAGGTACATAGCACCTTGGCCCGTCCGTACTGATAAAACTTGCCGCGCATCTTTGTGATGGCCTCTTCGGAGCCCAGCAGATTCTTTGCCGCGCAGGCACCCCAGCAGACGATGTACTCGGGATTCACGATGGCAATCTGCCCATCCAGAAACTCGCGGCAATTCACGGCTTCTTCGGGATTCGGCAGGCGATTGCCCGGCGGTCGACACCGCAGCACATTGCAGATGTAAATGTCTTCGCGCTGCAGCCTGCAGGCCTTGATGATGTCGTTGAGCAGTTGCCCCGCGCGACCCACGAAGGGTTCGCCCTGCTTGTCTTCATCAGCTCCCGGCGCCTCCCCGACAAACACGATGCGGGCCTGTGGGTTGCCGACGCCGAACACCGTTTGCGTGCGCGTGCGGGCGAGTTCGTCGCAACGGGTGCATTGGGCGACTTTGGCCTGCAATACCGAAAGCTGCTCGCGGCGTTGATCGGGGGGCAAATCGAGAGGTTGAAACGACAGACAACGGGCCGCCATTTCCGCCAGTACAGGGTACGGGGCTTTCTTGGGCATCGGCGATTCTGGAACCTCGGTCAGTGGTTTGTAAGTGGCAGTGGTCGCGGGTGTGAGATGCGTGGGCGGTGTCGGAGTGTGCAGGGGGGAGGGCAACGGTTTGACCGCCGCGGTTGGGACAGCGGTGAGGGCCGCCAGATTCAGCGGCGGAATGCGACTCACCCCGGCTCGTTGCCAGCCTTCAAGTTCCTGAATGAGTTCGCGCCACATTGCGGTTGTCCCTGAAAGTCACAGATCCCGGCGGCATTCTGACGAGATCGACGACAAAAGTCAGTCCCGCAGAGAGCTGAGTGTCAAATGCCCAGAGACAATTGATCAGCGCGCAAGGCCGACAGAGTTTGGTCGCGATAGAACCACGCCGCCTTCCGCCTTCCGCCTTCCGCCTTCCGCCTTCCGCCTTCCGCCTTCCGCCTTCCGCACTCCGCACTCCGCACTCCGCACTCCGCACTCCGCACTCCGCACTCCGCACTTGCCACTTGCCACTTGCCACTTGCCTCCTCAGCGATATTCCGAAATTCCGACGGAACAACAGGTGCCGATCCCTGTACGCGTCGGAAGGTGTTGATATCATGAAGTTTCGTGGACGCGCGAGCTCGCTGCCTCGTGCGCGGAAACCTAACTGCCGTCATACCGACACCCCGAGGGAGCCGCCGATGACCTTGAAGTCCAATCGTCGCCAATTTATGCAACACTCTGCTGCGCTCGGCGCGGCGGTCTGGGTGGGTTCTGCCACCAAGGGCTGGACCCAGGAACGCTCTGCCAACGAAGTCATCCGCTTCGCATGTATCGGGGTGGACGGAAAAGGCTCCAGCGACCGTGACGACGCCGGTCGCCATGGCGAAATCGTCGCCTTGTGCGATATCGACGAAGAAAAGCTGAACAAGGCCGCCGCCCGTTATCCGAAGGCCAAGAAGTTCAACGATTACCGCAAAATGTACGACGAAATCGGCAAGGAATTCGATGCCGTCACCGTCAGCACGCCCGACCACTCGCACGCTCCGGCCGCGCTGCGTGGCATGCGGATGGGCAAGCACTGCTTCTGCCAGAAGCCGCTGACGTACACCGTCGCCGAAGCCCGGATGATGCGGGAAGTTGCCGCCGAAATGAAACTCTGTACCCAGATGGGGAACCAGGGGACGGCATCTTCCGGACTGCGGGAAGCCGCACAGATCATCAAGAATGGCGACATCGGCCAGGTGAAGGAAATTCACATCTGGACAAACCGCCCGATCTGGCCGCAAGGTCAAGGTCGTCCGACCACGGTCGACCCGGTGCCAGCGTATCTCAACTGGGATGCGTTTCTGGGCCCGGCTCCCGAACGTCCGTTCAACAAAGACGCCTACCACCCGTTCAAATGGCGTGGCTGGATCGATTTTGGTACCGGTGCCCTGGGCGACATGGCCTGTCATACGATGAACATGTCGGTCTATGCACTGAACCTGTTCAACCCCGTTTCGGTGGAAGCCTTGCCCGACCCGGAATGGACCGGCGAAGCCCGCAAGGAAAGCTTCCCCAAGTTCTGCACGATTCGTTACGAGTTCGGCCAGCGCGGCGACTTCGGCCCGTGCAGCCTCACCTGGTACGAAGGGGGCAAGCGTCCTCCGGAAGAACTTCACCCCGGTATCCAGCAGGGTGCCAGCGGTTCGCTGGTCATCGGCGAGAAGGGTTCGATCTACTCCGCCAACGATTACCACGGCACCTACAGCATCCTGCCTGTTGAGAAGTGGGAAAGCTACAAGAAGCCGGAAATCGTCAACTCGCCCGGTCACTTCACCGAGTTCGCCAACGCGATCAAGGAAAGCAAGCCGGAACTGGCGATGTCGAACTTCGACTACGCGGGCCGATTGACCGAGACCGTGCTCCTGGGCAACGTCGCGTTGCGGGCCGGCAAGAAGATCGAATGGGACGGCAACAGCGCCCAGATCACCAACGATTCGGCCGCCAACCAGTACATCACCCGCGAATACCGGGCGGGCTGGGGATTGTCATAGTCCACACGCATTAGCCGCCAGGCGAATGCCGAGCGTTGCTTCCAACACGACACCCCGGTGGCTCATAGCCACCGGGGTGTTTGTGTTTAACAGTATCCAAAAGATGTTCAACGAGTAAATTCAGTGATCCATTGGCCCTAAACATTCGGGAAAATTCAGTCGGCTGAGGGACTTGTTCAGGAACTTGAAAAATGCCTGAAACTTCTGACGCACAGCATTTCTTTCATCGGAATCACTCGGTGGGTAATCCCCACCACCGCATGAGATGGGCAGTGGAATTTTCCGCCGCAACAAAGTCGAGCCACTTGACGCTTCAACTTCTGGAGGCAGTCCGAAGGCAACTATCTGCTTACGCAATTCAGCGGCAATACGCTCACGTAGTTCTTTGAGACCGCTTCTGCCACAGATCTCAAACTTGCAGATTGCAGTACCCGACGATGGACGCTCCATCCATATTTGCGATTTCATCCCTTTGGGCAGCCACTGAGTCACTGGAAAATAAGCAACTGTTAGACTACCTCTTCGCTCATTATCACCAAGCTGCCAGATTGAGCCATAGTCTTCAGTATTAATAACTTCTGCAATCGCGTCCCGTGACAATTCGATGATCGGCGAAGGTCCAAGAGCAGTCTTTCCAGATCTCCGTATTTTTGCGGACTCTGATTCGCTTGCTACAACATCTTGTGGGATGTGCAACTTTTCCTCTTCATGCACCACATCAATTGATATGTCCGACGATTGTCGATCCCGCAGAAAGATATCTTCTGAAATCTCTTTGTAGGCGATTCCAAGCGACTCAAGTCGTCGCTTTCGCTCTCCTGGAATCCGATTCGCGATAACCATAATGTCGATAAACTCGAAGGGATTTTGTTCTCTGAATTCGTCGTAGTAATCTAAAATCTTGTATGTATGTTCGCGGTCAAGCGTCCCCTTCTGGATCTCAACGATTAGCTTCGCGTGATGACGATCTTGAAACAACAGGTCAAACCGATAACTTCCAATTCGCAGTTGCCGCTCCACCAATGTCAGCTCACGTTCAGAGATATATTGCCCAGGATGCGCTGCAATCGCATCTTCCATATCTTTTTCAGTCAACCGAGTTTCTGGCATGGCATTCTCACGTATCTCAAATACACATCACTTCAAATCCATCTGGTGATGTTGCTCTATCTCACAAATTTTACTCCGCGATGGCCCGTTTCAGCAGGTTGTGCGTGATGCGCTGCACGCGTTCATCGGGGCCGTGGGGTCGGGTCCAGTGCGACCAGGGCAGGGTATGTCCGGGCGGTGAACTCAAGTCCTGGCACCAGAAAATGGTCGAGGCGTTGAAGACGAAATTTCCTTTCGGGCCGGGATAGATCGTCGCGGTCCATTGCTGCGGGTTCACGCCCCCCTGAAAGGCTGTGCCACCCGCGACCACTTCCAGACCGGGAATGGCGGGGGGATCGCCGTGATATTCCCAACCGATGAGGCCAGGGATCGCGTCCCCTTGCTTCATGCCGGTCCCCGCGAACATCCAATGCGTGGGTTTGGTACAAGTCCAGTCGCCGCCGCCGTTGACCGGTTCAATGTTTCGCGAACCCATGAGATAGCCCTCGTCGGGACCGCGATGAGGAAACGGGCCGTGGTCTTTCTCCCGATCGACAGCGTATTTGTAGTCGCCGCCGTAGGGACCGCCACGGAACATGATCCGCATGGGGCGACCGTCACTGCTATCACGTAGCGGTGTCACCCAGCAGACCGAGTTGCCCGAAAGAAACATCAGGTCGACCCCCGCGTCTCGCAACTGGACCACGCTTTCATACTGCCGGAGATCCCAGTACTCATCGTGGCCGTTGCTGATGAAGGCCTTGCATTTGAGAGCGCGATCTGGGGTTACGAGGTCGCTGTTCGAGCAGTAGGTGACGTCGTAGCCATGCTGTTCCAGAAAGTAGGCGAGCGGGAACTCGAAGGTGAGCCATTCACCGGAACCGACCGACTGCGGGGCATTCACCACGCTGTTGTACTGGGCATAGCGTCCGTAAGGGCGATCGAAACTGACATCGGCCCACGGACCCTGGTTCCCCTTCGGATGCGTGTAAATCGAATAGTTCGTCGGCCACGGATTATACGCCTGCCACGTGTTATCCGAGCATTGCAGCAGAATGTCGGCGGGCCGATCATCGGTGACGATGAACACCACATAGCTCTGCGTGTAGGCCACCTTGTCGGGTTCCGGGGGGAGCGTCGTCAGCCGCCCGAGATACACGCCGCTGGTCCAATCTTCCGGGATGGTGATTGTCGCCGACTTGGTCCATTGGCATTCGTGCAGATTCTTTTCGCCGGGTGTTGGCGTGGGTTGTGTGATCCCCGTGAGTGGGCCTAGTGTCGACATCAACCGGGCACCGCGACCGCCGTAATATCCGGTGCGGAAGAGTTCCATCTTGAAGGGAGTCGGTGGGTTCGTTGACACATGAAAATCGATCGCGTCGCCGGCTCTCACACTTTGCCGGGAACAGTAGCCTTCAATCGTAGGCGAGCGGGTGCCGGTGGGGCTATCGAGCCGCACCCGCGTGAGTTGCCAGTCGGTGGCTCCAGGCAACGCATTTTCCCGGCGAATCCGATCGGGATCGCGGTCCGCCGCGGAGAGGACACCGACGAACAACCAGAGAGACATCCCCGCTAGACACCAACGCATGCATGCACTCCACAAATCCTGGAACCAACCGTAGCGCAGAGCGTCCCACTCTATGTCGCGCCACCAACAATCGGCAAGCGAGACCAGGACACCTCGACCGGAACACAACCTCTATGCAAGGATTAGAAACGCAGAGAGGCGCGGAGAAATTCTCAAGACCATTCTCTTCTGCATTTCCCTCTGCGTCTCTCTGCGAACTCTGGGTTTCTACCTCTTTCCCCATCAGCCGGAAATCACGTCCCCTGCAACCGGGCTTTTGTCGCGCGATACAGTTCCACATATTGCCGGGCAGTCGCTTCGATGGCGGCGAAATCGCCCCGCTGCATGGCCTGGGGGTCAACCAGCGAACTTCCCATGCCGACGGCACATGCCCCCGCTTCCAGCCAACTGGGCAAGGTCTGCAAGTTGACGCCCCCCGTCGGCAGGAACCGCACCTGCGGCAATGGACCGCGCAGCGCTTTCAGTAACGCCGGGCCACCAATCTCCGCGGGAAACAATTTGACGACATCGGCTCCGGCTTCCCACGCGGTCACCACTTCGGTCGGCGTGTAGGCCCCGGTCAACATCAGCTTGTCATACCGATGCGCCAGCCGAATGACATCGACATTCACCGACGGCGACACCAGAAACTCCGCGCCGGCGAGTATCGCGGTTCGGGCGGTTTCGGTATCGAGGATCGTCCCCGCTCCGAGCAGCATGCGATCACCCAAGGTGCGACACAGGTCACGAATGACATCAGCCGCGCCGGGCACCGTAAAGGTGACTTCGAGCACCTCGATGCCGCCGCGATACAACGCTTCCGCGACGGGCACCAGTTGCTCGGCCGAAGGGGCTCGCAGGATCGCGACGATGCCCGAATTCAACACGCGCTGCAAATCATCTGTTCGACTCATCAGGCAAGACTCAATCTCATAAAAGAACCGGTAGTAGGTCTGTTTCAAACTGGATCAGTCGGGGCGGGGGCCCCGACCTTTGAAAATCATACGACTTTTTTCCACTAAAGGCCGGGGCCCCCGGCCCGGCACAATCAAACGGATTCATTGCCAAAGGATCGGGAGCGCCGCATCGGGAACACAGGTCGACCGCAGCGACTCAACCCTGCGAGGCATACTTCTCGGCGTACTCCAGCACCCATTGATCAACCAGATGCCGGAACGTATCGAGATCGAGTTCCCGCAGATTCTGATACTGGCTGCGTTGAATGACCTCTTTGTTCGCGATCGCGCCGCGAGCCGTGATTTCCAGCACATGCGCCGACGAATAGCTGCGAATGATCAACTCCAGATGGCTGTATTGCCGCGACATATCGCGACCTCTGCCCCGCAGGCTGTCACGCATGAGGCGGCCGCCAAAGCCATCGGGGTTAATCACACTTTGGAACTCAAAACCCGGGAACTGATCGGCCACTTGCTTCAGGCACAGGTCGATATGATCCGACAGGTCGACCCGGGCCTGGGCATGCAGCGTCCGTAGTTCTTCCTCGGTCAACTGCGAGAGTTCCTGCTGGCGATCGGCGGCGGCTCGATGTTGCCGTCCACGTTCGACGGCCTTGTTCAATCGCGTCGAAAAATCCATCCCGGTCTCTTTCAAGGGGTGCCTGCCTGACTCTGGGTCAACCGCTAGATTCTGTCGGTTCTGATGGCTGACGTCGAGGATCAGCCATTCAGAAGTCGACAGCCATCCTGTATTCCCCGCGCGACAGGGGATATACTTGACGTAGGGCCGCCGGATGGACGACGCCCCTGAATTGACACCATTTCCACAGGATTTCGCCCGCATGGACCACGAACTTCGCGAACAAAGTCGTTCGCTGATTGCCCGCATCCTCCAGCTCCGAGACTCTCTTTGACTGGGCGGGCAAGTCTCGGCGAGTGGCGGAAATTAATGCCCTGATGGGAGCCAGCGGGTTCTGGGACAACCAGGAAAAAGCGCAAGGGCTGATGGACGAATTGCGCTCCGTAAGCGCTGCGCTCAAACCCATTGCGGAACTGGTCAAAGGGGCCGATGACTTCGGTGTGCTCCTCGAATTCGCTGAGGAAGATCCTTCGGGCGAGAACATTCACGAATTGACGACAGCGAAGGAATCGCTCGAAGAGCAGTTCAACGCGGTCGAGTTACAGGCCATGCTGTCGCAACCCGAGGATGGCGGTGGTGCGTATGTGCAGGTGCAGGCCGGGGAAGGGGGGACCGATGCCTCTGACTGGGCCGCGATGCTGCTGCGGATGTATGAACGCTGGGCGGAAGAGCACGGTTTCAGCACCGAACTACTCGACATGTCCCCCGCCGAAGAAGCGGGCATCCGGAATGCCGCGATCGCGATTCGCGGGCCGTATGTCTTCGGCAAACTGAAAGGGGAAACCGGTGTCCATCGGTTGATCCGTATCAGTCCGTTCGATGGGGCGGGACGGAGACAGACCTCGTTCGCCGCCGTCGATGTCACCCCGGAACTCGACGACAGTTTCGAAGTCGATATCGACTGGGCCAAAGATGTGCGGGAAGAAACCTGCCGGGCCGGTGGCGCGGGGGGCCAGCACGTCAACAAGACCGACTCAGCGATTCAACTGTTTCACTTGTCCACGGGGATCTACATCCGCTGTCAGAACGAACGCAGCCAGCATAAGAACCGGGCCACCGCCCGCAAGATGCTGATCGCCAAACTCTACCAGTTGGAACAGGACCGTCGTGATGCCGAAAAGGCCTCGAAGCGCGAATCCAAAACCAAGATCGGGTTCGGTGGCGAACCCATCCGGCATTACGTGATTCATCCCGAATCGTTCGTCAAAGATGCCCGTAGCGGACTGAAGACCGGCAACCCGGCTCCGGTCCTCGATGGCAAACTCGACCCGTTTCTGGAAGCCTATTTGCGGTGGAATCTGTCACAATCGAAAGCGGAGTAACCACAGAGCGCGGTGTCGACAACCCGAGTCCGCGAGCCGCCCTTACGCGGACTCGGAGTGTCTCTGGCCCACAGGAACTCTGAAGGATTGACCATGATCCACATCAAAAAGATCCTCTTTCCCACCGACCTGAGTGAAGCCGCCGCTGAAGCCCAGCAGTATGCCTGCGCCATGGCTGACCAATTTGGTGCCGAACTGCATGTGCTCTCGGTTCTGCAAGATGTCGCGATGATGTCGCCCGACCCGAACATGCCCTGGATGGTGCCCGCGAGCAGTCTCGATGAAGTCCGCAGCAGCCTGGAAACAGCGCTCGTACAAGTTCCCGACGCCGCATGGTCCGCCGGCAAGACGGTTCACCGAGTGATTCGTGTCGGTGTGCCGTATGTCGAAATCGACAAATACGCACAAGAGCAGAAGATTGATGTCATTATCGTCGGCACGGTTGGTCGGTCAGGCCTGACGCATTTCCTGTTGGGCAGCACGACGGAAAAGATCGTCCGCAAGGCCCCGTGTCCCGTGCTGGTGGTGCATCCCAAGGGGCATCAGTTTGTGAATTAGTTCGAGCAGATGCCTTCCACAGTGGCACTGGCATGTCTGCCTGTGCGCCTCTGTCATGAGATGGCTCGGCAACGACCAGGATAATACTGCAACGCAGAATCATGGATCGCATCAGGGAGTTGTTGGCATGCGTATCGCTTTCGTTTATCTGCCCTTGCTGTTGACCCTCGGCTGTCAACCCGTGGCGACTCCGCCTGCCAGTACACCAGCCCCCGTTGCGGACGCGACATCGCCCGCGCCAACCAGTGTTGTCAATAGTCCGACCTCCGCTGTGGCCGAAGCATCACCCGCCTTGGAAAGCCCCACTGCTGACGGTCATAACCGCCTCACCAGCGAACAACTCGCCGAAGGTTGGATTCGTCTCTTCGATGGCCATACGCTGTTTGGCTGGACCCCCAACGGTGATACCAACTGGCGAGTACAAGACGGCATCATCCACGCGGAAGGGGAAGTCAAAGGACTGCTTTGCACCACCACGGAATGGGCCAACTATCAGTTGAAGTGCGATGTCCGGCTGGCGGTCGGCGGGAACAGCGGCATCTTCCTGCGGACCCCGCTCAAGCCCGGCAATCCCGTCACCGACTGTTATGAACTCAACATCTGCGACACGCACCCCGAGTTCAAATCGGCCAGCCTCGTCGGCCGCGCTCAACCCAGTCAAACCGTCAGGGCCGATGGCGACTGGCATACCTTTGAAACCATTGTGCATGGCGAAACGGTCATCGTGAAGTTTGATGGCCAGGAAGTCCTCACCTATGACGACAAGACCACGAACCTCAAAACCGGCTTCATCGGCCTGCAGATGAATGGCGGCCAGGTCGAGTTCCGCAACGTCTTCCTCAGACCGCTCGGCATGACCGATCTCTTCGATGGCCAGACGCTCACCGGCTGGCATGTCGTGCCCGGCTCGCAAGGGAAATTTGATGTTGAAGACGGGACCATTCGCGTGACCGGGGCCGAAGGGCGTGGCTTCCTCGAATCCGACAAGACCTATGGCGACTTCGTTATGCAGTTTGAAGCGCAGTCGCATGGCGACGCGCTCAACAGCGGCGTGTTCTTCCGTGCGATCACCGGGACCGAGAAGAATCCCGCCGATGGTTATGAATTCCAGATTCAGAACGGCATCAAGAATGGTGACCGCACGCAACCGGCCGACTTCGGGACCGGGGGCATCTTCCGTCGTGCGGCAGCCCGCCGCGTCGTCTCGAATGACCGCGAATGGTTTACCGCCACATTGGTCGCGAATGGCCCGCACTTCACCACGTGGATCGATGGCGTACAAGTGGTCGACTGGACCGATGACCGCCCGGCGAACGAAAACCCACGGCAGGGACTGCGGTTAGAACCGGGCCATCTCAGCCTGCAATCACACGACCCAACCACCAACCTGCAATTCCGCAAACTGCAACTCGCCGAACTGGCTGGTAAAGCGGAATGATCTAACGTCCGCGCGCTGGACTGGTTCCCGTTTCCCCGCATTGATCGTGAGGATCTATGACCCGGACCGTTGCCCGACCGAACCAGTTGGATCTGGATAGCCCTGGCCGCCGCGATTACTGGCTGGCCTTGGAACACGACAGCATCTGGGGCGACCATCTGATTCCCCTCACCGTGTGGGTCGGGCCGGAAGCGAAACCCGATCAGGGGTTGGTCGCGTTCGGGTCGAATCATGGCAACGAGTACGAAGGACCGGTCGCGCTCAAGAAACTGCTCAAAGAGATTCGCCTCGAAGATGTCCGCGGCCGTATCATTATCATTCCCGTGCTGAACCCTTCGGCTTTTCGCGCGGGGACACGCGAAAGCACTCCCGATGACCGCGTGAATTTGAACCGGGCGTTTGTGGAGGGGGCGGGCGTGAACCCGGCGTTATCGGGCATCACGCATCGCATCGCGGCCTTTGTCAGACAACATATCTGGCCCCGCGTGCATGTGGTGCTGGATCTCCATTCGGGGGGCAATGTCGCCCGCTTCTCGATCTGTGCGAACTATCACCATGTGGATGACCCCGAACTGCAGGCACGGATCGACCGCACCGCCCGCTGGTTCGGCTTGCCCTCGCTGATGGTCTATCAGAATCAAACACCGGGCCTCTTGCCCAGCGAAGCCGAACGCCTCGGCAAGATCACCGTCGGCACGGAACTCGGTTGGGGTTGTGCCGTCAATCCTGAAGGGGTGAAGTGCGGCCGACAGGGGGTGCTGGCCGCCGCGATTCATGAAGGCCAACTCAAGGGCGAGATTTCGCCGATTGGTCATCATGCGGCGGGGACGCAGCAGGTGCTCGAAATGGTCGATCGCGACTGCTTCACTGTCGCCCCGTTTGATGGCCATTATGAAGCGGTCCTTGAATGTGGCACGCCGGTGAAGAAGGGTGACGTGGTCGGTTATCTGCATGATTTCGATCACATCGACATGGAACCATGGCCCGCCGTAGCCGGTGTCGATGGCGTGGTGCTGGCCCAGGCCTGGGTGGCCCCGGTCCCGCGCGGCCAGCACATTGTGGTTGTCGGCCGTTTGATTGGTTGATGTCACGTCTTAGCCCCCCCGTCAATGACGGGGGGGGCGATGGATGATCGATGTCCAACGGAGCGCTCGGCCCCCGGTGACTCACCGGGGGCTAAGACAGTAGGCCTTCATCTTCCGGGAAACTCTCGCATGCCATTCCCTTTTCGCATCTTGGTTTTGTGCTTTGGTCTCACATTCGCGGCAGTGCATGCCGCGGAGCCAGTCGCCGAGAATCCACTCCGGCTGACGCTGCCTCCGATGGCCTATGCGGTCACCGGTGCCGAAATCGGTGTCTATTTCGACAACATCATCCTTACCGAGACACCAGACAAGTATCGCTTCGAGATCACCAGCGAGATTGGTCATACCGAGGCGAATCGCTGGGTGGTCACGCCGACCGAAAAGGATGTGGGAGAACACACATGGCAGGTGAAAGTCTTAGACGGTGAGGCGTTGCTTGGTCAACAATCCACCACCTGGCATGTCGCACCCGCAGCGATTCCCGGCCAGCAGGAATACTCGCTGCTGCTCATCGGCGACTCACTCACGCATGCGTCGATCTATCCCAACGAGTTGTACAAACGGCTCAACGCCGACGGGCAACAGCGCTGGACGATGCTCGGCACGCACAAGCCCGCCGGTGCATTACCCGGCGTCGCGCATGAGGGCTATGGCGGCTGGACGTGGCAACGCTTTGTGACGCATTACGAACCGATGCCCGACCTCGCAAACCGCAAGCATTCGAGTCCGTTCGTCTTCCTCGAAGACGACAAGCCCAAGCTCGATGTCGCCCGTTACATTGAAACGGCCTGTGCCGGACGTCGGCCCGATTTCGTCATCGTGATGCTCGGCATCAACGATTGTTTCGGCGCCAACGCGAATGACCCTGCCGCGCTCGATGCCCATATCGATCGCGTCTTTGGTCATGCTGACACGTTAATCCAGGCGATTCAATCCGCCGCGCCACAGGCCGAACTCGGCATCTGTCTCACCACACCGCCGAATGTTCGCGAATCGGGTTTCATGGCGAACTACAATGGCCGGTACACGCGCGGGAATTGGAAGAAGATCCAGCATCGACTGGTGGAACGTGAACTGGCACATTTTGGCGATCAGGAAGCGCAGCAGATCTGGATCGTGCCGACGGAGTTGAATCTCGACCCGCTCGCGGGCTACCCGGTCGATAACGCCGTGCATCCCAATGCGACCGGCTATGCCCAGATTGCGGCGAGCATGCATGCGTGGTTGGTCGCGCGGGCTCAATCGCATGCAGAAACCAAGGCGGATTGATCACGCGGGGGGAACATCAGTCAACACAGCGCGGCAGACACGCAGTATGTTCCCACCGAGAATCTTCTGGATGTCGTCATCGCTGTAGCCGCGTTGCACCAGTCCCACAGTGACCAGCGGCCAGTTGGTCCAACCCAGACTGGCCGAGCGCGGCCATTGCCCGCCGAGTGCCCCTTCCGGCCACAGGGCTTCATACCGCGTGCGTTGTCGCGCGCGGGGCGGTAACCCCTTGCTTGCCATCGCGGCATGTTGCGATGTATGTGCCACATCGGTCCCGATGGCGACGTGCTCGACGCCGAATTTCTTCACCGCGTAATCGATATGATCCAATAACGCCGCGATATCGCCACCGCCGCCGAGGAAGTTCGGAATCCAGCAGATGCCGATGAGTCCGCCGGTCTCGCAGATCGCACGGATCACTTCATCGGGTTTCGCGCGAATATGATTTCGCAGGCCCGCGCACACGGTGTGACTAGCGACCATCGGTTTCGTGGAAACCTGTGCCGCTTCCAGACTGGTCTGCCACCCGCTGTGGGCGACATCGGCAATCACGCCGACACGGTTCATCTCGGCGATCGCCGCGCGGCCGAGATCACTCAGGCCGCCATTCGCTTTCTCCGCACAACCATCGCCGAGCAGGTTCCGGCGGTTATATGTGACGTGCATCATGCGGATGCCGAGTTGATAGAACAGCCGGATATACGACAGTTCTTCTTCGACCGTGATCCACGTGGCAGGCAACGGCACGCCATTCCCCGTAAGATAGAGGCAATGTTGCCCGGCTTGATGAGCCGCGACGATGTCTTCTGGCAAAGTCGCCCGTTGCAACGTGCCCCGCAGGCGATCGGCCAGAAACGTGAACCGCGCGAGCCGCTTCATCAGTCGCAACGGGTCTTGTCCTTCTTCTCCGGCGTTCTGAAAGATCGCGGTCACCCCGGCACAATGAAACGCGGTGGCGAACTCGACTCGTTCAGCGGCATCGAGGGCCGCGCGGGTCATGCTCATTTCTTCTTGTAAGTCGTTGAGTTCCACATCGGATGCATGGGCTTCGAGAGCGGTCCGCATCCGTTCGGTGTCGATCGCCGCCCGGGGCGCGAAGCCATAGGCATCGAACACCAGCGATCGCCGATGGAGTTCCAAACCGCGCAGCAAGTGGGCCCGGGTCGGCTGCAACACTTCGAGCCCCATGTCACGGCATTTCGCAATTCCGGGGTGCTCGGTGATGAGCAAGGGATCGCGATCGCCACGCGATGTCGGATCTTCGGCGGCAAGTAAGGGACGTGCAGTCCAGGCCGGTATCAAACCAGCGGCTAGCGCACCCAGGATCTGTCGACGCGACCAGTGGCCCCCGGCATATTCCGTGGCAAGCAAAGTGTTCGTCATCTGTGGTCACGCTTTCGTCAGTCAAACCCGCTTGTAAGCCGTGCAACAGACCAATGATACCCGGAAACACGGCCACCGCCGAACGTGCGACGCTTAACGTGTTCTTCGCGAGCCGATATGCTGCCGATGATCTCTCGCGGAGGCTTGTCGTGAAGACAAGCCGCCGCGGTTGATCGGGCGGATTCGCCCAGACACATTGTTGTCGAAAGATTGCCATGTCGTATGCTTGTCCCTCCTGTCAGGCTGTCCTGAACGTGACCGAGCGGCATCACGGAAAGCGTGTCCGCTGTCCCACGTGTCGCGAGGTCATTACGGTGGAGCTGCCGGAAGCTCCCGTGGAGTTGGCCGACTTTCTGGAGGATGACATCGAAGTCAGTCCGCCGGTGACGAAGGTCCGGAAGAAATCGGCGGGAAACCTGACCTGTCCGATGTGCGGGGCGCGACATGCGCGAACGGATCGCCGCTGCAAAAGTTGTGGCGAATCACTCGATGATCGTGAAACAGCCACAGGCAGAGACAATGTTTGGCGCGACGGCAAATTACTGGTGATGCGAAAGACCGCCGAGTTGCCTGATCGCTGCGTCAAAACGAATGCACCGGCGGAGTCCTGGCTGAAGCGCTCCTTGTCCTGGCACCCGCCGCTGATCTATCTCACAGCGCTCGCAGGATTGCTGCTGTATGTGATCGTGGCGTTGATTGTCCGTCATACGGCAACGATCTACGTGGGACTGAGTCGCGCGGCAGTTCGTCGGAGATGGACCGCCATTCTGCTGGGCTGGCTGCTGGCCTTGGCGTTCTTCGGGTTGTTCTGTATGGGTATCGCCTTCCTGAGTCCACAAAATCGCCAATGGGAACATCTGGCGCTCTGGTGCATTTTTGGTGGCATGCTGGGTGGGTTGATTACCGTGGCGGTCTGCAACCACATCGCCAGTTGCGTCAGCCCCGCGAAAATCACCGAGCGATATGTGTGGCTGAAGGGGGGTCACCGCGACTATCTCGCGGAGCTACCGGAATGGAACGGGGACGAATAAGACCCTGGCAAGATCCATCTCGCTGAGTCGTTTCGGGTGCATGGGATTTCCGATAGCGGTCTACTGCAAAACACTGTTCTCTATGGAAGAATCCCTTCTGGAAAAACCGCGCCTCCAAATGTGAACATTACGCAACATTTTCTCGTTTTGTTAAGAATCAGTGATGCTGGATTGAAAATCTGTGCGGCCTGCATCGGATTTTCAACCAAAAAATAGCGGCAACAGGCCGGTCCTCGTTATTCGGCAGACCAATGACGATCGATACGAACGGAGTAGGCCAGCCAAACTGACCTAGGGAAAATGCCGGGCTGGCAGGTATGCTGTCACATGTTCCCCAGGCGAATCGCTGCCATTCCAGGAGCCAGCGTCGTAAATGACTGTGCGGAAGCGACTTACCGCCGCACTATCTCACTGGGATTCCCCCGGGAATCGCGCCGGGAAATACCACGGCTGCCTGAACCCTCTCGTTTCCTTGGCAACACTCGGCCGCCATAAGTACACGTGCGCTCACATAATCATTGTGACCACGCTCATTGGCACGGCTTCGGGCTGTATGGGAATCCGTCAGCGGCTGTCGCATCGTTCCGCCGAATGCACTCAACTCTGCGAAGAGGCTCGGCAGGCCCGTGAACGGGGTGAAGAATACGATGCCGACCGTCTGCTGGAAGCGGCGATCCGGCGGCGTCCGACCGATACCCAAACCAAACTGGAACTCGCTGAGGAACTCTGGAGCAGCGGCCGTCAGATTGCGGCCGCTAATGTCGTGGCCGAGTTGGTCGCAGAGCAACCCGACGATGCCCCCGCCGCGTTGCGCCTGGCACGGATGGAGTTTGAAATTGGTCGGTCTGCCGCAGCCGAATCGGCCTTGCGCCTGGCAATGATCAACGATCCCGAAAATCCTGAGGCCTTGCGGCTGAAGGCCGAGATGGCCGAACGCAATGCCGACTGGGATGTCGCCCTCATCACCTATCATCAATTGCTGCAAGTGCTTCCGGATGACATTCCGACACACCTGGCGATGGCGTCGGTGCATATTCGTCGCGGACAATCTGACCGGGCGGCTCCTATTTTGCGGGGACTGGTCCATCATCCGAATGCCACGCTGGACCAGCGGCGTGAGGCCGAGTGGCACTTGGGCATGACGTATGCGCGTGCCGAGCGCTGGAAAGATGCCGCCGCATGCCTGCAGTCCGCGGCGCAAAAAGGGAATGTCTCTGCCGATGACTGGTACCGCGTGGCCTATGCCTAAACGATGATGGGCAACCAGGAAGCCGCGTTTACCAGCCTGAGTCAGGCTCTGAAACTGGAGCCACAGCATTTGGCCGCGCTCGATCTTTCGCGGCAGATCAAGCTGCACGAATCTCAACCGTTGACGGCCGTGATCCCCGTCGGGTTCGCCCCTCAGACGGCTGCCAGCGAAACGACCACGAAAAAGTTGTGATGCCGAATTCGGAACACGCTTTTCGATCACTCGCAAATTGGTCGGCCTGTTCGCACAATTGAGACACCCCGCGAGATAGGTTGCCGCCTATCTCGCCGTTGAAGAATTCACACAGACAGGAATGTCTGTGCCACGAACAGTCGTTTCTAGTGGAATATGTGGCCAGTGGTTTCTCATGGAATCAGTGGAGCAGATATTCCTGTCTGGGAGTCCTCGGCAGATTCTTCAACGGACTGCGATGCGGTCTTTGAAGTCTCATGGCATCTGATTTCAACGGGTGTGCCGATGAGTGCGGAAAGCCCAGGGCGAAAAGCAAAAAGTCAGAAATCCGCAGGTTACCCACTCTCTGGCTTTCTGCATGCAGCCTGCTGCTGGATTGAATTGAAAACCGTCTCATAAAGCGGATCGATGAACGACGCGCTGCCATTGGAAACCCCCCTACAGTTTGTTCGCGGCGTGGGTCCGCAACGGGCGGAACTTCTGGCACGCCTGGGGTTGCTGACCGTTCGTGATCTGCTATTCGATCTGCCGCGCGATGTTCTCGATCTCACGCAGGTTTCCGCAGTTCATGAGCTCAACGATGAGCGCGTGCATACCGTGCGGGGCGAAGTGGTTGATCGCGATGCCCGGCAGATTTCCGGCGGTCGATCATTAACCGCCGTGTTGCTGAAAGCCGACGGTGGCTTTGTCCGTGGAAGTTGGTTCAATCAGCCCTACATGCTGCACAAGTTCCAACTGGGTCAGCGCGTGCTGTTCTCTGGGCAACCGAAATTTCGCGAGCGGCGCTGGGAGTTTTCGCATCCCCGGACGCAATGGCTGGATGAAGACGATGGCGATTCCACCCCGGGCATCCTCCCGCGGTATGGTCTGACCGAAGGCCTGTCGATGCACGAGATGCGTCGCGCGACGTCGGCCGCCGTAGAAGACTACGCCAAATATGTGGTCGATCTGCTACCGGAACCGTATCGAATCCAACAGAAGTTGCCAGCGCTCTCTTCCGCGATTTCATCGTTGCACTGCCCGGAAACGATGGAGGCTTACCAGGCGGGTCGACATCGCCTGCTGTTTGACGATCTGTTTGAGTTTCAATTGGCCATCGCGCTGCGTCGGCGATTGTGGCAGGTGGAAAGCCGGTCTATCCCGCTGCCCTGTACCGCGAAGATCGATGCTCGAATCCGGCGGCTGTTCCCGTTTCGATTTACTGCGGGGCAAGATCAAGCGATCACGGAAATCGTGGCCGATCTGGCGCGACCGCAGGCCATGCATCGCTTGTTGCAGGCCGACGTGGGTGCGGGAAAAACGGCCATCGCGGTCTATGCCATGCTGCTCGCGGTGGCGAATCACACGCAGGCCGTCATCATGGCGCCGACAGAAATTCTCGCTCAACAGCACTGGCAGACGGTCGACCGCCTGCTGGAGCAAAGCCGTGTCGAGCGGAGGTTACTCACGGGGCAACTGACTGCGAAACAGCGGCAGTCCATCCTGGAAGAAATCACCAGCGGGGACGTGCAGCTGGTCATCGGCACGCAGGCTGTGATCCAAGCCGATGTCCGGTTCGCCAAGCTGGGCCTGGCTGTGATTGACGAGCAACACAAATTCGGCGTGGGACAGCGCAGCCGCTTTGCCGGCGGAGAACTGGCTCCCCACATGCTGGTGATGACGGCAACGCCCATCCCGCGCAGTTTGTGTCTCACGCAATTTGGCGATCTCGATCTGACAACCATTTCCGAGTTACCCCCCGGGCGACAACGCATTGTGACCACGCGGATCGCGGCGACGGCGGCTGTCGCGAAAGCGTGGGACTTTATTCGTCAAAAGGTACGAGAAGGGCGACAGGCTTATGTTGTCTGCCCGCGAGTTGAAAGTGAAGACGACGATCAGAATTCTTCCGCCGCCGAAGCGGTCTATCGCGACTTGCAAGCCGGCGAACTCTGTGACTTTCGCGTGGGGTTGGTGCATGGTCGTCAGCCACGTGACGAACGCCAGGCCACCATGGAAGCATTTCGTAATGGCGACCTGCACGTGCTGGTGGCGACCACCGTCATCGAAGTTGGTGTCGACGTGCCCAATGCCACGCTGATGGTCATCTGCCAGGCGGAACGGTTCGGGCTGTCGCAGTTGCATCAGCTACGCGGCCGCATCGGGCGCGGTAACCATCAGGGCTATTGCTTCCTGTGGTCGAGTACCGATCAACCCGATGCGGTGCGGCGACTGATCGCACTGGAATCGTCGACCGATGGTTTTCACATCGCCGAAGTCGATTTTGAGTTGCGTGGACCAGGCGATGTGCTGGGAACACGACAGCACGGAGCGCTGCCATTGCGGGTCGCGAACCTGGTCCGTGATGGAGAGATTCTGATCGAAGCCCGCACGGCAGCCTTTGAACTGGTCGCCTCGGGTCAGTTCGATGAACCCGAATTCGCGCCGCTCAAGAACGAGGTGCTCGATCGCTTCCAGAAGATTATGGACCTGCCTCAGACGGGCTGATGGATAACCCGGGCTCGGCGACAGGCACACGGTTGGACCACCATGTCGCCAGCAACGTTCCTGTCAACATGCAGCCGAAGGTATACACTGCGGTGGGAATGGCCGCCGTGGTACCGGGGAACAGCGACAACGCCAGCGTCGTCCCGAGTCCACAATTCTGCATGCCAACTTCAATGGTGAGCGCCCGTCGCATCGGTTCATCGATACGGACCAGCACGCCCGCAAAGTAACCCGCCATGTAGCCTCCCACGTTGATGAGCAGCAATGCGAGCAGAATGTTCGGATCCACCCCGGTCAACCGCTGTCGATTGATCGCGACCACGGCGGCGATGATCCAGAGAATCACGCAATTCGCGATCACAGGACCACTCATCTGCATGAGGCGTTCAAATCGTTGTGACAGCCGACAGCAGGCGAAACCCAGAATCACCGGTGCCACCACCTGCCATAACAGTGTGATCGCCACCTGAACGAAGTCGGAATCCTGTTGTTTATCGAGTGTCAACCAGAGTGCCAGTGGCACGGTCAGCGGCGACAGCAGCGTAGCCAGAGTGGTCAGGCAGACGGAGTAACTTGTATTCCCCCGGGCCAGCATGGTCAGAACATTGGACGCCATCGCTCCCGGAACACAGCCGACCAGAATCACCCCCGCCTGGGTGCCCGGATCAAAGGAGAATGACCGGCCAATCACATACGCCAGTGTTGGCATCACCGTGTACTGCACTGCTGTCCCGAAGATCACCAGCGGCCATTTTCGGCCAATCTGCCGGATTTCTTCGATCGGCAACAGAGAACCCACAGTGAACATTGTCAGGGCGATCAACATCCCCAGCCACGGGGCCGATGCGGTGAGCGGATCGAACCAGTCGGCAGGCCAGGAGAACGCCAAGCCCGAGGAAATGACCAGTCCTGACGCCAACCATCGTTGCGACATGTTCCGCCTGATATCGCGGGTAGCTTTCTTCAACGGATAAACTGGCCGCTACGGTAATCGAACAGGGCCACCGTTGCGAGCGGACAGCAGGCCCTGATCGCGTTACAATCCTGCCACGAATTGGGCGTAAGCAACCTGCGGCAACTTTACCCGGCGATTGGCGTTTCAACCTCGGCACTTAACACTCTGGACTCTGGGAACTTGACTGCACCATACGACAGCCTGGGTGATTTTCTGACCACTCTGGAAGATTCCGCTGAGTTGGTGCGGATCGGCGCGGCGGTCGATCCCAAGTGGGAGGTTGCGGCCGTAACTGATCGCGTCGTGCAGCGCTCTGGCGATGGTGGCCCGGCGTTGTGGTTTTCCGCCGTCCGCAATTCCACCTGGCCAGTAATCACCAACCTGTTAGGGCATCGCCAGCGACTTTGCCGAGCCTTGGGCGTGACCTCGGTCGATCATATCACGCCACAGTGGGGCGAGAGCCTGCGGCAGTTTGTGTTGCAGACTTCGTCGGCGAATCGCGTCTCAACCAAGACGATTCGTCAGGCAGTGTGCCAGCAGGTGATCAAACTGGGCCGCGATGTCAATTTGTGGGAATTACCGGCCCTGACCAACTGGCCACAGGAAGCTCACAGCAGCTTGACCGGGGGGCTCATTGTCACGCCGGGAGCCGAGACTTCCAGACCGCTGCTGGGGACGGGAACGCTGTCGGTCATGGATCGTCAGACTCTGCTTCCCCACTGGACACCCGACGCCCGCGAGTGGTCGGCGATTCGCGCGGCACAACGTGCAAACCGTCAAGTTCCTGTGGCCATGGTTTTCGGTGGTGATCCCCGGTTAATGCTCGCCGCCGAATGCGGTTCCTGGTTTCAGCAAGGCGTGGGATACGATTTTGTCGGCCTGCTCCGCCAAGCTCCCCTGGAGACCGTGAAATGCCGGACGCATGACCTGGAAGTTCCCGCCGATGCCGAGGTGATTATTGAAGGCTTGATCAATCCCGATGCCCCGTCCACCCCGGGAGACCCTGTGGCTTTGAAAACCGGGACACTCTCGCACGAGACGCAAACGTTACCAATCCTGGTGACGGCGATCACGCAGCGGGCCAATCCCATTTTTCCCGCGCGCATTGTCCGTGGTTTCCCCGGAGAAGATGCGGTCCTGCGTGATGCGGTCGATCGACTGTTTTTTCGTCTCATGCAAGGGTGCTCGCCAGGAATCGTGGATGTCTATCGCCCCCCCGCGGGACAGGGTCAAATTGTGATCGCCAGTATCGAGAAGCAGTTTCCTTATCAGGCACGCACCGTAGCCAGTGCCTTGCGCGGTTTGCCGGGATTAAGTCGCGTACCGATGGTGATTGTGGTCGATGCCGAGGTGCCTCTCCGTCGCGTGACCGATGTCTGGCAGGCACTGGGTCTGCAGATCGATGGTCCGCGCGATGTCTTCTGCCAGCGCGGCCCCGCCGACTGGGAGCACCCGGCGAATGCCATCCCCGGCAATGGTGGGCAATTCACGATCGATGCCACACGGAAATTGCCCGCCGAGGGGGGCCCAGCAGACTGGCCACAGCGGCTAGAATTCGCCGAGGAAACACGAAACCTGCTGACATCTCGCTGGAACGAGTATGGTTTGCCGGTTCATTGGGGAACCGAGTCATGAGTGTCGCTGTCGATAAGTCCGGCGCGCGGGTCCGCGAGATGTTTGGTGAAATCTCGGGCCGCTATGACTTTCTTAATCATCTCCTGTCCGGCGGCGTCGATTACTATTGGCGCTGGCGGACTGTCCGCAAGTGCGCTCCCCAGGGAACAGCGCCCATTCTCGATGTCTGTACTGGCACGGGAGACCTGGCACTCGCCTACTGGGCGAAAGGTCGCGGCCAGATCGCAGTCACAGGAACCGATTTCACGCCCGAAATGCTGCGTATCGCAGAAAACAAACGGGATCAGCGGTTGGCGAAGCATCCCGCATCCGCACCACTCACGTTCCTGGAAGCCGACACCCAGCATCTGCCGTTCGAGGATCACCAGTTTCAAATTGTCTCCGTGGCATTCGGGCTGCGAAATGTATCAGACACCATGCAGGGCCTGAAAGAAATGCTGCGCGTCTGCCAACCGGGTGGACGGGTCGCGGTGCTCGAATTCTCGCTGCCAGGGAATACCGTGCTCCGTTGGCTTTACCTGAAATACTTCAAATATATCTTGCCACGCATCGGCCAATTGCTGGCGCGGAATCAGCAGGCGGCCTACAACTACCTGCCCGCATCGGTCTCCGAATTTCCGTATGGCGAACAACTGGCAAACCTGATGCGTGATGCCGGCATGACCAACGTCACATGGACACCGCTGACCTTCGGTATCGCAACGTTATACCTCGGCGTCAAACCGGTGACCGAGTAAACTTTTTTATTCATACATTAGTCCTCAATAAACAGCTATCGAATCGCTCAAGCACAGACAGGAATGTTTGTGCTCCGGAAAGTAAACTCACAGGATTTGTTTGTCATGCAGAATCAGGGAATTGTGTTAGCCATCACGGGTGCCAGTGGGGCAATTTATGCCGTGCGGCTACTCGAAGTGTTAGTCGCGGCGGGCAAGACCGTGCAACTCACCATCAGCCCGGCTGCCACGGAAGTTTTGCACCATGAATTGGGCATCAAAGTCCAACTTGACAATTTCCAGCCGAGCGATTTGTTACCGAAAGACGACGAAGCTTCTGCCGATAGTAAATTACGCCTGATGCGACCCAAATTGCACTCGCCGGGGGCGAGCAGTTCTGTGTTCAGCGACAGCGAGATCCTGCACCGCGTGCCGCAAGGCGAAGTGATCTATCACCATTACCGGAACTACCAGGCCTCGATCGCCAGCGGGTCGGGATTGACCGAGGGGATGGTGATTTGCCCTTGTTCCAGCGGAACTCTGGCCGCGATTGCCACCGGGCAATCACAAAACCTGATCCACCGTGCCGCGGATGTGCATCTGAAAGAGCGTCGCAAACTGATTCTCGTTCCGCGTGAAACGCCCCTCAGCAGTATCGCGCTGGGCAACATGAAAACCTTAGCCGATGCCGGCGTCGTGATCTTGCCCGCGATGCCGGGCTATTATCACAACCCCACGACGATGCAGGATCTCATCGATTTTGTTGTAGCACGCATTTGCGATCAACTGGGAGTGGCGCACCACTTGATGCAGCGCTGGGGTACGAAATAGTCGGGACTAAGTTTTTTTCTTTGCCGCTTTCTTCACGGTCTTTTTCACCGTCTTTTTCGCGCCTCGACCGGCCCCCTTTTTAGTGCCTTTTGCGGCCCGCTCAGCCAGCCAGCCGATGGCCTCTTCCAGGGTCACCGAAGTGGCTTCGCGGTCCTTCGGGATCGTGGCGTTGGTCTTCTTGTGTTTCACATACGCGCCGTACCGGCCTTCATAAACAGCGACCGGGGCACCATCATCCGGGTGAACGCCCAGATCTTTCAGCGGAGCGACTTCGACCTTCTTCTTCGCCTGGCTGAGCAGTTCCACCGCGCGGTCCATGCCGACCGTTAACACATCATCTTCTTTCCCGAGCGACTTGTAGGTCTTCTCGTGCAGGACATACGGGCCATACATGCCGACACCGGCTTTGATGACGTGCCCGGTGACGGGATGGTTACCAAGTGTCCGTGGCAAGCTGATGTAGGCCAGCGCATCTTCGAGCGTCACGGTCGAGGCATCGCGGTTCTTGGGGATCGAAACCCGCTTCGGTTTGGCTTCCCCTTCCTTGACTTCACCCAGTTGCAGGTAGGGACCAAACGGCCCGGAGAGCAGAAAAATCGGCAGCCCGGAATCCGCGTCCATGCCCAGACTCTGAGGACCGGCCTGCTTTTTCTTGATCAGATCCTCGGCGAGTTCGTTCGTGACATCGGCGGGGGCGATATCTCGCGGCAGAGATGCCGTGACCTGCTCGCCATTTTGTTCCGTCTCCAGATAGGGCCCGAACTTGCCCACGCGAATTTTCGGAGTCAGCCCGTCTAAAATCAGTGTGCAGGCTTCTCGCGGATCGATGCGTTCCTCGTTCGATTTGACCTGTTGATCGAGTCCGCCGTCTCCCACATAAAACTGCTGCAAATAGGGCAGCCGCTCGGTTTCTCCATTGGCGATATCATCGAGCTGCTGCTCCATTTTCGCGGTGAAACCCAGGTCGACGAGATTCGGAAAATGTTGTTCGAGCAACCGCGTCACCGCGAGTGCCGTGAAGGTGGGAACTAGTTGATTCCCTTGTTTTACGGCGTATCCACGATCCTGAATGGTGCCGATGATGGTGGCATAGGTACTGGGCCGGCCGATGCCTTCGGCTTCCAGAGTACGGACCAGCGTGGCTTCAGTGTATCGCGCGGGGGGCTTGGTCTCGTGGCCGATGGCATCGACGGTACTCGGGTTCAAGCGTTCCTGTTCGGACAAAGGGGGCAGGGCGGCTTCCTGGTCATCCAGGGCGGCTTCGGGGTCGTCGACCCCTTCGACATAGGCCCGGAAGAAACCGGGGAACTCGACATGTCGCCCAGTCGCCCGGAATTCGGCATCGGCAACGGTGATGGTGACCGTCTGAAAGCGGAGTTGGGCTTCCGCCATCTGCGTGGCCACAGTCCGCTTCCAGATCATCGCATACAGCGCGGCTTCCCGACCGGAAAGGCCTTGTTCTTCGGCGGTTTTCATTTCGGTCCCGGCGGGACGGATGGCTTCGTGGGCCTCCTGCGCGTTCTTGGTTTTAGTGGTATACTGCCGGACTTCGGGGTGCAGATACTCGTTGCCATAGCGATCCTTCACGCATTTTCGCGCGGCGGTGATCGCTTCATTGGAAAGACTGACGCTGTCGGTACGCATGTAGGTGATTAGGCCGTCTTCATACAGCCGTTGGGCCACCTGCATGGTTTCGCGGGCGGTCATGTTGAGCTTGCGGTTCGATTCCTGCTGCAATGTACTGGTGGTGAAGGGGGCATACGGTTTACGAGTCTGAAGACGCGATTCGACATTGGAGACCGTCCAACCCTGGCCCTGCAATTTGGCCAGCAAATCCTTCGCCGCCGCTTCATCGAGCAGGCGAACATCGGCGTCGGGCTTGAGTTTCCCGGTGTGTTCATCAAAGTCTCGACCCGTCGCAACCCGTTGCCCCGCAACCGATTGCAACGTGGCGTCAAAACTTGCACCGACGGTATTGGAAAGCGTGGCCTTGAGATCCCAGTACGAGCCCTTCCGGAATGCCAGCCGCTCCAGTTCCCGTAACACCAGCACCCGGACGGCGACCGATTGCACGCGACCGGCGGAAAGTTTGGGTGCGATCTTTTTCCAGAGCAACGGACTCAAGCGGTAACCGTATAAACGGTCGACCACGCGGCGGGTTTCCTGGGCGGAAACCAGGTTCTCGTCGAGCTTGCGGGGGGTGCGAATGGCGTGCTGGATCGCCTCTTTTGTGATTTCGGAGAATGTCATCCGGCTGACGGGCACTTTGGGTTCCAGCACCTGCGACAGATGCCAGCCAATGCTTTCCCCTTCGCGGTCTTCGTCGGTTGCCAGAATCAATTCATCGGAATTTTTGAGAGCATCTTTCATTTCCTTGACGAGTTTGCGCTTCTCCTTGGGAACGATATACAAAGGTTCAAATGACTGGTCGACGTTGACGCCGAGGTTCGACCAGGCCTCTTTTTTGAGTTCTGGGGGGATGTCGGCGGCACTTTCCGGCAGATCACGAATGTGGCCCATGCTGGCCATCACCACGTAATCACGGCCGAGATACCCGCCAATTTTCTTGGCTTTGGCGGGAGATTCGACGATGACCAATCCCTTGTGCGCTTTGCCTGCCACCATGCGACCTGTCTGAAGAAGGCTGTCGGAACTTGGCGATTGCGTTGACCTTGTGTCTCGGAATGACCAAGCTACAATGCCTGCCGGTTAAAACTGATTTGTCGAATACGCTTAGAGCATCGTGCGATGCATTGTCAAGCGTGTGCGGAAAAACAGAGGGTCTGCCGGCACGACGGTTTCGTGAGGCAACCTGTTACTCAGGATGGACATCGATGGCTGGTTCGCCGTTTGCAATTTTTCGCAGAAATCAACGTCAGCTCATGGTCGTGCTGACCGGTCTCGCCATGTTCGCCTTTATTTTTCTGGATTCCGCCACCCAGAGTTCCGGGGAATTACCACGCTCGCTGCTGATCGTCCTGGTCGCCATGGCCTGTGCGGGCGGAATGTGGGTAATCGGCTCTCCCCGCGGGAAGGGGAATGAACTGGCCCTGTACGGGGCCATGGTAGGAGCCGTGATCGCCTTTTTCGGGCTGCGGACCATTGGTGCCCCCCCGGTTGTCAGCACGTCGATTGGCTCGTTCACCCGCGACGATTTTCAAGCCGCCGCGATACGGCGCGGATATGCCAATCGGTTTGTGGCGTTTGCTGCTGATAATGCCCGTTCGCCCTTCGGATCGACAGACGATGAGTCGTTGCTGCAACGCACGATTCTGCTGCACGAGGCGAAACAACGAGGCATCGGCGTCTCGGACGATGCCGTCACCGCCTACATCGAAAAGATCACCGACAACAAACTGCCGCTGCCCAAGTACAAGGAAATCCTGCGCGATCTGGGCATCAGCGAAGGCGATCTGTATGCAATTCTTCGTGAAGAACTCACCGCCCAACTGGCGCTCGCCATGGATTTGCCCCCGGCACAACAATCGGGCATGGCTCCACTGGAAACACCGCTGGCTTTCTGGAAGCAGTACGAAAAACTGCAAGTCAGCCAGGCGCTTGATGTCGCCGCCATTGCGGTGGAGCCCTTCGTAGCACTGGTACCGGAACCGAACGAAGTCGAACTGCAACAGTTCTTCGATCGGTATAAGAATCAACTGCCCGATGGCATTGGCGGCCCGGGTTTCCTGCAAGATCGAAAAGTCAACCTGGCTTATCTGGCCGCCGATTTCGAACGCTTTGAGGAACAGGTTGCAGCACCCACCGACGCCGAGGTCGAAGCGTACTACATCGCCAACAAGCCGCGATATCAGTTGCTGGTGGCACCTCCCGATTTTCCGGGGTCACCCACTGAGCCCGATTTCATGGAAGACGCGGCTCCTGCTTCGGCATTAGAGCCTGCCAACCTGGAGTCGCCCGCGGCACCCGCCGGTGATCTCAACAACACTCCGCCCGCACCAACTCTGCCGGAATCTGGTGCGGAAGCCGCGAGCCGCGCTCGCCCGCTGGTCGTGCAGCCGGTTTCATTCCTGCAGGATGCGACACCAGAGGCCAACGCCGATTCCGCATCCGAAGCGAAACCCGAAACGCCTGCGAAACCCGCGGAGCCTGCCGCCACTCCATCCGCAACACCGGCAGCCGAATCGCCGGCAACAGAGTCGCCTGCCGCACCTGCGGCACCGGCAGCTCCCAAGTTAGAGTTGCCCGGTTTGCCGCCGGGTCTCAACATGCCCGATTTGGGTTTGCCCCCGGGTCCGGGCGAAGCCGCGGCTGAACCACAGTATCGCGAACTGGATGCCGATCTGAAGCTCGAAATCAGCGAAACCATGCTGCGAGAACGGGCCTTTATCGCGATGGGCACCGCTGTCGACAAAGCGTTCGACGAAATGACCAAAATGGCCGACGAATACCTTGGGCTGCTGGAACCGGCCGAACAGGCGAAGAAGGCCGAAGAGTTGACGGAACGTCTGAAGGCCTACGCGGAAAAGCACCACTTGTCTTACGTGGAAACCGGTTTGAAAACCCGCGTGGAATTGCTGTCATCCTTAGATGAAACCATTGGTGCGGCTTCAGAACCCAGCGATAATCCCATGCAGGCCCGGGGCACAACTGTTGCCGAACGGGCGTTTGAAAACGACACGCTCTACTACCCGTACCGTGCCGATTCGTTGCTGCGAGACAAGCGTTACAGCTACTGGAAGCTGGAAGATGTTGCGCCGCGGGTGCCCGAACTGGCCGAGGTGAAAGACGTTGTGGTTGCCGCCTGGAAGTTGGCGCAAGCTAAGCCTCTCGCCGAGAAACGAGCGAATGAACTCGCCGAGAAAGCCAAGGCGGCGGGTCAGCCGTTGACCACGGTTCTCAGTGGTGAAACGGTGACCGGAAAAACCGACGGGTTGCCGATTTCCGTGCGTGAGACACCGAAGTTCACCTGGCTGTCGATGCCTCAGAATTTGCCGTTTCAGTTTAACCCCATGTTCATGCCCCCCCCGCAACTCTCCTTCATCGATGGTGTCAGCCAGGCGGGTAACAACTTCATGAAGAAAGTGTTCGAGGAGATTGGCCCGGGGCAATATGGTGTCGCTCCGAACGAATCCACATCCATCTACTATGTGGTGCAAGTAAAACAGCGTGACGCCTCACCTACAGAAACGGGCGATAACCTGGGTCTGCGAGCCCTCCAGAGCCAGTTCCTGAATGATGGCCGCGGGGGCTTTGAGCAGGGTCCGTATTTCCACCTGGGTCGAGCGGCGTTGTTTGAACAGTTCAACGACTGGCGTCAGTCGTATGAACAGCGATACGCGGTCGCCTGGGCGGACCCGGAAGAGACGGCGGACGAACAGGAATAAGTGTTGCCAGCCTCGGCCTGACCAGTGCTCAGGCAGGCCCAGTCGCTGGACAATCTCCAACACCCTCCGTAAAACCATCGTAGAAAATGCTGCAAGGTCTGCCTGACCCACGGCAAACCCCCGGGGAACCGCTGATTGCGGGCTCTCGGAACTTGCGGCACTGTTTCTGCCTTTCAGTGGAAAAGCGAAATCGATGACGGAACCCACACGGCCCCATGCCCCGGTCATGATCGAGGCGCTTGGATTGAGCAAATTCTACGGGGCGTTTGCCGCGACCCAGAATGTGAGTTTCTCCGTTCCGCAAGGCCAGGTGTGCGCATTTCTCGGCCCCAACGGAGCCGGGAAATCGACCACCATGAAGATGTTGACCGGGTTTCTGGCCCCGTCTGAAGGGTCCGCAAAAATCGGCGGGTACGACGTCAGCACGCAACGCATCGAAGCGGCACAACTCCTGGGTTATCTGCCAGAGAATGGCCCGTTGTACCTGGAAATGACCCCCTCTTCGCTCCTGCGATTCATGGGGGAAATTCGGGGCATGGAACCCGGTAAACTGCGCGACCGGTTGGAATATGTGGCTCAGCAATGCGCACTCCGCAGCGTCTGGGGCAAGCCGATTGGCAAGCTCTCGAAAGGGTATCGGCAACGTGTCGGCATGGCGCAAGCGCTGCTGCATGATCCGCAAGTGCTGATTCTCGACGAACCCACCAGCGGACTCGATCCGAATCAGACACACGACGTCCGACTGCTGATTCAAAAACTAAGCCAGACCAAAACGATTCTGCTCTCGACCCACATTCTGCAGGAAGTGAAAGCGGTCTGTGGCCGCGTGGTCCTCATCAATGAAGGCCGCGTCGTCTTTGATGGTCCCACCGCCGAAATGGAAGCGGCGCAGCAATCGATGGAAGAACGCTTCCGCCTGCTGACCGGTGCCGCCTGACCCGTTCTGTCCTGTTGTGATCCCCGCTACCTGCACGGCACACCTGCTGTTGAACCCGCCCTGAGGATTGTTGGACCATGTTGCGAAGTCACGTCGTTCGTGCGGTATTTCAACGAAACTTCTGGAGCTATTTTTCCGGAGTCATCGGGTACTTGTTCATTGTGGCCTTCGTGCTGATTGGCGCAGTACTCGCCTTCCGCGAAGAGTTCTTTACCGACAACGTAGCGAACCTCGATAAACTGAATGACTTGTTCCCGCAACTGCTGCTGTTCATCATCCCCGCGATCACCATGGGGGCCTGGGCCGAAGAAAAGAAACAGGGGACCGACGAACTCCTCTTCACGCTCCCCGTTTCCGACCTGGAAGTGCTCATCGGCAAGTACCTCGCGGTCGCGGCGGTCTACACCGTCGTGCTGCTCTTCTCGCTGGCCAATTGCCTGGTGCTGGCCTGGATCGGCGATCCCGACTGGGGCCTGATTCTCGCCACCTACCTGGGCTACTGGTTGTCGGGTTGTGCGTTGCTCGGCGTCGGCATGGTGGCTTCCTTTACGACCAACAGTACGACAGTGGCGTTCGTCCTCGCCGCCGTGCTCTGCGCGATTCCCGTGATGATCGGTTATCTGCCGATGCCCGTCTTCATCAGCCAACTGATTGGTCACGATCGCATGTTCGACCAACTCAGCCTCCCTTATCATTTTGCACAACTGGGCCGCGGCTTCTTCCCGTTGACATCGCTGTTTTACTTCCTTTCGCTCATCGTGTTCGCCCTGTATGTCAACCTGGTGCTGATCGGCCAGCGTCACTGGGCCGGTGGTCAGCAGGGTAGCAGCATGGGGGGGCAGTTTGTGGTTCGTGCCCTGTGCCTGGGTTTGATCTTGATCAGCGCGAACGCCGTGCTGGCCAACATTCGCTGGCAACCCGACCTGACTTCCGAGCACCTGTATACACTCACGCCCACAACCAGAAAGATGCTGTCGGAACTGTCCGATAAGCGTTCCGTCACCATCCAGGCCTTCATCAGCCAGGATGTCCCCCGGGAATATGTTCCCGTCCGCACGATGCTGCTCGGCATGCTGAGCCAGTATGAATCGCGTGGCAAAGGCAATATTGTTGTCCGCCCGGTCCAGGTCGCCCCGTTCAGCCAGGAAGCCGATGAAGCCCGGCAATACGGCATCGAAGCCCGGCAGATTCAGTCGGAACGGGGTGGCCGCGTGCAGGTCGACGATGTCTTCCTCGGCTGCGTGATCAACAGCGGTGCCAGCGAAGTCATCGTGCCGTTCTTCGACACTGCGCTCCCCATCGAATATGAACTCACACGTTCCATTCGCACGGTCAGTAACGAGAAGCGTCGCAAAGTCGGCATCCTCGAAACCGATGCGAAGATCAACGGCGGTTTCGACATGAGCTCGTTCCGCAGCAGCCCGGAATGGCGGATCGTGACGGAGTTGAAGAAGCAATACGACGTGGAAAACGTCTCGCCCGCCGGGCCGATTGATGACACGAAGTATGACGTCCTGATCGCTGTGTTGCCGTCGTCACTCGGTGACCAGCAGATGGCCAACTTTGTGGACTATGTCAAAAAGGGGAAGCCGACCCTCATCTTTGATGACCCGCTGCCCGCGTTCAATCCGGGTATGGCCCCCAAACAACCCAAGCCGCGACCCGGCGGGATGATGGGCCAGCAGATGCCTCCCGAACCCAAGGCCGATGGAGGCATGGCCACCTCGCTGGTCAACACACTCGGCATCCAATGGATCTACGACCAGGTGGTCTGGGCCGATACGGTGCTGCTGCTGCATCCGGAATTCGCCGATGTCGTCCGACCGGAAATGGTCTCCATCAGCCCCAAAAGCGGTCTGAAGTCGGCGTTTAATCCCGACAACAAAGTCACCAGCGGCTTGCAGGAACTGCTCCTCTTTTTCTCGGGGACCATTCGTCCGCGGGAAGGGAGCAAGCTGAAGTTCGAGCCGCTATTGCGCACGGGGACCGCATCGGGACTGCTCGATTGGGATGACTTCGTGCAGCCGGGTTTCTTCGGCAATGTCGACATCCAGGACAACCCGGTTCGAAAAATTGATGACGATGCCCACGTTTGTGCGGCGTACATCCATTCCGATGAGAAGGCGACCGACAAGATTGATGTCATCTATGTCGCCGATAGCGACATCATTTCCGACTGGTTCTTCATGGTCCGCGAGCGCGGCATGTACGGACTCGACCTGGATAACGTCAATTTCGTGCTGAACGCCGTCGATTTCCTGGCGGGTGATGAAGACTTCATCGATCTTCGGAAGCGACGTGGTCAACACCGCACGCTCACCGCGGTGGAACAAGCCACGGCCGAGTTTGTCAAAGAAAGTGCCGTCGAACGCGAAAAGGCGGCGGAAGCGGCCAGCAAGAAGCTGGAGGACGCCAAGGCCAGCTTTAAGGAGAAGGTGCAAAAGATCGAGGACGACAAGTCGCTCGAACCAATCGCCAGGCTCCAGCAATTGGCGCTGGCTCAACAGGAAGAACAACGCCGCGTTGATGTGGAACAGGCCAAGATTGAACAGGAAAAGCAACAGGAGATCGATCAGATCCGCGCTCGCACCGAACGCAAGGTGCGCGAGATCGAAAACCGGTTCTTTGCACTTTCGGTGATCCTGCCTCCCATTCCGGCTTTGGTTCTGGGCCTCATCGTTTGGTTCCGCCGGTTGCAGAATGAACAACGTGAAGTGCCCCCCACACGCCGCCGTACTAAGTAAACACGCCCCAGGAAACTCCGCGATAACGCTTCCGGAGTCTTTTCAGGTGGAGATTGACCATGCATGAATCGCAACGGACTTTGACCTTTGTCGGCGTCGCCGCGGCCTCACTGGTCGTCGCGCTGTTCGCCGCCCCATCGGCACCGAAACCTCCGGCCACATTCGACCAGGTGGGCGAAGATTTCTTCCAGAACTTCACCGAACCTTCCGAGGCGAAGACCCTGCAAGTCATCGCCTACGATTCGGATAAGGCCGAGTCGCGGCTGTTCGGAGTCGAGTTCAAAGACGGCCTGTGGCGGATTCCGTCACGCCATAACTATCCCGCCGATGGCAAAGACCGTCTCGCCAAGTTGGCGGCCTCCATCATCGGGCTGAAACGGGAATCGCTGGCGGGGCAACGCGCCGCCGAACATCCCGAATTTGAAGTGGTCGATCCGCTCGATCAAACCAGTGAATCTCTCAAACGTGGGCAACGCATCACGTTGAAGAATGCGGGGGGCGATGTCCTCGCGGACTACATCATTGGTAAGCAGGTGCCCAGCCGTGCCGGTTATTACTACATCCGCAGGGCTGACGAAAACGCCACGTACATCGCCAAAATTCAGCTCGATCTCTCGACGAAGTTCGCGGACTGGATTGAACCCGATCTGCTCAAGGTCGACAGCATGAAACTGCTCGGCATCGAGATCGACAATTATTCCATTGACTACGAGAAGGAATCGATCGTCAGCCGCGATCGCAGTCAGATCACACGCAAGAATGGCTCTGATCCCTGGAAACTTGACGGCCTGGATGACACTAAGGAAGAACTGAACCAGGACGAGGTTCGCAAGCTGGTCGATGGCCTCGACAATATGAAAATTGTGGGCGTCCGCCCCAAGCCCCCTTCGTTATCGCGCGATTTGAAAATGGGCGAAGGGTTACAACTCGACCCGCTGGTTCGCAGCGATCTCGGCCAGAAGGGTTTCATGTTCGCCCGCACGCAGTCGGGGGGCATGCAACTCGTCGCCAAAGAGGGCGAAGTAGTCGCCAAAACCGATCAGGGCGTGGTCTATGCGTTGTACTTCGGTGAAATCTTCAGCGGGACGGAAGAGGAAATCGAGTTCGGTTTCGCCAAGGACTCTGCCACAGAACAGCCCGCGGACGCCGAGAAAACCGACGAGGCTGCCGACACCGACGGCAAGCAAAAAAGTCGCTACTTGTTTGTCACGGTGCAGTTCGATGACAGCTTAATTCCCGGCAAACCAGCGGAACCGGTGATGCCCCAGGAACCCACCGCTCCCGCGGATCTGCCGCAGTCTCCCACCGAGGGACCAGCCGATGCGTTGATTTCGGAGAATGCAGGACCGCAAGCGGAATACGCCCGACAGAAAGCGATTTACGACACGACGATCGCCGGGTTTGATTCCGCTAAGGCCAAGTACGAAGCCGACCTGGCAGCATTCCAGGGCAAAGTCGCCGAAGGTGAGGCACAGGTGAAAGAACTCAACGCCCGCTTCGCTGACTGGTTTTATGTCATTTCAGCGGGCAGCTTTGAAAATCTGAGGCAGGGCCGCGATACACTGGTCAAGCCCAAGGGCGAACCCGCAGCAGCCCAACCGCCCAACTTCCCGCCACAATAAGTGAACGACAGAAACCCCGGTGACCTCGCCGGGGTTTCTTGTTGCGGGTGGCAGAGACCGTGTGGTGAGCGATGAGTCCGAGGGGAGGTGATTCCATGTCTGCACAATTTGGCGGCGAACCGGCACGAATTTCGCCCTTCACAGTCGCCGCCACAGGATTGGCAAGATAAGATAAGTAAAACGTCAGGTGTCGACTGGCACCGAGCACAGGATTCTGGTCCGAACAGGGAAGAGCGGCCGATGAGCAATACTGTGTCGCAAGCCGATCTGGAAGCCTCCATCACCAAGCTCAATGCCGCCTTCCTGGGCATTAAGGAGCAGATGTCGAAGGTGATTGTCGGCCAGGACGCCGTCATCGAACAACTGCTGATCGCGATGTTCAGCCGCGGTCACTGTCTGCTGGAAGGGGTTCCCGGGCTGGCGAAAACGCTGATGATCAGCACCTTGGCTCGCACCCTGTCGATGACTTTTGCCCGCATCCAGTTCACTCCCGATCTGATGCCCGCCGACATCACCGGGACCGATGTGCTCCAGGAAAATCGGGAAACGGGCCGTCGCGAGTTTCGTTTCCTCTCGGGTCCGCTGTTTCACAACGTCGTACTCGCTGATGAAATTAACCGCACGCCGCCTAAAACCCAGGCAGCGCTGCTCGAAGCCATGCAGGAACGGCAAGTCACGGTCGGCCAGACACGGCATATCATCGGCGACCCGTTCTTCGTGCTCGCCACGCAAAACCCCATTGAACAGGAAGGGACGTATCCGCTGCCTGAAGCGCAGCAGGACCGCTTCATGTTCAAGGTCTTTGTCGGTTATCCCTCGTTCCTGGAAGAACGCGAGATCGCCAAACGGACCACCTCGGTCGGTTCCGCCGACCCCGAGGAAGTCCTGTCAGCGGAGGAGATTCTGGAACTGCAAAAGCTCGTGCGGCAGGTGCCCATCAGCGACCATGTCACCGACTATGCGTTGGCCCTCGTGCGACAAACGCGGATTGGTCAGGAAGGCATACCCGGCTTTGTAAACGAATGGCTGAGTTGGGGCGCTGGTCCGCGGGCCGTGCAGTTCATGATCCTCGGTGCCAAGGCTCGCGCGCTGCTTTATGGCCGCACGCACGTTTCGACTGATGACATTCAGGCGTTGGCGGGCCCCGTGCTGAGGCATCGCATCGTGACGAATTTCTCGGCGGAAAGTGAAGGGATCACCACGGACCGGGTGATCGAAGAACTGTTGAAGGTCACTCCCACGAAGGAAGGCGAACTGACCCGTGACCCACGACTCCAAAAGATTTTTGCAGCCTGAGACGATCGCGCGGATCGCCCGGCTGGAAATCGTCGCACGGAATATCGTGGAAGGGTTTCTGTCGGGGGGCCATCGCAGTCCCTACTTCGGGCAATCTATCGAGTTCGCACAACACCGCGAGTACGTCGCCGGTGACGATATCCGCCGGATCGACTGGAAAGTCTGGTCCAAGACCGACAAGTACTACGTCAAACAGTACGAAGAAGAGACCAACCTGCGGACCACGCTGGTCGTCGATGTCAGCGAGTCGATGCAGTTCGGAGAGGCCGGCCTGACCAAGTACGAGTATGCCAGCCGCATCGCCGCATCGCTGGCCTACCTGCTGCTCAAACAAAGTGACGCCGTGGGTTTGGTCACTTTCGATGCAGGGATCCGCCAGCGTGTGATGCAGAGCAGCAAGATGAACCACCTGTCGGCCGTGCTGGCCGGCCTGGATACCAGTGCTCCGCGTGAAAAAACGCAGATGCAGGAGGTGCTGTTCAAGGTCGCGGACGAGTATTCCCGCCGCGGGCTCATCGTGCTCATCTCCGACCTGCTGGCCGATCGGCAGGGGCTGTTCAAAGGACTCAAGCTGCTACGGACACGCGGACACGACGTGATGATCTTCCATGTCCTCGATGATGCGGAACTCGATTTTCCCTACACCGGCACCACCAAGTTTGAAGGGCTGGAAGCGAGTGGCGAAATGGTCTGCGATCCGCGCTCGCTCCGCGAGTCTTACATGGCGGCCATGCAGAATTACATCGAGGAAGTCCACCGTTTCAGCGCCCAGCATCTCATCGACTACCAGACCGTTCGTACCAGCGAACACCTCTCGGCGGTCTTGTCGCATTACCTCACTCACCGGGTCGGCATGCGGCAGTCTCGACGGCAATAACTCCGGAAAAATACTCCAGTGGACACCCTGATAACCGGCAACTTATGAACCTCTGGCTGACCAATCACTTTTTCAATCCGACACTGCTCGCGGGCGGTGCGGCTCTGATTGCGCTGCCAGTCATCATTCATCTCATCAACCGGCTGCGCTATCGCCGGGTCAAGTTCGCGGCGATGGAATTTCTGCTGCAAAGTCAGCAGCGCAATCGTCGCCGCATCCTGCTGGAACAACTGCTGCTGCTGCTCATGCGGATGGCGATTGTCGCCGGCATCGTGATGCTGATCGCCCGATTGGTGCTCGATCCCTCGGAAATGTCGTTGTTCCGCGGCGCGAAGTCGCATCATGTGGTGCTGCTCGATGACAGCGGGTCGATGCGCCAGCGCTGGGGAGAAACTTCGGCGTTTCAGGAAGCCCTCGCGGTCATCAATCAACTGCTATCGGAAGGGGCACAACGCCCGAATACCCAGGCCTTTTCCCTGCTCAAGCTCTCAAAACCCGAGCAACCTTTTGCCTCGCAGCGCGACATCAATGAGGCGCTGGTCCTGGAGATGGTGACCAAGCTCGAACCGCAGGTCTTTTCCAGCACGCATCAGCAACTCGACCTGATCGCCGGGCTGCAGGCGGCCCAAAAGTATCTGGAGGAAGAGAAAGGTGCCGTGCAACATCTGCACGTGATCTCCGATTTCCGCGAGCGCGACTGGAAAGATCAAAAAGCCATCGCGGCCATCCTGGAAGAGCTGACCTCGAATGGTGTGACCGTGAATCTGGTCAAAACCGTGCCGGAAGCACCCGCCAACCTCGCCGTCACCGAGTTGACCGCTGCCGTGCAGGTCGCCGCCGCGGGTGTGCCCCTGCGTCTGAAAGTCGGTGTCACGAATTTCGGGGGTGATGCCGCGCAGGATGTGCGTGTGACGCTCACCGATGACGGCGTCAAACTGCCGGTGACGGTGCTGCTCGACCGCATCGATCCTGGGACAACAGCGTATCAGGAAGTGGATATCCGACTGTCCACGCCTACGCAGCATCGACTCTCGGCTGCTATCGATGCCGACGTACTGCCGCAGGACAACTCGCGATATCTGGCCGTCGATGTCTCACCGACGATTCCCGTGCTGATCATCGAAGGGACAGCAGCTTCCGATGCCGCGACCTATGTGGCCGATGCTCTTGCCGCCGATCCGGGCAGTACCGGGGTGGCGGTGACGCTGGACAACGTAGAAGGCATGCGGCGGCGGAATCTGCAGGAATTCCGTGTCATCTACATGTTGAACGTCGCGGAACTTCCCGCGGATGCGATTTCTGCCATCGAAGACTATGTGAAATCCGGGGGAGGGCTGGTCTGGTTCGCGGGGGACAATGTGCGCCCGGCGCATTACGGCGACGCTCTGCTTGCCGAGGGGGAAGGGATCTTCCCGCTACCGCTGGGCGATAGTTCTGCGGAACTGCCGGTCGATCCCACGGTGGTCGAGGTCGATCTCGTGCCGAGCGATCACCCGCTGTTTTCCATCATGCAGGGTCAGGACAACCCCTTCATTTCGAGCGTGCATATTCAGCGATATGCGACAGTGAGTGACGACTGGATCAAAGACGATCAACGACGTGGAGATCAAGTTCGCACACTGGCATGGTTACGGAATCGGGCGCCGTTGATTGTGGAACGCACTTTGGGTGCAGGCCGGATTGTCGCCTGTCTGACCACTGCCGACCCGGCCTGGAACGATTGGGCGCGCAACCCCAGTTATGTCGTCTTTCAGCTGGAGTTGCTGAAGTATGTCGCCCGGCAGGATCGCGGTCTGCCTGTCCGTCTGGTCGGCGAGCCCTTGCGTATCGAAATTGATCCGGCGATGTATCTGGAAACTTTGGAAATCACCGCGCCGGCAACGGAAGGTGAACGGACCACCCGGTTACAGGCGGCGCCGGAAGCTGCCGATCTGAAACCCGATAACGATGCACCTTCGCCCGGCACGGTGACAGTCACTCTGGTCGCCGAGTTCCGCGACACCGATGAGCCGGGCATTTATCAATTGCAACTCTTGAATCAGGCCCAGACAGCCGAACGCAAATTGCTGGCCTTCAATGTCCCGAGTGCCGAAAGTGATCTGCTACTGGTCACGACGGCGAACTTGCGAAAGCGAATTGGGAATGCCACCGGTGTGCAGATTCAAGAGCCGGGCCAGTTCCAATGGCTGCAAGGCGAAGAGGCCGGGTCTGAAATCCGCCAGTGGCTGTTGTGGGCCTTATTGGGATTGTTGCTGGGCGAACAGTTTCTGGCTTACCGGATGAGTTATCACCCCCGGGTCCAACTGGCGGGAGCCGCCGCATGAACACCGGGAACGTCATGGATCAACCGTTCTGCCTGCTAGCGCAAGCGCCCAGTTCGTGGACCTCGCGCGAGTTCGACTGGCCTGATTCACTGGCCGGTGGTCTGCTGCTGGTCTTCGGATCTCTGGCCATCCTGGGCTGGGTGGTCTGGCTGTACCGTCGGGATACCCACGAGCTGGCACCCGGTTGGCGGATCTTCCTCGCCGCGCTGCGGATCACGGCATTGGGGGGATTGTTGATCATCGCCCTCAATCCGCAAGATCGCACGCAGCGCACCGCGTTCCGTCCTTCACGGGCCATTCTCCTGGTCGACACTTCGCTCTCGATGCGTCACCCGGCCAGCACGGCCACTACGGGCGGAACCGTTGAAGACAGCCGCTCTGCCGCCCTGCAGGACTGGCTGAAATCGTCGGGCATTCTGACCCGCTTGCAGCGCGATCATGAAGTGAGCGTCTTTAGTTTTGACACGGCACTCAACGGCCCGCTCGCGGTTCTGCCGCATCAATCGCCTGAGGGAACGGCTGGCACTTCCACACAGCCCGCGACTTCCCCCAGTACCGACTGGATCTCGGCCCTCGAACCCCAGGGCACGGAAACCCGTCTGGGCGAGGCGTTGGGCGAAGTCATTCGTCAAGCCGCAGGACGCACACTGTCGGGCATTGTCGTATTGACGGACGGCGGGCAAAACGCCGGGGTCGATCCGTTGACGGCACACGACCGGGCCATCGCTGCCAAAACGCGCTTGATTGCCGTGGGCGTGGGCAGCGTGGAACAACCCCTCAATGTCCAGATTGCGGATATTCAGTCTCCCACGGATGTGCAACTGGGAGACAGTTTCGACCTGACCGCGTATGTCCAGGCCCAGGGTCTCGCAGGCCGCGAAGTCGCGGTGCAGCTGCTGGCTGCCTTGGATGGACAGAACGAGCCGCCGGTCACGGTCTCATCGCAGAATGTCACCCTGCCCGAGGATGGTCTCGCCTCGGAACTGAAATTCAACATTCAGCCCATCAGCGAAGGCGGCTGGAAGTATACTCTGCGCGTGCAACCGACGACGGCCGTCTCGGAATTCAATCAACAGGATAACGAGCAAACCATTTCCGTCCGCATTTTTGATCGCCCGACGCGCGTGCTGCTGGTGGCTGGCGGGCCGATGCGCGATTATCAGTTTGTACGCAACCTGTTGTACCGCCACAAGTCGATGGAGGTCGATGTCCTGCTGCAAACGGCAGCCGTGGGATCGAGCCAGGAGTCTCACAATCTGCTGGCGCAGTTCCCCGCCACGCGCGAACAGTTGTACGAATACGATGTGATTATGGCGTTCGATCCGGATTGGCGACTCATCCCCGCCGAGTCCATCCAGCAGCTTTCCGACTGGGTCGATCAGGAGGGCGGCGGCCTGGTGCTGGTGGCGGGTGATGTGAATACCGTGCAACTCGCCTCGGCGACCGACCAGGCCACGCCGTTGCAACAGCAGCTGGCCCCGCTGCGCGACTTGTATCCCGTGGTCTTGAATTCCTACCTCGCCGAGATGCGTTTTGAAAACAGTTCGAGTCAGCCCTGGCCGATTGAATTTACGCAGGAAGGTCAACGGGCCGAGTTCCTGCAACTGACCGACGATCCTTTGAGTTCACTGGCTCGCTGGAAAGAATTCGCGGGCTTTTACCGCTGCTATCCCACCTCGGGGGCTAAAGCCGGGGCAAACGTGCTGGCCCGCTTCAGCGATCCGCGTTCACAGAACGAGTTCGGCTTTCCCGTTTTGCTGGCGGAACAGTTCTTCGGCCAAGGGCGGTCGTTGTACCTGGGCAGCGCAGAAATCTGGCGCTTACGGGCTGTCTCTGATGCCGATTACGATCGCTTCTGGATCAAGACCATTCGTGAAGTGGGCCAGGGCCGGACGAAACGCGGTACACGCCGTGGTGTCTTGCTGCCGGAGTCTCGCAAACTGCTGCTGGGCCAAACCGCCCGCCTGCGAGCACGGTTGCTTGATGCGCAGTTCCAACCGCTGGAGATGGATGAAGTACGGATGGAAGCGATCGACCCTGCCGGAAAACCGATGCTCCCCAGCCCACGCTTGCGCAAAGACCCCAGTCGGCCGGGGGAATATGTCGGCGACTTCCGCGTCAGCCAGGCGGGGATCTATCGCCTCGAATTACCGATCCCGGAATCCAATGAACAAATCGTCGACGAACTCGTGGTGACGCTGCCCAAACTGGAAGATCAGGACGTCCGGCAGAACGTCGCGCTGCTGTCCGACCTCGTGCGTGATACCGGGGGCGAAGTCCTGTCGATCGAAACCGCGGCGGCACGTTTGCCCGAGTTGCTCCCTGCACGTGGGGAACTCTTTACCATCGACGAGCGTCTGCAATCGTTGTGGGATCGCGGCTGGGTGATGTACCTGCTGGTGGGTTTGCTCGCCGTGGAATGGTTAACGCGAAAACTTCTCAAACTGGCCTGATGGATTACCGACGAACCGCTGCTCATCGAATAAGATCTCCCCTATGTCTCAGACACCGTTACCACTGACGCCCAAGGTCAAGCAGACGCTGAAGTCGCTCCGGCGGCGGATTCGTCAGTACGTCTTCTGGGAAGGGCTGGCGCTGGTGGTCGCGTTGGCCGGTGTGCTGTTCTGGGGCAGCTTCCTGCTCGATGCGGTCTATTTTACGGCTAGCCGCCTGGAACTGCCTCGCTGGTTTCGTGCTCTGTTTCTGGTGGGAACTCTCACGGGGTTGACCCTGGGTCTGCTGGTCTGGATTGGTTTTCGCGCGTTCGGCAAGGTGCGGCGGCGGGCGTTGGCATTACTGCTGGAGCGCCGCTTTCCGGAACTGGGCGACCGGCTCATTACCGCTGTGGAAGCCTCCGAACAGGCATGGACCCCTAAATCTCCTCTCGAAGAGGCCATGCTGACGCGCACGGTCTCGCAAGTCGCGGCGGCGGTAGAACGCCTCGACCTGGGTCGCGTGTTCGATGCACGCCCCATTCGCCGGGCCATGATTTCGGCCGTCGTGCTCGTGGCATCGGTCCTGGGTCTAGCCGTCGTGAATACCGCGGCCATGGAACGCTGGATCGACGGATATTGGCGACTCTCTCCCAGCTATTGGCCGCGCGATACCGAACTGGTGGTGAAAGTCCTCAGTTTGCCGGGCGATCAACTCCGAGAATTCGTCAATGGCGTCTATCGCCATCCGCGCGGCGGCGATCTGCAACTGGTGATCGAGACCGTCCCAGGCAAAGTCGCCCCCGGACGCGTGCAACTCGATTATCGTCTGCGTGGTGGAAGCTGGAAACGCACCTACCTCAGCACTACGGGTGATCAGCCTTTTCAGCAGATGTTCCCGGCGTTGCTCGATGAAGTCGAACTCTGGGTCTCAGGGGGCGATTACGCATCTCCTACACCCTGGCGCATCGAAGTTGTGGATCCTCCGCGGGTCGATCAGGTCTCTGTCGCGGTGCGCTATCCGGAATACACAGGACTGAACGAAGTCGCTGACGACCTCTCCACGCGGACTCGGCTGCCCGTGCTGGGAACACAGATCACGCTGCCCATCGGAACCGATGTGCAATTTTCGGGAACGGCCAACAAACCCCTGTCCGCGGTACGCATCGAAATTGATGGTGGCAACGAGCGTTTTGAATGGACACTTTCGCGAGAAGCCGCTTCCACCGAGCTCTCCGCCAGTTTGCTCGTGCGCGCCCGTGATGAACTGCCCCAGCGACTGGTCCAGATTCCTGCAAACATCGCGGGGAGTTGGCTGTCGACCGATGGCACCAGCTTCACTTTGCCGTTCGTCTTGCAAACCGCGGGCAGCACGACGCTGAGGGAGGCCCTGACCGAGGCAGTTGAGTCGCCAGAGTCATTGCCCGCCACATTCCCCTGGCCAGCAGATGCCGCCCTGCGCATTCATCTGACCGATGCTGATGGTATCGCCAGCCCAGAGCCGCTCCGCCTGACAATCAATGGCCAGGTCGATTTGCCACCCGTGGTCGAAGTCGAGTTGACCGGGATCAGTTCCTCGATCACGCGGCAAGCCCGGATTCCCGTGGCGGGTGTCGTCCGCGATGAATACGGCGTCGCGCTCGCCAGGTTCGAGTATCAGATTGATGCCGAAGCCGATTGGCAACCGCGCGAGTTCAGCCGATCGATCGCGGCAACCGTCCCTGAAATGACGCTGGCCCGGTCGGAGAGTGAACCTTATCAGCGGTTCGACGTGCTACCGCTCGATTTGTCGCTGAAGCAGAAACTGACGCTGACGGTCTTCGCCGCGGATGGCGACACGCTGAATGGTCCCAATACTCAGCGCAGTCAAAAATTCGTGTTTACGATTGTCTCTGTCGAAGAGTTGCTCTCGCTGCTCTATGCCCGGGAACTCAATCTGCGCAAACGCTTTGAGCAGATTTTGAGCGAATTAAAAGGGCTGCAGCAAGACTTGGGCCTGCATAAGGAACGTGCTGTTAACCTCAGCTCCACAACGGGTGATGCGCTACGCGAAACGGAGTTGGCACTCATTGCCTGTGCCGAGCGGTCGCTGCATGGCATACGTAAAAATGCGGCGGAGATGGCGTCGATCGAGCAGTCGTTCCGGGAAATCCGCGATGAAATGGTGAACAACGCCGCGGAAACCCCGCAAAATATGGATCGCCTGGACGCAAAAATTCTGGGGCCCTTACAGGTCGCGAATGGAGAGGGTTTTCCCGCGGTGGATGCCGCTTTAGGCCTATTTTCACTGGCGAACCAGAAAGGGCAGGACCGCGTCCCTGCCATGAACCGATCGGAACAGGAACTGGCCACCCTCATTTCCGGGCTGGAACGGGTGTTGCTTGAAATGCGGAAATTGGAGACATTCCACGAGGCCATTGAGTTGCTCAAGTCCATCATGTCGGATCATGATGGACTGTCGGAGGACACGAAGACGAAGCGTAAACAAAAGGCACTAGAGGCTTTGGAGTAGCAGGCCCAGGCTCGCTGGCGGCTGTGTCCCTGCTGGCAGAGGAGGACAATAATGCTCACGCGACCGATGCAGTGGTCAATCCCTTCGCGGGTTCTGCTCATTGTCTGGGCACTGGTCACTCTCAGCCGACCCGGCGATTGTCAATCTGACAACGCAGCGGCCGAGAATCCTTCGCAAAGTGCCCCGTCCACCGACGAAAATCCCCTGGCGAGCCGGCAGGAAGCTCTGAGTCTGCGGTATCAACGCTTTGAAACCACGCTGCTGCAGCTCGGGGAATATCTACGCAAGACCGACCCCGATCGGGCGGAACTGCTCATCCGAACTCTGGGAAAAAGTAAAGAGGGGCGTGTTTCCGACCAGTTCACAGAATTGGTGACTTTGCTGAATCGGGGGCAACTGGGAGATGCCATCGACAACCAGGAAACCCTGCATCAGCAAATGACACTGCTACTCACCTTGCTTCAAAGTGAAGACCGTGTGGGCGATCTGGAGCAGGAACAGCAACGCATTCAGGCCCTGATTCGCGATGTCGATAAGCTGATTTCCAAACAGACCGATGCCCGAGCCGCCACGGAACGGAGCACCCCGGGTCAGGATGCTTCTGGACAGCAACAGAAGGTCGCGGACCAGACGCAGCAGATCATTGGCAAGATCGATCAGCAGGACGCTCAGAAAGCGGCCGGTGATGCATCGACCGATCCCTCCTCGGGTGAAAAGTCCGCATCGGGTGATCCGATGGACGGAGCGCAGCCCAACGATCCCCAAGACAATCCTTCCAAGCCAGACCCCAAAGAGGCCGATCCCTCAGCGCCCCAGCCCCCCGAGCCGAAAGACCCCAAGGATCCTTCACCGAAAGATGCATCCAAGGGAAAAGAATCGGGCAAGCCCTCCGACTCACAGAGCCCGCCCGGTGCGCCAAAGCCTGCTCAGAATCAGCCGGAATCTGAGCCGTCCCCCTCGGGCAAATCGCCATCCAAGCCCCCGATGCCCGGATCTCCCCCGCAAGAGGGTCAACCTTCCCCGCCTTCCGATGAGGGCAGCGAATCGGAACCGATGGATCAGGAGTCCGACTCGGCCCCGTCCGAGCAACAGACCCCGGGTCGCGAGGAATTGCAACGCGCCAAGCAGGAGATGGAACGCGCCATTCAAGAACTCAAACAAAAACAGCGTGAGGCCGCGTCTGACCGCCAGGACAAGGCCCTCCGCGAGCTGCTCGCCGCCAAGGAAAAGCTCGAAGAAATTCTGCGTCAGCTCCGCGAGGAAGAACAGGAACTGCTGCTCGCGGCTCTGGAAGCCCGCTTCCGCGACATGCTGGCCCGAGAAATTCATGTTCACAATGGCACTCTCGGCCTGGCCGCGATCCCCGTGGACCAGCGCACCGACCGTCAGCGCAGCCGCTCGATCGAACTGGCCCGCAATCAAGATGAAGTCGCACTGCTGGCAGCCAAGGCGCTCACGCTCCTGAAGGAAGAGGGCTCCTCGATTGCGTTCCCGGAAGCGGTCGTGCAGATCCGTGACGATATGCTCACTTCGGCCCGCCGGCTCGAGCGGGTCGAGGTCGATGAGCTGACGCAAACCATCCAGAAAGACATCATCGAAGCCCTCGAAGAAATGCTCGATGCCCTGCAAAAGGAAATGGAAAAGGCCAAGGACCGCCAGCAGGGCCAGGCGCAACAGGGGCCACCACAAGACCCCTCACTGGTCGATGTTCTCTCGGAACTGAAGATGCTGCGGTCATTGCAATACCGCGTGAATCGTCGCACCAAGCAGATCGGCCGTCTCGTCGAGGGCGATCAGGCCACAGACACCGACGTAATTCAGCAACTGCGTGAACTCTCGGTTCGTCAGGCCAAGATCTTCCAGACGGCCGACGACCTCGCTGCGGGGAGGAATGAATGATGGGGCACTTGATCAACCGCCACGGTTTGCTGGCTCAGTGTTTGGCATGGGTGCTGTTTCTCTTCTGCGGCCCGCAACTGTTGCCAGCCGCCGAACCGCGGTACATCCCCATCTCGGTCGCGGAATTACGATTTCGCTTCACGCAGCAGTTGCAGCAATCAAAACTGGCACCCGAGTTGCAGGCGGAAATCCTGGCCCTCTGGAAGGATTCCACCTCCACCGCCAATCCCACCGAACTGCTGGAACTCTCCCTGCAAACCTGGAGTCGCATGCATGCCGACTTTGGTCGCTTTCATGCCCAGTGCCAAAACGTCTCTGCCAGCACCCTCGCCGAAACAACAGAAGCTCTCGGACGTTTGTCGCTCGATGCGTTTCAGCAAGCCAATGCGCAGGCCTACCTGGGGCGGCGACTCGCGGAAGAACGCCTGTTCGATGAGGCCGCGGAACAACTCCGCAGCGTCGATCTGAAACAGGCCATCGATCCGGCTTCAGCGTTGTTCTATTATGCGGTTTCGACCTATGAAATTCTCGATTTCCCGACATCGCTCACCGCTTTGGAAACACTGCGGCAGCGAACCGATCAGGTGCCTGCCCGCTACCTCACCGTCGCGGAATTAATGCAACGGAATCTGGAGGAAATTCAACCCCAGTCCCTGGGCGAAGTGGCCCGCCTGATGCACGACTCTGAACGAAGGCTCGATCTGGGTCGCGCTGGGGAACAAGTGCAGGAAGTGCAGGGAAAAATCGTCGCCAACCTCGATGAACTCATCAAGAAAATCGAGGCACAGCAAGGCGGGGGCGGAGGCAGTGGCAGCGGTTCCAGTAACTCGAACGAATCGTCCGCTCCGGCAGATGACAGCCGCGTGAAAGGCACGACGGCCCCGGGCGAAACCGACGACAAAAAATTCAGCAAGGAAGGCCGCTGGGGCGACCTCCCCGAGAAACAGCAAACCGCCGCCAAAAATCTGATCAATCGCGAGTTCCCGTCCCATTATCGGCAAGCGATTGAGACCTATTTCAAAAAGTTGGCCACCCGGCCCGCTCCTCCGGGAAAGTAAGGGGCACTGCTTCCGCGTTCCATAAAGGTGGCTCGACGTGCAATTCGCTAGCTGGCTTTTGTTGTCGGTCTTCAGCCAAGGCCCTCTGGTCGAAGTGACCACTCTGGCAGGCGAATCGGTCTCGGGAAAACTCACGGCACTCACCGTCGAACAACTCGAGATCGACCGCAATGGCACGACCGTTCGTATTCCGGTCAGCGATCTGTTGCAATTACAGATCGCTGGCGGCGAACCAGCCCTCCCCGTCAACACAGGCACGATCGATCTGGAATTGCGCGATGGCTCACGGTTGAGGGGAACTCAACTCACCGCAACCGCAGGAGAACTCCGCTTGCAACACCCGGTCTTGCAGGAAGTGCGTCTCCCGCGGGAACGTGTTCACAGCGTCCGCTTCATGCCCGATGATGCGACGGTTCGGGCTGCCTGGCGCGACCTGACCTCCCGCGAAAAGAAGCAGGATTACCTGGTGGTTCGCAAGGGAGACGTCCTCGATCACCTGGATGGTGTCATTGGAGCCTTGTCCGACGACGCCCTCAAATTCCAGTTTGATGGTGATCAGATCGATGTGAAACGACCACGCATTTTCGGCTGGATCTATGCCGATGCCCCCCCCATCAAAAATCCACCAGCTATCCGCCTCGACCTCGGACCCAGCGATGTCCTGAACGTCGTCTCGGCCCGCTGGTCGGATGCCGGCTGGCAGTTGGATCTCCCGGGACAGAAACCGCTGCTGGTCACGACCGGCAGCCTGAGAGGCATCGACTTCTCCGCCGGTAAGGTGGTCTATCTCTCAGCCACCGAGCCACGCGATGTCGAACAGACCCACTTCTGGGGCAACCCGGAATTTCCGTTTCCGTATCAGCGCGATCGCAATTTGTTTGGTCAGCCGTTACGGGTCGGCACCCGCACCTACGCGCGCGGGCTGTCGCTCCATTCCAAAACACGGCTGGCCTATCGCCTCGGGGGAGATTATCGCAAATTGACGGCAACCGTCGGGCTGGATCCCGATCTGGAACCTCAGTCTGACCCCAAATCGACTGTCAACCGGGCACAACTGGTCATTCGTGGTGACCGCAAAATTCTGTGGGATGCCGAAGTGAAAGCCGGCGATCCACCCATCAATCTCGATCTGCCCGTTGGTCAGGTGATTGAACTCGAAATCCTGGTGGACTACGGGCCGGGCATCAGCTACGAGCGCGATGTCGGCGATCGGGTCCATCTTGCCGACTTGAAAGTACTCAAATGAGACAGGATGTCATCGCGCGATGCATGTACGGGTACTGCCTGCCGGGATGGCTGGTGGTCTCGGTGTTAACGATCTCCGCGGCGGGTGCCGACCCCGCTGTGATCGAGGCCGAGGCGGCGCGCGCGGCCATGATAGAACGCGTGGCTCCCTCGGTGGTCGCCATCTTTGCGTCATCGGGAGATGGCGGCGGCTCGGGCGTGCTGATCAGCCCCGATGGATATGCCGTCTCCAACTTTCACGTGACCAATGGTTCTGGCAACTTCATGAAATGCGGCCTGAACGACGGCCGGTTGTACGACGCCGTCATCGTGGGGATCGATCCCACGGGCGATGTGGCCTTGATCAAATTGCTCGGACGTGAAGATTTTCCCGCGGCGAAAATTGGTGATAGCGACCAGGTTCGTGTCGGGGAATGGGCGTTCGCCATGGGCAATCCCTTCCTGCTGGCCACCGATTTTCAACCGACAGTGACGGCGGGCATCGTCAGTGGCGTGCATCGCTATCAATACCCCGCAGGCACATTTCTGGAATATGCCGACTGCATCCAGACCGATGCGTCCATCAACCCCGGGAATTCGGGGGGGCCTTTGTTCAACGCGCGCGGAGAACTGATCGGCATCAATGGTCGCGGGTCGTTTGAAAAACGCGGCCGTGTCAATATTGGCGCCGGTTATGCGATCTCGATCAACCAGGTCATGCATTTTCTGGATCATCTGAAAAGTGGTCGCATTGTTGATCATGCCACCTTGGGGGCGACGGTGCGCACCAGCCTCGACCGGGGGGTGATCGTGGAGAACATTCTGGAGTTCTCCACCGCCTACCGCCGCGGCCTCCGTGAGGGTGATGAAATTGTGATGTTCGGCAAACGGTCGATCGGCAGTGCCAATCAATTCAAGAATGTCCTCGGCATCTACCCCGACGGCTGGAAGGTTCCGTTGACATATCGCCGCGACGGTGTGAAGACCGACATCATGGTGGAATTGCGACGGCTGCATCAGGTCACAGAGATGCTGCCAGACCAGAAACCCAAACCTCAAAGGCCCCATCCGGAAGGCCCCAAACCCGAACGGAAACCTGGTGACGCGCCCGATCCGCATGGTCATGCCGAGCCAATTGCTGCCCCGGAACAGTGGAAGCACCTCTTCGAGGCCCGCGATGGTTACGCCAACTACTATTTCAATCGCCAGAATCAGGCCCGACTCTTCCAGAGTCTGGAGGAGTACGCCGGGCTGAAATCGGGCGAGACCCGCTGGAAATTCGCCGGGACTTTGGCCGACGGGCAAGACTTTGTGGCCACGCTGGCTCCCCAGGGACTCGGTTTGAAGATCGGGAAGTCGGGCGTGTATTACCAGCCGCTGGACGGTTCCGACCCGGTCGATGAACCCGTCGGCACGGGAGGTTTGCTCTGCGCGCTGGATCAACTGAAGCTGCTGCTATCGCGCGGCGGCGATGCGTTCAGCGTAGTGACCTATGTCGGCAGCGAGCCGCTGGATGGTTCCGGCCCCAAGGTCGACGTGTTGCACACCGAGGTGGGGCTGGTGCAGGTGCGCTGGTTCTTCTCTCAACAGACCGGGCGATTGGTCGGATTGGATTCGACACTCGCGCGCGATGTCGATGCCTGTGAAATTCGCTTTCACTCCGTCGACGATTTTCAGGGCAAACGCTTTCCGTCGGCCTTCACGGTTCGCAGTGGTCAGCAGGAATTTGGTTCATTTCGAGTGAATGCGCTCGAGGTCCAGGCAGCCACGATCAAGACGCAATAGTTCACGGAGTTCGGTCGCGGTTCCTGTAGAGAAAGTTGGCGGGCACGTATGACTGGGAGACTTTACGCCTGGTTGGGAGTGTGGATCGCGATCAGCGGACTGATCGTGCCCACCGAGACTGTGGCCCAAAGCGTCGTCGAAACCATTGAAAGCGTCTCGCCGAAAGTCGTGAAGATTTTCGGAGCAGGGGGCCGGAAGAATCTGTATGCCTATGGCAGCGGGATTCTCGTTTCACCACAGGGTCATATCGCCACGGTCTGGAGCCATGTACTGGACGGGGAATCGGTCACGGTGGTCCTGCACGATGGCCGCCGCTTCAACGGCCAGATTCTGGGTGCGGAACCTCAACTCGATCTCGCGGTGCTGAAAATTGATGCGGAAGATCTGCCCTATTTTGACCTGGAGACGCAAACTGGCGAAGCAGGTCCGGGGACCACGGTGCTGGCTTTCAGCAACGTCTTCAAAGTGGCCACCGGCGATGAGCCGGTCTCGGTGATCCACGGCGTGATCGCGGCGCGGACCAAGTTGGCGGCCAAACGTGGGGTGTTTGAAGCCCCGTACACCGGCCCCGTTTATGTCGTTGATTCGGTCACCAACAACTCTGGTGCCGCAGGGGGCGTGCTCACCACGCGCGATGGCCGACTGCTGGGGATGCTGGGCAAGGAACTGAAAAACAATGTGACACATACCTGGCTCAATTATGTGGTCCCCATGTCTGAACTCCGGACGCCCATCCAGCAGATCGTGACCGGCAACTTCAAGCCGCGTGCTTCGACGGAAGCCGAGTCGGCCATCACCATCCGCCGTTACGCCCCCCGCGATTTCGGTCTCATCATGATCCCGAATGTGGTGGCGAGAACTCCCGCGTATATCGATCGTGTCATTCCGGGAACGCAGGCCGCAGAAGCCGGATTGCAGGTGGATGACCTCGTGGTCTTTGTCGGTGATCGCCTGATCCCCTCGTGCGCGGCGTTGCTGGAAGAACTGGGCAGCTTGGAACCCGGCGACCCGTTGCAAGTGGTCGTCCGCCGTGGCGATAAACTAGAGACCATTCAGTTGACCGCCCCTCGCGATCGTTAACTAGCTTGGTCGCAACCTAGGATGCTGCTGATGATATTCGCGCTGGTCGCGTCACTGGGATCGCTGGTCTGTTCCGCCGATCCCACCGCCAGTTTAGAAGCCCAGACCGATCGGGCGGTCCAGCAGGCGGTCGCGCTGTCGGCGGCCTCCGTGGTTCGCATCGATACCGTCGGCGGGCTGGAACAGTTGGAACCCGGCATGGCCTCGGCCGGGGCCACCACAGGCCTGATCGTCAGTGAAGACGGATATCTCGTCTCTTCGGCATTCCATTTTGTTTCCAAACCGTCATCGATTCTGGTGACGCTGCCAGATGGACGCCGTTTGCCGGCCCAACTCGTGGCGACCGATCGGCAGCGCATGGTGACGCTGCTGAAAGTCGCGGCAGACCACCTGCAGGTTCCTGTGGTGGCACCGCGAGAATCGTTCCGTGTTGGTCAATGGGCGATTGCGGCAGGCCGCACGTTGGAGTCTGACTCTCCCAGTGTTTCCGTGGGAATTGTGAGTGCGCTCAACCGTGTCTGGGGTAAAGCGATTCAGACCGACGCCAAGATCTCGCCGATCAACTATGGCGGCCCATTGCTGGACATTCAGGGCCGCGTGCTGGGAATTCTCGCACCGTTGTCTCCCTACGAATCGGGCGAGACCGCGGGAGTTGAGTGGTACGATTCGGGGATTGGCTTTGCGGTTCCCCTTGTCGACGTGCTGGCCGTGCTAGATCGATTGAAGACGGGTGAAGACTTAAAGCCGGGCTTGCTGGGCATCACCTTCAATGCGAAAGACATGGTGCGGGCAGAACCGGTGATTGACAAAATCCGGATGGGATCTCCCGCGGAAAAAGCCGGCCTGCAAGCTCAAGACCGGATCACCTCGGTCGATGGGGCGGCCGTCGAGCGACTCTCGGAAATGAAACACATCCTCGGGGGGAAATACGCAGACGATGTGGTGATATTCACCGTTCAGCGTGGTACGGAAACCCTGCAGGTGGATGTGACTCTGGCTGGTGAACTTGCGCCGTATCAGCCAGCCTTTCTGGGCATTTTGCCCGCGCGCGCTGCCAGTGATACCGGTGTGGTCGTGCGGGCTGTTCTGCCAGAGAGTCCTGCCGCACTGGCAGGACTGAAACCGCAGGATCGCATCATCCAGATGGGCGAGACCCCGGTCACCCAAACCACAGACATTAAAGAACAACTCAGCCGCATCCCGCCAGGGACAACGTTGCCTTTGCAGATTGTCCGCGATAACCAGCCAGCGACCATCAACATCACCGCTTCGACTATGCCCACGACAGTTCCGCTGGAAGTCCCCGCGCAGGGACCGCTGGGAGCGGCCGAACGACCGGAATCTCTGGCGATCGGGCAGATCAACGCCACTCTGGCAGGTCACGAGCGTGAGTATTGGATGTACGTGCCCACGCGATACCGACCCGATGAACCACTGTCGCTGGTCATCTATCTGCATCCCACGCTCAAAACGTTAGAACGCGACGTGTTGCAGGGCTGGCGAACCGAATGTGAACTGCGGGGGATGATCCTCCTGGCCCCCAAAGTCGACGGGCCCGCCGGTTGGTCACCCAACGATGTCGAGTATCTGGCTGATCTTATTGGTCATGTGCGGGACAACTACAAGCTCGCAGGGGGGCGAACCACCGTCATCGGTATGGAGTCCTCGGCTCAAGTGGCGGCCTTGTTTGCATACCGCCAACCGGAATTGATCGATGGACTGGCCCTCATCGATTCCAAGCCTTTGGGGCAAGTCCCCGAAAACTCACCCGAACGGTCGCTGTCGATCTATTGCCTGGTACGTGGCAAATCGTTGGATGCAGCCCGCTGGCCTCAGTCGATTGAAGCCCTTCGCAAGCAAGGTTACCCCTCGGTTCTCAGTGCTTCTGACGATGCGGAAAGTCCGTATCCTGCTGCCGAACAGAATGCGGAACTGGCCCGCTGGGTCGATTGCCTTGACCGCCTTTAATCAGACGGCGCGCGATCAGTGGCGGATCACAACTTCCGATCCCACGCTGAGGAAGTCATAGACGTTCACAATGTCTTTGTCATTCAACCGGATGCACCCGCGTGATGCGGCTTGGCCAATGGAATTCGGCTCGATCGTGCCGTGAATTCCAAAGCTGCTTCCCAGATCAATCCAACGTTCGCCGAGCGGGTTGGCCGGGTCATCCCCCGCGACAACACGGCCGTCGGGGTCGGTGTATTGCGGATTGACAACCTTGTTCAACACCGCGAAGCGACCAATCGGGGAACTGCGATCACGCCCCACTCCGACCGGAAATCTTCGTACATAGTAGCCTTGCAGATGCACGGTGATGGAGTAGTCTTCCAATTCCACGACAGCAGAAAACGGGCCACGGACCACTTTCAACCGTCGCCCGGCCTGAATCCGTTTCGGATCGACCCGATTGAGTTTTGAGAGGTATTCCCAAGTCACCTTGTAGTGCTCTGCGACCTGTTCGAGCCGGTCTCCCGGTTCAATGAGATAAGGGTCAACAAAGTGCGGTTGTGGCTGGAAGAAAATGGTCGCTGCGGTGCGGTCCAACCGTTCGACAAGTTCGGGACGGTCTGACCGTCGCTTCCAATAGGCTTCCGACAGGATGCGGTGCGCGGCGAGAACTTCCCCCGCTTGCAGCTTTTCGTCAGCCTGCTGGATCAGCGTGGCGAGCGAACCCGCTGAGAGGTCTGGCTGAGTGATGGCGTCCACCGCAGTGCCTTCCGTCGACACGAATTCCGGCCGAGTTTCGGATGCGGTATTGCCGGCGGGTTCACTATAGGCTGCCGCTTGAATGGCCGGCGTGCCTGGCCGTGGCTGAGAAGCTGGCTCGAGCGCCGCGGCATGCGTCGCAGGCAGTCGCTGGGGTGGATCTTTGGGCGGTGACTCATCAGTGATCTCGGGTTCCCGCTGCTGGGCAAAAATTTCTCGATCGAGGTCGGTCAGCGCGGGCTCGGTCCTGGCGACCTGGCCAGCGGGAATGCTGGCCTGCTCTGCCACGGGGGCGGAGAGTTCAACAGCAGGATCGTCCGGATCATGGGCATGAGCAGGATCGAGCGTGCCCGTTCGCGCGGGGAGCAATTCGAGGGGCACCCAGCCTTGCCGCCAGACGAATCCCAGCCCCGCCCCGACGACAAAGATCACGAGTACCGACCGCAGTGATCCCCAAAATCCATTTGTCTGCGACATGGCCGACACCTTCCCTGGTATCTGCAACGGGAAATCGAGATCCCGCCGATGAATTAACAATCGCGCGGGTTGTACCACAAGTTGCCAGATGGAGAAAGTGGGAGTCTGCGGTGAGACCAGAGTCCCAGAGCCAAGTGCCAAGTGTCAGAATCACGCTTGAACCAACGGAATTTTGTTAGGGTCTGGACTCTGATCTCTCGGCACTCAACTACGAATGTGCCGCCCACCTGAAAAAACGATGGCCCCATACGACAAGTCATGTGGAAAGCAATAAGCCAAGCTGGCCTTCCGCACTCCGCACTCCGCACTCCGCACTCCGCACTCCGCACTCCGCACTCCGCACTCCGCAGACTCGACGCCACCATTCCTCTTTCGTTACTCTACGCGAAAGTGGCTGGTCGAACATTGTAGTCAAGGATGCACGCATGGCTGCGGTAGAAACGTCCGTGGTTGTTCCCACGACCGAGAGTGGCTTCAAACCCCCGCGTCCCACGCCCACCGGTGCCACGATTGCGATTTTCGGGGCCTCGGGAGATTTGACCGCCCGGAAGCTCATGCCCTCGTTATTCGACCTCTGGTCGGATGGCTATCTGGACGACACGGCGCCCATTATCGGCGTCGCGCGACGACCAAAGACCGACGCATCGTTTCGACAGGAAATCTACGAAGCCGTGAACGGCCATGTGCGTGCCGGGCAGATTTCTCCCGAGGTTTGGGCCAAGTTCGCCCAGCGACTCTTTTACCACGAAATTGATATCACAAACGAAGAGGGCTACCCGGCGTTAAAGCAACGCTTTGAAGAACTGGAACAGAACCTGCCTTACAAGGGCAAGCGGGTCATTTACATGGCCACCGACCCGGCGCTCTTCCGCCCGGCGGTCGAATACATCTCGAATGTGGGGATGGTCCCTTCCCGCAGTTCTGAGGACTGGCTGCGGGTGGTCTTTGAAAAGCCCTTCGGTCACGACCTGAAATCGGCCCGGGAACTCAGCCGGCATCTCAAGAAGTTCCTGCGTGAAGAGCAGATCTTTCGCATCGACCATTATCTCGGCAAAGATACGGTGCAGAACATCATGCTGTTCCGTTTCGGGAACTCCATTTTTGAACCGCTGCTCAATCGCAACCATGTCGATCATATACAGATCACCGTGGCTGAATCGCTCGGCATGGAGCGCGGACGCGGCGGCTTCTACGACAAATCGGGAGCGCTCCGCGATGTCTTGCAGAACCATGTGCTGCAAGTCCTCGGCCTGATCGCCATGGAACCTCCCACGCAGTTCACCGCTGAAGATCTGCATACCGAAAAGCTGAAGGTTTTGAAGTCGCTGTCACCCGGTCATCCCAGCGACATCTCCAAATGGGCCATCCCCGGGCAGTACACGGCTGGGTTGATAGGAGGCAAACCGGCCAGCGGCTACCTGCAGGAAGAACGCATTCCGCCCGATTCACGCACCGACACTTACGTGGCCATGAAGGTCTTCGTCGATAACTGGCGCTGGGCCGGTGTCCCCTTTTTCCTGCGAACAGGTAAGCGGCTTCCCACGCGTGTGACAGAAATCGCGATTCAATTCAAGCTGCCGCCGCTGAATCTCTTCAGCACCGTGGAATGCGAAGGCGATATCTGCGACCTGGTGGGTGCTCGCCCGAATACGCTGGTCTTCCGCATTCAGCCCAGCGAATCGATTTCGCTGTCTTTCTCGACCAAGCGCCCCGGTATGCAGTATCAGATTCATCCGGTGACCATGAACTTCCGTTATGACCAGGCGTTTACCCAGAAACTTCCGGAAGCCTACGAGCGGTTGCTGCTCGATGTCCTGCGAGGCGATTCCACGTTGTTCATGCGCAGCGATGAAGTCGATGCCGCCTGGAAATTCGTGACGCCGGTTATCAATCACTGGAACAACAACCACGTCACGCCGCAGCCTTACACCGCAGGTTCCTGGGGACCGGCCGCCGCCGATCAACTGATGTGGTCGACCGGGCACAACTGGCGGACGCCGGGAGATCAATGACACAAACGCATCGACCTCTAGCGATATGTGCCATCCTCGGCTAAGATAGAGGCAGTGATGACCTGCCTGCTCACGCCTGCCAGAGACCGCACTCGATGTGTATGCGTATTCAGATCTTTCGTCTGTTGATCGGTGGTTGCGGTTTGCAACTGCTGATGGCTGGCAGCATGGTCTATGCGGCCGAGCCGCCGAGCGCGTTGGATTTCAATCGCGACATCCGTCCCATTCTATCCAACAACTGCTTCCGATGTCATGGCCCTGATGAAGCCGAGCGCCAGGGTTCGGGCGATCAGGGTTTAAGACTCGATACGCGGGAAGGGGCCACGGCAGACCTCGGAGGCTCGCGGGCGATTGTGCTGGGTGATCCGGCGGCAAGCTCTCTGATCGCGCGGATCACCACGTCCGACCCAGACTTGTTGATGCCTCCCCGGGATACCGGCAAGCATCTAACGGCGGACGAAATCGATCGCCTGAAAACCTGGATCGCGCAAGGGGCCGGTTACGCGAAGCATTGGTCTTACGAGCCCCCGCAACGGGCAGCCGTTCCTACCGTCAAACACCCCGGCTGGTCGAACCACCCTGTCGATCAGTTTCTGTTTTCGCGTTTGGAACGAGAAGGGCTGACACCGCAACCGGAAGCCGATCGGGTCACGTTAGCGCGTCGACTGGCACTCGATCTGACCGGCCTGCCCCCCACCATCGAAGAGGTCGAAGCCTTCGTGCAAGACCCGGCCAGCGATGCCTATGCCCGCTATGTCGACCGGCTTCTGCAAAAACCCAGCTATGGCGAACACTGGGCACGGCTGTGGCTCGATCTGGCCCGCTACGCCGACTCGGCGGGCTATGCCGATGACCCCGCACGCACCATCTGGGCCTATCGCGATTATGTCATCCGGGCGTTTCAACAGAACCGCCCGTTTGATCAATTCACCATCGAACAGTTCGCCGGTGATCTGCTGCCCAACGCGACCGAGGATCAGTTGATCGCGACGGCCTTTCATCGCAACACGTTGACCAATAACGAGGGCGGCACCAACGACGAAGAGTTCCGCAATGTCGCGGTGGTCGACCGGGTCAACACCACTTATGCCGTGTGGATGGGCACCACGATGGCCTGTGCCCAATGTCACACGCACAAGTATGACCCGATCTCGCAAACGGAATACTTTCAGACCTTCGCGATCTTCAACCAAAGCCAGGACGCCGATCGTCGCGATGAAAGCCCGTTGATTGAACTCTGGTCGAAATCACAACTCGACAAAAAGGCTCAATGGACCGCAGAGATTGCCGCTTTGGAACAGCGACTGGCCACATCGACTCCCGAACTGCTCGCGGCCCAGGCCGCCTGGGAAGCCGCAATTCCGCGCGAGTTGACGTGGGACCATGTGCTGCCTGGCGACTGGCAAGCCGAGAGCGGAGCGACAGCCGAAACCCTAGAGGATCAATCTCTGCGGATCACGAACGCTGCCAAGACCGACGCCTACACCTTCACGCTGTCCTCTGCACAGCCGCGCCTGGTCTCGGCGTTGCGGCTGGAAGTCTTGCCCGATCCATCGTTACCCGGTCAGGGGCCGGGAAATGCCAATGGCAATTTCGTGCTGTCACGCGTCACCGCCTCGCTGCAACCCTCTGCAGAGCAGAAGCTATCGGGCCGTTACGTGCGTGTGGAAATCCCCGGCACGCAGAAAATTCTGTCGCTGGCCGAGGTGCAGATTTTCCTGGGGAATGACAACCTGTCGCTGAAAGGGAAAGCGACCCAAAGCACGACCGACTTCGCTGGCCCCGCGGAACTCGCGATTGATGGTCAGACCGATGGCCGTTACGAACAGGCCAAGTCGACCACGCACACCGCGATCTCCGACAACCCGTGGTGGGAAGTCGACCTGCAAGCACAGCAACCAATCGATCGCGTTGTGCTCTGGAATCGTACCGATGGCAGCATCGGTAATCGCCTGCGAGACTTCCGCATCGCCATTCTCGATGCCGATCGCAAGGTGGTCTGGGAGCAAACCGTCGCTGAGCCACCGAATCCCCACACCGAGTTCGCCCCAAATGGTGCGCGGCAGGTGCCGCTGGTCGCCGCCTTTGCCGATTACTCGCAACCGGAATTCGCGGCTCAGAGCGTGCTGGCCGATGCGAAGGAGGCCAGCCAGAAGGGTTGGGCCGTGGGCGGGCAGGTCGGTCAGCCGCACGAACTGGTGTTGATTGCGAAGAGTCCGATCGAACTCGCGCCTGGTGCCAAAATTCTGCTGACGCTCGATCAGAAATCGACATACGAGCAGCATACGATCGGTCGCCTGCGGATGAGCTGGACCGACAGCCCCGATGCCGCACGCTTCGCGGAGGTGCCGGCGAACATGCTCACGCTGCTCCGTATTCCGGCTGCGGAACGCGCGCCCGAGCAAGTGACGCAACTGGAGCAGTATTACCGCGGCATCGCGCCGCTGTTGAAAGAACCGCGCGATCAACTGGCCAAGGTCCGCAAGCAACTGTCAGACATCAAACCGGAAACCACGGTCCCGGTCATGCGCGATCTGGCAGCGGATCAACAGCGTAAAACTCAGATTCAGTTGCGGGGCAACTACCTCGCCCTGGGCGATGAAGTCGCGGCGGGGCTCCCCTCGGCCTTCCACGCCTACGAAGAGACGGTTCCGCCAGATCGGTTGGGGTTAGCGAAGTGGCTGGTTGATCGTCGTAACCCTCTCACGGCGCGTGTCATGGTCAACCGCCTGTGGGAACAACTCTTCGGTATCGGGATTGTGGCCACCAGTGAAGAATTCGGCTCGCAGGGCGAAGCTCCGGTGCATCCCGAACTGCTCGACTGGCTGGCGGTCGAATTCATGGACTCCGGCTGGGACTGGCAGCACATGCTGAAACTGATGGTCACCTCGGCAGCGTATCGGCAGTCATCCCTGGTGACACCCGAATTGCAGCAACAAGATCCGGACAATCGGCTGCTGGCCCGTGGTCCGCGATTCCGCATGTCGGCCGAAATGATTCGCGATCAAGCCCTCGCCGTCAGTGGCCTGTTGAGCCCTAAGCAATTCGGCCCGCCGGTGCGCCCGCCCCAACCCAACATGGGGGTGAGTGCGGCCTTCGGTGGCGGTATCGACTGGAAGACCAGTGATGGTGAAGACCGGTATCGCCGCGCGCTTTACACCACTTGGCGACGTTCTAACCCGTACCCGTCGATGACCACGTTTGACGCACCGAATCGTGAAGTCTGCACGCTGAGACGCGAGCGGACCAACACTCCTTTGCAGGCCCTTGTGACACTGAACGACCCTGTTTACATCGAAGCCGCGCAAGCCTTGGCCCGGTTGACAATGACCGCGGCACAGTCACCGGAAGATCGGGCCCGGTATGCCTTCCATCGCAGCTTGTGTCGAGTTCCCACCGCTGAAGAATTGCAACGGCTGACGTCGCTGTATGCACAGGTGACCGCGAAACTGGCCACGCAACGGCCTGCCGCCGAGAAATTGGCCACGGTCCCGCTTGGTCCTGCCCCGGAAGGAACGGACATCGTGGAATTGGCTGGATGGACCGTGGTGGCCAATGCCATTTTGAATCTCGATGAAATGTTCATGCGCCGTTAACAACCGACAGACGACCATAGACCGGGGATTGCGATCCATGTCACCTTCGCTGGCTTCCATGCAACACCAGACGCGTCGTCAATTCCTCGCTGGGTCGGGGCTGAGCCTGGGCGCGCTGGCGCTCTCGCAATTGACGGGGTCTGCCGCGGCCGCTCCACAGCCCATCAACCCGCTGGCCGCGAAAGATGGCCATTTCGCGGGCAAGGCCAAGCGGATGATCTTTCTGCATATGACAGGCTCACCGCCGCATTTCGATCTGTTTGATTACAAACCGGAACTCGTGAAACGGACCGGTCAAGATTGTCCCGACGATTTCCTGAAAGGCCGACGGTTCGCGTTTACTTCGGGTGTTCCCAAGTTGATGGGCACGCCGCGAAAATTCCAGCAGTATGGGGAAGGGGGCATCTGGATGTCCGATGCGATTCCTCACCTGCATGGCATCGCCGACGACATGTGCGTGATCAAGTCGATGTATACCGAGCAGTTCAACCATGCTCCCGCGGAACTGCTGCTCTATACCGGCTCGGCTCGCTCGGGGCGTCCCTCCCTGGGATCGTGGGTGACCTATGGCCTGGGTTCCGAGAACGAAAATCTGCCGGGGTTCGTGGTCTTGATTTCCAGCGGCGTGCAGCCGAATGGTGGCAAGAATTCCTATGGCAGCGGCTTTCTGCCTTCGGTCTATCAGGGGGTGCAATGCCGCTCGCAGGGAGACCCGGTGCTGTACGCGTCCGATCCGGAAGGCATGGATCGGGAACTGCGGCGGTTGAGCCTCGACGCCGTGCGTGACCTGAATGCCCAGCAGGCCCAGGAACTCGGGCATCCCGAAACGCTCACCCGCATCGCTCAATACGAACTGGCCTATCGCATGCAGGTGTCGGTCCCCGAGGTGATGGACATCGGCCAGGAACCAAAACACATTCTGGAAGCCTACGGTGCGCAGCCCGGGGCATCGAGCCTGGCGAATAACTGCCTGCTGGCACGACGGCTGGTCGAGCAGGGGGTCCGTTATGTGCAACTTTTCGACTGGGGTTGGGACTTCCACGGCACCGGTGGCGACAGCGACATTGAAGACGGCCTGACGCGCAAGTGTGCCACGATGGACAAACCCGTCGCCGCCCTCATTAAAGATCTCAAACAACGAGGTCTGCTGGAAGATACGCTGATCGTCTGGAGTGGTGAATTTGGTCGGACACCATTCCGTGAAGGTCGCACGGCAAACAGCAAACTTTTAGGTCGCGACCATTACCCCGATTGTTACTGCGTATTTCTTGCAGGCGGAGGCGTGAAAGGGGGCATGAGCTACGGAGCCACCGATGATCTGGGGTTTGGTGTCGCTCAGAATCCGGTCCATGTCCACGATCTGCAAGCCACGATCATGCATCAACTGGGTTTCGATCACGAACGCCTGACCTACCGCTTCCAGGGTCGCGACTTCCGCCTGTCAGACGTGCATGGCCACGTCGTCCAGGACATTCTGGCGTAAGTAAGCTCGGTCACTGACCCAGAAATCCTTCGATTCCGAGACGCGGAGGCCTGCCCGTGCATTTCAACCGCGGCGGACCATCCGTGGTCAAGAGAGCAGAGCCCAGAATTGAGAGCCAAACACAAGGCCTGGGTGGACTGGTCGCTTCTGGCTCTGGGCTCTCGTCTCTCGGCTGGCCATCGCCTTTGCACACCTGGAACAAGGGGCTGACCAAGCCCCCCCGCAGACTCGCAATTGACCCTCCGGGCCATCTGCACTACAAACCCCGGTGTTACCCACATTTTCATGAACACATGTCCGGGAGTCGCACGGATGCGTGCCCTGATCATCTCCGGCGGAATTGGCGTTGCTCTTCTCGGTTGCTCGGGGGGCAGCACTTCCACGGATCAACCACCGCTGCTGAGCGTCTCGGCACCATCGCAGCCGATGGCCACAACATCCACCGCGGCACCGAACCCAGCGGCTCAATTACTGGCCGCCGGCAAGCTCGCGGAAGCCCTGGAAGCAGCCAATACGGCTATCCAGCAGCAACCGACCGCTGTCGCCTACGAATCACGGGCAGCAGTGCTGCACAAATCTGGTCAGATCGAAGCGGCCCTGCAAGATTTCAGCCGCGCCATCGAACTCGATCCGCAAAGCGCCCGCCTGTTAAACAATCGCGGATTCCTGCAACTGAGCCGGCAGCAGTTTCCCGCGGCCCTCGCCGATTTTGATGCCGCGATCACGCTTGATCCGCAGTACGCCAATGCCTTCAACAATCGCGGGTTGCTGCATATCGCCCAAGGTCAGCATCGTCAGGCGGTGCTCGATCTGAACCAGGCGATTCAAGCCAATCCGGAGTATGTCGACGCGTACAACAATCGCGGCTTCGCGTTGATGCAACTCGGCAGATGGGATCGGGCGCTCGCGGACTTTAATCAGGCCTTGAAACGAGATGCCCGGTACGTCAACGCGATCGCGAACCGTGGCCTCGTCAAGCTGAACCTCGGCGATGCCACCGGAGCGATTCTCGACTTTACAGATGCCATGTTGATCGATCCCGAGAATCCGAAATTCTATGTCCATCGGCGTGAGGCGTACCTGCTGACGGGGAGCCTCGACAAAGCCCAGCAGGACGCGGAGAAAATCCGCAGGCTGCAAGAGCTGCAAAGCTACACGCAGGCCATCGCCGCCCATCCCACCGATGCCCGGGCCTATGTGGCTCGGGCCTTGCGCATCGAACAGCAGGGCGATCTGGAGCGGGCCCTCGCCGATCTGACGCAGGCCGTTGAGTTGCAGCCAACCGATCTGAAACATCATTTGCTGCGTGCAGCGCTCGCGGTCAAGCTGAAGAATTATGCCCTCGCCCTGGAAGATTGCGAGGCGGTGTTGAACGTCGATGCGAACCAGCAGGCGCATTCGCTGCGCGGGGACTGCCGGTTGGCAACGGGTGATCTGGAGGGAGCGCTGGCAGACTTCGAAGCCGCCCAGCGCATCGATGCCACGGTCATCGCAGCTTACGAACAAAGGGCCCGCGCGCTGGAACAAAGTGGGGACAAACCGCGTGCGAACGAGTATTATACCAAGGCACAGGCCTTGCATCGGCTGATCGAAGAACCGGCTCGACAGGCCACCGCCGAAATTCGGCCCATCCCATAATCGGGAACCGTGATTTCCCACATCCTGCCGGGGGGCTCAAGGGTGTCTAGTCCGTTTGCCACGAAAATTCAAGGGCCTGTCGCTGTCATTGGCGATGTGCATGGCCAGGTCGAACCGCTACTCGCGGTACTGGATCAACTGCGCGCCTTACCCGATTTCGAGCAGCGCTGGATCGTCTTTATCGGCGACTTTGTCGATCGCGGGACCGACCCCAAAGCCACGATCGACATCTACCTCGATCTGGCAAAGCAGCATCCTCGAACCACAGCGGTCATGGGCAACCACGAACTGGTCATGGGGGCGGCTCTCGGCTGGCTGCCGCTCCCCGCCAGCACCGACCTCGCCCAGAAGTGGATTGAATTTTACGACTCTGAAAGCACCTTCGAGTCGTATGGTGTCGCGCATGGTGATCTGGCGGCCCTGAGCAATGCCATTCCACAGGCCCATCGAGAATGGCTGATCAACCTGCCTTGGGTGGTCGAACATCCGCGCTGCCTGTTCGTCCATGCGGGGCTCGATCCGAACTCGCCCTTTGCGCTGCAGCTCCGCATTCTGCAACAGCGGGACTTCACTCTGAATCGCCCGCCGTGGCTGTGTTCCAAGACCTTCGTTGATACCGATCCGCCCCTGGATTGCCCCGTGCCCGTGGCGAGTGGACACGTCCGAGTCCCCAGCGTGCAACTGCGGCCGAAGCGCATCTTGTGCGATACATCCGGAGGGACCGATGGCCCGCTCAGTTGCGTGCTGCTGCCAGAACGTCAGGTGATCTCGTCGGCTGGTCCCGCACAACCCGCCACCTTCGAGACTGGCGGTCATAAATCGGGCTGGTGGAAACTCTGGGGCTGAGTGGGCTAAGGGCTAAGTGTCAAAAGAGACCCAGATGCGACCCATCGCCCCTCCGCACTCCGCACCTGACGCTTGACAACCAGCAGGCCGATGCGATTCGATGACGGGTCTATCTCACATCGACGTCGTGTATCAAAGTAAGGCCTGCTCCCATGTTACTGCGTGCGTTCTGCGGTTTACTGTTCCTGCCTGCGTGTCTGCTGGCCCAATCTCTCGAAAAACTGCCCTACCATCAGCCCGATCTGGCGGTCGATCTCGGAGTGGGTCTGTGGGCCTGGCCGGTTCCCTGTGATGCCGACGGCGACGGCGATTACGACCTCATCGTCTCGTGCCCCGACAAACCTTCCAACGGAGTCTGGCTGTTCGAGAACACCACGGGCGATACGCGCGAGCATCGCTTTCCGATCTTTGCTCCCGGTCGCAAGCTCAGCAAAACAGTCCACTATGTGATGCCGAGTTACGTCGATGGTGAACTGCGCGTGTTGAGCCCGGGATATGAGTATCCGCAGTTCACGACGAAGGGGCTTGAGGAACGCGTCACTTTGCCGGTTGACACCAAGTACTACAAGCCGGTCGGCACTCAACCGAAAGGCCCCAAGGTTCGGCATCATCAATGGCGGTATGTCGATTACGATGGCGATGGAGCACTCGACCTTGTCACCGGGGTCGAAGACTGGAGCGACTACGGTTGGGATGATGCCTGGAATGCCGAGGGTAAGTGGACCAATGGCCCGCTGCATGGTTTTGTCTTCGTGCATCGCAACACAAGGACGACCGCCGCACCTCAATACGCCGCGCCTCAGAAATTGCTGGCGGGCGACGCTGCGATTGATACGTTCGGTTGCCCCTCGCCCAACTTTGCCGACTTCGATGCCGATGGCGATCTCGACCTTTTGTGCGGCGAATTTCTGGATGGCTTCACCTACTTTCAAAATGTCGGCACACGCACGAAACCCCTATATGCGGCCGGCATTTCGCTACAGAATGCTGAAGGGCAACGGCTGGCGATGGATCTCGAAATGATCGTTCCCGTCGCGTTGGACTGGGATCGTGATGGCGATGTGGATCTGGTGGTGGGCGACGAAGATGGCCGGGTGGCGCTGATCGAGAACCTGGGGAAACTTCACGACGACCGCACTCCTGTCTTCGCGGCTCCCCGTTACTTTCAGCAACAGGCCGAGACGCTGAAAAGTGGTGCGCTCGCCACGCCGTTTGGGGTCGATTGGGATGGAGATGGCGATACCGATATCGTCTCGGGCAACACAGCGGGATACCTCGAGTTCTTCGAGAATCTGAGTGGACCGAAAGTGACACAGCCGCGCTGGGCCGCACCGGTGCAACTCACCGCCGGAGGCAAAGTTTTCCGCGTGATGGCTGGTCCGAACGGCAGCATCCAAGGACCGGCGGAAGCCAAATGGGGCTATACCACACTGAATGTCGCCGACTGGGATCACGATGGCGATCTCGACATCGTGTTCAACTCGATCCTGGGCAAAGTCCAATGGCTGGAAAATGTCGGCACACGCACGCAACCGCAACTCGCCGCGCCAAAGTCGCTCGAAGTCAACTGGACCGCCGAGACACCAAAGCCCGTGTGGACTTGGTGGCAGCCAACAGGTGACGAACTGGTGACGCAATGGCGGACCACGCCCGTGGTTTACGACTTCACCGGCGATGGCCTTGTTGATCTGGCCATGCTCGACCCGGAAGGTTTTTTTGTTCTGTTTCAGCGCGAAAAGCACGAAAACCAACTGCGGCTCAACGCACCGCAACGAGTCTTTCTGGACGAGACAGGACAACCGCTGCGATTCAATCCGAAGACCGCCGGCGGCAGTGGTCGACGGAAGATCGCCGTCGTCGACTGGGACGGCGATGGCGTGCTCGACCTGCTGCTCAACTCGGCCAATGCCGATCTCTATCGCGGCCTCGGCGGTGACCAGAAGGGCTGGCGGTTTGAACGCGTTGGTGCCCTCGCGCAACAGAACATCGAAGGCCACGATGTCAGCCCCACGGTTGTCGATTTCGATGGCAACGGCATTCTCGATTTTCTCGGGGGCGCGGAAGACGGTCGGTTCTACTGGCTGAAGAACCCCCGGGCCGAATAGTTGGCATGAAGCTGTTTGAACGAGTCGGGGCGGGGGCCCCGACCTTTGTTGGTTGTGGTCATCCTTTGATGGTTGTGGCCCTCTCTGAGAACCAACGGTCGGGGCCCCCGCCCCGACAACCGATAATCAACGCTACTCCCGAGTGATCGCTCACGGCGATGGTGATTCCCGCAGCCGGATGCGATTTGCCAATTGACCGGATCGCCGCTTACCACAAGAATGATGTGGTGTGTGGTCGATCCGGTCTATGGGCCTGACTTCGAAGGGATGCGTCGATGGCCAGTTCACGTTCGTCGTCTGTCGGCAAGAAGCCCGCCCGTGCGACTCCCGGCACAAATGGTCGCGGTTCTACGCGTGAGGTGGTCAACACATCGCCCACAATCGGCGAGTATCTGATTCAACGACTGCAAGATTATGGTGTGACCGACGTCTTCGGCATTCCCGGCGACTTCATCTTGCAGTTTTACGGTCAACTTGAAACCAGCCCGCTGAAGGTGATTGGCGCGACGCGCGAAGATTGCGCGGGTTACTCTGCCGATGCGTATGCCCGCGTGCATGGACTCGGAGCCGTCTGCGTGACCTACTGCGTGGGTGGTTTGAGCCTATGCAATTCCATCGCCGGGGCTTATGCCGAAAAGTCACCCGTGGTGGTGATCAGCGGTGCTCCCGGCGTGGTGGAACGACAATCCAATCCGATGTTGCATCACCGCGTGCGCGATTTCAATACGCAACGCGAAGTCTTTGAGAAAATCACCGTCGCCAATGCGGCACTCGAAGACCCGCTCACGGCCTTTCGGGAAATCGATCGCTGCCTGGAAGCCGCAGTACGTTACAAGCGACCGGTTTATCTGGAACTCCCGCGCGATCGCGTGCAATCCCGTTGTCCGTATCCGCATCAACCCGTCGGTGAGTCGCCCAAAAGCCATAAAGACGCGCTGAAGGAAGCCCTGGCCGAGGCCCGCGACATGATCGCCCGCAGCGAAAGGCCCGTCATCATCGCCGGGGTCGAAATCCATCGCTTCGGACTGAGTGATGAAGTCACGAAATTCGCCGAGCAAACCGGCATCGGCATGTCGACCATGCTGCTCGGCAAATCGACCATCAGCGAAAAACATCCGCAGTTCATCGGCATCTATGAAGGGGCGATGGGCCGCGAATCGGTTCGCAAATTCGTCGAGGAGAGCGACTGCATCATCCTGCTCGGAGCCTTCCTGACCGATATCGATCTCGGTATCTATACGGCTCAACTCGACCCCGGTAAATGCATTTATGTGACGTGCGAAGAATTGCGGATCTCGCATCATCACTTTCACGACGTCTTGATTTCCGATTTCGTGAAAGGCCTGCTGAAACTCGACATTCCCAAATCGAAACGACCGCTCCCCGCCAAACCCAAGTCGCCCGGCAAGTTCGTGCTCGACAAGAAAGCCCCCATCACCACGGCCCGCTTGTTCGAGCGGATTAACGAACTGCTGGATGAATCGATGGTGGTGATCGCGGATGTCGGCGACTGTCTGTTCGGTGCCGCGGATCTCACGATCTATCGCCGGACGGAATTCCTGAGCCCGGCGTATTACACGTCGATGGGGTTCGCGATACCGGCGTCGATTGGGGCGCAGGTCGCTAACCCGAAGTTACGACCGATTGTGCTGGTGGGTGACGGTGCGTTCCAGATGACCTGCCTGGAACTGTCGACCGCCGTGAAGTACGGCTTCAACCCCATCGTCATTGTGCTGAATAACAAAGGCTACACGACAGAGCGATTTATTCAGGATGGCCCGTTCAACGATATCGTGAACTGGAACTACCATCGGCTGCCCGACCTGCTCGGCGCGGGTTGGGGTTTTGAAGTGCGAACCGAATTGGAACTCGATCAGTCACTCAATGCAGCGCTGGCTCATAAAGACGCCTTCAGCCTGCTGAATGTGCATCTCGATCCATTCGATGTCAGCCCGGCACTGAAGCGGTTGGGCGAGCGGTTATCGAAGCGGATTTGAAGCCAGGGGTTCAACGAATCAACGCTCGGCTATGCCTCGCGGCTAAGCCTGATCAAAACAAAGAAACCCCTCGCAGCACGGCGCACTCTGTCCTGTGCATGCTACGGAACATGCCAGGACAGATGGCGTCGACTGCGAAGGGCTCGTCCCCCCCGGTAACACGCATGACCCATGCAGGTCACGCGTGTCACACGAGTAATTTATCATGCAACGGCAGGCACCTGTTAAGGTGTCGCGGCTGCATCCTGGAAGCCGTCGCGTTCCACTTTGTACCGTTCCAAAGCGCGAACCTGGTTCGCCAGTTTGGTTTCTGGGCCTTTGGGGTAGTACTGCACATCGTCATCCAGATAGTACGCCGATGGTAGCGTCTGTCCGCCGATGTTGGTCTGCAGACATCCGACGGAGCCCAGGCTGGAGAGCAAACAGCATCCCAGCAGCCAACGGTATCCGGTTGTGCGTGACCGAGCATTCATAGCCAGCGTCCTTGCCCGCCTCGAACCAGCGCAAATCTCAGTATCGTTCGCGGATGTGGTCGCCAACGGCAAACACCACCCGCACAATGCATTGAATCGGAAGTTACGACCGAAAACTTCGGCACAATCGCCACGACCCGCGCAGTTTTCCAGATTTACGAGGGGGAATTGTTCAATATCGCGGAAGGCCTCCGCCACGCAAATAAACCGCATCTCATTTCATGAAAACGAGTTACGCCGAACAACCCTGAAGTCCTCGGAGCAACCAGCCGAATCTCGCGGTTCGATCTCTGCCTTTCCCAATTCCGTCGGGTGTTTCCACACGCCGCCATTTCTGCCTTTGTGGAAGCGCAGATCGCGTTCAATCCACCCCACATAGGCCCGTTCGGTCTTCCACGAATCGTGACGGCCCCGCAACCGATCTCTCAGACGCTCAAGGAGTTTTGGGGGAAGGCGTAATGATGACAGACAGGGAAGCATCCTTCTGGATTGCCTCTTTGCCCTTGACCGTCGAAACCCAGGATAGGCAGAATTCTGAGATGTGATAGACAGAATTGCCATCCGAGATAGACAGAATTGAATTCTGTCTATCCCTTAGTTCTTCGACAAGAGGCCAATGAGAAACCTGATCGGTGGCACTGAATTCGGAAAACAACTGCGCCGCGATAGCGACGGAATGACGGATGCATCCTTCCGGCTTCTCGTGTTCGCGTACTGCCAGCTCTATCAGGAGATTTACTGGTTCGATCAATTGGAGAATGCGTTCACGTATCTTGAGCTTGCTGAAAGTGACCGCGAAGCGGTTCGGACGGAACTGGCTCCCGTTCGTTCTGAGGTTGAGGAAGCGATGGGAGAATACTTTGAAAGCCTCAATGAAGTAGCGACAGCGATACACAGGTTGCTGAATGATGCGCCGTTCACGATAGATGATACACTTTCCTGCATTGCCCACGTGTGGAATGCTCACGCGTGCAACGAAACTCCCGCCGACTTTGTTCCGCGAGAAGATCGAATTTTGTGTGAGCTACTTGCGAAAGTGTCGACAGGGCAATGACGGACGCCCAGCGATGTCGAAGAACAAAGAACTGCACGCGAGTTGCGGATCGTGCGTTTCCTGATGGTGAAGTCACTTGGCCGCAACCGCGTGATTTCAGACGTTAGGCAGTACGTCGATGGGGGGGGGAGTCATGGCGATCTCCGAAGCAATTCGATCGGCGGTCGAGGCGACGTTCGCGGCAGGTCAGCAGGCGGAGGTTCTCGACAGGTTGTCGGCGATCCCCGAGCCGTCGCCCGACGATTTGCGGCTCAGGCCCGAGGCCGAATACCTACAGGCTGCCGTCGTCGTGCTGGCCTACGGCGACCTCGGCATCTTCGACGGTCAGGTCATCAACGCGTGCGTCGAACCCCGCGACGTGATCTACGTCCTGCAATCGCCGGGGTGGATGCAACCGGGACTGACACGCCAGGAACTCGTCCGACGCTATCGCGAGCTGAAGCTGCCGGTACCTGAGCTTCTCGCGGCGGACGCCTAACCAGGCCATGCACCGGAGTGGCGGTGGCCAGCGTGTTCTAAAATTCAAGTCAAACCCGGTCACCGGTGATGGCAGTCGTTGGGCGGACACAGAATGGAGAACTTGAGTGACTCCACAGTTTTGGATCAATGCCGCGCTTCGCTCCGTCATTTGGTTGGGAGCGGCCGCGGGTTATGCGTACTTTAAGAAGCCGGACGGGGCGAGCTTCCTTGCGGTGCGCACCGATGCCATCGGTTGGCTGGGCGGAGGCGTCGTGTTCGCCAGCCTGGTTCTCCATTTCTGGAGTACCGCGACCTTGGCGCGCGGCGAACGTCTCGGATCGGCGGCGAGCACGCCTGTCATGGACGGGCCATTTCGTTACGTCAGGAATCCGATCTATTTGGCAGGCATCACGCTGCTACTGGGCGTGGGTTTGCTCTATTCCCCTTGGCGTGCCGTAGATCTGGGGTTGCCGCTGTGCTTACTGGTGTACTTTCACATGGCCGTGGTCTTGTTTGAGGAGCCTGAACTGCGGCGGCGCTACAGCTCCCAGTACGAGGAGTACTGCGAGCGAGTCCGGAGATGGCTACCTGTCCCGAGGTCTCTCGCGCGCCACCCAACAAGGGCGCTGCACCGAACGCGGGCGGGCGACCGCTGTTGACAATTCGGATGCCACTGACCGCCTGAGTCGGTGAGTTTAATCGTTATGAGTACGAGCCATCATGAATGAACTCATCGCCCGACTGATAGATAGGCTGCGTTATTCACCCACTATCGAGATGGACGCTGATTGCATGCATGCGAATGATGCGGGTGAGCTCCTGCCACCATGTCGAGCCAATCGCCCGCTTAAACTTGAAGACGTGGAATTCGTTGAGCGTCAACTGGGGTTTCCGCTTCCAGGGGCGGTCCGGAGAATCTGTCTCGAGGTGGCTGATGGTGGCTTCGGGCCGAATTGGGGGATCAACCGACTGAAGCACCCAGCGAATCTCCCTTTCCGACCGTGGTGGGACGTCGAGATGTCGGTCGAATCGTGGCATCAGCTGTTTCAGGATCCGAATGAAATGGGTAACCGTCTTGCTGGATTCCCGAAGCATTTCATTCGATACTGCGAGGTTGGATGTAACATTGCCATTTGCGTGGACTGCACGTCATCCGAAGGGCTCCTATTCATGGACGACCCCATGGCCAATGAGGTGACGCCGATGAACCAGACGGTAGAGCAATGGCTGACTGATTGGCTGGACAGGGCGCCATGGCCTGAAACAATGTATTCATAGCAATCCATCCCACGACGACCGGTGGCTGGGGTCGACCAACGGGAGCCCCCAGAAACTACGCGGATCGTTCTGGGGGCAGATTGTCTGGTGGAGCGTTCGAGCAGGCTGGAGACAACTCGGCAGACAATCTGACCACAGACACCTAGCCGTGACACCATCCACAACAAAAATGGCAGCCTGCTTCACTCACCAATCGCATACAGATGGCTGGCTGCCCGAATGAAGAATCGCTGGCCGCTCACCGCCATGGACGCCTGGCAGACTTCCCCCAGCGGGTTCTGGGCCAGTAGTTTGAACTCGGCTCCCGGTTGAATCACTGACGTTGTGCCGTCTTCGGCCAGGAAATAGAGCTTGCCATCCGCAAAGACCGGGGAGGCCGAGAACTTGCCGCTCAGACGGTCTTGCCAGACCACTTCGCCCGTGCTTCCCTGATAACAGGTGAGGACACCATTATCGGTGACGGCATACAGGTAGGGAGCCACATAGATCAGCGACGATTGCGTCGGCGTCCCCTTCAGTTGTTCCCAGGCGATATGGCTGGCCGTGACCTCGCCGGTGGCCCCCTGAACCTTCACGGCCCGAATCGTCGGCTTTTCAAATCCCGAGGAGGTGAAGAGCAACCCGTCTCCAAACACGGGCGACGGGGTCACGCCTTCTCCCTGAGAATAAGCGGACCACAACAATTCGCCGGTGTCTGGCTTGAAGCTCTGAATGCGGTCTCCCGCCGGGCTGATGAGTTGGTCCGCCCCGTCGATGTTCAACAGCAGGGGCGTCATGTGCGAGACGCGCGACAAACCGCGCGGCGTCTTCCAGCGCTGCTTGCCAGTGTTCGCATCGAGTGCGAGGACAAACGCCTCTTCCCAGGGAATCTTCCAGCCGATCTGCACATCGGGTCCCGGGCTGCTGCCATCACGCGGCATGATCAGCAGGTCTTCGTAGACAATCGGCGATTCGCCTAAACCATGCTTGCTGTAGAAAGGGTAATCGCGATTGACCCAGGCGATTTCGCCATCGAGGTTCAACGCCACGAAACTGCCATCGGCAAAGCTGGCGTAAATCCGGCGGCCATCGGTACAGGGGGTGGGTGTCGCGAACGAGTTCTTGTTCTCCTTGCGTTTCAATTCCTGTCGAAAGACTGCCTTGTCCCAGAGGATTTTCCCCGTCGCCTGATCGAGCGCCAGCACATGGCACGCGGCCCCTTCCTCTGTTGCAGTCGTGAGATAGATCACGCCTTGCCAGACGATGGGCGAAGACCACCCGGCACCCGGAATGGGTGTTTTCCATGCGACGTGATTTTCGGTCGACCATTCGATCGGCAAGCCGGTTTCTGTGGAGTGTCCTTGACCGGTCGGCCCGCGAAAGCGTGGCCAGTCTTCCGACCAGACCGAGGCGGCGACACTCACCATCGCGGCGGCAATCAAGAGAGCACGGTAGACACAACGCATAACAGGCCTCGGCAAATCATGGTGATAGACAGCGACAGGCGACGAAAGTACTGGTGAATCGCAGCATATTCTGACCGGGAACGCAACGCACTTCCGACGTGTTCTCGTTCCGCTCGCTTTACGATTCCGCAAGTCCGCCTTAGGCTAGCAGTCCGTTGAAGAATTCGCACAGACAGGAATGTCTGTGGCACGAACAATCGTTTCTCATGAAAGAAGTGGCCCAGACATTCCTGTCTGGGAGTCCTCGGCAGATTCTTCAACGGCCTGCCAGACCATCGCCTGGAAAACCAACCGCTTCCGTCCAACGATCAACAACGTTCAAGAGGTCACTATGCCACGTGGATCATGCCTGTTGTGGACTTGTCTGGCCCTGTGCTGGGTCGCGGTCCCGACCGTCGATGCCCAGGACAATTCGCCGTCAAAACCGGAGGTCGTCTGGAAAGACGTCCAGGAACTGGGCCTCGAAGGGCAGGGATGGACCGACGTGAAAGCCCCGTACGATCGACTACCCGCCCGCGCTGAAGGAAAAGTGCGCGACGCCGTGTGGAACCTCAGCCGTCACTCCGCGGGGATGTGCGTGCGGTTCGTGACCGACTCCACGAAGATTCAGGCCCGCTGGACCGTCACGAACGCGAACCTGGCCATGCCGCATATGCCCGCGACGGGTGTCAGCGGTGTCGATCTTTACGCTCGGGATGAGCAGGGCAAATGGCGGTGGGTTGCGGTCGGTCAACCGAAGGCGCAAACCAACGAGATCGTGCTCGCCCAAAATCTGAGGCCCGGCAAGCGCGAGTATCTGGTTTACCTGCCGCTCTACAACGGAACGACGAAAGCCGAGATCGGCGTACCGACGGGTTCGATGATTGAGCAGGCCCCAGCCTATCCCGCCGACCGCGCGAAACCGATTGTGTACTATGGCACCTCGATCACTCACGGCGCGTGTGCCTCACGTCCCGGCATGGTGCATACAGCGATCCTGCAACGGCGGTACGATCGCCCGGCCATCAACCTGGGCTTTTCGGGGAATGGACGCATGGAGCCCGAAGTCGGTGAGTTTCTGATCGAACTCGATCCGGCGGCGTATGTCATCGACTGCTGCCCGAACATGAGTGGTGCCGAGACCGCCGCGAAGACCAAACCGTTGGTCGCCCAGTTGCGGAAAGCTCATCCCGAGACACCGATCGTGCTGGTCGAAGACCGCCGGTATACCGACGCGTGGTTGAACCCCTCGAAAGGGGAACGCAACGATGGCAATCACGCGGCTCTCAAGCAGGCCTATGACGAACTGATCGCGAGCGGCGACAAGCATCTGTACTACATCGCCGGGGATGATCTGCTGGGCGATGACGGCGACGGGGCGGTCGACAGCTCGCACCCCAACGACCTGGGCTTCATGCGCCAGGCCGATGCGTTTGATAAGGTTCTGGGACCGCTATTGGGACGAGGCCGTTAATGCAAAAGGAGCACAGACATTCCTGTCTGTGCATTGGCTTCTTATCTGCTACAAGGACAGCACAGACAGGAATGTCTGTGCCCCTGGGATTACTTCTACTTGACGGCGATGGGCTCGCAGTACTTCAGCGCGATGAGGGCATAGGCCGTCGCGAGGTTGGGGTCGCCTTCCAGCCAGCGCGAGTTCTCGTTGACCCAACTGCCATTGGTTTGCTGTCGCGAGAACAACTGCTGGGCGAGTTCAGCCCGCCAGTCGTGCTGTTGGCCGGCGGCGTCTTTGATCTGTTCGAGTTCCATCGTCGACAGGGCTTTGGCAAACATCTGGTAGTAATAGTAGACTCCCTGCTGACCCATGCCGGGGTTTTCTTCGATCGAATAGAACTTCTGGATCCACTCGGTAGCGGCCTTCACGCGGGGATCGTCGGGTTTCAGACCGGCATAGACCATGCTTTTGAGTCCGGCATAGGTCATGCTACCGTAAGACCGCAAGCCACCTTCTGCCGTATTACCGGCCTGGGAATTGCCCCCGGCGGCCGGGGTGTAATAGAACCCGCCATCATTCACTTTCGCGGCAAACGCCGTGGAGTTGAATTCGGTCTCGAGGTTTTGACAGCGTGACAGAAAGACCAGCGCGTTCTGCACCGCGGGATCGTCCGACTTCGCGCCGGTGGCTTGCAGGGCTTCCAGGAAGAAAACCGTATTCGACAGGTCGGGACGATCACCGGTGCGGCCATAACCCGCGCCACCAAACTTGACATCAGACTTGTCCGTTTTCTCGGTGTCATCCCATTGCAGGCCTCGCACATGTTTTTCGGCCCGGGCGAGGACGTCTTTGTATTTTCCGTCTTTGTTGGCGGCCTGTAGCACCATCATCACGATGGCCGTCTCGTAGTTGCCGTGATGTGTCTTGGGGAAATAGACGCCACCATCCGGTTGCGAGAAGGTCAACAGATGCTGGATCGCTTTCTCAACGGCGGGATCGTCCGCGGGACAACCGCCAGCCAGCAGGCCGTAGGCCACTAATCCCGCCACCCCAGGGGCTTCCGATGACGTCCAGCTCCCATCTTCACGCTGAGCCGTTTTCAGGAAATCGACTCCCTTCAGGCGTGCCGCGGCCAACTTGCCGGCGTCAGGGCCGACCCGATCCTGGGCCACTCCCAGAGTCGTCCCCAGCCACAAGCTGGCCAGACAAACCGCGCGTGTTAAATTGTTCATCGTCATTGAGTCCTGGCTGAGGGAGAGGAGTACTATGGCCGTTCGGTCGATAACGGCAGACGCAACCTTTGTGCCTATTCGGGCAGGGTCGCGGTTCTGGTACTGAATCCGCTGGGCCTATTATGACAACCCTGGACGGAGCGCGCAAGACCCCTTCACACACCGTTGGCGGGAAAGACGAGAAGTTCCTCGCGCGGCGAAGACTTCCCCTGCTGGAGTTCGCCGTGGACTACGCCGACACGGTGATTATCGCGGTCACCCGAAAAGCCCAAGCAGCCGTGTAATGCGGATTGCTCCGCTCTGGCCCGGGTCATATACTTCCAACTATTGGTTGCTGCACTGGTTACGGCAAAGCGTTTGCCTGAAGGACCCCGGTCGCATGACGCGTCATGAAGAAATCGAATCCGTGGCGAACATCCGGAACTTGCTAAGTTCCGTGAGCTTGCGGACCACGGCGGCTCGGCTGGCGGTCATCCGCCGGTTGCAGAAGGCAGCGTCGCCCTTATCGCATGCCGAGGTCGCGGAAGATCTGGTGCCACTCGGTTTTGACAAGGCGACAGTGTTCCGCAACTTAACCGACCTGGTCGATGCCGGGCTGGTTGCGCGGACCGAACTGGGCGATCACGTGTGGCGGTTTGAACTGCGAAACCCCGATCATGAAGCCGGGCATCATCCCCATTTTGTCTGTGTCGATTGCGGTAGCGTCACGTGCCTCCATGAAGTGGAGATGCCGAAGAGCGCACAGAAGAGCTGGACCAAAGTCGGCCGTGTGACCGAGATCCTGCTCAAAGGCCACTGCAACACCTGTGCGAAGTGAGACTGCTCGGATGAGGCTTTGCCCAGGGTGTTTAGGGTTGAGTCAGCATGGCGGCCAGTGTCTGTGAACTCAGGAACAGTCGAAAAGGGTTGCCGGGTAACTCAGCGAAGTCCCAGCGCTGGTAGAAGCCCTTGGCTCGATCATCGACACAATCCAAAATGACTGCCACAAACGCAAAGGTCTGCCCGGCTTCATGGCAATCCCGCAGGGCTCGGGCAAGCAGTAGATCACCCAGCTTCTGACCTTGATACGCCAGGCCGACGCCCAACCAGGCCAGCACTGCGACCGGTAACGCACGCCGCGGTAGTTTTCTGGCAATATCAGGCGGCAGGTCGCTGAAATCGACCTGACCCGTTGCCAAGGTGTAGAAGCCTGCGATCTCGCCGTTTCGATCCCGTAGAACTTTCGTGGCAGAAAGTCGTTTCTCTTGATGCTGGCAGGCCTTGGTGCGCAGCCACTCGGTGACTTCACTCTGTCCGCAATCAAATGCGCGCCGCGGATGACTTCGCAGCAGCGGTTCGAGCGTGTATCCCGAGGGAAACACCACCCCGGTCATTTCGCGCCCCGCATGATGGCACCTAAACGCCTCTGCGCCGGTGTCAGTTTTGCAGGAGCGTTCAGGGCTTGCCAGAAGGCGAACTGTTCGTCGGGGCTGAGCAGAATCGACTGGTCGCGGGCATGAGCGACTTCGCGACGGGCCTGGGCGACTGTGACCGTTCGCACGTAATCACTGATGCTGATCCGCCGTAGCTCGGCCGCGGCGGCGAGCGCCTGTTTGCTCTCCGCATCGAGCCGCACCATCAGGGGGCTGGGATTGGGCGTGGATGCCGCTGTTGAGCGTTTCGTCATGACGTTGGCTCCTCGGCAACATTGTATTGCAATTTGCAGTACAGTCAAGACGCAGTTCTCACCGCGGCATGCCACACCGCCAAGGCCACCTCTAACGATCGCATCAGATCGTCAACTGACGATCGCGCGCGGTGACTTCCCAGCGTTGCTGAACCGTCTCTCCCTCGGCCACATAGGCCCATTTGTGCAGGGCGCTCGTCGGACAGACGTGACGCGGAATGCCCCACAAAACATCTCCCGGACGATAGCGCGCCGCCTCGGGTGTCTCCAAGACCAGATGCTCTTCGTTGTGCAGCACCTGCACGGCGACCGGTAATTCGGGGAAGTAGATTCGCTGCCCTTTAGGCGGGTCCGACGCGACCGCCTTGTTGCCGACATCCAGCGTCAGCCGATCGCTGGTGGGCCGACTGATCACGCGGGTCAGGATCCACAAGGCCGGTTCAAAATCCATCTCAGGAAACGCGGTCCCATAACCGGTGTCGTGAAACACGCAGGTGCCCGGGCTCAGTTCGACCACCGGATCATGGATCTCAGCGAAGATCGGGAACGAACCAGTTCCGCCACACACGATGCGATCGACCGGCCACCCACGAGATGTCAATTCTTCCCGCAGACGGCGTGCCTGCTCCCAACCCGCCAGAACCGCGGCTTTGCGCTCTTCCCACGGCGTTTGATGATTGTGACCGTCGTACAGATGAAAACCACCCGGCATCAGGCCCGTCGCATCAACCAGGCACTGGTACAACTCGGCCGCGCGATGCGGATCGCTCACTCCCGTGCGATGCAACCCCGTATCCAGATCGAGCAGCACATTGATGGTCGCGCCTGGCAACGTTTGCACCGCGGAGGATAACGCCTGAATCATTGGCACGTCATCGGCGGTCACCGAGAACGCCACATCGGGATACCGCTCAAGAAACCGGATCGCCCTCGCGATGTTCGGGCCGACCAGATTATACGCCAGAAAAATATCTTGAACGCCGGCCTCGGCGAGCATTTCCGCCTCCGCGAAGGTGGCACATTTGTGCTTGGTGATGCCCGCTGCCCGTTCAATTCTGGTGACTTCGGCCATCTTGTGCGTCTTGCAATGGGGACGCAATCGGCACGTCTGCCCGGCGATCGCGATCATTTTCGCCAGGTTCCGTTCCAGCGCCTCGCGGACCACAACCAGCGAGGGAGACAGCAGTTCGTTACAGTTTGCAACGACGGGCACGGACATGCGCATCAGGAAATCATCCGGAGCAGTGTTGAGGGAAACTTCGAGCGGCGGGAACCATCGATCTCGTCGGCGAAACTTGAGCGCTACGAGAAGAAGACCCGTTCGGCCGTCTTTTGCAGCAGCCATTCGCGATCGCTTGCAGTCAGAAAATCGAGCCCGCTGCGGATCAACTCCACCGAGGCCTTGTAACTGTGAGGCGGTTGCATCTGGTAGGGTCCATCGGAAGCCCACATCAGGCGTTGTGGTCCATAGGCCTGCAGTAACTTCTGAATCATCGGACCCAGATCGGTATAGGGCGGGGCTTTCTTGCCCAGCGCGTAGAACGCGGAAATTTTCACCGTGACGTTGCGATGCCGGGCCATATCGCACAACGCCTGCAACTCCGCCTCCACAATTTCCCCCGTGACACCAATCCGGCACATATGGTCGATGACTACGGGAGTGTTGGGGTACATCCGGCACATCTGATCGAGTGCCGGCAAGCCGTTGGTGTCCATTAGGCAGCACATGTTGAGTTGCTGCTCGGCCCCGGTTTTCCACATGGCGTGCATGGTGTCTGATGCCAGCCAGGTGTCAAAATTGCGATCCTTGGGATAGATGCGGAAGCCGCTGCACCCCTGGCTTTTCAGGTGCTTCATCTGGTCCACGGGATCACCCTGGTCCTGTTCGATGACGGCCACACCCCGGAATTTTCCGGGATGGTCGGCGATGGCCTTCAGCATGTAGCTGTTGTCGTAACCGTAGAACGACATTTGAATCAGGACCACGCGACCCACATCAACACCCTGCATCTGCTGCAGCAGTTCCTCGACGGTGAAACTGGCGGGCTCCATGTTGGCCCGTCGATACCCTCCGGCAAGGGGAAACTTTGCGGTATCGGGTGTCCAGATATGAGAATGGGCGTCGATGGCTGGCATGAGTCAACTCTTGCAAAGTGCGGGATGGATGAACGCAGGTCGGCAGCTGACCGGCACATCGTATCAATGAATTCCTGCGCAGGGGAGTCGGTCGAGGTTCCAGGGCAGGCCCATCGCTGCGTCACGCCGAGACTCGGAGTGTCTGGCACGACTTGATAAGATACCCAGTGACGACAGCGACGACGGCAACGAGAGAAAGCCCTGGTGGATGCATGTCTCAGTTGGAATATGGTACGGCAGTCAGCCGGGCCCTGCGATTGAAATGCCCGCGTTGCGGAACTGGCCCCCTGTTCCGTGGGTTGTTCAGTATGCATCGCAGTTGCTCTGAGTGCGGCTTTGTTTACGAACGCGCACCCGGGTATTTTCTGGGATCGGCCTATCTGAATTATGGGTTCATGGCGCTGACGCTCACTCCGTTATATATGGGCCTGCACTTTGGACTGGGTTGGTCGAATCGCGCCTTGGCCATTCCGCTGGGCCTGTACTGCATGATTGTTCCGATCGTGCTCTTTCGCTATGCCCGTGCCTGGTGGCTGGCCATGGACTGCGTGCTCGATTCATCTCACTTCGCGGAGAGTGAACCAAGAGCACTCGCGGAACCGCATCCCGGATCTCAGCCCGTGACCACAGCGCCCAACACGGGCGAACATCGTGACCAGGCGACCTAACACCCGAACATCGAAAACCCAGTGGGCCCCGCACGCCTTACACATTTGTTAGCTTTCGTTCTGACGCGTTGAAGTTTGACTGCGGTCTCTCCCGGGGGTACTGTGGCGAATTCCAGTGGAAATCTGCGCGGAATCTGTGGGCCTGAACTGACTCGGTGATTGGGCAGCAACAGCGTTTTTCCGCAGATCTAACGAGCATTTCTGAAACGCGAGAAAGTTACCACGTATAATGTTCTTCCGGTTCGGCCAGCAGATCGCCCGCTTCTGGCCCGTGGTGCTGCTGCTGTGGCTCGGGGCGGTTGTTGTTGCCGGGTCTCTGGCACCAGCGCTGGAATCCGTCGCTCAGACGGGGGAATTTGCCTTTCTCCCTGTCGATAGCCCCAGCCGTATCGCTGAACAACGCTTTGCGGCGGCATTTCCCGATCAGGCACAGGCCAGCACGATTGCCGTCGTTGTCCGTCGCCACGCGCAGGCCCTCACCGCGGCGGATCTGGACTTTATTGACGATGGCGTTGATCCCACCGAAACCGAGCCCGGCACCGATCTGGTCGACCGCCTGCAGGCCCTGCTGAATCAGTCGATCGTCAAGCCTGAGCAGGGCGATCTCGCGACACCAACAGATGTCGAGATCATCACCTTTCGCGATCGCTCGGTCGGCAAACTTCTGCAATCGGCAGACGAGCAGGCCAGTTTGCTGATGATCAACCTTCCCACCGAATTTCTCGATTCCGCCAATGGCCCCGCGATTCATGCCATCGAAGCTCTCCTGTTTCATGACGAGCGCTTTCAACAGGAAATTCCCGCAGGGCTCGAAGTCTTTTTGAGCGGCACCGCGGTGGTGGGTCGGGATATGTTGCAAACGGCTCGCGACAGTGCCAAGGCGACTGAGCACTTGACGATTTTTCTGGTCATTGTCCTGCTCATCCTGATTTATCGCGCACCGCTGTTGGCATTGGTGCCCTTGATCACCGTTTTTGTCTCGGTCAAATTGGCGATGTCCTGCCTGTGCCTGATGGCCGAGCAAGGGTGGGTGGTTCTGTTCACGGGCATAGAGTCTTACGTCACGGTGCTGCTGTATGGTGCCGGGGTCGACTATTGCCTGTTTCTGATCGCCCGCTACAAAGAAGAAATCGATACGGGGATTTTACCCCGCACCGCTTTGGTTGATTCGCTGGGATATGTGGGCGCGGCAATCGCCGCCAGTGCCGGTACGGTCATCTGCGGCATCGGCATGATGATTTTCGCCGAGTTTGGAAAATTTCATGACGCCGGGATCGCCATCTCCTTCGGATTGGTGATTGTGCTGTGTGCCTCGCTGACGTTGACTCCTGCGCTGCTGTGTTCCACCGGCATCCATGTCTTCTGGCCGCAGCACAAGATCACGGGCCAGGCTTCCCCCGCGGAATCAGCCAACTGGCTGCAACAGATGTGGGAAGGGGTCTCTCATCTGCTGTTGAAACGCCCGGGCTGGTTATGGTTGGGGTGCCTGGCAGCCATGATTCCCTTCGGCCTCGTGGGAGCCTGGTTTTATACCGATTTGAGCTACGGACTACTGTCTGACCTGCCCAAGACCGCGCGCAGCGTGGTCGGCACCAATGTGGTACGGCACCATTTTCCAGACGGACTCACAGGGCCGATCACGGTTCTGATCGATGCTCCGGAACTCGATTTCACCGACGTCACCACGACAGAGGGCGGGATCGATGTGATCGAGCGTTTGAGCGAATCGCTGTCTTCACAGGGAGCGCGCTTTGGACTCGCCGATGTGCGCAGCGTGGCGTACCCGCTGGGCGGAGAAAACGGACTCCGCAGCATCCGCAACCCCGCGGTTTATCGGATCACGTTTGATCGGGCCCTGAAAAACTATGTCGCGGTCTCGCCGGAAACTGAACCTTCGCATTTAACACGGTTGGAATTAATCACCGATGCCGACCCGTTTGCACAGAACAGCATCCGCGAATTCACGCAGCTAGAGGCAGATTTGCAATCGGTCTGGCAACAAGTCTCCAAAACCCCGGCGAAGTTTTATCTTCTGGGCCCGACCGCCAGCATCCGCGATCTGAAAACCGTGACCGATCGCGATCAGGTCCGCATCGATCTGCTGGTCACCGGAGGAGTCTTTGTGATCTTGGTGGTGCTGCTGCGTCAACCAGCCGTCTGTGTCTACCTGATCCTCTCAGTCCTGCTGAGTTACCTGGTCACACTGGGGGTAACTTACCTCGCCTTCTGGTTTTGGGACGGGGCCGAGTTCGCGGGGCTCGATTGGAAAGTCCCCATGTTTTTGTTCACGATTCTGATCGCGGTCGGTGAAGACTACAACATTTTCCTGATGAGCCGGGTCGCAGAGGAACAGGCGAAACGCGGTCGGGTGGCGGGGATTCTGCACGCCTTGACCTGCACGGGTCGCATCATTTCCAGTTGTGGCATCATTATGGCGGGGACATTTGCCTCACTCGCCGCCGGTTCGCTGAAGGGCATGTCTCAGTTGGGGTTCGCCTTGGCCTTTGGTGTTCTACTGGACACATTTGTCGTCCGGACGATCCTCGTGCCGGCGTATCTTGTGCTGATTGAAAGTGGTCGCTGGGGTTCCATCTCCACGTGGCTCGGTGGTCATCCCGAGTTGGATGTGACCCCTGCACTAGAAGAGTCAACGGATAACGTCGCCAGGGAGTCTGTCGCGTGAGTGGTCATTTTCCGTATGCGGAACGCCGCACGAAACTGCGAGCCCTGCTGAAGAAGGCAAAACTACCGGCGATGCTGGTCTCGCATGAGCCCAATGTCCGTTATTTGACCGGGTTTACCGGCGAAGCAAGCCAGTTGCTGATCACTCCGCACAGCGAACTCATGATCAGCGACAGTCGCTTTGAAACACAGTTGCAGAACGAATGTCCAGAGATTGAAGCGGTGATTCGCACCGCTAAATCGACGATGGCCGATTTTCTCGCCCAGACCTTGACCGCGCGGAAAGTCTCGCGGACGGCCATTGAAGGCGACGTTCTGAGCGTGGCTGAATACGAGAAATACCAAGAGAAAGCGCCTGCCACGGAACTGGTCATCACGAGTGGCATCGTCGATCAACTCCGCATGATCAAGGACAAAACCGAGATCGTGGCATTGCGCCGGGCGATCGACATTGCGCAGCGTGGCTTTCAGGCCGTACAGGGCTTGTTCACCCCTGAAATGACCGAACTGGAAATCGCACACGAACTCGAACATCTGATGCGCCGTCACGGGGCCTTGAAAGCGGCATTCGAGCCCATTGTGGGAGTCGGCCCGCAAGCGGCGTTACCGCACTATCGCGCCGGTTCGGCCCGGTTGGCAGACGCCCCTTTCGTCTTGATTGACTGGGGTGCGGTGGAGCCCAGCGGTTATCACAGTGACTTGACTCGGGTCTTAGCCACCAGTAAGATCCCGCCGAAACTTGAGAAGCTGTATAGAGTTGTGTTCGAGGCGCAGGCAGCGGCCATCGCGCTCATGCGGCCAGGAGCTCTGGCCAAAGACGTCGATGCTGCTGCTCGTAAAGTGATTTCCGACAACGGTTTCGAGCGCTATTTCGGTCATGGACTGGGTCACGGCGTGGGTTTGGAGATCCACGAGCAACCGCGTCTCAGCCCTTTGTCAGATGACGTGCTCCAGGCCGGCATGGTGATCACTGTCGAACCGGGGATTTACCTGCCCGGTTTCGGTGGTGTGCGCCTTGAAGATGATGTGCTGATCACGCGAGAAGGTCATGAGGTGCTGACTTCCACGCCCCTGGAAATGGGACCAGCTCGACTGGCCTGACAGTGTGTTTTGCTTAAGATTCGTGATATTTTGTGTTCCACGACGGACTCACCGTCGACCATCCTCTTAATTGTGAGTTGTTGATCCAATGCCCAAATCGGCCGGTTCGACCCCGCCACGGGGACTTCGCCGTTCGCCAAAGGAACCAGAGATGGCTGAATCGTCGGCAGCGTCCGGAGCGCCGTTCGACCTCGAAAAACTGCAACAGTTGATCGAGCTGATGGAAAAACACGGACTCAGCGAAGTCAGCTTGTGCCGGGGTGAGGAAAAGTGGCGACTCCGCCGGGGTTCGGTGGTTCCGACGCTGGTTTCGGCACCTGCCATGATGGCTCCCGCACCGGTGGCGCCTCCAGTCAGCCCTCCGGTTGCCACGCCGGCTGCGCCCGCGGACGATGGCCTGCTGCTGATCCGTTCGCCCACCGTGGGCACGTTTTATTCGGCACAAGCCCCGGAAGACCCCCCGTTCGTCTCGGTCGGCAGCAAGATTTCCGCACAGACCACGGTCTGTCTGATTGAAGCCATGAAAGTCTTCAACCCGATTGCGGCCGAGTTGTCGGGGACCGTTGAAGCCATCCTCGTGAAAAATGGTGATCCCGTCGAATTCGGACAACCCCTGTTCAAAGTTCGACCCTGATTTTCCCGCGGCAAGAATTGAACCTCTGCGAGATCCAGCGGTCAGGCACGGTCCTGGCTGGGCTGGTCGACTTGTAGACAGGCGGGTGCGTCACAGCCGCCTGATGTCCGATAGGGGATTTTTCTCCCAGTCTCTCGGAAAGCAGTTTCGCGATGTTTCAACGGATTTTGATTGCGAACCGTGGTGAAATTGCACTGCGGATTATCCGTGCCTGTCGCGAGCTCGGCATCGAAACGGTCGCCGTGTTCAGCGAGGCCGACCGGGCTGCCGACTATGTACGGCTGGCAAACGAGGCTTACTGTATCGGGCCGGCCCAGGGGTCGCAGAGTTACCTGCTCATCAAAAACATCATCAGTGCCGCGGAAATCGGCAACGTGCAGGCGATTCATCCGGGCTACGGTTTCCTCTCGGAGAACGAACACTTCGCCGAGGTCTGCCGCAGTTGCAACATCACCTTTATTGGCCCTTCGCCGGAAGCGATGGCCGCGCTGGGAGATAAAGTCACCGCGAAGGAAATCGCCAAAAAAGCCCAGGTCAACCTCGTCCCTGGCAGCGATGGACTGGTCAAGAACGAAGACGATGCCCTGGCGATTGCCCAGAAAATTGGGTACCCGGTGCTCATCAAGGCCACCGCGGGGGGGGGCGGCAAGGGAATGCGTGTCGCCCGCAACGATATCTCGCTGAAGGCTGGCCTGAAGCAAGCGGCGGTGGAAGCGGAAAAAGCCTTCAACAACGCGGGAGTTTATCTCGAAAAGTACGTCGAAAACCCGCGCCATGTTGAAGTGCAGATTATCGCCGATCAGCACGGCAATGTCCGCCATCTGTGGGAGCGCGATTGCAGTACCCAGCGTCGTCATCAAAAACTGATTGAAGAATCGCCAGCACCACATTTGCCCAAGCAGGTCCGCGAGGAGATTTGCGCGGCGGCCGTGCGATTGATCAAAACCGCGAATTACCACAACGCAGGAACGGTCGAGTTCATCGTCGATCAGGACAACAACTTCTACTTCATCGAAGTGAATGCCCGGATTCAGGTGGAACATCCGGTGACCGAATCCGTGACGGGTATCGACCTGATTCAACAGCAGATTCGTGTCGCCGCGGGAGAAGTCTTGCCGTGGGCACAGGCGGATATCGATTGCCGTGGTTCAGCGATCGAACTGCGGATTAACGCGGAAGATCCTGACAATGATTTTCGGGGCAGTCCCGGCAAGATCACCAAGCTGCGGTTACCCGGCGGCCCTGGCGTGCGTTTCGATTCGCATGTCCACGAAGGCTATGTGATTCCGCCTTACTACGATTCGATGATCGGAAAATTGATCGTCCATAAGCCCACCCGCGCCGAATCGATTGCGTGCCTGCGTCGGTGTCTGGATGAGTTTGTGCTGGAAGGCGTGAAGACCACGATTCCCCTGCTGAAGAAGATCTTGAACAACTCGGCATTCGTCGAAGGACGCATGCACACCACCTTTGTTGAACAGCACCTGGTGAGCAAGGAACGGTCATGAAAGTCGGCATTCTGACGGGCGGCGGAGATTGCCCCGGACTCAATGCAGTGATCCGCGGCGTCGTGCGTGTGGTTTCCAATGCCGGCGGGCAGGTGCTCGGTCTGCAACGCGGCTGGAAGGGTGCGATTGAAGGCCAGCACACCCTTCTGACGCCCGCCAACACGGACGACATTGTCAGCAAGGGGGGGACCATTCTGGGTTCCTCGCGAACCAACCCATACAAACGCCCGGAAGACGTTGCCAAACTGCTGGATACGTTTACCAAGCTGGGCCTGGATGCGTTGGTGGCGATTGGAGGCGACGATACCCTGGGGGTCGCCAACCGACTGTATAACGATCACCGCCTGCCCACCATTGGTTGCCCAAAAACCATCGATAATGACCTGAACTGCACCGATGTGACGTTCGGGTTCGACACGGCGATCAACATCTGTGTCGATTCCATTGAACGCTTGCGCACGACCACCGAATCGCATCATCGCATCATGGTCGTGGAAACCATGGGCCGACACGCCGGCTGGATCGCCTGCGAAGCCGCGATGGCAGTGGGTGCCGATTACCTGCTGGTGCCCGAGCAACCCACCAACATCGACCAGATGTGCGACGTGCTGATGAAGCGGCGCGCGGCGGGGAAGAACTACGGCATCGTGGTCGCCAGTGAAGGGGCCGTGCTCTCACAAACCGAAGGCCTGGTGACGCAAAACGCCAAAATCGACGATTTTGGTCACGTCAGCCTCGGGGGCGTGGCACAACTGCTGGCGGAAATTATTGAGAAGAAGACCGGCATCGAAACCCGTTATGTCGTGCTGGGGCATGTGCAGCGTGGGGGTGCCCCCAGTGCTTATGATCGCGTGCTGGGAACGCGGTTGGGGGTCGCCGCCGGGCGGCTCATTCTACAAAAGAAATTCGGCCGCATGGTCGCCCTCGCGGGGACCAACGTGGTCGATGTCGCGCTCGCGGATGCCGTGGGCCAGTTGAAAACCCTGACCCCCGAGTTCTATCGCGACGCGATGGAATTCTGTCAGTAAGGGCGACCGGAAATGCGGAGCTGTCGTCGCTCGGCGTGAAGCTGCAACGACTCTTCCGCAGGGGCCACTTGGTTCGGAATCTCAGCCACATCGACGGTGGTTGTCATGGGCTTGATCCATTGTGCCAGCCGAAGCATCTGGGCTTTCGGCCGATACGCGCTGAAATACGTATAGCGGTGTGTCAGATGCGGCTGTGCCCCCCAGCGAACGGCCTGAGAGACAAACTGCGGACCACAGGTGAATTCCGGCGTCCCTGAGCAGAAGTCGTCGTAGAGCAGTTTGCCAAACAACACGTCCGCAGCACCAGAATGCCCTGGCTGACACAGCATCTCCAATGGTTGCAGCGACTCGCCAATTAACGTTGCCAGCAGGTAGGCCACAACGCGGCCTTGGATACGCATGATCTGGCAGGAGAGCTGACCTGATTGAGCGGCGATCCAGGCCATGTCCCGCAGTGAAGTCCGTTCCGTCTCAGCGACGACTGGCTCGATGGACCGCCAGCAGTTGTCAAAGTCGGCCGACAGCGTCAGTTCTTCACCTGCCAGATGCTGGTAGACCCAGGAGCCTGACTTCCAGAGTTGGCGTTCGGCCTCACGAAGCTGGGTACGCCGTTGGTATTGCTCACTGACTCCCAGTTCTGACCGGCGCAGCACGGCGTGCGTCGACCAATTCCGCACGATGGCCGCCATGCCTGCGATTTGGAAGGCATTTCGGGTTCGCCCATGATCGCGCAGAGCGTCGATACCACGCAGGTCGATCACATCCCAGTCGCGCGGTGTCGCCGCGAGATGCTGGAACGCTCCCACGAGTGTCGCGGTTGAGTTCGGGCCGATGGGTCCAGCACAACGGAATGCCCCAAACGTGGGATAAGTGAGTGCCCGCAGAGTTCCCAGACGCGTCGGGAGTTGACGACAGACCAGTGGTAGAATTCCGATGGGTTGCATCCCGACATGCACGACCAGCATCCGCAGAGAAACCTCCTCGGTATGCGTTCGCGCGTAATATTCCAGTGCCTCGCGCGATTGCAGCAGCGCGGCCCCTGGTGTTCGCTGGTGCAGTGACCTCCACAATGTGCGGTATTCTTCAAGCTGTTCCGGCTGGGTGACTTCAGCGACGGTGATCATCGGGAGAGTCCGCTGTCAAAGAGATTGTTCCGTTCAGGAACCCTCTCCGCATCCGGTGTGCCAAACGCACCAACGGCCGATAAATCGCTGAAACCATCGGTGGGCACAGTTGTTTCATCGCGGAAACAGTTTGTGCAGGCTGGTGAACATCCTGAGTCAACGTATTCCAATCTCACCCGCGGTGTTGCCAAAACACATCATGTCCGAGCCACCAAGTCTGGTCAGCGGTCAGTAATGGGTGAGCGGTCGATTATTCTCCTCGATTCAATCCCGCAGCGGCAGCGGCGCGCAGTGCCGGGTCGTCGGAATCCAAGAGTTCGGTCAGCACTTTGCGGACATCCGGGCGACGGTTGCCCACGCGGCTGGCCAGGCGAATGAGTTGCACCACAGCTTCGGGGCTTTCTGCGGCCATGCCTTCCAGCACCAATGGCAAAGCCATCTCTGCGGTTGCCGAATCTTGCTGAATCTGCAGAATCGACCACGCCGCTACGGTGCGTTCTCCGGGCAAGCCCGTTGTCATAATCGATTTCAAAGTGGGCACGGCAGCGTTCGCGACAGGGCCCAGGCTTCCCAAGGCATAGATGGCAACGCGACGACCTTCCACATCGGGACTTTCCGCAAGTGACAACAACCCAGGAATCGCCGGTGTTGCCGCTGAACCCAAGCGTGAGATGGCCACGGCGGCGGCAATTCGCACCATCGGAACATCATCATGTCCCAGAGTCTTCACCAGGGCTGGCACTGCGGAACTGGCATGTGTCCCCAACTCTCCCAAGGCCCGTGCCGCTTGCAATCGCACGCTGGGTTCCGGCCGATCCAAGGCTTCAATGAGTCTCGGCACGGCGATTTTGATGTACTCGGGATTCCGCGGATCGAGATGCAGTAACGACCAGGCCGTTGCCAATCGCAGCAGCGGATCTTCTGCTTCAATGGCGTTCGTCAAATCCTTGATGGCCGTGTGATCTCCGATACGGCCTAACGCATAAGCCGCGGCGGGACGTGCCGTACTCTTTTCATCGGCCAGCACCCGTTTTAATGCCGGTCCTGCGACTTTGGGATCGGCTCCGACCGCGGCGATCGCCAGGCAGAGGCTGCGTTTGGGAGCATCGTCGGCCGCAAGCAGGAGTTCTGCCAATTTGGACGATGCAGGCCGGGCCGATGGGCCCATCGACTCCAACGTCTGCAATGCGAGAATGGAATAATCCCGCTGATCGAGCAGCTTCACCAAAGCAGGAATCGCCGCCGGGCCCATGCGTCCCAGAGCTTCCGCGGCGCGGATGGTCACAACGCCTTCGGAATCTTTAAGGGCCTCGGATAAACTCTCCAGAGCACTGCGTGATGCGGGACCAATCGACGCCAGGGCATCGCACGCCGCGAGTCGCACCGAGACATCCTGATCTTTCAAGGCCGTGGCCAGAGTCGCAGATTGTGATGCGGCCCGAGCTCCGAAGCGTCCCAGGGCTTCAATCGCCGCGACTCGCACTTGTGCCGTCTCACACGCACATTGCACATTCAATTTGGGGAGCACCAGGTCGGGTTGAGCACCAATTTCGCCCAGAGCGCGAACCGCCACGGCTCGCAGCACCGGAGACTCCATCTCCAGCGTGGCCAACAATTCGGGAATCGCCGGCGCGGCCACAGATCCCAAATCTCCCAAGGCATCGGCAGCCGCGGTTTTGGTCGCGGCCGACCCGAATTTCAAGGCCTCTTTTAAGGCAGGCACCGCATCGGCCCCGGCCAGCCGCAACCCCTGAGCCGCTGCTGTTCGCACACTGGCCCGCTCATCATCCAAAGCCGACTTCAAAGTCTCGATGGCTGCGGCCCGTGCCTGCAGGTTCCAAGCCAACACACTCGTCGCCGCATCGACGCGAATGACCGATTCGGAATCTTTCAACAAGGCGGTGACCCGGGGGCCTGCGACAGCGGGGTCTGGTCCAATCGCCTGCAATGTCGTCAATGCCGCATGTTTCACGATCAAACTGGGATCATCGAGCAGGGCCACCAACTGGGTTACTGCCGGTTCAGCCGCGGGCCCCCACTGCTCTAACAGCTCCAGGGCCGACAGTCGGATGATCAGGTCGTCAGACTTCAACAGGCGTTGAATCTCGGGCAACAGTGAACTGCCATCCGGTCCCAACGCGCTGACTTCCGCGAGCGCGTCGACGACTTCCGCAGCCTCGGAATTGGCCAGCCGCTGGCGAAGTTGCGAGAGAGTTGCATCCTCGGCAGCCGCCAGAGAGAACGAACCACACAGGGCCACTGCAAGTCCCAACCACCAGCGCCGCGCCATGATTTCACCTTAGTTCAATCCGACAAAACTTCAGCAGGATCGACCCGTTCACTGCAACCACAGCGATCTCCCAGTACCACAACCGGTTTTGTCGGGTGTCTCTCACTGAGGCAACAGAAAGATCTTACGCAGAGATGTCGATGCTTGTTCTTGATTTGCTGTCGATGTACAACAACTATAGGTAACGAGTTCGCCATGCCGTCGCAACGCTGTCGCCTGCTGATCCCGCAGAGATCGACAGGAATTGCGCAGGAGCTTGACCGATGACACGCTTAGCCGCTCTGAGTTTGATGATGACATTGGCAGCCGCTGTCGCTGCCGACGCACAGTTCGTCAATCGTAACTACGGGAACCACAACTATGGTTACGGAGGCTGGTGGGGCGGGGTGGGCGTCAATGTGGGCAGCATCGGCGTCACTCCGGCGGAAAGCTACGCGCGCGGTCAGGCCGATGTCTTGAGAGCCCAGGGGGAAGCCTATGAGGCGGCCGCCCGGGGTGCCATCGACTATGAACAGGCCCGGACGACCTACATGGAGAACCAGCAGCGCTGGCATGAAATCCAACTGGAACGCCAGCGCATGGGTGAACAACAACGCGCCGAGAAGCAGGCGGCAGATCGAGCGCAGCGTGAGCGTCGCAAATACAACCAGCCGCCCAAGCCTGCTGCTGAATTGACAGATTCTCAGTACGACCGGGCCACCGGCACCGTGCATTGGCCTGTGTTGCTGAGTGATTCGCAGTTTGCAATGCATCGCGAGCAACTCGAACAGGATTTGCTGATGCGCGCGCATGTCGGCCCAACCAGTGCCAATGATGCGAATATCCTCGTAGAGACCGACGCGCTGATCGCTCAACTCAAGTCGAACATCAAAAATCTTCCGCCTACGGACTACATCGAAGCCCGCAAGTTTTTGAACCTGCTCAAGAATGAAGTTCAACAACCCGCCGGCTGAGTTCTTTCATGCGGTTGGCTTCCTCGAGCGGAATTGTTCCCAGGGTTTCCCGGCGATGCCGTTGACACTGACGCTCCGCACAACGACATCGTTTCCGCTGGAGGTCTGCGGAATCCGAACCGACATTGTCTCTAGCATGTCGCTGTCCGAAATTGAGCGGTTGCCCATTCTGGCAGGTCGCCATACGGTCTCGCTCGCCGAACATTTTTCGGTAGCGGGAACCGCAGCAGATGACCAGTGCATCGTCTGGCAGGGGTCGCTGACCACCGTTAAAGGTATCGCCGCCGAACAGCGGTCGGGCAGTGTGCGCGTTATCGGGTCCGCGGGAATGCATGTTGCGGCGGAAATGTCTGGCGGTTCCGTCATGGTTGAAGGAGATGTCGGCGATTGGGCCGGAGCCGAGATGACGGGCGGAACTTTGACCATCGCAGGGCATGCGGGGCGCTGCCTGGGGGGGGCGTACCGAGGTTCGCAAAAAGGGATGCGCGGCGGTGAGATTATCGTGCGAGGCAATGCCGGCGACGAAGCCGGCGCACTGATGCGGCGCGGAACAATCACGATCGCGGGCCAGGCCGGGCAGGGGACCGGCTTTGGCATGCTGGCCGGAACGATCGCCATTGCGGGGGCAGCCGGACGAATGCTCGGCGCTGGGATGAAACGCGGCACGTTGCTGCTACTTCAGCCGCACACGACTCTGCTGCCGTCGTTTCGCTTCTCGGGGGTGAGTGAGCCGGTCTTTGTCCGCCTGCTCGTGAAACACTGGCGAGACCGGGGCTGCACGGCGTTTGACCGCTTACTGGACCTGCCGCTGGCTCGATACTGCGGCGATTTTACGGAATCGGGTCGCGGGGAAATCTGGATCCCAGCGGTCTGAACGGCCGAACTCTGCTCGATCTGGTATCGCGGGCAAACCCGTATGTCCCTGCGACTCGCCGTTCGTATAGAATAAGAGTCATCCGGCAAAACCGGTTGCGGTACGTGAAAACCGCTGTGGTTGCAGCGTCAGGGTTTATCCCGCAGAGGTTTTGCGGAATGCACTCAATGTCACCCCATGCATCACAGGTTCTGGAAGGCAGGTCGATGATGGAGCGACTCGCGGCGTTTCTGGGCATCTTGGGATTAGCCAGCGGCATCGGTTGGGCACAGCCCCGCGACATGTTTCGTGAAGCGCGGGAACGACTGGTCTCGCAAGACATCGAACGCGAAGGCATCCGCAATCCCCGCGTGCTCGACGCTATGCGCACGGTCCCCCGGCACGAATTTGTCCCCCTTTCGCAGAAGTCCTTTGCCTATTTCGATGCCGCCCTTGCCATCGGCTATAAGCAGACCATATCGCCCCCGTTTATTGTGGCCTACATGACGCAGGCGATCGATCCGCAACCGGAAGACGTGGTGCTCGAAATTGGCACCGGCAGCGGGTATCAGGCCGCGATTCTCTCAGGACTGGTCAAAGACGTTTACACCATCGAAATCGTCGAACAGCTCGGCAAGACCGCCGAGGAACGTCTGGCGCGGCTGGGCTACGACAATGTGCATGTCAAAACAGGAGACGGCTATCTCGGTTGGCCCGAGCACGCACCGTTCGACAAAATCATTGTCACCTGCTCGCCGGAAGACGTTCCGAAACCGCTGGTGGCGCAACTCAAAGAGGGAGGCAAAATGATCATTCCCCTTGGCGAGCGCTACAACCAGGTCTTTCATCTTTACGAGAAAAAAGAGGGAAAACTGCAAGCCACACGATTGATCAACACGCTGTTTGTTCCCATGACCGGGGCCTCGGAAGATCAGCGTCAGGTCAAACCCGATCCGCTGCATCCCCACATCAAGAACGGCGGCTTCGAGATCGATCTGAACCAGGACGGCTACCCAGACGACTGGCACTATCAACGCTTGATCCGCATCGATCCTGATCAGGGTATCAACAATACTCCCTGCGCCGTGTTTGAAAACGAGGAAGCCGGGCGACCAGCTCAGGCCCTGCAAGGCATGGCGATCGATCCCAACAAAATCTCCGGCGTGCAGGTGAGTCTGAAATACAAACTTGTCGATTCGCGCTTTGGCAGCCAGCCCCATGAAAAGCCGGGCATGGTGCTGCATTTTTATGATGATCAACGGCGAGTGATTGCGGAACCGAGTGTCGGCCCGTGGTTCGATACCGACGATTGGATCACGGTCTCGAAGACGTTCCCGGTCCCCGCCAAAGCGCGTGAGATGATTTTTCGCATGGGGTTGAACGGTGCCACCGGCGTACTAACCGTGGATGACGTCACCTTAACCCCCGTGCCACGTTAACTACCAGCCCTGTGATACCCACCGCTCATGCTTTCCGCCCCTCTGCTGCATGCGTACCGCGAATCGGCCGCTTGGTTTCCACTTCCCGGGCGCACGGCGATTGAAGTCACCGGGCGCGATCGGGCGACATTCCTGCATAACTTCTGCACGAATGACATCAAGAAACTTCAGCCGGGACAGGGCTGCGAAGCCTGTTTCTGCAATGCCAAAGGCCGGGTGATTGGTCACGGCACGATCTTCGCCGAGGCCGCAGCCTTGTGGATCGATACCGTGCCAGGTGCCGCTGAAAAACTGCTGGCGCACCTCGATCGCTATCTCATTCGTGAGGATGTTGTCCTGCGTGATGCGACCGCGGATGTGGCGACCACTTATCTGGCGGGTCCACAGGCGCTGGAACCGTTGCTCGCGTATATTTCGCCGCTGGGCATCCATGAAGAGGTCGCACAACGCCTTCGCCAGACAGCGAGTTCGCTGCCGATCAATGGTCACGCCCGGATATGGCCCCTTCCAGATGCCACCGACGTTGAGTTGACGGTTCACCTGCGGTGTGTGGACTGGCTGGGCGAGCGTGGATACCTGATGACCAGCCCGCCGAGCGACACTCAACTTGGACTCGGCGGCGAGTTGATCGAGTTGCAGGGCGTGCCCAGCGGTCGTCCCACAGATTGGGAAGCGCTGCGAATTGCAGCGGGTTGGCCGATGTATGGTGTTGACCTCACCGAGGAGCATCTGCCCCAGGAAGTGGCCCGCAACGAGCGCTGTATCAGCTTCACCAAAGGCTGTTACCTCGGTCAGGAACCGATTGCCCGGCTCGATGCGCTGGGCCACACCAACCGCGAACTCCGGCGTCTCAAACTCGACGGGGATCAGATTCCGCTGCCGGGGACTACGCTGCACGATGTCACCACGGGAGACCTGGTGGGAAACGTCACATCTGCGTCTGCGGCGCCGTTCGATACGGGTGGGGTGGCTCTCGGGTATCTCAAAACCAAATGGACTAAGCCTGGGACTGTGATTGGTGTCGGCCAGGCGACGCCTTTACAAACAGCGATCGTTGCGGAAATGTGACCGGTTTGACGCTTTCCACACCACGAGTTAGCATCAGGGTCACGTGTCGCAAGGCACGTGGCAGAGAATGGCCTTACGCTCACCATTTGATCAACACGGAACAGCATGACCGCAGATCGATCACGACGCGCCCTCGTCAGTTGCAGCGATAAACACGGACTGACCGAATTCGCCCGGGAACTGGTGCAGCTCGGTTTTGAGCTGGTTTCCACCGGCGGCACTCGTACCGCCCTGGAAGCCTCCGGGCTCTCTGTCACCGATATCTCCACCTACACCGGCTTCCCGGAAATGATGGATGGCCGGTTGAAAACGTTGCATCCCAAAGTGCATGGAGGACTGCTCGGTCGACCCAACCTGCCTGCCGATGCCCAGGCTATGCAGCAACATGGCATTCTCCCGTTTGAACTGGTGGTGGTGAATCTCTACCCCTTCGCCGAAACCATCGCCAAACCGGGTGTGACGGCAGAGCAGGCGATTGAACAGATTGATATCGGTGGGCCCAGCATGGTCCGCTCCGCTGCCAAAAATCATGCGTTTGTCGGCGTGGTCACGTCTTCCAGCCAGTATCAGCCCGTGCTGGAAGAACTCGCGAAAGGCGAACTGTCCGCGAGTTTCAAACGGCAACTCGCCGCCGCGGCGTTTGAACTCACCGCGAGCTATGACCGCATGATTGCCAATTATTTTGCCGACCTGACTGCCCCGGCAGAGGAGCGCGAGTTTCCCGCGGCACTGTCGCTCGCGTTCGACCGCCGTTCAACCCTGCGTTACGGCGAAAACCCGCATCAGAAGGCCGCGTTTTATGTGGAGCGGCATCCGCACCCCTCCTCCCTGGCTGCCGCCGAAATTCTGCATGGCAAGGAACTGTCGTACAACAATCTGCTCGATCTCGATGCCGCCATGCAGATTGCCCGCGAGTTCCGACAACCGGCAGCGGTGGTGATCAAGCACAACAACCCTTGTGGCTGTGCCGTTGCCGAGCACTTGGTTGATGCCTATACCAAGGCCGACGCGGGCGACCCGGTGAGCGCCTTCGGTTCCATCCTGGGCTTCAACCGCCCGGTCGATCGGCAGACGGCGGAACAACTCAGCGTGCCCGGCCGGTTTATCGAAGCGATCATCGCCCCCGATTATCTGCCAGACGCGTATGAAGTTTTGACGACGCAGCCGAAATGGAAGTCCAATGTCCGCTTGCTGAAATGCCCGGCCTTTCTGGACCCGCGCCCGGTCGGATTGGAATACCGCCGCATTTCGGGCGGGTTATTGATGCAGGAACGTGACGAAGATGAAGACCCCCGTGCGAATTGGACCGTGGTGACCAATCGCCACCCGACCCCGCAAGAGTATGCCGACCTCGAGTTTGGCTGGCTGGTCTGCAAGCATGTCAAATCGAATGCCGTTCTGTTCGCCAAGGGGGGGATGGTGGTCGGCGTGGGAGCCGGGCAGATGAGCCGGCTCGATTCCGCCTACATTGCCTGTCATAAAGCGGGCGAACAGAGTCGGGGTGCGGTGTGTGCCTCGGACGCGTTCTTCCCGTTCCGCGATGGCATCGACCAGATTCAGCAGGCTGGTGTGACGGCCATCATCCAACCGGGCGGCTCGAAGCGCGATGACGAAGTGATTGCCGCCTGCAATGAATTCGGGATCGCCATGCTGTTTACAGGGCGTCGGCATTTCCGGCACTAAAGCCGCAAACCGAATGAAAATGGTCCGCCCCAAAGCTCAAGTCAGGATGCGTATAGCCGTGGGACATGGATGCAGGATGCAAACAGCGGTGCTGGGAATCTGTCTGGCGCTGGTGGGGTTCGCAAGACCCCTGCTGGCAGCCGAAACAGTGACTCCCGCCAGCGAGATGGTGCAGGTTCCCAAGGGCTTTGATGTCGTGGAGTTTGCCGGAGATGATCTGGCGCACGACATCTACTGCCTGACCCTCGACACGCAGGGCAGGGTGGTTGTCGCCGGTGCCGGCTATATCAAGATTTTGATCGATACAAATGGCGATGGCCGGGCGGATGAGGCCAAGCTCTTCGCGGAGACGCCCAAATCGGGAGCGATGGGCCTCTACTTTCATGGTCGCACGCTGCTGGCGGTGGGAGATGCCGGCCTGCTGCGCTATCGTGATCAGAATGGCGATGATGTCGCCGATGGGCCACCCGACGTGCTCATCAAGATCAAGACCGGTGGAGAACACGACGCCCACTCGATTCAACTCGGCCCCGATGGCTGGTGGTACCTTATCGCTGGTAACACGGCGGAAGTGACCGCGGCGTATGCCACGCTTCCCACCTCGCCCGTCAAGTTTCCCCGCGCGGGAACCATCATGCGGTTCAAACCCGATCTGTCGGGTGGCGAGATTTTCGCTGACGGACTGCGGAATGCCTACGACTTCACCTTCAATGAACTGGGCGACCTGTTTACCTACGACAGCGACGATGAACGCGACATTTCCTTACCGTGGTACCGACCGACTCGCGTTTTTCAGGTGCTGCCGGGTGCCGATCATGGCTGGGTCAGCCGGAGTTGGAAGCGACCCAACTACTTTTTTGACATGCCACCGGTGGTAGGTTCCTTCGGTCGCGGATCGCCCACCGGGCTGGTCTGCTATCGACATACGCAGTTCCCGCCAGAGTATCAGGGAGCGATCTTCGCGGAGGACTGGACTTATGGGCGTGTGATGTGCCTGAAGCCGCGACCCTCGGGGGCCACATGGTCTGCCACATCCGATGTCTTCATGTCGGGTGTGGGTGGTTACGGATTTGCTCCGACCGATCTGGAAGTGGGTCCGGATGGTTCGCTGTATGTAAGTGTCGGCGGACGGGGCACCCGTGGCGCGGTCTATCGCGTCCGCGCCCAGGATCGCCAGCCGACATCTCTCGACGGCGCTGCTCCGCTCGACATGGTGCTGCGCGCGCCGCAACCCCTCGCCAGCTGGTCGCGGGCCAAGTGGTGGCCCATCGCGAAAATGCTGACAAAACAGCCTTTTGTTGCCGCAGCCATTGATATTCAACGCCCCCCCGCCGAACGTGTCCGTGCGATTGAAGTGGTGACCGATGTGTTTGGCGGGTTTGATGCGGCCACCATTCATCTGCTCTCCGTCGTGGAACCCTCTGTGGTGCGTGCCCGGGCCGTCTGGTCTTATGGACGCACGGCCACCGATGCGGTTGATCCGGCGGTGCTGCTGCGCTATCTGCAAGATTCCGACCCGTTTGTCGCCCGTGCCGCGCTGGAAGCCACGCTGAACCTGAAGCCCGATGCCAACTGGGTGGGATTAATCCCCGCCGTTGCACAGCAGTTGGGATCGAACGACAAATATAATCGGGCGCTCGCGGCGGCTGTTGTCGCGCGGATGCCCGATGCGCAACTCCCTGCGGTTTCTCAAGCGGCGACCGACCACAGTGCCCGCGCCGTGGTTTCGTATGCGGCCGGCTGGCTGGCTCAGGTCGGTACCGACCTGGGACGCGTCCGCCGCGCGATGTCACCCGTGACGGTCTCGCTGCTGGCGGGAGATTACCCACCCGATCTCAAGCTCGATGCCTTGCGCCTGATTGAATGGATGCTGGGCGATCTGGGGCCCTCTGCGCGGCATCGGGCCGCTTTCGATGGCTATGCTCCGGGCATTGACCCTGCGGAACTGGAACGCGATTGGGACCAGCTCCGCATCCAACTGGCAGAACTCTATCCCACGGGTGTCCCACTGGTTGATACCGAGCTATCGCGAGTGTTGGCGATGCTGGCCCCGATCAATCAGAAGCTGGTGGATCGGCTGCTGGCCCCCATCACTTCCGCGTCCGATCCCATTGACGACATTCATCAGTTGCTGGTAGTAGCCCGCTTACCTGTCCCGCGATCCACCGATCAGCGGCAACAGATTGCGACCGCGTTGGTTCAAATCGATACAAAGTTCACCACGCGAAAACTCCCACAGGACAACGCCTGGAACGATCGGTTCAAAGACCTCTACCAGGAACTGGCTCAACTGGATGAATTTCTCGCTCCGGTCCTTGTGGATGTTCCCGAATTTGGTCGCCCGGGGCATGTCCTCTTCATGAGTGAGATGCCCGAACGGCGTTTGACCGATGCGATTGCGGCCTTTGTCAAACAAATCGAATCCGACGCCGAGTATCCCTGGTCGAATGATGTGGTGTTTCTGCTCGGGGCTTCTCCCGATCCCGCACATCGGAAATTGATCCGACAGCAAGCCCAGCAGTTCGCCATCCGCGGCGCGGTACTGATGACGCTCGCCGAACAACCAGAAGCCATCGATCGGCCCTTGTTCCTGAATGGACTCGATTCGTCACAATATGAAGTCCTCTCGGCCAGCCTGTCGGCACTAGAGCAACTCCCTGCGAGCGAGGCCCCTGACGAACAGATGTCGCTATTGAAAGCCCTGCGACGTCTTAACCAGGATGCCCGCGAATACACGGCTCGCGAGCGCGTGGTGCAGCTACTGGAACGGAATACAGGACACCAGGTGGCCTTCATCACCGGAACAGAGGGCCATCGTCCTCAACCGGAAACCATTGGCGGATGGACCGACTGGCTGAAACAGAAATGGCCCGATGCCGTGCAGCAGGCCATGGGCTCTGACGCCGCGGATCTCGCCCAGTTGCAACTCTTGCTTCAGTCTGCTGACTGGTCGACGGGAGACGTTGGCCGCGGTGCTCTGTTATTCGAGAAACGGGCCTGTGCGCAGTGCCACGGCGGCCGTTCGGCATTGGGCCCCGACCTCGCGGGTGTCGCCGGGCGCTTCTCGCGCGAGGATCTGTTCACGGCGATTGTCCTCCCCAGCCGAGATGTGTCGGCCCGCTATCAGACGACCATCATCGAAACACAATCCGGGAAGTCACATGCCGGGCTGATTGTCTACGAATCGATCGATGGCCTGCTGTTACGAAACGCCACACATCAGACATTTCGCGTGGAAACCGCCGACATTGAAGAACGTCGCCAATCGCCGGTCTCCTTGATGCCGGCCGGCCTGTTGAAAGATCTCACCGCGCGCGACTATGCCGATCTATATGCCTACTTACAGTCACTGGGGCAATCACGGTCGACGGCTGCGACGGCCCCCAGCCAGGTGGGAGACTGATCAGCATGCCGCGCAAAGCCGCCGCGGACTCCGAGCCCCGGACCAAGGCGTCACGGTCGAGCCCCGCGAAATGCAATGCGCTGGACGGCAAGCGCTGGTTGCAGAACTCCATCAGCGTCTGGGGAGACCTGCGAAAAACCGCGGAAGAGCAGCGGCTAAAGCATCCGGCACAGTTTCCAGTGTCGCTGGTCACCCGCATTATTGAATCGTATCTACCTGCAGGCAGGCACACCATTCTCGATCCCTTTTCCGGATCGGGTTCCACGGTGGTCGCGGCGTGTCAACTAGGCAAACAAGGAATCGGTATCGAGCTCTCGACAGAGTATCGGGAACTGGCACAATCACGACTGGCAACCCTGGCGGATTCGGCCGAAGAACCCTGCTGCATTCACCACGGCAATGCCCAGGCGGTTCGGCACTGGGTCGCGAACGACAGTGTCGACCTGTGTGTGACGTCGCCGCCTTACTGGAACATCCTGGGGCAGAAACGCACCGCAGACTATAAATCGATCCGCCACTATGGCAATCTGCCCGGTGACCTGAGTCTGTTGACGGGTTATGAAGACTATCTCGCGGCACTCACCCAGATTTTTGGCGAAGTCTGGCACACCCTTAAAGCGGGAGCGCACTGCGCAATTGTGGTGATGGACTTGCGGCAGAAAGACCGGTTCTACCCTTTGCACAGCGACTTGGCCACACGATTGCAAACGGTCGGGTATCGCCTGGACGACCTGATCATCTGGAATCGGCAGGCCGACTACAACAACCTGCGGCCGCTGGGTTATCCGGCAGTCTTTCGCATCAACAAAGTCCACGAATACATCGTGCTGATGCAGAAACCGGGCCGCCTCATCCACCAGAGGGTTGAGGGTTGAGGGTTCAATGACTGGGCACAACAGACTGGACTTACTTGGTGCCCTCAGAACCTGTTTCCAAATGGAGAACGAGTGATTGAGGAAAGTAGCTGGCGGAAAGCAGAAAGCCAGAAATCCGCAGGTTTTCCGCCATCTGGCTTTCCGCTTTCCGCTGGAGTGCTTTGAAAACTGATTCTTACCGCCAGAATGCCGCGAGCCCCCCCGCCAAGGCGATGAGCAGGACCAGACCAACGACAACCAACAAAAGTCGCCATCGCGACGGCTTCCGACGCACAGGCTGCGAACCATCATCAAAGCGATAGCACAGGTGGCGACCGATCTGAATTTCATCGCCACCCACCAACGGGTGCTGTCGAATGGGAACGCGATTCACAAAGGTTCCGTTGCGGCTGTTTAAGTCAATCAACCACCACTGATGACCATCAAACCGCAATTCGCAATGACGCCCGGAAACCCCCGCATCATCAACCGCGAGTTCGCAATTCGCCTGTCGGCCGATGACCCACGCATCGAGTGCCAGTACCGTCCGGCTGTCCGTCCCCAGATGTACCAGCGCGGCCGTAGCGGGAATGGCCACGGCGGTGCGTTGAAACGTCGCTTCGGGTACCAGCGGTTCCGGCGCGGTGGGCAGCAAGTGCCCCGCCAGCACCGTGGATGACTGGCCAGTCGTCAGCCTTCGAGCCTCTTTCGCGTTGGGCTCGGCCGCGACTTGCGCCACGGAACTGGTCATCGTCGGACGGGCCGTAGAGTTCGACAGGGCTGGCGATGAGGCTTGTTGCCGCTGCAGTTGCTTGAGTTTTTTTCGCGCCTGCAATTGCCGCTCGGCAAGAATGTCTGCGAAGTCAAAATGGACGGTTTCCGATTGTGCCCAGGGGGTCAGCGCCAAAGCCACTTCGCTGGCCGAGGCATAGCGGTCTGCCGGTTGTTTCGCCAGCATCTGGTTGACGATGGCTGCGATTTCGCTGGGGATCTCTGGAACCAGGTCCGTCACCAGGCGCGGCGCCTGGGTTTTATGTGCCTGCAACAATGCGTCGCGACTGGTCACGCGGAAGGGGAGTTCCCCGGTCAAGGCGGCGAAGAATGTGCCCCCCAGGCTGTAAATATCCGAGCGTGCGTCGGCAGTCAGGCTGTCGTCGGCCTGCTCGGGAGAGGCAAACTCGACGGTGCCGACACTTTCATGACCGAAAATCATGGCCATCGAGAATTCATCGCCGGTATCGCCATCACATTTCATCGCGAGACCGAAATCGAGCAACCGCACCTGCCCCTGTTCGTCAATCAGCAGGTTCTGTGGCTTCACATCGCGATGCACCAGTCCCAGACGATGCGCGTAATCGAGCCCTAAAGCGGCCTGCCGGAGATATTCGCACGCCTCGGGCCAGGGAATCTGCCCACGTCGCAGCACCAGTTCCAGCAGACTGGCAGCGCGAATGTATTCCATCGTCATGTAAGGCAAGCCGCCCGCCGACCCGATTTCAAACGTGCGGACGATGTGCGGATGCTGCAGCAGCAGACCGACCCGGGCTTCTTGCAGAAATCGGGCTTGTAGGCCCTGGTCTGTCTTGAATTGATCTTGCAGAACTTTCATAGCGACTTGCTGACCGGTATTGACCTGCACGGCTCGGTAAACCCAGCCCATGCCACCCACACCGAGAATGTCTTCGACGCGGTAATTGTCAAAGAAAAATCCGCGTGTCCGGCCATCCAGCAAGCGTTCGGCCTGAAAGCGGGTCAGCCATCCGCGAGAAATCAGCTTCTGAGCGGTTTCGACTTCCGAACCGCCCTGCAGAGACGGATCTTGAGCCGCCTCCGCCAGTTGAGCGGAATCGAGCAAGCGACTCTTTCTCACGCGCGTCCAGAACGACGCGGGCATTTGCATGGGCTGCATGACGTCCCTGCCAGAGTTGGCGTTCCAGAACACTTGGCCCGCAGCAACTACTAGTATTCGGCATGAGCGGCGTCGCGCCAAGCAGGAAATACCGCCTCAACAGGGAAATTTCGAGTTCTCGCGATCGGCTGCATCCTCGGCAATCCCCGGGAGAAAGTTTCCAGGCTGACCAAACGGCCCGCCGATTCATGATTCAGGTCGGGCAAGGGCACAGCATCGGCACGAATCGGTCGAAATCACTCGCTGATGTGCGATGAAAAAAAGAGAGCCTGGTCAAGACCAGGCTCTCAGAAAACGCCAGAGACTCACCCATCCGCTGTTAGGGAAACCCGGTCGAGACATTCGTCTGAATGACAGACGATGTGAAAATCAGGGCATCGATATCGGAATCGTTGCCGCCATTCAGTTGCAGCGTGGTGACGTTGCACAGATTCAGCACGGCCCGATCGGCCCCGGCTCCCAGATTCACCGCGAGGTTGTTGACGTTCAACGAGGTGAATGCCAGGGAATCGACGCCCCCGGCCATGCTGCCGGTGATGTTGATTTTGGTGTTTTTATTCACACCGCGGAATGAAAGCGACTTCCGATTCACGGTCGACGTTCCCAGACGCAGTTGGGTATTCCCGCCTGCCTGAACCATCAGGGTATTGCCCCGCATGGACATGGAAACCCCCGCAGACAAATTGTCGCCCGTCAGCGACAGCGTGCGCGAGCCTGTGTTGTAGTTGACGACAACAATTCCTTGTGGCGGCGGAGGGGGCGGAGGGGGCGGCGTGGTGCCGCCGTATATCGCTTGAATCCCGTCAATGTCATCCTGGAACAGGAATGAGGTACCCAGCCCGGAAAACCGCTCGGCATAGAAGGGGTTCATGATTGCCACGGGGGGCGGATTCTGGTGACCGAGCCCCAGGGCATGACCGATTTCGTGCAAGGTGACTTCGAGATAATCGATGTCGGTCGCGGTTGGGGTAATGCCCCATTGCTCTGCGGTATCGAAGTGCAAATCGCCCGATAATCCATCGCCGGTGACATTGAACGGGAAGAAGGCATGCGCGAGCACGCCAAATGTCCCATCAATCGGATGATGTCCAAACCGCAGATTGGGAGTAACCCCCGGCGGATAGGACGTGTCGTCAATCATCGTCGGACCACTATCAGGGACTTCCGCGAACACCAGCGGTGAGACTGCGGCCCAGCGGCCCAGGGCTTCCGCCGTTCCCGCCTGCAGGTCGGCCGGGAGAATCCCCCGCATACCGCCATCGAGGAGGTTGCTGTAGCTGTAGGTCAGCAGGACCGGTGTCCCCAACCCTCCCGGTTGCGGCCATTTCCACAGAGGATTTTGAACCACGAAGTCGGCACGTCCGGCGGGTCCAGGAGTATCGGCCGGCTGTCGGCGGGGGTTGTAGCCCGGGGCATACATCGAGCACAAAATGCCTTCGGCATTATGGCCACCGCAACAGGCCAGTTCGCCGGCTTTCACCCGCTGCACATGCACCAGGGGTGCCTGCTCGCGCGAGCGCCGCGAAATCACCGGCAGAGCAGGTGTTGCGGCGACACGAACAGCAGGAATCCCCGGGCTCTCGCCTTGCTCACTGGCCCGGGGCGGAGAAGAGGTGGGCAATGCCACCGCCGCAGCCACTATGCCCAGCAGGGCCAGTATGGTCCAACGCCTGAAATGCATCTTAAAAGGCCCTTTCGAGGATGTGTCATCGCGCAGAAGAGCCCTTGGCCCTGGCCGCTGGTTGTCTGTTACCCGACACATGGCGACCGACTGATGAGCCAGACGACCACGCCGGGAAAGTCGATGGGAAGCTGTTTCAGCACAACGAAAGTCTGCCATAGAGCTATCGGCAGCGCCAAGCAGAAATGCCGGAAGTCCCCGAAAAAATTGCGATGTATGGGTCGTAATGTACAGCGCATACCAGGTGCAGCAGGCCCTATTCCAAGGGCTGAAGTTGTTGCTCTAATTCTGACGTCCATGCCGAGATCAACGGCTGTCCCAGATGACGGGCCGCCGACAAGGGGGCCGTCACCTCGAAACGCAACTCGCCCGGTCGGCGGGCAGGGACCACCTGCAGCGTCAACATGTCGAGCGGCGTCTCGGCGGCCGCCTTGGGGAAAATCCGCTCTCCCGTAACCAAACTCGCCAGCCACGTCGACGACACGCGCAGCTTCACCGGGGTCGCAGGTTCCACGGCTGGCCAGGTTCGAAACTCTTGAGCCGCGCTCCACAGCAATTCACTCGCGGCATCTTCAGCCCCGAATGCCAACCACAAACGCTGGTCTCCTTGTCGCGAAATCCAGGCGGTCGCGGGGACATGCAGCCAACGTCGCCACCACAGATGTTCCGGCCCCACATTCACCCGTTCCGCGGCGGTTGTCGGCACGGAATTCTTTCCAAGCTTGGGCAACAGCTCTTCAAACCAGTCGCGGGCATGCCCGGATAACCCGACCAGCAGAATGCGTGATTCCAGTGAAAGCCCAAACACCGCCCAGCCGATTTCGCTACGTTTCGCCTGGCTGGCCGACCCTGCGGGGAGAGCCTGTTGCGAGCCATCCCAGCGGAGTCCACCCGCCGCGATCGCGTGAGGCAAGTCGGCCATCCCCGCCCATTCCGTAGATTGCACTGCCCAGCGTGACAATTGACGCGCCACGGGCGCATCCGCTTCACAACGCAGCGATAAATGGAGCGTCAGTTGCGGAACCTCACCCGAGAGCGCCAGCGTCCATTGCAGTTCTTGAACCGCCGTACCTAAAGCGTCGACAAGTTCGAGAGCCTGATCGCCCCAATACCGCCGCCAACGATAATTCGCATCGCTTTCATCGTTGCGTTTTTGCAGGTAGGTCGACAGCGATTGCCGCCATTCAGCCTGCCATTTCTGTCGTACATCGGCCGGAATTTGACGCATGTCAATGTGTATTGTCAGCAGCGGAGTATCGGGACGAGGTTGCAGCGCGGCCCGCTGACGACGAGCGACCGCCTGCAACGCTTGGGGGTCATCTCCCAACCAGGCGATGTCATCCTGAAACCAGGCATGATAGGGCACCTCAGGGCGATCAATCACCGCGAGATCATCACCCTCCCAGCGATATTCCACATCGTCGCCGGTAATCGTCAGTACCAACGCTTCACGTTCCGCGACGGGCAAGGCGACAAACTGGGCCCCGGGCTGGCTGCCGCGAGGCCATGCGAGATACCACCCCAGGGGGCGCGTCGGTTCAATCCCGGCAAAGTCGCGAAACGATTGCGAAGTCGATTCGGTCAGCACATCCGCGAGTTCAGGTTTTCCCGCCGCCGCGAAAAACTCGTCTGCCAAAGACCGCAGGTCTTCCAGGCTGCTCACCTCTATCGAGAGCCAGGGTGCCACGCTCGGAGTGGGCTCTTGAGCCCAACCGCTCGATCCGAGGGCCAACCACAAGCAACAGCCACTCACCCAACGCTGCAAGGTCTTCATGTCCAGATGCTCCCGACGAGACTCCCGCCAGCGATCAGCCCGACCCTGGACCGTTGGCAGCGGTCGACCCGGTTTAGGCCGGATACATCACCAGCACGACATTGCCAGCATAATCGATGGTGGCCAGTTCCTGCTGCATCCATTCGCAGACTTTTTGAGCCGAACCGCCACCAGAACCCGCACCAATCATCGGCAAGGCGATCGATTGGTACCCCTCAGCCCGAGCCAATGACAGTGCATTGCGGACAGATAAACGAACCGATCGCTCCGATGACCGCCAGAACCCATTGATCCCCGCGACATGAATGATCGCACGAAATGGAAGTCGACCTGCGCTGGTCACGACCGCTCCCCCTAACGGAATCGGCCCCAACCGCCCCAACTCACGAAACGGTTGCCGACCTCCACGCCGCTTGATGGCACCCGAAACGCCCTGAGGCAGCAGCAGCCACCAAGGAATGATGTTGCGGTTCCACGCATTCACGATGACTTCCACCGGCTGCTCCAGCAGATCCCCCGTAACGACCGTAACGTTCATATCGGCCCTCGCTGATGAAACGCTCTCGATGTGGTGCAGTGCATGTCAAAAACGTCGGACCGACGGAATGCTCCACACCAATCAACAGCGGCTTGTGCGACCTCAAGCGAGTCAGAATCAGGTGACAATTGAGGCCACTGGAACTCGGGTTGGCAGGTGCAAAGTTCCGATCCGTACTTTTCGCGAAGTCCGAGTTTGAAATCCCAAAATTGCATTTTCCTGGCAACTCACATCTTCCCACTGCTGTGCCTGATTTGAAAACCCCGCCCGCGATCCACATCTCGCAAAACATCGTAAATACTGAATCCAGAATTGGTTACAAAACTTCGACAGCAGCGATTTCCGGGAAATTCCGCGGACGCCCTCAGGGCAGGATCCACGGTTCTCTCCGATTGGCGTGGAGTTTGCATGAAATCCCAATTGCACGGCTTCATCGAATTTTCGTGAAGAACTCACCGTGCCGGGTGGGGGTCAACAGTGGCGAGCCGTGTCACAGATTGGTAAACTCCTACTTATCACCCGTCCAGCGGCCCGTAATTGGATTTCGTCCAGTTTGCTATCAGTCGGCGGCATCGTCAGTCGCCCTTCAAATAGGCAAACTGCGGAACCTGAGGATGCTGCATGAAATTCGTTCAGTTAGGGCTTTCTCAGCCCCTCACGCGTGCCACCGCGAAAGCGGGGCTGGTCACTCCCACTCCCATTCAGGTGCTCGCCATCCCTGAAGCCCTGGCTGGCCACGATGTGCTGGGGGCAGCCGAAACCGGTACCGGGAAAACCGCAGCGTTCGCGCTCCCCTTACTGCAACGCCTCAGCCGCTCCTCTCCCCCCCGTCATCCCCTGTCAAACCGTGTGCGGGCACTGATTATTACGCCAACACGCGACCTGGCGTTGCAAATTGGACAGCAGTTTACGACTCTCGGCCGCTATTGTGGTCTGTCTCACGCCACGCTGGTCCACCCCGGTGACACGCTGGCCCGTAGTCTCGACATTCTGATCGCCACACCGGAACGGCTGCTCGACCTGCATCAGCATGGCGGAGTCGACCTGCGAGCCGTCGAGATTCTGGTGATTGACGAAGCCGATCGGCTGCTCGATATGAATCGTCTGCCCGATGTGCAGCGCATCATCAGCCAGTTGCCCCTCGACCGTCAGACGATGTTGTACACAGCCACGTTACCCGCTGCGATCAATTCCCTGGCCGATGTGATTCTGCGGGAACCCGCCCGGATTCGCATCCCACCGACGCAGAAGGCGACCGATCTGGTCCGGCAGTCGGTCTGTTTCGTTTCTCGCCCGCAGAAGACCGCCCTGCTGGTCGCCTGGTTGACGCAGCATCATGTCGATCGAGCCATCGTCTTCACCCGCACCAAACATGGGGCCGACCGCGTTGTGCGGCAACTCCTGACGTGCGGTATCCGCGCGGAAGCCATCCACGGGGATAAGACGCTCGCTGCCCGGCAGGAAACGCTCGCGCGGTTCAAATCGGCTCAACCTCCGATTCTCGTCGCGACCGATCTCGCGGCTCGGGGCATCGAAGTCGACCATGTGTCGCATGTGCTGAACTACGACCTGCCTCTGGAACCGGAAACGTACATCCATCGCGTCGGGCGAATGGCGAAAGCCGGAGCCAAGGGCATCGCGGTCACTTTTTGTGACGAAAGCGAACGTCCCTTGCTGAAAAGCATCGAGCGGCTGCTGCGACGCGAAATCCCGGTCAACAATAGCACGGTGCCCCTGGAACAACTGCCCCGCACCAAGCTGCTGCCACTGGAACCCGCACCGGCCCCGGCGCCGCAACGGAAATCTCGTGCGGCCCGCCCCACGGTCGAGGCGACGGCGGCCGATGTTTCCCCACGCAAACCCTCACCACGTACCAAACCGGTGAGCACGGCTCATCGGACTTCGGCCAAGGCGAGCGAAGCCGCCAGCAAACCGAAGGCCAATGACCGTACGCGCAGCAAGACCCAGGCCAAAGCCAAGGTGGAAACCCGAGGCAAGCGTTCAGCCACCTCCGCCGGGAAAAAGACACCGGTGCCAGCGCGTGGTGCTGTCGCTTCGCGCCGCCGCTAAGCTCGACATTGCCACAACCGGCTCAACAGGGTTCGCTAGCAGGAGCTGCACATATGGGGACTTCACGGGCTCTGTGGGGTACAGTCGTCTGTTCTCTGGTCCTGGCGATCACCTCGCACACCAGCGCACAAGATGCCGCCAAACCCAAGCGGAAAGCCGCGCCGAACCCCGCGTTTGCCCCCGTGAGTGATCTCCCCGGACTGCCCCGCGTGCTCATCATCGGCGATTCGATCTCGATCGGTTACACGCTCGATGTCCGCGAACTGCTCAAGGGTCAGGCCAACGTCCATCGCATTCCTACGAATGGCGGACCGACCACCAACGGTCTCAAGAACATCGATGCCTGGCTGGGGGACAAGCCCTGGGACGTGATCCACTTCAACTGGGGTCTGCACGACCTGAAGTACATCACACCCGACAACCCCGCCGCGCTCGCCGACCCGAAACTGCCGAACAGTCGTCAGCAGGTACCGCTCGATGAGTACGAACAGAATCTCGCCAAACTCGTGGAACGAATGAAAGCGACCAAGGCGACTCTCATCTGGTGCAGCACGACACCGGTGCCGGAAGGTTCGAATGGTCGTATCGGGGCCGACGAGCAACCGTACAACGCCGCCGCCGCGAAAGTGATGACCGCCGCCGGGGTCCACACCAACGACCTGTGTGCCTATGCGCAGCCGAAGCTGGCAGAGATTCAACTGCCGAAGAACGTCCACTTCACTCCGGCGGGTTCGAAAGTCCTCGCCGAGAAAGTGGCCGCCGAAATCACTGCCGCTCTTGAGCAGCGGGCGAAAGCCTCGAAGTAAGCGAGCGCACCCAGCACCTTGGTGGAAAGGTGGCTGACATGAAAAGTGAATCCGCCTCACCGCCGCCATCGCGTTGGGCATTTGGCTGGCGTGAGTTGATTGCCGTGGTTCTCGTGATCCTCGTGGCCATCGCGCTGCTGGTACCCGCAGTTCAACAATCCCGGGAATCGGCCCGGCGAACGCAATGGCGGAATAACCTCAAGCAACTCGGACTCGCGCTGCACAATTATCACGATAATTTTAATCAGCTACCGCCCGGTGGCATCTTCAATGCCGAGGGCAGGCCCTATCACGAATGGACATCATCCTTTCAACCCTATTTGGATTCTTTTCCGTGGTATCATATGGTTGATTTTCATCGACCTTGGGATGATCCGCAGAACATTGATTTGTTCCTCAATTGGCATCACTGGCCAGTTTTCACCGACCCCAGTATTGGCACGAGTCTTTCCCCCGACGGCCTGCAGTTGAATCCCGTCGCGGCAAATCAGAACATCATGTACCGCAACAGTTCGGTCCGCTTCGACGATATCCCGGACACAAGAGGGACGTTATTGCTGGCCGATGCCTATGGCGACTGGATTCCCGTCGGTTATCCGTTCGGCTGGCGCGATGTCGCCTTGGGACTGCATCAGTCATCACAAGGCTTCGGCAACTCCGTGCGAGAAGGCACTCATACTGTGCTGGTTGATGGCAGCGTGCGATACTTTTCCAAAGATACCGACCCCAAGGTCTGGGCCGCCTTGGCTGGGCCTGAAGAATTACATCCCGCGCCCGAGCAAGTCGCGAAACCGAGCGAGCCGTATAAACTGACCGTCACCGACTACGTGCGGCATGATTTCGATCAGTTCAACAAAAAATAACCCCCGGTCGGAATGACCGGGGGCTTCTTATCTGACACCTGACGCCTCTGACCTGATCCCTGCTTAACTACTCAAGCCTTCCACTTCCCAGCCACGGCGGTAGACTTTGCGGATGTAGCGGTTTGGCTCGCGCAGGTTGGTCACCTGCATTTCGGCGGCGTTCCATTCCAGCGTCTGTTCGGGGAAGTGCGTGGCGATGCCCCCCAGCAGCACCCATTCGGTGAGGGGACCGGCATAACCGAAATGGGCCGACGTGGTCCCTTCACCCCGCACGGCGTCAATGAAGCTGTGCCAGTGATTGACCGGTTCGAGCTTCGGATAGTCGATGTCCTTGAAACTGTTCGCCGGGTACAGCGTCGGTCGGGCGATGTGGGGCAGCAGCATCGCGCCTTTGGAGCCGACAAAGAGCGACCCCTGTCCGGGTGGGTTCGCACCTTCCAGGATCGCGAGCGCTTCCGCCGACGGTTTGCGATCGCCATCGTACCACGTCAGTTGGATCCCTTCCGGAGCACTGAACTCGGTCTTGGGGAAGTGGAATTCGACCACCACATCGTTCCCCCAGTTGTGCTCGGTGGGGCGACTGCCGACCGACTTCACCTGCGTGGGAGCCGTTAACGCCAACGCTTTGCAGACCGGGTCGAGAATGTGGCAACCCATGTCGCCGAAGGTTCCCGTACCGAAGTCGAGCCGCTTGCGCCAGTTGCCCGGATGATAGTACCCGCCGCCGATATACGGTCGCTCGGCACAAACGCCCAGCCACTTATCCCAGTCCAACGATTCCGGCACGGCGTCCATCTGATCAGGTCGCGGAGTCGAGTCGCCCCACTTTTTGTCGCTCCAGGTATGGACGGTATGGACCGGGCCGATGGTTCCCGACTGAATGAGTTGCACCGCCGTGCGATACTCGATGCTGGAGTGAATCTGAATCCCCATCTGCGTGACGAGTTTCTTCTCGGCCGCGACTTCCGCGAGCCGTCGCGATTCATAGATGTCATGCGTCAACGGTTTCTGTCCGTAGACATGCAGCCCGCGATTCATCGCCGCCATCCCTTGCGGGGCATGCATGTGGTCGGGCGTGGAGACATTCACGCAATCGAGGTTCTTCTCCTCTTTGTCGAGCATCTCCCGCCAGTCCTGGTAGACCTTGCAGTTCGGGAATTGCGACCGCAGATCGACAGCCCGGGAGAGATCGACTTCGGCGACGGCGACGAGTTCCACCTGTGGATGCGTGGTAATGGCCCGCAGATCGGCCCCGGCCATGCCGTTGGCACCGAAGCTGGCATGACGGACTTTGCCACTGGGAGGGGCAGCGAGTGTCCAGTTGGCGATGGCGGGGGCGAACAGGCCGGCGGCTGCGGCCTGCTTGAGAAAGTCACGACGCGTCGATCCGTTGCGTGGAGCCATCATATGATCTCACAATAGGTTACGGCAATTATGCGACGTCGGAGATGGTGGCTTTCGACGTTTTCAACGCATCGTAACAGTCTGATATGTCAGCGTCACGTCAAGAACCGGCAGAATCGTCCAAAGTCTGGCCATTCCTCACGTTCTGCACTGGAAACGTCGATCAGGTAGACGTATATTGATGCGAGCGCTGCATCCCCGCCTCCTGTTCCCGCCTGAGCCACCATGCCTGATTGCTCTCTGGCCGCCGTGTGCAGCTTCGTATTGGTATTGTTCAATACCTATGCTCTGAGTGCGGCTGATATTGTCGTGCAACCCGCCGAAATCTCGCTAGGAGGGCAGGGGACGGGATCGCAGTTGGTCCTCACGGTGACTGAAAACGGTCGTCAGATCGATCTGACCCGCGAAGCGGAAATCGAGCTGGTGGGCCTCGACCAGATTGCCACCATCGATGACCGCCGCATGATTTCCGCGGTGGGTGATGGACAAGGGCAGATGCGTGTTCGCGTCCGCGATCTCGACCTGTTAGTGCCTGTCATCGTCAGCGGCGTCGCCGTCCCGGCTCGGGTCGATTTCGATCAGGAAGTGCAACCGGTCCTTACAAAATTTGCCTGTAACGCGGGAACCTGTCACGGAAAGCAACGCGGACAGAACGGCTTCCAACTATCACTGCTGGGGTTCGATTCCGAATTCGATTTTGATGCGTTGGTAAAAGAAGGCCGCGGGCGACGGATCTCTGCAACCGTGCCGATGACCAGCCTGTTGCTTCAGAAACCGAGCGGCGGCGTCCCTCATGGCGGTGGCGTCCGCATCGCGAAAGATTCCCCCGCTTATCGTTTGCTGGAACGCTGGATCGCCGATGGTTTGCCGCGACGTATCGAGAACACACCGGTTGTCCAGTCGGTGAGAGTGTTCCCGCAGGAAGTCGTCCTCGGTCGCCAGTCGCAACATCAACTCCGCGTGGTCGCGACCTACTCAGATGGCAGCGAACGCGATGTCACGCAATGGGCCTCATTTCAATCGAGCGATGCCCCGATTGCCGAAGTCGATGATCGCGGGTTGATCACCGCCGGCTCGATCCTGGGTGATGCGGCGATTATGGCTCGTTTTCAGGGTCAAATCACGGTGGCTTCGGTCCTCGTGCCCCATCCACAGCCAGCCGACGCCGCACAGTATGCCGCGCTGCCCGCCCCCACTTACATCGATGGCCTGGTGTGGAAGCGGTTGCAGAAACTCGGCATCACCCCCTCGCAAGCCGCAGAGGAATCGACCGTCTTACGGCGGTTGTATCTCGATATCATCGGCCGAGGTCCCACAGTGGACGAGGCCCGCAGTTATCTGGATGACACAGCGGCCGACAAACGTTCGCGGCTGATCGAATCATTACTGCGGCATCCTGAATACGCCGAGCATTGGGCCAGCAAATGGGCCGACCTGCTGCGACCGAATCCGTATCACGTTGGCATCAAGGCGACGCTGAATTACGACCAATGGATACGGCAAGCCTTCCGCCAGAACATGCCGTATGACCAGTTCGTGCGGGAACTGGTGACCGCTCAAGGGAGCACCTTCCGGCATGGCAATGCCACGCTGTATCGTAACCGCCGGACACCGGATGAGTTGACGACGCAAATCAGCCAGTTGTTCCTCGGTGTGCGGCTGGAATGCGCGAAGTGCCACCAGCATCCGTTTGAAGTCTACAGTCAGAAAGACTTCTATAGTTTTGCGGCCTTTTTTGCCCGGGTCGGACGCAAAGGGACCGGCATCTCGGCTCCCATATCCGGCTCCGAAGAGTTCATCTTCGTGGCGGATAAGGGATCGGTGAGTCATCCCTTGACGGGGGAAGATCTCGCGCCGAAACCACTCAAGGGGCAACCGCTGGATATCCCCACGGGTGACGACCCGCGTGTAGCGCTGGCCGACTGGATGACCGCGGCCGACAACCCCTACTTCAGCCGCGTGATCGCCAACCGCGTGTGGGCCGATCTGATGGGCCGTGGTCTGGTCGAACCTGTTGATGATCTACGAGGGACCAACCCGCCTTCCAATCCTGAGTTGCTCGATGCTCTGGCCGACGACTTGAAATTGCACGGTTACGATCTGAAGCACCTCATCCGCAGTATCACCAACTCGCAGGTCTACGCCCTCAGTTCGGTCCCCAGCGAGACCAATGCCGCCGACCATCGCAATTTCTCGCGGCACTATCGCCAACGGCTTCGCGCGGAAACGCTGTACGACACGCTGACCCAGATTACCGGAGATGGCGACCGATTTGAGGCGATGCCGCCGGACTCCCGCGCGAAGGAACTCTGGACTGTGCGTGTCGATTCGCTGTTCCTCGATGCCTTCAGTCGCCAGGATCCGAACCAGGATCCTCCCTGCGAACGGAATACCGAGCCGACCATCGTGCAGGCGCTGCACCTGATGAACTCCAAGGATTTGTATCAACGGGTCACCGCCGAAAATGGACGAGCCGCGGAACTGGCAAACCAGGAACTTCCCGCGGAACGCGTGGTCGAAGACGTGTACCTTGCCGTGTATGGCCGACGTCCCTCGGCCGTCGAATTGACGGCGGCTGTCGCTGATGTTCCCACCGACCCCAAAGAGCGGCGGGTGATGATCGAAGACTTGATGTGGGCGCTCATCAATACGGCAGAATTTGTGTTTGAAGATTGAAACCAAGCACCAGCCTGCACGCTGGTAAACTGGCGGAGTCGATCGCGATGAATCTGATGAATTGTGCGGGGATCCGACGACGTAATTTCCTGCAACTCGGTCTCGGCAGCTTGCTGGGAGGCACCGTCTTCCAATCGCTGACGGCGCAGCTCGCGGCGTCTCCCAGCGCAGCACAACCCGCGGCAGTCGCCAAAAGCTGTATTCTGATCTGGCTAGATGGAGGCCCCACGCATTATGAAACGTTCGATCCCAAGCCGCTTGCCCCCTCGGAAATTCGTGGGGAATTCGCACCCATTCCGACACAAACGCCGGGCTATCACTTCTCGCAGCACATGACGAAGCTGGCGGCGATGTCGAACAAGCTTGCCGTCATTCGTTCCATTTGCCATGAGCAGGGGAATCACGGTGCGGGTAACCACTATATGATGACGGGGGCTCCACCCCGAATTCCTGTCGGTTGCGGTGCGTTCGTCAGCTTCCATCCCAGCCTGGGATCGGCGACGGCTCATCAGCGGGGTCATCAGAACGGTTTACCCGCCTATTTCTCACTCCCTTCGATGACACGCTCCGGCGGGCCAAACTTCCTGGGTGCCCAGTATGCCCCGTTCGCTGTCCCGAATGATCCCAACAGCTCTGGCTTCCGCGTGCGTGACGTGGCCTTGCCGGAAGGGGTGAATGACCAGCGGTTTGAACGCCGTCAGGGGGTCCGCCGCCGGGTCGATCAACTGGTCCGCATCACCGATGCCGCTGCCGCCGACCCCGTTCGCGCGCTGGATGAATACTATCAACAAGGCCAGGATCTGATGTTATCGACGACCGCACAGGCGGCGTTCAACATCCACGCGGAATCGGATGAAGTGCGCCAGGCCTATGGTCGCAATTCGTTCGGGCAGCGGGCGCTGCTTTCACGTCGGCTGGTCGAAGCGGGCGTGCCGTTTGTGGTGCTGAATGAAGGGGGCTGGGATCATCACACGAATCTCTTCTCCAGTTGCGAGAAGCGGCTGCCAGAGGTCGATAACACGGTCGCTACATTGATCAGCGATCTCGAACAGCGCGGCCTGCTCGATTCCACTCTGGTCGTGCTGCTCGGAGAGTTCGGCCGGACACCGAAAATCAACAAAGACGCCGGCCGCGATCACTGGTCGAATGCCATGTCGGTGTTGATGGCCGGCGCGAAAATCCCCGGCGGTCAAATTATCGGCGCCACCGACCGGCAAGGTTACTCGGCGGTCGAACGCGTACTGTCGCCCGAGAACTTCGTATCGAGCATCTATCGTAAGTTGGGCATCGATCCGAACATGGTGCTCTACACGCCGCAGGGTCGGCCGACGCATCTGGTCAGTGACCCCACGCCGATTACCGAACTCTTCGCGTAAGCAGGAACATTGCGGTGCCGTTTGTGACCGATCACGCCACCACAACCCAAGCCGCAATGGGCTGGCTTGTGATCTACGGCTGCTGGGGCCTGAGCAGCGCGCTCTTTGCGGCCGCGCCGGAGGTGACTGCGCTCTCTCCAGGCGGGGCAAAACGTGGCAGCGAAGTCGTCGTGAAGCTGGAAGGCAAGGTCGATCCCGCAACGGTGCAAATACGGTCTAACCTACCGGGAATCGAAGTGCTGGGACCGGAGGGCAAAGAGAGTCTCAAACTGCGGATTACCGAAGAAGCATCTCTCGGTATCGCCTGGTTGACGTTTCATAATGCCGAGGGCTTGAGTTCACAACGGCCGTTTGTGGTTGGATCACTGCCTGAAGCCCAGGAAGCGGAACCAAACAACAAGCACTCTGCGAAGCTGTCCGCCGTGACGCTGCCGCTGGTGATGAATGGAGTCCTCGGCCGCTCGGGCGATGTCGATACGTTTGCGGTCGATCTCAAAGCGGGAGAGACTCTGGTCGCTTTGCTCGATGCGCTGCAGACGCTGGGTTCACCCATGGATGGACTGCTGCAGATTGCCGATGAGCAAGGATTTGCGCTCATTCAAAACGATGACGCGCCTGGCTTCGATCCCCGCCTGACTTATACCGCGCCGCGGGATGGTCGCGTGTATGTCCGCGTGTTTGCGTTTCCCTCCGCTCCCGACAGCAGCATCCGCTTCGCCGGGGGGAATACTTACATCTATCGACTGACTCTCACGACAGGCCCCGTGGTCACACAATGGTCACCCGCCGCGATCACCGCCGGACAGAGCACAGCGGTGCATGGCCGGGGCTGGAATCTGCCATCGTCCGGAATCACTGTAGAGGCTACGTCGCCCACGATGGGAATCAGGCCGCTGCCCAGTGTGGAGTTTGTTTCTACGGGCCGGGTGCAGGCTGTCACGTCTCCGGTTGTGACGGCCCACGACACGAATTCGCGCGAACAACCGCAGACCGTGACCTTGCCCATCTGCCTGACCGGCGAGTTCGCGAAACGGAAGTCTGAGCACGGCTGGAAGTTCGCCGGGATGAAGGGGCAGAAGGTCCATCTGGAAGTCGCAACCGATGCGTTGGGTTCTCCTCTCGATGCCGTCGTTCAGATTCTGGATGCGACCGGCAAGGTGCTGCAGAAGTACGATGATAACCCGCGGCATAGTTATGAGATCGATGCGGAATTCACGCTGCCTGCCGATGGGGATTACACGCTGGTGATTAGCCAGCGTTTCTGGCACGGCGGCCCCGATTATGTTTACACCTGCCATCTGTCTGCCTTGGCCCCGGATGTGACACTCACGGTCGATGCCAACAGCTTCCTGCTCAAGCCGGGCGAGAAGCGGGATGTGCCTGTGAAAATCGAGCGGCGATTCGGGATGTCGCGGCCTATCGTGATCACGGCGGTGGAACTTCCAGAGGGTGTCACCGTGGAAGCGGTAACGTCCGAACCCAAAGGCGACAGTTCCAAGTCTGTCAAACTGGTTCTGCAATCGACGCGAACCGAGCCCTGGCTGGGCGTGCTCAAAATCGTCGGCACCACCAGTGATGAACCCAAGCTGGAACGTCTGGCCGTGGTGAGCCCCGTTGACCGACAAACGGTCGCCCCCGAAATTGTGCTGCAAGTGCTGGCGGCCGCCCCCGCGACTCCCTGAGAACCTGTGTCCCAATGAACCCAGGTGATTGCGGAAAGCCGAAGGCGGAAAGCAGACAGCCAGCTACTGACACGCGTGGAAGTTACTCAAGGCGAGCGAGGGGACGTAAGTCCCTTCGGTGATGGAATTCCCGTTGGCAGCGAGAATCACCGGGGGGGAGTCACTTCCCCCCGCTCGCCAGACTTTAGCCACTTCGACGCGGATCAGTAAACGCAGGTCTCCCAGGATCTGGCTTTCCGCTTTACGCCATTTGCTCTCTGCTGTCATTACCTCTGGGTGCCGCGGCATCGCTGGGTGATGGCGGAGAGCTGCGGGAAGCTGAGCGGCTGAAAGATTTGTGCTCAATTTCTGCCGACCCGCGTTCCGATCCGCTGAGTCAGGGCAGGGAGGTCAAGCGTATGAGTCCGCAAAACTGGCACAGCGTGTGTGTCGCCATCTGCTTGATGGCGCGCTCATCGGCTGTTTTCGCTGATTCGGCGGTGATTACGGCACCGGCGGTCACCCAATCCGCTGATGCATCTACTCCCGCAGTAACTGCCGTCGCCCCGCCGCTGGCGGTCACAATTCGTGGCAAGTCGGCGACGGTAAACGCTGTGAATGTATCGACAACTTCTGCTCAAGCACCGCGCGACAGCTTTCAGCAGCGTCTGCAACAACAGCAGCAGTTGCAACGACAGGCTGAACTGGATGCGGCCCGCCGACCCACCGAGTGGCAGTTGCAGAATCCCTCGGGCCAGCAGAACCGAACGGATGAATCGCAGTTCCACGTCAACGGGTATGTTTCGCCCAACACGTACTATGGTGCCCGGCAGCGGCCGTGGTCGAACCTGTCGGCCCCCGTCTACGAGCGTGCGCAGCCCCCCAATATCAGGCCCGTTCCACCCCTCACGCAGACCAGAGTCATGGTGGCTCCCTATACTTACTGGGGGCCGCAAAACACCCGTTGGAATATGGTCGGCCCTACACAGGCGACTCCGAGCCCGCTGGGTGGCTGGAATATGGGACTGGGCTGGTAACGCCGCAGGCTGCGCATTATTTCACGAGTTGCGTGATCTCCTGCGGCGTAAATTTTTGCTGCATCCGGGCCCCCATTTGCGAAACGACCCGGCCAGCCGCATGGGATGCCAGGTGACCCGCCTGCTTCCAGGACAAGCCGTTGGTGATGCCGTACAGAATGCCCGCGGCATACATGTCACCCGCACCCGTGGTATCAATCGCTTTGACGGAAACACCTTCAATCGGCGTGACTTGCCCGCCGTGCAGCAACAGCGAGCCTTCCGCTCCCAGGGTGAGCGCGACATCGGCGGCATGGTGATGGATCTTCTGGGCACAATCGACGGGATCGGATTGCCCCGTCAGACTGCGGGCTTCCTCCAGATTGCAGAACAGCAGATCGACCGAATCGGCGATCAGTTCCCAGAACAATTCGCGATGCATGCCCACTAGGAAGGGGTCGGAAATGGTGAAGGCAACCCGCACGCCCAGTTCTTTCGCCAGACGCATGGCTTTCAAGGCCGCCTCCTTCGTGGAATCCCCCGCGAACAGATAGCCTTCCACATAGATGTACTTCGCCCGACCAATCTCTTCCGCGGTGATGTCGTCTGGACCCAGCGTCGCCGACAATCCCAGATGGGTTAGCATGGTGCGCTGCGCGTCTTCCGTGATGAGGATGACCGATGTCCCGGTTTGTCCCGCTGAGGACGGGACTTCGACTTTTACGCCGAGTTCGCGCATGTCCCGTAGAAAGAAATCGCCGAGTTCATCCTGCCCGACCTTGGCCGCGTAAGCCGCCGTTCCTCCGAAGTCGACCAGTCCTGCAATGGTATTGGCCGCCGAGCCCCCGGCACAGCGATGAATCGTGATGCCATCGAGCGATTCGAGCACGCGCAGCTGATCGTGCTCGTTGACCAGGGTCATAATGCCCTTAGTGAAGCCGAGTTTTTCCAGGTGGGAATCGGGAATTTGAACCTGAATGTCAACGAGAGCATTGCCCACACCATAAACGTCGTACTGCATCACGCGGGAACTTCTGCTGGAAGGAAGAAAGACCTCGGACCACGTCGCCGAGGATTCCCGTTTTGTAGCAGATTCGCGCCGGAATCACGAGTTCCGCACCAACCGGCTTGGGGCGATGCCAGTCGAGAGACGAGTGTCCAGAGTCCAGAGTCGAGATCCAAAACGGTCATTTCCGCCTTCCGCCTTCCGCCTTCCGCCTTCCGCCTTCCGCCTTCCGCCTTCCGCCTTCCGCCTTCCGCCTTCCGCCTTCCGCACTCCGCACTCC
>Ga0164290_1000178_pt1 | contig 237919 bp, 220 predicted proteins | sample Micstemetagenome_FD_108782 | JGI IMG/M metagenome (GOLD analysis project Ga0164290, IMG submission 108782) | Contaminated culture microbial community from soil near Moab, Utah, USA - Microcoleus steenstrupii SON62 (Illumina Assembly) | ecosystem: Environmental > Terrestrial > Soil > Soil crust...
GAACAACCCGCGGCCCTCTCCGCAGGGCAACGACGACGGTCCGGGAGCCGTGCCGCGGGAAGGAATCGCCGCGCTCGATCCCCACTCCGGTGTCCCGCTCAGCTGGAACCCCGGACGCGTCCGCGGTCGCGGCGTCGAGGCGATGCTCGCCACCGACGACTACCTGATGGTCGGGCACGACACGAGGTACTTCGCGGGCAGGCACCGCGAGCGGCTGGCGTTGCTGCCGGTCCAGGACGGGAAGCCCAACCCCGCGCCGCAGTCGGTGCCGCTCCCCGTCAAGCTCTTCTACGCCACCGGCGACCGCCTGCACGCCGTGCCGTTCGACGGTGAGGACCTCGGCCAGGTGACCACGGTCAGCGGGCCGGGGGTCGACGGCGTCAGCTGGGCCGGCAACCGTGACGGGTTCGTCCAGCGCGGCAACCTGACGTACTTCGGATCCGGCCAGGCCTACTTCCGCCGGCCGTTCACGGCGACGACGGTCGGCCCCGACCCGACGAGGCTGTCCACCTCGGTCGGGTACGTCGACGCGAACGCCGACCTGACGCCGTACGACCAGCCGTACGGCGTGGCCGAGACCCGCACCGCGGCGTACACGGGCGGGCGGGTGCTCTACACCAAGACCGGTGACCCGAAGCTCTACCACCGCGGCTACTCGTTGCAGAGCGGGATCCTCGGCGGCTTCGAGCACGTCGCGTCGACCGACAGCTGGAGCGGCGCGCGGTCGCTGGAGATCATCGGAGACTGGCTCTACGCAGCATGGAGCGACAACCGGCTCTACCGGTTCCACGCGCCGGACGGTCGGCCCCGGTGGGGCACCCGCAGGGTGGTCGACGACGGCTCCACCATCGCGTGGTCGCAGGTGTCGGGCCTGTGGGCCGTCGGCGTCAGCGGCACCGCCCACCCGCCCCCCGCACCGACGGGGGTGACGGCGAAGGCGACCCGGTCCCGGACCGAGTCGGCGCGGGTGGAGGTCACGGTGACCCAGACCGTCACGAGGACGCCGGTCGTGCGGCGTACCGTCCGCCTGGAACGGCGCTACCGCGGCCGGCTGCTCCGGGTGCAGGCCACCCGGGGCGTGCGGCACGAGGTGGCTCGCTCGGCGCTCCGCCACTCCGTCGGGACCGCCTCGGCGACCCGCACGTCGACCCAGTCGTGCACGGCGTGGTCGCACGCCGAGGCGAGCGCGTGCGCCGCCCGCCGGGCAGCGGAGCGCGCCTCCGCCGCGGCGTTGGCCGCTGCGCTCGCCCGGGCGAACGAGACCGCCCTTGCCGAGGGCCGTGAGGCCGCTCGCCGGGCGGCGCTGCGGAGCGTGAACGCCTTCATCCGCAACCACCGGGCCGCCTGGGCGCGGGAAGCCCGCGCGCTCGCGCTCCGTGCGGCGCGGCGCATGATGCGCGCGAAGATGGACGCTCTGGGCGGCGGCTGACCGGCCGATTTCGACCCGGATGTCGGATCCGGCACCCCGTTGTGACCAGATCTGCTAATTCCGCAGTCGAAAGTGATCAGATCTGCGAATTGTCGTGGTCGCAGACCCTCGGACCTTCTGTTTCAATCAGCACGAGGCCTTCGTGCGCTGACTCCATGCGCTCTCAACGAAGTCCCACGGGTCGGCTCCAAATTCAACGACCCGCATTTGGCCTGAGTTGGGGAATTCGGGCTCGGGGAAAGGTAGTGGCGTGGCGTGGGGGACGCTCGATCATGCGGTAATTGGCGCGTGCCCGCTGGGCACCGTGGTGGAGAGCGAGGGCGTCACCGCCCCGCGCGCTTCGGTCGGTTCGTCCCGGGCTAACGGGGCGAGCAGGCTGGTCAAGGCGACGTCCGACGTCGTCCTCGCGGCGATCCTGCTGGTGCTGGTGAGCCCCCTGCTGCTGGTCCTCGTCATCGGGATCCGCCTCGACTCGCCCGGCGGAGCGATCTTCCGCCAGGTGCGCGTCGGCAAGGACGGCCGGCTGTTCGAGGTCCTCAAGCTCCGCACGATGGTGCGGGACGCCGAGACGCTCAAGGCCGAACTCCTGGCCCACAACGAGTACGACGGCGTCCTCTTCAAGATCCGGCAGGACCCTCGCATCACCCGGTTCGGGGCGCTGCTCCGGCGCTCGTCGCTGGACGAGCTGCCGCAGCTGGTCAACGTGCTGCGGGGCGAGATGTCCCTGGTGGGCCCGCGCCCCTCGCTCCCGGACGAGGTGGCGGTCATGGACGAGCACACGCTGCGCCGGTTCGCCGTACGGCCCGGGATGACCGGCCTCTGGCAGGTGAGCGGCCGCTCGAACCTCGGATGGGGCCAGGCGGCGGCACTCGACACCTACTACGCCGAGAACTGGACCGTCCTCGGCGACCTGTCCATCCTCCTGCGCACCGCCAAGGCCGTCGTCTCGGCCGACGGCGCCTGCTGAGCGCCAGGATCGGAGTCTCGGTGCGCATCCTCCACGTCAACAAGTTCCTCTACCGCCGCGGCGGAGCCGAGGGCTACATGCTCGACCTCGCGGAGCTGCAGCGCGGCCGCGGGCACGACGTGTCGTTCTTCGCGATGGAGCATCCCGACAACCAGCCCGACGACAACGCCGACCTGTTCCCGCCGCGGATGGAGCTGAACCCGCCGCCGAGCGGGGTCGCTGCCCGGGTCGCCACCTCGATCGACATCCTCTACCGCCGCAGCGCGCGGATCGGCATGGACGCGATGCTCGACCGGGTCCGCCCCGACGTCGTGCACCTCCACAACATCTACCACCAGCTGTCCCCGTCGATCCTCCGGCCGATCGCCCGGCGCGGGATCCCCACGGTGATGACGCTGCACGACTACAAGCTCGCCTGCCCGACGTACCAGTTCCTCGACAACGGCAAGATCTGCGAGGCCTGCATCCCGCGCCGCTTCCACAACGCCGCCCGTCGACGCTGCAACCGCGGGTCGCTCAACGCGAGCGTGCTGGCGACGGTGGAGCTCGCCGCGCACACGTTCGTGGGCGCCTACGACCCGGTCGACGTCCTGGTCTGCCCGAGCGAGTTCATGCTCGCGAAGATGCAGGAGGCCGAGGTCTACCCGGACCGGCTGACCCACATCCCGCACTTCTGCGACCTCTCCCAGATCGCGCCCGCGACCGCTCCCGGTGCCGGCGTGCTCTACGCAGGCCGGCTCTCGTCGGAGAAGGGGGTCGACGTCCTCATCGACGCCGCGGCGCTGCTGCCGGCGGGGGTCGACGTCACGATCGCCGGCGACGGTCCGGAGCTGGCTGCGCTCCGCACCCGCGCGGAGGCGGCGGGTGTCACCGACCGGGTGCGGTTCGCCGGGCGGCTGCCGTCGGGAGAGCTGCACGAGCTGATGCGCCGCAGCGCCGTCGTCGTCGCGCCGTCCCGCTGGTACGAGAACCAGCCGATGGTGGTCCTCGAGGCGATGGGGTGCGGCCGGCCGGTCGTCGCCAGCGACCTCGGCGGCATGCCGGAGCTGATCACCGACGGCGTCACCGGACGGCTCGTCAAGCACGACGACCCGGCCGCGCTGGCCGCTGCACTGACCGAGCTCGTCACCGACCCGGTGCGGGCTCACGAGATGGGGGTCACCGCCCACCGCGGTGCCCTCGATCGGTTCGCCATCGATCGCCACCTGGAGCGCCTCGACCAGGCGTACGCCCGGGCGGCGAACTTCAACGGAGAGGCCCTCCATCATGGGACTTAAGATCGCGATGCTGGGCACCAGGGGTGTCCCGGCCACCTTCGGCGGCATCGAGCACCACGTCGAGGAGGTCGGCCGACGTCTCGTCGAGCGCGGCCACGAGGTGACCGTCTACTCGCAGAGCAAGTACCTCGGCGACACGCGCGTCCGGGAGCACCTCGGCATGCGGGTCCTCCGGGTGCCCACCCTTCCGACCAAGAGCCTCGAGGCCATCGCCCACTCGGCGATGTCCACCGTGGCGGCGATGACCGGCGGCTACGACGTCGTCCACTACCACGCGGTCGGACCGGGCCTCGTCGCTCCGCTGCCGCGCTACCTCGGCCGCGCCCGCGTCGTCCAGACGATCCACGGGCTCGACGGGGACCGGGCCAAGTGGGGGAGGGTCGCCCAGACGATCCTCAACCTCGCCACCTGGATGAGCGCGCGCGTCCCGCACGAGACCGTCACCGTGTCCGGTGCGCTCGCCGATCACTACCGCGACCGCTACGACCGTCGATGCTCCACGATCGTCAACGGGGTGACGCGTCGAGCAGCACGCGCGGCCGACATCATCACGACGAGGTACGGGCTCGAGCCCGGCGGCTACGCGCTGTTCGTCGGACGGCTGGTCCCGGAGAAGCGCCCCGACCTGCTGATCAAGGCGTTCGGCGAGCTCGACACCGACGCCCGCCTGGTGATCGTCGGGGGGTCCAGCTACACCGACGGCTACGTCGAAGAGCTGCGTCGGCTCGCGGCACGCGACGACCGGGTGCTGATGCCCGGCTACGTCTACGGCGACGAGCTCGACGAGCTCTTCACCAACGCCCGGACCTTCGTGCAGCCGTCCGCGCTCGAGGGCCTCCCGCTGACGTTGCTGGAGGCGATGGGCAGCGGCACGCCGATCATCGCCAGCGACATCGCGCCGCACCTGGAGGTCGTGGGGCGCAGCCGCACCGGCGCCCGGCTGTTCGAGGAGGGCGACCTGGGCAGCCTGGTCGAGGCGCTCCAGTGGGTCGAGAAGGATCCGATGGCCGAGCGTCGCGCCGCGTCGCTCGCGTCGTCGTACGTCACCCGCAACTTCGACTGGGACACCTGCGTCGAGCGGCTCGAAGCCGTCTACGCGGGCCGGCCCGTCGCCGCTCCGACCCCGGCGCTCGAGATCCACCGGACGCCGGCCCCGGCGGCACGGTCCATCGTCACGAAGGAAAGCGCAGCATGATCTCTCCCAACCTTCGGACGGGCCGCCGTTGGCTCGTCTCGGGCGTGGTCGCGGCGGCACTGGCCTCCGGACTCGTCGTCGGCGCCGGTTCCCCTGCACCCGCCGACCAGGACGTCGTGGTCTCCCCGACGCCCGAGGCGAAGCACCCGCGGGTCCTGGACGGTCGGATCTACAGCATCGCCGACCGAGGGTCCAAGGTGCTGGTGGGCGGCACGTTCACCAAGATCCGCAACGGCAAAGCGGGTTCCCCGGACGTGCTGCAGGCGCGGTTGTTCCGGTTCGACTCGGGCACCGGCCTGATCGACACGTCGTTCGACCCGGTCATCAACGGTGCTGTGGAGGCAGTGACCTACACGGCGGACGGCCAGTCGATCCTGATCGCGGGCGCGTTCACGTCGGTCAACGGGCAGCCGGTCTCGCGGATCGCCAAGCTGCGCCTCGACGGCACGCTCGACACCCGCTTCAAGGCCACTGCCGGCGCCCCTGTCAAGGACTTCGCGCTGCTCGGCGATCGGCTGATCCTGGGCGGTGAGTTCGGCCGGATCAACGGCAAGCAGGTCCGGGGTCTCGCCGCGATCGATCCCGGGACCGGCGCCCTCGACCCGACCTTCGAGCTGCCGATCGCCGAGTCGCGCGACCAGTACGCGCCGTACGTGCAGGAGCTCGACGTCTCCGACGACGGTCGGTGGCTGGTGATCGGCGGCAACTTCAAGAAGGTCGGCGCCGCGACCCGGCACCAGGTCGCCGTCATCGACCTCGCGGGTGCCAGCCCGAGGGTCTCCCCCTGGTCGACGGACCGTTATGAAGGTGTCTGCGCACCGGTCTACTCCGACACCTACATCCGCGGCCTCGACATCGCCCCCGACAGCTCCTACTTCGTGGTCAACACGACCGGCGCGTTCCGGGGCAACGACACCCTGTGCGACACCGCTGCACGCTGGGAGCTGCCCCCGTCCGCCACCGGTGGCGGGCTGCAACCGACGTGGGTCGACCACACCGGTGGGGACACCCTCTGGGCGGTCGGGATCACGGAGTCGGCCGTCTACATCGGCGGCCACCAGCGCTGGGCCAACAACCCCCACCCCTCACCCGGGGGCGACAACGACGGTCCCGGTGCCGTGTCGCGGCCGGGCATCGCGGCGCTCGACCCGGCATCCGGCGTCCCGCTCTCGTGGAACCCCGGCCGAGACCGCGGTCGCGGTGTGGAGGCGCTGTACGCGACCGACGACTACCTGATGGTCGGCAGCGACACCGCCTACTTCGCCGGTCGGCTGCGGCAGCGGCTGGCGATGCTGCCGCTCCAGGGAGGCACGGCCAACCCCACGCCCCAGGACGTCCGGTTGCCTGTCAGCTTCTTCTACACCGCCAGTGGCGACAGCCTGAACCGGATGGCGTTCGACGGGCAGACCTTCGGTTCGGTGACCACCGTCAGCGGGCCCGGTCGCGACGGCGTCAGCTGGAGCGGCAACCGCGACGGGTTCGCCCAGCACGGCAGGCTCCACTACTTCGGTCCGTCGCAGGCGTTCTACTCCCGGTCGTTCAACGGCTCCACGGTCGGCACCTCGGTGACCAACCTGTCCACCTCGGTCGGCTATGTGGACACGAACGACAACCTCACTCCCTACGACCAGCCCTACGGTGTCGCGGAGACCCGCTCGGCTGCCTTCAAGGACGGTCGTGTGGTCTACACCAGGGCCAACGACTCGCGGCTCTTCCATCGCGGTCACTCCCTGGAGAGCGGCATCCTGGAGGGCTACGAATGGGTCGCCTCGTCGAAGGACTGGAGCGGCGCCCGCGCGCTCGAGTTCGTCGGCGACTTCCTCTACGCCGCCTGGAGCGACAACCGCCTCTACCGCTTCCACGCCCCCGACGGCCTGCCCCGGTGGGGCTCGCGCACGCTGGTGAACAGCGGGAGCAGCTCCGGCATCCCGTGGTCATCGATGACCAGCCTGGTCGCGACCGGGATCAGCGGTGACGCAGTGCCGCCGGCTCCCCCGACAGCACCGAGCTGCTCGGGATCCACTCCGTGGAACGTCAGCTACTTCCCGAACCGGACGCTGGCCGGGTCCCCGGCCGTCGTGGGCTGCGACGCGGCGATCAGCAAGTCGTGGGGCTCGGGCTCACCCAGCAGCGAGATCGCGTCCGACGACTTCTCGGCGCGGTGGACCCGCGACCTCACCCTGACGGAGGCGTCCCGGATCAAGGTGACGGCCGGTTCCGACGACGGCATCCGGGTGTACGTCGCCGGCGAGCGGCTCATCAACAGCTGGGCCGAGGGCTCGTCCACCGGGCTGAGCGGCACGTCGCCGACGCTCGAGCCGGGCAACCACCGCGTGGTCGTCGAGTACTTCGAGCGCGGCGGCAACGCGTCCGTCGACGTCGGGCTCCAGGTCGTCCCGGTGACACCGGAGCCGTCGCCGGACCTGCAGGCGCCCAACGCGACGATCGCCACGCCGGCCGCACACGCCACCGTCCCCTCCGGGTCGGTGGGCATCACCGGGACCGCGACCGACAACGTCGGCGTCACCCAGGTGCGGGTCGCGATCCGCGATCGCGACGCGAAGCGGTGGCTGCAGACCGACGGCAGCTGGAGCACGAAGTACGCCTACCGCCTCGCGACGCTCAGCGCGCCGGGTGCCACGTCGACCGGCTGGTCGATCACGCTGAGGCTCCCGGAAGGAAAGCTCGCGGTCGACGCGCGTGCGCGCGACAGTGCTGGCAACATCGACGGCAGTGCGGCATGGCGTCCGTTCGTCGTGTCGTGACCGGAGGACGGGTGGAGGGGTGAGCAAGGAGTCGGGCACCGGCAGCCTCGCGGTCGACGGACGGCGCAGCATCGTCGGTGCGGTGATCAGCAACGCCGCGACGTTCCTCGTGGCGCTGCTGATCGCGCGACTCTCGGGCGAGGCGCTGCTCGGCGCCTTCGCCGTCGTGTTCGCGCTGCGCGCGATCCTGGTGCTGGTCTGCGGGCTCGGCATGCGGATCGCGATGACCAAGTTCGTAGCGGCCAGCCGCGCGCGGGCCGACTACCCCGGCCTCCGCGGCGCGGTCCGCGTCGGGGTCGCGACGCCGGTGTGCGCCGCGGTCATGGCCGGCGCCTGCCTCGCCCTGCTGGCGCCCGTGCTGGCCGAGCAGGTCTTCCAGCAGCCCTCGATGACCGACCCGCTGCGGGTGGTCGCTCTCAGCCTGCCGTTCGCCGTGCTGATGGACGTGACGCTGGCAGCCACCCAGGGCTTCCAGTCGATGCGCGCATTCGCCCGGATCGGCCTGATCCTGGAGCCCGTCTGCCGTCTTGCGCTCGCCACGCTCTCGCTCGTCGCGGGCTGGGGGCTGCTGGGCCTGGCCGGAGGGCTGCTCGTCGCGAGCATGATCGGCGGGCTCAGTGGACTGGTCGCGCTGCAGCGGAGGCTCCGCAGGCTGCCGGCCGGGGTTCCGGTCCACGACTGGCGGGCGCTCTCGCGGTTCGCCGGTGTGAGCTGGGTGGCCTCCATGGCCACCCAGGGCATCCTCTGGGTCGACGTGATCCTGCTCGGCGCGCTGGTCGCGGCCGAGGAGGTGGGTGTCTACCAGGTCGCCACCCGCGCGGTCGTCGCCTGCATGATCGTGATCACGCCGCTGACGGCGTCGATGGCACCCCGGATCGCCCACCACTGGGAGAAGCGCGACGTCGACCGGGTCGCCGAGAACTACGGCGACGTCCTGCGCTGGACGTGGCGGCTCACGATCATGCCGCTCGCGCTCCTGTTCGGGGCGCCCGCGGCGGTGCTGGCGTGCTTCGGGCCCGGGTTCGCGGAGGGGATCACCGTCGTCCTCATCCTCGGCAGCGACGCCCTGGTCGAGGCGCTGGCCGCGCCCTCCGCCGTACTGCTCAACCAGATCGGCCGCAACCGGCTCAACATGGTGATCAACGTCAGTGCGCTGATCGGCAACATCGCTCTCAACCTCGTGCTGATCCCGCGGTTCGGCATCGCAGGCGCGGCGGTGGCCTGGATGCTGACGCTGCTGGTCCCCGGCCTCATCCGGATCGCCGTGGTGCGGCGCCTGGTCACCCACCAGTGGCCGCTGCGCCGCCCGCACCTCGTCTCTGCCGGGGCCGCCCTGGTCGCCTTCCTGCTCATCCGGCTGCTGGTCGGGACGACGGCGCTGGAGGACCTGGTGGTCCTCGCGCTCGCGGCCGTGATCGTCGGGGTCGTCTATCCGCTCATCGTCGTCCGGGCCGGGTTGGAGGATGACGAGGCGAAGACCGTCCACTCCCTCGCGGTGCGCGCCCGGCGTGAGGTCAGCGTCCGGTTGCCCGTCGTCCGGCGCTGGGTGAACCGCTGGCGCGTACGCCGGCTGCGGCCCGGCACGGAGCCGATCCCGGTCGACCAGCTGATCAGCCCGCACCGGTCCGACATCCTCGCCCGGATGTCGGTGTTCGACCTGGCGGCCGAGCACCGCGACCTCCTGGACACCGAGGAGTTCTTCGAGCTGGCGAGCCGGAGCCGCTACGGCCTGTGGTTCCGCACGATCGTGGTGCCGGGGCTCGGGCTCGCGGGGGTGCCGGAGGCGGAGCAGAAGGCCCTGTTCCGGCAGGCCGTGTCCCGCGCGGCACACCTCTTCGCGAGCTTCGAGGAGCACGGCTTCGACAACCAGCAGCCGATCACGGTCGCCCGGGTCCCGGCCGGCACCAAGATCGCCGGTCGTTCGCTCGCGGAGGACCGCTGGGTGCCGGTCGACGGTTGCCACCGCCTGGCGCTGCTGGTCCGGTCGGGCCAGTCGCACATCGCGACCGACCAGTACGTCATAGATCCCCACGGCGACCGCCGCCACAACACGGCGCGGATGAGCGAGGCGCTCGACCACGCCGAGAGCGACGTCGTCGCCTTCCTGGCGCGCGGCCTGTGTCCGCCGGGGAGCACCCCTGCGACCTGGTCGGAGCTCCTGGACGAGCTCACGGTCCCGGCCAACCGGGCGCACCTGGAGCAGTGGCCGGAGACCGAGCTCTACCGCCGCGTGGTCTCAGCCTGAGCCTGGGCCGTCCTCAGCCAGCCGCACCGCCCACGAGGGCGGCTCCTCCAGAAGGTCTGCGAGCCGCTCGACGTCGTCGGCGACCGCCTCCCGGATCATCGCGGTGGCGTCCGCGGGCACGGTGCTGGCCGGTTGACCCTTGAACGTCGAGTAGGACGCCATCGGCACCGGGTCGAGCGAGAGGTGGGCGAAGACCCTCGCCATCGTCGCCCGCGGGTCGGCGAACAGCAGCTCGCTCTCGATCACGAGGACCTGCTCAGGGTCGAAGTGCGACCGCAACCGCACCAGCTGCTCGGCGTAGCGGCCCCGGGCGGCATAGCTGAAGTGGCGGTGGTTGCGCTCCTGGACGGCGGGGTCCGGATCGGCCAGCCGCTCGGCCTCGGCGGCGAAGGCCTCGGCGTACCCCAGGGTCTCGAACCCGCGCGCCACCTCGTAGCGGTGGTGCGACCAGGCGCGCTCGACCGGGTCGCGGAGGACGAAGACCAGCCGCGCGTCCGGGACGTCGGCCGCGATCCGGCGGGCGGCGTCGGGGTGGAAGGCGTAGTAGGGACTCGACTCGCCGAGGATCGGGCGCGCCCCGAGCCTGCGCTCCAGCCGGTCGACCTCGGCCACGGGCAGCAGCTGGTGCTGGAACCAGTTCGGCCCGCGGTCGTAGTGGACGTCGTAGTAGCGACAGCCCTTCTCGACCAGTCCTCGCACGACGAGCGGGTGCGCCTTGATGTACTCGTCGAGGGAGGTGGTCCCGGCCCGCTTGGCTCCGACGATGAAGTACGTCGGCAGCTCGCGCGGTCCGCGGCGCAGCCGGTAGCCGGCGCGGCGCACGCGGTGCAGCGCCCGGCGCCGTCGCGGGGCGAGGAGGTCGCTGGCGCTCACGACACCCACTTCTGGGACAGCCGGGCGCGCAGCGCCCCAGGGGTACGACGGGCTCGGACCAGTCCCAATGGTGGCGTGTGCGCGACCCAGGACACCGCCGCGAGGGCGGGCAGCACGACCCACAGCGTCGTGACGTTCTCGAGCAGGTTCTCGCCCGAGGACGCGACGATGAACGCGACGGCGTAGCCGAACAGGGCGACGGTGACGCCGTGAACCAGGGGTTCGACCCGCAGCCTCGGGTCGATGACCCGTCTCGTCGCTCGCAGGCCGACGAGGACGGCGGTGCCGAGGAACCACAGGTAGACCGCGAATCCGGCCACGCCCATCTCGACCAGGACGAGCAGGAAGTCGTTGTGCGGCTCCTTGCCGGTCCGCCGTTGGGTCTCGTCGAGCCCGACCCCCGTGACGGGCGACTCCCGGACCATCGGCAGGACCTCGGTCCAGTGCTCGAGCCGCCAGGTCAGCGAGCTCTCGCTCCGGGCCTCGCCGGGGTCGGGCAGCGTGGACGTGACCCGCTCGGTCACCGGCGGGACGAAGGCCACCAGCAGGACCGGCACCACGAGCACACCGAGCAGGACGCGCCGATCGAGGACCGCGCCCACGACGATGATCCCGACGACCGCGGCGATCCAGGCGCCGCGGGTCTCGGTCTGCAGCAGCTCGAACCCGAGGACGGCAGCCAGCAGCAGCAGGACCACGCGGGTCCGGCCCTTGGCCTGGGACGCCATCGCGACGACCGCCAGCAGGAACGGCACCAGGAAGTGCCCGAAGTTGTTGGACAGGAAGAACACCGACTTGAGCGCGGCGATGCCGTCCTTCTCGTGCGAGACCTGCACCCCGAGGAAGCCCGCCAGCGGGAACAGCACCGGCACCACCGCGGCCGCCGCGAGGGTCCCGATGAGGTGGACGACCGACATCCGCCCCGTCGTGAGCAGCACGATCAGCACCAGGTAGACGGCGGCGCCCGCGGCGATGCCGGTCGCGATCGGCAGCGACTCCAGGGGCATCGGGCTGCTCAGCGCCGAGAGGACGGCCACCACCACCAGCCCCACCACCGGCAGGGTCAGCGGCTCCCGCAGCCGCGGGACGAGCTCGGCCCGATGGATCAGCAGCCACGCGACGCAGACGACCAGCACCCCGACGCCCATGACCTCGGGGATCCCGACGCCCTTCGTCGCGGTGAGGTCCACGACCGGCCTGAGCACCAGGGCGGCGGACACGAACCACGCGAACGACTGACGCGCCACCGCCACGGCGACGCCGGCGACGACCAGCCCCCCGACGACGATGGCGGCGGTCCGCAGCTGGCCGAGGCCGGACACGAGCCCGGCGATGCCGGCGACCCCGACGATGACGGCCAGCGTGACCACCCCGACCCGGGTCGGCGCCGCCGTGCGGGCGCTCGTCTCGCTAGTAGCCATGGCCACGCCGATGGGTCGTCGTGAGCGCCGAGACCACGAGCCGGTCGCGGGTCGCGAGGTCGGACTTCCACGCCGTGTCGGCGCGGAGCGAGATCGGTCCGGACCGCATCCGGTTGGGGTTGCCGGCGACGGCGTGGGAGGTGCGCAGGTCCAGCTGGCCGTCGCGGACGAACCCGGTGTCGGGCGGGAGGCCGGCGAACGTCGCGACCCGGCGGAGCGTGGCCGCGGGGTCCGCCACGAAGTCCTCGTACCGGACGTCGACGACGTCGATCCCGCGCTTGCGGTACGCCGTGCCCACGCTCATCGTGGAGTGGAGCCACATCGCGGCTGCCTTGCCGGCGTTGAAGCGCTCCATCTCGCCGTCGTACCCGGGGACTGCCTGGGACGCCACCTCGCGCTGCCAGGAGTAGGCGACCGCGCGTGGATCGCGGACGAGGTGCACCGGCCGGACGTCGAGCAACGGGCTCCGCACGAGCAGCGCCCCGAAGGTCGCGATCTTCGAGGAGTCGACGACGGCAGTGGCGCCGCTCGCATCGGCGACGTTGACGACCAACCGGCCGAACAGGTCGATCAGCTCCTCGGCTTCCGGGCTCGTCGCACCGCTCGCCCACCAACGCACCCGGCGCCGGCGTACCAACGAGGTGAGGGCGGCATCGAGGCGCAGCGCCTCGTCCCGGTCGGGGATGGTGCCGAACGTCTTCTCCAGCGCGGGCTGCCAGACAGGGCACTCGACGACCCGCTCGCGGCAGCCGCACCTTCCGTCGTCGGCGATCCCGCGCCGCAGCAGGAACCGGACCTCGCCCGCGCTCACCGCGCCCGGCAGGCTGCCGATGGCGTTGCCGAGCAGGGTCGACCCGCTGCGGCCGGTGCCGGTCAGATAGACCACCCGGACCGGCGTACGACCGAAGTCGCCGGCGCTGGCCACCATGTCCCCCTCGGCGTGCTCGGCCGGCAGCGAGGAGCCGCGCCGGCTGGCAGGTACTCTAATCCGGACCTCGACACCCGAAGTATCGTCGATCGACCAGGCGCACGTCAGAAGGATCGCGCCATCCGCACGTGGGGGAGTACGCATGGCGAAGGCGCAGTCGTTGTCGACCGGCGTGGGCTCGACGATCATGCGGCTGTGGTGGGTGATCGTTCTCGCCGCGCTGGTCGGCGGTGTGGTGGCCTACGCCGCAGCCGACCGCAGCACCACCGAGCGGATCTACGGCGTCGTCAACATCCGTCCGGTCGCGACCCTGGCCAACGACCGGGTCGACCTCGTCGAGGACCTCGACGCGGCGCTCACCCTGCCGTCGGTGCTGCGCGATCCGGCGGAGGCCGCCGGGACGAGCGTCACCGACCTGCGGCAGGACCTGAGCGTGGAGTCGCTGGGCGAGACCAGCTTCGTCCGCGTCGGTGTCGTCGTGCACGACGGTGACGAGGCGTCGGCGGAGGAGGTCCTCCGGTCCGTCGTCGCGTCGGCAGCCACGTTCATGTCGGGCGACGACCCGGGCGTGGTCATCGACGACACGCTGACCGTGCAGCTGAGGTTCGTGGTCCAGCGGGAGGCGGCCCTCGCGCACGAGCTGGCTGCGACGCCCGCGGAGTCCCCGGCGCGCGCTGTCCTGGTCGCGGAGCGCGATGCCGCCCAGGTCCATCGACGGGCCGTCGAGGAGCGGGTGGCGTTCCATGAGGAGGCGCGCGCGGAGCGGCGCGTCGTCCTGCCGCTCACCATGCAGGGTCGTGACCTGACCCGCGGCGGTTCGGACACCCAGGTCAGGCGCGCGGCCGCAGGTGCGGCTGTCGGTGGTCTGCTGGCGGGCCTCGCCATCGCGGGGTTCGGCTTCCGCCGTCGTACGGCGTAGCGGCTCACCCGGGGCAGTTGTCCACCAACGCGTCGTGCACCTGCCGGCGCTCGTCCTCGGAGAGCTGCTGGAACGCGGCGTACTCCAGGTAGCACGCGCCCATCTCCACTCCCGCCCATGCCGCCTCGCTCATCGAGCCGTCGTTCAGCGTGAGCTGCCAGCCATGGGGCGTCTCGGCCGCCGGTAGGCCGGTCAGGTAGCAGTGCCAGCTGGCGGCCGTGGCCGAGGGCTCGCCGGGGACCGCGCAGACCTCGTCGTCGGGGCCGAGGCCGTGGTCCTCGAGGACCAGCCGGCCGGGGTAGCGCGCGCGCAGCTGGTCGAGGAGGGCGCGCTCGGCCTCCCAGGAGCGGCCGTCGACGAGCTCCCAGGCGCCGTGCCCGGCCACCGAGACGCGGGTCCGGGTGAAGGCCGTCATCATTGCGGCCGTCGACCGCTGGATGCAGGTTCGCTGCCGGGTCCTGGTGAGCCCGGCCGCGGCGAGCCGCGCCAGGGACGGCTCGTCGACGCCGAGGATGAACGGCTCGGCGTACGCCGTCGAGCACGCGCCGTTGGCGACGTCGACGAGCTGCCAGTCCTTCTCGTAGCGTCGGGCCACCTCCCGCATCAGCAGCGCGAACCGCTCCAGGAAGGGCGGCCGCCAGTAGCGGGCCACACAGCCGGGCGCGCCGTTGACGGTCGAGGGCTCGACGGGCACGCAGCCTCCGGTCTCGTCCTTCAGCCACGCGGGAGCGTCGTGGCCCGTGCGGATGCGCAGCCGGAACCGGATGTCGGGCCGCCCGGTGAGGGTCGCCTCGACCGCAGCGAAGTCGTAGTCGCCCTTCCGGGGCTCGAGCTCGGCCCAGGTCGTGTTGATCGTCCCGAACCCCGCGTAGGGGACCGTCGCGAGAGCCCGCGGTTCGGTCACGACCAGGCCGACCAGGGCCGGCTTGAGGCCCGAACCCCCCGCCGGAGGGTCACTCGGCTCGGCCGGTGTGCGCTCGCCCGAGGAGCACGCAGCCAGCGCCAGCACGCACGTCGCGGTGACGATGCTGCGCACCCACGACGTCCCCACGGGGACACCGTAGACATACCCGCGAGGAGCTCGACCGGTTGACCTCGGCGGATGGCCCGAAGTAACCACCACGAAGGGTGCCCGCCGGTGGGCGTGGTGCCCCCGGTGACCGCCCTAGCATCGAGCCCGAGGGGAAAACGGGGAGGGGCGATGCGGCACGGGGGGATGCTTGCGCGCCTGCAGGGCGTCGCAGCGGGGGTGGCAGCGGGCGTCGCGACGGGTGTGGCGACGGTGGTCGCGGTGGCGACGATCGGTGTGCCGGCGGCCGCGTCGGCGGAGCCGGTCCCTGCTCAGCCGGGCGCGCCGGCGAGGCCCGGTGGCGTCGCGCTGACCTGGGCGCCGACCCACATGGCCGACGGGCACGAGTACACGCAGGCGGAGGCGGTCGGCATCGCCGAGGACCACGACCTGGTGGCAGCAATGCCGATCGCCTTCCGCGACCACGTCCCCGTGATGCGGGCCGCCAACCCGGACCTGACGCTGATCTCCTACCTGAACGGCACGCTGGCCAAGGCCACGAAGGTGAGCCACCTCCCGGAGTCGGCCTTCGCGCGCGACGCCGACGGGCGCCGGATCACGTCGCGGATCTGGGGCACCACCCTGATGGCCCCGTCGAGCACCGCCTGGCGGCAGGAGGTCGACGCGATCTGCCGCGACCGCGCCGCCGAGGCCGGCTACGACGGCTGCCTGGTGGACTCCATGGGCCTGGGCGTCTTCGCCACCAACCAGGGCTTCACCGGGTTGCCGGTCGACCCGGCGACCGGCGCGACCTACACCCAGCTGGACTACCGGACCGCCCTGGCCGGTCTCGCCGGCTCGGTGCGCAACGCCTCGCCCGACCAGGTCCACACGTTCAACCTCGTCGAGAACGACTGGCGCTACTGGCGCGACGCGGTGCCGTCGCGGCCGTTGGCGCTGGCGCAGCCCTCGGTGCAGATGGAGGACTTCCTGAGGGGAGCGACGACCGGCGTCGCCGGCTTCCCCACCGCCGAGAAGTGGCTCCGCAACGTCGAGGTGATCCGGGACCTGGAGGCCGGCAACGTCACGAGCCTCCTCAGCACCAAGCTCTGGGTGACGCACAGCGAGGCGCAGGCCGCGCAGTGGCAGGCCTACGCGATGGCGTCGTTCCTGATGGGCGCCGACGGGAACTCCTACCTGGCGTTCACGCGGTCCCGGGACACGACGGGCGCGACGGGTGCGAACGCGCCGTACGTCATGCCCGAGGACATCGGACTGCCAGAGGGGGCGATGGTGCGCACCGGTGCCGGTGCCTACACCCGCACGTTCGGCAGCGGCATGGCGATCGTGAACCCGACGACCTCCACGGTGACGGTGAGCCTGCCGTCGACCATGAAGGGCCTGGACGGCGCGACGGTCACGTCGGTCCGGCTGCCGCCCAACAGCGGCGAGGTCCTGACCGAGGTGTTGGCCGTCGAGACGGTCGCGCCGACCGGATGGTTCACCAGCGTCTCCGGCGACGGTGGGTTGGCCGTGGCCGGGAAGGCGAGCGACGACGTCGCGGTGCGACGGGTCCTGCTGGCGGTCAAGCGGATCTCGGACGGCCGGTGGCTGCAGCGGGACGGCAGCTGGGGCACGACGTACCAGCGGGTCGGGGCCAGGCTGGCCGACCCCGGGGCAGCGAGCACCCGGTGGGTCTTCAGGAGGTCGATCGCCGCCGGTCGCTACCGCGTGACGCTGGTCGTCAGGGACAGTGCGGGCAAGCTCAACCCCGCCCCGCGGCCCTACCGGAGGGTCACCGTCAGCTGACGACTGCCGGTGCCGCGGCGGGGTAGAAGGAGCCGACCAGCTCGTCGACCGCGTCGACCCAGGTACGGCGAACCGCCAGCTCGCGCGCGGCGGCGCCCATCAGGTGGCGGTGCCGGTCGGCGGCGATCGCCGCGACCGCGCGGCGCAGGTCGTGCGCGTCGGCCGGGTCGTGGAGGAGGCCGGTCTCGAGGTGCCGGACCACGTCGGCGGCGCCGCCCGAGCGCGGCGCCACCGCGGGGACCCCCGAGGCCGCGGCCTCGCGCAGGGCGTGGCAGTCGGTCTCGTGCTCGCCGGTGTGGACCAGCACGTCGAGGGTGGGGAGGGCGACGGTGAGGTCGCCCGTCTGGAGCGGGCCGGTGAAGCGGGCGCCGGGCAGGCGCTTGGCCAGCCAGTCGCGCTCGGGGCCGGCGCCGATCACCACGAGCCGGATGCCGTCGACCTTGGCGAGCTCGGCGAGGCGTCGTACCCCGTTGCGCTTGTGCAGGCCGCCGGCGTACCCGACCACCACCTGGCCGCCGTCCTTCCGGGCGCGCGACCACGAGTCGTGCAGCCACGGGTCGCGGAGCGTCGGCGCGAACGCGAGCGGGTCGACACCGGGCTGCCAGAGCGACGCCGTGGCGCCGAGCTCGGCGGCGCGCCCGATCATCCACGGCGCCGTGACCAGGAGGGTGTCGGCCCGGTCGGCGACCTTCGCCCGCCAGTAGTCCGCAGCGAGGTCGTGGATCGGTGACTGCTCGACGACCAGCGTCGGTACGCCGGTGCGGCGCGCGTGCTTGAGTGCCTTGCGGCCGACGAACCGCGGCGACGCTGCGTGCACCAGGTCCGGTGCGAACGTGTCGATGGCCGCGCGGATCTGGGCGCCCGTCGGCTCGAGCGGCCGGACCCGGACGACGTCGCAGCCGCGGTACGACGACAGGCCCGGCCCCGGCGCGATGATCCGGACCGTGTGCCCGAGGTCGAGCAGCCGGTCGGCCGTCGCCTTGAGCGTGGTCGTCGTGCTGTCGACGGCGGGGTAGAAGCTCTCCGTGACCAGGGCGATCCTCATGGCCCTCAGCGTGCGCGCGCGACCTTGCCGTGTGCTGAGCAGGCGGTGGACGCCGGGTTAACCGTTGAGGGTCACCCCTGGCGGGTGATCCCGATGACCCCCACCGCGACGCACCACAGGCCGACCAACCCGGCGACCGGGAACAGCACGTCGAAGGTGTCGGTGAACGCGATGGTCGCGTTGGCAAGCGCGAACGCGAGACCCCCCACGACGCCGAGCGCGAGCACCACCCGGTTGCCGATCGTTCCGCCGAGCCCGCCGACGACCGCGAGTGTCGCGATCGCCACCGACCAGACCGGGTTGACGGCGGTCTCGACACCCGTGAAGACAAGGACGAGGGGCGTCGTGCTGCCGTCCGCGATCGCGGACGCCTGGGTCGCTGCGAACAGGTGGACCAGCTGCCCCAGGGTCATGACGACGCCGATCCACCCGACAGCGCGGGTCAGGCGGGCGGTCCGGGGCGCGAGGTCGGAGCCTCGCGCGATCGCCAGGACGCCGGCGGCGATGCAGCTGAAGGCGAGCAGGCCGGCGGCGTGCGCCGGGTACCACATCGAGTCGACGAGCATGGAGTGCAGCTGTGCGGTCTTGTCGCCCTCGTCGCTCCCGACAGGGTGGAGCGGGCCGTAGGCGAAGAAGGCGAGGCCGCCGAGGATGAGGAGGAGGGAGCCGGCGCGGTCGAGGCGCGGCTTCGTGGCGGGGAGGGTGCGGGACGAGGCGAGGAGTGGCATGACTCCACGCTCGTCGTACGACGGCTCCGGCGCAGGCGGGCCCGCCCTGGAGTCCTTCCCGGGTTAACCCTCGTACGTCGACCGGCCCGGCGTGCCAGCATCGACCCATGTCCTCGGCCGTCACCATCGACGCGCACGACGACGCGCCGTCCAGCGCCCGCGAGACCGCGGTCGCGACGATCGGGCTCCTCGTGCTCGGCCTGGTCGGATACGGCGCCTGGCTCGGCTTCCACGGCAGCAACCTTCACAACGGGCTGCTGGCGGTGACGTGTGCGGCAGTCGGGCTGTATGTGCTGCGGATGCGTCCCGGCCACCGGCTCGGGATCCTGTTCGTGGTCTCCGGCGTCCAGTCGGCGATCATGTACTTCGGCCGGCAGTACGGGCTCCACGAGGATCCGCTGCCCGGTGGTGACTGGCTCGCCTGGCTGTCGATCTGGCAGGTTCCGCTCAACATGGCCGTCGTCGGGCTGGCCCTGATGATCTTCCCGACCGGTCGGCTGCTCTCCCCGCGATGGCGGGTCCCGGCGACCGCGATGGTGGCCGGCTGCGTGGTACTCGCGATCGCCTCGGCTCTGTGGCCGATCGAGGACGACTGGAGCAGCGACGCGCTCACCTTCCCGTTCGACATCGGAGCGCGGGAGCGCGCCACGGCCCTCCTCGGACCACTTCAGATCGTCGGGTACCAGGCGCTCCTGGTGCTCTGGGTCGTCGCTGTCGTCGTACGGAGCCGGCGCGCTAGCGGCGACGAGACCCGTCAGCTGCGCTGGTTCGTGTCGGCCGTCGCGGTGATGGCAGCGGTGCTGGTCGGCGGACTGGTGGCCGTCGGCTCGGCCGTTCCCGGTCTGATCGCAACCTCGCTGGTCCCAGTCGCTGCGGGCGTCGCCATCCTGAAGTACCGCCTCTACGACATCGACCCGGTCATCAACAAGGCGGTCGTCGTCGGCGCGCTCGTGCTGGTCATCACGGCTGGCTACGTCGCCGTCGTGGTGGTGGCCGGTGCCCTTCTCCCGGTCGCGGACGGGGTGCTCTCGTTGGCTGCGACGGCCCTGGTCGCGGTCGCCTTCGAGCCCGTACGACGGCGGGCACAACGGCTCGCCGATCGCCTGGTGTACGGCGACCGGGCGACGCCGTACGAGGCGCTGGCACGGCTGTCCGTCCAGCTGCAGGAGGGTCCCGAGGAGCTGCTCGACGGGATCGCGGCCACCGTGGCCCACGCGGTCGGGGCGACCGAGGTGGTCGTGTGGGTCGGCGACGAGCAGACGATGTCACCGGCGGCCGGTTGGCCGGGCCCGGCTCCCGAGGACGCCTCCAGGTCGCTGGCCGATCTCGCCGCGCCGCGGCGCTACCTGTGTCGCGTGGTGCACCGGGGTGTGGTCTGTGGGGCGGTCAGCGTGCTCAAGCCTGCGGGGGAGACGATGACCGCGGCGGAGCGGCGGCTGCTCGACGCCCTGGTCGCGCAGACAGGTCTGGTCATCGACCACCGAAACCAGGAGCGCGCGGTCCGCGCCGCCGCTCGCAGGATCGTGACGGCCGGTGACGAGGCGCGTCGCCGGATCGAGCGCGATCTTCATGATGGCGCGCAGCAGCGGTTGGTCGCGCTGAGCGTTGGCCTCTCGGTGCTCGCCAGCCGCGCGAGGGAGGCCGGCGCGGCTGACATCGCTGTCGACGCGACCGCAGCAGGGGAGCAGCTCAGGGCCGCGACCGCTGAGCTTCGCGAGCTGGCCAGGGGACTGCATCCGACTCTGCTCGTCGAGTCGGGCCTGGGCACGGCGGTCGAGGCGCTCGCCGACCGGGCGCCCGTGCCCGTGCGGGTCGATGTGGAGCTGGACCGCCGGCCGGCGCCGGAGGTGGAGGCGACGGCGTACTTCGTCGTGGCGGAGGCGCTCACCAATGTCGCCCGCTATGCCGACGCGACCTACGCGAAGGTCACCATCTCCGTCGTCGAGAACAGGTTGCGCGTGGAGGTCGCCGACGACGGCTGTGGCGGCGCGGACCGGTCATGGGGGAGCGGACTGCAGGGGCTGGCCGATCGGCTGGCCGCGTTGGGCGGCGTGTTCAGGGTGGACAGCCCGGCCGGGCGCGGTACGAGGCTGGAGGCGGTGATCCCGTGCGGGTGATCGTGGCCGACGATGCGGTGCTCTTCCGGGAGGGTGTCGCGCGCGTCCTCGGGGACAGCGGATTCGAGGTCGTGGGGCAGGCCGGTGACGCGACAGCGCTCCTCGACCTGGCGCGTCGGGAGCGTCCTGACGTCGCGATCACCGACCTCCGGATGCCTCCCGGGTTCGGCGATGAGGGCATCGAGGTCGCGGCCCGGATTCGCGCCGAGCTGCCGACGATCGGGCTGATGCTGCTGTCGCAGTACGTCGAAGCGCATCACGCCCTTCGGTTGATGGACGACTTCGACGGCGGGGTCGGGTACCTCCTCAAGGACCGCGTGTCGGACCTGACGGCGTTCGCCGTCGATGTCCGCAGGGTCGCGGCCGGTGAGGTCGTCATCGACCCCGAGCTCGTCGCCCGGCTGGTGGCCCGCCGCCGCGTCCAGGATCCGCTCGAACGCCTCACCGACCGCGAGCGCGCCGTACTCGACCTGATGGCGCAGGGCCTCTCCAACGTCGCGCTCTCCGAGGAGCTCCACCTCAGTCTCAAGACCGTCGAGGGCCACGTGAGCAGCATCTTCACCAAGCTCGACCTGATGCCGGACGAACGGGAGAACAGGCGCGTGCTCGCCGTGCTCCGCATCCTTCGTCAGGCTTGATGCGCTGTCGTGCCCGAGGTCCGATGTCGGTCGGCCCGCCCAGGTCGGTGGTCATCGAACCGCTGGTCGTTCCAGCAGCTGCCTAGGCGGAGCTGACCGGGTCCGGCGCCCCCGCGCCGAGGGTGTGCGGAGGACGGTCGCCGCGCTCGATCGCGCCGGCGATGGACTCGATGCGGGCGTGGCTCGTCGACCAGTCGCCTGCGTGCTCCTCGTAGTACGGCAGGTAGCCGCGCCGGACCTCGACGATCCAGTGCCGGCCGAAGAGAGCCCGCGCGACGAACAGCACGGGGATCAGCAGGAGGATGACCGCGAACTCGATCGTCGCCAGCACCGTGAGCACGAGGGCGAGCAGGATCACCGGTGCGAAGACGACCAGGATGACGATCGTGATCACGGCGCTGATGGGGTCCTCCCCTGCAGGGAGGGTCGGCACCATGCTCCACGCGTCGCCTGCGCCGCGCACCCTCCGTCGCCACGGAACCCAGCGCCGCGTGACCCGCCACGTCTGACCGGTCGAGTCCTTCGCCTTCACGGGCGTGATCATGCCGGGTGCGCAGGGAGCGCAAACGTCGGCTGACGGTGCCTGTGTGAGCAGTGACATCATTTGCGGTCCGCAGATGATGTCGGTGCTCACTCGACGGCGCCGCGGGGTCCTCCTGACCCGCCAAACGACGCGGATCGCGTGAACGGTTGTCGCAGGTAGGTCCGCATGTCGGGCGTCTCAAACCTCACACCTTGTAGCGACGGCCACACGGCGGTTCGTAGGGTGCGCCCTATGACCGACGTCGCCGAAGGCGCCTCCGCCGACGCAGCCGCGACCCCGCTCGCGCTCGCGCAGCCCGAGGACCGGCACAGCCGCGAGGAGTGGGAGGCCGCGGCGGCCGCCGTCCTCCGCAAGGCCCGCAAGCTGACCGACGAGAATCCGGACGCGGGTGTCTGGGACAAGCTGACCCACACCACGCTCGACGGCATCGCGATCCCCCCGCTCGGTGTGGCCGGCGGTCCCGAGTCGCCGGTCCGGCCCCGTCGCTCCGGTCCCTGGGACATCCGCGCCCTCGTCTCGAACTCGAACGCCAAGCTCGCGAACGAGGAGGCCCTGGTCGACCTCGACGGTGGCGTGACCAGCCTCTGGGTCACCGTGGACGACACCACCGACCTGCCGACCGTCCTGGACGGCGTCCTGCTCGACCTCGCCCCGGTCGTCCTCGACGCGCCCACCGCGCCGATCGAGGCCGCACGGGCGCTGCTCGCGTACGCCGAGGAGCGCGGCGTCACCCTGCACCCCGACAGCAACCTCGGAGCCGATCCGCTCGGCGCGATGCTGCGCGACCTGCCGCTCGCCGTCGACGAGGCGGTCGCCGAGCTCCGGGAGCTGGCCGCGCAGGCCAAGGAGGAGGGGGTGCGGGCGATCGTCGTCGACGCGACCGCGGCCCACGACCTCGGCGCCAGCGACGTCCAGGAGCTCGCCTGGTCGATCTCCGCCGGTGTCGCCTACCTCCGCTGGCTCACCGACCACGGGCTCGAGCTCGCGGAGGCGGCGAACCTGATCGAGTTCCGCTACGCGGCGACCGACGAGCAGTTCCCGACGATCGCCAAGCTGCGCGCCGCGCGCCAGCTCTGGGCGAGCGTGCTCCACCACTCGGGGGCCTCGGGCGCCGCGGACGACCCCTCGACAGGGTCGGGGGGCGAGGTCCAGCAGCGGCAGCACGCGGTGACCAGCCGGCCGATGCTCAGCAAGTACGACCCCTACGTCAACATGCTCCGCGGCACGGTCGCGGCGTTCGCCGCCGGTGTCGGCGGAGCCGACGCGGTGACCGTGCTGCCGTTCGACTCCGCGCTCGGCCGGCCCGAGGCCTTCGGCCGTCGCATCGCGCGCAACGTGAGCCACCTGCTCATCGACGAGTCGCACGTGGCCGAGGTGGCCGACCCGGCCGGTGGCGCGTACGCGGTCGAGCAGCTCACCGCCGACCTCGCGGCCGCCGCGTGGGCCGCCTTCCAGCAGCTCGAGGTGGAGTGGGAGGCGGGGCGCGACCTCACCCCGTTCCGCGAGCGGATCGCCGCGACGGTCGCCGAGCGCGAGCGCCAGATCGCCCGCCGCAAGCGCCCGCTGACCGGCGTCACCGAGTTCCCGAACCTCGCCGAGGACCTCCCCGTCCGCGAGCCCGACCCGCTCAGCGACCGGGCCGTCCGGTACGCCGCGTCGTTCGAGGCGCTGCGTGACCAACCGGCCACGAAGCCGGTCTTCCTGGCGACGCTCGGCACCATCGCCCAGCACACCGCTCGCGCGACCTTCGCCTCCAACCTGTTCGCCGCCGGCGGCATCGCGGTCGAGGTCGCCGGCCCGACGTCCGGCGTGGACGAGCTGCTGGCGAGGTACGACGGGCAGCCCGTCGTGTGCCTCGCCGGCACCGACCCGGCGTACGCCGAGTGGGGGGCGGCCGCGATCGAGGGCCTCCGCGCCGCCGGCGCCCAGCACGTGATCATCGCCGGCAAGCCCGACGCCGTGGACGTGGAGGTCGACGACGCGGCCGCGATGGGCGTCGACGCACTGGCGTTCCTGACTGCGACGAGGGAGAAGCTGTCATGACGATCCCCAAGAGCTTCACCGATCTGCCCTTGGCGGTTGGGCACGAACGACACCGTTCCGCGCCCGATGAGCGCGGTTTGGGACCAAACGACAGCCCCGGATGGCACAGCCCCGAAGGCATCGAGATCAAGCCGTCGTACGACGCCACCGACCTCACCGGTCTCGACGCGCTCGACACCTGGCCGGGGTTGAGCCCGTTCCTCCGTGGCCCCTACCCGACGATGTACACGACCCAGCCGTGGACGATCCGGCAGTACGCCGGGTTCTCGACCGCCGAGGAGTCCAACGCGTTCTACCGCCGCAACCTGGCGGCCGGCCAGAAGGGCCTGAGCGTCGCGTTCGACCTCGCGACGCACCGCGGCTACGACTCCGACCACCCCCGGGTGCGCGGCGACGTCGGCATGGCGGGCGTGGCGATCGACTCGATCTACGACACCCGGACCCTCTTCGACGGCATCCCGCTGGACCAGATGAGCGTCTCGATGACGATGAACGGCGCGGTCCTCCCGGTGCTCGCGCTCTACATCGCCGCGGCCGAGGAGCAGGGGGTGAAGCCGGAGCAGCTCTCGGGGACGATCCAGAACGACATCCTCAAGGAGTTCATGGTCCGCAACACCTACATCTACCCGCCGACGCCGTCGATGCGGATCATCTCCGACATCTTCGCGTTCACCAGCCAGCGGATGCCGCGGTTCAACTCGATCTCGATCTCCGGCTACCACATGCAGGAAGCCGGGGCGACCGCGGACCTCGAGCTCGCCTACACGCTCGCCGACGGTGTGGAGTACATCCGCGCCGGCCTGGAGAGCGGTCTCACCATCGACCAGTTCGCGCCCCGGCTGTCCTTCTTCTGGGCGATCGGCATGAACTTCTACATGGAGGTCGCCAAGATGCGCGCGGCCCGGGCGCTGTGGAGCCGGCTGGTCCGCCAGTTCGACCCGCAGAACCCCAAGAGCCTCAGCCTGCGCACGCACAGCCAGACCTCCGGCTGGAGCCTCACCGCCCAGGACGTCTTCAACAACGTCGGCCGCACCTGCATCGAGGCGATGGCCGCGACCCAGGGCCACACCCAGTCGCTGCACACCAACGCGCTCGACGAGGCGATCGCGCTGCCGACCGACTTCTCGGCACGGATCGCGCGCAACACCCAGCGCCTGCTCCAGCAGGAGAGCGGTACGACGTACACGATCGACCCGTGGGCCGGTTCCTACTACGTCGAGAAGCTGACCCATGACCTCGCCGAGCGGGCGTGGGCCCACATCGAGGAGGCCGAGGAGGCCGGTGGCATGGCCGCTGCCATCGAGCAGGGCATCCCGAAGATGCGCATCGAGGAGGCCGCGGCCCGCACGCAGGCGCGGATCGACTCCGGCGCGCAGAAGGTGATCGGCGTCAACACGTTCCGGCTGCCGGTCGAGGACAAGCTCGACGTCCTCCGCGTCGACAACGACGAGGTCTACCGCCAGCAGATCGCGAAGCTCGACCGGCTGCGCGCCGAGCGCGACCAGGGCGATGTCGATGCCGCCCTCGAGGCGCTGACCCGCAGCGCCGAGTCGGGCGACGGCAACCTGCTCGAGCTCGCGGTCGCCGCGGCCCGCGACAAGGCCACGGTCGGCGAGATCTCCGACGCCCTGGAGAAGGTCTACGGGCGGCACCAGGCGGTGATCCGTACCATCTCCGGCGTGTATCGCGACGAGGCCGCCCAGGCCAACGACGGCGCCGGTGACTCACTGGTCGCCCAGGTGCGTGCCGCGACGGACGAGTTCGCGGAGGCCGAGGGTCGGCGCCCCCGCATCCTGGTCGCGAAGATGGGCCAGGACGGGCACGACCGCGGCCAGAAGGTCGTCGTGTCTGCGTTCGCCGACATGGGCTTCGACGTCGACGTGGGGCCGCTGTTCTCCACGCCCGAGGAGGTCGCGCAGCAGGCGATCGACGCCGACGTGCACATCGTCGGGGTCTCGTCGCTCGCGGCGGGCCACCTCGCCCTGCTCCCTGCGCTGAAGCACGCGCTGGCGGAGCACGGCCGCGAGGACATCATGGTCTCCATCGGCGGCGTGATCCCGCCCGACGACGTGCCGACGCTCAAGGAGATGGGCGCGGCCGCGGTGTTCCTGCCCGGCACGGTCATCGCCGAGTCGGCGCTCGACCTGCTCGCCAAGCTCCGCGACCAGCTCGACCACTGACCCGGTGCCGCCCCCACCCCCCGACGACCCATCCGACGACCGCGTCGCGGCGCTCCTCGAGGGCATCCGCGACGGCCGGCGTGCGCAGGTGTCGCAGGCGATCACGCTGGTCGAGTCGACCAGCCCGAAGCACCGGGCGCAGGCGCGCGACCTGCTGGCCGAGCTCGCCGTCGGCCGAGGAGGTCGTCCTGGAGATCGTCACGAGACCAACGCCGTCCGCGTCGGGATCTCCGGCGTGCCCGGCGTCGGCAAGTCGACCTTCATCGAGTCGCTCGGCAGCCGGTTGACGGCCGACGGCCACCGGGTCGGAGTGCTCGCCGTCGACCCGTCGAGCGTCCGCACCGGCGGCTCGGTGCTGGGCGACAAGACCCGGATGGCGCGGCTGTCGGCCGACCCCGCCGCCTACATCCGGCCGTCGCCGTCGGCGGGCACGCTCGGCGGCGTCGCGCGGGCGACCACGCAGGCGATGGCCGTGCTCGAGGCCGCGGGCTACGACGTGATCCTGGTCGAGACCGTCGGCGTCGGACAGTCCGAGGTGACCGTGGCGGGCATGGTCGACACCTTCCTCTTCCTCACCCTCGCCCGCACCGGCGACCAGCTGCAGGGCATCAAGAAGGGCATCCTCGAGATCGCCGACGTCATCGCCGTCAACAAGGCCGACGGTGATCGTGAGCAGGAGGCCAGGGGAGCGGCGCGCGAGCTCGCAGGTGCGCTCCGGCTGGTCCGCGGCCACGGCGACGGCGGCGGCTGGACGGTTCCCGTCGTGACCTGCTCCGGGCTCGACGACGTCGGCGTCGACGACGTGTGGCAGCAGGTCCTGAACCACCGTGCCCACCTCGGCGACGACGGGCTGGTGACGAAGCGTGCCGAGCAGCAGCTGGACTTCACGTGGGCGCTGGTCCGCGACGAGCTCGACCAGCGGCTCCGGCACTCCGCCGGTGTGAAGGCGGTCCTGGCCGAGATCAGGGCGGCCGTCCGCGCCGGTGAGCTCACGGCGCCGCTCGCCGCCGACCGGATCCTCGAGGCGTACGACGGGGCCTGAGCGAACCGGTCGCCAGCAGGACTAGGCTCGGGTCGATGTCTACGCCAGTCGAGCCAGTGATCAACCACGTCGTCGAGAAGCACGCCGACGAGCTGGTGGACCTGCGCCGCGACCTGCACCGGCACCCCGAGCTCTCCTGGGAGGAGCGGCGTACGACGGACCGCGTCGTCGAGGTGCTCGAGCTGGCCGGGTGGCAGGTGACGCCGTCGCAGCGCAGCGGCGCGATCGCCGAGATCGGCGAGGGCGACCGGGTCGTGGCGCTCCGTGCCGACCTGGACGCGCTCCCGGTCCACGACCTGACCCAGGACCCGTGGTCCAGCCGGGTGCCCGGCGTCGCCCACGCGTGCGGCCACGACGTGCACACCGCAGCCCTCCTCGGGGCCGCCCAGGCGCTGGCGGAGGTGCATGCGCGCGGCCTGCTGCCCGGCCGGGTCCGGCTGCTCTTCCAGCCGGCCGAGGAGGTGATGCCCGGCGGCGCCGTCCACCTCGTCAACCACGGCGTGCTCGAGGAGGTCGAGCGGATCTTCGCGCTGCACACCGAGCCCGCGGTCGACGTCGGCACGATCGGCGTGCGCACCGGCCCGATCACCAGCGCCGCCGACCGGATCGAGGTCCGCCTCGAGGGCACCGGCGGCCACACCTCCCGGCCCCACCTGACCGGCGACCTCACCTTCGCCCTCGCGAAGATCACCTGCGAGCTGCCCGCGGTCCTGAGCCGCCGGATGGACCCCAGGTCCGGGGTCAGCGTCGTGTGGGGCATGCTCCGCGCCGGTGCCGCCCCCAACGTGATCCCGGACCAGGGCATCGCGGCGGGCACGATCCGGATCCTCGACTCCGTCGCCTGGGCGGGCGTCGAGGCCGTCGTCCGCGAGGCGGTGCTCGACATCGTCCGTCCGTACGGCGTCACCGCCGCCGTCGACTACCTCCAGGGCGTCCCGCCCGTGGTCAACGACCCCGCCAGCGCGCGGATCGTCAACGAAGCGGTCGACGCCGTGCTCGGCGTCCACCACCGGACCGACGTTCCGCAGAGCCTCGGGGGCGAGGACTTCGGCTGGTACCTGTCGGGAGTGCCGGGGGCCATGTTCCGCCTGGGGACGCGCACACCCGGCGGCGCGACGTACGACCTCCACCAGGGTGACCTGAGGATCGACGAGCAGTCGGTGGGGATCGGAGCCCGGGTGCTGGCGGCCGTCGCCGTCCGGACGCTCATCACCGCTCGATAACAACCTCAGAAACTTTCGTTGCAACGCGCCCTCCAGCGGAAACTCGCCGTTAGGGTGCACGGGATGCCCCGCCGTGGGGCGTGACGAGTACGAAATCCAGGAGGACGCCGTGAAGAGAACGGCTCGAATCGCCGCGGTGGGAGCCATCGCGGCACTCGCCCTAACGGCGTGTGGTGACGACGGAGACAACGGAGACAGCGGAGACAACGGAGACGCCAACGCCAGCATCTGCGCGAGCGCCGACGGGGATGGTCCCGCGATCGGTCTCGCCTACGACGTGGGCGGTCGTGGCGACCAGTCGTTCAACGACTCGGCGTACGCCGGTCTGGAGCAGGCCGTCGAGGAGTACGACGGCACCTGTGTCGAAGGTGAGGCGAGCGACGGCGAGGCCGAGTCCGCGCGCGAGGAGCGCCTGCGCACCATGGCCGACCAGGGCCTCAACCCGATCATCGGTGTCGGCTTCGCCTACAGCGAGTCGGTCAACGCGGTTGCGCCGGACTACCCGGACATCAGCTTCGCGGTGATCGACGGCTTCGACCCCGACGCCGAGCCGAACGACAACGTCGCCTACCTGGGCTTCGCCGAGGAGCAGGGCTCGTTCCTGGTCGGCGTCGCCGCGGCGCTGAAGACCGAGACCGACCAGCTCGGTTTCGTCGGTGGCGTCCACAACGACCTGATCAAGAAGTTCGAGGCCGGCTTCGTCGCCGGCGCGGAGGCCGTGAACCCGCAGATCGACGTCGCGGTGAACTACATCGAGGAGAGCGACCTCGCGGGCTTCAACGACCCCGAGGGCGGCAACCAGGCGGCGACGGCCCTGTACGAGGGCGGCGCGGACGTCGTCTACCACGCGTCCGGTGCTTCCGGCTCCGGTGTCTTCGAGGCCGCAGCGACGGCCGACGCCTGGGCCATCGGCGTCGACTCCGACCAGTACCTCACCGCTCCGGCCGACCAGCAGGACCACATCCTCACGTCGATGCTCAAGCGCGTCGACGTGGCGACGTTCAACATGGTCGAGTCGGTCGTCGACGAGTCGCCGCTGACGAGCTACGTGGTCTACGACCTCGCGCAGGACGGCGTCGGCTACTCGACGTCGGGCGGGTTCATCGACGACGTCACGGGCGAGATCGACGGCTACGCCGACCAGATCATCAGCGGTGAGATCGAGGTTCCGACCGCGCCGGAGTGATCGGCTGAGCACACGGCTGATCCCGACGCCCTAGGGTGACGGGTAGCTGCGCGAGGCCCGGGTCCAGCCTCTGGTCTGGACCCGGGCCTTCGCCACTGGTGCGGGGTCGCGGGGAGTCAGGCATCGAGGAGGGGTCATGACAGCTGAGGTCGAGACGGCGCCGGGAGCGGCGCCCCCCGGTGGCGGCGGGATCTCCGTGATCGGGGTGACCAAGCGGTTCCCCGGGGTCGTGGCCAACCAGGACGTCAACCTGACCATCCGGCCCGGCACGGTGCACGCGCTGATCGGTGAGAACGGGGCCGGCAAGTCGACCCTGATGAAGATCCTGTACGGCGTGCAGAAGCCCGACGAGGGACAGATCCTCGTCGACGGCAGGCCGGTCAGCTTCCACTCGCCGACCGACGCGATCAAGGCCGGGATCGGCATGGTGTTCCAGCACTTCATGCTGGCCGACAACCTCACGGTCCTGGAGAACGTCGTCCTGGGCGCGGAGAGCCGGTTCGGGATCGGCGACGGGGCCCGCGAGGAGATCAGGCGGATCTCGGAGGACTTCGGCTTCGAGCTCGACCCGGACCAGCTCCTCGAGGAGCTCGGGGTCGGGCAGCGGCAGCGCGTCGAGATCCTCAAGGTGCTCTACCGCGGTGCCACGACCATCATCCTCGACGAGCCGACCGCCGTGCTCGTGCCGCAGGAGGTCGACGCGCTCTTCGCCAACCTCCGCGAGCTGCGCGACAGCGGGCGCACGATCCTCTTCATCTCGCACAAGCTGGACGAGGTCCTCGCCATCGCCGACGACATCACGGTGATGCGCCGCGGCATGACCGTCGGCGAGGCCGACCCGCGGACCGCCACCAAGCACCAGCTCGCCGAGCTGATGGTCGGCGCGGAGCTGCCCTCCCCGCAGACCGAGGAGTCGACGGTGACGACGACGCGGATGCTCGAGCTGGCCGGTGTCTCGCTGGTCGACGACACCGGCCGGCACCTGCTGCGTGACATCGGCCTGACCATCCACCGCGGCGAGATCCTGGGCATCGCCGGCGTCGAGGGCAACGGCCAGGCCGAGCTGGTCGAGACGATCATGGGCATCCGGAGGGCGAGCGCCGGCGCCGTGTCCCTGGCCGACCAGGACCTCACCCGGTGGCCCCCCCGGCGCCGACGCGAGGCGGGGATCGGCTTCATCCCCGAGGACCGGCACCGGCACGGCCTGCTCCTCGACTCCCCGCTGTGGGAGAACCGGGTCCTCGGCCACCAGACCAGCCCGGCCGTCAACCGCCGCGGATTCCTCCGGAGGCGGGCCGCGAAGGCAGAGACGTCCCGGATCATCGAGGCCTACGACGTCCGTACCCCCTCGATCAACACCCACGCGCGGGCACTGTCGGGTGGCAACCAGCAGAAGCTGATCGTCGGCAGGGAGATGAGCGGTGACCCGATCCTGGTGATCGCCGCGCACCCGACCCGCGGCGTCGACGTCGGCGCGCAAGCCGCGATCTGGGAGCACATCAAGAACGCACGGAAGGAGGGGCTGGCGGTGCTGCTGATCTCCGCCGACCTCGACGAGCTGATCGGGCTCTCGGACCGGATCCAGGTGATCCTGCGCGGCGAGCTGGTGGGGGAGTTCGACCCGGCGACCGTCACGCCGCAGGAGCTGGGCGCGGCGATGACGGGCGGACGAGGCGAGCGCTCGTGACCGCCGGCGCCGTGCTGACCAAGCTGACCCAGGTCGTCCTCGCCCCCTTGATCGCCCTCGCGTTCGCAGTGGTGGTCACGAGCGTGATCGTGTCGGTGGCCGGGAGCTCGGTCTCGGAGTTCTGGGGGGTGATGCTCGAGCCGCCGAGCAAGCGCAGCTGGGTCAACATCCTCAATCAGACGTCGATGCTCTTCCTCGCCGGGATGGCCGCTGCGATCGCGTTCCGGATGAACCTGTTCAACATCGGCATCGAGGGGCAGTACCTGATGGCGTCGTACTGTGCGGCCGTCGTCGCCGGCGCCGCCCTCCTCCCCGGCAAGCTCAACGTCGCCGCCGCGGTCGTGGTCGCGATGGTCGTCGGCGCACTCTGGGCGGGAATCGCCGGCCTGCTCAAGGTCACCCGCGGCGTCAGCGAGGTGATCTCGACGATCATGCTCAACGCCATCGCGTTGACCCTCGTCGGCTGGCTGCTCAACCAGTACGGCGACTCGGCCGGTCAGGGCCGGCGGACGACGCCGATCCCCGAGTCGAGCCGGCTCGACGGGGTCTCCTTCTTCGGCTACTTCTCCGAGCAGGACGGCCGGGTCTGGACCCTGGCGTTCGTCGCGATCGTCGTGGGGGTGCTGCTCGCGGTGCTGATCAACCGCACCCGTTTCGGGTTCGACCTGCGCGCCACGGGCGACAACGACCAGGCTGCGGTGGCCTCCGGCGTCGGCATCAAGAAGATGGTCGTCATCGCGATGCTGCTCTCCGGCGGCGTCGCGGGCCTGATCTGGCTCCCGGCGTTCTTCGGCAACGGGTACTACTACGGCACCCCGTTCCAGGCGAACCTCGGATTCACCGGGCTCGCCGTCGCGCTGCTGGGCCGCAACAAGCCGATCGGCGTCGCTGTGGGCGCGCTGCTCTTCGCGTGGCTCAGCGTGCAGGCAAACCCGCTCCAGCTGTTCGCCGACATCTCACCGTCGATCGTCCAGGTCACCCAGGGCGTCGTGGTCCTCGCGGTCGTCGCCGCCTACGAGGTCGCCCGCCGGTTCGCGGCTTCCCAGGAGCAGCGCAACCTCCGCAAGGCACTGGAGCGGGCCGGTCGCCACGAGGAAGGGGCAGCGGCATGAGCGCGACGACCACCGAGGGACGACCCGCCCAGAAGCCGACCCGCTTCCAGGTGACCGGTGCGGCCCGGATCCTGGTGATCCTCCTCGCCGTCGTCGTCTCGCTGTCCGCGGTGCGGGTGCTCACGGGCGCCCACCAGATCGACTCCCCGGGCAGCCTGCGGGCCGCGCTCACGGCGACCTGCCCGATCCTCCTCGCCGCCCTCGGCGGCCTGTGGGCCGAGCGCGCCGGCGTCGTCAACATCGGCCTCGAGGGCCAGATGCTCCTCGGCACCTGGGGAGCGGCGTACTTCACCTATCACTACGACCCCTACATCGGGCTGCTCGGCGGCATCCTGTTCGGTGTCGTCGGCGGCCTGATCCACGCCGTCGCCACCGTGACGTTCGGCGTCGACCACATCGTGTCCGGCGTCGCGCTCAACATCATCGCGCTCGGGTTGACCACGTTCCTGGCCCAGGCGTTCTTCTCGGACCTGAACTCCGAACGCGGCCGAGGCGGGCCGCAGCAGCTCACCGGCCTCGACAAGCCGGGCTCCTTCACCGTCCCCGGCATCAGCGGGGCCGCCAACGACCTCGCGCACCAGCAGTGGTTCCTGGTGTCCGACCTGGCGAGCTTCGTCGCCGTGGTGACGACGAACATCTCCGTCGTCACGATCGCCGTCTTCGCGTTGCTGGTGGCGACGGCGTACATCCTGTGGCGCACCCGGTTCGGCCTGCGGCTGCGGTCGTGCGGCGAGAACCCGCAGGCAGCCGAGAGCCTCGGCGTCAGCGTGATCCGGCACAAGTACGCCGCCGTGCTGATCTCCGGTGGTCTCGCCGGTCTCGGCGGCGCCTACCTCGCTCTGGTGTCCTCACCCGGCTTCAACACCAACCAGACCAACGGACGCGGCTACATCGGCCTGGCGGCGATGATCTTCGGCAACTGGCGACCGGGCGGCGTGCTCGTCGGCTCCGGGATGTTCGGCTACACCGACAGCCTTCGCCTGCGCGACCCCGGCACCATCCATGCGCTGCTGCTGTTCGTCGCGTTCTGGCTGATCGTGCTGGGCGTGTGGCGGGTGGTCAAGGCGTCGCGTACGGCGACCACGATCAGCCCGCGGAGCCTGTTCGCCCAGTTCGGTCTGCTGATCGCCGGTGTCGTCTTCCTGCTGTGGTACCTGCTGACCGACGGGGTCCCCCGGGACCTGACCAGCATGACGCCCTACCTCGCGACCCTGATCATCCTGGCCTTCGCAGCGCAGCGACTACGAATGCCGAAGGCCGACGGCCAGGTCTATCGCAAGGGGAGTGCGGGTTAGCCCATGGCCGAGTCGTTCGACTGGGCCGCCCTGCTGGCGGCCGCTGTCGCAGCCCGGGCGCACGCCTACGCGCCGTACTCCTCCTTCCCGGTCGGCGCCGCCGCGCGCGTCGACGACGGCCGGGTCGTCGTCGGCTGCAACGTCGAGAACGCGGCGTACGGCGTCGCCCTGTGCGCCGAGTGCGGACTGGTCAGCCAGCTCCACATCACGGGCGGCGGCCGGCTCACGCACTTCGTGTGCGTCAACCGCGACGGGGACGTGCTGATGCCCTGCGGCCGGTGCCGGCAGCTGCTGTTCGAGAACGGTGGCCCCGACCTGCTGCTGATGACCGTGTCGGGCGTGCGGACGATGGCGGAGGTGCTGCCCGATGCGTTCGGTCCCGACGACCTCGCTTGACCTGACGTCGCCCGAGGTCATCGCCGACCCCTACCCGTTCTTCGACGAGGAGCGCTCGCGCCACGCGGTGGCGTGGCACGAGCCCACCGGCATGTACCTCGCGTTCGACCACGCCACCGTCAGCGCCGTGCAGCGCGACCGGCGGCTGGGGCGGATCTGGGACGACAAGCAGCCGGCCGACTACCTCGAGCCCTTCAACCTCCTCCACCGCAACCAGATGATGGAGAACGAGCCGCCCGAGCACACCCGGCTCCGGCGCCCCGTGGCGCGCGCCTTCGCCCGCGGCCACGTCGAGCGGCTGCGGCCGCGCGTCCGGGAGCTCGCCGCCGAGCTGCTCGACGAGGCCGACCCCGCGGGCTTCGACGTGGTCGGCCATTACGCCGAGCCGCTGCCGGTGCTGGTGATCGCCGAGCTGCTCGGCGTGCCCCGCTCCTACGCGTCGTCGTTGCGCGACTGGTCGCAGGCGATCGTGCGCATGTACGAGGTGCCACCCGGCCCCGGGGTCGTCGACGCTGCCGTGGCTGCGGCGACCGAGTTCGCCGGGCTGGTCCGCGAGCTGATCGCCGAGCGGCGCCACCATCCGCAGGACGACCTGATCAGCGACCTCGCCGCCACCGAGCTGACCGAGGACGAGCAGGTCGCGGCCGTCGTACTGCTGCTCAACGCCGGCCACGAGGCGTCGGTCAACGTCTTCGGCAACGGTCTGACCGCGATGCTGCGCCGGGGCCTGCGCCCGGCCGACGACGTCGCCGCGACCGTGGAGGAGATGCTGCGGTTTGACTCGGCCCTCCAGCTCTTCGAGCGCACGGCCACCGAGCGGGTGGAGATCGGTGAGCTCGCCCTCGAGCCGGGTGAGAAGGTCGCGGTGCTGCTGGGCTCGGCCAACCGCGACCCGGCGGTCTTCGACGCTCCGGCAGAGTTCCGGCCCGACCGCACCCCGAACCATCACGTCGCGTTCGGCGTCGGCGTGCACTTCTGCCTCGGTGCGCCGCTGGCCCGGATGGAGCTCTTCGAGTCGGTGAGCGCGCTGTTCGGTCGCTTCCCCGGTCTCGAGCTCGCGGACGAACCGCGGCCGCGGGGGACCTTCGTCCTCCGCGGCCACGACTCGGTCCCCGTGCGGGAGTCCGGTCAGTCGACGATGCGGACGCCCAGGTAGGCCGGGACCTTGACCTTTCGGATGTCGGTGTCGGACTGAGTGCCTGATCACCAGCGGTAGTCCTTCACCCGCGCAACGACGTGACCGTAGGTCCGCAGGCAGGTGACGCTCTGGCCCGGCTGGAGCCTGACCGAGCCGCCCGCAGTGCTGGCCTGGGAGGCGGTCTGGGTCACCGACATCGAGACCTCCGTGGACACACTGGCCTCGACGACACCGAAGATGGTGCCCTTGACCGACGCGCTCACCTTGACGCCCGCGGTGACGGACTTCGTTATGGTCCGCGAGAACGAGCAGTGCATCGTGGCGGGTCGGCTGCTGCGGTTCTCCAACGGGATCCCCTCGACGGCCTTCACGACCTTCCTCGACCGCAGGAACGTGAAACAGCGACCGGACCCGGGGCCGCTGCCCCGGACACACCTGGTGAGGCCCCGCGCCTGGACCTCTGATGCGGCGGCGGTTGTCGTGTCGGGCGTACTGGCGCTCACTGGGGGCGCTGTCGTGAAAAGACCGGCCGCGACCAGCGCCAGCGCGGCGAGCATGATGACGAGCTTCTTCATGGTGAGTTCCTTCTGGTGTCGGGATCCCCGCCTCGAGAACGACGGTGACCGTGCACCCTTGAGAACGTCGGTCGACACCGAGCGGTTGTACGGGCGATGCCGGTTCCGCCGCATTTGAGCCGCACCACAGGTGAGCCACTAGCCTTGGCGCACTCACGGACCCGGGGAGGGACATGAATTCGCACGACGCCGTCGAGGTCATCTCCGCCAAACGGGACGGCGGCTCCCTGAGCCGCAGCCAGATCGACTGGGTCGTCGACGCCTACACGAAGGGCGTCGTCGCCGACGAGCAGATGTCGGCGCTCGCGATGGCGATCCTGCTCAACGGCATGGACCGCCGCGAGATCGCGGACTGGACGGCCGCCATGATCGCGTCGGGGGAGCGGATGGACTTCTCCGGACTCTCGCGTCCCACGGCCGACAAGCACTCCACCGGCGGCGTGGGTGACAAGATCACGCTCCCGCTGGCGCCGCTCGTCGCGGCTTGTGGCGTCGCGGTGCCGCAGCTGTCGGGCCGCGGGCTCGGCCACACGGGCGGCACGCTCGACAAGCTCGAGTCGATCCCCGGCTGGCGAGCGACGCTCTCCAACGAGGACATGCTCGCCCAGCTCGAGTCGGTCGGCGCCGTGATCTGCGCTGCCGGCGACGGCCTGGCTCCCGCCGACCGCAAGCTCTACGCCCTGCGCGACGTGACCGGCACCGTCGAGGCGATCCCGCTGATCGCCTCGTCGATCATGAGCAAGAAGATCGCCGAGGGCACCGGTGCGCTGGTGCTCGACGTCAAGGTCGGCAGCGGCGCCTTCATGAAGGACGTCGACCGGGCGCGCGAGCTGGCCGAGGTGATGGTCGCGCTCGGCACCGACGCCGGTGTGCGCACCGTGGCGCTCCTGACCGACATGGACGTGCCGCTCGGCCGCACCGCCGGCAACGCGATCGAGGTCACCGAGTCCGTCGAGGTCCTCGCGGGCGGCGGTCCGGCCGACGTGGTCGAGCTGACCCTGGCGCTCGCCACGGAGATGCTCGCCGCCGCCGGGGTCACCGACGTCGATCCGGCGGAGCGGCTCGCCGACGGATCGGCGATGGACGTCTGGAAGGCGATGGTCCGTGCCCAGGGCGGCGACCCCGACGCACCGCTGCCCACGGCTCGTGAGTCGCACGTCGTGACGGCCGAGACCGACGGCGTGCTGACCCGGCTCGATGCGCTCTCCGTGGGCGTCGCCGCGTGGCGGCTCGGAGCCGGCCGCGAGCGCAAGGAGGACCCGGTGCAGGCGGGAGCCGGCGTGGTGTGGCACGCCCGGCCCGGCGACCAGGTCACCGCGGGCCAGCCGCTCCTCACCCTGCTCAGCGACACGCCGGAGCGCTTCGACCGCGCACTGGCCGCCCTCGACGGTGGCTACCGGGTCGATCCGCCCGGCACGTCGTACGACGCGCGGCCGCTGATCATCGACCGCGTCGGCTGAGCGCAGCAGCGCGTCGGGTCACTTGCGGGCTCCTTCGATCTGTTGCTGGAGCTCTCGCAGCTCCTGGGCGAGCTCGTATTCCTCCGTGTCCGGTCCGTGCGCCTCGAGCCAGTCCAGGTAGAGCGATGCCGGCGCCAGCGGATCCCCGTCGGGCACGGAGTTCTGTGCCTGCTGGTCGTTGAGCCACTCCTCGTACGACGCGGGCGCACCGTTGTTCTGGAGGTAGACGATCCAGGCGAAGTTCTCGTGCACGGCGTCCTCGGCCCAGGCTTCCCCGAAGTTCTCGCGCCGTTCCCTCGCTTCCGCGCTCTGCGCCGTGAAGGCCTCGAGGATCGCGATGGCATCCTTGATGTAGGGGAGCTTGCCGGCGAGCTGCGTGCCCTCGGCGGCGGTCTCGACGAGGGTCTCGAGGTGATCCCGGGCCTGTTCGACCGCCTTGTCGAGGACCTCGCCCATGTCGTAGTCGAAGTCGGCGGCGTCCGCCAGCCCGAGCAGGTAGCCGACGCTGCGGGCGGTGACCTCCATGCCGACCCCGTCCTCGGCGTCGCGGACGATCAGGTCGCGGATCAGGTCGTCCATGTCCTCCTCGCCGAGGTGCTCCTCGAACACCTCGGCGATGAGCTCCTGGTCGATCGTCTCGCGGAGCTTGGCGAGGACGTCGAGGGTCTTCGGGTCCTTGAGGAACTCGTCGATGTCGATGGGGTAGAAGTCGGAGTTGGGGCGGTCCTGGTAGTACTGGATCTCGCGCAGGACGTCCTCGATGGCGGCGGGCTGCTCGTTGTCGCGGGCCGCTTCGAGGATCCGCGGGACCAGGTCGGCGATCTTCTGGTTGAGGTCGGTGTCGCGGATCCCGCGGTGGTCGCCCGAGTGGTGGTCGAGGAGGTTCCGCAGCCAGACCTCGCGGTCGGACGACGACATCTCGTTGATCAGCCGCGCCAGCAGCTCCGGGTCGGCGTCGTCGGCGAAGCCGTTGACCATCTCCTCGTAGGTGAGGTCGCCGGTGGCGAGGTCCTGGATGTGGCGGGCCATGTCGGTCCCGCCCCAGTCGTCGTTGCGCAGGTCGTACCGCATGTCGTAGCTGAGCGCGAGGGCGAGTGCCTTGATGCGTTCGTCGGCGTGGTCGGACCCGGTGATGGAGCCGATGACCGGCGCCCACTCAGGGCTGGTGAAGTCGGCGACGAACGCGCCGAGCTCGTTGTCGTCGAAGCGGCTGAGGCCGTTCGCCATGAGGTCGTTGATGGCGAGCAGACCCTCCTCCCAGTCCTCCGCGCTCGTCTCGCCGGTGCTGGTGAAGTAGTTGGCGGAGTCGTAGATGCGCTGGACCGCCTCCGGCCCCAGCTCGTCGAGGAACGCCTCGGCGTAGATCGGGTCGCTCCCGTTGCCGCCGTACTCCTCCAGCAGCTGGCGGATCACCTCGCTGTTGTCGGTGTCGAAGTCGTCGGTGTCGACCAGCTCGCGGAGTCGTTCGGCGTCCTCCCTCGCCTGCCGCCTGGTCTCCTCCTGCTCCCGGAGCAGGGCGCGACGCTGCTCGGTCAGGGACAACAGCGGCAGCAGGGCGTGAACGTTGGTGCCGTAGCTCAAGGTCGATCCCTGATAGCCGTAGTAGCCGATCGGGGAGCTGACGGCCAGCGCCTCGCCGCACTCCCGCACGCGCGCGAGGACCCACGCCCTCAGCGTCTCGAACTCCGTGTCGGTCGCTCCCTGCTTGCGGTCGCGTCGCTCGCCGGCGGTCTCGCCGCCCCCGTCGGGGTCGTGCTCGCCGATGGGCGCGTCGTCGTACTCGGTCTGGGCGTTGGACCAACGGCTGTTGAGGCCGGCCAGGTCCTCCTGCGCGGAGTCGAAGTGCCCGGCGAGGGTGACCAGTGCCTGCTGCGCCTCGTCGAGCCCGTGGGAGAAGCTGTCCTGGCCGCCGGTCATCACGCCGCCGAGGGCCCGCATCTCACCCTTGATCACGGTGGCGGCATGACCGGTCCACTGGCCGCCGATCTCGTCGGGCGTGCCGCTGACCTGGGTCCCCTTCGTGCGCATGTGCTCCTCGGCCTCACCGAGGAACTTCGCGACGTTGCGCAGCAGCTGCGGGTCGAGGTTGAGCGTGTAGTGATCGGCCATGTCAGAGGGTGATGGTGGTGGTGTGCGAGGCGTCGCGGTCCACCGCCTCGAGATCGACCTGCAGCTGGTTGGTGTTGCCGGCGATGAGGCCGGCGGACTCCGAGCCGATGTCGAAGGTCTGGGTCCACCCGTTCTCGAAGTTGGGCGTGTAGGCCTTCATGTCTGCGGTGAAGTCGCCGCAGGCGCTCTCGATCGTGATCCGCGCCGTGTTGATCAGGTCGCTCAGGTTGTAGAAGTCCTGGGAGAGGTTGTCGAACCGGTCCTCCACCTGGGCCGCTACCTCGGGGCTCATCGTTATGGCCATGTGGTGTGGTCTGCCCGCGGGACGGGAACTGAAACGCGGTTAGCATTCCTGAGCGCCCGCTCGGGCGAAGGGAAGGATTCTCGGTGCGATTCAGCCTCAGTGTCGTCAACGGCGCCACCGGCGTCCGCAAGGACGTCCTCGTCGACGCCGACCCGGAGACGGAGCTCGACGAGCTGCTGCCGCGGCTGCTCGACGCGACCGACGGGCAGATGCACCCCGGCTTCGCGCGGCAGGTGAGCGTCTGGGTCGACGGGCAGCAGGTGGAGAAGGAGCGCACGCTCCGTGACGCCCGCCTCGCTCCCGGCTCCGTCGTCTCGCTCCACGAGCCCGACGGGTACGACGCCGCGCTGCCGCGCGGGGTCGTGGAGCTGCGGGTCGTCTCCGGACCCGGCGCCGGCCGGATCCACCGGTTCGGCATCGGCGAGCACCAGATCGGCAACGGGGCGTCGGGCATGTCCCTGCCCGACCTGTTCCTGCCGGCGGACGCCCTCGTGATCCGGGTGACCGCCGATGCAGAGGTCGAGATCGTCGAGCGCACGCGCGCCGTCCGCATCGACGGTCGCGACCCCGCCGCGCCGGACCCCGAGCACGACGAGGAGGACGCCACCGCTGTCGAGTTCCTGCCCCGGGAGGCGCTCACGCGGCGGGAGCGCAAGCGCCGCAAGCGCACCGAGAAGCGCGAGCGGAAGGCCGCGCGGAGGGCCGCGCGGCGCGCGAAGCGGAAGGATGCGCCGGTCGAGGAGCCGGAGGAGGAGACCTTCGAGGACGTCGACTGGCTCGAGGGCGCCGACCTCAGGATCGGCGAGTCGCTCCTCCAGTGGCACCGGGTGTGGGTACCCGACGCCGACGCAGGGCCGAGCGACGACGTCCTGGGCATCGACTTCAACCGCCCGCCGCGACTGCTGCGCCCCGAGCGCGAGAGCTCGTTCGTGCTGCCGGGCGAGCCGATCGCGCCCCGGCGACAGACGATCCCCTGGCCCGTGGTGTTCGCGCCGATGCTCATGGCAGTGCCCATGTGCCTGCTGTTCGGGAGCTGGCGGTTCCTGCTGTTCGGCCTGATGTCCCCGGTCCTCGCGTTCTTCAACTTCATCGCCCAGCGCAAGGGCGCGGCTGTCGAGTACCGCCGGCAGATCATCGAGTTCCGCAAGGACACGATCTCCGTGCGCCGTCGGCTCGCCCGCGCCCAACGGCTGTTCCGCGAGGACCTCCGGCGTGACCGTCCCGATCCTGCCCGGGTGCTGCTCGACGCCGTGGGTCCCGGCCAGCAGCTGTGGATGCGGCGCCGGCCGGATCCCGACTACCTCGAGCTACGCCTCGGCGTGGCCGACCGGCCGTCGCCGATCCGGGTCTCGGACCGGTCCCGCAAGGAGACCGACGAGGCGCCTGAGCCGGACATCCTCGGCGACGTGCCGGTCTCGCTGTCGATGCGCGACCTCGGCGTGATCGGCGTCTGCGGGGAGGCCGGCGGCGTCGATGCGCTCGCCCGCTGGCTGGTGGGCCAGGCCGCCGTGCTGCACGCGCCCGGTGACCTCGACATCGTCGTCCTCACCAACACCGATCGCGAGCACCAGTGGGGATGGACCCGCTGGCTCCCGCACTGCCGGCGGGCGGGAGAGCCGGTCGCTGCCGTGCTGGGCACCGAGCAGCAGTCGATCTCGCGGCGGCTGGCGGAGCTCAGCCAGCTGATCGCCGACCGCACCGGGGACGAGCGCAAGGTCAAGCTTCCTGGCGACGTCTCCCCGCGGCCCGACGTGCTCGTCGTCGTCGACGGCGCCCGGCGGCTGCGGGCGCTCCCGGGCCTGGTGACGCTGCTGCGCGAGGGGCCCGGCGTGGGCGTCAAGGTGATCTGTCTCGACGAGGACGTGCGGCTGCTGCCCGAGGAGTGCCGCGCGGTGCTCGACGTCCACGAAGGCCTCGTGGAGCTGCGCCGGACCGGGTCCGAGGCCGTGGCAAGGATCCGTCCGGACCTGGTCGAGGCCACCTGGGCGACGCGGATCGGACGCGCCCTCGCGCCGGTGCGCGACACCACCCCGACGGTCGAGGTCTCCGGGCTGCCGTCGTCCGCGCGACTGCTGGAGTGCATCGCGCTGGAGGACCCGACGCCGGAGGCGGTGGCCCGCCGATGGGGGCCGGGGGCCCGGACCGACGTCGTGATCGGCGAGGGGTTCGACGGCCCGTTCCGGCTCGACATCCGCAAGGACGGACCCCACGCCCTGATCGCCGGTACGACGGGCTCGGGCAAGTCCGAGCTCCTCCAGACGATCGTGGCGTCGCTGGCCGTCGCCAACAGCCCCGAGCAGCTGACCTTCGTGCTCGTCGACTACAAGGGCGGATCGGCCTTCAAGGACTGCGCCCGCCTGCCCCACACGGTGGGCATGGTCACCGACCTCGACACCTACCTGGTCAGCAGGGCACTGACCTCCCTCGGCGCCGAGCTCAAGCGCCGCGAGCACCTGCTCGCCGTACCGGGGGCGAAGGACCTGGAGGACTACTGGGCACTGCAGCGCCGCGATCCCGGCCTGCCGACGATCCCGCGGCTGGCGATCGTCATCGACGAGTTCGCGAGCCTCAAGGCCGAGCTGCCGGACTTCGTGACCGGCCTGGTGACCATCGCCCAGCGCGGGCGGTCGCTCGGCATCCACCTGATCCTCGCCACCCAGCGGCCCTCCGGCGTCATCTCCAACGACATCCGGGCCAACACCAACCTGCGGATCGCGCTCCGGGTGACCGACGAGTCGGAGTCCAAGGACGTCATCGACGCCGCGGAGTCGGCGACGATCGGGCCCGACCAGCCCGGGCGGGGCTACGCGCGCCTCGGCCACTCCTCGCTGCTGCCCTTCCAGGCCGGCCGCGTCGGTGGCGCCCGGCCGGCGTCGACGCCGGTCGAGGACGTCGTACGGGAGCCGCCGCTCGTCTGGCCGGTCGGCTGGGACGTGGTCGGACAACCCGCCCCCGGCCGTCCGCAGCAGGAGGGCAAGCAGACCGACGAGGGCGAGACCGACCTGTCCGTGCTGGTCGAGGCCATCACCGGCGCGACCGCGCTGCGCGGCATCGAGGACCAGCACTCGCCGTGGCTGCCGGAGCTGCCGGCGCCGGTCACCCTCGCCAGGCTGCGCGAGGTCGTCGGGGCCGACGCCGATCCCGCCCGGGTCACCGGATGGTCGGCGCCGTGGGCGCTCGAGGACCACCCCGCCGACCAGGCTCAGTGGCCCCGCGAGTTCACGCTCGGCACGTCCGGACACCTCTACATCGCCGGCGGCGCCGGGTCGGGCCGGTCGACCGCGCTGCGCACGATCGCCGTCGGCCTCGCCGAGGTCACCCGCTCCCGGGACCTCCACATCTACGGGCTCGACTGCGGCAACGGCGCCCTGCTGCCGCTCACCGCGCTCCCGCAGACGGGAGCGGTCGTCCAGCGGACCGAGGTCGAGCGCGCGAGCCGGCTGCTCGAGCGTCTCGGTGACGAGGTCAAGCGGCGCCAGGACGTGCTCGGCCAGTCCGGGTTCGCCAACATCGACGAGCAGCGGCAGGCGGTGCCGGCGGACGAGAGGCTCCCGTACGTCGTGCTCCTGCTCGACCGGTGGGAGGGCTTCGTCTCCGACCTCAGCGAGGTCGACGTGGGGCGGCTCAACGACCGGATGCTCAGCCTCCTCCGCGAGGGCGCGAGCGTCGGCATCCACGTCGTGGTGGCCGGCGACCGCTCGCTGCTGTCCGGCCGGGTCGCGTCACTCGTCGAGAGCAAGCTGCTGCTGCGGCTGCCGGACCGCAGCGACTACACGAGCGGCGGGCTGAAGTCGAAGGACGTCCCCGACGACCTCGCCGACGGGCGCGGGCTGTGGGCCGGTTCGGGCATCGAGGCCCAGGTCGCCGTGCTGGGCGATCCCGCGGACGCGGTGTCCGGCGCCGCGCAGAGCGCGGTGGTGCGCGAGCTCGGGGCGAGGCTGGCTGCTGCCGAGCAGGCCGAGGGCGTCGTACCTGAGGCGCAGCGGCCGTTCGGGCTCGCCGCGCTCCCCAACGAGGTCGACGCCGCGTCCGTGCTCGCGTCTGCGCCGTCCGTGCCGCAGGGACACATCCCGGTCGCGGTCGGCGGCGACCGCCTGGAGCTGGTCACGGTCGACGCCGCCCACACGCCGATGCTGGTCGTCGGACCGCCGTCCAGCGGCCGCACCAACGCCTTGCGGTTCATCTCCCGCTGGGCACGGAGCGAGGGGCGTCAGGTCCTCGGGTTCACGCCGAGCGCCAACCAGCTCAGCCAGGACCTCGGCGACAGCTGCCTGGTGGGCACCGACCACGTCCAGGAGGACGTCGTCGAGCGGCTGCGCGCGCTCAGCAACGGCTCCGTCGTCCTCATCGACGACGGCGAGCGGCTGAAGGAGGGCCCGCTCGCGCCGGTCATGGGAGCGCTGGTGCGGCAGGCCCGCGACCGCGGCTTCCACGTGGTGCTCGGCGGCGGCGTGAGCGAGCTGAGCTCGGGCTTCTCGGGCTGGGTCGTCGAGGCCCGCTCCGGGCGCAAGGGCATCCTGCTCTCGCCGCAGGAGGCCCTCCAGGGCGACGTCTTCGGCGGCCGCGTCTCGCGTACGTCGCTGGTGCCGCGCGTGCAACCGGGCCGGGGCGTGGTGTTCCCCGGCACCGGCGACCAGATCGGCGTCCAGGTCCCGCTGGTGGGCTGAGCCGATGCCGACATGAACCGAGGAGAAACCGATGCCGATTGACGACTTCGAGCGCTACTCGCTCACGTTCGGGCCGAGCCCGGTCCATCCGCTCGAGCGCCTCACCCAGCATCTCGGGGGAGCCCGGATCTGGGCGAAGCGGGAGGACTGCAACAGCGGCCTCGCCTTCGGCGGCAACAAGACGCGCAAGCTCGAGTACATCGTTCCCGACGTGCTCGCCCAGGGAGCCGACACGCTCGTGTCGATCGGCGGCATCCAGTCCAACCACACCCGCCAGGTCGCCGCGGTTGCCGCGAGGCTGGGCCTGAAGTGCCGGCTGGTCCAGGAGAAGTGGGTCGACTGGGACGACCCCGTCAACGACAAGGTCGGCAACATCCTCCTGTCGCGGATCATGGGCGCCGACGTGCGTCTCGACCCGGCCGGCTTCGACATCGGGATCCGCTCCTCCTGGGACGAGGCGATCGCCGACGTCGAGAGGGCGGGCGGGAAGCCGTACGGCATCCCGGCCGGCGCCTCCGAGCACCACCTCGGTGGCCTCGGCTTCGCCGGCTGGGCCTACGAGGTCGCCGAGCAGGAGAAGGCGCTCGGCGTCTTCTTCGACACGGTTGTCGTCTGCACGGTCACCGGCTCCACCCACGCGGGGATGATCGCCGGCTTCGCCGCGCTCGAGGCCGCCGGAGGCCGCCCGCGTCGGGTGCTCGGCATCGACGCCTCGGCGACGCTCGACAAGACCCGCGACCAGGTCGCGCGGATCGCCCGCCACACCGCGGCTCTCATCGGTGTCGAGCGCGATCTGCGTGACGACGAGATCACCGTCCTCGAGGGTTGGGCCGGGGACCTCTACGGGATCCCGGTCGAGTCGACGATCGAGGCCATCCGCCTCTCGGGGCGCCTGGAGGGCATGATCATCGACCCGGTCTACGAGGGGAAGTCGATGGCCGGGCTCGTCGACCTGGTCACCTCGGGTGAGATCGGCAAGGACTCGAACGTCCTCTACGCCCACCTCGGTGGGCAGCCTGCCCTCAACGCCTACAGCGGCGTCTTCGGCTGAGCGCGGCCCGGACGCACAACGGCCCGGCACCCTGGGTGCCGGGCCGTTCTGGTGGGTGGCGGCGTCCTGAGCGCGCCGCAGCCGTCACAGCTTGATCGTGAAGGCCTGGTCGACCTCGGAGAAGGCCGACGAGGCCTTGCCGAGATAGGCGACGAACTCGTCGATGACCGCGAAGAGGTCCTGCCCCTCCTTGTGCCACCGGGCGAAGATCTCCTGGAACGACGAACCGGCAAGACCCTTGAAGGCGCCGGCCTCGTAGAGGGCCTGGATCTGGCCGGTGGTGGTCTGCACCGCGTTCTCGAGCTCGTTCTTCAGGTCACCGAGGTTCCTGGCCTGGGCCTCGATGGAACCATGATCGATGGAGATGCTGCCGTCGGGTCCTGCCATGTCGAACTCCTGATGATTGTGGAAACGCTGACGGCCTCCGGGTTACCCGGGCTGTGACCCTGCAAACATCCGATGGCAGAAAAGTCGCTTCCGGCACTTATCATGCTGGCCGGACCAGATGGCGTACGACGTCGAGGCAACCGTTGAGGTTCGCGGAGCGTCGTAGGGGGTACACGGGTTCGCATTGGCATGCGGCCGCGTGAACGTGGGTCTGCTCGGAATCTCGGAACATCTCGGAAGGACGAAAGTGGCACCTCGGGTACACCTTTTCGGCTTGGTGACGTCGGCAGCGCTTCTTCTCGCGCTGTCCGGCTGCGGCGACGACGAGTCGCCGGAGCCCAACCTCGACCCGACGCCCACTGAGGAAACGTCGCCGACCGACGCCACCTCGTCCCCGACGTCGAAGCCCTCGGAGCCGTTCGACGCCGAGGGCAGCGAGACGCACGCGGGCCGGCTCGCGACCGACGGGCCGGACGAGCGCGCGGTTGCCGAAGCCTGGGTGGCCTACTGGGAGGTCCGCGGGACCGCCTATCACGAGGCGGAGGTCGACGCGGACGCCCTCGGTGAGGTCGCGCGCGGGGAGGCGGTCGAAGAGGTCGTCAACTACGTGGCCCAGCTCCAGAACGATGGCGAGCACCTCGTGGGCGACACCCGGGTCGGTGTGTCCGAGGTCGAGATCCAGGGCTCGTCCGCAGCCGTCCAGGGCTGCCTGCAGGGGAAGCGGCGGGTGGCCGGCGAGGCGCCTGGTCCCCTTCAGTACGCAACGGTCGTCGGCACGCTGACGAAGGCGGGCGGCACCTGGCTGGTCGACACGAAGACGGTGACGGGAGAGAAGAAATGCAAAGCCTGAAGTGGAAGCGGAGGGCCGTCGCTCTCGTCGCGGTGACGCCGGCCTTCCTGGCCTTGCAGGTCGTCGGACCGCAGGCAGCCGCGGAGGACTGCGAGAACCAGGACTGGTGTGACGTCGAGACCGGGCCCAACGGCGGCAGCGTCAGCGTGCAGCTGTCGGGGACCGGCGTGTCCACGGGCAACGGCTCCACGGCCAGCGTGCCGCCGGACTGCTGGTTCCAGGACGGCGTGGCGCTCGAGCCCGCCCTCGCGCAGCGGCGGATCCTCGCCATCTTCGAGTACCTGCTGCCGATCCTCCAGCTCCCGCTCCACTCGGTCGCCGACTACGAGGCCGCGCTCGAGGCGCACCCGAACCGGCCGAACTCGGACTACGACGAGTGGAAGTGGTACTGGCTCAAGTGCAAGCCGGGCTTCGACATCACCTCCGACGAGGCGCTCAGCGTCAGCGAGGCCACCAACTGGTACGGCCTCCAGGTCGCCCGGCTCGACAAGCTGCTGCAGACCGGCCAGCCGACCGAGGGCGGCGTGAGCGTCGAGACGCTGCTGCAAGTGGCCCAGGACGCGTTCACGATCCCGGAGCCCGAGATCCAGCAGAGTCCTGCGGCGACCGACGAGAACGGCGCAACCCTGGTCAACCTCGACACCTGGTTCTGGTCCGAGGAGGCTCAGGCGTCCTACACCATCACCGCGACCGCTGGTCCGGTCTCGGTCACGCTCACCGCCGAGAACACCGGGTACGAGCTGGTCTCGCCGGCCGGTGGGGCCAGCTGCACCTATGAGCAGTTCACGACCCAGTGGTCGGAGGAGCTCAACTCCAACCCGGACGCGGGCTGCACGATCGCGTTCAGCGAGCCGTCGACGGGCGACGGTCACGAGGTGTCCGTGTCCTCGACCTGGGACGTCACCTGGACGGCGACGGGCATCAACGGCACCAACACGCTCGACCCGATCACACCGTCGTCGACGATCACGGTCCCCGTCGTCGAGCAGTGGGGCGACGTCACCGACGTCCACTGAGCGAGTGCGACCGGTACAAACGGAGGAAACCTTGTGACAACGGACATCAGCGGCACCGTCGCAGACCGCCAGCGCACGCGTGCCGGTCGACGGGCGGCCACCCCCGGTGCGGCCAGCCAGATCGCACCACCGCGACAGCGACGTCCCGCGCTCGCCGCACTCGCGCTGCTGCTCATCGTGGGAGGTGCGCTCGTGGCCGGACTCCTCGCTGTCCGCATGGACAGCCGGGTGCCGGTCCTCGTCGCCGCCCGGGACATCGAGCCGGGAGCCAAGATCTCCGCCGACGACCTGCGCACGGCCCGGGTCGCCAGTGAAGGGCTGGACCTGATCGACGAGGAGTTCGCCGAGGACGTGGTGGGGACCTACGCCACGACGTCGATCCCGGAGAACACGCTGCTCGACCAGCGGATGCTCGCCACCGAAGACCCGGTGCCCCCGGGCCGCGCGATCGTGTCGGTGCCGCTCGGCGGCAAGGTCGCGCCGGGCCGGATCGCGGAGGGCGACGTGGTCCAGGTGATCCGGACCACGGCCACCGATGCCTCCTCGAAGCCGGAGGTCATCGGCACCGGATATGTCCTCGAGGTCAGCGAACCCTCGACCGATGAGCTCGGCGCCTCCGCCGAGGGACCGATCGCCGACCTGCTGGTGCTCGACGACGCGGCTCTCTCCGTGCTCGACGCGGTCCAGTCGGAGGAGGTCGCCCTGGCGATCACCGACACGGGCCAGAAGCCGGACATCCCTCTCCAAGGACCGAGCGAGTGACGGTCATCGCCTGCGCTTCTGCCAAGGGCTCGCCCGGGGTCTCGACCACGGCTGCCGCGTTGGCTCTCTGCTGGCCGGCGCCGGTGGTGCTGGCCGACGTCGACCCTGCGGGCGGCGACGTGCTGTGGCGCAACCGGACGACGGCCGGTGGGCCGCTCGACCCTGACCGCGGCTTGCTCTCGCTCGGCGCAGCGGTCCGGCGCGGTGCCGCGCAGGCCGACCTGAGCGAGCACCTCCAGCCGACGGCACTCGGTATCGACGTACTCGTCGGCGTCTCCTCCCCGGACCAGCTCGCGGGGCTCGGCGCGGCGTGGGGGCAGCTGCCGGCAGTGTTCGCCCAGCACCGCACCGACGTGATCGTCGACTGCGGGCGGATCGTGCCCGGGAGCTCGGCGCTGCCGGTGTTCGCGGGCGCCGACGTGGTGGTCATGGTCGTCATGCCCGACGTGTCCGGCACCGCGCACCTGCGCGAGCGGCTGCGCTCGATGCGCTCGTCGATGGGGATCGGCGGCCCCGGAGGCACACCGGTCGGCGTCATCGTGCGGTCGCCGTTCAAGGACACTCGCAGCGCGGCCGACCTCCAGCAGCTGTTCGACGCGGAGCGGCTCGGCGTGGCTGTGCTCGGCTCGGTGACCGACGAGCCCAAGGCGGCCAGGATCCTGTCCGGCGAGCGGGTCGGGCAGTTGCGCAAGACCCTGCTCGGCCGGTCCGCTGCCGAGCTCGCCCAACGGCTCGCGTCACCCCAGCGCGCCACCGACCGATCGATCGGGCGGTGACGGTGATGGACCAGCAGCTGGTGCGCGGGCTGCGCGAGCAGGTCGCCGACATCATCTCCCGGCAGCGCCGAGAGGACGCCGACAACCACCTGCCGCCGATGTCGGCGGAGGACGAGCGTCAGTTCGCCCGCGCCGTCATCGGACGGGTGCTCGACCAGCTCGCCCGCGAAGAGGTCCGGGCCGGACGCACCCCGCCGACCCCGGACGAGGAGCAGAGCCTCGCCGACGGCATCCACGCCGCGCTGTTCGGTGTCGGACGGCTCCAGCCGCTGCTCGACGACCCCGAGGTCGAGAACATCGACATCAACGGATTCGACCAGGTCTTCGTCGGCTATGCCGACGGTCGTGAGGAGCGGGCGGAGCCCGTCGCGGAGTCGGACGACGACCTGATCGAGCTGGTGCAGACGCTCGGCGCCTACTCGGGCCTGACCAGCCGCCCGTTCGACACCGCCAACCCGCAGCTCGACATCCGCCTCCCGGACGGCTCGCGGCTCTCGGCCGTGATGGGCGTGTGCCCCCGGCCGTCGGTGTCGATCCGGCGCGCCCGGCTGTCCCGCGTCTCGCTCGACACACTGGTCGACTACGGCACCATGTCGCCCGACCTGGCGGCGTTCCTCTCGGCGGCGGTTCGGGCCCGCAAGAACATCATGATCGCGGGCGCCACCAACGCCGGGAAGACCACGCTGCTGCGCGTGCTGGCCAACGAGATCGAGCCGTCCGAGCGGCTGATCACCGTCGAGCGAGCGCTCGAGCTGGGGCTCGGCGAGTTCCCCGACCTGCACCCCAACGTCGTGGCGTTCGAGGAGCGGCTGCCGAACTCCGAGGGCGCCGGTGCGATCGCGATGGCCGAGCTGGTCCGCCGTTCGCTCCGGATGAACCCGAGCCGGGTGATCGTCGGCGAGGTGCTCGGCGACGAGATCGTCACCATGCTCAACGCGATGAGCCAGGGCAACGACGGCTCGCTGTCGACGATCCACGCGAACTCGTCGGCCGAGGTGTTCAACCGGATCTGCACCTACGCGATCCAGAGCGCCGAGCGCCTCCCGTCCGACGCGGCCATGATGCTCATCGGCGGTGCGATCGACTTCGTGATCTTCATCGAGCGGGTCAACGAGTTCGCCGACGGGGGCACGCTCCGCCGGATGGTCACCTCGGTCCGCGAGGTCAACGGCGTCGACGGCCGGGTCCTGTCGAGCGAGGTGTTCGCGCGTGGCCCCGAGGGGTACGCCGTACCGGCTGCTGCCGTCTCCTGTCTCCCTGAGCTCGAGGCGGCCGGCTATCGCGCGGGTACCGCCGCGGGCTGGGTGGAGCGTGTCGGATGACGCTCACCCCGACCACGCTGCTCATCGTCCTGCTCGGCGCTCTCGTCGGCGGCGCGATCGTGCTGCTCGTGCGATCGCTGGTCGGGTTCCCCGTGGACGACCGGATCGCCACGACCACGAAGCCGCTGGTCGAGCGGCTCGAGGCGCTGGGCCGTCGGGTGCCGTTCGCCGTCGGGGTGTTCGCGCTGACGTTGCTCCTGACGCGCTGGGTGGTGCTCGCGATCGCGTGCGCCTTCCTCGTCCTCATGTGGGACCGGCTCTTCGGTGGCGCCCGGGCCGCCCGTCACAGCCTGGCCCGGCTCGAGGGCCTCGCCGCCTGGACGGAGTCGCTGCGCGACACCGTCGCCGGCGCGGTCGGTCTCGAGCAGGCGATCCCCGCGACGTCGTACGCCGCCTCCCCATCGATCCGGGACGACCTGACGACCATGGCGGACCGGCTCCGGGTCCGGATGCCCCTGCCCGATGCGCTCAAGCGCTTCGCCGAGGAGGTCGACGACCCGGGCGCCGACCTGATCATCGCGGCACTCATCCTCAACTCGCGGCTGCGCGGTCCCGGCCTGCGTGACGTGCTCACCTCGCTGGCGCGGTCGGCCCGGTTGGAGCTGGAGATGCGGCAGCGGATCCACGCCAGTCGAGCCTCGACCCGGCGCAGCGTGCAGATCGTGCTCGGCATCACCGTCGCGGTCGTGGTCGGGCTGCGAATCGTCAACCCGACCTACGTCGAGCCCTACGGCACCCCGTTCGGCCAGATCGTCCTGGTCGGGATCCTCGGGCTGTTCGGAGCCGGCATCCTGTGGCTGCGCGCGCTCGCGACCGACGAGACCCCCGAACGTTTCCTGCACTTCCGCAAGGCGGAGGCGGTCCGGTGACGATCTCCCTGGTGATGCTTGCCGGCGCCGTCGCCGGCCTGGGTGTGCTGGTCCTGGTGTGGCTGATCGCCCAACCGCGGACGACCGGCCCGGTGGCGCTCGCGCTGCTCGACCAGCGGCTGGCGCGGGGGCGCCGCGAGGCATCGCTCACCGCCGACCGCCGGCACACCGAGGAGTCCCAACGGATGCGCCGGGTCGGCGCCCGGATCGGCGACGTACTGGACACCCAGGGCCTGCGGCTGCCGGCTCGGCTCGAGGCCGATCTGGGGATCGTCGGTCAGTCACGGGAGATGTTCCTCGCCCGGATCGCCGGGGGAGCGCTCCTGGGTGGTGTGCTGCCCAACTGCGCCCTCCTCCCGTTCGCGCTGCTCGGCCAGATCGGGTTCGCGGTGCCGCTGTGGCTGGTGCTGATCGGTGCCCTGGCAGGCGGTGTCATCCCCTACCTCGAGCTCGCGCGGCAGGCGGAGGAGAAGCGGCGTGCCTTCCGGCACATGGTGAGCGCGTTCCTCGACCTGGTCGCGATGAACCTGGCCGGCGGTCGTGGTGTGCCGGAGGCGCTCCAGGCGGCCTCCTCGATCAGCGACAGCTGGGGCGTGGTGCGGATCCGGGACACGCTCGAGTCCGCCAAGCTCCAGGGCATCACGCCGTGGTACGCGCTCGGCCAGCTGGGGGAGGAGGTCGACGTCGACGAGCTGCGCGACCTCGCGGCTGCCCTGGCGCTGGTGGCCGAGGACGGGGCCAAGGTGCGTGAGTCGCTTACTGCCCGGGCGGCCTCGATGCGGCACCGCGAGCTCGCCGACGCCGAGGCCAAGGCCGAGGAGCGCTCGCAGTCGATGCTGGTCGCCCAGCTGCTGCTGTGCGTCGGCTTCCTCGTCTTCCTGATCTACCCGTCCCTGGCGCGGGTGCTTGCTTAGACAGCTCCGTCGCGGGGAAGACGGAGTCCAACTCGGAAAGGAACCACCATGAGTCCCGAAGTGCAGTACCTGATGATCCTGGTCCGCGGCCACCTGGCTCGCGCTCGCAACGAGGAGCGCGGCGTCTCCGCGGTGGAGTGGGTGATCATCGCGGTGGCCGTGGCCGGCATTGCGATCGCCATCGCTGCCACGATCGAGCGGAAGATCGACCAGAAGGCGACCTCGCTCGACCTGGGCGACTAGACCCGTGCCCCACCGTCCGCGCCGGCTTCGCCGTGATGAATCGGGAGCCAGCAGCATCGAGCTCGTGCTCTACATGCCGCTGCTCCTGCTGATCATGTTCATCGCGGTGCAGTTCGGGCTGGTCTGGTTCGGCAACCAGGCCGCCAGCGCCACCGCCCGCGAGGCGGCGCGTCAGGCGCGGGTCTACGGCAACGAGGCCGCGGCGCAGGCCGCCGGGCGGGAGTACGCCGCGCAGATCGGCAAGGGCGTGCTCGAGGGCTACCAGGTGCACGTGCAGATCGACCGGGCCCAGAACCGGGTGAGGGTGACCGTCACCGGCCGCGCCCAGGAGATCTCGCCGATCGGGGTGCCCACCGTCAGCCAGACGGTCGAGGGCCCGCTCGAGCCGGACTTCGGAGACGACCAGTGAGGCCGCACCTGCGCGACGAACGGGGTTCGATGGCGGTCGAGATCGTCATCCTGACCCCGGTCCTCTTCATGTTCGCGATGCTCGTCGTCGCCGGCGGGCGCTACGTGGGCGTCGAGGGCGACATCGAGGCCGCGGCGCGGGATGCCGCACGCGCAGCGTCGCTCGAGACCAGCTCGGGCGCGGCCAGGTCGGCCGCATCCGCGGTCATCACCCAGTCGCTGGAGGACATGACCTGCCCGCAGATCGACGTGAACACCGGCAGCTGGGGACCGGACGGCTCGGTCACCGTCACCCTCCACTGCGAGGTCCCGTACGACGGTCTCGGGCTGATCGGTCTGCCGGGCAGCACCGACATCGACGCCACGTCCACGGTCCGGCTCGACCCCTACCGGAAGTACGAATGATGACGAAGCGGGACGAACGCGGATCGGCGTCGGTGTTCATCGTCGGCATGGCGATCACGCTGGTCGTCGTCGCCGGCCTCGTCTTCGACGGCGGGGGCGCCCTCAACGCCCGGATGAAGCTCGCCGACGACGTCGAGGCCGCCGCCGTTGCGGGCGCCCAGGCCACCGACGAGATCTGGGCGCACAAGAACAACGAGTTCCGGATCGACCGCGACGAGGCACAGGACCGTGCCGCTGCAGCCATGCGAGCCCAGGGCTACGGCAACTTCCAGGTCTACGTACCCCTCGACGGCAGCTACGTGCGGGTGACGGCGACCGACACGATCGACACCAAGATGTTGAGCCTGATCGGCTTCAACTCGTTCGAGGTCCACGCGACCGCCACCGCAGAGCCAGGGATCCCCGACCAGCCATGAACACTGACAGCACCCGTCGCGGGCCGGAGCGCTTCACCGCCCCGGCCGTCGCCGAGAAGAAGTCGTCCCCCGGCGCCGTGCTCGGCGCCGGGCTGGCGCTCGTCGTACTGCTGGTCGGCATCCCGGTCGGCCTGTGGCTCTGGCAGGGGCCGCCGCCGTACCCGACCGGCCTTCCGTCCCGGGACGACCTGACCCAGCCGCTGACGTTCGACGCGCTGATCACCGTGCTGCTCGTCGTGGTGTGGCTGGCCTGGCTCCAGTTCGCCGTGTGCGTCGTGGTCGAGGCGGTGTCGCTGCTGCGTGGTGGCGGGTTGCCGCGCCCGGTGCCGCTGTCGGGCCGCTCGCAGGCGCTCGCCCGGGCCCTGGTCGGGACGATCCTGGTCGGTGCCTCCTTGATCGGCAGTGCCGGTGCCGCGTCGGCCGACGAGGGGGGCCGGCCCGCCACCCGCGAGGCCACCGTCACGGTCCACGACGCCCGGGCGACCACGGACCAGTCAGGCAGCCCGATGCAGCAGGCTCCGACGTCGGACTTCGTCGCTCCGGCCCTCTACACCGAGACCAAGGAGGCGCTCGACGCCGCCGCCGGCGACCTCCTCGGCCGCAAGATCGTGACGGTGAAGCCGCCCGAGGGTCGCTACCACCACAACCTCTGGGACATCGCGGAGGAGCACCTCGGCGACGGCCGGCGCTGGAAGGAGATCTACGAGCTCAACAAGGGTCGCCAGCAGCCCGACGGCGGCGAGCTCGTCATCGGCCGGCTGATCCAGCCGGGCTGGGTGCTGGTGCTCCCCGACGACGCCGTGGGTGCCGACCGGGTCGACAAGGTCCAGCACCGGCAGCACGACGACAAGGCCGACCGCGACGAGGTCGTCCCGGTGGTCGACCAGGCCGACGGGGAGACGCAGGCCTCGAAGCCGTCGTACGACGGGCTGGCGGGTGACCTGGTCGGCGGCGGCCTGCTGGCGGCGACCCTGGCCGGCGCGATCGCCATGGAGCGGCGCCGCCGCCGGGGCGCGGACCTGGACGCCTCCCAGATCGAGACCGAGGTCGCGCTGCTCGTCGGCGCCGACCTCGACCGGGCCGAGCGTGTCGACCGGGCGCTGCGCCGCCTCGTCGTGAGCGCCAAGGCCGACGGCATCACCCTGCCGCCCGTCTACGCGGTGACGGTCGACGACGACGAGATCGAGCTCCGGATCGCGCCGGCCGCGCCGAACCCGCCGGCCCCGTGGATCCCGCTCAAGGAGGGTCGCCGCTGGCGGCTCGACCGGGAGTCCGCGGAGGCGGACCAGGGACCGCTCGGCAGCGCGCCGTACCCCGGACTGGTCTGCATCGGCCGCGACGACCACGGCGCCGACGTGCTCATCGACCTCGAGGCGGTCGGAGGACCGGCCTCGGTCAGCGGCGCCCACGCAGTGGCGCGGGAGGTCGTCTCCGCGCTCGCCGTGCAGCTGGTGACCTCGCCGTGGTCCGACGACCAGCTGGTGCACTCCTTCGAGCTGTCGCCGGTGCTCGCCGACATCTCCGACGGCAGCTTCGCGGTCGTCGACGACCTGGCCGCGCTGGTCACCGGCCTCGAGGCCGACCGTCCCGACCGCAGTGGGCAGGACGTGTTGTCCGGCCGGGCGGGGCGCAGGCCCGACCTGACGCCGCAGTACCTGATGCTCGGCGCCGTACCCGACGACGAGCTCGTCGACCGGCTGCAGCCGATGATCCGTACGGGTGACAGGGGCCTGGGCGTCGTCGGTGTCGGGAAGCTGCCTGGCACCCGGTGGCACCTCACCGTCGACGAGTCCGGGCACCTGGCGCTGCCGCTGCTCGACATCGCCGTGACCGCCGTACGGCTCACGGAGCGCACGGCGGCGCAGCTGGCCGGCCTGTTCGCCAAGGCGCGCGAGCAGCGGTCGCCGGCAGCCGAGTCGGGTGTCGTGATCCCGCGGGCGCCGCGCCCCGGCGACGACGCGCACTGGGCGTCCGCCGCCGTACGGATCGGCGTGCTCGGCCCGCTCGAGACCCGGGTGCCCGGTCAGATGGACGAGGTCCGGCTCGGGCTCGCCACCGAGGTCGCGACGTACCTCGCGCTCCAGACCGCGCCGGTGCACCCCAGCGTGCTCGCCGCTTCCGTGTGGCCGCGCGGTGTCACCTCCGAGGTGCGCGACGCGACCATCGAGCGGGTGCGCGAGTGGCTCGGTCACGCGACCGACGGCAGCTACCTGCTCCGCGAGAACGACGAGGGCCGACTGTTCCTGGCTGACGAGGTCGCCGTGGACTGGCACGCCTTCTGCACGCTCGTGCAGCGGTCGCGGGGCGCTGCGGCGAAGACCGAGATGGAGCTGCTCCGCCGTGCGCTCCAGCTGATCCGCGGGCCGTTCCTCGACCGGCGCGAGCGTGGCCGCTACGCCTGGGTCGCCCGCACCCGGCTGGACACCACGACCGCCGATGCGGTCGAGTCCGCAGCCCACCGCCTGGTCGAGCTCTCGAGCGACGACCCCGACGGCGCAGCGGGTGCCGCGCGCGCCGGCCTGCGCCTGGTGCCGCACTCCCAGCTGCTGTGGCGCGACCTGCTCCGTGCGGAGTACGACGGGCCCGGCGGCCCCGGCATCGCGGCCGCGGTCGACGAGATGCTGGTCGCGCTGTCGGAGCGCGATGCCGAGCTCGAGGCCGAGACCGAGGCGCTGGTCGAGGAGCTCGTGCCCGGGTCGCAGCCCGTCGTCGGCTCGCTGGTCGGCTGATCGGGCGGCACGATGGTGCGACCCGACGGCGGCGGCGGCGGAGGGACGCCTCCCGTGCTGAAGATGACCGACGAGGCCGTCAGCACGGTGCGGCAGCGGTTCAACGGACTCGCGCGGGCGTGCGGCGGCATCGTCGAGGACCTCCCCGACGGCTACTCGCTCGTGACCGAGTCGTGCGGATCGTTCTTCGCGCAGATCGATCCGGGGATCACCGCGTTCACGGCGTCCTGGCAGGTCGCGCTCGCGCTGACAGCCGACGAGTCGAGCGCGATCGCGCTCAACGTCAACGAGCTCGCGATCAACCTGTCGGACCTGGACCGCACCCTTGCCGGGGGCTGACGTGGGTCACTACCAGCTCGACGTGGATCCGGAGGGCCTCCGTCAGGTCAAGCGGAGCTACGCCGCGGCGGCGGAGGAGCTCGGCAACCGGGCGGCGAACGTCAAGGCCACACCCGGGGAGATCGGCGACGCGTGGCAGGGGAGTGCCGCGAGCTACGTCAAGGCCGACATGGGCACGGTCGGGGCCCTCCTCGTCACCTACCAGGGCCACCTCGAGACGGCGGCAGGTGCGCTCGAGACGCTGGCCAAGGTCTACGACGACGCGCTCGTGACGCTGGGTCGGCTCAACCGTCGCCGGGCGGACGCCGAGGCGGACTGCACCCGGGAGCTGAAGTCGCTCGACACGTTGTACGAGGAGGACCGGGACGGCCTCACCGAGGGCGGCCGCAGGTCCAGCAGGTGGGAGCACGAGGAGCTCGCCGACATCTACGCGGGCAAGCGGTCGGCCGCGACAGCGGAGCGGGACCGGATCCACGGCAACCTGGACGGCCAGTACCAGGATCTCGTCGAGGAGTGCCGCACAGCCACGACCACCTGTGCGACCAGCCTCGCGAACGCGGTCCACGTCAAGGTCCCGAAGGACATCCAGCTGAACCTGAGCGACCCGCGGGCCGCCCAGGCCGCCTACGTCGCGATGTACGACGCCGCCGAGGAGGCGCTCGGCGACGAGCTGATCCTGCTCGAGGACCTGGACCAGCTCGACGACGGCCAGAAAGCCCAGGACCTCGAGCGCGTCGAGGAGCTGATCTACAACTACAGCAACCACGCCCCGGAGGACCGCGAGGCGCTGCTCGCGATCCTCGAGCGGCACCAGGGCGACCCCGAGTTCGCCGGGATGCTCGCCAACGGGGTCGACCTCCAGCAGATGGCGAACGCCATGGCGGCCGCCCAGGACGGGCTGTGGGCCGACGGCACGAAGATCGAGGACTCCGACGCCTACAACCAGCGGATGATCAAGGCGCTCGGGCCGTTGCTCGGCCTCGCGTCGATGGTCCAGGGCGACTACAAGCTGCCCGACGACACGGCCGACAAGTGGGTCAAGTCGATCACCGCCCAGGGCACCCACATCCTCGAGGTCGCGCCGGGGAGCCAGGTCATCCTGGCGTCACTGCTCGGCCAAGGCGCCTGGGACCCTGAGTTCCTCGCCGACGTGAGCGGGCGGGTGATCGAGTTCGAGCGCGACGAGCTCGACGGCCCCAAGGGCTGGGACTTCCACCTCGGTGCGCACAACGTGCTCACCCCCGACGGCTTCGCGCTCGACCCGGTCCAGGCGCTCGCGACCGCCCTGTCCCGCAACCGGTCCGCCGCCCAGCTCGTGCTCACCGGCGGCGGCACGCGCACGCTCGAGCTCGACGGGGACGACGTCGTCGTACCGGATGTGTTGGCGTATCTCTTGCTGGAGCGGGAGTGGCGGGGACCCAACGGCGAGAACGCCATCGGCGCGCTGCTCACGACGGCGCTGGCGGAGAAGCCGGGGGACCTGGTGCCGGCGGAGCTGGCACAGCAGCTGCAGGGCATCGTCACCTACGGCGAGGAGCAGGCGGCCAAGGCCAAGGCGGAGGCCGAGAAGAACGACAAGCCCTGGTACGTCGACCTCGGGCACCTCGTGCTCGACCTCGGTGGCCTGATCCCGCTCGTCGGCGAGATCGCCGACCTGATCAACGCCGGCTGGTACGCACTGGAGGGTGACCACGTCAACGCCGGCCTGTCGGCCGCGGGCGCCATCCCGTTCGCCGGCTGGGCGGCGACCGGCGGCAAGCTGACGCTCAAGGGGCTCAAGGGCGTCGTCTCTCCCGAGCTCTACGCCAAGCTGAGCAAGCAGCTCGAGGCGCTGGGCGACCGGGCGTCGTACAACGTCCAGTACCTCAACGGCCAAGAGCTGCTCCAGATCGAGTTCAAGAACGCCGACGACCTCGCGGCGGCGCTGAAGGCGCCGCAGCCGAACACGATCTACCAGTCCGGCGACCTGATCATCTACACCGACGCCAAGGGCGTCATCTCGGTCGGCGGCAAGGGCGGCATGCGCCGCTTCATGGCGCTCGGCGACCACTTCAAGCACCTGCCGGCGGGCACCGAGCTCAAGTACGGCGGACACGTCTTCAGGCTCGGCGACGACGGCGCTCTCGAGCTGGTCGCGCTCAACCGGTTCAAGCCGATCTGGGGGCACGGCGAGGCGTTCAACGCCCAGAACTGGCACCGGTACCAGTACAACGAGATCCACCTGGCCAACGGGAAGCGGCTGGACTCGTACAGTCCCGGCGACTGGATCGTCGAGCGCAAGTACCGGCAGTACGCCGCCCTGAAGAATCCGGGTCAGCTGGCGGACGACATCGCTCTGATCCGCCGCCAGTACCCCGCGGGCGTGGAGGTCCCGAGAACCCCGGGCAACCTCGAGAATTTCCCGGAGCTGTTCACCGGGCCGGGCCCGGGGACGCTGGCGGGCAAGAACGTCCTGGAGATCCCACCGCAGAACGGCCCGTTGGACGTCGCCGCGCTGCGGGACGCGATGAACGGAAGGCCGCCGGTCATCATTCGTGACACGGACGGCAAGATCTACACGCCCAAGTACCCCTCAGGAAGGTGATCGGACTGATGGCCCAGCTGTTCTTTGGTGAGTGGTGGAACGAGGAGCACAAGTTCCTCAGCGTTCCGCTGGCCGAGGAGGAAGCCCGAGCCCTCTACGAGGCGGGCGGCGAGGTCTCCGTGGTGCTCGCCGAGGACGAGGTGGCGACGTACCACCCGGACGTCAACCCGGACTTCGACGCGGAGGACGACGGGGGCGACCCGGTGCTGTGGTTCCTGTACGCGGACCTGAAGCGTTCGGCCCGGCTGCCCGGCCAGTCCGATGTCGTGCTCGTCGAGTTCTACGACTTCTGGGGGAGCGTCCAGTCTCGCTATCGCTTCGAGCTGATGGCCGACGGCCGGCTCTTCCTGGCGGAGGTCGCGGAGTACGAGTATCCCGACACCAGCCGGTACTACGAGTCGACATCCTGGGAGACCCTGACCACCCACGGGTTCGCTCCGGACGGCACCAGCTCGATCACGACGATGAGAAGGCTGGCCGACGGGTCCAAGGAGACGTCGCGGACCGACTTCCGCGGCGGTGACTTCGCGACGCACTGGGAGCCGGTGCCGGCGTGGGGCGACTGGGCGCCGATCACCCGCCGGGACCGGTCGCAGCCGGCCTGACCCTGGGCAGTTGGCCGGGGCAGTCGGCCGGGTCAGTCGGCCGGGTCAGTCGGCCGGGTCAGTTGGGAAGCAGCAGGACCACGGTCTCGGCGACGCAGGCCGGCTTCTCCTCGCCCTCGATCTCGATCATGTGGTGGGCGATCAGCTGCTTGCCCGTGGGGATGTCGCTGACGCTCGCGATCGTGACGTGGGCACGGATCCGAGCGCCGACGCGCAGCGGGGCGGGGAAGCGGACCTTGTTGACGCCGTAGTTGAGCTTGGCTCCCGGGGTCGCGAGCTTGAAGACCTGGCTGCCCAGCCAGGGGATGAGCGCCAGGGTGAGGTAGCCGTGCGCGATCGTCCCGCCGAACGGGCCGTCCTTCGCGCGCTCGACGTCGACGTGGATCCACTGGTGATCACCGGTCGCGTCCGCGAACTGGTTGACGCGGCGCTGGTCGATCGTGACCCACTCGCTCGTGCCGATCTGCTCGCCGGCAGCGGCTTCGAGCTCCTCGAACGTCGTGAAGACCCGCATCCGTCTGTCTCCTTCATCGCTGTTTGACCCTCGTCGACATTGCTGGGGAACAATGCTGGGCATGGAACCTACACGCGTGCCGTCGGTCGAGGATCTGAGGTCCGCGCCGAAGGTCCTGCTCCATGATCACCTCGACGGTGGTCTCCGCCCGGCCACCATCGTCGATCTCGCCGCCGAGGTCGGCCACGAGCTCCCGGCCACCGACCCGCAGGCGCTCGGCCGGTGGTTCGCCGAGGCCGCTGACTCCGGATCGCTGGTGCGCTACCTGGAGACGTTCGAGCACACCGTCGGCGTGATGCAGACCCCGGCCGCGCTCACCCGGGTCGCCCGGGAGTGCGCCGAGGACCTGGCCGCCGACGGGGTCGTCTACGCCGAGATCCGCTACGCGCCGGAGCTCCACGTCCAGCAGGGGCTCACCCTCGACCAGGTCGTCGCGGCGGTCGAGGAGGGCTTCCGGCAGGGCGTCGACCTGAGCGGCGGACGCATCGTCGTACGGCAGCTGCTGACGGCGATGCGGCAGGCCGCGCCGTCGCTCGAGATCGCGGAGCTCGCGATCCGCTACCGCGACCGCGGGGTCGCCGGGTTCGACATCGCCGGCCCCGAGGCCGGCTACCCGCCCACCCGCTTCCTGGACGCGTTCGACTACGTCCGGCAGGAGAACGGGCACGCCACCTGCCACGCCGGCGAGGCGTTCGGGCTGCCGTCGATCTGGGAGGCGGTGCAGTGGTGCGGCGCCGACCGGCTCGGCCACGGCGTCCGGATCATCGACGACATCGCCGTCGCCGACGACGGGAGCGCGAAGCTGGGCCTGCTGGCGTCGTACGTCCGCGACAAGCGGATCCCGCTGGAGATGTGCCCGTCGTCCAACCTGCAGACCGGCGCGGCGCCGTCCATCGCCGAGCACCCCATCGGGCTGCTGGCCGACCTGCAGTTCCGGGTCACGGTCAACACCGACAACCGGCTGATGAGCGGCACCTCGATGACCAACGAGTTCGCGCTGCTGTGCGAGGCGTTCGGGTGGGGCCTCGACAAGGTCGAGTGGCTGACCGTCAACGCGATGAAGTCGGCCTTCCTGCCGTACGACGAGCGCTACCGGCTGATCATGGACGTGATCAAGCCGTGGTACGCGGAGCGCCGCTAGCGTCGTGTGGGTATCCCGCGGAGGCGCCCGGCCGGTCAGACCACGAACCAGGAGTAGTCCCAGCCGGCGACGCCGACCCGGTGATCGTGCCAGCGGTCGCGGGGGACGGTGACCAGGTCGCCGCGGGCGGGGTCGAAGAGGCGGATGGCGGCGCCGTGGTCGGCGGTGTCGAACGCGAGCACCACGTGACGGGGGAGCCAGCGGTTGCCGAGGTAGACGGCGACGGGGCGGGAGCGGACCTGCGCGGCCAGGACCTCGTAGCCGATCTGGGGGCGCGGCCGGGTGTGCACGGCGGCGACCCGGTGGCCGGTCAGGACGGACAGCGCATTGGCGACCGCCCAGGGCGGCGTGCCGAGCCGCCGCGGCCAGGGCACCTGGAACCGCTCGCGGATGCTGTGCGACGACGTGAGGCGACGGTGGGTGCGGGCGATCTCCGCGGCGAGGTCGGCGGGGCGCCACTCCGGCTCCAGCAGCATCCGGGCCGCGATCACGCTCGTCGGACCGCAGGACACACCGTCCGGCTGCTGGAGGGCGGCCGGACGGACGTCAGCGGGCCAGTCCACGCGGGTCGCTCTGGCCGTTGCGCGCGTGGCGAGCCACGATCTCGTCGTACGCCCGGTCGCCGGTGGCGACCCGGCAGCCCGCCTGGACCGCGCGACGCACCACGTCGCGCTGTGCGCGGGCGAGGGCGACGCCCCGGCGCAGCAGCACCAGCGGCGGCTTGCGGTGCTCGCGCAGGTCGCGGGTCAGGCGGCGCCAGAAGGTGACGGCGCGGTGCTGGGTGATGCAGTACGCCGCCTCGAGCACCCCTGCGTCGCGGCAGGCGGCGACGACGTCCGGGGCGAAGATGCCCTCCGCGCAGAAGACCTCCGCGCCGCCGAGGTCGAGCCGCTGCGCTCCGGTGCGACGGCTCTCGGAGATCGAGTAGACGGGCACGTCGGTCGCCCCCGTCCGGCACAGGTCGAGGAGCGCGGCGACGGCGTCGTCGCAGTGCCAGGTGCCGGAGTGGTCCCAGTCGACCAGGCCGGCGTTGCTGCCGCGCTCGATGCGCGGGAGCCCGGGCTCGTCACCGTCCCGGTAGAAGTCGTCCAACCGCAGGGTCGGCCACCCGAACCTCCGCTCCAGCCGCTCGGAGAGCCGGGACTTCCCGGAGCCCGAGGGTCCGGCAAGAACGATCACACGAGCAGGCACCGATCCAGCCTAGATGAGGAGGTCCATGGGGCGGCCATCCTCATCTGTCGGCGGCTACCGCTTGATGACCACCCGGACGGGCGTCGCGCGGGAGGCCCGCATCGTGTCGGTCGCGGGGAAGCGCGCCACCAGCCAGTGCCCGCCCGGCGACATCCGGTGCAGCCGGACCCGGACCCGGCCGTCGTGCAGCCGACCGCTGCCGACCCGGCGGCCGCCGCTGGTGACCACGACCCGACCGCGCGGTGCGCCGACGGCGGAGGTCACGACGATGACGATCTTCGGACGACGCGCGTGGGTCCGTGCCTTCGGCAGCCGGGACCTGGTGCTGGTCGTGATCTTGGGGACGCGCAGGACGTCGGTGGTCGCCTGACCGGCGAGATAGCCCTCGTGGTGGGCGGTGACCCGCACGGTGATCCGGCGGCCGGCGTCGCCCCGGCTCGGCCGGTACGTCGACGCGGTGGCTGCCGCGACCGGCCGGCCGTTGCGGAGCCACTGGTAGGACACGTCGTCGGGCTCGGGCGACCAGGCGCCGGGAGTCGCGGTGAGCGTCTCGCCGACCTCCGGCTTACCGCTGATCGCCGGCTGCGTCTGGTTGTCGACGACGGGCGCCTGGCCCGCGTCCTCGCAGTTGGTGAGCAGCTGGTCGTGGACCGTGCGGCGCTTGGTCTCGTCGAGGGACTGGAAGGCGGCGAACTCCAGGTAGCAGGCGCCCATGCCGACGCCGGCGTCCGCGGCGGTCTCCATCGAGCCACCGTTGAGGGTGAACTGCCAGCCGTACGCCGCCGGCGAGTCGTGGAGACCGGACATGTAGCAGTACCAGCTGGTCGCGGTCTCGCGGGACTCACCGGGCGTCGGGCACACCGGGTCGTCCGGGCCCAGGCCGTGGTCCTCGAGGACGATGCGGGTGCCGTAGGCGTTGGTCAGCTCGTTCAGCAGCGTCCGCTCGTCCTCCCAGGACGCGGCGTACATGCCGTCGGCGGGGTTCCAGGGCGTCTGGACGATGTACTGCCACCGGGTATGACCGGCGATGGAGATCCGGGTGGTGTCGAACAGGTCCATCATCGCCTCGGTCGAGCGGCGCAGGCAGGTCTCGTGGCCGGACTTGGTGTACTTCGCCGCCCACAGGCGGTCGATGGAGGCACTGTCGGCGCCGAGGATGAACGGCTCGGAGTAGATCGTCGTGCACTCGCTGTTGGCGACCTCGACGACCTGCTGGTCGTCCTCGTACCTCGCCGCGACCGCTTCCATCAGGTTCACGTAGTGACCGTGGAAGGCGTCGGTCCAGAAGCGTGGGGCGCAGCCGGTGTTGCCGTTCGGGGAGTTCGGCTCGATGAGCACGCAGCCGCCCGAGGCCTCCTTGACCCACTGCGGGGCGTGGATGCCGGCCATGATCCGGAGCCGGAACCGGACGTCGTGGTGCGATGCGAGCACGGTGTCGATCGAGGAGAAGTCGAAGACGCCCGGCGCCTTCTCGATGCTGTTCCACGGCAGCCGCAGCGAGCCGAACTCGGCGTACGGCACGGTCGCCAACGAACGCGGCTGGGTGACGACGAGACCGCGCAGCGCGGGCTTGAGGACGGCCGCGAAGTCGACGGGGTGGTCGCCGTCGTGCGCCTGGCTCGCAGGGACGGCAGCGCCGAGGACCGCCACCTGCAGCACGAGGGCGACGGCGACGGTCAGGGCGGCGCGCAGCTGGAGCAGGCGTCGCCCCTGCCGCGCCGCTCCGAAAATACGCAAGGTGACCCCCCGCCACTGGCCGGCCAGGAGATCGCCTGGCATGGATCTGTCCGGTCGGGCGACAGGAGCGGCGCCCACTGCTGTATCAGTTCCGGTACCGTCTCACAGCGCGGGCGTCCGGGACAACGGGCCGATCGGACATTTCAGACGTGGTCAGGCGCGGTGTCCGGCGTCGACCACCGGCCCCGTGATAGCGCGTTCGTGCTGGTCAGACGCCGATCGGGTGCCAGACCGTCTTGAGCTCGAGGAAGTCGGTGAGCCGGTCGATCCCAGGGGTCTCCAGCCAGTCCGGCTCGGCGTCGAGGGCCCGGCGGACCCGCTTGAGGTTGTCGGCGGCGGCCCGCTCGAGGTCCGCGGCGAGCCCGGCGTCGGTGACGCCGGTCAGGTCGATGGCGTTGACGTCCATGTGCGACGCCAGCCAGGGCGCGACCTCGGCGACGGTGCCCGTCAGGATGTTGACCACCCCGCCCGGCACGTCGGACGCGTCGAGGACCTCCGCCAGCGTGATCGCAGTGAGCGGGTGCGCCTCGCTCGCCAGCACGACCGCGGTGTTGCCGGTGACGATCACCGGAGCCAGCACGCTGACGAGGCCGAGCAGCGGGCCCCTCGGCGCGACGACGGCGACGACGCCGGTCGGCTCCGGCGAGGTGAGGTTGAAGAACGGCCCGGAGACCGCGTTGGCGTTGCCGACCACCTGGGCGACCTTGTCGGCCCAGCCGGCGTACCAGACCAGCCGATCGACAGTGGCCTCGACGTGCGTGCGCGCCTTCGCGGCGCCGACTCCCTCGGTGCGCGCCAGCTCGGCCACGAACTGGTCGCTCCGCGAGTCCAGCACCTCGGCGATCCGGTAGAGGATCTGGCCGCGGTTGTACGGCGTACGCGCCGCCCAGCCCGGGAACGCCTTGCGCGCGGCGACGACCGCGTCGCGGGCATCCTTGCGCGACGCGAGCGACGCGTTGGCCAGGAACCGGCCCTTCGCGTCGTTGACCACGAACGAGCGACCGGACTCCGAGCGCGGGAACGCCCCGCCGATGTAGAGCTTGTAGGTCTTGCGGACGTCGAGCCGGCTCATCACGCACCTGCTTTCAGGTAGGAGGCGAGGCCCTGGCGGCCGCCCTCGCGTCCGTAGCCGGACTCCTTGTAGCCGCCGAACGGGCTGGCCGGGTCGAACTTGTTGAACGTGTTGGCCCACACCACGCCCGCGCGCAGTCGGTCGGCCATGTGGAGGATCAGCGAGCCCTTCTCGGTCCAGACACCGGCGGACAGGCCGTAGGGCGTGTTGTTGGCCTTCTCGACTGCCTCGGCGGGCGTGCGGAACGTCAGCACCAACAGGACCGGGCCGAAGATCTCCTCCCGCGCGATGCGGTGGGCCTGCGAGACGCCGGTGAAGACGGTGGGCGGGAACCAGAAGCCCGACGAGGGCAGCTCGCACGGCGGGGACCAGCGCTCCGCGCCCTCGTCCTCGCCGATCGCGGCGAGCGCCCGGATCCTGGCCAGCTGCTCGGCGGAGTTGATCGCGCCGATGTCGGTGTTCTTGTCGAGCGGGTCGCCGACCCGCAGCGTGCCCATCCGTCGCTTCAGCTTGGCCATGACCTCCTCGGCGACCGACTCCTGCAGCAGCAGCCGCGAGCCGGCGCAGCAGACGTGGCCCTGGTTGAAGAAGATGCCGCTGACGATGCCCTCGACCGCCTGGTCGATCGGGGCGTCGTCGAACACGATGTTGGCGGCCTTGCCGCCGAGCTCGAGGGTTGCTTTCTTGTCGGTGCCGGCGATGGCCCGGGCGATGGCCTTGCCGACGTCGGTCGAGCCGGTGAAGGCGACCTTGTCGACGTCGGGATGGGACACCAGCGCCTGGCCGGTGCCTCCGGCGCCGGTGACGATGTTGACGACCCCCGGCGGCAGGTCGGCCTGCTGGCAGATCTCGGCGAACAGCAGCGCCGTCAGCGGCGTGGTCTCGGCCGGTTTGAGCACGAGGGTGTTGCCGCAGGCGAGGGCGGGCGCGATCTTCCACGCGAGCATCAGCAGCGGGAAGTTCCACGGGATCACCTGACCGGCGACGCCGTGCGGCTGCGGGTCGGCCCCGAGGCCGGCGTACTCCAGCTTGTCCGCCCAGCCGGCGTGGTAGAAGAAGTGCGCCGCCACGATCGGTACGTCGACGTCGCGGCTCTCCTTGATCGGCTTGCCGTTGTCGATCGACTCGAGGACCGCGAGCTCGCGGCTGCGCTCCTGGATGATCCGGGCGATCCGGTAGAGGTACTTGGCGCGCTCCTTGCCGGGCATCCGCGACCAGCCGCGGAACGCCTTGCGGGCGGCCTTGACCGCACGGTCGACGTCGGCGTCGTCGGCCTCGGCGATCTCGGCGAGGGTCTCCTCCGTCGCCGGGTTGATCGTCTTGAACGAGTGGCCGTGGCCGTCGACGAACTCGCCGTCGATGAAGAGGCCGTAGGACGGCTTGATGTCGACGATCGCCCGTGACTCGGGCGCCGGTGCGTACTCGAAGGTCATCGGCTCAGTCCAGGGTGAAGTAGTCGGGACCGCTGTAGCGGCCGGTGGCGATCTTGGTGCGCTGCATGAGCAGGTCGTCGAGCAGGGTCGACGCGCCGAACCGGAACCAGTCCGGCGTCAGCCAGTCCGGTCCGGTCACCTCGTTGACCATCACGAGGTACTTGATCGCGTCCTTGGCCGTCCGGATGCCGCCGGCCGGCTTGACGCCGATCTGCACCCCGGTCGCCTCACGGAAGTCGCGGACAGCCTCCAGCATCACCAGCGTGACCGGGAGCGTGGCGGCCGGCTGGACCTTGCCCGTGGACGTCTTGATGAAGTCCGTGCCCGCGAGCATCGCCAGCCAGGAGGCGCGCCGGACGTTGTCGTAGGTCTGCAGCTCGCCGGTCTCGAAGATCACCTTGAGGTGCGCGTGGCTGCCGTCGGGACGTCGGCAGGCCTCCCTGACCGCGACGATCTCGTCGAAGACCTGCAGGTAGTGGCCGGCGAGGAACGCCCCGCGATCGATGACCATGTCGATCTCGTCGGCGCCGGCCGCGACGGCGTCGCGGGTGTCGGCCAGCTTGATCTCCATCGAGGCGCGACCGCTCGGGAAGGCGGTCGCCACAGCGGCGACGTTGACCCGGTCACCCACGATCTCCTTGGCGCTCGCGACCAGGTCGCCGTAGACGCAGACCGCGGCCACCGACGGGCAGGACGGGTCGGCCGGATCGGGCCGCAACGCCTTGCTGGCGAGGGCGCGGACCTTGCCCGGGGTGTCCTGGCCCTCGAGCGTGGTCAGGTCGACCATGGTGATCGCCAGGTCGAGCGCGTGCGCCTTCGCCGTCGTCTTGATCGAGCGGGTCCCGAGCGCGGCGGCCCGCGCCTCGGCGCCGACCTGGTCGACACCGGGGAGCCCGTGCAGGAAGCGCCGCAGCGAGGCCTCGCTGGCGGTCACGTCGGCGTACGCCCCGGTCCCCGGGGACGCCCCCGAGACCTGGGGCGTGGAGGCGGTGGCTGGCATTCCCCCAGCATAGGGTTGCCAGGTCGTGCGGATCGAACCCCGACGAGAAACCTTGAAGGAGCGACGTGGCCGAGCAGGAAGTCGAGCGGTTCACGGTGTGGGGTGGCCGGATCATCGGCGGCGTCGGGCTCGCCGTCATCGCCGTGGTCCTGGTGCTCGGAGTGGTCGGATCGGGCGTTCCCTACCACCCCGCGGCCTACCCGATCGGCGGGCTGGCCGCGCTCCTGATCTGGGTGATGCTGATGAGGCCGGCCGTCTCGGTCACCGACGGGCAGCTCATCCTCCGCAACCCGGTGAGCACGGTGCGGATCCCGCTCGCCTCGATCGAGCACCTGGTCGTCCGGCAGTGGCTCGCGGTCCGCGCGGGCACGAGCAGCTTCACCAACGCGGGGATCGGCCGCTCCTACCGCCAGGGGATGCGCGACGACCAGAGCGGCGCCGCGACCGGTGCCCAGATCGCCACCCTGTCCTACGGCGCCGTCGTCGAGCACCGGCTGCAGAAGCTGGCCGAGGAGGCCCGGATCCGCGCCGGTGTCGAGCTCTACTCGGACGAGCAGGTCGCCCTCGCCGCCGACGTACGACGTGAGTGGGCGTGGCCCGAGATCGCCCTGCTGGTCGTGCTCGTGGTGGCGCTCGCCGTCGCCCTCCTGGTCTAGGCGGACCGTCTAGGCGGACAGTCCCGCCGCCGCGGCGAAGTCGGCCTTCAGGGCGGCCAGCATGTCCGCCGCCGTGGCTCGGGCCGCCGCGACGTCGCCCTCGCTGACGGGTACGACGACCTCGAGGTAGCACTTGAGCTTCGGCTCGGTGCCGCTCGGCCGGACGATCACCCGGGCTCCGTCGGCGAGGCGGTAGCGCAGCCCGTCGGTCGGTGGCAGCCCGCCGACACCCTCGCTCAGGTCCTCCGCGGTCTCGACCGCGAGCCCTCCGAGCGACACCGGCGGGGCCCCGCGCAGCCGGGCCATCGCGGTCGCGATCTCACCGAGGTCGGTCACCCGCACCGAGACCTGGTCGGTCGCGTGCAGGCCGTGCGCGATCGCGATGTCGTCGAGCAGGTCCCGGAGCGTGCGGCCCGCCGCCTTGGCCTCGGCGGCGAGCTCGCAGAGCAGCAGGAGGGCGGAGACACCGTCCTTGTCGGCGACGTGCTCGGGGTCGACGCAGTAGCCGAGGGCCTCCTCGTAGCCGAAGGCCAGCCCCGGAAGCCGGCCGATCCACTTGAAGCCGGTGAGCGTCTCGACGTACTCCTGGCCGGCGGCGGCGGCCAGCTTGCCGAGCAGCGACGACGACACGATCGACGTCGCGTAGGTGCCGCGACGGCCTCGCTCCAGCAGGTGCGAGGCCAGCAGCGCGCCGACCTCGTCGCCGCGCAGCATCCGCCAGCCCTCGGGCCCCGGGACGGCTGCGGCGCAGCGGTCCGCGTCGGGGTCGTTGGCGACGACGAGGTCGGCGCCCGACCGCTCGGCGAGCGCGAGCGCGAGATCCATCGCCCCGGGTTCCTCCGGGTTGGGGAAGGCGACGGTCGGGAAGTCGGCGTCGGGCTGCTCCTGCGCCTCGACCACCTGCGGTGCGGTGAAGCCGGCCGTCTCGAGGACCTGGACCACCGACGTCCCGCCCACGCCGTGCAGCGGCGTGTAGACGACGTCGAGATCGCGAGGGCCGTCGTTCGCGAGCGCCGCAGCGGTGTCGAGGTAGGAATCGACGATGTCCTCGCCGAGGACCCTGCCCTTGGTGGTCTTGATCGGCCGACGCGGCACCGAGGCGAGGGTGCCGACCGCGGCGATCCGGGACGCGATCTCGCTGTCGGCGGGCGGCACGATCTGGCACCCGTCACCGAGATAGACCTTGTAGCCGTTGTCCTGCGGCGGGTTGTGGCTCGCCGTGACCATGATGCCGGCGACGCAGCCGAGCTCGCGGATCGCGTAGGCGAGCAGCGGCGTCGGCAACGGCCGGGGGAGCAGCAGCGGGGTCAGCCCCGCGCCGCTCATCACCTCGGCGGTGTCCTGCGCGAACACGTCGGAGTTGTGGCGCGCGTCGTACCCGATCACCACGGTGCTGCCGGCGGAGGCCCCGTGGTCGCAGAGGTACGACGCCAGCCCGGCCGCTGCCCGGATCACGACGATCCGGTTCATCCGGTTGGGCCCGGCGCCGAGCGCGCCGCGCAGCCCGGCGGTGCCGAACTCGAGCGTGCCGCGGAACCGGTCGGCGAGGTCGGCGACCGCATCGGCGGGCGCGCCGTCCTCGACCCGGGCCACGAGCTCCACCAGCTCCGCGCGGGTCCGGTCGTCGGGATCCTCCCCCAGCCAGCTGCGGGCGCGGGTGAGGAGGACGTCGACGTCGGGCGTGGCCATGAACCGCACGGTAGCGCCGTCGTACCGGTGGCTGTGCAAAGGATCGTCTGAATCGCCTGCGGGATCGGGTACCGCCATCTACATTGCCAGATGTGGTAGGCAAACTGTCCAAACGCAAGGGCTTCGCCGCGGCGCTGTGCTGGCTCCCGGTGGCCGGGCTGGTCGCGGCGTTGTTCGTCGCGCCGAGCAGCACCGGCGCGGCATCGGACCCGAGGCTGAACGTGTCGCCACGCCTGACGTACGGCGGGGAGATGGTCACGTTCTCCGGGGACATGGGGGTCGCAGGGGTCCAGCGGATCCGCCTGCAGCGCCGTGGGTTCATCGGCGCGGCCTGGGCCGACGTCCACGATCCGAGGACCGGGACCGTCTTCCGGACCAAGACCAAGGGCGACGGCACCTTCAGCTTCGAGTTTCCCTCGTTCGCGATGAACGCGGTCTACGTCCGCGTCGTCAACGGCAGTGGGCGGGGCACGCCGTCCCACCTGTTCTCCATCGTCGAGCAGGACGTCGACGTCCTGCTCGGCGAGGTGCGGCCCGCCGACGTCCCGCTCCCGCGGGGGTTCGCCGTCGTCAACGAGCCGTTCCAGCTCCTCGGCGACACCGCGAGGATCAGGGACGGGAAGGCGACGAAGCGGGTCCTGAAGGGCCGGACCGTCGAGCTCCAGCAGCGCAACGAGGCCGGCGACTGGAAGTTCGTCGACGACGGGACGGTCGCAGCCGACAACGGGATGGTCACCTTCCCCCAGTGGACCTCCACCCAGACGACCGCCGAGCCCGAGGTCTACCGGATCATGCTGGACGAGTGGGTGTCGGGCGGAGACCGGGTCGGCTGGTTCCCGTCGCTGCCCTTCTACCTGGAGGTGGTGCAGCGGCCGCACCCGGTGGGCAACCTCCGCGCCACGGCGACGACGTCGAGCGTCACGCTCCACTGGACCCTGCCGCAAGACCCCAACCGCGACAAGATCGTCATCGCCCGCGTCCCCGGGAGCACCGGCGAGCCGAACGCGTCCATCCGCTGGCAGGTCCTCGCGACGATCGACGGCAGCCTGACCACCTACACCGACCGCACTGTGTACGCCGGTCGGGGCTACACCTACTCGGTGTACACACGGAGCCGTGACGGCGTCTACAGCCGGCTCTCGCCCAATGTCGGTCTGGTCACCCCGGCCGCGGGAGCTGAGGGCTGATGCGCACGAAGGGCTTCACCCTCCGGCTCGCCACGTTGGCGACCGCACTCGTCGTCGGCCCGGCCACGCTCGCGCCCGGTGCGGCCGAGGCGCCCGTCGCGAGCGGGACCGCCGCCACCGCGACCTCCGCCACCGCGGCCCTCACAGGAGACCGCACCACCGCGGCCAAGCGCTACAAGTGGCGCCTCCTGCAGTGGGACTTCGCGTGGGAGTTCGGCGAGTCTCTCGACAGTGGCGCCTACCTGGGCCCGGACCGACGCGGGGGTCGCTGGATCGAGCACAGCAACGGCACCGGTCGCGCGGTCAAGTACGGCGGGGGCATCGAGTTCCACAGCGGCGAGCGCTACGAAGGCGCGCCGGACCGCGGCACCACGACGCTGACCCTGGCGGACAAGCCGTCCCGCCTCGGCCGCTGGGAGCTCCGGGAGCGCTTCCGCCTGCCCGAGACCACGGGCACCGGCTACCAGTTCGTCGTCGAGCTCGTCCCCGAGGGGACCCTTCCGGACGAGTGCCCGGCCTACTCGCTGGTGCTCGGCAGCTCCGTGCCCCGCGACGGCAGCGTCCGGATCGGCGTCGACATCGGCAACACGGCGTGGAACAAGACGCTGAGCGGCTACGGCCGGGTCGAGAAGGAGGCGCGGCTGTACGGCGTCCAGATCACCGGGAAGGCGATCGTCTGGTTCCTCGACAGCCGGCCGGTCGCGAAGCTCGCAGCTCCGGCGGCGATCCCGAAGGTGCCGCTGACCCTGCGGATGCGGCTGGTGGGCAAGGAAGGGGTCGAGATGCGCAAGTCCGACCTCCTCATCGACTGGGTGCGCCACTACGACCTGACCAAGGGTCTGCGTCCCGCGACCGACGGCAGGCTGGTCCGGGGGACCTCCCCGTCCTGCTGAGGCGCCCTGCTGAGGGTGGCGGGCATCATGGGGGCGTGCGCGCGTCGTACTCCTTCACCGAGTCGTGGCTGACCCCGGCGCCGGTCGCTGCGGTGGCCGACACCGTCCTCGACCTCGAGCGCTACCCGGAGTGGTGGCCGCAGGTGCGGGCGGTGGCGAAGCTCGGTCCCGACACGGCCCGCGTGCTGTGCCGGTCGGCGCTTCCCTACACGCTCGACCTGGTGCTCGACGCCGTCTCCCGTGAGGCGCCGGTCCTCGAGGTCGCCGTCAGCGGGGACCTCGACGGCTGGGTGCGGTGGACGCTCTCGCCGGTCGACGGGGGCACCCGCACCGACTTCGCGCAGGAGGTGGTCGTGACGGGTGCGCTCGCGGCGTCGTCGTACGTCGCCCGCCCGCTGCTGACCTGGAACCATCACCGGATGATGCGCGGCTGCGAGCACGGCCTGCGCGACCGGCTCGAGGAGCACCATGCCTGACGACGCTGCCGGCCCCCAGAGCGTGCGCGACCTGCTCCTGGCCCATGCGGAGAGCGACGCGGTCGGGCTGGCGTTCGAGGACCGCACCTGGACCTGGCGGGAGTACGTCGCCGCGAGTGCCGCGCGGGCGCACGTGCTGCGCGGGCTCCTCGACCCGGACCGCCCGCCGCACGTCGGCGTACTGATGGAGAACACACCCGAGATGGCGATGGCCATCGCCGCCGGGGCGATCGGCGGCCACGTCACGGCGGGCATCAACGCCACCCGGCGCGGGGCGGGCCTGGCCGCCGACATCGCCCGCGCCGACTGCCAGCTGGTCCTCACCGACGCCCGTCACGGGCCGCTGCTCGAAGGCCTCGAGCTCGGCGGTACGGCGGTGATCGACACCGATGGGGACCACTGGCAGCAGCTGGTCGCCGCGGCGCCCAGGGGCTCCGACGGGTTTCCCGACGTCGGGACGTTCGACACCTTCATGTTGATCTTCACCTCGGGCACGAGCGGCGACCCGAAGGCGGTCCAGGTGTCCCACTTCATGGTGCTCATGGCCGGCAGCATGCTCGCCGAGCGGTTCTCGCTCACGGCCGACGACGTCTGCTACTGCGCGATGCCGCTCTTCCACAGCAACGCGATCGCCGCCGGGTTCGGTCCTGCCGCAGCGGCCGGCGCGACCCTGGCCCTGGCGCCGCGGTTCAGCGCGAGCTCGTTCCTGGCCGACATCCGGAGGTACGGCGCGACGTACCTCAACTACGTGGGCAAGCCGTTGGCCTACGTGCTGGCCACGCCCGAGCGGCCCGACGACGCGGACAACCCGCTCCGGGTCGCCTTCGGCAACGAGGCCTCCGACCGCGACATCGCCGAGTTCGGGCGCCGGTTCGGCTGCGTCGTGTGGGACGGCTTCGGGTCGACCGAGAACGCGGTGATCGTGACCCGGGTGCCGGAGACGCCACCGGGCTCGATCGGACAGCCGATGGACGGCGTCGCCGTCTACGACCGCGCCACGATGACCGAGCGTCCGCGCGCCGTCGTCGACGCCACCGGCCGGGTCGCGAACCTCGATGACTGCGTGGGCGAGCTGGTCAACACGACCGGGGCCGGGTTCTTCGCCGGCTACTACAACGACGAGGCGGCGACCCAGGAGCGGATGGCGGGTGGCTTCTACTGGTCCGGTGACCTCGCCTACCGTGACGCCGACGGCTTCGTCTACCTCGCCGGGCGCACCTCCGACTGGCTCCGGGTGGACGGGGAGAACCTCGCCACCGCCCCGATCGAGCGGCTGCTGCTGCGGCACGAGGCGATCAGCCAGGTCGCCGTCTACGGCGTGCCCGATCCCCTCGTCGGCGACCAGGTGATGGCGGCCGTAGTGCTCCGGGACGACGCGTCGCTCGGTCCGGAGGAGCTCGCGCGGTTCCTGGCGGCGCAGGCCGACCTCGGTCCGAAGTCGTGGCCGCGGTTCGTCCGGATCGCCGGCGAGCTCCCGAGCACCGCGACCAACAAGGTGCTCAAGCGGGAGCTCGCCGCGCAGGCGACGGACACCACGGACCCGGTGTGGGTGCGCGGCGAACGGGACCACACCTACGAGGTGAGGAAGCCACCCGCGCCGTGACGAACGTCGCGCCGGGGCAACGACTTGCCGTGAACCCGCCGAAAGCGCGGCGGCTGTCGGCTAACTTCGGTGCGTGAGAGGCGTCGGGCGGGTCGGGCGGGTCGGGCGGACGAAGACCGTCGTCATGCTGGCGACGCTCGTCGTCGTCACCGTCCTGACGACGGCCATCGCCGGTGTGCGCGACCCGAGCGTGTCGGTGCCCGCGTCCTCGGAGGCCCCCGCGGGCCGGCCGAACGTCGTCCTCATCCTCACCGACGACATGCGCGCGGACGAGCTCCGCTACCTGCCGAAGACGCGGCGGCTGCTCGTCCAGCAGGGGGTCCGCTTCACCAACGCGATCTCGCCGCACCCGATGTGCTGCCCGGCGCGCGCCGAGCTGGTCACCGGGCAGTACGGCCAGAACAACGGCGTGCGGCACAACACCGGCCGATGGGGCGGCGCCAAGCGGCTGCGCAACATCGACGACAACGTCGGTCGCTGGCTGCAGGTGGCGGGCTACAGGACGTCGTACCACGGGAAGTTCCTCAACGGCTACGAGCGGCTCCGCCCGCGGCCGAAGCCGGCGGGGTGGAGCTTCTGGGACGCGCAGACGGGTGGCGTCTACGCCTACACCCGGGCGCGGTTCTTCAACGGTGACCGGGTTCACGGCGAGTACGTCACGCTGACCATGACCAAGCGCACCAACGCCACCTTCGACCGCTTCTCCGAAGCGCGGGCCCCGTTCTTCACGGTCATCAACCACGTGGCGCCGCACGTCACGCTGACCCGGCCCTGGGCGCCGCGGTGGGAGCGCAAGTACGACGACGCCTACCGCCGCGCGCGCCCGCCGTCCTTCGACTCCCCGTCGTTCAACGAGCAGCGGGTCGCGGACCTCCCGCGTGGGCTCCAGTTGCGCAAGGTCGACCCGGACCGGGCCCGGAGCCTGTTCCGCGCGCGGGTCCGGGCGCTTCGCTCGGTGGATGACGCGGTGGCGGCCACCGTGCGCCGACTGGAGCGGCTCGGCGAGCTCGACAACACCTACATCGTCTTCACGTCCGACAACGGCTACGCCCTCGGGGAGCACCGGCTGTTGTCGAAGAACTACCTGTTCGACGAGATCCTCGAGGTGCCGATGGTGATCCGCGGACCGGGGTTCGAGCCGGGCACGGTCGACGACACCTCGGTCACGCTCGTGGACCTGGTGGCGACGATCGCGGACTGGGCCGGGGCGACGCCCGGCCACGCACTGGACGGCCTCAGCATCGAGCGGCTGCGCGACGATGCGCGCCTGCCGGCGCGCGACACGATCCTGATCCAGACCGGCGACCGGCTCGCCGACTCCACACCGGGGTGGGACTACCGCGGGGTCACGACCGCCCGTTATCTCTTCGGCCACCGCGCGGGCAAGCCCGGCACCGGCATCCTGTTCGACCGGGAGCGCGATCCCCACGCCCTGCGCAACGTCTTCTGGGACCGCGACTACCGGGCGATCCGGCGCGAGCTGACCGACCGCACCCGCGTGCTGTCGCGGTGCGCCGGCGCCGGCTGCAACCGGGTGTTCGGCCCGCTGCCCCCGCCCCGCTGACCCCCCGCGAAGTGTCAGGGTTGAGCGCACGAAGTGTCAGGGTTGAGCGCACGAAGTATCAGTCCTGGCGGTGCGAGGTGTGACACCTCGAGCGACCAACCCTGACCCTTCGGCGGACCAACCCTGACACTTCGGCTCAGCTGGCGCGGTTCATCGCCCGGACGCCGACCCAGATCCCGAGCACGCCGACCACGATCGACCCGGCGAGGCCGGCCGCGATCGTGTCCGCCGGGTAGTCGCCGGCGAAGAGCGCGCGCTCGGCGTCGACGATGTAGCGCAGCGGGTTGAGGTCGGCCGCGGTCTGCAGCCAGCCGGGCGCGCCGTCGAGGGGGAGCAGTACGCCGGCGAGCAGCAGGAGCGGGAAGATCGCCGTCTGCTGCACCGTCCAGAACACCCACGCCTGGTCCTTCGCGGCCACGGCGAGCGCCAGGCTGAGCGCGCCGAGCCCGACGCTGAACGGGACCAGTACGACGATGCCCGCGACGATGCCGCCGACGTGCACGTCGAACGCGAACGGCGCCACCGCGGCCACGATCACCAGGGTCTGGAGCACGAGCGGCACCATCTCCCGCAGCGACTTGCCGACCAGCAGGGCCGAGCGGCGTACCGGTGAGACGAGCAGCCGCTCGAAGGACCCGCTCACGATCTCCTCGCTGAGGTTCGCGCCCGTGAAGGACGCGCTCATCAGTGCGGTCATCGAGACGATGCCCGGCACGAACCACTGCAGGGCCGACCCGGTCGGGGTCTCGGGCAGGAGGGGTGCGAAGAGCGCCAGGAACACCAGCGGCTGGACCATCGCGAAGAGGACGGACGCCGGGTTGCGGAGCACCGGCATCAGCTCGCGGGCGAACACGTTGGCGATGTCGGCCACGACGCCGACCGGAGACGAAGCGACGGGGGTACGACGGACGTGGCTCGACAAGCTCGGCGTGCTCGCCGGCTGGGTGATCTCGATGGTCATGCTGCTGCTCCTTCGTGGTCGTCGCCGGCGGTCTCGGTCGCGGCGGCTGCGGGGGTGTCGGCGGACTCACGCAGGCTGCGGCCGGTGAGGTCGAGGAAGACGTCGTCGAGCGTCGGCCCGACGACCTCGAGCCGGGTCACCGGCGTCCCGGCGGCCGCCAGGTCGGCGACCAGGCCGGGCGCCGCATCCCTGCCGAACGGCGCGCGGACGGTGACGGCGGTGTCGGTGACGCTCACCTGGGCGCCGGGGATGCGATCGGCCGAGGAGGCGCCGAGCAGCGCGTCGGCGGCCGTCCCGAACTCCAGCGACACCAGGTCGCCGAGCGAGGACTTCAGCGCGGCGGCGGTGTCGTCGGCGATCGTCCGGCCGTGGTCGATCACGATCACGCGACCGGCGAGGGCGTCCGCCTCCTCGAGGTAGTGGGTCGTGAGCACGATCGTGGTGCCGAGCTCGGCGTTGAGGCGGCGTACCTGCTCCTGCAGGTTCACCCGGTTCTGCGGGTCGAGCCCGGTCGAGGGCTCGTCCAGGAACAGGATCGCCGGCTCCTGCACGAGCCCGATCGCGACGTCGAGCCGCCGTCGCTGGCCGCCGGACAGCCGGGACACCGGCCGGTCCGCGTGCTCGGCGAGGTCGAACGCGTCGAGCAGCTCCTCGGTCCGGGCCCGCGCGTCCCGGCGCGACAGGCCATGGGCGCGCGCCTGGCTGAAGAGCTCGTCGCGGCCGCGGTACTGGTGACCCGCGGCGTTGCCCTGTCCGACGTACCCGATCGAGCGCCGCACGGCGGCGCGGTCGCGGGTGACGTCGTACCCGGCGACCTCCGCGGTGCCGGCCGTCGGCGCGATCAGCGTCGTCAGCATCCGCAGCGTCGTGGACTTGCCGGCCCCGTTGGGGCCGAGGAACGCGACCAGCTCGCCGGGCGCGATCTCGAGGTCGAGACCGCGGACGGCCTCGATCGTCTGCTTGTTCCGCGTGTAGTGGCGGGTGAGTCCGACGGTCCGGATCACCGGCTTCTTCTCGTGGTTTCTCATGACCACTACGCTAGGGACCATTGAGGTCAGTTGTTGACCGCAATGAAGATCAAGGTGGGAGACATGAGCACAAGTGCGCGGATGCTGCGGCTGCTGTCCCTCCTGCAGACCCACCGGTACTGGTCGGGCGGGGAGCTGTCCGCGCGGCTCGAGGTGAGCCCCCGGACGTTGCGCCGCGACGTCGACCGGCTGCGCGACCTCGGGTACGACGTCGACGCGGTGCGTGGGGTCGCCGGCGGCTACCAGCTCCGGGCCGGTTCGAACCTGCCGCCTCTGCTCCTCGAGGACGAGGAGGCCGTGGCGATCGCCGTCGGGCTGCGCTCGACCGCCGGCGGCCACGTCGGCGGGCTCGAGGAGACGTCGGTCCAGGCGCTGACCAAGGTGATCGCACTCATGCCGCCCCGGTTGCGCCGCCGGATGGACGCCCTCAAGACCCAGACCGACGCGCTGCCCTGGTCGGGTGGCCCGGTCATCGACGCCGGCGTGCTGACCGGCCTCGCCCAGGCCTGCCGCGACGACGAGCTCGTGGCCTTCGACTACACCGCCGCCGACGGTACGGCGACCGGGCGGCGGGTCGAGCCGCACCGGCTGGTCAACCTCGGCCGGCGCTGGTACCTCGTCGCCTACGACCGCGACCGGCAGGACTGGCGGACGTTCCGCGTCGACCGGGTCAGCGGCACGCCGCAGCTGACCGGGCAGCGCTTCCGGCAGCGCGAGCTGCCCGGGGGCGACGCCATCGCCTTCGTCAAGACCGGGCTGCGGTCCCAGCCGCAGCGGCACCAGGTGCGGGTCCGGATCGCCGCCCCCGCCGCCGAGGTCGAGGCGCTGATGGGACACTGGGGCTCGGTCGAGCCGATCGACGACGGCGGCGGTGGTGGCGGTGGTGGCGGTGACGGCGGTGGTGGAGGGGAGTGCCGGATGGTGCTCAACACCGACACCCTCGACTGGCCGGTGATGATCCTCGCCAACCTCGACTGCTCGTTCACGGTCGAGGGACCCGCCGAGCTGGGTGAGCTCCTCGAGCGGGTCGGCCGGCGCTTCGTCAGATCCGCGGGACGACCCGGCTGAGCAGGTCGCCCATCCGGGACGCCGCCGAGCGGCCCGCGTCGAGGACCTCGGCGTGGTCGAGCGGGTCGCCGCTCATCCCTGCGGCGAGGTTCGTGACGAGGCTGATCCCGAGGATCTCCATCCCCGCCTCGCGGGCGGCGATCGCCTCCAGGGTGGTGCTCATGCCGGCGAGGTGGCCACCGATCGCGCGCACCATGCCGATCTCGGCCGGGGTCTCGTAGTGCGGTCCGGGGAACTGCACGTAGACGCCCTCGTCGAGGCTCGGGTCGATCTCCCGGCACACGGCGCGCAGCCGCGCCGAGTACAGGTCGGTGAGGTCGACGAAGTTCGCACCGATGAGGGGGGACGCGCCGGTCAGGTTGATGTGGTCGCTGATCAGCACCGGCGTGCCCGGCGTCCACGTCTCCTTGAGCCCACCGCACCCGTTCGTGAGCACGATCGCGCGACACCCGGCCGCGGCCGCCGTACGGACGCCGTGCACGACGGAGGCGACACCGCGTCCCTCGTAGAAGTGCGTGCGGCTGAGGAAGACCAGCAGTCGAAGGTCGCCGTCGGCGCTCGAGGTGACGACCGAGCGGACCTTGCCGGCGTGGCCGGCGACGGCGGCCGCGGTGAAGCCGGGCAGGTCGGTCACGTCGACCTCGGCCGTGGTCTCGCCGAGCATCTCGGCGGCCGGGAGCCACCCCGACCCGAGGACCAGCGCGACGTCGTGCCGGGCGACGCCGGTCAGGTCGGCGAGGTGGGCGGCCGCCTGCTGGGCGAGGTCGTACGGCGAGGGCTCGTCGGTCACGCGCATACCTTAGATGCGCCGATGGTTTCGAGGCTCGTCGCCAGCGCTCCTCGCGCCTCAACCAGCGGCGCGGCTCACCACTCGGCGATGACGGTCTCCGGGACGTAGCCGTGCCGGACCCGTTGCGGGTGGTTGCCCACCTGGCGGAACGCGAGCTCCTCGCCGGTCTCCATGTCGAGCACCGCGACTGCATCGCTCTCGCTCAGCGAGATCCAGCAGGTGTTGCGGAGGCCTTCGGTCGTCCAGTACGGCTTGCCGTAGTCGTGGCCGGTCGTCGCCTCGTCGTAGTACCTGGCCTCTCCCGTGCTGACGTCGACGAGTGCGGCGTAGTCGTCCATGGTGCCGGCGACGCACAGCGTCTCGCCGTCGCGGTCGATCGACAGCCCGTGGTGGGCCGAGTCGTTGACGTAGAGGTCACGCGGCATCGTCGGCACCCGGTTGTCCAGGTTGACGATCCCGAGCACCCGGCCGACGGCCGGCTCGGGGACGCCCTCGAGCGTGTAGTCGGTCGTCCCGTTGATGTCCGGCGCCTTGGTGTCGAACTTGACGTAGCCGTGGAAGAAGGAGACCTGGAAGTACACGAAGCGGGAGCCGCGCGCGATCGCCATCGGGCGGACGGCGCTGCTCATGTGCGGGAAGCCGGCCTCCTCGAGCTCGTGGCCGATCTCCCAGCGCCTGGCGATCCTGAAGTCCGAGGACCGCACGATCTGGAACCAGCGGTCGCCCTTGATCGGGTCACCCAGCGGGTCGAAGAGGGCGTCGAGCGCCGCCGTGCCGTCGCCGGGCGTGTAGACGCGGCCGATCGACGCGTGGAAGATCTGGCCGCCGGAGCGCGTGTAGTTGCTCTCGTGCGGGGTCTCGCCGGAGGGGAAGACCCGCAGCCGGTCCCCCATCTTGAGCGCGGTGCCGTCGGCGAGCGTCTGGTCCACCATGGCGTACTCGATGACCTGGCGGGAGGTGGAGTCCGAGACCAGGAGCCGCAGCCCGTCGGGGGAGAGGCCCATGTGGTCGGTGCGGAAGCCGTCCATCTGCTGCTCCCGGACGATCGCCCCGGGCAGCCCGAGGGTCGCCCGTCGGACGTCGACCCAGATGACGTCGGCGAAGCTGGGGCGGGACACGGCGAGGTAGTGGCCGTCGCGGGTCGTGAACATGTCGTCGACGTACTGGTCGTGGCCCTCGCCCGGGCCGACCCTGATCGCCAGGAAGAGCGCCAGCTTGACCGGGTTGGCCAGGATCGCGTTCATCTCCTCGCGCTTGTCGGGGATCAGGTTGACCCCGCGCTTGAGCACCTGGAAGGACCGGGCGTCCACGATGCTGGCGGTGCCGTCCCAGTTGTTGCCCACCCACATCACGTCGCGCAGGCCGGGCACCCTTGCGGCGACGGCGTCACGGGGGGCAGCCAGGTCGGCGGTCGGCGCGGAGCTGGCGGTGGGGGCGGCAGGAGCGGCGGGCGCGCTCTGAGCCGGTACGACGAACGCGGCGATGGCGGCGGCGAGGGCGCAGCCGACGGTGGCGAGGCGGTGGGTCAGGGGCACGCGTGCCCAACGAGCCAGGGCGCGGGTTGGTCACGCCGTTCAGGTCGGCTGACCTGGTGTGGGTCAGAGGCCGGTCGAGCGGCACGGCCGGCCCCGGAGCGCGGCCACGTAGTCGGCCGGCGCGTCCGCCGCCTCGGCGGCGTTGGCGAGGACGCCGAGGTACGACGCCGAGGGCAGGCCGCCCTCGTACGCGTCGAGCACGTAGGTCCAGGCGACGACCGAGCCGGTGAGCGTCGCGACCCGGACCTTCGTCTTCCGGTAGAGCCCGGAGTCCGCCGCCTCCCACTCGTCGAGACGCGGCTCGTCCTGCGTGCTCACGTCGTAGAGCGCGACGAAGACCTGCTCGAACGGGTCCTGGACGATGGTGGCGAGCGAGCCGTCCCAGCCGTGCTCCTCGCCCCCGAACGTGAGTCGCCAGCCCGTGAGCCAGCCCGTCGTCTGGAGCGGTGAGTGGGGGCAGAGGTCGCCCATGCGCCCCGGGTCGAGGTTCGTCCCGTAAGCGGCGTAAGTCGGCACGGGGGCAGGTTAGTAGGCTCCTCCCGTGACCCACTTCGATGTCCTCGTCCTCGGCGCCGGCCCCGGTGGCTACGTCGCCGCGATCCGCGCCGCCCAGCTCGGCAAGTCCGTCGCCGTCGTGGAGGAGAAGTACTGGGGTGGTGTCTGTCTCAACGTGGGCTGCATCCCCTCGAAGGCGCTGCTCCGCAACGCCGAGATCGCGCACATCATCACCCACGAGAAGGCCACCTTCGGCATCTCCGGCGACGCGACGATGGACTTCGGGACGACGCACGCGCGCAGCCGCAAGGTGGCCGATGCGAGCGCCAAGGGCGTGCACTACCTGATGAAGAAGAACAAGATCACCGAGATCGACGGCTGGGGCACGCTCACCGGGGCGAAGTCGATCGACGTGGCGAAGAACGGCCAGACGTCGTCGTACACCTTCGACAACCTGATCATCGCCACCGGCGCGACCGTCCGCCTGGTCCCGGGCGTGACCCTGAGCGAGAACGTCGTCACCTACGAGGAGCAGATCCTCACCGACCAGGTGCCGTCGTCGATGATCATCGGCGGCTCCGGCGCGATCGGTGTCGAGTTCGCCTACGTGATGAAGAACTTCGGCGTCGACGTCACCATCGTCGAGTTCCTCGACCGGATGGTGCCCACCGAGGACGCCGACGTGTCCAAGGAGCTCTCCCGCCAGTACAAGAAGCTCGGCGTCAACGTCCTGCTCTCAACAGCTGTGAAGGGTGTGGAGGACACCGGCTCGGGCGTGAAGGTCACCGTCGCCCCGGCGGGTGGGGGCGAGGAAGAGGTCCTCCACGCCGACAAGTTCCTCGCGGCCTTCGGGTTCGCCCCTCGGGTCGAGGGCTTCGGCCTCGAGGCCGCCGGGGTCGAGCTGACCGACCGCGGCGCGATCGGGGTCGACGCCCGCGGCCGCACCAACGTCGAGGGCGTCTACGCCATCGGTGACTGCACCGGCAAGCTGATGCTCGCCCACACCGCCGAGGCGATGGGTGTCGTCGCCGCCGAGACGATCGCGGACGCCGAGACGATGGAGATCAACTTCGACATGATCCCGCGGGCCACCTTCTGCCAGCCGCAGATCGCGTCGTTCGGCTACTCAGAGCAGCAGGCCAAGGACAAGGGCTACGACGTGAAGACGTCCTCGTTCCCCTTCTCCGCCAACGGCAAGGCGCGGGGCATGGCCGAGGGCGTCGGGTTCGTGAAGATCGTCGCCGACGCCGAGCACAACGAGATCCTCGGTGCGCACATGATCGGCCCCGAGGTCACCGAGCTGCTGCCGGCGCTGACGCTCGCGCAGCAGTGGGACCTCACCGCCGACGAGGTCGCGCGCAACGTCTTCGCCCACCCGACCCTGTCGGAGGCGATGAAGGAAGCGATCGAGGGCATCGCCGGCCACATGATCAACCTGTAGTCGGCCGCGGGCCTCCGACCGTTCCTTCTCCGCGACGGCGCGCGGCACTCCATCGGCTCTGCTCTGCTGAACGCGCCGATTGGCCCGTTCAACAGAGCACGGCCGCAGCTCCACCCACGGGGTGTGGCCGTTCTTCTCCACAGGACCGGCGAGCGGGTGTGGCGAAGGGTCGAAGAGGGTTCTACCGTCGGCACCCATGCTCATCAGCGCCCGGGAGGCAGCGCCACTCCTGCGCCCGCTCGGCCTGTCGCGCGAGCGGGCACGCCTGGTTCTCGCCACGGGTATCGCCGGCGCAGGAGTCAGGACTGCCGGTGCGCTCCTGTACGACGAGGACCGGGTCCGAACCCTGGCCGCGCGGCCCCCTCTCACACCTGGCGATATCACGGCCGCCTGCCCGCACGGCGTCTTCGTGGCGCGGCTGGGCCCCGGTCATCGCCTTGACCTGACGCTCGACGCCCAGGCACGGCTGGAGCCGGCCTCTGGGCCCTGGGCAATGGCGCTGGCCGTCTGGGCGACCGTGCGCGCTGCAGCGTTCCTCGGCCGTTCGATCCCTCTGCTCGCAACGGTCGGCGGCGTCGTGGTCCAGGGCGCCGAGATCCTCGACGCGCACGGAGCGGGGGAGGCGGGGTACCGGCTCGTCCTCGATGAGCCGGGGCGCTGGTGCGAGCCCCTGCTCGGCCGCCGATGGCTGCCGGGACGCGGCGGCCCACCGCTCCTGGCGTGGGGCTGGAGCGCGCGCCTGGCAACGGGTTGACGCGCGGCGGCCCGAGGGGGCGGGTGCTGCAACAATGACCGTCATGTCTCGCGTGGTGATCATCGGCGGCGGTCCCGGCGGCTACGAGTCGGCGCTGGTCGCCGCGCAGCTCGGCGCGGAGGTGACCGTCGTCGACACCGACGGCGTGGGTGGCTCCGCCGTCCTCACCGACTGCGTGCCGAGCAAGACGTTGATCGCGACCGCCGAGCTGATGACCGAGATGGCAGGGGCCGCCGAGCTCGGGATCGAGTCGCGCGACCACCAGGGCGACCTCAGCACGACGCTCGGGGTCGACCTGGCGAAGGTCAACGGCCGGGTCAAGCGCCTCGCGGAGGACCAGTCCGCCGACATCGCGGGTCGCCTCGAGCGCGACGGGGTGCGCGTCGTCCGCGGACGCGGGCGGCTCGACGGCACCGGCGCGGTCACCGCGGAGCTCGCCGGTGGGGGCGTCGAGACGCTGGCCGCCGACGCGGTCCTCGTCGCCACCGGCGCGGCTCCCCGCACGCTGCCGAGCGCCCAGCCCGACGGTGAGCGGATCCTGACCTGGGAGCAGGTCTACGACCTCACCGAGGTGCCCAGCGAGCTGGTCGTGGTCGGCTCGGGTGTGACGGGCGCCGAGTTCGCCAGCGCCTACCTCGCCCTCGGGATCCCGGTGACGCTGGTGTCGTCCCGTGACCGGGTCCTCCCCGGCGAGGACGCCGACGCCGCCCAGGTGCTCGAGGACGTCCTCACCCGCCGTGGGATGAAGGTGCTGGGGCAGTCACGGATGGAGTCGGTGACCCGCTCCGGCGACGTCGTGACCGTCCGCCTCACCGACGGCCGCGAGGTCCAGGGCTCGCACTGCATCCTGGCGCTGGGCTCGGTCCCGAACACCGCAGGGCTCGGTCTCGACGAAGCGGGCGTGATCACCGACGACGGCGACTTCGTCAAGGTCGACCGGGTGTCCCGGACCTCGGCCCGCGGCGTCTACGCCGCCGGCGACTGCACCGGAGTCCTGATGCTCGCCTCGGTCGCGGCGATGCAGGGCCGGATCGCGATGTGGCACTTCCTCGGCGACGCCGTCGCGCCGCTCGACCTCAAGCGGGTGTCGTCGAACGTCTTCACGGCGCCCGAGATCGCCACCGTCGGCTGGTCCCAGCGCGCCATCGACGCCGGTGAGATCCAGGCCGAGACGGTGCTCCTTCCGCTGAGCGGCAATCCACGCGCGAAGATGCAAGGGGTCCAGGACGGTTTCGTGAAGCTCTTCTGCCGGCCCGGCACCGGCATCGTCGTCGGTGGGGTCGTGGTCGGGCCCCGGGCCAGCGAGCTGATCCATCCCGTGTCGCTGGCCGTGTCGGAGTCGATCACGGCCGACCAGCTCGCCCAGGCCTTCACGGTCTATCCGTCGATGAGCGGCTCGGTCGCCGAGGCCGCGCGCCGGCTCCACCACTTCTGAGAGCCCACGAGACTTTCTGAATCTCCAGGTGAGTACTTTCTGAATCTCCAGGTGAGTTGAAAGGATGGGCGCCATGCGCGTGCACCTCGGTTGCGACCACGCCGGTCTGGAGCTCAAGAGCCACCTCACGGGGTGGCTCGTCGAGCACGGATACGAGCCGGTCGACCACGGACCCTTCGTGTACGACGCCGTCGACGACTACCCCGTCTTCTGCCTGCGGGCGGCCGAGGGAGTGGCGTCGGACCGCGCGACGGGGCTCGACAGCCTCGGCGTCGTGATCGGCGGCTCGGGCAACGGCGAGCAGATCGCCGCCAACAAGGTCAAGGGGATCCGCGCAGCGCTCGCCTGGTCGGAGGAGACCGCGTCCCTCGCTCGCGAGCACAACGACGCCTGGGTGGTCGCGGTCGGTGGCCGGATGCACACCCTCGACGAGATGACCCGGCTGGTGGAGGTGTTCCTCACCACCCCGTTCCCGGGCGACGAGCGTCACGTACGCCGGATCGGCCAGATGGCCGACTACGAGACCACCGGTGAGCTGCCACCGCTCCCCGCCTCGGCCCAGCTGGCCCCTTCCGGGCCGGCCGACGATGCCTGAGGGCCACACCCTCCACCGGCTGGCCCGCGAGCTCACCGAGGTCTTCGGTGGACAGCAGGCGCGGGTCGGCAGCCCCCAGGGACGGTTCGCGAACGGTGCAGCCCAGCTCGACGGGACCGAGGTCCGGGGGGCGGAGGCCTGGGGCAAGCACCTCTTCATCGGCTTCGGGGACGACCGTTACGTCCACGTGCACCTCGGCCTCTACGGCAGCTTCGACGTGCGCGACCTGGTGCACGACGTCCCGCAGCCGGTCGGCCAGGTCCGGCTGCGGTTGGTCCGCGCCGACGGCAAGGCGTACGCCGACCTCCGCGGCGCCACGACGTGCGCCCTGGTGACCAGAGCCGAGCGCGATGCCGTGGTCGCCCGGATCGGCCCCGACCCCCTCCGTGTCGACGCCGACCCGGCCGTTGCCTGGGCCCGGATCTCCCGCAGCACCGCGCCCATCGGCACCCTGCTGATGGACCAGAGCGTGCTCGCCGGTGTCGGCAACGTCTACCGCGCCGAGCTGCTCTTCCGACACCGGATCCACCCCCTGCGTCCCGGCCGGACGCTCCGGTCGGGTCAGTGGCGGGCGATGTGGGACGACCTGGTCGACCTGATGGCCGAGGGCGTGCGCACCGGCACGATCGACACCGTCCGTCCCGAGCACACGCCCGAGGCGATGGGTCGCCCGCCGCGGGACGACGACCACGGCGGCGAGGTCTACGTCTACCGGCGCACGGGGCAGCCGTGCCACGTCTGCGCACGCCCGGTCCGCACCACGGTGCTCGGCGGGCGCAACCTCTTCTGGTGCAGCAGGTGCCAGCCGGTCTTCCGCTCGAGGGCGTCACGATGAACACCAGCAGGACGTTCCGGACGCTGAACACCGAGCTGTGGATCCTGGCCGGGCTCGCCGCGGTCTCGGTGGCGATCGTCGTCGGCGTCGCCATGTATCCGATGCAGGTGCCGTTCACCGCGCTCAGCGTGCCGCTGGTGCTCGGTGCGCTGCTTCTGGGGCCGCGGCCGATGGTGTGGCTGCTCGCCTTCCTCATCGTGCTGCTCCTGATCGCCCAGATGCAGCAGCCCACCAGCACCCCGCGGCTGATCGCGGCGATGGTGACGCTGGTCGGGTTGTGCGTCGTCGCGCTGATCATCAACCTCCGGCGCAGCTCGCTCGGGATCGGCGTGCGCCGGGGAGAGTCGATGCTCGTCGACCTGCGCGACCGGATCCTGGCGCAGGCCACGATCCCGAGGCTGCCGGAGAGCTGGCTGGTGGAGTCGGCCCTGTCGTCCGCCGGCGGCTCGCCGTTCGCCGGGGACTTCGTCGTCGCCACCAAGCGGGCCGACGGGCGGCGGCTCGAGGTCGCCGTCGTCGACGTCTCCGGCAAGGGCGAGGCGGCGGGCACCCGGGCGCTGCAGCTCTCGGGGGCGATGGGGGGACTGATCGGCGCGCTGCCGCCGGGGGAGTTCCTGCCCGCCGCCAACGACTACCTGCTCCAGCGCGACTGGGAGGAGGGGTTCGCCACGGCCGTCCACCTCTCGCTCGACCTGGTCACCGGCGAGTACGAGGTGCGCACCGCCGGCCACCCGCCACCCGTCCACCGTCTTGCCGGGTCCGGCCGCTGGCACGCGATCCGCAGCGAGGGACCGGTGCTCGGCCTCATCGACGGCGTCTCGTACGACCCGGTCCGGGGCCGGCTCACCTCGGGAGACGTGCTGCTCCTCTACACCGACGGCATGGTCGAGGAGCCGCGCCGCGACATCGACCTCGGCATCGACGAGATGCTGGGCGTTGCCGAGCATCTCTTCCGCAACTCCTTCGACGGACTCGCGGAACGGCTGGTCGCCAAGGTCGGCTCACGCGACGACGACCGGGCCCTGCTGCTCGTCCACCGCCGCTGAGGCCGATGGCCTCCTCGGGGTCGAGGAGGTCGCTCTGCGACCGTCTCGAGACCCGTCCAGGATCACCGCTGGTTGGGGCGGGCGAGGCACCCTGTGGCACGATTGTGCGGGGCGCTGGCCTCGTGACGCCTTCGGGAGTCCACGGAGCCGGAGCCTCCGTGTGCGCGGATGTAGCTCAATGGTAGAGCCCCAGTCTTCCAAACTGGCTACGCGGGTTCGATTCCCGTCATCCGCTCCAAGGAGCGTCCGACGACCCCAGATCGACGTCGTCGGAGGCCTCTTGGCGGGGCGTAGCGTAGTGGCTAGCGCGCCTGCTTTGGGAGCAGGAGATCGCAGGTTCGAGTCCTGTCGCCCCGACGCATCATTGACATCCATGAAGGAGAACAAGCCTGTGAAGAGCGCCGTCGAGACCTTGAGCCCGACCAGGGCCAAGCTGACCGTCGAGGTGCCCTTCGAGGAGCTCAAGCCGAGCCTCGACGCGGCGTACCAGAAGATCGCCCAGCAGATCAACATCCCCGGGTTCCGCCGTGGCAAGGTGCCGCCGGCGATCATCGAGCGCCAGTTCCCCGGCGCCGCCCGCGAGGAGGCGCTCAACGACATCCTCGGCACCAAGTACGTCGAGGCGCTGCAGGAGAACGACCTGGTCCCGCTGGCCCAGCCCGAGGTCGAGGTCGTCAAGTACGAGGACGACGGCCCCCTCGAGTTCACGGCCGAGGTCGACATCAAGCCGGAGATCACGCTGCCCGAGACCGACGGTCTCGAGGCGTCGGTCGACGACGTCGAGGTGAGCGACGAGGACGTCACCGAGCAGGTCGAGGCCCTCCGCGGCCGGTTCGCCACCCTGCTCGACGTGGAGCGTCCGGCCCAGGACGGCGACTTCGTCGTCATCGACCTCAAGGCGACCAAGGACGGCGAGGTCGTCGAGGGCGCCGAGATCTCCGGGTTCTCCTACCAGGTCGGCCGCGGCGGCATGATCGACGGTCTCGACGACGCGCTCGTCGGCGTCTCCGCCGGCGAGGAGAAGGTCTTCACCACCCAGCTCGTCAACGGCGACCTGGTCGGCGAGGACGTCGAGGTGGCGGTGAGCGTCAGCCAGGTCCAGGAGCAGGAGCTCCCCGAGCTCGACGACGACTTCGCGCAGATGGCCTCGGAGTTCGACACCTTCGCCGAGCTCGAGGCCGACGTCCGCGAGCGGCTCACCCGCGGCAAGCGGCTCGAGCAGGCCGCGGCCGCCCGGGACGCCGTGCTCGAGGCGCTGCTGGAGAAGACCGAGATCCCGCTGCCCGAGTCCATCGTCACCGAGGAGCTCAACGCCCGGCGCCAGAGCGTCGAGCAGCAGCTGTCCTACGCCGGGATGACCCTGGACGCCTACCTCGAGGAGGAGGGCCAGACCCAGGAGGAGTTCGAGGCCGACCTCGACCGCCGGGTCCGCGACTCGGTCGCGGCGCAGTTCCTGCTCGACGAGATCGCCGACAAGGGCGAGATCGGCGTCGACCAGGGCGAGCTCACCCAGCACATGGTGCGGCGTGCGCAGCAGTCCGGCCAGGACCCGCAGGAGTTCGTCAACCACATGCTCGAGCACAACCACGTGCCCGACATGGTGCAGGAGATCCGCCGCGGCAAGGCGCTCGCGCAGCTGGTCGAGGGCGCGATCGTCAAGGACGCGTCCGGCAACGCTGTCGAGCTGAAGAACCTGCGGCCCGACGGCACGATCGGCGACCCCGAGGCAGAGGCCGCAGCAGAGGCCGAGGCTGAGGCAGAGGCCGCAGCAGAGGCCGCAGCAGAGGCCGAGGCGGCTCCCGAGGAGTGACCTCACGACGTTGAGCGAGGACGGCGACCGGCGGCCCCGGTCGCCGTACTCGTTTTTGTTCGGTTGTCCGCGCGGCCGCGCGGGCCCGAGTAAATTCGAGGCCATCCACCCGCCGTCCTGAGAGAGCCATCGCCGTTGTCCGAGTTGCTCCTGGAGCGCGCCCCGGCGGTTGCGGCCATCGAGGACGCCCTCGCCCGGCTGCGCGACGGCGTGGGCGGCCTGGTCCTGCTGGAGGCGCCGGCGGGAGCGGGCAAGTCCCGCCTCCTCGAGGAGGTCGTACGCCGCGCCGGCCCCGTGCGGGTCCTGCGGGCACGCTGCTCCGCCCTCGAGGTCCAGCACCCCTTCTCGGTGCCACTCGCTCTGTTCGGGAGGCTCGTCGCCGACCGGACCCGGGCGGGGACCCCCGTGGGGGAGGGTGACCTCTTCGAGGGTGCTGCGGGGACGGCGCGGGACCTGTTCGCGTCGGTCGGTTCCGAGCCGCACGACCCGCTGAGCCGGCTCCACGGCCTGTTCTGGCTGACCGTCAACCTCGCTGCCGCCGAGGGACCTCTGGTCGCTCTGGTCGACGACGCCCACTGGTCCGACGCCGGGTCGCTGCGCTTCCTGAGCTTCCTGGCCGCGCGGCTCGACGACGTCCCGGTCCTGCTGGTGGTCGCCCGACGCCCGGACGAGGTGGAGGGCGAGCGCGGCGACCTGCTCGAGCGCCTGTTCCAGGGCCCCCGCGGCAGCCGGCTCCCGACGCCGGCGCTCTCACCGACCGCCGTCACGACCATCGTCCGCAACAGCTTCCCCGGCGCGTCGGGCGCCTTCTGCCGCCAGACCGCGGCGGTCACCGGGGGCAATCCGTTCCTCGTCTCCGAGCTGGTCTCCGAGATGCGGACCGCGCACGTCGACCCCCGTCGCGACGACCCGGCGGTCATCGACACGCTCGGGCTGGCCGACATCACCCGCGCCGTCTCGCTGCGGTTGCGCGACCTCGCCCCGCCGGTCCGTGAGGTGGCGGTCGCGGTGGCGGTGCTCGGGAGCGACGTCGAGCCGGTGGTGGCCGCGAGGGTCAGCGGGCTGCCGGCGGCCGAGGTCGCCGCGGTCGTCGACCCGCTCCTGCGTGCGGGGCTGGCGACCTTCCACGCAGGGCGGCTGGAGATCGCGCACCCGCTCCTCCAGGCGGCGGTGCTGCGCTCCGTCGGCGACGGCGAGCTGGCGCTCCTCCGCAGCCGGGCAGCCGTGGCGCTGCGGTCGCACGGCGCCCCACCGGCGACCGTCGCGGCCCAGCTCCTCGGCGCCGCGCGCTGCGGCGAGACATGGGTCGTCGAGGCGCTCCGCGAGGCGGCCCGCTCGGCGGTCGCACGGGGCGCACCGGAGTCGGCGGCGTCGTACCTCGAGCGCGCGCTGGCCGAGCCGCCACCTCCCGAACGGCGCGTCGAGCTGCTGACGGAGCTCGGTCGGGCCGAGCTCCTGGCAGCCCGCGGCGCCGCCGCCGTCGGCCACCTGACGACGGCGGCCGAGCTCGCCGCCGACCCGTCGGTCGAGGCCGCGATCCACAACGCCCTCGGCCGCGCGCACTACCTGGCCGGTGACTTCGCGGCGGCGGCGTCCAGCTTCGCTGCCGGTGCGGACCCGGCCCGGGGTGCCGACCCGGAACAGCGCCTCCGCAACGAGGCTGACCTCATCAGCGCGGGAATCCTCGCGCCGGGCCTGCTGCCGGAGCTCGCGGAGCGACTGCCCGCGGTCGTCGAGGTGGTGCTCGCCCAGCAGCCGCGATCCGCCGCCGGCCGCGCGATCCTCGGCAGCGCTGCGCTCATGGCCGTCCTCGGTGGCCGGCCGGCGAGCGAGGCCATCGACCTTGCCGAGAGGTCCTTCGAGGATGGCCGGCTGCTCGAGGAGGAGGGTCCCGAAGGGCAGACCATCTACTCCCTGACCGGCGTCTTCACCTGCTGTGACCAGCTCGCCCGGTCCGTCGAGATCCTCGACCGAGCGGTGGACGCGGCACGACGCCACGGCTCGGTCCCGGGCTACATCACCGCGTCCTACGCGCGGGCGGAGCCGCAGCTGCGCCGCGGACGGCCGAGCGAGGCGATCGCGGACGCACGGACCGCGCTCGAGTCGGAGTGGATCGGCTGGCGGCAGTACCTCCCGTCCGCCTACAGCGTGCTGATCCGGGCGCTGGTCGAGGTCGGCGACCTCGACGAGGCCGGTCTGGTCGTGGCCGCGGCGGAGAAGGAGGACTGGACCTCCGGGCCGGCGTGGGGAGTGCTCTACGGCGCCCGGGGCGACCTTCGGATGGCGCAGGGCGATGTGGCCGGTGCGCTCGAGGACTACCGGCACTGGGGCCGGTTCTGGCCGGTCCCGAACCCGGCCATGCTCGCCGAGTGGCGCTCGAGCGCCGCGACCGCCCTGGTCGCCCTCGGCCGGCGCGACGAGGCGGTCCGGTTGGCGGAGGAGGAGCTCGGCCTGGCCGCGGCGACCGGGATCGACAGGTCCCTCGGCGTTGCGCTGCGCGCGCTCGGGCTGGCTCAGGGCGACGACCGGGGAGTCCGCTCCCTGGAGTCGGCGAGGGAGCACCTCTCCCGCAGCGAGTCGGTCCTCGAGCGGGTGCGGACCCTGGTCGCGCTCGGCGGCCTGCTGCGACGCCTCGGTCGCCGCAACGAGGCGCAGCAGGTGCTGGGCGAGGCCCTTGTGCTCGCCGATCGTCACGGCCTCCGCGCGTTGGCGGCCCGGGCGGGGGAGGAGCTGCTCGTGTCCGGAGGAAGCGTCTCCGGACAGCGCGATCGCGCCGGCGCCGACGCCCTCACCCCTGGCGAGCTGCGGGTGGCGCGGATGGCTGTGGACGGACTCAGCAACAGCCAGATCGCCCAGGCGCTCTTCGTCACCCGGAAGGCGGTCGAGTGGCACCTCGGCAACGCCTACCGCAAGCTCGGCATCACCGGTCACGGCGCGCTCGCGGACGCACTCGACGGACAGGACGGTCGGGCGGGGCAGCGGGACGGCTGACGGGATGCCTGCCTGACCCTGGGGTGGGTGCCCTAGTGCGGCGCTGGGCCTCGACGGCCACCGTGGTGACGGTGCTCGGACCGCCACGGATCGAGTGAGGAGTGAGAGCCCATGACCGTCGTACCTCTGCGGGCGCCGGCGACCCGTCCGGTGTGCTGCAAGTCCCACCACGGCGGCGGCAGCCGGCCCAGGAACCTGTCGGTGGTGCATCCACCGCCGTGGGCGGGCCGGCTGTCAGCCCGGGAGAGCGAGGTGCTGCGCTGCGTGGCAGCCGGGTTGTCGAACGCGGAGATCGCGCGTCACCTGCACATCTCCATCTCGACGGTGAAGTCGCACGTCGCCAAGCTGCTCGTCAAGACCGGCAGCCGGGATCGCGTGCAGATGGTCGTGGCTGCCTACACCACCGGCTTCGTGCCCCTGGGGCCGCGGCCGTCCGGGCCGACCGAGCGGGCTGACGCCACGCCCGGGGCCTAGTGCACATCTGTTCACTGAACCGCTACGCTGCGGTCCATGCCGGACACCGCACCACCCCCCGCTCCGGGCGCGTCCGTCGTCGATGCCCTGGCGCTGCTGGCAGCCGTCACCGACGAGCTGGTCGTCGGCTCCGCCCGCGACACCCACCAGGCGATCTCGCGCCGGATCCACGGGGTCGCCCGGCTGGGCCTGGGCTCGGCCGCTGACCCCGTCGAGTCGATCCACCGCGGCGTGGCCACGGCGGTGTACGGCGGCCTCGGGCTGGCGTTGCGCACGAGCAGCACGGGGCTCGACAAGCTGGCCGCGGCCGGGGTCGGGCCGCGGCTCGAGCAGGGTTCCCGCGGCCGGTTCGTCTCGTCCGCGGTCAACGGGCTGATCGGCGACGAGCTCGTCCGCGACCGACCCCAGCTCGCCATCCCGATGGCCGTGCGGGTCGATCGCAGCGACGTCGACCCGGCGCCGGCCGACCTCGCCGCCGCCTTCCCGGAGGCGACCGGTCGGCTGGTCGTCTTCCTGCACGGGCTGTGCGAGAACGAGTCCTACTGGAACCTGCACCGCGAGCGGACCGGCACGACGTACGGCGAAGCGCTCGCCGCCCGCGGTTGGACCCCTGTCTACCTGCGCGCCAACACCGGGCTGCCGATCCGCGAGAACGGGGTCACGCTCGCCGCCCTGCTGCGCGACGTGGTCGCCTCCTGGCCGGTGGAGGTCGAGCGGATCGCGCTCGTCGGACACTCGATGGGCGGCCTCATCATGCGCGCGGCGCTCAACGTGCTCGCCCTGGAATCGGCGACCGAGCCCACCGAGACGCCCTGGACCGACCGCGTCACGGACGTGGTCACGCTCTGCTCGCCCCACCGCGGCGCCCCCATCGCGTGGGGCATCGGCCACGGCAGTCGGCTGCTCGGGCTGCTTCCCGAGACCTCGGCCTTCGGTCGGATCCTCGACAAGCGCTCCGAGGGAGTCCGCGACCTTGTCGACGGCTACGTCGACGAGCTGCCACCGCTGAAGGAGGCCCGCTACCGCCTGGTCGCGGCCACCGTGACCCGGTCCGCGCAGCACCCGGTCGGGTCGGTCGTCGGTGACTACCTGGTCCGGCCGCGATCCGCGGTGGGTCGCGACCGACGCGGCTCCGAGCTCTTCCCCGATGCAGAGACGCTGCACGTCGGGCGGACGGACCACTTCGGCGTCCTCAACCACCCCGAGGTGCTCGCTGCCCTCGAGCGCTGGCTCAGCTGAACCGGCTCAGTTGAACTCCGGCTCGGGGCGGTTCTGGTCCGCGTTGTCCCGCGGCGAGCCGGACGTCTCGAGCAGCTTCGCGTAGCACGACTCCTGGCGGTCGCCACGGTTGAGCTGGCACCAGTCGAGCACGGGGGCCGAGGTGAGGCTGGCCGGGACGGGGGAGAGCACGACCAGGACGTCGTCGTAGGTCTGGGACGGGACGAACGCGTGCGGCCAGTCGGCCGCGTCGACGAGCACGAGGTCGGGGAAGAATCCCTGCAGCCGCTCGTACTCGGCCAGCGCGGCGGCCCACGACCCGTTGATGTCGCCGGAGATGGAGGCGATCTGCGGCACCCAGTAGCCCGCGAGTCCGCCGGCCCTCGCCGCGTCCGCGGTGATGACGTCGCGCAGCGCGGTCTCCGGGTCCGCGGCGGGCGCGTCGGTGCCGGTGGTCTCCGTGGCGTCGGCCGTCGTCTCGTCGGTGACCGTCACGGTGGCCGTGGGGTTGCCGGCATCGCCGACCTCGTCGGCGGGCGTCGTCGGTGCGACCACCGGGTCGTCGTCCCCGTCGTCGCCCTCGTTGCGGTCGCTCGCCCGGTCGGAGGGCGCATCGTCGTCACGCGTGAGCAGGTACGCCGTGCCGGTGCCCGTGCCGAGCATCACCAGCACCGCGAGCACCGCGAGCCCCACGATCGCCCCGACCCGCCGCCGGGGCGGCCCGGCTGACCCCGGGTCGAACGGCGCGGACGGCGCGGACGGCGGGGACGACGCGGCCGGTGCGGCCGGTGGGAGGAGCGGGGGCGGCGGTGTGACGGGCGTCAGCGGCGGTGCCGCCGGAAGGGTCACCGGCGCCGGCGCCGGCGCCGCTCCGCCGACGGTGTGCCCGCAGCCGCCGCAGAACGACGCACCAGCGACCAGTGGCTGCCCGCAGCTCGCACAGAATCTCGGCGTCATCGGTCCCCATCTCGATCGGTTCGAGCGCGAGGTCAACCGGTCTGACACCATCGGGGGGTGACCGAAGCCAGCGCCGACCGCGAGCTGCGCGCGGAAGCAATCATCGCAGCGACGCCGGAGCGGGTGTGGGAGCTCCTCACCGACTTCGCCCAGATGTCTCAGTGGAGCCCCGAGATGGTGCGGATGCTGCCGCTCAAGCCCGGTGGCCTGCGGGTCGGCCAGTGGTATCTCGGCATCAACCGCCGCAAGGCCGTCGTGTGGCCGACCCGGTCGGTCGTCGCCGCCGTCGAGCCCGGTCGCCGGCTGGTGTGGGACACCAGGTCGAGCGGCGCGCAGTGGATCTGGGAGCTCGAGCCGGCCGAGCGCGGCACCCGTGTCGTGCACCGCCGCCCCGTCCCCTCCAAGATCACCCTGATGAGCAAGGCGTTCGCCCCGGCCTTCCTCGGCGGCAACGTCGAGCACGCCGACGAGCTCGAGCAGGGCATGGCGCGCACCGTCGCCGGCCTGCAGGCCGCCGCCGAGCGCTGAGGGCAGCAAATCCGCTGTCGGCGAACAGGGCCTGAGATCCCGTGGTTCGGGGGCTCTCGTTGGCTAGTGTCGCCATCGTGACTCAGATTCCCAGCGGCCCCGCGATGAACGGCGCGCCCGGACTCAACCTGCTCGACGACAACATCTACAGTCGGCTGCTCCGCGAGCGGATCGTGTTCCTCGGCTCCGAGGTCCGCGACCAGAACGCCAACGCGATCTGCGCGCAGCTGCTCCTGTTGTCTGCGGAGGACCCCGAGGCCGACATCTTCCTGCACATCAACTCGCCCGGCGGCTCGGTCGACGCGGGGATGGCGATCTACGACACGATGAACTACATCCCCAACGACGTCGCCACCGTCGGCATGGGCCTGGCGGCGTCGATGGGCCAGTTCCTGCTCTGCGCGGGCACGAAGGGCAAGCGCTACGCGCTGCCGCACGCGCGGATCATGATGCACCAGCCGTCGTCCGGCATGGGCGGCTCGGCCTCGGACATCAAGATCCAGGCCCAGCAGTCGCTCCACATCAAGAAGGTGCTGCTCGAGCTCATCTCGCAGCACACCGGCCAGACCGTCGAACAGGTGACCACCGACGCCGACCGCGACCGCTGGTTCACCGCCACCGAGGCACTCGACTACGGACTGGTCGACCAGGTGGTCAAGAGCGCCCGCGAGGCGGCCGACCAGGGACGCCCGGCCCACGCGAAGAAGGACTGAACCCGATGAACTACTACATCCCGCAGTGGGAAGAGCGCACGTCGTACGGCTTCCGTCGGATCGACCCCTACGCGAAGCTGTTCGAGGACCGGATCATCTACCTCGGCACGCCGATCTCCGACGACGTCGCCAACGCGGTCATCGCGCAGCTGCTCTGCCTGCAGTCGATGAACCCCGACCAGGACATCAGCATCTACATCAACAGCCCGGGCGGCTCGTTCACGGCGCTGACGGCGATCTACGACACGATCCAGTTCATCAAGCCGGACGTGCAGACCGTGTGCATCGGCCAGGCGGCGTCGGCGGCGGCGATCCTGCTCGCCGCCGGCACCCGGGGCAAGCGGTTGGCGCTGCCCAACTGCCGGATCCTCATCCACCAGCCCTACACCGAGGGCACGTTCGGCCAGACCTCCGACATCGAGATCCAGGCCAACGAGATCCTGCGGATGCGCGAGCTGCTCGAGAAGATGATCAGCGACCACAGCAACAAGTCGATGGAGGAAGTCAGCCTCGACATCGAGCGCGACAAGATCCTCACCGCGGACCAGGCGATCGAGTACGGTCTCATCGACTCGGTGCTCGCCTCGCTCAAGGGCGCGCCCGCCCTCGCCTGAGGACCACCATGACCTGTCCGACCTCTCCCACCGTGTCCACTCCCCGCGAAGGGGCACCAGGGAGTACCGTCGGGGAAGTTCGGATGACTGTGAGGAGTACCGCCCGTGGCACGCATCGGTGACGGAGGCGACCTGCTCAAGTGCTCTTTCTGCGGGAAGAGCCAGAAGCAGGTCAAGAAGCTGATCGCCGGGCCGGGCGTCTACATCTGCGACGAGTGCATCGATCTCTGCAACGAGATCATCGAGGAAGAGCTCAACGAGGGTGCCGAGGTCGGACTCGACGAGCTGCCGAAGCCGAAGGAGATCTTCGAGTTCCTCAACTCCTACGTGATCGGCCAGGAGCAGGCGAAGAAGTCGCTCGCGGTCGCTGTCTACAACCACTACAAGCGGGTCCAGGCGGGCGTGCAGCCCGGGATCGGCACCGACGGCAAGGGCAAGCACAGCAAGGACGAGGTCGTCGAGGTCGCCAAGTCCAACATCCTCGTCGTCGGGCCCACGGGCTGCGGCAAGACCTACCTCGCCCAGACGCTGGCGCGGATGCTGAACGTGCCGTTCGCGATCGCCGACGCCACCGCCCTGACCGAGGCCGGCTACGTCGGTGAGGACGTCGAGAACATCCTGCTCAAGCTGATCCAGGCCGCCGACTACGACGTCAAGAAGGCCGAGACCGGGATCATCTACATCGACGAGATCGACAAGGTGGCCCGCAAGGCCGAGAACCCGTCGATCACCCGCGACGTCTCCGGCGAGGGCGTTCAGCAGGCGCTGCTGAAGATCATCGAGGGCACCACCGCCTCGGTGCCGCCGCAGGGCGGCCGCAAGCACCCCCACCAGGAGTTCATCCAGATCGACACCACGAACATCCTGTTCGTCGTGGGCGGTGCCTTCGCCGGCCTCGAGCACATCATCGAGCAGCGGGTCGGCAAGAAGACCCTGGGCTTCACCGCCGAGGTCCGCGGCAAGGAGGAGCGCGAGGCCGAGGACCTGCTCGCGCTGGTCCGGCCCGAGGACCTGACCAAGTTCGGCCTGATCCCGGAGTTCATCGGCCGGCTCCCGCTCATCGCGAGCGTGACCAAGCTCGACCGTGAGGCGCTGGTCCAGATCCTCACCGAGCCACGCAACGCGCTCGTGAAGCAGTACCACAAGCTCTTCGAGATCGACGGCGTCGACCTCGAGTTCACCCAGGACGCGATCGAGGGGATCGCCGACAAGGCGATGGAGCGCGGCACCGGCGCCCGCGGCCTGCGCGCGATCATCGAGGAGGTCCTCCTCCACGTGATGTACGACGTGCCCTCCCGCGGTGACGTCGAGAAGGTCATCGTCACCCGCGAGACGGTCGACGACGACGTCCCGCCGACGCTGGTGCTCCGCGAGACCAAGCCCAAGAAGAAGTCCGCGTGATCGGCGCCGCGCTCGCGCGGCACGGATCGAACACGCAGGTCGAGCAGCGCCGCGGCTGAGGCCGCCGCGCAGTCTTCCCGGATTCCGCGTCCGGCCCGGCAGCCTGCGCCGTACGCTCTGCGAACGGACGGCCGGAGGGCTCGGTAGCAGCGATGACAGGACTCGGCGACGACGCGGAGCTCTCGGCGGTTCCCGCGGCGCGTCCACCCCGTGACCTGGGCCGCTACCTGGGTGCCCTCGTCCTCGTCGGCGCCGCCTACTACGTCGGTGCCCGGCTCGGCCTGACGCTGTCCCTGGTCGAACGCAACGTGACGCCGCTGTGGCCGCCCACCGGCATCGCCGTGGCCGCGTTCCTGGTCCTGGGCAGGTGGTTGTGGCCCGGGGTCGCCGCGGCTGCCTTCGCGGTGAACCTGCCGATCAGCGAAGGGGTGCTCGCCGCCGCGGTCACGGCTGCCGGGAACACCCTGGCACCGCTCGCGGCCGCCGTCCTCCTCAGCAGGGTCGGCTTCCGCCGGCAGCTGGACCGCCGGCAGGATGCCCTGGCCATCGTCTTCCTGGGCGCGCTGGCGAGCACTCTCATCAGCGCCACGATCGGCGCGGGAACCCTCGTGGTCTCCGGGGCGATCCACTCCGACCGGCTGCTCAACGCCTGGGCGGTGTGGTGGACCGGCGATGCGATGGGGGTCCTGGTGGTCGCGCCGTTCCTGTTGTGCCTGCCACTCTTCCGCGAGCTCCCGTCCTGGTCGCTGGTGCGCTGGCTCGAGGCGGTGACCATCCTCCTCGTGGCCGCAGCGACGATCACCTGGGCGGCCCAGTCCGAGATGCGTTCGCTCTACCTGCTGCCGCCGCTCGTGGGCTGGGCCGCGTGGCGGCTCCAGCTGCGTGGCGCCGCTCCCACCGCCCTCGTGGTCTCCCTGATCGCCACCTGGTCGGTGACCCAGACCGAAGGGTGGTTCGCCCACCAGTCGGTGTTCGAGCGGATGTTCACGCTGCAGACCTTCAACGCCTGCATCGCCCTGACCTCGTTCTTCCTGGCAGCCCTGGTCACCGAGCGGAACCGGACGGCTGCGGCGCTGGCGGACGCAGCCGTCGAGCTCGAGGGTCGCGTAGAACGGCGTACGGCAGAGCTGTCCGCTGCGAACGCGCAGCTCCTCCAGGAGATGCGGGAGCGGTTCGAGGCGGAGAAACAGCTGAGCCAGGAGGAGGCACGGAGCCGTCGCGGGCGCGAGATCACCGAGATCTTGCAGCGGAGCCTGCTCCCCGACCGACTGCCGCAGCTCCCGGCACTGGCCCTGGCGGCCCGGTACGAGCCGGCCACCGCCGACGTGGAGGTCGGCGGCGACTGGTACGACGTCATCCAGCTCCGAGACGGACTCGTCGGACTGGCCATCGGCGACGTCGCCGGTCACGGCCTCTCGGCGGCCGCGACGATGGGGCAGGTGCGCCTGGCGCTGCGCGCGTACGCCGTACAGGACCCGTCGCCGGTCGCCGTGATGAGCGGCGTCCACCGACTCGTCTCGCGGCTGTCGATGCCGGAGATGGTGACGCTGGTCTACCTGGTGTTCGACCCGGTCACGCGGACCTTGGGCTTCACCAACGCCGGACACCCGCCCCCGCTGCTGTTCGGCGGCGGGCAGGGCAGGTACCTCGAGGGCGGGCTCGCTCCTCCGCTCGGGGTGACCGCGGAGCCGGACTTCACCGAGCACAAGCAGGACATGTGGTCCGGGTCGACCTTGTTGCTCTACACCGACGGGCTGGTCGAGCGCCGCCGGGAGTCGATCCAGCTGGGACTCGACCGACTGCTCAGTGAGGCGGTCCGTCACGAGGACAGCGACGTCGACGCGCTGTGCGACGCCCTCCTGTCGTCGCTCATCGAAGACGATCACGTCGCCGACGACATCGCCCTCCTCGTCATGCGTCCTTGAGCAGGACGGTCGGGTCCGGCCGGGGGTCAGGCCATCTCGGGGACGTGCAGGTGCGCGTAGGCGAGGTCGTACTCGTGCACCTCGACGATCGTGCCGCCCGCCTCGCTGGCCGCCCGGCTCCGCATGTCGTCGGCAGCCTCGCGGCTGGCTTCCATCGCCGCGCGGGACTCCCAGGTCGTGGTGGCGCAGCCGATGCCCGTCGAGCGGCTCACCAGAAGGCTGGCGCTGCAGAACCCGGCGGTCTGCTCGAGCTGGGGAAGGAGCGCCGTCCGGAACGTCTCCGTCAAGGTGTCGAGGTCACCCTCCACCCAGCTCACGCGGCAGCACTCGCCGTGGTGGCTGCGGTGCATGAGGGCGATCTCCCACTCGTCGGCCTGCATGGACGCGCCGAGGATGTCCCGGCCGCGGTCGCGGATCGGGCGGAGCGGCTCGTCGCTGGCGCGCATGGCCTCCTCGCTCTCCCACGAGCTGGTGGCGATGCACTCGCCGGTCTCGCGGTCGACCAGCATCGACAGCCCGCGGCAACCCTCGATCCTGTCGAGCGCGGGCCCGGCCTCGTTCTTGACGTACTTGATGCCCGCGTCGATCTTGTCGGGCCTTCCATGGAACGTGGTGGAACGTGCGAACACGGTCCGCTCCTCTCCGGGAGGGGCAGTGCCCGGTCCGGCACCGCCGGTAGGTCCCTGCTTACTCCGCATCGCGTGCGGAAGCCATAGCTGCCGGCATGAACCTGAGCGGGTCAGGCTCCAGCACGCCTCGCACCTGGCGCGGACCAGCGGCGGGTGGTGCTACTCGGCAGGCTGCTCCGCGATGTCCGCGGCGACGGACAGCTCGGTCGCGTCCGCGTCGATCGTGAAGACCAGGTCGCCGGCCACCTTGCCGGCGGCCCGGAGGTCGGCGGTCGCCATCTCGGCCTTGCGCACCAGAGCCTCGGGGCCGCTGATCTCGACCCGGTCGAGCGCGGTGCGCATGGAGACCTTGGCCTGGGACTTCGCGCCGCGGATGCCGGCGAGGGCGGCGACGACGGCGTCGATCGCCGTGCCGTCGGTCGTGCCGGCCGAGCCGAGCTCGTTGACGGTCGGCCAGGGGGCACGGTGGATCGACTCCTCCTGCCACCACGACCAGACCTCCTCGGTCACGTAGGGCAGGAACGGCGCGAGCAGCCGGAGCTGGACGTGGAGCGCGAACGCGAGGGTCGCCTTCGCGGACTCGGAGGCGTGCCCGTCGTCGGCGTACGCCCGCTCCTTGACCAGCTCGAGGTAGTCGTCGCAGAACTCCCAGAAGAACTTCTCGGTGACCTCGAGGGCGGTGGTGTAGTCGTAGGCCTCGAAGGCGTCGGTCGCCTTGGTGATGACGCTGGCGAGCCGGCCCAGCAGTGCGGCATCGACCTGCTCACCGACGAGCGACGGGCTGAAGTGGGTCGCGCCGACGCTGCCGAGCACGAACTTGGAGGCGTTGAGGACCTTCATCGCCAGCCGGCGGCCGACCTTCATCTGGGTCTCGTCGAACGGCGAGTCGAGGCCCGGGCGGGCGATCGCCGCCCGCCAGCGGACCGCGTCGGCGCCGTACTTGTCGAGGATCTCGTTGGGGACCACGACGTTGCCCTTGGACTTCGACATCTTCTTGCGGTCGGGGTCGACGATGAAGCCGGAGATCATCGCGTGCGACCACGGCACGGTGTCGTTCTCGAAGTGGGCCCGGACGACCCGGCTGAACAGCCAGGTCCGGATGATGTCGTGGGCGTGGGTGCACAGGTCCATCGGGAAGACCCGCTGCCACAGGTCCTCGTCGTCGAGCCAGCCGCCCGCGATGTGGGGCGTGAGCGACGAGGTGGCCCAGGTGTCCATGATGTCGGGGTCGCCGATGAACCCGCCGGGCTTGCCGCGCTGGTCCTCGGTGTAGCCGGCCGGCACGTCGGTCGAGGGGTCGACCGGCAGCTCCGCCTCGGTGGGGAGGAGAAGACGCGCGTGGTCGGGCTCGCCCTCGCTGTCGAGCGGGTACCAGACAGGGAACGGGATGCCGAAGAACCGCTGCCGCGAGATCAGCCAGTCGCCGTTGAGGCCGCCGACCCAGTTGTCGAACCGGTGCCGCATGTGCGGCGGCAGCCAGTCGATCTCCGCGCCGCGTGCGATCATCTGCTCGCGGATCTTGGCGTCGCGCCCGCCGTTGCTGATGTACCACTGACGGGTCGAGACGATCTCGAGCGGCTTGTCGCCCTTCTCGTAGAAGTTCGCCATCCGCTGGGTCGGTGTCGGATCCCCGTCGAGGTCGCCGGCCTCGCGAAGCTTGGCGACCATCGCCTCCCGGGCGGAGAAGACGGTCTTGCCGGCGAGGTCGGCGTACGCCGTCGACGCCTGCTCGCTCTCGAGCCACTCGGGCGTCTCGCGGTGCAACCGGCCGTCGCGACCGATCACGGTGCGGACCGGCAGCTGCAGCTCGCGCCACCACTGCACGTCCGTGAGGTCACCGAAGGTGCAGCACATCGCGATGCCGGCGCCCTTGTCCATCTCGGCGGCGGGGTGGGCGACCACCGGGATCTCGACGCCGAAGACCGGCGAGGTGACGGTGGTGCCGAACAGCCCCTGGTAGCGCTCGTCGTCGGGGTGGGCGATCAGCGCGACGGCACTGGCGATCAGCTCGGGACGGGTGGTCTCGACGTACACCCGTTCGCCGTCGGGGCGGTGGTAGCCGACCCGGTGGTAGTGGCCCGCGTAGTCGCGCGCCTCGAGCTCGGCCTGCGCGACGGCGGTCTGGAACGTGACGTCCCAGAGGGTCGGCGCCTCCTGCAGGTAGGCCTCACCGCGGGCGAGGTTGCGCAGGAACGCGCGCTGGCTCACGGCCTGGGCCCGCGAGCCGATGGTCGTGTAGGTCGTGTCCCAGTCGACGGAGAGCCCGAGCGTGCGCCAGAGCGACTCGAAGACCAGCTCGTCCTGCTCGACGAGCTGCTCGCACAGCGCGACGAAGTTGGGGCGGCTGATCGGGATCTGGCCCCCTCCCTTCTTGCTCCGTGGGTCGGGCTTCTCCGGCGGGGTGAAGTCCGGGTCGTAGGGCAGCGACGGGTCGCAGCGGACGCCGAAGTAGTTCTGCACCCGGCGCTCGGTCGGGAGGCCGTTGTCGTCCCAGCCCATCGGGTAGAAGACGGACTTGCCGGTCATCCGCTGGTAGCGGGCGATCAGGTCGGTGTGGGTGTAGGAGAACACGTGCCCGACGTGGAGGCTGCCGCTGACGGTCGGCGGCGGCGTGTCGATCGAGTAGACGTTGTCCCGCGGCTGGGTGCGGTCGAACGCGTACGTCGCGTCCGTCCTCCACCGCTCGGCCCACTTCTCCTCGAGGCCCTCGAGCGCGGGCCGCTCCGGTACCTCGACCGCACCGGCGTCGGTGCTGGTCGGGTCTGGGGCCTGCGCGTGGATCTCGGTCATAGCCCACAAGCGTAGGGTGACCTGGGGTTTTCGCTGAATTGGGTTCGCTGTGAGAAGCATCCCCGTGGTTGCGGCAGGACGTAGGGTCGGCGGATGACGTCGACCCGGATCCGGACGCTCCTCGCGGGCGCGCTGTCCTTCGCCGTCGTCACGTTCCCCGCCTCGCCGACGGCCTCGGCTGGAGCGGCCCTCGCCGGTCCGAGCTCGGTGACCCTCGAGGGCCGCGGCTACGGGCACGGTCGCGGGATGTCGCAGTACGGCGCCCAGGAGGCGGCGTCCGAGCACGCCCGCACCTATCGGCAGATCCTCGGGTTCTACTACCCCGAGCTGCCGCTCGGCCCGGCTCCCGGCACCATCCGGGTGCTGATCACCGGTGACAGCGACGGCGACGTGGTCGTGGCCAGCCGCCGCGGCCTGTCGGTCCGCCAGGTGGCGACGGGGGACTCCTGGCCCCTCCACCAGGACGGCGCGAAGAGATGGCGGCTGGCCCCGGCCGTCGGCGGCGCCACCCGCGTCTCCGTCCTCACCGATCGGTGGCGACCGGTGCGGACCGTGCCCGGTGAGGCGGAGCTGAGGGCGTCCCGCGGCGCCCTGGCCCTGCTCACCCCGTCCGGGGTGACGCGCTACCAGGGCGCGCTCCGCTCGGCGGTCGTCTCCGACGGACGGGCCACCGTCAACGTGGTGCGCCTCGAGGCCTACCTGCGCGGCGTCGTGCCCCGGGAGGTTCCGGCCCTGTGGCACCCCGAGGCGGTGAAGGCGCAAGCAGTGGCCGCACGGACCTATGCCGCCTACCACCGCGCACGCTCGAAGGGAGATCCCTACGACCTGTGCGACACCACCTCCTGTCAGGTGTACGGCGGCCTCGACGACCACCATGCGGCCAGCGACGCCGCGATCCGGGCCACCGCCGGCGAGATCCTGCTGGCTGGCGGGGAGCCGGCGTTCACCGAGTTCTCCTCCAGCAACGGCGGCTGGACCGTCGCCAGCGAGATCCCGTACCAGGTGGCGAAGCAGGACGGCTGGGACCCGGTGAACCCGTGGCGGGTCACGCTGCGGGCGACCACGTTCGAGCGCGCCTACCCCGCGATCGGTGACTTCCGGCGGCTGCGCGTGCTGCGTCGCGACGGCAACGGCGCCTGGAACGGCCGGGTGCTCCGGATCCGGATCGTGGGCAGCACGGGCACGAAGACGCTCGACGGCGACGACTTCCGCATCCGGTTCGGACTCAGGTCGACCTGGTTCCGGGCGGTCTAGCGCGGCACTGCCGGGAGCCGCCCGGTCTCACCGATCGGGACGGGGTGACGTGTTCGGGGTCTCGCTCGTTGGGCCGGACATGCGTCGTACTCTCGCAGCTCTTGTCCTGACCGCCCCTGCCTGCGTCCTCCTGCCGGCGACCCTCGCGCCGCCGGCCGTCGCGCAGGACACCTGCCGCGGCCAGGCGGTCACGATCACGAGCCCGACCGACGGTGACGACGTGATCAACGGAACGCTGCTCGCGGACGTCGTCCACCTCGGCGCCGGCGACGACAAGTTCTTCGGACAGGGCGGCGACGACGTCGTCTGCGGCGGCGAGGGCAACGACCAGCTCCGCGGCGGCGACGGCGACGACCAGCTCGACGGCGGCGCCGGCAAGGACAAGGTCTGGGGCGACGCCGGTGACGACGTGGTCCTGGGCGGCACCGGCAACGACATCCTGCGCGGCAGCGACGACAACGACCTGGTGCGCGGCGGCGGCGGGGCCGACCTCGTCGTCGACGCCGCCGGCGACGACCAGCTGACCGGCGGCCCGGGCAAGGACATCCTCAGCTACAAGGACTCGACCACCGCGGTCACCGTCGAGTGGGGGGCCGGGACGGTCGACGGAGCCGGCCACGACGACGCCGGCCACTTCGAGCGGTTCGACGGCAGCCTGCACGCCGACACCATCCGCGGCAGCAGCGGCTTCGACGACCTCGCCGGCGGCGGCGGGGACGACCGGGTCTACGGGCTCGGTGGCAACGACGTGCTCCGGGTGCCCTCGGGGATCGCTCGCGGCGGCGCGGGCAACGACGTGTTCCTCGTGCGCGCCACCGGCACGGCTCTCGGCCAGGGCGGGAACGACCGCTTCGTGATGCGCAACGGCACCTCGCGGGGCGGCGCCGGCAAGGACCTGTTCCAGGTGCTCGCCAAGGGTGGCGGCGTCGCCGACGGCGGCAGTGGTGCCGACGTGATCACCTTCGAGAAGGTGCTGCGGAGCGTGACCGCGAGCCTCGCCACGGGCCGGGCGACGTGGGGTGATCGCTCGGTCGGCATGTCCGGCGTCGAGGTGCTCGTCGGCACCCGCAAGGACGACCTGCTGATCGGCAGCGCGCGCGGCGACTTCCTCAAGGGCGGCGCCGGCGACGACCGCCTGCGCGGCCTGGGCGGGCACGACCTGCTCATCGGAGCGCGGGGGTTCGACCGCGGTGAGGGCGGGCCCGGTGGCGACGTCTGCATCACCGAGGTCAAGGTGGCGTGCGAGGCGTAGGCCTCGGCGGGCCCGGCCAGCGGGCTACTCCAGCACCACGACCAGGTCGCCGCCCTCGACCGGGCGGGTGCCGGAGAAACCGAGCCGGGCGACCTTGCCCGTCCGCGGCGCCGTGATCGACGCCTCCATCTTCATCGCCTCGATCGTCGCCAGGGTGGCGCCCGCCTCGACCTGGTCGCCCTCGGCGACGGCGATCGTGACCGCGCCCTGGTACGGCGCCGCGACGTGGTCGGGGTTGCCCGGGTCGGCCTTCTCCGCGCCCGCCGCGTCGGCGGTGATGCTGAGGTCCCGGACGGGGATGGGTCGCAGCTGGCCGTTCATCAGGCACAGCACGGTCCGGTAGCCCCGCTCGTCCGGCTCGCCGATCGCCTCCAGGCCCAGCAGCAGCTGGCGCCCCTCCTCGAGGTCGAACGCGTGCTCCTCGCCGACCCGGAGGCCGTAGAGGTACTCGAGGGTCGGCAGGATCGAGACGTCGCCGTACGTCGTCTGCGCGGCGTCGAACTCCTTGGTCGGTCCGGGGAAGAGGAGCCGGTTGAGGGTGTGCCGGCGCTCGCGCGAGGACGTGGACGACCCGGCGAGGCCGGCGCGGTCGTCGTCGGAGAGCTCCGCGGCGGGCGGCGTCCACGCGCGACCCTCGAGCGCCTTCGTCCGGAACGGCTCGGGCCAGCCGCCGGGCGGGTCACCCAGCTCGCCGTGGAGGAAGCCGATGACCGAGTCGGGGATGTCGTAGCTGCCGGGGTCGGCGGCGAACTCGGCGGGATCGGCGCCGAGTCCGACCAGCGCGAGCGCGAGGTCACCGATCACCTTCGAGGACGGGGTGACCTTGGGGAGGTTGCCGAGGATGTCGTTGGCGGCGGCGTACATGTCCTCGACCTGCTCGAACCGCTCCCCGAGCCCGAGCGCGATCGCCTGCTGGCGCAGGTTGGAGAGCTGGCCGCCGGGGATCTCGTGCCGGTAGACGCGGCCGGTGGGGGAGGCGAGCCCCGACTCGAACGGCGCGTAGACCCGACGCACGGCCTCCCAGTAGGGCTCCAGGGCGCTGACGGCTCCGATGTCGAGGCCGGTCTCGCGGTCGGAGTGGTCGGTCGCCGCGACCAACGCGGTCAGGGAGGGCTGGGAGGTGGTGCCGGACATGGACGCCGCGGCCGCGTCGACCGCGTCGACGCCGGCATCGATGGCCGCGAGGAGGGTCGCGAGCTGGCCGCCGGGCGTGTCGTGGGTGTGGAGGTGGACGGGCAGGTCGAACCGCTCGCGCAGCGCGGTCACCAGCCGGCGGGCGGCCGGCGCGCGCAGCAGCCCGGCCATGTCCTTGATCGCCAGCACGTGGGCGCCGGCATCGACGATCTGCTCGGCCAGCCGCAGGTAGTAGTCGAGGGTGTAGAGCCGCTCACCCGGGTCGGAGAGGTCGCCGGTGTAGCACAGCGCGACCTCGGCCACCGCAGTGCCGGTCGAGCGGACCGCCTCGATGGCCGGTCGCATCTGCTCGACGTCGTTGAGGGCGTCGAAGATCCGGAACACGTCCAGCCCCGTCGCGACTGCCTCCTCGACGAACGCGGTGGTCACCTCGGTGGGGTACGGCGTGTAGCCGACCGTGTTGCGCCCGCGCAGCAGCATCTGCAGGCAGATGTTGGGCATCGCCTGACGTAGCTTCGCGAGCCGCTCCCACGGGTCCTCGGACAGGAACCGGAGCGCCACGTCGTAGGTCGCCCCGCCCCAGCACTCGACCGACCACAGCTGCGGGGTCAGCCGGGCGACGTGGCCGGCAGCGCCGAGCAGGTCGATGGTCCGCACCCGCGTCGCCAGCAGGCTCTGGTGGGCGTCGCGGAACGTGGTCTCGGTGACCGCCACCTCCTTCTGCTCCCTCAGCCGGCGGGCGAACCCCTCCGGACCGAGCTTGAGCAGCAGCTGCCGCGTCCCGTCGGGTGCCGGCACCTCGAGCGACAGGGGCGGGAGCTTGGTCACCGGCTCGAGGGTGACGGGCGGCTCGCCGTACGGCTTGTTGACCGTGGTCTCGGCGAGGTAGCGCAGCAGCTGGCCGCCCTGGTCGACGGACTTGCGGGCGACGAGCAGCTGGGGGTGGGTGTCGATGAACGACGTGGTCACCCCGCCGGCGGTGAAGTCGGGGTCGCGGAGCACCGCCTGCAGGAAGCCGAGGTTGGTCCGCACGCCGCGGATCCGGAACTCGGCGACGGCGCGCTGCGCCTTCTGCACGGCCTCGTCGAAGGTCCGGCCCCGACAGGTCAGCTTGGACAGCATCGAGTCGAAGTGGGGGCTGACCTCCGCGCCGTTGTAGGTCGTGCCGCCGTCGAGGCGGACGCCCGGCCCGCCGGGGGAGCGGTACGTCGTGATCTTGCCCGTGTCGGGACGGAAGCCGTTGGCGGGGTCCTCCGTGGTGATCCGGCACTGCAGTGCCGCGCCGCGGAGCCGGATGGAGTCCTGGGTGAGCCCGAGGTCGGCCAGCGTCTCGCCGGCCGCGATCCGCAGCTGCGACTGGACCAGGTCGACGTCGGTCACCTCCTCGGTCACCGTGTGCTCGACCTGGATCCGCGGGTTCATCTCGATGAACACGTACGGAAGGGGGGCTCCGCCCCCCTTCGACCCCCCGAAAGACGCAGCGGCCTTGGTGTCCAACAGGAACTCGACCGTCCCCGCGTTGCGGTAGCCGATCGCCCGGGCGAACCGGACCGCGTCCGCGCACATCCGGGTGCGCAGCTCCGGGTCGAGGTGGGGGGCGGGCGCGATCTCGACGACCTTCTGGTGGCGCCGCTGGACCGAGCAGTCACGCTCGAACAGGTGGATGACGCCGTCGTCGCGGCCGGTGTCGTCGGCGAGGATCTGCACCTCGATGTGCCGGGGATCGACGACGGCCTGCTCGATGAAGACGGTCGGGTCGCCGAACGCCGCCTCGCCCTCGCGCATGCAGGCCTCGATCGCCTCGCGCAGCCTTGCCGGGTCGTCGACCCGTCGCATGCCGCGGCCGCCTCCCCCGGCGACCGCCTTGACAAACACCGGGAACGGCAGCGCGGACGCTGCGCCGACGAGGGCGTCGACGTCGGTCGACGGCTCCACGCCGGCGAGTGTCGGCACGCCCGCCTCCCTGGCGGCGGCGATCGCGCGCGCCTTGTTGCCGGTCAGCTCCAGCACCGTCGACGGCGGTCCGACGAAGGTGATGCCGGCGTTGACGCAGGCCTCGGCGAGGGTCGGGTTCTCCGAGAGGAACCCGTAGCCGGGGTAGACCGCGTCCGCGCCGGCGCGGACGGCGACCTCGACGATCGCCTCGGGGTCGAGGTAGTTGCGGACCGGGTGGCCGCGCTCGCCGATCTCGTAGGCCTCGTCCGCGCGCATCCGGTGCTCCGACCAGCGGTCCTCGTAGGGGAAGACGGCGACGGTGCCCGCGCCCATCTCGTAGGCGGCGCGGAAGGCTCGGATCGCGATCTCCCCGCGGTTGGCGACGAGCACCTTCGAGAACATGGCGGTCAGCCTAAGGGCTGTCAGCGGCTGCCTGCCGTGGGACAACTGGTACCCGTCGGGTCCGGCGTTGCGTGCGACCCACGTCGCGCGGCCGCCGTAGGCTCGGATGCCGAGGAGGGGACGATGCGCGGACGCGCGATGCTCGCGGCGGTGGTGGCACTGCTGGGACTGGCTGTGCTGGCAGCGCTCTTCGGGATCTCCCGCGACGGTGACGGGCCCGGTGCCGAGCTCGCGGTCGCCGGTCCGACCTGCGAGGGCCTGCAGGCCACGATCGTCGGCACCGACCGCAACGACACGTTGGTCGGCACCTCCGGCATCGACGTCATCGTCGCCAAGGGCGGCAACGACCGGGTGGTGGGCTACGGCGGGGCCGACGTGGTGTGCGGGGGCCCCGGCAACGACCGGATCCTGACCGGTGCGGGTGACGACGTCGCGATCGGCGGGCCGGGCAACGACATGATCGTCAGCTCGGGAGGAGCGGACCGGGTGGTCGGAGGCGACGGCGACGAGACCGTCGACGTCCGCACGGCTCCCGGCGCGCCCGTCACGCTGGTCGGCGGCGAGGGACTGGACCTGCTGACGCTGGCCGTCAGCGGCACCCAGCCGGTGCTCGTGGACCAGGCGGAGCAGCTCCTGATCCTCGGTCCCGAGCCCGAGAACGAGCCTGGTGCGTTCGGCGGCTGGGAGCTGGTCTGGCTGAAGGGCGACCACTCCTGGACCTACGTCGGCACCGACGCCAGCGACAGCGTGATCGCGATCGGCGGCAGGCTCAGCGCGTCGACGTACGGCGGCAACGACGTCGTGTCGGCCGGGCACGGCGACGACATCATCAACGGCGGCGAGGGTCGGCGTGACGTCGCCGCGGTGATCGGCGGTCTCAACAGCTGTGCCGAGACCGAGTGGGGCGACTGCGACCCGTCCGTCCCGCCGCCGGGGATCTCCCCGGCGCTGGTTCAGCCGGTGAGTGCAGCCCGGGCGGCGAGAACCGCGGCGTAGATCGCGGGGTCGAGGGCGGCGCCCTCGCGGCGTACGTCGGACTCGCGCAGGACGACGACGCGGTCGAGCCGCACCTCGCTCGGCCGCAGCTCGCGGTCCCAGCCGCCGGCGCCGACATCCATCCAGTGGCGACCGGCGGCGGCCTCCTGGGCCTCGTCGCGGTCGTGGTCCTTGCTCGTCATCACCAGGCAGTCCACGAGCGCCTCGCCCCCGTCCGAGCGCGCCGCGATCACCAGGACGGGTCGGTCCTTGCCGCGGGCCGGGTCGTCCTCGTACGGCACCCACGCCCAGCAGACCTCGCCGGGGTCGGGGCGGCCGTCGGGCTGGGGCGCGTAGTCGGTCACGCGAGAACCGTAGGGGGTGCCCCCGCTCGCGCTGCTCGTGGTGAACTGCGCCACGAGGTCGGGCGTGACCTCGGCGGCCACCGTCACCGCTCGCGCGGTGGGGATGTCGAGGGCCTCGACCTTGCCGCGGCCGCCGGCCGTCGTCGCCGCCAGGGTGGTGAGACCGGCCCGCCGCTGGAACCAGGTGTCACGGAACGACCATCCGATCACGTGGGCGTCGGCGAGCGCGTCACGGCTCCGCAGCAGCGACCCGGAGCGGGTGACGACGTGGCCGGCGAGGAGGCCGTGGCCGAGGGAACGGGCCCGGTCGGCCGCGAGTGCCATCGCCACCAGGAGCACGACGAGCGGCAGCACGAGGACCCAGACCGGCGCGCCGGCGACGACAGCCGCGGTGGGCACGGCAGCCACGGCCGCTGCCGGCCCCACGGCACGGATCCAGCGGCGTCGTACGGCGGCCGGGCCGTGGCCGGTCAGGGGCCCGACGAGCGGCTGGGCCGACCCGAGGACGGCGGCGCCCGCGCGCCGGACGACGTCGCTCGGCGCCGGCGGCACCAGGACCTGCGAGCCCCGTTGGGCGCCGCCGAGCCCGGTGACGATGGCGGTGAGCCTCGCCCCGCGGGCCAGCCGGAGGCCGGGCGGCTCGGCCACGGAGACGCCGGCCAGGCGGTCGACGTCGATGGAGGTCTCGCGCGTGGTCAGGAGGCCGCGGCTGACGTGCCAGGTGTCGGCCTGGCGCCGCAGGGTGAACTGCCAGTTCGTGACGAGGTAGCCGAGCACGGTCAGGGCGAGGACGAGCACCGCGATGCCGACGACGGCCGCGGCCACGGCGACCGCCGCGTCGCCGGCCAGGTCCTCCGCGACGACGTCCACCTCGACCTCGACCTCGTTGAGCAGCTGGACGCCGGCGCCGAGGAGGCCACCGAGGATCGCGAGTCCGGCGCTGGTGAACGGCGCGAACCGCAACCAGCCCGACTCGTACCGGGCGACCGGCGGTGCGGCGTCGTCGCCGGCGGGCTCGTCGGGGGCCGTGCGGCTCGCAAGGAGGAGGCGGCGCAGGTCCTGGCCCTGCGCGACGGTCAGTCCGTCGAGCTTCAGGTCGTCGCTGTCGCCGCCGACGCCGCCGGTGCCGATCGACAGCGTCGTGAGCCCGACCGCGCGGTGGACGAGGGGGGCGGCGATGTCGACGGTGCGCACCCGGTCGATGGCCGTCGAGAGCCGCTGCCGGTTGAGCAGCCCGCGCCGCAGCTCGACCCGGCCGTCGGCGACCCGGTAGGTGGTCGTCAGGTAGCGGACGACACCGAGGACGAGGGGAGCGAGGACCGCGATGACGGCGACGAGCGGGCCGCCGCCCTGGGTCGCGCCGAAGAGGGCGGTCGCGGCGAGAGGTACGACGTACTTGCGGAGCTCGTCGATCGGGTGCACGAGCAGCATCCGTGGGTCGAGGCGCTGCCAGGGCGCCTCGGTCACGTGGCGTCGCCTCCGGCGGCCTCGGCACTCCGCGTGAGGTGCTCGGAGAGCTGGAGAGCAAGGTCGTGGTCGAGCCCCTCGACGTGGAGGGCACCGGCGGCCGACGCTGTCGTCACGGTCAGCGTGGCGAGCCCGAACAGGCGGTCCAGCGGACCCTGGGCGAGGTCCACGGTCTGCACGCGCGACATCGGTGCGATCCGCCGCTCGCGCGCCCACCAGCCGCGCTGGGTGTAGACAGCCGTCTCGGTGATCTCCCAGCGGTGCACGAGGTAGCGCCACTGCGGGACGACGACGGTGTACGCCGCCGCCAGCACGGCCGCCGCGAGCACGACCCACCAGCGGGCGTCGTACTCACGCCAGAAGACCGCGGCGACCAGCAGGGCGAGCACCACGACGGCACCGCTGAGGGCGCACTGCAGCCGCCACAGGACCCGAGCCTTCGGGCTGACCCGGTGCGCGGGGTCGCGGAGCTCGGTCACGCGACCGAACCTAGACGACGGGTGGTGGCTCAGTCCTTGAGCTCGCAGATCACTTCGCCGTTGCCGATGGTCTCGCCGACCGCCGCCTTGAGGCCGGTCACCGTGCCGGCCTTGTGGGCCTTGAGCGGCTGCTCCATCTTCATCGCCTCGATGACGACCACGACGTCGCCCTCGGCGAGCTCCTGGCCCTCCTCGACGGCGATCTTGACGATGGTGCCCTGCATCGGGCTGGTGACGGAGTCGCCGGACGCGGCGGCTCCCGCCTTCTTGCCGCCGGCGCGCTTGGGCTTCTTCGCGACCGCACCGCCGGCCGCCAGGCCGCCGAGGCCGGCCGGGATGACGACCTCGAGCCGCCGGCCGCCGACCTCGACCACGACCGTCTGCCGCTCCTCGGGCTCGGGAGCCTCGCCGGAGCCACCGGAGCCGCCGTACGGGGTGATCTGGTTGTCGAAGTCGGTCTCGATCCAGGTGGTGTAGACCGTGAAGTCGCCCTCGCCGGTCGGGTTCGAGGCGCCGACCCAGGCCGGGTCGTTGACGATGACCTCGTGGAAGGTGATCGCGGTCGGCATCCCGTCGACCTCGAACTCCGACAGGGCGCGACGCGAGCGCTCGATGGCCTGCGTGCGGTCCTTGCCGGTGACGATCAGCTTGGCGACGAGGGAGTCGAAGGCGCCGGGAATGGTCTCGCCGTTCTCGTAGCCACCGTCGAGGCGGACGCCGGGGCCGGCCGGCGGACTCCACCTGGTCAGGGTGCCGGGCGCCGGCATGAAGTTGTTGCCGCCGTCCTCGGCGTTGATGCGGAACTCGATGGAGTGGCCGCGGATCTCGGGGTCGTCGTAGCCGAGCTCCTCGCCGGCCGCGATCCGGAACATCTCGCGGACCAGGTCGATGCCGGTGACCTCCTCGGAGACACAGTGCTCGACCTGGAGCCGGGTGTTGACCTCGAGGAAGGAGATCGTGCCGTCCGCGGCGACGAGGAACTCGCACGTGCCGGCACCGACGTAGCCGGCCTCCTTGAGGATCGCCTTGGAGGAGTCGTAGAGGCGCTTGACCTGGTCGTCGGTGAGGAACGGCGCGGGCGCCTCCTCGACCAGCTTCTGGTGGCGACGCTGCAGCGAGCAGTCGCGGGTCGAGACGACCACGACGTTGCCGTGCTGGTCGGCGAGGCACTGGGTCTCGACGTGACGGGGCTTGTCGAGGAACTTCTCCACCAGGCACTCGCCGCGGCCGAACGCGCCGACGGCCTCACGGACGGCCGACTCGTAGAGGTCGGGGATCTCCTCGAGCGTGCGGGCGACCTTGAGTCCGCGACCGCCGCCACCGAAGACCGCCTTGATCGCGACCGGCAGGCCGTGCTCCTTGGCGAACTCGACGATCTCGTCGGCGTCCTTGACCGCGTCCTTGAGGCCGGGGGCGAGCGGGGCGCCGGCAGCCAGGGCGATCTGCTTGGCCTTCGCCTTGTCGCCGAGGCCCTCGATCGCCGCGGGCGACGGGCCGATCCAGATCAGGCCGGCGTCGATCACGGCCTGGGCGAACTCGGCGTTCTCGGCGAGGAACCCGTAGCCGGGGTGGACCGAGTCGGCACCGGACTCCTTGGCCGCGGCCAGGATCTTGTCGATCACGAGGTAGGAGTCGCCCGGCGTGGCGCCGTTGAGCGAGTAGGCCTCGTCCGCGAGCCGGACGAACAGCGCGTCGCGGTCGGGCTCCGCGTAGACCGCGACGGAGCCGATCCCGGCATCCTTGCAAGCCCGGATCACCCGGACCGCGATCTCACCACGGTTGGCGATCAGTACCTTCTGCAACGGCTTGGACTCGGGCACGCGATTCTCCTCGTCGTCTGGAACGTCCGGCAGTCTAGGGCGCGCCGACGCGGCCCCCGCACGGGGCGTTCAGATCTGGGCAGCCACCGGCCGGCTTGGCCCGGCACGGTCGGTTGTGGCGGCGCCCCTCCTGGCAGTAGACACGAGCCATGGAGATCGCAGTCCTCGGCACCGGCATGGTCGGCCGGGCGCTCGCCGCCCGCTTCGCGGAGCTGGCCCACGACGTCACGGTCGGCACCCGTGACCCCGCCACCACCAGCGGCAAGGAGGAGTACGCCGCGTGGGCGGCCGAGAACCCGGCCGTCCGGCTGGCGACCTTCGCCGACGCCGCCGCCCCGGCCGACGTCGTCGTCAACGCCACCAGCGGCACCGCCACCCTGGACGTGCTCCGCCAGGCCGGGGATCTCTCGGGGAAGGTCCTGCTCGACGTGTCCAACGGGCTCGACTTCTCGCGGGGCTTCCCTCCCTCGATCACCGCGCCGCAGGACGACTCGATCGCCGAGCAGGTCCAGCGCGCCTTCCCGGCCGCGCGAGTGGTGAAGTCCCTCAACACGATGACCGCCGAGCTGATGGTCCACCCCGATCGGCTGCCGGACCCCGGGACCGTCTTCCTGTCCGGTGACGACGCCGACGCCAAGGCCACCGTGGCCTACCTGCTCGGCGAGCTCGGCCACACCGACGTCCTCGACCTGGGCGACGTGTCGACGGCGCGCGGCGTCGAGTGGCTGATGCCGGCGTGGCTGCGGCTCGTGGGAGCGGTGGGGTCGCCGATGTTCAACTGGAAGGTCGTCCGCTGACCTTCGGCGGTCGACCGGTTAACAAACGTTAACCTCGCGGGTTACGATGCCCGGCATGACGTCTTTCGAGCTGTCCCGTGAGCACGAGGAGTTCCGCCGTACCGTCCGCGACTTCGCGGAGGCCGCGATCGCGCCGCACGTCGCGCAGTGGGACAAGGACCACCACTTCCCCACTGACGTGGTGCAGCAGATGGGCGACCTCGGCCTCTTCGGCCTCGTCGCCCCGGAGGAGTACGGCGGCGCCGGGCTCACGCCCGAGGACGGGCCGTTCACCTCGCTCTGCCTCGCCATCGAGGAGCTGGGCCGGGTCGACCAGTCGATGGGCATCACCCTCGAGGCGGGCGTGGGCCTCGGCATCAACCCGGTCCTCAGCTACGGCACGCCCGAGCAGAAGCAGACCTGGCTCCCCGACCTGGTGGCCGGTCGGCGGCTCGCCGGGTTCGGCCTCACCGAGCCGGGTGCGGGCTCCGACGCCGGCGCGACCCGCACCAAGGCCGAGCACGATCCGGCGTCGGGGGAGTGGATCCTCAACGGCAGCAAGCAGTTCATCACCAACTCCGGGTCGTCGATGACCTCGCTGGTGACGGTGACGGCTCGCACCGGCGCCCGTGAGGACGGGACGCCTGAGATCTCGGCGATCATCGTCCCCGCCGGGACGCCCGGGTTCACCGCGGAGCCGGCGTACGACAAGCTCGGCTGGCACATCTCCGACACGCACCCGCTGACCTTCGAGGACTGCCGGGTGCCGGCCGACCACCTCCTGGGCGAGCGCGGGCGCGGCTTCGCCCAGTTCCTCGCGATCCTCGACGACGGCCGGGTCGCCATCGCGGCCCTCGCTGTGGGCCTGATCCAGGCGTGCGTCGACCTCTGCGTCGAGTACGCGGGGGAGCGCCAGACCTTCGGCGGCCCGATCGGTCGCAAGCAGGGGGTCGCCTTCCAGATCGCCGACCTCGAGGTGATGCTGCACGCCTCGCGGCTGCTCACCTACAAGGCGGCCGCGATGAAGGACGCCATGGGCACCCCCGGCGGGCCGAGCACGAAGCAGTTCAAGCACGCCGCCGCGATCGCCAAGCTCTACTCGACCGAGTCGGCTGTCACCGCCACCCGGATCGCCACCCAGGTCTTCGGCGGCTACGGCTTCATGGAGGAGTACGCCGTCGCGCGCTTCTACCTCGACGCCAAGATCCTCGAGATCGGCGAGGGCACCTCCGAGGTGCAGCGGATGCTCATCGCCCGGGGGCTGGGCCTGCCCGTCGAGTGAGGGGTCGTCGTACCTGACGTAGATGTCGTGAACTCGCGGAATTCCGACAAGTAGGTCAGGTACGACGCGCGGCCGGCGCCCACAGGTCGGTCCAGGAGTGGCCGAGCTCGATCACCAGGTCGCGCAGCAGCGGCAGGCTGACGCCGACCACGTTGTGGTGGTCGCCGTCGATACCGGTGACGAACGCGCCGCCCAGGCCGTCGACGGTGAACGCCCCGGCGACGTGGAGCGGCTCGCCGGTCGCGACGTACGCCTCGATCTCCTCGTCGGTCACCTCGGCGAAGGAAACGGCGGTCGAGGCGGTCGCCGCGGCGACCTGCCCGGTGGCGGTGTCCCGCAGGCAGTGGCCGGTGTAGAGGACGCCGGAGCGACCGCGCATCGACTGCCAGCGGCGTACGGCGTCGGCGGCGTCGGCGGGCTTGCCGAGGGCGCGGCCGTCCAGCTCGAGCACGGAGTCGCAGCCGAGCACCAACGCCGCCTCGGGTACGGCGTCGCGGCCTGCGACCGCTGCGCACTTGAGCTCGGCCAGCTGGAGCGCCATCTCGAACGGCGGGAGGCCGTCGGCCTGCGACTCGTCGACGCCGGAGACGATCACGATCGGGTCGAGGCCGGCGTTGCGGAGCGTGGTGAGCCGGGCGGGCGAGGCGGACGCGAGCACGAGGGTCGTCACCTCCCGAACATTAACGGCGGTGCGCGTGCAACCTGCCGGGGCACTCAGGGGTCGTACGGGTTGAGTGACCAACGGAGGAGGTGCCATGGGCGTGGAGTCGGAGGATCCGATCCAGCGCTGCTTCGACGCGTCGTACCGGCGCCTCGTCGGCCAGCTGTACGGCGTCTGCGGTGACCTCTCGGAGGCGGAGGACGTGGTGGCGGAGGCGTTCGCGCGGGCGGTGAGCCGGCGTCACGCGTTCGAGCGGATGGACAATCCCGAAGCCTGGCTGCGCACCGTCGCCGTCAACGTTGCCCGCTCCCGCTTCCGCCGCCGCCAGCTGGGGGAGCGGCTGCTCGGCCGCACCCACCGCACTGACGACGCGCACGCGCACCGACCGCCGCTGAGCGACGACCGCTTGGCGCTGGTGGCCGCGCTGCGGGCCCTGCCGACGACGCAGCGCGAGACCCTCGCGCTCCACTACCTGGCCGACATGCCCATCAACGAGGTCGCCGCCACACTCGGCGTACCGGTCGGCACGGTCAAGGCCCGGCTCAGTCGTGGACGTACCGCCCTGGCCGCGGTCCTCGGCGGCAGCGAGATCTTCGGAGGCAGCCATGCATGACATCGCCCACGCGGCAGCCGACGCGGCCCGCGTGCCGGATTTCGACGACGTCCTGGCGAAGGGTCGCCGCCACCGCGCCCGCAGGCAGGGTTTCGCGGTCGGCGCAGCCGCCATCGCCGTGGCGACCATCGTCGGTGTGACGCAGGTCGTCGGCGGAGGCGCCGGCGACAGGGCGCCGGAGCCGGCGCCGGGCCCGACCGAGGTGCCGTCGGGATCGGCCGCGACCAACATCCCCTACTGGGTCGACGGCTCGCTCCAGGTGGGGGCTGTCGCCATCACGACGGACCTCAGGTTCAGCCACTACGCGGCCGGTACGACGGTCGTGGGAGACACGGGCGAGGAGGGGCCGAGCGAGTACGTCCTCGTCGTCGGCGGCGACCTGGTGCCGATCGCCGAGAGCGACCAGCTCATGTTGCCGACCCTGTCGCGGGACGGCCGGCTGTTCGTGATGCTGGAGTTCACGTCGGCGGACAGCCAACGGCTGATCGCGTGGGACGTCGAGACGCGCAGCGAGGTCGGGTCGGTCGACGTCCCGGTCGACGGCTCCCGGCCGTTCCAGGTGGTCGGGATCGATCAGGACCACCGGGTGTTCCTCGCCGACGGCAGCACTGCCTTGATGTGGGTGCCGGGGGACGACCCGATCCCGGTGACCGGGGTCGATCCGGCGGATCTGGGAGCGAAACCGTGGCCGGGCGGGTTGGCGCACGAGCGGGTCATGGGCGGGCGGGGCATCGGCACGTCGCTCGGCGATGTCTTCGGCACAGTCGACGATCGTGGAAGGTTTCGCGAGGTCGGGAGGCTCTCCGCCCCCAGCGCGGTCGGTACGTGGTCGCCCGACGGCGATGTCTTCGTGGACTACGTGACTCGCCGGGACGAAACGCTTGCGCTGGAGTTCGCCGACGGCCGGGACTCGCGCATCATCGATCTGCCCGGCCCCGGGTTCTGGCTGCCGGTCACCTGGGAGTCGGAGACGCAGCTGGTGATGATGGCGGTGGGCGACCAGCCCGATCCCGACCTCCCCTCGCTGACCGATGAGCTCGCCCGGTGCGACGTGGTCGCACTGACCTGCATCCGGATCGAAGAAGTGCCTGACGGCGCCGTCCAGTGGGCGGCCGACGCCGGGACGTGACGGTCAGCCGCGCACGACCTCGACCCCGAGCCACGCCGCCAGCGCCTCGATCTCGGCGTCGAGCGCGTCACCGATCGCGGGCTCCCAGGGAAAGTCCTCGTGCACCGCGAACACGCGCAGCAGGTGGGCCTTGCGGTCGACCTTGGCGTCGAACTTGCCGACCAGGCGGTCGCCGTGGAGGATCGGGAGGGCGAAGTAGCCCCAGCGCCGCTTGGCCGCCGGCTTGTACATCTCCAGGACATACTCGAAGTCGAAGAGCTCCAGCGCCCGGTCGCGGTCGTAGACGAGCCGGTCGAACGGCGACAGCAACGAGGTACGCCCCTCGAACGGCTCCTCGAGCGCGGTCAGGGCGTCGGGATCGACCCGCCAGGTGCCGGTCGTCCCGGGCACGACGGCCTCGGCCCCCAGGTCGCCGACCTCGACCAGCTCGGAGAACTGAGCTGCAGGCTTGGCCCGGGCGATGCCGAGCGCCGCCAGCCGGCGGCTCGCGAGCTCGGCCCGCGCATCGTCGTACGACGGGACGACGAGGTCGGGCGGGTAGACCCGTTCGGCGAGGTCGAAGAGCCGGAGCTTCCCTCGCCGGCCGGCGATCGCGAGCTCCCCGAGCATCATCAGGAACTCGAGCATGAGCACGACGTTCTTGTCGTTGGTCCAGCCGGTCGACTCCCACGGGACGGCCGAGGTGTCCGGGATCTCGGAGGCGGTCAGCGGTCCCTCGGCGGTGATCCGGGCGACCACGTCCTTCTTGAACTCGTTGTTGGCCTCGATCCACCGCAGCGCCCGATCGTGACGGCCCCAGTCGCGCACGGTCGCCAGGGCGAGCACGACGTCGTCCATCGGCCGGACGTAAGAGCCGTGCTCGACCAGGAAGCGTTCTTCCTCCAGCGCGAACCGCAGGTCCGAGGGGGCGTAGGCGTCGCCGAGCCGCGACCACGAGACCAGGTCGACGTTGGGCGCGATCGCCGTCGTCGGGTCGATCTGCAGCAGGGTGAGGTGATCGACCATCGCGAAGAGCGACTCGGGCCGATAGGCGTCCAGCAGCTGCGCGCGGACCGCGACCCGCCGCGCCTGCTGTCGGTCGAGCTCGACCCGGTCGCTCCCGGTCACAGCCGCCCCAGCGCCGCCTTCAGCGGGTCGAGCCCGATCGAGCCGAGGTTGAGCGCCGCCGTGTGGAACTGCTGGAGATCGAATGCCGCGCCCTTGCGCGCCTTGACCTCGTCACGCGCCTGCAGCCAGATCCGCTCGCCGACCTTGTAGGAAGGCGCCTGGCCCGGCCAGCCGAGGTAGCGGTTGACCTCGAACCCGAGCTGACCGTCCTCCATGCGCGAGTGGGCCCACATGAACTCGTGGACCCTGCCACCGTCCCAGACCTCGCCCGGCCGCCAGCCGTAGGGGTTGTCGGCCGGGATGGTCAGGCCCAGGTGGACGCCGATGTCGACGATCACGCGCGCCGCCCGGAAGCCCTGCATGTCGAGGAACCCGAGCCGGTCGCCGGGGTCGTCGAAGTAGCCGAGCTCGTCCATCAGCCGCTCCGAGTAGAGCGCCCAGCCCTCCCCGTGCCCGCTGATCCAGCACATCAGCCGCTGCCAGCGGTTGAGCAGGTCGGCGCGGTGCACGACCTGCGCGCACTGGAGGTGGTGGCCGGGCACGCCCTCGTGGAAGACGGTCGTGGTCTCGCGCCACTTCGAGTAGATCTCGTGGTCGTCGGTGAAGGAGAACCACATCGTGCCGGGACGCGAGAAGTCCTCCGACGGCGGCGTGTACCAGGCCCCGCCGTCGTTGATCGGCGCCACCTTGCAGGCGATCGTCCGGATCGGCTCGGCGATGTCGAAGTGCACGCCGTCGAAGCTCGCCAGGATGGAGTCGGCCCGCTCCTGCATCCAGGCCTCGAACGCCTCACGACTGCCGCAGTCGCGCGCGGGATCCAGGTCGAGCGCCTTGACCGCGTCGTCGACGGTGCCGCCGACGACGATCCGCTGCGCGGTCGTCGCCATGTCGTCCTCGATGCGCTTGAGCTCCTCCCATCCCCAGGCGTAGGTCTCCTCGAGGTCGACCTCGGCGCCGAGGAAGTAGCGCGACTCCAGGGCGTAGCGGTCGCGGCCCACCCCGTCGACGTCGCGACCGCGTGGTGCGAGCTCGGCCTCGAGGAACCGCCCGAAGTCGGCGTACGACGCCGAGGCCGTCGTCGCGACCGACGCCAGCCGGTCGCGCAGCCTCTCGGGAGCCTCGGCGACCAGGTTGCCGAAGTAGTCGCCGGACGCACCCTCCTGACCCGTCCAGCCGCGGACCTGGCTCGCCACCTCGACGTACTGCCGGCGCGCCGACACCCGACCTTGCGCAGCCTCCGCGTCGAGGGTCTCGCGGTAGCCGGCGACGGCGTCCGGGATCGCGGCGATCCGGTCGCCGATGGTCTGCCAGTCCTGGTCGGAGGCGGTCGGCATCAGGTCGAAGACCTCGCGCACCGCGTGGATGCCGCTGCTGATCACCGAGAACGCCGAGCGCTCGAAGCCCGCGTCCGCCCGCTCCACCTCGAGCCCGATCCGCTCGAGGAACGCGTCCTTGGCGACCCGCTCGCGCTCGTCGCCGGGGTCGATCGCCGTCACATCGGCCAGCGCGCGGCGGTTGAGTTCCTCCCGCGCATCGAACCCGGCGGGGGACAGGTCGGGCAGCCGGTCGTCGTGGCCGGCGATGCCGGCGAACGTCGCCGCGAGCGGGTCGAGCGCCGCCACGTCCTCGACGTACTGATCGGTCCGAGCGTCCACAGGTCGAGTCATGGCGTGACCCTAGGTCCCGCCGCCGACAGACCGCATCCGAGTTAGGTGATGAGAGTGATGCGTCGGAGATGATGCTAGGATCATCACATGCGCACGACGGTCAACATCCACGACGGTCTCCTCGAGACAGCCAAACAGCGGGCCCAACGCGAGGGCCGCTCGCTTGGCGAGTTCATCGAGGAAGCGATCCAGGCCTACGTCACGGCATCGGAGCATCGCTCTGGCCCGCCCCTCAAGGTCTTCGAGGGTCCGCTCGGAGTGCTGCCGGGCGTCGACCTGTCGACCAATGCCGGTCTCTACGCGGCGATGTACGCCGACGAGGATGCTGAGTACGCCCAGCAGATGCGGCGATGAACCTTCCCGATGTCAACATCTTGGTCGCCCTGTTCCGCCCGGACCATGTTCACCATGGTGTTGCCACGGAGTGGTGGACGTCGACGGACGAGCCGTTCACCGTGCCTGACGCGGTCTGGAGTGGGTTCATCCGCACGTCGACCAACCGGCGGATCTGGGTTGGTCCTGCGTCGGCCGCGGAAGCGTGGGACTTCGCACGCTCGGTGGTCGAACAATCGACCCATAGGCCCTTCCCGTCCGGCGGTGGCGTCCTCGCCCATTTCGAACGGCTGTGCCGCGAGGTCAACGCTCATGCCAACCTGGTGAGCGATGCCTACCTGGGTGCCTGCGCGCTCGCAGTCGGCGCCACGGTGGTCACCTTCGACCGCGACTTCCGCAAGTTCGACGACCTGCGGGTGCTCGAGTTGTCCGCCTGATCCTCAGGCGGTGCGGTGCTTGCGGGCGCCGACCATCAGTGCTCCAGCGATAGCCGTCTCCATCGCGATGAACGCGGCCATCTTCGCGCTCGGCCGGCCCTCGAAGACCGCGGAGCCGGCGCGCCCGACCGCCATGCCGGCGGTCGCCACCCCGATCGCAGTGCCGGAGGCCGGAGCCGCGACCAGGCTCGCGGCGAACGCGAGCGGGAGGCCGCCGTACACGGCGCGGATCTCGGTGCGGGAGTCGGCGTTCGGCGCGGTGCTGCCGATCACCGCGGGCACGACGCCGGGCTTGAGGAACGAGACGAGACCGAGGCCGGCGTACCCGGCCGCTCCGATGGCGATGAGTCGGTTCATGACCCCATCGTGGTCGTCGGACGCGTCCATGGCATCCGACCGCGGGCGGAACCTGGGGCTACGTCGACCCGGCGACCGCGCCGGCGTAGCGGTCGGCGAGGACCTGCAGGTGGTCGACCAGCGCCGGCGGCGACGCGACGGTGAAGTCGATGCCGAGCATTCCGATCCAGACGGCCACCACCTCGAGGCTGTCGCCGCCGGTCACCAGGACGCTGCGACCCTCCTCGAGCGCCTCGACGGTGCCGACCGCCGGGTTGATCCGCGCGATCACCTCCTCCGCCGGCGCGTCGATGAGGAGCCGCGCGTGCACGGCCCACCCCGTGCGGGCGACCTCGCGGACGACGAACTCGGTCAGGTCGCCCGGGAAGTCCGCCGGCCGGAAGGCCCGGCCGCCCGGCGTGCGGAGGGTGAGCCAGTCGACCCGGTACGGCGCCCACGTGGCCGCTGCCGGATCGCGGCCGACGACGTACCAGCGACGCTGCCAGGCCACCAGCCGGTAGGGCTCGATCTCGACCCGAGCCTCGTCGCGATAGAACGCGCGGAGACCGCGGTGGTCGCGGATGGCTGAGGCGATCTCGGTGAGGACCGCCGGTTCGACCTCGGGGTCCTCGACGTTCGAGTCGGTGTTCGCGGGGCCTGCACTGGTGGCGTCCCGGAGCGCGGCGAGCTGGCGGCGCAGCCGGTCGGGGAGCACGTGCTCCAGCTTCGCCAGCGCCCGGCCGCCGCTCTCCTCGAACCCCGCGACGCCGGTGACCGTCCGCAGGCCGACGGCGACGGCGACGGCCTCCTCGTCGTCGAGCAGCAGCGGTGGGAGCTTGGCGCCGACCCCGAGCCGGTAGTGGCCGGTCCGGCCCCGGGTCGCGTCGACCGGGTAGCCGAGCTCGCGCAGCCGCGCGATGTCGTTGCGCACGGTCCGGTCGGTCACCCCCAACCGCTGGGCGAGCTCGGGACCGGTCCAGTCGACCCGCGCCTGCATCAGTCCCAGCAGCTCGAGGAGGCGTCCCGAAGTTTTCTTCACCAGCCTGTTTTATCAGGAATCAACCGTTCCGCAATGGCTCATAACGTCGTCCTCACCAACCAGGAACACCTCGAAAGGCAGACCGATGAGCGAGCAGATCACCCCCTTCACCGTCACCGTCCCGCAGGCCGACCTCGACGACCTGCAGGCGCGGCTCGAGCGCACCCGCTTCGCCCCCGCGGTGCCGGGCGACTCCTGGGACTACGGGACGCCCGAGAGCTACCTGCGGGACATGGTCGAGCAGTGGAAGTCCTTCGACTGGCGTGCGGTCGAGGCGCGGATCAACGAGCACCCCGGCTTCGTCACGGAGATCGACGGCCAGCGGATCCACTTCCTCCACATCCGCTCCGAGGTCGAGGACGCCACCCCGCTGCTGCTGGCCCACACCTACCCGGGCTCGCTCCTCGACTTCCTCGACGTGATCGACCCGCTCGTGAACCCGGAAGCGCACGGCGGCAGCGCGAGCGACGCCTTCCACGTGGTCGTGCCGTCGATGCCCGGGTTCGGCTGGTCCACCCCGGTCGTCGACACCGGCTGGACGATGGCGCGTGTCGCAGCGGCGTACGACGTCCTGATGCGGCGGCTCGGCTACACGGCGTACGGCATCCACGGTAGCGACGGCGGCGCCCTCGTCGGCCGCGAGCTCGCGGTCCTCAACCCCGGCGGCTTCCTCGGCGCCCACGTGCTGCACCTGTTCTCCTTCCCGTCGGGCGACCCGAGCGAGTTCGAGGCCTTCGGCCCGAAGGAGTACGCCGCGCTCGAGCACATGCAGTGGTTCCAGTCGGTCGGCGGCTACAACCAGATGAACGGCACCCGCCCCCAGACGGTCGCCGCCGGGCTGGCGGACTCGCCGGTCGGCGTCCTCGCCTACAGCGAGCTGTTCGAGAGCTTCGGCAACGGCACGAGCCTGGTGCGGCCCGAGCAGGTGCTGGCCCAGGCGACGCTCTACTGGCTGACCAACACCTACGGCTCGGCCGCGCGCTACCACTACGAGGAGCAGCACTCCGGGGCCGAACCGGTCGTGAGCCAGGGGCGCCTCGGGGTGGCGGTCTTCAAGGACGACTTCCAGACCATCCGGTCACTCGCCGAGCGCGACAACGCCAACATCGACCACTGGTCGGAGTTCCCGCGCGGCGGCCACTTCGCCGCGATGGAGGTTCCCGAGGACGTCGTGTCCGACCTGCGGGTGTTCTTCGCCTGAGCTGAGCCGTCGTACCTGACCTACCTGTCGTGAATTCGCGGATTCACGACAGGTAGGTCAGGTGCGTTGCAACGAAACCAGGAGCTGTCCCGTCGGGAGGGTGTGACCATGCCGGCGGAGGTGCTCGTGCAGGACGCGCGGCCGGAGGACTTCGCGGCGTACGTCGCCGCGCGCTCGACCGCGCTGCAGCGGTTCGCCTACCTGATGTCCGGCGACGCGACGGAGTGCGCTGACCTCGTGCAGGAGGCGCTGGAGCGGGCGTACCCACGCTGGCGCGGGCTGGTCCGCCGCGGCACCCAGGAGGCCTACCTCAAGCGGAGCATTGTCAACGCGTCCGTCGACCGGTGGCGCAAGCTGGGCCGTCTGGTGAGCGTCGACGACGTCGCGCCGTACGACGACCGCGTGGCCGGTCCGGCGCCCATCCCGTCGGACGCCGACGCGGCCTGGCAGCTGTGCAGCGAGCTGCCGCCGGCGCAGCGGGCGGCGGTGGTGCTGTGGTTCTACGAGGACCTCTCCTACGGCCAGATCGCCGCGATCCTCGACTGCGCCGAGACCACCGCCCGGTCCCACGTCCACCGCGCGCTCGCGACCCTGCGGACGCGCCTGTCCGAAGGAGACGCCGATGCCTGAGCAGGGCGAGCCGACCGAGTCGAGGGACCGCGCCGAGCGCGCCTTCCGCGCGGCGTTCGCAGCCCGGGCGGACGAGGCCCCGCAGCACCCGGTCGATCTCCCGACCGGCCCGCGGCGTCGTACCTGGTGGGTCGCCGGGGCGGCCGCCGCTGTCCTTGTCGCCGTCACCGTGCCAGCCGTGCTCCTCGGCGGCGACGGGCATCGACGTGCCAGCCCTGCCGTCGACGAGACGACGGAGACCACCCCCGATCCTCCCTTCGAGTCCCGCCGGGTGTCCCACCGCGGCACCGAGGTCGCGGTCCCCGCGGACTGGGGCTTCGGCTACGGGCCGGTCCGGCCGGACTGCATCCGGATCGACGCCGACGTGGGCAAGGACCCGTGGGCGGCGGGCGCCCCGACGTCGCCGTACGTCGAGATCGAGCCGGCGTTCCGGGGCGTGCCGGCGATCGGGTGCTTCCCGAACGACCGGTCCGGCCGTGGACCGAAGGAGTTCGGCGACCTGCCCGTGGAGCTCTGGCAGCCGCACGTCCTGCTCACCGCTCCCGACTTCGCGGGTCGGCAGGGCGAGTGGGAGCACAACGGCTGGACCCTGACCCGGCAGACGATCGGGGAGGCGTCGATCACCGTGCTGGCGGCGCCCGGGGACGAGGCACTCGGCGAGCAGGTCCTGAGCACCGCGCGCGAGGTCGGGATCGACGCCAACGGCTGCCCCACCACCTCGCCCGTGCAGCACGAGAGGTTCCAGGAGCCCCCAGCCGCGATCCCGGTCCCGGATCGAGCGCCGGACCTGATCGCGGTCTGCGAGTACGTCCGGGGCGACACCGGGACGCCGGGACTGCTTGCCTCGCGCCAGATCACGGGAGCCGAGGCCGAGGACCTGGTCCGCGCGATCCGCGCCGCGCCCCCAGGAGGCGGGCCCGACCGCCCGCAGAACTGCGTCGACGACATGTACGGCGACCTGGCGATCGTGCTCCGGTTCCTACCGACCGGGTGGACCGCGCGCGACGTCGCCTACCCGGAGGCGTACGTCTACTACGACTGGTGCTTCGGCAACGGGATCGTCGACGGTACGACGTCGTACCAGCTGACCCGCGAGAACTGCCGGCCGCTGTTCACCGAGGCGCCGATCCGGATGTGGTCGGCGTCGAGTGTCGTGGCCGACGTGTGCTGGCCGGCGGGCGGCTGACCCGGCGGAGCGCCGGGCAGCGTGCTACCTCAGCGACCGCCGCGCGCGCTGGCCTGCCACGCGCCGCGGTAGTGCAGGTGCGGACCACGCATCCGCCGGGCGGGGGAGGCCCACTCCGAGCGTGGCTTCTCGGGCGCCGGGGCGCCGCCGCCCATCGCGGCGAACACCGCCACGATCGCGGCGACCTGCTCGGGCGTCGCGTCGGGGGTGATCACCCGCAGCAGCGGCACGGGCGAGGAACTCGCTTCGCTCGCGCTGTCTGCTTGTTCCGACGAGACCAGGCTCGCTTCGCTCGCGGTCTCGTCGCTCACAGCGGGATGTTCCCGTGCTTCTTCGGCGGGAGCGTCTCGCGCTTGGTCTTCAGCAGCCGCAGCGCGCGGACGATCTCGACCCGGGTCTCGTGCGGCATGATCACCGCGTCGACGTACCCCCGCTCGGCGGCGATGTAGGGGTTCGCGAGGTGGGTCTCGTACTCGTCGATGAGCTCGGCCCGCTTCGCCTCCACGTCGCCACCCTCCGCCTCGACAGCGGCCAGCGTGCGGCGGTGGATGATGTTGGCCGCGCCCTGGGAGCCCATGACCGCGATCTGGCCGGTCGGCCACGACAGGTTGAGGTCGGCGCCGAGGTGCTTGGAGCCCATGACGTCGTAGGCGCCGCCGTAGGCCTTGCGGGTGATGATCGTGACCAGCGGGACCGTCGCCTCGGCGTACGCGTAGATGAGCTTCGCGCCGCGGCGGATGATGCCGTTCCACTCCTGGTCGGTGCCGGGCAGGAAGCCGGGCACGTCGACGAACGTCAGCACCGGCACGTTGAACGCGTCGCAGGTGCGCACGAACCGCGCGGCCTTCTCCGAGGCGTCGATGTCGAGGGTGCCGGCGAACTGCATCGGCTGGTTGGCCACGATGCCCACCGAGCGGCCCTCGACCCGGCCGAAGCCGACGATGATGTTCGGCGCGAAGAGCGGCTGCACCTCGAGGAACTCGTCGTCGTCCAGCACGGTCGTGATGACGTCATGCATGTCGTAGGGCTGGTTCGGGCTGTCGGGGATCAGCGTGTCGAGCGCCAGGTCCTCCTCGGAGAACTCCAGGTCGGCGACCTCGTCGTACGCCGGCGGCTCGTCCATGTTGTTCTGCGGGAGGTAGCCGATCAGTGCCTTGACGTACTCGAGCGCGTCCTCCTCGTCGGCGCCCATGTAGTGGGCGTTGCCGGACTTGGTGTTGTGGGTGCGCGCGCCGCCGAGGTCCTCCATCGAGACGTCCTCGCCGGTGACGGTCTTGATGACGTCGGGTCCGGTGATGAACATCGCCGAGGTCTGGTCGACCATCACGGTGAAGTCGGTGACGGCGGGGGAGTAGACGTGGCCGCCGGCGCAGTTGCCCATGATCAGGCTGATCTGCGGGATCACGCCGGAGGCGTGCACGTTGCGGCGGAAGATCTCGCCGTACAGGCCCAGGGAGACCACACCCTCCTGGATCCGCGCGCCGGCGCCCTCGTTGATGCCGATGATCGGGCAGCCGGTCTTGATGGCGAGGTCCATCACCTTGGTGATCTTCTCGCCGTAGACCTCGCCCAGCGAGCCGCCGAAGATCGTGAAGTCCTGGCTGAACACGCACACCTGGCGGCCGTCGATCGTGCCGTAGCCGGTGATCACCCCGTCGCCGTACGGACGGTTCTTCTCCAGCCCGAAGGCGACGGAGCGGTGGCGGGCCAGCTCGTCGAGCTCGACGAAGGATCCCTCGTCGAACAGCATCTCGATCCGCTCACGCGCGGTCTGGCGACCCTTCGCGTGCTGCTTCTCGATCGCCTTCTCGCCCGCGGCGTGCACCGCCTCGTCGAGCCGGCGCTCGAGGTCGGCGAGCTTGCCGGCCGTCGTGTGGATGTCCGGCAGCTCGTCCTGGTCGGTCGAGGTGCTGGTGGGTTCGGCAGTCACGGTCGTTGGCCTCCTTGACGTTCGAGTGGAAGGGTAGTGGCCGTGACCGGAGACTCGGACCTGCGCCCACCCCTCGACGCGCACGTGCTCGCTGACGAGCTCGCGCTGACCCCCGATCTGGCTCTGGAGCTGCTTCCCGAGAGCCCGTCCACCAACCAGGTCGCCGCCGACCGTGCTCGCGCCGGTGCGCCCGACGGCCTGCTCGTGGTCGCCGATCACCAGACCGCCGGGCGCGGCCGCCTCGACCGGACCTGGGAGACGCCGCCCGGCGCGGCCATCACGTTCTCCCTCGTGCTGCGGCCGACGGTGCCGGCGTCGGCCTGGCCGTGGCTGCCGCTGCTGACCGGTCACACCGTGTCCAAGGCGCTCGCGGCGTTCGGCTACGAGACCCGGGTCAAGTGGCCCAACGACGTCCTCATCGACGGGCAGAAGGTCGCCGGCATCCTCGTCGAGCGGATCGAGACCGACAGCGGTCCGGCCGCGGTGGTGGGCGTCGGCATCAACGTGTCGACCCCGGCCGACGAGCTGCCGGTCCCGACGGCGACCTCGCTCGCGGTCGCCCACCCCGACCTGACCCCGACCCGCGAGGGCGTGCTGCTCGGCGTGGTCGCGGCGGTGCGGGAGGGCTACGACGCCTGGCAGGCCGGTGGGGCCGAGGCGGCGTCGCGGCTCGCGTCGTCGTACGTCGCCAACTGCGCGACCGTCGGCCAGGACGTTCGCGTCGACCTGCCCGGCGGTACGTCGATCTCGGGTCGTGCCGTCGACGTCGACATCGACGGCCGGCTGGTCGTGGAGACCCCCGGCGGCGTCGAGAAGGTCGGCGCGGGCGACGTGGTGCACGTCGTTCCCGAATAGCCGTCGCGATGGGATGATCCTCGGGTGGCCATCTCAGAGAAGCTGCTCAACCCCGGCGAGACCTTGGTCTTCAGCGCCCGCGAGCACCCGAAGGCGCTGTTCGGTCCGATCCTCGCACTCGTCGTGTTCCTCGCCGTCGGCGTTGCTGTCCAGGTCCTGTTGGACGATGGCGATACCGCGCTGTGGGCGACCCGGGTCGTGTGGGTGCTGTGCGGCATCGCCATCCTGTGGTGGTCGGTCCGCCCCTTCCTGGCTTGGCTGACGACCGTCCATGGCGTGACCAACCGGCGGATCATCACCCGGTGGGGCATCATCACCCGCCGTGGTCACGACATCCCGTTGGCGCGGATCAGCGACATCTCGATAGAGATCCACCTGCTGGACCGGCCGTTCGGCTGCGGCACCCTGTTGGTCGACGACTCCTCGGCCAACGGCGACGTCAGGCTCAAGGACATCCCGCGGGTGGAGGAGGCGCAGCGTCAGATCAACGAGCTGCTGCACCGCATCCACACCCCGCGCGCCGACGAAGGTGTCTGAGGAGACCCTCCCTGGGAGCAGTGACCACGAGCGCACTCTTCTCGGGCAGGACCTGACGCTGACGGCGTCCGACGTGGCCGCGCGGGCCGGCCTGTCGGTGCGCGAGGCCCGGCGGCTCTGGCGCACCCTCGGGTTCCCCGAGCGCGGTGACGAGAGGGCCTACAACGAGGCCGACGTCGAGGCCCTCTCGGCGGTCACCGACATGGTGTCCGACGGCCTCATCGACTTCGACCTGGCGCTCAACGTCGTGCGCGGCGCCGGCCTGAGCATGGCGCGCCTGGCGGACTGGGAGGTCGGCGCCCTGATCCAGCGGATCGAGGAGGTGTTCGCCGACACGGTCGGCCCGGGGGGGTCGCCGATCGAGGCAGCGCACTGGGCGCTCGACCGGTACGGCGACCGGTTCGAGGCCGTGCTCCTCTACGCCTGGCGCAGCCACCTGACCGCCGCCGTCTCCCGGATCGTGTCGATGCGCGCCATCGAGGCCGATCCGCACACCACCCACCTGACCGTCGGCTTCGCCGACATCGTGGGGTTCACCGCGCTCTCCAACGAGCTGCCGCGGGACAAGATCGGCGACCTGGTCGAGGTCTTCGAGGCGCGGTGCGGTGACGTGATCGCAGCCAGCGGCGGCCGGCTCATCAAGAGTCTCGGCGACGCCGTGCTCTTCGTGAACGAGGACGCGCTCGGCGCGCTCGACACCGCCGAGGGCATCATCAAGGTGGTCGGCCGTGACAAGCGGATGCCCGACGTCCGCGTCGGTCTCGCTTCCGGGGCGGTCGTGATGCGGCTCGGCGACGTCTTCGGACCGCCGGTCAACCTCGCCGCGCGGCTGACCCAGGTGGCCCGCCGCAACCGGGTGATCATCGACCACGACACGGCTGACCTGCTGCCGGCCGACCAGGTCGAGACCCGGCCGCTGCCGCCGCGGCCGATGCGCGGGTTCGGCGTGATGGAGCCGCTCACGGTGCGCCGCGTGTGACCTCGTTCGCGGGCGGCGCGGCTCTGCAACCGGCGACCCAATGCCGGATCAGGCAAGAAACAGCGGTTGCAATTGCAAAAGTTTTCGGGATACCCCACGCGCGAGTGCGCTGATTCCTACCTTGAGGCTGTGTTCGAGGTGCAGGACGTGCGGCTCGACCCGGCGAGCCGTCGTGCGTGGCGGGGGGACCGGGAGGTCCGGCTGTCCCGCAAGGAGTTCGACCTCGTCCTGGCGCTGATCTCGCGCGCCGGCTCCGTCGTCACCCGCGACGAGCTGATGCGGGAGGTCTGGAACGCCACCTTCTGGACCTCGTCCAAGACCATCGACGTCCACCTCGGATGGGTCCGCCGCAAGCTCGGCGACGACACCCGGCACCCCACGCTGATCACGACGGTCCGGGGCCAGGGCCTCCGGTTCGAGACGAGCGCGACCGTCAAGGCGTAGGCCCGGCAGACGCCCGCAAGCCTCTCGATAGGGTGCGGGCGTGCCCGACCCCGCTCCCCGCATCGCCGTCATCGGCGGCGGCCAGCTGGCCCGGATGATGGCGCAGCCGGCGATCGCCCTCGGCGTGCCGCTCCGGCTGCTGGCCGAGGCCGACGGCGTCTCCGCTGCGCAGGTCATCCCCGACCAGCTGGTCGGCGACTACCGCGACCTGCCGACGCTCCAGCGGGTCACCGACGGCTGCGCCGTGGTCACGTTCGACCACGAGCACGTGCCGACCGAGCACCTGCACGCGCTCGAGGACGCCGGCGTCGCCTGCCGGCCCGGTCCCGAGGCCCTGGTGCACGCGCAGGACAAGATCGTCATGCGCGAGGCGATGGCCCGGCTCGGCGCCCCCCAGCCGCGCTGGGCGGTGGTCGCCACGGCGGCCGAGGTCGAGGAGTTCGGGCTCCCGTGCGTCCTCAAGGTCAGTCGCGGCGGCTACGACGGCAAGGGCGTCTGGGTCGTCCGCACCAGCGACGACATCGCCGAGCCGCTCGCGGCCGCGGCCGGCGCCGGGGTCCGGGTCCTGGCCGAGGAGCTCGTCGACTTCCGGCGCGAGCTCGCGGCGCTGGTCGCCCGGGCGCCGAGCGGCCAGGCGGCGGCGTACCCCGTCGTCGCCTCCACCCAGCTCGACGGCATCTGTCACGAGGTCATCGCTCCCGCTCCCGACCTCGACCCGGCTCGCGCCGCCGAGGCGCAGCAGCTCGCACTCCACGTCGCCGGTGAGCTCGGCGTCACCGGGATCCTCGCGGTCGAGCTGTTCGACGCCGTCGACGCCGACGGCCGACCGGTGATCCTGGTCAACGAGCTCGCGATGCGCCCGCACAACACCGGCCACTGGTCGCAGGACGGCGCCGTCACCTCGCAGTTCGAGAACCACCTGCGCGCCGTCCTCGACCTCCCCCTCGGCTCGCCCGCCGCGCGGGCCCGGTGGACGGTCATGGTCAACATCCTCGGGTCGCCGCGCGCCGACGTCGGCCACCTGTACGACGGCTATCCCCATGCCCTCGCCCGCGACCCGCAGCTCCGCGTGCACCTCTACGGCAAGGAGCTGCGACCGGGGCGCAAGGTCGGTCACGTCAACGCCTACGGCGACGACCTCGACGAGGTGCTCGAGCGCGCCCGTCATGCCGCGTCGTGGTTCCGCGGCGACCTGGGCAACGACAGCGACTAGGCGGCGGGCCACTACGCTCCTGCGGGTGAGTGCACGCGTGGGCATCGTGATGGGATCCGACTCGGACTGGCCGACCATGAAGGCGGCTGCCGAGGTCCTCGACGAGTTCGGGGTGGCCTGGGAGGCCGACGTCCGGTCGGCACACCGGATGCCCCAGGAGATGCTCGAGTACGGCGCCACCGCGGCCGATCGCGGTCTCTCCGTCATCATCGCCGGGGCCGGTGGCGCGGCGGCCCTCCCCGGGATGCTCGCGTCGGTCACGCCGCTGCCCGTCATCGGAGTGCCCGTGCCGTTGGCCTACCTCGACGGCATGGACTCGCTGATGTCGATCGTGCAGATGCCGGCCGGCATCCCCGTCGCCACGGTCGCGATCGGCAACGCCAAGAACGCTGGCATCCTCGCGGCCCGGATCCTCGGCGTGGCCGACCCCGACCTGCGGGCCACGCTCGTCGCCTACGAGAAGTCCCTCGCCGACCTTGCGCGCAGCAAGGGCCAGGTCGTGCGCGACGCCGCCCTGCCTCCCGTCATCGAGTAGGGCGGCTGGAGGTTTCTCGGGAAGAACCGGCGCTCCGTGGGTATTGACCCAACATGACTGAACCGTGGAAGGACCGCGCCACCATCGACCGGATGCTCGACGAGGGCGAGACCTGGGCCGTCGTGGGGCTCGGCGCCAACCCCTGGCGGACGGCGTACTCCATCGCTCAGGAGCTTCAGCAGCGCGGCAAGCGGATCGTCCCGATCCACCCGAGCGCCGACGGGAAGCTCGAGGTCCTCGGTGAGCTGGCCTACAAGTCGCTCGCGGACGTCCCGTTCCCGATCGACGTCGTCGACGTCTTCCGGCGGTCGGAGGCCGCGGGGGAGTTCGCGGACCAGGCCGTGGCGGTCGGCGCCAAGGGCGTGTGGTTCCAGATGGGCGTCGTCGACGAGGCCGCGTTCCGTCGTGCGACGGAGGCCGGCGTGCCGATGGTGATGGACGTCTGCCCGTCGCAGCAGTGGTTCTACCGCGAGCGCGCCCGCGCGTGAGGTCGCTCACAGCCCCCGCCTAGCGGGGCCCTCCCGAATCGCCAGAAATCACTAGGACTTCCTACTATCTGGCCCGTGAGCGCCCCCCAGAATTCTGAAGTGCCGTACTACGGCCTGTCCGACGAGCACGAGGCGATCCGGGAGGCCGTGCGCGCGATCTGCGACGCGAAGGTGGCGCCCCACGCCGCGGACGTGGACGAGAACGCCCGCTACCCCCAGGAGGCGCACGACGCGCTGCTGGCCGCGGACTTCCACGCGCCCCACGTCCCCGAGGCGTACGGCGGCGCCGGGGCGGACGCGCTGGCCACGGTGATCGTGATCGAGGAGGTCGCCCGCGCCTGCGTGTCGTCGTCCCTGATCCCCGCGGTCAACAAGCTGGGCTCGCTGCCGGTGCAGATCGGCGGCTCGGAGGAGCTCAAGCAGAAGTACCTCGGGGCGCTCGCCCGTGGCGAGGGCGGCTTCTCCTACGCCCTGTCCGAGCCCGACGCGGGCTCCGACGCGGTCAACCAGAAGACCCGCGCCGTCCGCGACGGCGACGACTGGGTGCTCAACGGCGTCAAGCGGTGGATCTCCAACGCCGGCGTCTCGGAGTACTACACGGTCCTCGCGCAGACCGACCCGGAGCAGCGCTCGAAGGGCATCTCCGCCTTCGTGGTCGAGAAGTCCGACGAGGGCGTCTCGTTCGGAGCGCCGGAGAAGAAGCTCGGCATCAAGGGCTCCCCGACGCTCGAGGTCTATCTCGACAACGTCCGCATCCCCGGCGACCGGATCATCGGCGAGGAGGGGTCGGGCTTCGAGCTCGCGATGAAGACCCTCGACCACACCCGGGTCACGATCGCCGCGCAGGCCGTCGGTGTCGCCCAGGGTGCGCTCGACTACGCGCTCGGCTACGCCAAGGAGCGCCAGCAGTTCGGCCGCCCGATCGCCGACAACCAGGGCCTGCAGTTCCTGCTCGCCGACATGGGCATGAAGGTCGAGGCGGCCCGGCAGCTGACCTACGCCGCCGCGGGTCGCTCGGAGCGGGGCGACAAGGACCTGACGTTCTTCGGCGCCTCGGCCAAGTGCTTCGCCTCGGACGTCGCGATGCAGGTGACCACCGACGCCGTGCAGGTGCTCGGCGGCTACGGCTACACCCGCGACTACCCGGTCGAGCGGATGATGCGCGACGCCAAGATCACCCAGATCTACGAGGGCACCAACCAGGTCCAGCGGATCGTGATGGCCCGTCAGCTGCTCGCCGGGATCCAGTCGGACATCTGACGGGTCACTCGGGAGAGCGGGGCGTCCACATCCAGCCGTCTGCTGTGTGTGAGTCGTAGTCGTCCGTGACACCGCCCCAGATCATGAGGCGTTCACCGCCCCAGACCGTGGCGGTGCTCTGCGAGATGCCCGGGCACGCGGGGACGGGCTCCGTGTCGCTGGGCGCCGCCGAGACCAGGACGCCACCGGCCGCGATCCAACGGCTGCCGACGAAGAACCCGCCGAGCGGGCACGGTTCGGCCGGCAACCTCGGCGGGTCCACGCTTCGCCACCCGCCGGTCTCCGGGTCGAACACCCGCATCGGGAACGCGGCATCCCAGTCAGACCCCGGGACCACCAGCGCGTCCCCGTGCGCGACGAGGCGCTGGGCGTAGGTCACATCCGGTGTCCGGTCGTCGACGACGGTCCAGGTAGCACCGTCGAGAACCGCGAGGCGCGACGGAGCGCCCTCGCCCGCACCGAAGTGGTGCTCGACATCCATCGACAGCAGCCAGAGGCGGCCGTCGTGCCAGGTCATGCTGCGGTCGTAGGACTCTGCGAACGGGTCGTGCGGGAGGGCGGACCATTCCTCGGTGGCGAGGTCGAGGCGCCAGTCGACGACCGCGTCGGATCGGTGCGGCTGCTGATACGCGAACCGGATCACCTGGTCACCGTCGGCGACGAGTCCGCCTCCCGGAACGGCGCGCGGAAGGTCGGGAAGCTGACGCCACTCGTCGGAGCTGGGGTTGTAGATCAGCGTTGACGTGCCGCTGACGACGAGCAGTTCGTCCTCGGCCCAGAGCGCAAACCCGAACGGCACGTCGACGGGCGACGGGGCCAGCTCCCGCCAGCTGTCGGTCGCGGGGTTGTAGGCCGCGGCGTCACGGAAGCTGCGGCTCGGAGGTGGCTGACAGTCGGTGCCCGGTGGACAAGGCAGGACGGTGGAGCCGCCCACGACCAGGACCTCCTCGCCGGTCCAGGCGGCGACGGCAGCCCCGCGGGCGCTCAGCGGCGAGTCCGCGATCGGCTCCCACCCGTCGGCCGGGACCGGCGGACCGCCGCCTCGGTCGGTGACTCCGGCCCGGTCATCGCCAGGATCGCTGGCCGTGACGGCGACTCCGACCGCGACGGCCGCGACGGCCGCGACGGTGGCACCGGCGGCGAGCAGTGTCGTACGACGGCGCCGGTCGGCTGCGACTGCGAGGTGGACCCGGTGCCGCTCGCCGGGACCGACCTCGGTCGGCGTGGCGGCCCGGGTGAGGGCTTCGCGGAGCTCGCTATCCATGGCGGTCCTCCTCGGGGATGTGCTCGCGCAGCCTGTCGAGACCGCGCGAGAGGTGGCTCTTGACGGTGCCGGGTGAGCACTTCATGACGGCGGCGATCCCGGCGAGGTCGAGGTCGTCGACGTACCGCAGCACGACGGCGGTGCGCTGTCGTGGCGTGAGCGCTCGCAGGCCGTCGCGCAACCACGGGTCGAGTCCGTCGTACGGCGCTGCGCGATCGACCGAGTCGGGCACGTCGGCGACGAGCACCTCCCGCCTGGTTCGGCGGTGCCGGTCGATGTTCAGCCGCGCGATCGTCACTCGGACGTAGGCGCCCGGGTTGCCGTCGCGACGGATCCGTCGCCAGCGCCGGGCGGTCCGGATCAACGCGTCCTGCGTCAGATCCCAGGCATCGTGGTCCGAGCCGGTGAGCGCGCGGGCGTAGCCGAGCAGTCGTGGAAGCTCGCCGTCGACGAACTCGTCGAACTCATGCTGTCGCATCCCACTCCCTCGACTGGTCGGTCGAGCCCCTACGACAGTGTTACGCCGGATGTGCCCGAAAGGTTGAGATCGACTGCGAACGCCACGCGCGGCTCAGGTCGCTGCGCCGTCACCGGGTTCGTCCGACCACTGGGCGTTCGGTATTGCGTCACCAGGTGACGCGAGATCGCACGCTTGTGCGATCGGCCGAGGTCGGCGGTGACAAACTTCGCGCATGACGCCGCTCGTACGGGCCCAGCGCCGGCTCGCCCGGCTCTCGCTCGACCCGCTGCCGGCCCCGTCCGCGCTGCTGCCCGGTCACGGGGTGCCGATCGCGGGCAAGCGGATCCTGGTGACCGGCGCCTCGTCGGGCGTCGGCCGGGCCGCGGCCGTCAGGCTCGCCCTCGAGGGCGCCACGGTGCTCGCGGTCGCGAGGCGGGCCGACGAGCTCGAGATCCTCGAGACGGAGATCGCCGGTCGGGGCGGGACGGCGTACTCCCTGCCCTGCGACCTCACCGACAGCGACGCCATCGACGCGCTCACCGACGACGTGCTGACCCGGTTCGGCGGCGTGGACGTGCTCGTCAACAACGCGGGTCACTCGATCCGGCGGTCGGCCGCCGACACGGTCGAGCGTCCCTACGACCACGACCGGCTGATGCGGCTCAACTACCACGCACCCGTGCGGCTCACCCTCAACCTGCTGGAGTCGATGCGGGCCCAGGGTGGCGGTCACGTCGTCAACTCCTCGACGTGGGGCGTCCGGGGCGGCCTGATGCCGATGTTCACGGCCTACCACGCGTCGAAGGCCGCGCTCGCGGCCTTCGCCCGCAGCCTGCAGGCGGAGGAGCGGCGGCACGGCATCGTCATCACGTCGCTGCACTTCCCGCTGATGCGGACCCCGATGATCGCGCCGACGAGCTCGTACGACGCCCGCGCGGCGCTCGATCCGGACGACGCAGCGCGCTGGGTGGTGCACGCCGTACGGCACCGGCCGACCCAGCTGACCCCGGCCTACGCAACCCTGCTCGACGCCGTCGGGCTGGTCTCCCCCAGACTGGCCGAGCGGCTCGTGACCGCGGCTCGTCCGTAGGAGGTACAAAGGAGGGGAGCGCGTGACCGGGCGCCGCCTCGAGCGTTGATCGAGGCAGGGATCGACCACGGAGGGCAGCACCATTACCCAGATCGACGACGCGGCGACGTCGCATCCCGACGTCGAGCGGCAGCGTGTCCGGCGCCGCCGACCGCACAAGAAGAAGGCCCCCCGCTGGCTCACCCTCAGCGGCTACGGGTTGATCGTCGCCGGTCTCGCCGTGCTGGCCTGGGTGGCGTGGCAGTTCTGGGGCACCAACTGGGTCTCGGACCAGCGCCAGGAGGCGGTCGCGGCGGACCTGCAGGACGGCTGGGCCGACGGCGACGACACCGTCACCACCGACTTCGGTCGTGCGGAGGCGATCCTCCACGTCCGGCGGTGGGGCAAGGACTACGCGGTGCCCGTGCTCGCGGGCTCCTCCGACGAGGTGCTGGCGGCCGGCATCGGCCACATGGAGGACACCGCCGACCCGGGGGAGGTCGGCAACTACGTCCTGGCCGGGCACCGGGTCACGAACGGCGAGCCGTTCGCGGGCTTCCCCGAGCTCAGGGAGGGCGATCTCGTCCACGTCGAGACCCGGACCGCGACCTACGTCTACGAGCTGGACTTCGACGGCACGGACCTCGAGGTCCCCTTCACCGAGGACTGGGTCATCCAGCCGTTCCCGAAGAACCCCGACGGCGGCGTACAGCCACCGGGTGACGTCGGGCAGAAGCTGATCACCCTCGTCAGCTGCGCCGAGATCTTCCACACCGACCTGCGGTCGGTCGTCTTCGGACACCTCGTGGAGACGGTGCCGGTCGAGCGCTGACACCGCATCCGAGCTGCGGGGTCGGTGACGGCCAGGGCGGACGAGAAGTCCCGCGCTTCGAGACGGGGGGACGCCGAAGTTGCCCCTCCCGTCGCGGAGATCCGCTGCGCATGACTATGATTTGTTGAAATTCTCGCTCGCCAGGGTGACTTGTCCCGCGTTGGGACGTTGACCGGGTGAACAAAGGGGCTGATATGCGCGGTTCGGTTGTACTCGCCGGTGCCATTCTCGGGGCCGTTTCTCTCGTTGGCGCGCCCGCTCCCGCGGTCGCCGCTGCCCCCGACCCCTACTCGGGGTCGATCGAGACGGAATGCAACATCGACGTACCGTCCGTGGTCGAGCCCGGCAAGCGGGTGATCATCAAGATCTCGGTGTCGGCGAACAGCCCGACCCCGCCGAAGGGCAAGGTCGACGTCTCGATCAAGACCCGTCCCGGTGGCGACGTCGTGTGGGACAAGACGGTCAACTACGGCGGCGGCACCAAGCGGGTGGTCGGCCCGGTGCTCGACGAGGGCGAGAACTACACCGCCTCGGCGCGCTTCCGTCCGAGCGACACCACCTTCTCCCGGTGCAACGCGAGCGCCGCGTTCGCGGTCGACGCGACCGGCGGCGAGGGACCCGACGGTGACGACGGCAACGGCCCAGGCGGGCTGCTGCCCGACACCGGTGGCCCGGCCATGCTGTGGCTGCTGCTCGGCGTCGGCCTGGTCGGCGGCGGGACCGCGACGATCGTCTACGCCCGTCGGCGCACCGCGCCCGTGCCTGCCTGATCGCGCAGCCGATGCCGTCACTGCGGTGCCCCTGCAGCGTCACCATCCGTGGCGACGACGACGACGAGCTGGTCGAGAAGGCTCAGGAGCACCTCGCTGCCGAGCACCCCGGTCGTGAGTACTCCCGCGAGGAGATCCTGTTCATGGCGATGTGAGTCTCGCCAGGCTCACCCCGGATAGATCCTCGGCAGCTCGCTCGCCTTCCCGGTGAACGTCGGCGAACGCTTCTCGAGGAACGCCGCGACGCCTTCCTTGCCATCGGCGATCGAGGTGGCGAACATCGCGAGCGAGTCCGACAGGTGCGCCTCGAGCGGGTGGTCGGCGGCGCCGTTGCGGTAGAGCAGCTGCTTGGCGAGGCCGAGGGCCGTGGGCGACCGGTCGACGACGAAGGAGCGCGCCAGGTCGAGCGCCGCCGGCAGCAGGTCGTCGGGCTCGTGCAGGCTCCGGACCAGACGCCCGGCGTGCGCCTGCTCGGCAGTGAGGATCTCGGCGGAGTAGACCCACTCCAGAGCCTGCTGGATGCCGACGATCCGGGGCAGGAACCAGGTCGAGCACGCCTCCGGCACGATGCCGAGCCGGCCGAACACGAACCCGATCCTGGCCTTGGTCGACGCCAGCCGGATGTCCATCGCCAGCGTCATCGTGGCGCCGATGCCGACGGCGGCGCCGTTGATCGCGCCGATGACCGGCTTGGGGAGCGCGTGGATCGCCAGCGTGACCTTGCCGCCGGTGTCGCGGACACCATCGGCAAAGGGCGGCTCGTCGTACCGCTCGCGGAAGTCCTCGGGCGTCGGTGCGAGCGACTCGTCGAGACCGAACACGTTGCCCTCGGCCGACAGGTCCATCCCCGCGCAGAACGCGCGGCCGGCGCCGGTCACCACGACCGTGCGCACGGCGTCGTCACGGGCGTCGGTGAGGAACACCTGCTCCAGCTCGCGGGCCATGGTGAGGTCGAACGCGTTGAGGGCGTCCGGCCGGTTGAGGGTGAGGACGGCGACGCCGTGCTCGTCGACGTTCCAGTCGATCGTCTCGTACGTCGTCACTCTGCGACTCCTGCCGATGTGCACTGCTTCTTCGTGATGTCGTCGGCGCGGTCCTCGATGATCGCGTCGAACAGCGGGTCCGCGCGGTCGCGGTCGACCGCGGTCGCGGAGCCGTCGGTGACCGGCATCGTGCAGGTCAGCCCGCCGTCGCCGATCCCGCCGATGGCCAGCGCCCACCGGCCGACGTCGGTCTGGCCGGTGCCCTCGCCGAACGCGAAGAAGTCGGGGATCGCGCTGTTGAGCCGCCACCACCGGATCGGGTTGACGACCGACCACGGCGAGAGGACCTTGTTGCCGATCGCCGCGATCACCTCGCGCTGACGGCCGACCCGGTCGAGGTCGCCGCGCGTGGTGGCGCGGGTGCGGGCGTAGGCGAGGGCGACCTCGCCGTCGGCCTCCTGGCAGCCCTTCCGCTTCAGGTTGAGACCTGCCTTGGGGTCCTTGATCCTCTCCTTCGGGCAGATCTCGATGCCACCCACGGCGTCGACCACGCCGGCGACGCCGCCGAGCCCGATCTCGACGTAGTGGTCGACCCGGATGCCGGTCTCCTGCTCCAGCGCCGCGACCAGCCTGGTCGGGTCGCCCGGGTCCCAGAGGCCGTTGATCTTGCTGCCGTCGATGGTCCAGTCGCGCGGGAAGGACAGCAGGACGTCGGGGCCGCCGGAGCCGGTGTGCAGCATGATGATGGTGTCGGCGAGGGAGCTCTCGGGGTTGCCGGTGTTGTACTTCTGGCGCTCCTCCTCGGTGAGCCCGGCGCGCGAGTCGTTGCCGACCATGAGGTACGTCGTGCCCGGCTGGTCGTCCGGCCGGTCGCCGTCAGGCTCGAAGGCGATCTTGTCGACCCTCGTCCAGGTGAAGAACGGCACCGCGACGACGTAGACGATCCACAGCAGGATCAGGACGAGCACGAGCGTGATCCAGGTGCGCGGCCGCGACCAGATGCCGCGCCCGCCCTTGCCGGTCGAGCCTGAGGCCGGCGGCTGGTACGGCGGCTGGTACGGCGGCTGGCGCGGCGGTTGGTACGGCGGCTGGCGCGGCGGTTGGTGCGGCGGCTGGTGCGGCCGAGGCTGGGCCGGCAGCATCCGGGTCGGCTCGGGCCGGTCGTCGGCGGACGGCGGGGGCTGCCGCCGGGTCGGCTGGGTGGGCGGGGGCGGGCCAGGGGGTCGGTCGCCGTACATCCAGTCGAAGTCGCGGTCGTCGCCGCCGGCTCCGGCCGGCGGGCCGCTCGGGCGCTCTGCCATGGGGCACGACGGTACCGTCCTGCCGTGACCAGTTCGTTCGAGGCTCGCACTCCCAGCTATTCGCGGATCGAGCTCGCGACCGTGAGTGCCCGTGCGCAGGCCAACCTGCTCGGCAACATCCACGGCGGTGAGATCGTCAAGCTCGCCGACTCGGCGGCGGGTGTGGTCGCCCAGCGCCACAGCGGCGGCCCGGCGGTGACGGCAGCGCTGGACGAGATGGCGTTCCTGGAGCCGGTGCGGGTCGGCGACATCGTGCGCACGTTCGCCCAGATCAACTGGGCGGGTCGCTCGTCGATGGAGATCGGGGTCCGGGTCGAGACCCAGCCGTGGGACGACGCGACGACCGAGAGCCGGCACGTGGCGTCGGCGTACTTCGTCTTCGTGGCGATCGACGCCGCCGGCGCCGCGCGTCCCGTCCCGGCGCTGCGGCCCGAGACCGACGAGGACGAGAGGCGGATGCGGGAGGCCGACATCCGGCGCGAGCACCGGCTGGCGAGCCGGGCTGCGATCGAGGCCGGCCGGTCAGAGGGCTGACGCGCCGGCCACCTCGGTGAGGACGGCCGCGACGGCGTCGACGGACGCGGGGTGCGGGGGAGCGCCGTACGTCGTCACCTGGATCCGGCGCGCCGCACCCGGCACGGGACGTCGTACGACGTCGGGGTTGCGGTGGGCGCGCAGGGCGAGCCCGGGCAGCACCGTGACGCCGAGGCCGCTCGCCACGAGCGACTGGACGGCGACGTAGTCGTCGCTGGCGAACGCGATCCGGGGCTCGAAGCCCGCGTCCGCGCAGAGCGCGAGCAGCTCGCTGCGACACCGCTCGCACCCGGTCACCCATCGGGTGTCGGCGAACCGCGACAGGTCGACCGGTCCGTCGCCCGGGTCCAGGGTGCTCGGTGCGACGAGGTAGAGCGGGTCCTCGTGCACGGTGACCGTGGTGACGCCGTCGGGCTCGGACTGTTCGGGGTAGGCGAACGTCAGGGCGATGTCGGCCGTGCCGGCCCGCAGCAGGGCCGCTGCCTCGGGTGGCTCGGCCTCGACGAGGTCGAGCCCCAGGCCCGGGTGCCGTGCGGACAGCAGGGCGACCGCTGCCGGGACCAGCGTCGCCGCGGCGGACGGGAACGCCGCCAGCCGGACCTGCCCGGCCTGGAGGCTGGTCGACGCCGTGAGCTCGGCCTCGGCGCGCGAGAGGAGCGCCAGGATCTCCTCGCCCCGGCGGGCGAGCCGCTCGCCGTCGGGGGTGAGGCGCAGGCCGCGGCCGACCCGCTGGAGCAGCACGCTCCCGGTCTCGACCTCGAGCCGGCGGAGGTGGTGGGAGATCGTCGGCTGTCCGAAGTGCAGCTCGGCGGCGGCTGCGGACACCGTCCCGGTGCGGCGAAGGGCGACCAGCGCCTCGAGGCGGCGGACATCGATCATGGCGCCACCCTAGCCCTGACATCGACAGCATCGATGATTCAGCGCGAAAAGAACTATTGGACCGATGCCTCGATCCGGGGCAACCTGGAGGGGTGGACACGATCGAGGACCAGGCCGTGACGTTCGCCGGCATCCAGGAGGCGGGCGAGATCGTCGCGCGGGAGCTCGGCACCACCCCGCTGGTGGAGCACCCGCTGCTCGACCGGCTCGTCGGGTCCGCTGACGGGGGCGTCCTCGTCAAGCACGAGCACGTGCTCCCCACCGGCTCGTTCAAGGTGCGGGGAGGCGTCTACCTCGCCGCCCGGCTGACCGACCGCGAACGGACAGCCGGCGTCGTCACCTGCTCGACCGGCAACCACGCGCAGTCGGTGGCGTACGCCGCTCGGCTCGCCGGGTGCCACGCGACCGTCGTGATGCCGTCCTCGGCTTCCCAGGTCAAGCGTGACGCGGTCGCCGCCCTCGGAGCCACGGTGGTGATCCACGGCGATGGTCTCGGTGAGGCCGCCGCGCACGCGCGCTCGCTGGCGTCCGGCGCGGGCAGGCCGACGGGACCGTCGTACGTCGACACGACCGACCCGCGGATCGTCCTCGGCCACGCGACCGCCTACCTCGAGCTGTTCCGGCAGGCACCCGGCCTCGACGCCGTCTTCGTCCCGGTCGGCAGCGGCACCGGCGCCGTCGGCGCCTGCCTGGTGCGGGACGTGCTGGCGCCGTCGTGCCGGGTGATCGGCGTGCAGTCGGCCGCGGCGCCCGCGGTCTGGCGCTCGTGGCGGTCGGGCACGGTGGAGACGGCTCCCTCGGCGACGCGGGCCTCCGGGCTCGCGACGTCGAGCGGCTACCCGGCCACCCTCCCGGTCCTGTGCGCGGGGCTCCAGGACTTCGTGCTCGTGTCCGACGACGCCATCGACGCGGCGGCCCGGCTGCTCGCCTCGCACGCCCACACCCTCGCCGAGGGCGCCGGTGCCGCCGCGCTGGCCGGTCTCCTCGCCACCGAGGGCCGCGCCGGTGGTCCACGGGGCCGGGTCGCGGTGATGTGCACCGGCGGCAACGCCTCCGCCGACGAGATCGCGCGTCTCGCAGCCGGCTGAGCCGCGTCGTACGACGGCGCGCGGCGCGTCGTGCACCCTGTGACAGGTGTGACTGGTGATACTGAGCGGGTCACTGCTCACTTCCCCGGCAGGAGAGACACCGCGCATGGCCGAGCTCACCGCGCCGTCCCGCCTCGGCGGCCGGACGAGCGTCGCCGAACGGGCGGCCCGGGTCCGCTTCCGGCGGGCGCTCGCCCTGATGGCGATGACGCTCGTCGCTCCCGGATCGGCCCAGCTGGTCGCGGGCAGCCCGAAGGTGGGGCGGGTCGCGCTGCGGATCTGGCTGGCATCGCTCGCGGTCGGCGCCGTCGTGCTCGGCGCCGTGCTGCTCGACCGACGGATCGCCTTCCGCCTCGCGACGAACGCCGACCTGCTGCTCGTGCTCTGGATCGCCCTGCTGGCCGGAGCGATCGGCTGGGCGGCGCTCTTCGTCGACGCCTGGCGGATCGGCCGGCCCCTCAGCCTGCGGCTGCCGCACCGTCGCGCAGTCGTCGGTCTCAACGGTCTGCTCTGCTTCTCCGTCGCCGGCGTCATGCTCTTCAGCGCCCACCTGGTCTCCGTCCACCGCGACTGGGTGATCGCCGTGTTCGGCGACGGCGCGGTCACCGAGGCCCACGACGGGCGCTACAACGTCCTGCTGCTCGGCGGCGACTCCGGTGCCGGCCGCTGGGGCCTGCGTCCGGACTCGATGACGGTGGCGTCCATCGACGCCGACACCGGGCGGACCGTGCTGATCGGGCTGCCGCGCAACTTGGCGAACTTCCCGTTCGAGGAGGGCTCGGTCATGGCCGACGAGTTCCCCGACGGGTTCGACTGCGACGGGTGCTTCCTCAACGGGGTCAGCACCTGGGCGGAGGACAACACCGAGCTCTTCGGCGAGTCCGACACGCCCGGGGTGGACGCCACCGTGATGGCGATCGAGGGCATCACCGGGCTCCAGATCAACTACTGGGCGATGGTCAACCTCGCCGGCTTCAAGCAGCTGGTCGACGCGGTCGGCGGTGTGACGATCAACGTCCGCGAGGCGATCCCGGTCGGCGGCCTCGGCGACGACGTGACCGGCTACATCGACCCCGGCACCCAGAAGCTCAACGGCTTCGAGGCCCTGTGGTTCGCCCGCGCCCGCGAGGGCTCCGACGACTACTCGCGGATGGCGCGCCAGAAGTGCGTGATGAACGCGATGCTCCAGCAGCTCAGCCCCGAGACGGTGCTCCGCAACTTCGAGGATCTCACCCAGGCGTCGAGCGACATGTTCTCGACCAACCTCCCTGCGTCCGAGGCCAGCCGCTTCATCGACCTCGCCCTCAAGGCGCGGAACCAGAAGATGTCCACGCTGTCGCTGGTGCCACCGCTGGTCAACACCGGCGATCCCGACGTCGAGCTGGTCCACGACAAGGTCGCCGAGGCCATCGACCGGGCCGAGGGAGACGCACCGCCGGCGAAGAAGCGCAAGCAGAAGCCCCAGTCCGTCACCGGCGGCTCGATCGGCTCGCTCAGCGAGGGCTACGCCGCCAACCAGGCCGACGACCTCGGCCAGGCCTGCTGAGACGCTGAGGCGCTAGAGAGCAGCGACCACGGCGTCGTACGTCGCCTGGTCGGGTGCGCTGACCAGCCCGCCGCCGAGGCGCTGGGCCGCGAACGGCTGGCCGTCGTTGCCGCCGATCCAACCGCCCGACTCCTGCACGAGCAGGGAGCCGGGGACGTGGTCCCAGGGCTTGCTGTGGTTGTAGACCAGCGCCCGGGCGTCACCCGCGATCAGGTGCGGGTAGTCCACGCCGCAACAGGCCCAGGTCAGCTCGAGCGTCCCGAGCCCCGGCAACTCCCGGCCGACCCACGCCCGCCGGGCTGTCCGGTACGGCGGACCCGGCTCGGCGAGCGCGGCCATGGTGAGGCGCCGGCCGTTGAGGAAGGCGCCGGCGCCGCGCTCCGCGACGTACGCCGCGTCGTGCTGCGGCTGCCAGATCCAGCCGCGCACGACCTCGCCGTCGCGGACCTCGCCGATCATCACGGCGTGGTCGGGCGACCCGTGCACGAAGTTCTTGGTGCCGTCGACCGGGTCGACGGTGAAGGCGTGGGTGGCCGCGTTGAAGCGGTCGAGCAGCGCCGGGTCCTTCGCGTGGGCCTCCTCGCCGAGCACCACGGCGTCGGGGTAGGCGGCCGTCAGCGCGGCCGTGATCAGGACCTCGGACTCGTGATCGGCGACCGTGACCAGGTCACCGGGGTTCTTCTCGGTGATCTGGTGATCCTGCAGCGCCCGGAACCGGGGGTTGATGACCTCCTCCGCGACGTCCTGCATGAGGCTGAGCACGGAGTCGGTGTCCACACGGTCACGCTAGCGGTGGTGGTGGGGGATCCCGCAGTTCGCGCACCGTAGGGTTGCCGCCGTGCGGATCGTGGCGGTGGTGGTGACCTACAACCGCCTGCCGTTGCTGCGGCGCCTGGTCGCGCGTCTCCAGGGCGTCGCCGGGCTGGCGGAGGTCCTCGTCGTCGACAACGCCTCCACCGACGGCACGGGGGAGTGGCTGGCCGGAGCCGACGTCACCTGTCGGACCCTGGACAGCAACCGTGGCGGCGCCGGGGGGTTCCACGAGGGGCTCAGGTGCGCGGTCGAGGAGCGCGGCGCCGACCTGGTGTGGCTGATGGACGACGACGGGCTGCCCGCGCCCGACTGCCTCGATCGGCTGCTCGCCGCGGCGGACCCTTCGTCGGGCTCGGGCCGACCCCTCGACTTCTGGGGACCACTCGTCGTCGACGAGGAGGAGCCCGGCCGGCTGGTCTTCCCGATCCGGCTGCCGGGCGGCACCCGGGTGGTCCACGACGTCGCGGCGGCCAGGGCGGCGGCCGACGCCGGTCGGCTCGCCGACATCGTCATCCCCTTCAACGGGGTGCTCGTCACCCGCGACCTCGTCGAGCGCATCGGCTACCCCCGGGCGGAGTTCTTCATCTGGGGCGACGACCACGAGTACCGGCTGCGCGCCGAGGCCGCCGGCGCCCGGATCGCGACCGTCGTCGACGCCGTCGTGCGCCATCCGTCCGTGGGCGACCTCGGGACGCCGATGATGTTCGGGCGGACGACGTACAACCACACGCCGAGCGAGCTCAAGCACTACTGCATGGCCCGCAACAACACCCTCAACCTCCGCGCCTACCGCGGCTGGCTGCACGTCCTGCTGTTCTGGTTCAAGACGGTCTGGTTCTACCTGGTCACCAAGCCGCAGCCGGGCCGGATCGTGACGAGCGTCAGGGCCGCGTACGCCGGGCTGCGCGGCGACTTCTCCGGGCACGAAAGATACCTGTCATGACCCTTCGAGACGCCTCGTCCCTCGGCTCCTCAGGACGAGCCGAGCGCGTGGCGGTCGTCGTCGTGACCTACAACCGCGCCGACCTGTTGGAGCGGATGCTCGCCGGCCTCGAGTCGATGGACCGCCGGCCGGACTGCGTCATCGTCGTCGACAACGCGAGCACCGACCACACCCGCGCGGTGCTCGAGCGCGCCACCATCCCCGACCTCGTGTCCCTCCACACCACCGACAACCTCGGCGGAGCCGGTGGCTTCCACCTGGGACTCAAGACGGCGTACGACAAGGGCTTCGACGCGATGTGGCTCATGGACGACGACGTCGTCCCCGCGCCGGACTGCCTGCGCCGGCTGCTGGAGGTGGACAACAGCTGCCTGACCGCCGTCCGGGAGGACCTGTCGGGCGCGCTGGTCGAGAAGGCGGCGGTGCGCTTCGACCTCCGCAACCCGCTCGCGATCCGCCCGAAGCGGGCGAGCATCGACTCCACCTACCCGGACCGGGCGAGCATGCCGGCGACGGTCCCGGTCGCGAACGTGTCGTTCGAGGGCTTCCTCGTCCGGCGCGGGGTCATCGACGCGATCGGGCTGCCGGACCCGTCGTACTTCATCTTCTACGACGACGTGGACTTCGCGATCCGGGCGCGGCGGGCCGGCTTCGAGGTCCTCGCCGTCCGCGACGCCGTGCTGGTCCGGCAGCTCGCCTTCGACCAGCAGCACGACCTCGCCGGCTGGAAGGGCTACTACATGTACCGCAACCTGTTCGCGGTGCACTTCCGGTACGGCGAGAACGTGCTCGTCCGGCTCAAGCCGTGGCTGGTCGCGCTCGCGGTGGTGCTGCTCAGTCCGCTGCGGGCGGTCGGGCAGAGGCGCGGAACGTGACACGAGCGCTTCGGGATGCGCGGGGGATGAGGACTCTTCCGGGTCCGCCGGGTTGAGCCGGACCCGCCAGCCGTCACGGTTGCCGGTCGCGATCCCGGCAACCCACACCGCGAACGCGCCGAGGGCGATGCCGCCGATCACGTCGACCACGTAGTGCCAGCCCAGGTAGACCGTCGACAGCACGGTCAGGGCCAGGAAGACCCACGCCGTGACCTGGATCCAGCGGGGCAGGCCGACCAGCCGGACGATGAGGCAGATGGTCATCATGATGCCGACGTGGAGCGACGCGAACGCCGCGACCGTCTGCAGGGTGCTTGCGGCCCACGGATCGGCCATGACGGCCACCCGGTCCGTCCACAGGCCCTCCTGCAGGGTGCTGTTGAAGGTATGGGGCAGGTCGGCGAACTCGCTCGGCTTCGCGTAGATCGGGCCCAGCGACGGCAGCAGCAGGTAGAGCACGGCGCCGAGGCACCAGTCGACGGCGACCGCGGTGACGTACCAGGAGCCGGCGCTCGTGTGCCGGGTCCAGACCAGCGCGATGGCGATCGACGTCGGGATGAGCACGATCCAGATCACGTAGACCGCCGACATCAGGTGTGCCATCAGGTCGGTCCCGAACCATGCGTGCAGGACGGCGGCGGGGTCGTGACCGGCGAACAGGAACCGGTCGACCTCGGCCATCGTGTCGTCCCAGTCGGCCCCGTTCACGAAGGGCGCCATGCTCTTGATGTTGCGGAACGTCGCATAGGTGAGGTACCACGCGATGACGCCGTTGATCGCGAACCACCAGTGCGAGGCCGGCCACCGCTCCGCGACGACCTCGCGCCACAGCGCGCCGAGAGCCCGGGGCGACCACGCCGACCGCAGCCGCGCCCGGTGCAGCATCCTCGGCACGATGTCGACCAGGATCGTGCCGAACACGATCAGCGGCATCCGGATGTAGCTCGGCAGGATGTCGTCGTCCGGGTCGCGGAGGGGGAGGTCCTCGACCAGCGCCAGGACGACCATGACCGCGGCCATGGCCGCGCCGATCGCCCAGGCCAGCCAGAACTGGCGCGCTGCCTGGAGGGCGCCGTCGTACCGGTTGCTCACGCTGACAGGGTAATTCGCCGACGCCAGCGAATTCGGGAGGCCCCGCCTCCACGGTAGGCTGCTCGATCGTGTCCACCCCTGACCAGCTCCCCGATCTCGTCGTCGTCGGCTCCGGATTCTTCGGCCTCACCATCGCCGAGCGCTGCGCGACAGAGCTCGACCTGAAGGTGCTCGTGCTCGAGCGGCGCTACCACCTGGGCGGCAACGCCTACAGCGAGTTCGAGCCCGAGACGGGCATCGAGGTCCACAAGTACGGCACCCACCTCTTCCACACCTCGAACGAGCGGGTCTGGGAGTACGTCAACCGGTTCACCGACTTCACGAACTACCAGCACCGGGTCTTCGGCAAGTACCAGGGACAGGTCTACTCGCTGCCGATGAACCTCGCGCTCATCAACAGCTTCTTCGGTCGTAGCCACACGCCCGACGAGGCCCGCGCCCTCATCGCCGAGCAGTCGAGCGAGATCGACACCAAGGACGCCAAGAACCTCGAGGAGAAGGCGATCAGCCTGATCGGGCGCCCCCTCTACGAGGCGTTCATCAAGGGCTACACCGCCAAGCAGTGGCAGACCGACCCCAAGGAGCTGAGCGCGGACATCATCACGCGTCTCCCGGTCCGCTACAACTTCGACAACCGCTACTTCAACGACAAGTACGAGGGCCTCCCGGTCGACGGCTACACCGCCTGGCTGACGCGGATGGCGGACCACCCGAACATCGAGGTCCGCCTCGAGACCGACTTCTTCGACGTCGCCGACGAGTTCAAGGGCAAGGTCCCGATCGTCTACACCGGCCCGGTCGACGAGTACTTCCACAACTCCGAGGGCCGCCTGTCGTGGCGCACGGTCGACCTCGAGGCCGAGGTCGTCGACGTCGACGAATACCAGGGCACCGGCGTCGTCAACGCCAACGACCCCGACGTCCCGTTCACCCGGGTGCTGGAGTTCAAGCACCTGCACCCCGAGCGCACCTACCTCCCCGGCAAGTCGGTCGTCGTCCACGAGTACAGCCGCTTCGCCGAGGACGACGACGAGCCGTACTACCCGATCAACACCGCCGAGGACCGCGAGAAGCTGCTCAAGTACCGCGAGCTGGCCAAGAAGGAGCCGATGGTCCTCTTCGGCGGCCGGCTCGGCACCTACAAGTATCTCGACATGCACATGGCGATCGGCTCGGCCCTGTCGATGTTCGACAACAAGATCAAGCCGCACTTCACCGAGGGCGTCCCGTTCGCCAGCGGTGGCGTCGACCCCGACAACGACTGAGTCGACGCGGCGCCGGTCCCATCGGGTGGGGGCGGGGCTCTCGGCCGAATCGGCCTCGTACGGGCGTTGTGCCACCATGGGCGCGTGACGACCGCGAGCCCTGTCGAGGTGGATCCGGGAGTCGAGGAGGACCTCACCCCGGACGAGATCACGCTCGCCGACACGCCCTGGGTGACCGTGGTGTGGAACGACCCGGTCAACCTGATGTCCTACGTCAGCTACGTGTTCCAGAAGTACTTCGGCTACTCGAGGAAGAAGGCCGAGAAGCTGATGCTCGAGGTGCACGAGGAGGGCAGGTCGGCGGTGAGCAGCGGGTCGCGCGAGGAGATGGAGCGCGACGTCCAGGCGATGCACGAGTACGGTCTCTGGGCCACGCTCTCGAAGAGCGAGTGACGGGCGCGGACATGGCGGGATTCGTCCGGCACCGCCGGAGCAAGCGCATCATCGCGACCCTGTCGGGGTTCGAGGCCGACCTGTTGCGCTCGCTCGCCGCGCAGCTGGTCGAGCTGCTGCGCAACGAGGCCGCCGCGCCGACCGAGAGCACGGACCCGCTGGAGGCGATGTTCTCCGGCGGCGAGTTCTCCGGACCGACGACCGAGCCCGACGACCCGGTGCTCGCCCGGCTCTTCCCCAGCGCCTACCGCGACGACGGCGAGGCGGCGGCCGAGTTCCGTCGCTACACCGAGGGGTCGCTCCGCGACGGCAAGGCCAGGGCCGCCGGCACGATCATCGACTCCCTCGAGGAGGCCGGCCTCCCGTCCGAGCCCGGTGCCGACGAGCTGACGATCGACGTGGACCTCGACCTCCCGACGGCCGAGGTCTGGATGCGGGCGCTCGCCGACCTGCGGCTCGCGCTCGGCACCCGGCTCGGGGTCGAGGAGGGCGACGAGGACTACTGGTACTCCCTGCCCGACGACGACCCCCGCGGGCAGGCGCACCACATCTACGAGTGGCTCGGCTACCTGCAGGAGACCTTGGTCCACGCCGTCGCCGGCTGACCGCTACTCCCCATCAGCCCGGTCAGCGAGCCGGCTTGACCGCCAGCACCGGGCACGGCGCGTCGAGGATCACCCGTTGCGCCACGCTGCCGAGGAGCAGCTTGCCGACCGGCGTCCGGTGGCGGACACCGACGACGATCACGTCGGCAGCGTTCTCCTCAGCGGCCTTCAGCACCGCGTCCGCGACATCCGGTACGACGTCGCGGCGGATCTCGACCTCCACGCCGTCCGCCGCGAGCCGGTCCCGCAGGGCGGCGATCTCGTCCTCGTGCGCGAACCGCTCGTCCACGAGGCTGTCGCCCCGGGTGGCGTTGACGACCACGAGCCGGGCGCCGGACGTCAGGGCCATGGCCTCGGCGTGCTCGACCGCGGCCCGGCCGTAGTCGTCGGCGCTGTAGGCCACGACCACGCAGGTCGGTTGCAAGGGGTTCGTCATCGCTCCACCAGCTCCTTCTCGTCGTCCACGATCTCGGGTTCGGCCGGTGCCGGGCGGCGCAGGCCGTTGATGGCGATGGCGGTCAGCAGCACGGCGATCACGATGTAGACCACCACCGCTACGGGCTCGCTCCACAAGGTGCTCACGTCGCCACCGGAGAGGGCGAGCGCCTGCGTCAGCTGGTACTCCATGGTCGGGCCGAGGATCACCCCGACGATCAGGGGCAGCACCGGGATGCCGAACCGGCGCATCGCGAAGCCCAGTACGCCGAACACCAGCAGCAGGGCCAGGTCGAACGCCTGGAAGTTGACGCTGTAGGCGCCGAGAGTGGCGAAGAAGAGGATGCCGGCGTACAGCTGCGGCCGCGGGATCTGCAGCAGCTTCGCCCACAGCGGAGCCATCGGCAGGTTGATCACGAGCAGCAGCGTGTTGGCGATGACGAGGCTGGCGAGCAGCGCCCAGACCAGGCCGGACTCGTTCTCCAGGAGCAGCGGTCCCGGCTGGATGCCGTAGGTCTGCAGGGCGTAGAGCATGATCACGGCCGTCGCGGTGGTCGGGAGGCCGAGCGTGAGCAGCGGCAGCAGGGTGCCCGCGGCGGAGGCGTTGTTCGCGGCCTCCGGGCCGGCGACCCCCTCGATCGCACCCTTGCCGAACTCCTCGGGGTGCTTCGTCAGCTTTTTCTCGGTGATGTACGACAGGAAGGTCGGCATCTCCGCTCCACCGGCCGGCAGCGCGCCGAACGGGAAGCCGTACGCCGTGCCGCGCAGCCACGGCTTCCAGGACCGCTTCCAGTCCTCGCGGCCCATCCAGGGCTGCCCGACAGGGATGATCTCGAGCGGCTTGCGACGCAGGTGGGCGGCGACCCACAGCGCCTCGCCGACGGCGAAGATCGCGACCGCGACCACGACGATGTCGATCCCGTCGGCCAGCTTCGCCTCGCCGAAGGTCAGGCGTGGCTGGCCGGTCTGGGTGCCGACCAGACCGATGGTCAGCCCCAGGAACAGGGCGATGAACCCACGCAGCCGGGACGACCCGAGCACCGAGGTGACGGCGATGAAGGCCAGCAGCATGATGGCGAAGTACGACGGCGCCCCGAGCTTGACGACCACGTCGGAGACCCGCGGGATCAGGATCCACAGCAGCACCGTGCCGATCGTGCCGGCGACGAAGGAGCCGATAGCCGCCGTGGCGAGCGCCTGGGCGGCGCGGCCCCGTTTGGCCATCTTGTTGCCCTCGAGAGCGGTCACGACGGACGACGACTCACCGGGTGTGTTGAGCAGGATCGAGGTCGTCGAGCCGCCGTACATGCCGCCGTAGTAGACGCCGGCGAACATGATGAGCGCGCTGTCCACGCCGACGCTGTAGGTCACGGGCAGCAGCAGCGCCAACGCCATCGCCGGGCCGATGCCCGGCAGCACGCCGACCGCGGTGCCGAGGAGCACACCGAGGCAGGCGAACAGGAGGTTGGTGGGGGTCAGGGCCTGTTGGAAGCCCTCGAGCAGCAGGTCCATCTCAGAGGACTCCGTCCAGGATGCCGGCGGGGATCGGCACGCCGAGCCCGACGTAGAACGCGTACCAGGACCCGACGGAGAGGGCGACGCCCACGCCGATGTCGCGGATCAGGGTCCGGCTGCCGAGCGCGCGGGTGGCGCCGATGAAGAGCAGGGCGCCGGTGATCGCCCAGCCCAGGAAGTTGATGAGTGCGATGTTGACGATGAGGACGGCCGCGAGCAGCCCGACCGTCCGGACGTCGGTGCCCTGGGTGAGGTCGATGTCCTCGCCCTCGTCCGACTCGGGGAGGTCCCCACGCGCGGTGGCGAACGCGAGGAGGGCGCCGAGCAGGACGAGAGCGCCGCCGACGACGTACGGCACGGCGTACGGCTGCACCGGCTGGTCGGAGAACCCCGGCTCGAGGCCGGCGGCGTCGACCAGGACGTAGCCGCCGACGAGGACCAGGAAGGCCGCGAGGCCGTACTGCGCCTTGTCGACCAGCGGACGTGCGCCTGGTTCGTGACGGGTGGATGTGGTGGTGCTCATGACAGTCCCAGCTCCTCAAGGGTCGTGGCCACGCGCTCGTCCTGTTCCACCAGGAACTCCCCGAACTCATCGCCGGTGGTGAAGCTGTCGATCCAGCCGTTCTCGACCAGCGCTTCCTGCCACTCCTCGGTGGCGTGCATCTCGGTCATCAGCTCGATCAGGTAGTCGCGCTGCTCCTCGCTGATGCCGGGCGGGGCGAGGACACCGCGCCAGTTGGTGAAGACCAGGTCGATGCCGGCCTCCGTCAGGGTCGGCGCGTCGACTCCTTCGAGGCGCTCCTCGCCGGAGACGGCGAGCACGCGGAGGTCGCCGTTCTCGATCTGGCCGGCGAACTCGCCGAGACCGGACATCCCCACCGCGATCTTCTCGCCGAGCAGGGCTGCGGTCAGCGGTCCGCCGCCGTCGTAGGTGATGTAGTTGACGTCGTTGGGGTCGATGTCGACCGTGTCGGCCAGCTGCATCGGGAACAGGTGGTCCGGGCCGCCAGGGCTGGAGCCGCCCCCGACGGTGATCGACCCCGGGTCCGCCTGCCACGCCTCGACCAGGTCGTCGATCGTCTTGTACGGCGAGTCGGCCGGCACCAGGACGCCTTCCTGCTCCTCGACGCGCCGGGCGATCGGCGTCATCCGGGTCGGCGTCGCCTCGGACTTGTTGGTGTAGACGGCGCCGACGACGCCGAGGCCCATCGTCATCATCACGTCGTCGGCGCCCTCCTCGTTGAGCAGGCGCTGCATCGCCACGGTGCCGCTGGCGCCGATCACGTTGGTGACCTCGAAGCGGCCGGTGAGCTCGTTGTCCTCCATCGACCGGACCGCGGCCCGACCGGTGAGGTCGTAGCCGCCGCCGGCGCTGTTGGGGATCATCATCCGCAGCCTGCGGTTGCTCGGGTCGTCGGAGCCGCGGGTCACGCCGCAGCCGCTGGCGACGGCGAGGACCACGACGGCGGTGAGCACGGCAAGGAGCCGACTCCGGTGCATGGGAACCTCCAGGTTTGGGCGTGAGGGGCGTCACGCTCGATCCGTGCCAGCATGGCCGTGTGCTGTGGCGCCCGTCACTCTTGCGAACGCAAAGGAGGAAGTGGTCGTTGTGGTCGCGCTGATGAGCAGCCTCCGGAGCCGCGTGAGCTGGCGGCGGGGCGAGCTGACGCTGGCCGCCAAGGTGCTGCTGCTGCAGCTGCTGGTGATCGCCGTGCTGCTGGTGTCGGTCGCGTTCTTGAGCATCCGGCAGTCCAACGCCGACTTCGCCGACGAGCAGGGTCGCCAGATGCGGTCGATCGCGGAGTACCTCGCCACCCTGCCGGACCTGCGGCTGGAGCTCCAGGAGGTGCGCGACGGACGCGACTCGGCCGATGACCTGGCGCGCCAGCTGGCACCGCACGTGGGCGTCGGCGTCAGCCTCTACGGCGCCACCGAGGTGATGGTCGTGTCGCCGGACGGCGTCGTGCTCGGGGCGACCGACCCCAGCCGGGTCGGCGAGCGGGCCGTCGTCGGCGACAGCGACGCGACGGACGGACGTGGGTGGGTCGGCGACGTCGAGCCCGACGGCGAGTGGGCCGTCGCCGGACACGCACCGATCATCTCGGAGGAGGACGGCTCGCTGCTGGGCATCGTGGCGGCCGAGGAGCCCTATCCGTCGGTCACCGACCAGGTGACAAGCGCTGCGCCGTACCTCGCGCTCTACCTCGGCCTCGGTGCGCTGCTCGGCCTGGCGGGCACCTGGGCGGTCTCGCGCGTCGTACGCCGCTCGACCCGCGGACTCGGCACGACCGAGCTCGCCAACCTCGCCGACCACCGCGAGGCGCTCCTGCACGCGATCCGGGAGGGCGTGGTCGCTGTCGGTACGGACGGCCGGGTGACCGTGATGAACGACGCCGCCCGCTCGACGCTCGGCCTCGACCACATCCGCGACCCGGTGGGGCGGCCGGTCGCCGAGCTCGGCCTCGACCCGCACGTGGTCGCGCTGCTGACCGGGGAGGGCGACGACGTCCAGGACGCGCTGGCCCTGGTGGGCACCCGCGCGGTGGTCTTCAACCGCGGCCGCGCGTCGACCGGCGGCCGTGGCATCGGCACCGTCACCACCCTACGCGACCGCACCGAGCTGGTGTCCCTGCAGAGCCAGCTCAGCTCGAACCTGTCGATCACCGACACCCTCCGCGCGCAGACCCACGAGTTCGACAACCGGCTGCACACGATCTCGGGCCTGGTCCAGCTGGGGGAGTACGACGAGGTGGCGGCTCTGGTCGGGACGCTGACCCGGCGCCGGGCCGACGTGAGCGAGCGGGTCTCGAAGCGGCTCCACGACCCCGCGGTGGCCGCGCTCGTCATCGCCAAGGACGCCCTGGCCGACGAGCGGGGCGTCACCTTGGAGCTCGACCCGGGCTCGCGGCTCACCGCGTTGGCGCCGGAGGAGGTGGCCGACCTGACGACGGTGCTCGGCAACCTGCTCGACAACGCGATCGACGCGACGTCGGGCGCGCCGGACCCCCTCGTCGAGCTGTGGATGCTGGCCGACGACGACGTGGTCAGGGCGCGCGTGCGCGACAACGGCCCCGGCGTCCCCCCCGACCTGCAGGAGGCGATCTTCGTGCGCGGGTTCTCGACCAAGCCCGAGGTCCTGGGCGGCCGCGGGATCGGCCTCCCCCTGGTACGGCTGATCTGCGCCCAGCGCGGCGGCTCCGTGACGGTCCACGAGGCTGACACGGGCGGCGCGGAGTTCATGGTGACCATGCCCCTCTCCGGGCCGGTGCGCCAGGATGGCGAGTCATGATCCGGGTGCTGGTGGTCGACGACGACTTCATGGTCGCGCGGATCCACACCGCCTTCGTCGAGCGGACCGACGGCTTCGAGGTCGTCGGCACGGCCCGCACCGGTGCCGAGGCGCTCGAGCTGGCCGCGACCCTCACCCCCGACCTGGTGCTGCTCGACGTCCACCTCCCGGACCTGTCGGGCCTCGACGTCCTCGAGCGCCTCCGCAGCGCCGGCCGCGAGGTCGCGGTCGTGATGGTGACCGCCGAGCGCGGCGCCGCCGCGGTCCGCGCCGCGCTGCACGGCGGCGCGATGCAGTACCTCGTCAAGCCGTTCGAGTACGACGACCTCGCCGACCGGCTGCGTCAGGTCGCGGCCGCGCTGGCCAGCCTCCCGCCGGGTGACGCGGAGGACCATGTGGACCAGGCCGCGATCGACCAGGCGTTCGGCGCCGGGCGGGCCGCGGTCGACGTACCGCTGGTGCTGCCGAAGGGTCTCAGCCCGGAGACCGCCGACCTCGTCCTGGCCGCCGCCCGCGCCGCCGAGGAGATCTCGGCGTCGGAGGCCGCAGAGGCCGTGGGGTTGGCGCGGGTGACGGCACGGCGCTACCTCGAGCACTTCGTGGAGACCGGCGCGGCCGAGGTCCGGCTGCGGTACGGCGGCACCGGCCGTCCCGAGCGCCGCTATCGGGTAGGAAAGGGCAGATGACCGACGACCCGCGGACCATGAAGCAGCGGATGCTGGCGGGCGACCCCTACATCACCGACGACGAGATCCTGGCCGACCAGGTGCGCTCGCAGGAGCTGATGGTCGCCTACAACGCGAGCGCGCCGGGCGACGGCGAGCGCCGGCGACTGCTCGAGGAGCTGCTCGGCTCGGTCGGGGTGGACACGGAGATCCGGCCGCCGTTCTACGTGGACTACGGCGGGCACATCACCATGGGCGACCGCTGCTTCGCCAACTTCGGGCTGATCGCGCTCGACGTCGCGGCGATCACGATCGGCGACGACGTCCAGATCGGTCCCAACGTCCAGCTGCTCACGCCGACGCACCCGGTGGAGCCTGGTCCGCGGCGAGACAAGTGGGAGTCGGCCGCGCCAATCACCATCGGCGCCAACGTGTGGATCGGCGGCGGTGCGATCGTGCTGGCTGGTGTCACCATCGGTGCCGACACGGTGGTCGGCGCCGGGTCGGTGGTCACCAAGGACCTGCCGGCCGGTGTCCTGGCTCTGGGCAACCCCGCGCGCGTCGTGCGCCGACTGGAAGACTGAGGGTCGGGTACTGCCGGAGGGCAGTCGCGACCACCACCGCCTGCGTCCTTGGGAGGGCTACCGAATGAGTGCGATCGACCAGGCAGACCAGACCCCGCAGGCCGAGCGGGCGACCCTCGGGGGCGACACCCAGTCGCGATGGGAGCAGCTCGCCCTCGCCCTGTTCATCGTCGTCCCGTTCGTCGCCTTCCTCGCCGCCATCCCGGTCGCCTGGGGCGGCTGGCTGGGCTGGAGCGACGTCCTCATCACGTTCGTGATGTACGCGATCACGCTCCACGGGGTGACGGTCGGCTACCACCGCCTGTTCACGCACAAGGCGTTCAAGCCGAACCGACCGGTCAAGATCACGCTCGCGATCCTCGGGTCCATGGCGATCGAGGGTCCGGTCGCGCGCTGGGTGGCCGACCACCGCAAGCACCACAAGTACTCCGACCGCGACGGCGACCCGCACTCGCCGTGGCGCTACGGCAACAGCCTCGGTGGTCTCGTCAAGGGCTTCGTCTGGGCGCACTTCGGGTGGCTCTTCGACCCGGAGCAGACGCCGCAGCAGAAGTACGCCCCCGACTTGCTCAAAGACCGTGACCTGGTCCGGATCTCACGGCTGTTCTGGATGTGGGTGCTGGTCTCGATCCTGCTCCCGCCGGCCGCGGGCTTCCTGCTCACGTGGTCGTGGCAGGGTGCGGCGACCGCCTTCTTCTGGGGCACCGTCGTCCGGATCGGCCTGCTCCACCACGTCACCTGGTCGATCAACTCGATCTGCCACACGCTCGGCGAGCGGCCCTTCACCTCGCGCGACTTCTCCGGCAACGTCTGGTGGCTGGCGATCCCCTCCGGCGGCGAGTCGTGGCACAACCTGCACCACGCCGACCCGACCAGTGCCCGTCACGGTGTGAAGCGCTGGCAGTTCGACACCTCCGCCCGGGTCATCTGGATCATGGAGAAGCTCGGCTGGGTGCGCGACGTGCGCTGGCCGACTCCCGAGCGGATCGCGTCGAAGACCGCGCCACCGAGCGCGGCCTGACTGCCGGCTGACGATCGTCTGCCCGGCTTGTGGTGGGCCGTCCGGGAGGCGGGAGGATTCCGGGAGCCGGAGCCGCAGCCCCTACGCTGGAGCGGTGCTGACCATCGCCCGAGCGACGTACGACGCCATCGTCGCCCATGCCAAGCGGGACCATCCCGTCGAGGCGTGCGGGATCGTCGCGGGCCCGGAGGGCAGCGACCGGCCCGAGCGGCTCGTCGAGATGGTCAACGCCGCCGGCAGCCCGACGTTCTACGAGTACGACTCCACCGACCTGCTCGAGCTCTACAAGGACCTCGACCAGCGCGACGAGGAGCCGGTGGTGATCTATCACTCCCACTCGGCCACCGAGGCCTATCCGAGCGTGACCGACATCAACCTGGCGAGCGAGCCGGGCGCCCACTACGTGCTCGTCAGCACCCGCGAGCACGGGAATAACGACGGCCCCGTGGAGTTCAGGTCCTACAGGATCATCGACGGCCAGGTGACCGAGGAAGAGGTCGCGGTCGTCCCCACGCTCAGCGCCCAGCCGAGCGGCCAGCCCACCGGCCGGCCGGCCGACCCGGTCCACTGAGCACCAGCAACCGAGGAGAACTGCACGTCATGGCCATCGAGGTCCGGATCCCGACCATCCTGCGCACCTACACCGACGGTGAGAAGGCAGTCACCGCCGACGGCGCGAGCCTGAGCGCGCTGATCGACTCGCTCGAAGCCAACCACCCCGGCATCAAGGAGCGGCTGATCGAGAACGGTGACCTCCGCCGCTTCGTCAACATCTACGTCAACGACGAGGACGTCCGGTTCATCGGCGGGCTCGAGGCGGAGCTCAGCGACGGCGACCAGGTCGTCGTACTGCCCGCTGTCGCCGGCGGCGGCGTCGACGAGCTCGACCACCGGGTCTGATGGTCCGCTACGACAGCCTCCTGGCCTCCGTCGGCAACACGCCGCTGGTGGGCCTGCCGAGGCTGTCGCCGGGTGTCCAGCCCGACGGCACCGAGGTGCGGCTCTGGGCCAAGCTCGAGGACCGCAACCCGACCGGCTCGATCAAGGACCGCCCCGCGCTGCGGATGATCGAGGAGGCCGAGAAGAACGGCACCCTCCGCCCCGGCTGCACCATCCTCGAGCCCACGTCCGGCAACACCGGGATCTCGATCGCGATGGCGGCCCAGCTCAAGGGCTACCGCACGGTCTTCGTGATGCCGGAGAACACCAGCGAGGAGCGTCGCCAGATCCTGCGGATGTGGGGCGCCGAGATCTTCTCGAGCCCCGCGGCCGGCGGCTCCAACGAGGCGGTCCGGGTCGCGAAGCAGATGGCGGCCGAGCACCCCGACTGGGTGATGCTCTACCAGTACGGCAACGACGCCAACGCCCTCGCACACGAGGAGGGCACCGGCCCCGAGATCCTCGCCGACCTGCCGTCGATCACGCACTTCGTCGCCGGCCTCGGCACCACCGGCACCCTCATGGGCGTCTCCCGCTTCTTCCGCAAGGCCAAGTCCGAGGTCAGGATCGTCGCCGCCGAGCCGCGCTACGGCGAGCTGGTCTACGGCCTGCGCAACCTCGACGAGGGCTTCGTGCCCGAGCTGTACGACGCCGAGCTGATCGACTCCCGCTTCTCCGTCGGTCCCCGCGACGCCGTACGCCGCGTCCGCGAGCTGCTCGAGCTCGAGGGCATCTTCGCCGGCATCTCGACCGGGGCCATCCTGCACGCCGCGCTCGGCCAGGCGGCCAAGGCGATCAAGGCCGGCGAGTCCGCGGACATCGCGTTCGTGATCGCCGACGGCGGCTGGAAGTACCTCTCCACGGGTGCCTACGAGGGCACCATCGACGAGGCCGAGGATCGCCTCGAGGGCCAGCTCTGGGCGTGAGTGCCCTCGCCCGTCGTCAGATCTGAGGGCTCTGAGGGTCCAGGCAGCTTGCCTGGAAAGCGCGGAACCGGTCGTGCCCCGATCGGGTCGTGCGCGTCGGGTCGTGCCCCATCGGGTCGTGAACGCGACATCCGGGATCGTAGCCACCGGCCTCGATGTGGTGCGGGTGGCAGGTGCAGGAGACGGGCTCGTCCATGAACAGCAACGGTGCGCTGCACGGGTGACAGACCGATGAGGCGTAGATGAGAAGGCTCTCACCCCGCGCGTCAGGGGACGACGGGCAGCTGCTCGGTGGCGGACGAGAACATCTCCGCCGCGGATCCCGTGCCGGTGACAGGCAGTCGCAGCGTGAACGTCGCGCCACGCCCGGGCTCGGAGTCGAGCAGCACCTCGCCCTTGTGGCCGTCGGCGATCGCCTTGACGATGGCGAGCCCGAGACCCGAGCCTTCCGTTCCGCGCCCGGCTGCGCCCCGGGAGAAGCGTTCGAAGATCTGGGAACGCTCCTCCGGGCCGACCCCCGGACCGGTGTCGCGGACCCAGAGCAGCGCATGCCCATCGGTCACCGCCGAGCCGATGCCGATCTCGTCGCCCGGGCGCGTGTAGCGCACCGCGTTGGAGGCCAGCTGCAGGACCGCTTGCGTGATCCGCTGGCCGTCGAGGTCCGCGGGGACATCGGCGCGCGCGTCCAGCCGCCAGGCGCGATCGCCCAGCCCGCTGGCCAGGCTCAGCAGGTCGTCGGTGAGGTCCCCGAGGTCGCAGGCCGTCCGCCGGACGAAGTCGGGTCGCTCGGACTTGGCGAGGGTGACGAGGTCGCGGGTCAGCCTCTCCATCCGATCGAGCTCGTCGAGCAGGAGTGACCGTGTCTCCTCGACCTCGCCGGTGTCGCGGGCGTCGAGCAGCTCGAGGTGGCCGCGCAGGATCGTGATGGGTGTGCCGAGCTCATGACCCGCGTCGTCGAGGAACCGGCGTTGGGAGCCGAAGGCGTCGCTGATCCGGTCGAGCATGGCGTTGAACGTGTGCGCCAGCCGCGCGACGTCGGTGTCGGGGCCGGTGACCGCGATGCGGGTGTCCAGCGCACTCTCGGTGATCTCCCGAGCCGTCGCCTCCAGCTCCCGCACCGGTGCCAGGATCCGTCCGGAGGCGAGCCAGCCGCCGAGGGCGACGATCAGCACGGTGAGTGCGGCGACGACCGCGAAGCCCTGCATCACCGAGACGAACTCCCCGCGCCAGGGGTCGGTGTACTGCGCCACGACGTACGCCCCGCGCACGTCGTCCTGCACCACCGGCCGGACTCCGAAGCGGATCTCGCCGCGCTCGGTCTCGATCGAGGCGTATCCGCCCTCCGCCATGGCGTTGACGGCGTCGACGAACGCCTGGTCCTCAGCGAGCTCACCGCTGACCGTTCCACCCGGACCGTAGGAGACCAGACGGACCTCACCCTCGAGCACGCCGAGGTAGACCTCGTGCTCCTGGGGGACGTTGCGCTCGAGGATCTGCCGGAGGACGCCCTCGGCGGACCGGAGCCGGCGGGTACCCGGCTCGGCCGCTAGCCGGTCGACCTCGGCGAACTCCTGCGCGATGTTGCGATCAGCACGACGATCGATGCGCTCGGACTCGATGACGAGCAGGGCCGTCGCGGCTGACAGCAGGCCGAGCACGGTGAGGGCGAGCATCCATCCGACGATCCGGAGCCGGGCGGACCGGCGGATGGTGTGGAGCAGCGCGCGCGGGTCAGTCACCCTCACCACCTCCGCCGTCCTCTTCCCCGTCCCCGTCCCCGCCGCCGTCGCCGGAATCACCGTCGCCGTCACCGGCACCGCCGCCACCGTTACCGTCGCCGCCGTCACCGCCGCCGTCGCCCCGGTCCCCGTCCCCCGATCCGCCATCGGAGTCCTCCTCGCCCTCCGGCTCCGGAGGCGGCGAGTCGGCCGGCGGCTCCGGAGCCGGGGAGTCGGCCGGCGGGTCCGGGGGCGGCGTGGGCTCAGGGCGTGCCGGCTCGGGAACCGGGTGGATGGTCAGCCCCGGAACGATCTTCGGCCGGGGGGTCCGAGCCGGTGCCCGGTTCGGGTCGACGGTCTCGACGCCGGTGCCGGTGGGGGTCTGAGCGGGCCCCTCGATGCGCACAGGAGGGCCGATCTCCGGAGCGCCGGATCCCGCGTTGACGACCAGCCCGACCAGAGCACCGACCAGGACCGCGGCAGGGATGGCGATCGCCACCGACGCGGCCGCTGCCAAGCGAGAAGCCCGTGAGGCGCCGGGTCTGGTCACCGCGCCAAATCTGCCACACGCCTCGGGAGCGTTGCCAGAGCAGAGCGACCGATCAGTGGTGCCAGGCCAGGGTCTGCCCGGTGCCCCACAGGCTGCCTTCCACCGGGGTCAGGCCCAGGAGGTCGGCGCTGAGGTTGGCGAGGTCGCCGTTGCGGATCGGCTGGGAGCCCCCGAAGGAGGTCTGCGCGGTGCCGGGGTCGGCGTACGTCGGGTTCATCGCGTAGAGGTCGCCGCGGTCGACGCCCGGGCCCCAGATCAGGAACGGCACCCGGTAGTTGCACAGGCAGGTCTCGTCGATGTGGCGGAGGGTGCCGGGCTTGCCGCCGTGGTCGGAGGTCAGCACGATCACCAGGTCGCCGAGCCGCCGCGGGTGGTCGCGGATCGTGCGCCACAGGCGGCCGATCAGCCGGTCGACCTTCCGGACGGCGTCCAGGTACGCCGGGCTCAGCCAGCCGTGTGCGTGGCCGGCCTCGTCGGGAGCGCCGAGATGGAGCAACGTGAACGCCCGGTCGTGCCGCAGCAGGTCTCGCCGTGCGGCGGCGGCGACGGCCGCGTCACCGTCCTGCACGATCGTGGACCGGTGCACCGAGCGCGGCCACGACCGCCGGAAGATCGAGAACTTGGACTCGGTCGCGAACAGCGCGGTCCGGCGTCCGGCCCGGTGGACCCGCGTGAAGATGGATCCGACCTGCTCCCCGGCCGCCTGCTGCACGGTGACCCGGGCGCGGTCGCGGTTCCAGACGACGCCGTGGCCGCCCTCGGCCGCGTCGACCCGCCGACCGGTCAGCATGCTCGTGTGGTTGGGGAGCGTCACCGTCATCTCGACCTGGGTCCGGGCGTTGCGCGTGCTCGCGCCGTTGCGGAACAGCCGTAGCAGGTTCGGCACCTCGGCGCGGCCGAGGCGGCGGAGCGCGCCCACGTGGAGCCCGTCGACCGAGATGGCGAGCACCTGCTGGACCGCCACGCGGGGCGCCGCCGCTTGTGCACGCGGTGCGGGCTCGGCGGGCGTGGGCGCGGCGTGCAACGTGAAGGTCAGCGCGAAGCCGGCGGCGACGGCGGCGAGCCGCTGACCCCGGATGCGTGCGGTGATGGTCACGGCTGCTCACGCTATCGCGCGACGTGACCTCCATCGCGAATCCGGCGCGGCGTGCAGGTGAACGCCTACCCTGTCAGTCGTGCCACCGGCGACCATCCGCGACTCCCTCGTCATCGACGCTCCCATCGGGATCTTCGACTCCGGGTTCGGTGGCCTCACGGTGGCCCGGTCGGTCATCGACCAGCTGCCGCACGAGTCGGTGCTCTACGTCGGCGACACCGCCCGCCAGCCCTACGGGCCGAAGCCGATCGGCGAGGTCCGCGAGTACGCCCTCGAGTGCCTCGACCACCTGGTCGAGCAGGGCGTGAAGGCGCTGGTCATCGCCTGCAACTCCGCGAGCGCGGCGATGCTCCGCGACGCGCGGGAGCGGTACGACGTACCGGTGGTCGAGGTGATCCTGCCGGCCGCGCGGCGGTCGGTGGCCGCGACCAAGAACGGGCGGATCGGGGTCATCTGCACCCGGTCGACTGCCGAGTCGCTGGCCTACGACGACGCCTTCGCCGCGGCACCGCACATCGAGCTGACGACGCGTGCCTGCCCCCGGTTCGTCGACTTCGTGGAGGCCGGCGTCACCGGGGGCGACGACCTGCTGGCCGCAGCGCACGAGTACCTCGACCCGATGACCGAGCTCGGCGTCGACACCCTGATCCTCGGCTGCACGCACTACCCGCTGCTCACCGGCGTGATCTCCTACGTCATGGGCGACCAGGTGACCCTCGTCAGCAGCGCCGAGGAGTGCGCCAAGGACGTCTACCGGGTGCTCGCCGACACCGGCCTGATGCGGGAGAGCGGCGAGCCGTCGTACTCGTTCGTGACGACGGGGTCGCCGGCGGAGTTCGAGACGATCGGCCGGCGGTTCCTGGGTCCGGAACTCGCCGCTGCTGACCAGTTCGTCGGCGGACTGGCATGATCGGTCAGATGGGGACCGCAATGACGGGGTCGTTCCGGATGACGGTGGTCGGGTGCTCGGGTTCCTACCCGGGACCCGACTCGCCTGCGAGCTGCTACCTGGTCCAGGCCGAGCGGGCCGGCCGCACCTGGAGCCTGGTGGTCGACCTCGGCAACGGCGCGCTCGGCGCGCTGCAGCGGTACGTCGACCCGCTCAAGGTCGACGCCGTGCTGCTGAGCCACCTGCACGCCGACCACTGCGTCGACATGACCAGCTACTACGTGCTGCGCAAGTACCACCCCGCCGGCACCCAGCCGATGATCCCCGTCTGGGGACCGAGCGGCACCGCGAAGCGGCTCGCGCAGGCCTACGACCTGCCCACCAACCCGGGGATGCGCGAGGAGTTCGAGTTCCACACCTTCGACGGGCCGTTCTCGGTCGGGCCCTTCGACATCGAGGCGTTCGCCGTCGACCATCCCGTCGAGGCCTACGGCATGCGGATCTCGGTCGAGACCGAGGCCGGTCGCCGTACCCTCGGCTACAGCGGTGACACCGGGCCGACGCCGGCGCTGCTCGAGATCGCGGCCGACGCCGACCTCTTCCTCTCCGAGGCGTCCTTCCGGCACGGCGACGACAACCCGCCGAGCCTGCACCTCACCGGGACCGAGTGCGGCGAGACGGCGGCCAAGGGCAAGTCCAAGCGACTGGTCCTCACCCACGTGCCGCCGTGGCACGAGCCCCAGGTGATGCTCGCGGAGGCCGTCGCGGTCTACGACGGGCCGACCGAGCTCGCGGCCCAGGGCAACGTCTACGACATCTGACCGGGACACGGCCACCCCTTCGGGGTTCGTCTTGGCGCGGTCGGGCAGGCTGTGGCCCATGATCACGGTCGATCACCTCACCAAGGCGTACGGCAGCTTCCGCGCCGTCGACGACGTCAGCTTCGTCTGCCAACAGGGCCGGGTCACCGGCTTCCTCGGACCCAACGGGGCCGGCAAGACCACGACCATGCGGGTGATGGTCGGGCTCACGGCGCCGACCAGCGGACGGGTCACGATCGGTGGCCTCGACTACGGGTCGATCCCCAACCCGGGACGCCACGTCGGCGTGCTGCTGGACGCCTCCGCGCAGCACGGCGGCCGCACCGGCCGCGAGATCCTGACGCTCGGCGCGATCGCGATGGGCCTTCCGTCGGCGCGGGTCAACGAGATGCTCGCGCTCGTCGGCCTCAGCGACGTCGAGGCGAGCCGGCGGATGGGGAACTACTCCCTCGGGATGAAGCAGCGGCTCGGCATCGCGCACGCGCTGCTCGGCGATCCGGAGGTGCTGATCCTCGACGAGCCTGCCAACGGGCTCGACCCCGCCGGGATCCGGTGGATGCGCGGCCTGCTCAAGTCGTACGCCGACCGTGGCGGCACCGTGCTGCTCTCCAGCCACCTCCTCAACGAGGTGGAGCTGATCGCCGACGAGATGATCCTCATCGGTCACGGCCGGATCGTCGCGCAGGGTGACAAGAAGTCGCTGCTCGCCGGTGCTCAGGGGACTGCGACGTCGCTGGTCATGTCGCTCGACAACACCGGCCTGGCGACCGAGCTCGCCCGGCGGGGCCACCTGGTCGAACCGATCGGCGAGGGGCTCAAGGTCAACGCGGCGACCGACGAGGTCGGACGGGCGGCGCTCGCGGCGGGCATCGTGCTGACCGACCTGCGGGCCGGAGGGGTCGGCCTCGAGGACCTGTTCCTCGAGCTCACCTCCGCCACCGCACGGGAGGGCGCGCCCGGCGTACCCCCGCCGCCGCCGCCGTCGCACGGCATGCACGTGCCGCCCAGCCCGAACATGCCGCCCGTCGACTCGCCCCTGACCCCGCCGGGAGGCCACCGATGACCACCGCCCCCACCGCCAGCAGCGCCCCGACCCTCGACGTCTCCGGCACCCCGCCGATCCCGTTCTGGCGGCTGGTGCTGGTCGAGCTGCGCAAGACCTGCGACACCCGTGCCGGCCTCTGGCTGCTCGCCACGATCGGCATCCTGGTGGGCATCGTCGAGACGATCTTCATGATCAGTGTGCTCGTCAACGACGAGCCGATCCGCTACGACGACCTGGCGGCGACAGCCGGCGGGATCGCGTCCCTGCTGCTGCCGGTGCTGGGCATCATCCTCGTCACCAGCGAGTGGGGGCAGCGCACCGCGATGGTCACCTTCGCGATCGAGCCGCGGCGGATGCGCGTCGTGCTCGCCAAGCTCGTCGTCGGCGTCGTGGCGTCCGTCGCCACCGTGGTGGTGATGCTCGTGATCGGGGTCGTGACGACGATGATCTGCGAGATCGTGCAGCCCGACCTCACCGAGTGGCGCATGGACTGGTGGCTCCCGCTGGCCTTCATCATCACGATGAGCATGACCATGACCGTCGGGTTCTCGATGGCTGCGCTGCTGTTGAACACGCCGGCGGCGATCGTGGTGTTCTTCCTCTACTGGTACGGACTCGCGATCGTGCTCTTCGTGATCGCCGACCTGGTCTCCGGGTTCAACGACATCGCGCCCTGGATCAACTTCCAGGCGGCGCTCGACCCCGTGTGGACCTGGTCCCTGGATGCCGCCGACGAATGGGGTCAGCTGCTGGTGTCGGCCGGCCTCTGGATCGGGCTCCCGCTGGGCGTGGGCCTGTGGCGGATCGTCAACGCCGAGGTCAAGTAGCCGCGGGCGAGGAGCGACAACTCCGGCCCCGCCGGACGACGAATCTTGTCGGCTGGGCCGACCTTTCGCCGTCGGTCGTCGGAGCCACTTGCGCGCCGGCCGCGTTGGGCTAGCGTCCGGCCATGCCTCCTCGGGTCATCGGCGCCGGTGTCGGACGGACCGGGACGCTGTCGCTCAAGACAGCTCTCGAGCACCTGCTGGACGGCCCCTGCTACCACGGCAGCGAGGTCTTCGGGCAGAGCCGCCAGATCAGCTTCTGGAGCGCCGCGGCACGCGGCGAGCCGGTCGACTGGTACGGCTTCTTCGAGGGGTACGCCGCGACCGTGGACTGGCCGGCCTCGGCGTTCTGGGAGGAGATCTCCGCCGAGTTCCCCGACGCGATCGTGCTGCTGTCGACCCGCGAGTCCGTCGACGCCTGGCACCGCAGCGCGCACGACACGATCTTCCAGTACGCCCCGCTCGCCCGGATCAGCCCGGTGGTGCGGATGTTCTCCGAGGTGCTGGCGGCTCGCTTCACGCCGAACCCCACCGACCCCGAGGAGGCGAGGGCGGCGTATGAGCGCCACAACGCCCACGTCCGCGCGACGGTGCCCAGCGAGCGGCTGGTGGAGTGGACGCCCCGGGACGGGTGGGGCCCGCTCTGCTCAGCGCTCGGCGTACCGGTCCCCGACGAGCCGTTCCCCACCGTCAACACCAAGGACGACTGGAACCGGCTGCCGCTGCTCGCGCTGCGACTCGTGGCGCGGGTGCTCGACCGACGACGGCGTTGAGGGCCGTCGCGGCATCGGACGCTAGGTTTCTTCCCCATGAGCACTCGTGAGGACGGCCGCGCTGACGACGAGCTGCGGCCCATCAAGATCACCCGCAACTGGCTGGACCACCCGGCGGGGTCGGTGCTGATCGAGTTCGGCCGGACCCGGGTCCTGTGCGCCGCTTCGGCGTCGGTCGGGGTGCCCCGCTGGCGCAAGGGCACCGGCCTGGGCTGGGTGACGGCCGAGTACGCCATGCTGCCCGCCGCCACCAACACCCGCTCCGACCGCGAGTCCGTCAAGGGCCGGATCGGCGGCCGCACCCACGAGATCAGCCGGCTCATCGGCCGCTCGCTGCGCGCGGTCATCGACTACCAGGCCCTCGGCGAGAACACCATCCAGCTCGACTGCGACGTCCTGCAAGCCGACGGCGGCACCCGCACCGCGGCCATCACCGGTGCGTACGTCGCGCTCGCCGACGCGTGCGCCCACCTCGGCGTGACCGAGGCGCTCACCGGGTCGGTCGCCGCGATCAGCGTCGGGATCATCGACGGCGTCCCGCGGCTCGACCTGCCGTACGTCGAGGACGTGCGCGCCGAGACCGACATGAACGTCGTGATGACCGGCGCCGGCAGCTTCGTGGAGGTGCAGGGCACCGCCGAGGGCGCCGCGTTCTCGCGCGCCGAGCTCGACGCGCTCCTGGTGCTCGCCGAGAAGGGCTGCGCCGACCTCACCCGGATGCAGCAGGAGGCGCTGAGCGCGTGAAGGTCCTGGTCGCGTCCCGCAACGCCAAGAAGCTCGAGGAGATGCAGCGGATCCTGCGCGAGCACCTCGATGCGGTGGAGGTGCTGGGTCTCGACGACGTCGAGCCGTACGACGAGCCGGTCGAGGACCAGCCGACGTTCGCCGGCAACGCGCTGCTCAAGGCGCGGGCGGGCGTGGCCAGCAGCGGGTTGCCGACCCTCGCCGACGACTCCGGCCTCTGCGTCGACGCGCTCAACGGCATGCCCGGCGTGCTGTCGGCGCGGTGGAGCGGACCGCCACGGGGTTCCAAGGAGATGGCGGACGACCGCAACAACGAGCTGCTGCTCGCCCAGCTCGCGGACGTGCCCGACGAGCGGCGTACGGCGTACTTCGCCTGCGCCGTCGCACTCGTCCTGCCGAACGGCACGGTGCGGGTGGTCGAGGGGCGGATGGACGGCGTCGTCATCCGGGAGCCGCGGGGGAGCGGCGGCTTCGGCTACGACGTCGTGTTCGAGGCGGACGACCGGCCGGGCGTCACCACCGCGGAGCTGACGCCGGCGGACAAGGACGCGATCTCCCATCGCGGCAAGGCGCTGCGTGAGATCGCGCCGGTCGTGGCCGAGCTGCTGCGCTGACGCAGCGTCCCCGGTGCCGGAGGCGGGAGTCGAACCCGCACGCCCTCGAGCACAGGTTCCTAAGACCTGCGTGTCTACCGTTCCACCACTCCGGCGATCGGCGTCGAGTCTAGGACTCGTCCCGCGTCACTCTTCCCAGACCCACGTCTCCAGGACGTCCTCGAAGGTCTGGCGGAACCCGGAGTCACCCTGCCGGAAGCTCGCGGTGATGGAGTACTGCTCGTCACCGGAGATCACCAGGTAGGCGACCTGGTGGACGTCGAAGTTGTTGGCGTTGGTCCACTTGAGCTCGACACCACGGGCGTCCTTGCCGCCGATCGTGGTCGACCCGGTGTCGGTCGGTGTCGCGCCCGTGGAGCCGGTCAGGACTCGCTTCCAGTCGTCGACGACGTCGTCGACGTCGGTCACGCCGTAGGCCGACGACGACTCGACCAGGATGTTGCCGCGGGCCGTGGCGATCGAGGAGCCAGGGGCGGCGATGGTGTCGATCGTGCCGGTGGTGTCCGGGGTGTCGGCCGTCAGGTCCTTCCACTCGTTGTTGGGGAACTCGTAGCTGTAGCCGGTGCCCTGCAGCGTCAGCGCGGGATTGGTCGAGACCGTCGTGCTGGTCTCCGTGGTGGTCTCGGTGCCGGCGGACGTCGTACCGGCGCTCGTGCCGGCCTCGCTCGTCGCGGTGTCCTCGGCCGACGGGTCGTCGTCGTCGCCGCCGGCGAACGCGACGATGCCGATGATCGCCACGACCCCGATGACCACGACCGCCGCGATGGCGCCGATGATCAGCCCGGTCGACGACTTCTTCCTCGGCGGCGGCGTGCCGTAGCCCGGGGTGGCCGTGAAGGCGTACGGCGCCGCCGGTGCGCCGTACTGGCCGCCCTGCTGGCCGCTGTGCTGGCCGACGGGCTGACCGGCCGACTGGTGCGGCGGGGCCGATGCCGGTGTCTGCGGGTGCTGGGAGGCCGCGGGAGCGCTCGCGGCCGGCCACTGCTGCGGCGGTGACTGGGTCGGACCGACGGCGCTGGTCGGTGCGTTCGGCGGTGAGACCGACGGTCGTGCCGAGGTCGACCCGCTGGCGGTCCCCGACGGCGGCTCGGCGGTGAAGGCATCGGGGCGCAGCCGGGTGGCCAGCGAGACCGGCACCTTGCCGAGCGCGTAGCCGAGCACGGCGCAGGCCCACTGGGACCCTGCGACGTCGGCGCTGCCGCGGTCGCGGGCGAGCCGTTGGCCGGCCGACTCGACGGCGTCCTCGACGCCGGCGCCGGTGTCGAGCATCGTCACCATGCCCTGCAGTGCGCCGAGCCGGACCGCGTCGGTCAGCAGGTTGATCGTGCCGGTGGAGGCGCTGCCCTCGTCGAGGTAGTCGTCGAGCGCGCCCCGGAACGCGTCGGCCTCGGTGAACAGCGACTCACCGTGGTCACGCGCCAGCTGGGCGAGGCTCTCGTGCAGCTCCATCGGTATCCCCTTCAGGGCAGTCCCCGCCGATCAGGCGACGCCCAGCTCCTTGCGCAGCTTCGCGACGTGTCCCGTCGCCTTCACGTTGTACTGCGCGACCTCAATCTTGCCGTCCGTACCCACGACGAACGTCGACCGGATCACGCCTTCCACGATCTTGCCGTACAGCTTCTTCTCGCCATAGGTGCCGTAGGCCTCGTGCACCACCAGCTCCGGGTCCGACAGGAGCGGGATGGTGAGGCCGTCGCGCTCGCGGAACTTCGCGAGCTTCGACGGCGCGTCCTTGGAGATCCCCAGCACGGTGAAGCCGGCCGCCTGCAGCGAGTCGAGCGAGTCGGTGAAGTCGCAGGCCTGCGTCGTGCAGCCCGGGGTCATCGCCGCGGGGTAGAAGTACACGATGACCTTCTTCCCCTCCTCGAGCAGCTGGTAGAGGTTGACCTCGCCCCCGTCCGTCGCCGTGTCGGTGGCAAGGGTGAAGTCGGGGGCGCTGTCGCCGGCGGCGAGACGCTGGGGGTCGGGCACGCGAGGTCTCCTGTTCGAGAGCAGTTCGCTATTGCAATTGGGATGCAATAAGGTGGACGGCGTTCGTGACCATCCAACCTCATCGCACCAGACCGGAGGCCCCCGATGCACGTCCCCGACGGATTCCTCGACGCACCGACCTCGGTCGCGACCGGGGTCGTCGCTGCTGCGGGCATCGCGGTCGCGCTCCGCAAGTCCCGAGACGAGCTCGACGACCGGACTGCGCCGATGGCCGGACTGGTCGCGGCCTTCGTGTTCGCCGGGCAGATGATCAACTTCCCCGTCGGTGCCGGCACCAGCGGGCACCTCCTCGGCGGCGCGCTCGCCGCCGTGCTGGTCGGACCGTGGACGGGTGCCCTCTGCATCAGCGTCGTGCTCCTGGTGCAGGCCCTCTTCTTCGCCGACGGCGGGCTCACCGCTCTGGGCACCAACGTCACGCTGATGGCACTGGTCGGCACGTTCGTCGGGTACGCCGTCTTCCTGCTGGCCCGGCTCGTGCTGCCCAAGCGGGTCGGCTCGGTGCCGGTCGCAGCCGCAGCGGGCGCGCTGGTCTCCGTGCCGGTCGCGGCCGCGACGTTCACCCTCTTCTTCGCCGTCGGCGGCAACGTCGACCTGGACATGGACAAGGTGCTCGCCGCGATGATGGGGTGGCACGCCGTCATCGGCATCGGCGAAGCCGTGATCACCGGCCTCGTGGTGAGCTCGATCGTCGCGTCCCGACCGGACCTCGTCCACGGTGCGCAACAGGCGATCTCCGCGACCGCTGCCGACCGTCGCCGGGCGGTGGTCGCATGAACGCCCGGGTGCCCCGCCGCCGCTTCTTCGTGGCCTTCCTCGTCGTCGCCCTGCTCACCGCGGGCGTCGCGAGCTTCTATGCCAGCAGCCGGCGCGACGGCCTGGAGTACGTCGCCGGCAAGACCGGGTTCCTCGACAGCGCCGACGAGGAGGGCCCGAGCGTGGGCAGTCCCTTCGCCGACTACGGCACCGACGGCGTGGGCAACGAGCGGCTCAGCGGAGGGCTCGCCGGCATCGCCGGCGTCGCACTGACGTTGGGCATCGGCGGTGCGCTGTTCTTCGCGCTACGCCGCCGGGGCGCTCCCACGGGGGATGCGGCCCCCGCGGGAGCATCAGCCTCCGAGCAGGACTGAGGACGCCATGGGCGCCGGCCACGGCCACCGACTGCACTTCCACGGGCACAGTCCGGTCCACCGTGCGCCGGCGCACCTGAAGATCCTCGCGCTCCTCGCGTTCATGGTCCTCGTCGTCGCGACCCCGCGGGAGTGGTTCGCCGCCTTCGCGGGCTATCTCGCCGTCGTCATCGGCGTGGTCCTCGTCGCCCGGGTCCCGATCCTGTTCCTGCTCCGGCGGCTGGTGATCGAGGTCCCCTTCCTGGTGTTCGCGCTGCTGATCCCGTTCATCGCCGAGGGGCCGCGCGTCGCCGTACCTCTGCCGCTCGTCGACCTCAGCGTGTCGGAGCACGGTCTGCTCGCAGGGTGGGGGATCGTCGTGAAGGGAACCCTCGGCGTGCTCGCCTCCCTGACCCTCGCCGCCACGACCGAGGCGAGCGACGTGCTCAAGGGGCTCCAGCGGTTGAGGCTGCCGGAGCTGCTCGTCCAGATCATGGGGTTCATGATCCGCTACCTCGACGTGGTCACCGCTGACCTCGGACGGATGATCACCGCGATGCGCAGCCGGGGGGTCGACCCCCGCGCCCCGCGGCACTGGCCCGCCCTGGCGCGGACCCTGGGGGCGCTCTTCGTCCGGTCCTACGAGCGCGGCGAACGGGTGCACCTCGCGATGCTCTCGCGGGGCTACGACGGAAGCCTGCCCCGATGACCACGCCTGTCCTCGACGTCCGCGACCTCACCTTCGCCTACCCGGACGACCACGAAGCGCTGTCGGGCGTCGACCTCCACGTCCATCGTGGCGAGCGAGTGGCGCTGCTCGGTCCCAACGGCGCCGGCAAGACGACGCTGGTGCTCCACCTCAACGGGATCCTCGGCTCCGGTGGTGGCGGCACCGGGAGCGGCTCGGTCGCGGTCAGCGGTCTCGAGGTGACCAAGCGCAACCTCAAGGAGATCCGCCGCCGGGTCGGCATCGTGTTCCAGGATCCCGACGACCAGCTGTTCATGGGCTCGGTCCGTCAGGACGTGGCCTTCGGGCCGGCCAACCTCGGCGTCAAGGGCGCTGCCCTCGATCGCCGGGTGATGCATGCGCTGGACCTGGTCGGCATGGCCGAGTTCGCCGACCGCCCGCCCCACCACCTCTCCTTCGGTCAGCGGCGCCGGGTCGCCGTCGCGACCGTCCTCGCGATGGAGCCGGAGATCCTGGTCCTGGACGAGCCGTCCTCGAACCTCGACCCCGCCTCGCGTCGGGAGCTCGCCGACATCCTGCGGAGCCTGGACGTCACCGTGCTGATGGTGACCCACGACCTGCCCTATGCGCTCGAGCTCTGCCCGCGCGCGCTGGTGCTGAGCGGTGGACGGGTCGTCGCAGACGGGGCGACCGGCGAGGTGCTCACCGATGAGGAGCTGATGCGTGCGCACCGGCTGGAGCTCCCCTTCGGCTTCGATCCGCGGACCGTCGCGGCGCCGTCTGCGGCCGTTGATAGCCTGCCCCGGTGAGCAACCAGCCGTCTGACATCGAGCGCGAGATCGAAGAGGCCCGGGAGCGCCTGGCCGGCACGATCGACCAGCTCCTCTACCGGTCGAGCCCCAAGACGATCATCAGTCGTGAGATCGCCCAGGTGAAGGCGCACTACGTCGACGCCGAGACCGGTCAGCCGCGCACCGACAACATCATCAAGACCGCGGGCGGGGTCGTGGGCGTGATCGCGTTCCTCGTCGTGATCCGCAAGATCGTCCGATGACCGTGTCCATGACCAGTCCCGCGACGAGCCGATGAGCAAAGGGTCCGCCAAGACCCCGATCAAGATGCTCCACGACCGCATCCTGTGCGAGTCGGACGTCGAAGCCGGGGAGCGGCGCTCGTCGGGCGGGATCGTGATCCCGGCGACCGCGGCGATGGGTGCGCGTCGCCTCGCGTGGTCGCAGGTCGTCGCCGTCGGCCCCCACGCCCGCGCGGTCGAGGCGGGGGACAAGGTCCTCTACGACCCCGAGGACAAGGCGGAGGTCGAGGTCTCGGGCGAGGTCTACGTCGTGATGCGCGAGCGCGACGTGCACGCCGTCGCGGCCGGCCGGCTCGCGGACGAGGCCGCCGGGCTGTATCTGTAGGTCGCGTGACCTTATCGGGGTAGAACGGGTTACCCCTGCGTGAGACGCGTCACGCTGACCCTTGCTGCCCTGCTCGTCGTACCGCTGCTTGCCGCCCAGGTGGCGGGACCCGCCGACGCCGGCCCCGCTCCGGGTCGGACCGAGCAGGCGCGAGCCGCGGCCGCGCCGGCGTACGACGCGACCGTCCGGATCACCCGGCACGGCATCCCGCACGTCGTGGCGGACGACTGGGGCTCCCTGGGCTACGGCAGCGGCTGGGCGAGCGCGAGCTCGTCGATCTGCAACCTCGCCGACACCCTGCTCACCGCCCGCGGGCAGCGGTCGAAGTACCTCGGTCCCGACGCCCGGTACGACGACCGGGTGACCCTCGACGCGACCAACCTCGAGGTCGACGCCCTCGTCACCGACCTGCACAACCGCAAGGTCGTCGAGACGCTGCTCGCCTCCCCGGCCGGCCCCACCAGGCGCGCGAAGCAGCTGGTCCGGGGCTACGTCGCCGGCATCAACCGCTGGATCCGCGACAACGAGATCACCGACCCGGCTTGTGCCGGGGCCGCGTGGATCACGCCGACGGCGACCGAGCTGGACCTCTGGTACGGCGTCTACCTCGCCAACCTCCTCGCCTCGACCGGCGTCTTCGTCAAGGAGATCGTCGGCGCCGACCCCGCGACGATCGACGACCCCGGCCTGCCGGACCTCGGGCTGCCGACGACGAACGCCGAGGCGCGTGAGCTCGCGAAGACCGTCGACCGCGAGGCACTCCTGACCGCGCTCGGGCAGAACAGCGACTTCGGGTCCAACGCGACCGCGATCGGCGGCGACGACAGCTCGACCCGGCGCGGGCTGCTGCTCGGCAACCCGCACTTCCCGTGGGCCGGGCGCTACCGCTTCACCCAGCAGCACCTCACGATCCCCGGCAGGTACGACGTCGCCGGCGCCTCCCTGGTCGGCTCGCCGGCGGTGAACATCGGCTGGAACAAGGACGTCGCCTGGAGCCACACCGTGTCGACGGCGTACCGCTTCACCCCGTACGAGTACCTGACGGTCGGACCCGGGACGACGTACCTCACCGCCAACGGCCTCGTGAAGAGGGCCGAGCACCGGTTCGTCGAGGTCGAGGTGCTCCAGGCCGACGGATCGGTCCGGACCGTCGAGGAGGACCTCTACCGGGTGCCGCAGGGCTACGTGATCGACGCTCCCGCGATGTTCATGGGTTGGCTCCCCACCAGCTTCTGGGCGATCCGCGACGCCAACGCCGAGCACCTGCGGACCATCGACACGTTCTTGTCGATGGGCAGCGCGACGAGCGTCCGCGACCTGCTGGCCAGACAGGACGCCGGCGGGGGGATGCCGTGGGTCAACACGACCGCGGCCGACCGGCATGGTGACGCCCTGTACGCCGACCACAGCGTCGTGCCGCACGTCACCGACCAGATGGCGACCCGCTGCATGACCCCGATCGGCCTGCTCCTCAAGCAGGTCGCCGGCCTCCCCGGCCTCAACGGCGCCCTCGCCGACTCGCTCTGCAAGTGGGGCACCGACGCGGACGCCCAGCGGCCCGGGATCCTCGGGCCCGGCAAGCTGCCCGAGGTCGTCACCCGCGACTGGGTGATGAACGCCAACGACTCCTACTGGGCGCCGAGCGACACCATCCGGCTCGAGGGCCATCCGTCGATCATCGGCTGCGAGCGGTGCGTGCGGACGATGCGCAGCCGGATGGTCATGCAGTACGTCGTCGACCGGCTCGCCGTGGGCCGGGAGACGCCGAGGACGCTGCGGTCGCACCAGCACGACAACCGGGTGCGTGCGGCCGAGGTGATGCGGGAGGGCGGCCGACTCGACCAGGTCTGCGCCGCGACCGGCGAGACCGAGGCGTGCGCCGTGCTGGCTGCGTGGGACGGACACTCCGACGCCACCTCCGTGGGCACCCACCTCTTCGAGGCCTTCGTCCGGCGCGCACCGACGGGCACCGCGCTGTGGCAGGTGAGGTTCGACCCCGACGACCCGCTCCACACGCCACGCGGCCTCAAGACCACCAAGCCGGTGGTCGACGCGATGGCGGCCGCGATCGAGTCCGTCCGGGCGTCGGGCGTTGCGTTCGACGCGCCCTGGGGCAGCCTCCAGGTCGCCGCGGACCGGGGCTCGCCGGCGTACCCGCTCGGCGGCGGCGAGGGCGACCTCGCCGGCAACGCCAACGCCCTGGCGTCCCGGAAGCCCTCGACCAACACGGGTCGCTACAAGCCGATCACCTACGGCTCGTCCCACATCCAGGCGGTGTCCTATCTCGCCGACGGCACTGTCCAGCCGCTGACGATCCTCACCTACGGTCAGTACGAGGACCCCGCCTCGCCGTGGTCGTCGGACCAGACCCGGCTCTTCTCGCGGGAGCGGTGGGTGCCCTTCGCCTGGACCGATGCGCAGATCCAGCAACAGCTGGTCAGGACGGTGGAGCTCACCGGCCCCTGACCCGACCCCTCGCGAATCCGGACATCTCCACGTCGAGTCCGCCGAAATCCCCACGCCCCGTCCGGACTCGCTGTGGATATCGCCGCGAATGGCGCAGGTTCCTTGCCCCGTCGCGAGACACTGGGCGCGTCGACATTGCAGGGGAGGAGTGCGCGTGCCCACAACAACGGGGCCAGCGGGCCGGGACCAGCGCGGCCCCATGGAACGGCTGGTGCGGATCGCCGCCACCCTCCGCGAGCGCGGTGTGGTCGGGGAGACCGGTGAGCGCCTCGCCGAGATCGCCGGGTTCGACGGTGAGCGGTCGATGGACCAGCTCAAGCGTGACATCCGATCGCTGACCGACCAGGGCTGGCAGATCGACAACCTCGCCGGTCAGGGCGAGCCCGCTCGCTACCGGATGCGCACGGTCGACAACCGGCTGCGCGTCCGGTTGACGCCGCCGCAGCAGCGGGCGCTGCAGCGCGCCGTGCTGCTGGCCGACCGCAACGACCTCATCGACCGTCTCGGGCTCGGCGACCGCACGCCAGGCGGCGGGTCGCCTCCCGAATCGGGCGTCGTGGCCGGTGTCCCCACCACCGGTCACGACGCCCTCCTCGCCACCGTCCTGCGCGCCGTCCGCATGGGGAGCCGGCTGCGGTTCACCTACAAGGGCACCCCGCGCGTCGTACATCCCGAGTCCGTGCGGTCGCAGAACGGCACCTGGTACCTCCGCGGCCAGGAGGAAGGTTCTGGGACCGGCGCCCCCAACGGGGCACCGGTCGTCAAGGCCTTCGTCGTCGCGCGGATGAGTGACGTGACGGCTGACCCGCCGCGCACAGCCCGGCCGGTCCGCGCGGCCCGGCACCCCGGGCTGCACCCGATGAGCTGGGAGATCGACCCGCCGATCGAGGTCACGCTCCGGACGGCGGCCGACCACCAGCCCGACGTACGGCGTTGGCTCGGGGAACCGGCCGCCGAGGAGGTCGCCGGCGACGACGTCGTGATGCGCTACGTGGTGACCAACCGGGCCGCGCTGCGGACCCGGCTCTACGAGCTCGGACGCCGGGTCGTGCTCGTCGGCCCGGAGGAGATCCGCCGCGAGCTGCTCGACGAGCTCCGTGACCTGGTGGGGGGTGAGTGATCGTGGCAGGCAAGACCACTCCCAAGTACGCCGCCCGCTTCGGTCGGCTGCCCGCGGTGTTCGAGGTGCTGCAGGCCCACCCCAACGGTGTCCCGCTCGCCACGCTGGCCGAGGAGGTCGGGGTCCCTGCGGAGGAGCTGCGTGAGGACCTGCTGGCCTTCTACACCGCTGATCCCCTCGAGAACGACCGGATGCTCGGCCTGTGGCGACCTCCGGTGCTGGAGTTCCTCGGCCCGGACGGCGACACCGACATCGAGCCGGGCGAGGCCGAGGTCGTCCGCGCGGTCAACGACCGGCCGACGGAGGAGCTCGGCGTCGAGTACGTCGACGCGTCCGAGCTCGCCCTCGTCCACACCGCGGCCGTGGCGCTGCACGACGTCGAGCCGGACGAGGACCTCGCCGCCGCGATCGACGTACTGACCGAGACCATGGTCGGCACCCCGGGTGCCCAGCCCGAGCGGCCGGCGTGGCACGAGCCGCTCCGACCGCTGCAGGAGGCGCAGCGGCGCCGGCGCGCGGTCCGGATCGTCTACTCCCGCACCTGGCAGCACGGCGTCTCGACCCGGGTGATCCACCCCTACCGGCTGGTGCAGACCCGACGGGGCTGGGAGGTCGACGCCGGGCCGCCCGACTCCGCCGGCCGGCTGCGGACCTTCCTGCTGTCCGGCATCCGCGAGGTCGAGAGCCTCGAGCAGACCTTCGAGCCGCCCGGTGGCCTGGCGGCGATGCTCGACGCCCAGCGCGCGACGACGCCGGTGCGGATGGTGCTGCCGCACGGCTCTCGCTGGGCCGCCGACATGTACGCCGAGACGGTCACGGTGCTGCGCGCCGACGAGGACGACGTCGAGGTCGAGCTCGGGCTGCTGCCCCCGCTGGCCGACCGGGTCGGGATGCTGCTGCTCGCCGCCGGGTCCGGAGCGTTCGTGCTGGACCCGCCGGAGCTCGCGAACGCGGGGGCGGTGCTGGCCGAGGAGCTCCTCGTCCACCACTCGGTGCGGAGCTGAGCCCCGCGAAGTGTCAAGGTTGCAGCCTCGAAGTGTCAGGGTTGGCGCCTCGAGGTTTCGGGGTTGGTTCGCGCAACCTCGATACTTCGGCCGCGCAACCTCGACACTTCGGCCGCGCAACTTCGACACCTCGGCCGACCAACCTTGACACTTCGCGGGCTATCGTCGGGGCATGACCGCTCCCTCGCACCTGGTGACCACCGACTCCGCGACGGTCGTGCGGGCGTTCTTCGCGGCGCTCGAGGATCGCGCGACGCGGCAGGCGCTGGCGCTGGCCGACGACAAGATCGTGTGGCGCAACACGTCGTTGCCGACGGTGCGCGGCAGGCTGGTCGGCCGGCTGCTGAAGGGCATGGACCGCGACTGGATGGGGTTCCGGGCGGACTTCCATCACATCGCAGCCGATGGCGACATCGTCCTGACCGAGCGCACCGACTACCTGCGGATCGGCCCGCTCGAGATCGACTTCTGGGTGTGCGGCACGTTCGAGCTGAGGGACGGCCGGATCACGCTCTGGCACGACCACTTCAGCTGGGGCAACGTGGTGGGCGGCGTGGTGCGCGGACTGTTCCGGATGCGCCGCCGCTGAGGGTCAGCCGGTCTCGCCGAGCGCCTTCTCGTCGCTGAGCCGGGCCCGGTCGGCGGCGCGGAGGCCCTCCTCGGCGGCGCGCGGGGCGTCGTTGACCTTGGTACGGCGGTCGGCGGTCCAGGTGCCGCGGATGTTGTTGCGGCGCAGGGCCTCGGCGAAGAAGTCGTGGACGTCGAGCTCCTTCTGGCGCAGGGCGAGGGCGGTCTCGGTCGACTGGTCCTGGGCAGGGGCGACCGCCTCGGCCAGCGCGGCCTGGCGGGCCTCGTCGAGCCGCTCGCCGATGCGCCAGGCGTAGGCCTCGTAGAACGCCAGGCGGGCGGTGATGGTGGCGACCGGGCGGGCGACGTAGCGCCGCCGGGAGGAGTCCCACACGGTGCGCTCGTCGCGGACGCCCGAGCCGAGGTGGCGCTCGCAGTCGGCCACCATCTGCACGAGGAGCGACTCGTAGATCGCCTTGGTGACGGCGATGTCGGAGGGGAAGCCGTGCAGCGTCAGCGCCGTGGAGTCGTGGCTGATCGTGCAGCGGATGTCGTTGGCGTGGGCGATGTTGAGCAGGAGCCGGACGTAGCGGGCCAGGCCCTTCTTGCCGCGCTCGCCGATCCGGTAGTTCTCGGCGACCGGCTCCTCACGTCCCTCCTCCCGCGCGGTGTGCGCGCGGGCGACGGCGAGCGCCACCGAGTGCCGGGTCGCCAGCGCCTGGGCCTTCGACAGGAAGGCCGCCCGCTCGTGCTCGTTGCTCGCGCGCTCGGCCTGGCGCAACAGCTTGGCGAGGCGGGCGAGGGTGCCGTCGTCGACGGTGTGGTCGACCTGGTCGAGACCCTCGGCGGCGTAGGCGAGCTGCAGCAGCTGCGCGGTCACGGGGAGCCCGACGTCCTCCAGCAGCCGCAGGAAGGTCGCCCGCCAGACCGGCGTGTGGTGCTGCTCGCCGGACAGGTGGTGGGTGAGCTCGTGCAGCACGACGGTCGCGCGCAGCGCCCACCGGCCACCGACGGCGAAGGGAGGGAGCGCGATCGTGCGGGTCGTCGCGTCGTACGTCGCCATCCGCGCACCGGCACGTGGTCGCACGGTCACCTCCTGCTGCTCGCGGCCGCCGTAGTCGGCACCGGCGGCACGGAGCCGGGCGAGGGCGGCCTCGACGTACGTCGCAGCGGCCGCCGGCTCGGTGAACCGCAGGTCCGGGCCGGGCTCGTAGGTCTGGCCGTCGACCGTCACCGTCGGCCGCTCAGGGGTCGTGGAATCGAGCCAGGCCGTCAGCCGGTCCTCGGCGGCGTAGACGGCGCGCTGGTCGGGGTCTCGGGGCACTCCAGCGGTCATGGCCCCGAGTCTGCCGGACGACCCCGACAGTCCAGCTCCAGCCGCGCAGGGCCTGTGGAGAGCGCGTGTCGCTCAGGCGTCGTCCGGAGCCGGGACCGCGGGTGGCTGGTAGAGCAGTCGTTCGCGCTCCGCGGCGAGCACCTGGCGGGCGATCTCGGCGTCGGTGGCCTCCGGCGCGGCGTCGGCGGTCGCGCTGGTCGCGGCGTACTCCTCGAAGAGCCGACGCTTCTGTGCGAGCAGCTCGTGGATCCGCTCGTCGACGGCGTCCTCCGACAGCAGGCGGTGGACCTGGACGGAGTGCAGCTGTCCCATCCGGTGGGCGCGGGCGATCGCCTGCGCCTCGAGGGCGGGGTTGAGCTGCGGCTCGCACAGGACGACGACCGAGGCCGCCTGGATGTTCAGCCCGACGCCTCCCGTGGTGATCTGCGCGAGCAGCGCCGCCCCGCCCTCGGCCGCGGAGAACTCGTCGACCAGCCGCTGCCGCGCGCCAGCCGCGACCGAGCCGTCGAGCGGGCCGTGGACGGGGCCGGAGAGCACCGCGCGCACAGCGGCGAGCACGTCGTTGAAGTACGAGTAGACGATGACCCGCCGCCCGTTGTCCTCGGCCTCCTCGACGATCTCGACCAGCCGCTGGACCTTGGGCGACTCGAGTCCGTGCAGCATCGCCGCCCGCCGCATCTGCATGAGGTTCCCGGCGGCGACGCCGGCCCGGTAGGCCGCGAGGTCCTGCGGCCCCATCGGCAGCCACTCCTCGACCTCGACCAGTCCGGGCAGCTCGGCGAGCACGTCCTCCTGGTTGCGGCGGAGGTACGCCGGTGCGACCGCACGCCGGAACAGCCGCGGCGCCAGCTCCTCCCCGCCCGCCACCAGCCCCGGCTGCAGGTAGGAGACCAGGGTCCGGAACTCGCCCACGTGGTTCTGCATCGGGGTCCCGGTGAGGAAGATCGCCCGGTCCACGCCGGCCACGAGCGCCGCCGTACGACGCGATCGTTGCGCCTCGGGGTTCTTGACGTACTGCGCCTCGTCGACCACCACGCAGGCGATGGCGGGGCCGTGCGCCCAGGCGCCGGACTCCATCCAGGTCGTGTCGTACGTCGTCACGGCGACCCCGCCGCCGGACACCCACGCCGCGGCCGCCTCCTGCCAGCCGTCGCCGTGGATGCGGTGGGCGGTGAGCGTCGAGCGGGCAGCGATCTCGCGCAGCCAGTTCACGAGCACGCCGGGCGGGCACACCACGAGGAAGTGCGACGCGCCGGTCGCCCACAGGTGGGCGAGCACCGCGAGCGCCTCGATCGTCTTGCCGAGCCCCATCTCGTCGCCGAGGATCACCTTGCGCTGGACGAGCGCGAACCGGGCGCCGAAGTCCTGGTAGCCGCGCAGCGCCACCGTGAGCGCCTCGGTCCGCAGGGCCTGCTCGCGCACCGCCTCGACGAGGCCGGGCGGGAGGTCGCCGTGGCTCGCCTCCTCGTCCTCGGTCAGGTAGCCGAGCTCGCCGAGCATCGCGTAGTAGTCGGCCGGCCGGGACGTGAAGTCCGCCCACGGGTCGGCGATCGGGCCCCGGGGGCCGGTGGCGGCCACGAGGTCGGCCCGACGGACCACCGTCGCGATCGCGTCCACGAGGCCGGAGGCCGGGACGGACCGGGTGGGCACGACCAGCAGCCGGGCGACCCGGTCGTCGATGACGGCCGCGAGGGCCCGGAGCTCGTCGGCCGTCGCGAGGTCGCCTGCGGCGCCCCGGGTACGACGCACGCCGTCCCATCGGGCGAGGGCGTGGACCACCGCCTCGGACCTCGGGTCCAGCGTCCCCGCGAGGCGGACGGGCTGCTGGTCGGCGGTCAGGCGGGCGAGCGTGAGGGCGGAGTCCACCAGGTGCCGGTAGGAGCCCGAGCCGATCCCGCGCAGCTGGCGGAGCTCGCGCTTCCGGTCGAGAAGAGCCTGCACGTCGGTGATCCCGGCGGCGACCAGCGGGCCGAGGCGCAGGGAGCCTGTGGTGACCTCCTTGAGCGTCTCCAGGGGCATCGTCACGAGCGCTGCGTTGACGGTCGGGGCCCTGAAGTCGGCGACGGCTTCCACGACGGCCTCGCGTGCAGGACGCTCCTCCTCGACCGCGGTCCGGAGGTCTGCCGCCGCCCGCGGCAGCTCGCCGAAGGTGGTGGGGAGGACCAACCGGGCGGGTGGGTCGACGTCGGCGAACAGGCCGAGTCGCGGGTCGAGCAGGTCGTCGAGGCTGAACGGGGTCCCCGCGAGCTCGCCGGTCGGCCGCAGCAACCGGTCCAGGTCGTCGGCGACCTGCGCCTGCAGGCCCCAGGCGAAGAGGACGAGGATCTCTTCGACCTGGGTCAGCACCTGCTCCCGCCGACGTCGCGACGTGAACAGCCAGCGCAGCGGGGTGAGGACGCGCGTCGCCGCGATCGCAGCCGCCAGCCTCTCGTCCGCGAGCCGTTCGAGTGCCGAGGCCTCCTGCGCGGTGGTCGCCGGCAGGTCTGCTCGGGCGACGAGGGCGGCGATCATCGCCTCTCCCTCGGCCTGGTCGAGCAGCGCGACCTGCCACGCGGTCTCACCGTCGCGCGCGACCGGGACCGCCCCTGCCATGACGGCGGCGCGAGCGCGTCGTACGGCGTCGTGGGTGGTGTGGTGCCAGGCCTGGACCTGCCGCGCGCGCGCCGACCACGCCGCCACCGCGCGGGCGGCGGCGCGGGCCTCGAGTCGCTCGTTCTTGTCCATCGCGCGCCCATCTTCGTGGGCGTGAGGCCGTCACGGCTACCGCCGGTGGCGGGTCCTGGTTCGTTGGGACTAGCCCCCGGATCGTCCGGGCCGACCTCACCGTTGTCACTGCCGACCGAGGTCCCGAACCGCTACGTTCACACCACATCGGCTGAGAAGGGCGTGGGTGTGGGGACTTGGAGTGAGGCGTACCTGACGCGACTGCGCGGGTGCGCGGTGCGGATGGGGCGAGAGCTCGACGACATCAGCGATCGTGACCGGGCGGTGCGTCTGGTGGAGACCGACGCGCAGTCCGTCGAGGAGGGCTTCGGCCAGGGCCTGCTCAGCCTCGAGCCGAACAGTCGCGTCCGGAGCCTCGACCCGCTCCAGGACCCGACCTGGCTGGTGGAGGGCGACCCGGCGCGGCCGCGATGGCAGTCACTGGCCCAGCTGTCGGCGTACGTCGAGCTGCTGCGCGCCGGCTACCCCGAGAGCGCCGTGCGGTTGGCGACGTCCGAGAGCGAGCTGGGACTGGACCTCGCGGTCATGAACGACGACGGCCAGGTCCTGCTGCTGGGTGTCGCGCGGGCGGAGTCGCTGGAGCTCACGAAGCTCGAGGCGCTGGTGCCGACCTTCGACGGCGAGAGCGTGCGGTCGGTCGACAGGGCGCCCGGCCGCGAGCCCCAGGTGCTCGCCCACCAGCTGTGGGCGACCCGGGCGCCGTACCTCTGGCTGGTCGCGGCGGGCGTCCGGCGCCTGTACCGCGTGAAGTACGGCCGCACGATCAAGCTGGCCGCGGCGCGGGTCCTGCCCATGCCGGAGGACCTGTGGCCGTTCGGGTTCGCCGGGCCGACGCCCCGGGTCGCCGTCGTCGTCCCCGAGGCGGTTGCGGGCTGACATGGACGTACGGCGCGACATCTTCAGCGAGCTGTTCGACGAGACCGCCGCCGATCGCGGGCTCCGGACGCTCCAGACCGCCGTCGCTGCCCACGAGCGTCACCGTCACGGGCCCTTCCGGCACGTGGTCGGGGCGCTGGCGGTCGAGGCCGCGGACCTCAGGACCCTCGCTGCCCTCATCGCCGACGGCGAGCACGGTCCGCTCTCGGTCACCCTCGGGGTCCCCGGTCCCGACCACCTCGCGAAGACGCTCGCCGCCGCCGAGGCGCTGCCGGGCGTCCACGTCGAACGGGTCGTCGTCGACCTGCAGGCCGGCGAGGACGCCCCATCGGTCCTGGCCGCGATCCGCCGCGAGCTCGGCGGGCGGCCGATGCCGCACGCGGTCCGGCTGTCGGGCGTGAAGCGGCGCGGGTGCGCTGGCGGGCTCTCCGACCTGGCCGTCGACCTGTCGACCGTCGTCGCCGCCGGCGCGGCGGTCGAGGTGGCCGGAGTCGATCGGGCCGTCGCCGACGGCGGGGCGGTGCCGTGGGCCGAGCGGACCGGCGTGCTCAACGTGCTGCTCGCCGCCGACGCTGCCCGCGACGGCGCCGACATCGACGAGGTCCAGCAGATCCTGGCGATCGCGGACGGGCTGATCGAGGCCGTGCTCCTGCTGGACTGCCGGGTGCGCGAGGTGCTGCCCGCGATCGGTACGGCGCACCTCGACGACATCGTCCACGACCTCGCCGACCTCGGCCTGGTCTCCGCCGCCGACCGGGGCTGCGCAACCGGCTGAGCGGCTCCGGCTGAGCGGCTCCGGCTCCGGCTCCGGCTCGGCCGGAGGGCCGTGAAAAAGCAAGGCACCCGCAGGCGTCTCGGGTCACCTGCGGGTGCTCTTCGATTATGCACGGCAACGGGGGTTGTCTCCAGCATCGCGCTCGGTCGGCCGAAAATTTTGCCTAGGCCCGCCCCCCCGAGGCGCCCGACGGCTCAGTGCTCGCAGCGGAGCGCGGTCTCGCCGCCGACGCAGAGGTCGATGCCTCCGGCTCCGTCGAGCCGGTCGCGGCCCGGGCCGCCGTACAGGGCGTCGTCGCCGGCGCCGCCGTCGATCCCGTCACGCCCGTCGCCGCCGAGGACGGTGTCGTCTCCCGCGCCGGTGGAGACGGTGTCGTTGCCGCCGTCGCCGCGGATGCGGTCGTGGCCGCCGACGCTGGAGAAGCGGTCGTTCCCGGCGCCGCCCGTGGCGATCAGCCGGCCGCGGGTGACCGTGACGTCGTCCGCCGCGCGGCTGCCCCGGTAGTCGACCCAGATCGCCCAGCGGTTGCGCCACGAGGTGAGGACGAAGGCGTCGATGCCGCGGACGGTGCCGCTGCCGGGCGCACGCCGCGACCCGATGGTGTCCCGCCGCGCGTCGACGTCGACGGGGAGGTCCGCGCGGGTCCCGCGAGCGACGACCTTGAGCAGGTCGGGGTCGCGATCGGCCCCGCCCGGCTCGTTGCCGTCGACCCGCATCGTGTTGAGCCCGGCTCCCTCGCCGGTGATCTGGACGACGATGGTGTCGGCGTCCGGTCCGCCGTACGCCCGGTCGCCGGCGCCGCCGTAGACCTGCACCCGGTCGTCGCCGTGCCCGCCGTGGAACTCGTCCACGCCTCCGCCGAGGGACACGGCGTCGCGCCCCGAGCCGGCGTGCACCACGTCGTCGCCCGGTCCGGCGCAGACCGTGTCGTCACCAGCGAGGGCGCGGATGGTGTCGTCGCCACCGAGGCCGAAGATGACGTCGGCCCCAGGGGTGCCCTCCAGCGTGTCGTCGCCGTCGGTCCCCATGAGGGTCGCCGCCGAGTCGCAGGGCCCCGTCGACCCGTCGCCGCGCAGCTGCGGGTCCGCGAGGGCGCCGAGCGGGGCCACCAGGACGACGGCGGTCAGGACGACGCACGCCACGCGGGTGCTGGGCACAGGTCTCATGCGGGCCTTCCGGGATCGAGGTCTCGCCAAGGGTGACGCATGCCGCCCGGGAACGGTTGCACCACGGCATGCGGGCGAGCCAAAAACAGTCGAAGCCCCGTCGACCTGGGTCGAACGAGGCTCCGCACCTGCTGGAACTCGGTACACCCCCTCGGACTCGAACCGAGAACCCGCTGATTAAGAGTCAGCTGCTCTGCCAATTGAGCTAGGGGTGCTAGCGGTGAAGCGAGGGCAAACGTTACCAGCGAGCGACCGCCGCGGAAAAATCGGACAGCCCCGGTCGCGCGTGTGATCAGCGCGACTCGAGCACGGCCTGTGCGGCGTTGTGGCCGGCGATGCCCGAGACCGCGCCGCCGCGGCGGGCACCCGAGCCGCACAGCAGCACCGCGGGATGGTCGGTCTGGACGCCCCACCGCTCGGCCGGCGTCTCGAGCCGCGCGCGGTCGGGTGCCCACGGCCACTCCAGGTCCCCGTGGAAGATGTGGCCGCCCGGCATCGCCAGGTCGCGCTCCACGTCCTGCGGGATCTTCGCCTCGATGCACGGCTGGCCGTGCGCGTCGCGGGCGATGCAGGACTCGAGGGGCTCGACGAGGTGGGCGTCGAGGGAGGCGATCGCGCGTCGTACTGCCTCGTTCCTGGTGCCCTCGGGGTCGGCCTCGAAGAGTCCGGCCGGGGTGTGCAGGCCGAAGTAGGTGAGGGTGTGGGTGCCCGCCGGCTCGCCGCTCACGATGCTGGGGTCGGTCAGCGAGTGGCAGTAGACCTCGCCCGGCAGCGGGTCGGGCAGCCGGCCGGCGGCCGCAGCGCCGTACGCCGAGAGCAGCTCGCCGTAGCCCTCCGACAGGTGCAGGGTCCCGGCGAAGGCGACCTCGGGGTCGACGCCGGACTTGAGCCTCGGCAGCCGGTCGAGGAGGAAGTTGACCTTCAGCTGCGCACCCTCCGGCTTGGTCGACTCGTCGTGCGGCTCGCCGAGGAGGAGGCCGAGGACCCACGGCGCGACGTTGGCGAGTACGACGCCCGCGTGCAGCCGGTGCTCGACGTGGCCGTCGTGGTAGAGGATCTCGGCACCGGCGTCGCCGTCCCCGTCGGCGCTGTCGCCGGGCACGATCGACCGCACGCCGGCGCTGGTCACGATCTCGGCACCGGCGTCGACAGCGGCCTTGGTCAGCGCATCGGTCACCGCGCCCATGCCGCCGACCGGCACCCGCCACTCGCCGGTGCCGTTGCCGATCAGGTGGTAGAGGAAGCAGCGGTTCTGCACCAGCGACGGGTCGTGCAGCGACGCGAAGGTGCCGATCAGGGCGTCGGTGGCGACGATGCCGCGGACCGTGTCGTCGGTGAAGCGGCGCTCGACCGTCTCGCCGAGCGGTGCCATGACGACGTCGTTCCACGTCTGCGCACTGACCTGGGAGCGGATCCTGCTCGCTCGGGGGAGCGGCTGGAGCAGGGTGGGAGCGACGACCCAGCCGAGCCGGGCGACGTCGGTGTAGAAGACCCGCCAGGCGTCGTACTCCTCCTCGGAGCCGGTCAGCTCGAGGAACGACTCGCGGGTCGCGTCACCCTCGAGCCGCTCGACGAGCAGGCCGCCGGGCTTGCCGTCCAGGATCGTCGGTGTGTACGACGCCGTCCGGCGCGACACCAGCTCGATGTCGAGGCCGAGCTCGCGGACGATCTGGTCGGGGAGCAGCGAGACCAGGTAGGAGTAGCGGGAGAGCCGGGTGGGGCGCCCTGCGAACGCCTCGGCGCTGACCGCGGCCCCGCCGACGTGCCCGAGGCGCTCGAGCACCACGACCGACAACCCGGCCTTCGCGAGGTAGGCCGCGGCGGTGAGGCCGTTGTGGCCGGCGCCGACGATCGCGACGTCGTAGGTACTCCGAGCGGTCACTCGCTGACAGTAGCGGGGATTCGATCTCGCACTTGCGGGGCGTTCGGCGTCCGGGCGTGGAATAGTGGTCGGCGGGAGTTGGTTGACTTGGCAACTAACCGACTCGAACCCCCTGGGAGGTGGGCGACATGCCCGCGATCACCGTCGATGACCTCACCGTTCTCGAACGGCTGAAGGAGCCCGGACTGGGCGACCAGCCGCGTCCGGTGTGGCAGGTCACCACCGCGCCCCAGGGCTACGAGGGGGAGGGCTTCCCGGTGCGCCGGGCGTTCGCCGGCCTCGACCTGCGCCAGCTGGACCCGTTCATCATGATGGACCAGATGGGCGAGGTGGAGTACGCGCCCGGGGAGCCCAAGGGCACGCCCTGGCACCCGCACCGCGGCTTCGAGACCGTCACCTACATCATCGACGGCGTCTTCGACCACCAGGACTCCCACGGTGGTGGGGGGACCATCACCAACGGCGACACCCAGTGGATGACCGCCGGCAGCGGGCTGCTCCACATCGAGGCACCGCCGGAGTGGCTGGTCGAGAAGGGTGGTCTCTTCCACGGCATCCAGCTGTGGGTGAACCTGCCGCGCGACGCCAAGATGAACGACCCGCGCTACCAGGACATCCGCTCGGGGCAGGTCGCGCTGCTCAGCACCCCGGACGCCGGCGCGCTGGTGCGCGTGATCGCCGGGTCGGTCGACGGCCACGACGGTCCCGGGTCGACCTTCACGCCCATGTCGCTCGTGCACGCCACGATCGAGCCCGGTGCGCGTCTCGACCTGCCGTGGTCGGTCGACTACAACGCGCTCGTCTACGTCCTCAACGGACAGGGCACGATCGGCATCGACGGCCGCCCGATCGGGACGGGCCAGTCCGCGGTGCTCGGCGCGGGTGACTACCTGACGATCACCGCCGACGGCAGCCAGGAGAGCCGCTCGCCGAAGATGGACGTGATCGTCGTGGGTGGCCGCCCGATCAACGAGCCGATCGCCTGGGCCGGACCGTTCGTCATGAACACCAAGTCCGAGGTCATGGACGCCTACACCGACTTCCAGAAGGGCCGGTTCGGGCACATCCCCGCGTGACCCAGCCGCGGCCTTGGTTTCGAGGCTCGCTTCGCTCGCACCTCAGCCGGCGGCATAGGCTCCCCGGCCATGGCTCGCCTCTACCGTGACCCGTTCGGAATCCCGCACCTGAGGGCGGGATCGATCCTCGATCTCGCCCATGCGCAGGGGCGGGTGACCGGCGCCGACCGGGCGTGGCAGCTGGAGTGGCTGCGCCGCCGTGCGAACGGCACCACGGCGGAGATCGTGGGCGAGCCGGGCCTGTCGTGGGACCGGTTCTCGCGCCGGATGCGGACCGTGGAGACGGCGCAGCGGGCGTTCGCGGCCTGCACGGACGAGACTCGGCAGTTCGTGTCGTCGTACGTCGACGGGGTCAACGAGGCGCTCGCGGAGCTCGACCCCGGCACGGTGCCCGAGCTGCGGGACGCCGGGATCGCGGCAGGGGAGTGGGAGCCGTGGATGCCGCTCGCGACCTTCCTCGGCCAGCACCTGCTCTTCGCCAACATCGGCGGGCTGCTGTGGAAGCGGCTCGCGACCGAGGTGCTCGGTGACGACGTGCGGTTCCTGTCGCACCAGGACCCGACCGCCTCGGGGAGCAACGCCTGGGCGGCGGGTGGCGGCCGGACCGCCAGCGGGCAGCCGCTGATCGGCGGAGACCCGCACCGGATCATCGAGCAGCCCGGCGTCTACCAGCAGGTGCGGCTGGCGTGCGAGGACCCCGAGGACTCCTTCGACCTGGTCGGCTACTCGTTCGTCGGGGTGCCGGGGGTGCAGCACTTCGCGCACGCCGGGGACGTGGCGTGGGCGATCACCAATGCCTGCGCCGACTACCAGGACGTGACCGAGGACGACGGGTCCGACGTCGTGGAGCGGCACACCGAGACGATCCAGGTCCGCGACGGCGACCCGGTCGAAATCGACGTCGTGCAGACCGCACGGGGCCTGGTCTTCGAGGGCGGGCTCGCCGTCCGTACGACGTCGTGGGAGCTCGGCGACCTCGGCTTCGACGCGATCCTCGGACTGCTGCGGGCCCGGTCCGTCGACGACGTCGACCGGGTGCTCGACGGCTGGGTCGAACCGGTCAACAACGCCGTCATCGCCGATCGGGCGGGCAACGTGCGCTACCGGATCGCCGGCAGGGTGCCGGTCCGGGACGAGAGCGGTGCCTGGGTCGGCTGGTTGGAGGACCCCAACCGGGCGGATGTCGGGGCCGACGGCCACGTCGTGACGGCCAACGAGTGGCGCGGACCGGAGTCCGACGCGATCGGCAGCGTCTTCGCTGCGCCGTACCGCTTCGACCGGCTGCAGGCCCTCCTCGGCGGTCGCACCGATCTGACCACCGACGACTACGTGCGCTTCCACAACGACGCGTTGCTGCAGACGGTGCCGCTGGTGACCGCGCTGGTCCCGGGCGCCTTCGACGACTTCGACGGCGTGATGGACGCGGACTCGACCGAGGCCGCGCGCTACGCGGCCTTCCGCAGCGCGCTCGTCCGGCGGATCTGCGCGGAGCCTGTCTTCGCGGCGCTGTTCGAGCCGCCGGCGGGCCACCGGCACGAGGAGATCTTCGCGCCGTGGCTCAACGCGACCTACCGGCTCGGGCTGGCGCTGCCGAGGCTCGCCAGCGAGGCGGTCGCGGGCCATCGTCCGTTCGGGATCGACGTCGTCGCGCACGCGCGGGCGGCGCTCGCGGAGGTCGAGGCTGCCGGTTCCGCGGCCACCTGGGGCGAGACGCACCTCACCGACCCGGTGCACTGGTTCGGCTTCCTCACCGACCGCGACTATCTCGAGCTGCCCCGACTGCCGCTCTCCGGCGACGCCGACTGCATCCGGTGCTGCGTGTCCTATCCCGCGCTCACCGACGAGTGCAGCCGGGGCTCCGTCGCCCGCTACGTCTGGGACCTGGCCGACCGCACCGCCGGAGGCTGGGTGGTGCCGGTCGGCGCCCACGGCCTTCCCGGCGACGCGCACCACCACGACCAGCTCGCGCTCTGGGCCGCCGGCGAGCTGGCGCCGATCGTCACGGACTGGACTCTGCTGACGGAGGAGGGGCTCACCGAGGTGGGGTCGTCCTTGCCACAGTGACCTGTCGGTCACGCCGGCAAGGACAGCTCCTTCTCGAAGAAGTGCGTCGCGTGGGGGTCGCTGCCGGGATAGCGGTCGATGGCGCGGTAGCCGGACCGCTCGTACATCGCGATCGCCTCCTCGAGCACGCCGTTGGTGTCGAGGACGAGCCGCGTGGCCCCGCGGTCGCGGGCGAGACCCTCGAGGTGGCGCAGCATCCGTGAGCCCAGCCCGGCGCCGCGCCAGTCGGGGTGGACCCACATCCGCTTGATCTCGATGGTGTCGCCGTCGAGCGCCGGCGCGGGCCGGAGGCCGCCGTACGCCACCGGCTCGGTGTCGCTGGTCGCGAGCACGTACGTCGAACCCGGCTTGGCCGCCGCCACGACCGGGCCCGTGAGCCGGTAGCCGGTCGGGAACCGGGCGTCGATCTCCTTGAGGTAGTGCCCCAGCGCGGCGCGGCCGAGCGGGTCCTCCGGAGGAACCTCGCGGAGCCGGACGGTCGCCGCGCGCACCAGCAGGTCGGCGGTGGCCAGGGCCGCGGTGAGCCGCTCGCGCTGGCGGTCGGTGAGCGGCGCGACGATCCGCGCTGCGAGCTCCTCGGACCGGTCGTCGAGGTCCTGGCGAGCCGCGCGCCCCGCGTCCGTGAGCCGTACGACGCGCCGCCGCTGGTCGGCCGGGTCGGGCGAGGTCGCCACGAGCCCGTCGGTCTCCAGCCGGCGGAGCATCCGGGAGAGGTGACCGCTGTCGAGGTCGAGCCGCTCGCGCAGCTCGCGGACAGTGACGTCCGCCTCTGCGTCGGTCGTGCCGATCTCGAACAGCAGCCGGCTGACCGCGAGCGGGCGTCCGGTGCCGAGGAAGGACTCCTCGAGCACCCCGATCCGCTGCGTGTAGGTCCGGTTGAAGCGGCGCAGGACGTCCGTCGTATTCACAATCTCTGACCTTAGTCAGAGAATGGGTGGGAGGAAAGCGTGGCGGTGTCCGGCCTCCGCGAGCCCGGCGGCGATCGTCGCGAGGTAGCCGCGGCTCGGCTGCGTCCGCTCGTGCTGGGGGTGGGCCCGGTCCGCGGTGAACGTGACGACGGGGGTCCCGTCGAGGCTGCGGGTCGTCACCAGCGTCTCGTAGCGCCCGGCGCCGAGCTCGTGGCGTCCTTCGCGGGTCCGGTGGGCGAGCGCGAGCACCCGCTGCTCGAGGTCGGGGCGGGTGCCCGGCTCGCCGTGCATCTCCTGGGTGATCAGGTCGGCGAGCTGCTGCCCGGTGATCAGCCAGCCGCGAGCCGCGACCGAGCCCCTTCCGGTGCAGTCCGCGGGATCGTAGAAGGCCATGCCGCCGCCCCACACCGTCGACGTACCCGCGAAGTAGAGGCTGCCGGCCAGCCACAGGGGTCGGGTGGCGGATGGCGGGGTGGTGTCGCGGCAGCCGGGATAGCTGCGTGCCGCGCCGGCCGGGCGGCCTCCCCGCAGGTAGCAGTCGAACCGCGCGGCATGGGCGTTCGAGCCGTAGGCGGCGTACCAGACGCGGCTGCTCGACATTCGTCCGACGGTACCCACCTGCTTGACGTCATGCAGGGCAACTGCCGCGTCAACCTGCTTGACGTCATGCAGGGCAACTGCCGCGTCAACCTGCTTGACGTCATGCAGGGCGACTGGCGCGTAACCCTGCATGACGTCAAGCAGGGCAGGGAGGGAAGCACGAGAGCCGGATCCGCAGGGATCCGGCTCTCGTGACCGTCTGGGGTGAGTAACGGGACTTGAACCCGCGACATCCGCGACCACAACGCGGCGCTCTACCAGCTGAGCTATACCCACCATGGGCCTCACGGCCGGGGACGAGTGTAGTGGGCTCAGGCCTTCGCGGCAGAATTGGGATCCGCCTGCGGACTCGTCGGCTGGGGGCCCAGCCCGGTGATCGAGCCGCCGTGGCGAGCGGCGGCGACCTTGGCCGCCTCGCTGTCCGGACCGGGGAGCGGCACGAAGACCGTGTCGCGGTAGTAGCGCAGCTCCTCGATGCTCTCCTGGATGTCCGCGAGCGCCCGGTGGTTGCCGCGCTTGGTGGGGGCGCCGAAGTAGGCCCGCGGGTACCACCGGCGGGCGAGCTCCTTGATCGAGCTCACGTCGACGATCCGGTAGTGCAGGAACGCGTCGAGCAACGGCATGTCCCGCGCCAGGAACGCGCGGTCGGTCGCGACCGAGTTGCCGGCCAGCGGCGGCCGGCTCTCCGGCGGGCAGTGCTCGGCGAGGAAGGCCATCACCTGCTCCTCGGCCTCGGCCAGGGTTACGCCACCGGCCAGCTCGTCGAGGAGGCCCGACGTCTCGTGCATCGTCCGGACGAAGTCGATCATCTGGTCCAGTGCCTCGGGCGGCGGCTTGACGATGATGTCGATGCCCTCGCCGAGCACCTTGAGATCGAAGTCGGTGACCAGCGCGGCGACCTCGATGAGCGCATCGGCCCCCAGGTCGAGCCCCGTCATCTCGCAGTCGATCCAGACCAGTCGCTCGTTCACGAACGGCACCCTACGCCGTCGGCCCGACGGTCTCCTCAGGGTTGGCTCAGGACGGTGTCCTACGCTCAGGATCCATGGGGCGCAGGGCGTTGGCGTGGCTGGGACTGCTCGCGCGCCTGGTCACCGGCGGTGTCTGGATCGTCGCCGGCGCGCTGAAGATCACCGACCCCGCCGCGAGCATGGCCGCCGTCCGCGCCTACGAGCTGCTGCCCGGGTCGCTGGTCGAGCCGGTGGGCGTCGCCCTGCCCGCGGTCGAGCTGGTGGTGGGCCTCGCTCTCGTCGTCGGTGCCTTCACCCGCGGTGCCGCGCTCGTGTCGGCGCTGCTGTTCGTCGCGTTCATCGTCGGCATCGCGTCGGTGTGGGCCCGCGGCATCGAGATCGACTGCGGGTGCTTCGGGGGCGGTGGCCCCAAGGAGGACGCCGCGTCGTCGTACCCCTGGGAGATCGCGCGCGACGTCGCCCTGCTGGCCGCCTCCTGCTATCTCGTCGTCGTACGCCGCAGCCGGCTCGCCCTCGACAACCTGCTGTTCCCCGCCCGCACCGCCGCCGCCTCCCCACCAGACCCCAGCGCGGTCCCCGATCCCGACCACGTCGAGCAAGGAACCTGAATGACCTCGAAGTCGCCCACGAACAAGCCCGCCGCTCGCGCCGCGAAGGCAGCCGAGCTGCGTGCCGCGCAGGAGCGCGCCGAGAAGCGCCGCCGGCTGCTGATGATCGGAGGCGTGGCGGCCCTCTTCCTGGTGATCATCGGCGGCGCGATCCTCATCAGCGTCCTCAACAGGGAGGAGGTCGACGCGCCCCCCGCAGGCGGGAGCGAGTACGGCGTCTCCATCGGGGACACCGACGCCCCGCACAAGGTGATCATCTACGAGGACTTCCTCTGCCCGTTCTGCGGCGAGCTGGAGGCGCAGACCCGCGACGAGCTGGCCGAGCTCGCCGACGAGGGCAAGGTCTTCGTGGACTACCGCCCCTTCGACCTCTTGAGCGAGGCCATCGGGAGCGACTACCCGATCCGGGCGGCCAACGCGTTCGCCGTGGTGCTCGACGAGTCCGGCCCGGAGGTCGCGAAGGAGTTCCACGACCTGCTCTTCGAGAACCAGCCCAGCGAGAGCGGCCCCTTCCCCTCCGACGACGACCTCGTCGACCTGGCCGTCGAGGCCGGTGCCGAGGAGTCCGACGTGCGTGCCGGCATCGAGGACCTCGCCATGGAGGACTGGGTCACCGACGCGACCGAGGCCGCGCGCGACGCGAACGTGAGCTCGACGCCGACCGTCATCCTCGACGGCGAGGAGATGACCGGGTTCAGCTCGGTCGACGACCTGGCCGACCAGATCATCGAGGCCGTCGAGTGAGCCGCCTCCGGGACGGCTTCATCGCCGGTCTGCCCAAGGCGGAGCTCCACGTCCACCACGTGGGCTCGGCGTCGCCGCGGATCGTGAGCGAGCTCGCCGCCCGGCACGCCGGCCAGGGAGAGCGGCACCGGGTGCCCAGCGACCTGGAGGAGCTGCGCCGGTTCTTCGAGTTCCGCGACTTCGCCCACTTCATCGAGGTCTACCTGGCCGTCGTCGACCTGGTGCGGACCCCCGAGGACGTCCGCTACCTCACCTACGAGATCGCGCGCGAGCTCGCCGAGGCCCAGTCGGTCCGCTACGCGGAGCTGACGTGCACGCCGTACACCTCGGTGCTGCCGCACGACTCGGACCGCGGGATGCCGATCGAGGCCTACACGGAGGCGATCGAGGACGCCCGGCTCGCCGCCGAGCGCGACTTCGGGCTGGTGCTGCGCTGGATCTACGACATCCCGGGGGAGTCCGGGCTGCCAGCCGCCGACGAGACGCTGCGGTTCGCGCTCGACCACGCGCCGGCCGGCCTCGTGGGCTTCGGCCTCGGCGGTCCCGAGGTCGGCGTCGACCGGCCCCAGTTCAAGCCGTTCTTCGACGCCGCCCGTGCCGCCGGCCTCCACTCGGTCCCGCACGCCGGTGAGACCACCGGCCCGGCGACGGTCTGGTCGGCGATCCGCGACCTGGGCGCCGAGCGGATCGGCCACGGCACCTCCGCCGCCCAGGACCCTGCGCTGCTCGCCTACCTCGCCGAGCACGGCATCGCGCTCGAGGTGTGCCCGTCGTCCAACGTCGCCACCCGGGCGGTCGCGTCCCTGGCGGAGCACCCTCTGCCGGCGTTCGTCGAGGCCGGTGTCGTGGTGACCATCAACTCCGACGACCCACCGATGTTCGGCACCACCCTCAACAAGGAGTACGACGTCGCCGCCGACCTCCTGGACCTCGACGAGGCGGGCGTCGCCGACCTCGCCCGAGCGGCCGTCACCGCCTCGTGGGCGCCGGCCGACGTGCAGCAGCGGATCCTCGGGGAGATCGACGCCTACGTCGCGTCCTGAGGGTCGCGTCCTGAGGGTCGCGTCCTGAGGGTCGCGCCGGCCGCATCTCGTTGCTAGTTTCCCGGGGAGGGGACGAGGAGGTCTTCGATGCGGGTGACGCGACGGTCCGGACACCAGGCGCTGAGGTCGGCTGCCGCGATCGCGGTCGTGCTCCTCGCCACCGCGGCGTGCGTGGACGACGTGGACGACCCGGAGGAGGCGGACCGTCCGGGCGAGGGCGACCCCTCGGAGTCGAGCATCGAGAGCCCGGGTGAATACACCTGCCTGCTGCCTCCGGAGGAGGTCACCGAGATCACCGGCTTCGACTTCACCGGCGTCGAACCGGGCGGGGAAGACCTCGAGACCTCCGGAGCCTCCCTGGTGTGGGAAGGCTGCGAGTTCGAGACCGACAACGACGCGACCGTCGAGCTGGGCACGATCGTCGGCGAGTCCGGCGAGCCGGACGTCGCGTCGTACGACGTCTTCGCGGTCAGTGACGTCGCTGTCCCGGTCGAGGGCGTCGGGGACTCGGCGGTCCGGTTCCGGAGCTCGCTCCTGTTCAAGAGCGGCGACACGGCGTACGTCGTCACCGGCAACGACCAGCACGGCGACCCGCTCGACCCCGACGTGCTCGAGGAGCTCGCCGCCGCGGTCATCCACGCGGCTTGAGCCCGCGGTCAGAAAAAGGCTTGGGCCCCGGGGGCTCATACTCCCCGGGGCCACGGCAATCCTGACCTGCCGCGTTTCCGGATCGTCGGAGGCGCGCCGCTGTTAGGGTCGCGTCCGCTGCGGCACGGGTCGTGGTGCGACGGCGACGACGCCGCCTGAGAGATGGGGATCTCGTGAGTCACTTCGTGGATGCGCTCAAGAAGTACGTCGACTTCGGCGGCCGGGCGAGTCGGACCCAGTTCTGGATGTTCGTCCTCGTCTACTTCGTTCTCGCGGTCGTGGCCGCGATCCTCGACTACGCGCTCGGCACCGTCCCCGACGGCGCGAGCACCGGGCTGATCGGCCTCGTCCTCGCGCTCGCCCTGTTCCTGCCCAGCCTCGCGCTCACCGTGCGCCGCATCCACGACACCGGCAGGAGCGGCTGGTGGGTGCTGATCCTGCTGGTGCCCTGCATCGGGTTCATCGCGTGGCTCGTGTTCGCCCTTCAGGCCAGTGAGGAAGGCGCGAACCAGTGGGGGCCGAACCCGCGCCACTGAGGGCGCGGCGGACGGCTCGTCGAGCGCCCCCGGCAGGAGTCGAACCCGCAACCAGCCGGGTAGAAACCGGCTGCTCTATCCATTGAGCTACAGGGGCCATGTGCTGGGACCGAGTATCCCATTCGCGTGCTGTGGACAACGGGATCGGGTGGTTCCGATCCGACCGCGCACGGCGCAGGCTCCGCGCATGGACGAACGAATCCGGTCGCTGGCATCGGCGCAGAGCGGGGTGTTGGCCCGACGCCAGCTGACCGCGCTCGGCATGAGCTGGAACGCCGTGGATCGTCAGATCCGCAGCGGGCGCTGGGCCGAGCGGACGCCGCGGGTCGTCAGCGTCTTCACCGGGCCCCTCGCCGAGGAGCAGCGCCGATGGGTCGGCGTGCTGCATGCCGGACCGCGCAGCATGCTCGGAGGTCTGACTGCCGGCGCGCGCGGCGGCTTGGTCGGCTGGTCGCGGCCGGACGTCACCGTGCTGGTCGACGATGAGTTGAGCTTCGAGGAAGTCCCCGGCGTCCGGTTCTTCCGGTCACGACGTCCGTTCGAGGTCCTTCGCGACCCACGACCGGGGATCCCGTGCTGCCGGCTCGAGCACGCGCTCCTGCTGTGGAGCGCGTACGACGCACCACTCCGGCCCGCGTACGGCGTACTCGCGGCGTCTGTCCAGCAGCGCCTCACCACCGCCGCGCGGCTCGGACGGGCGATCGACCAGCTGAAGCCGCTGCGCCGGGCCAAGGCCTTCCGCGGTCTGGTCAAGGACATCGAGGGAGGCGTGCACTCAGGCGCCGAACGGGACGTCGGTCGACTCTGTCGAGACTTCGCGATCCCGTTGCCTGTTCGCCAGGTGCCGCGGTTCGACAGCGAGGGCAAACGCCGGTGGACGGACTGCGAGTGGGTCCGGCGCGACGGGACCGTGGTGGTGCTCGAGGTCAACGGGTCGTTCCACATCGAGGTGCTGCAGTGGACGGCCGATCTCCGGCGGTTGCGCCGGCTCACCCGACCGGGGCGCATCGTCATCCAGTGCTCGGCATACGAGCTGAGGCACGAGCCGGACGAGGTCGCGCGTGATCTGATCGCGCTCGGCGTCGAGCGGCTCGACGTCCGAGGGGCAGTGGCCTGATCCTGGTCACCCGGGTCGGGTCGTGTGCCTGAGACATCGGAATTCCGATGCATGGGGCACACGACCGACCTCTCGATGTCGCGGGCTCCGGGGTCGTGTGCCTCACGCAGCGGAATTTCGATGGCTCAGGCACACAACTCACCTTCGGCGCGGTCTCAGGCACACAACTGACCCTTCGGCGCGGTCTCAGGCACACGACTGACCCTGCCGCGCGGCATCAGGCACACGACAGACCCTGCCGCGCGGCGTGAGACACACGACTGACCGCGAGCGGGCTGTCAGCTACCCCCGCAGCCGAGCCATCCACTCCTCAACCGCATCGGCCTCGCGCGGCAACGCGGACGACAGGTTCCTGACGCCGTCGGAGGTCACGACGACGTCGTCCTCGATCCGGATGCCGATGCCGCGGAGCTCCTCGGGGACGAGCAGGTCGTCCTCCTGGAAGTAGAGGCCGGGCTCGACGGTCAGCACCATGCCCTCGGCGAGGGTGCCGTCGCGGTAGGACTCGGGCGCTGCACGGCCGCAGTCGTGGACGTCCATGCCGAGCATGTGGCTGGTGCCGTGCAGGGTCCAGCGGGCGTAGAGCTTGGACTCCGGGTCGAGAGCCTCCTCGACCGACACCGGCAGCAGGCCCAGGTCGCCGAGACCCTGCGCCAGCACGGCCATCGCCGCGTCGTGGCCGGCGAGGAACGGCACGTCCGGCCGGAGTGCGGCGATGCCGGCCTCCTGGGCGCGCAGGACCAACGTGTAGAGGTCGCGCTGCAACGGGCTGAAGGTGCCGTTGACGGGCAGCGTCCGGGTGACGTCGGCGGTGTAGAGGTTGTGGCCCTCGACGCCCATGTCGAGGAGCACCAGCTCGCCGGGCACGATCGGCCCGGAGTTCTCGATCCAGTGCAACGTGGTGGCGTGTGCACCGCCGGCCACGATCGAGTCGTAGCCGAGGTCGTTGCCCATTGCCCGGGCCCGCCGGAAGAACGTGCCCTCGAGCCAGCGCTCGCCGTGCTCGAGCACGTTGGCCCACTCGGCGACGGAGTCCTCGAAGCCCAGGGTGGTGATGTCGCACGCAGTCTGGAGCTCACCGAGCTCCCAGGTGTCCTTGACGAGCCGCATCTCCGAGATCACGCGCGCGAGGTCCGCGTCGAGTGACTCGTCGGCGGGCACGAGTGCGTCGACCGCGGCGGAGACCCCGCGGTGGACGCGGGTCTTCGCGGAGACCGCGAGCGCGTCGGGCAGCTCGTCGACGTGCTTGACGGGGAGACCCAGCGCCGCCTCGAGCTCACCGAGCGACGGGCGTCGGCCGGCCCAGAGCGCGCCGTACTGCCGGTCCCGGAAGAACTCGTCGCTGTCACGGCCGGACCGCGGCCGCGCGTAGAGCGCCGAGGACCCGTCCGGCTCGACGACGAGCACGGCGTCCGAGGTCTGGTTGCCGCAGAAGTAGCTGTGCGCGGTGTCGGGCCGGAACCGGTAGTCGGTGTCGTTGGCGCGCACCTTGAACGTGCCGGCCGGCAGCACCAGCCGCTCACCCGGGAAGGTCGCGGCCAGCCGCGTCCGCCGTGCCGCCGCCCACGGCGTGATCGGGTGCGGAGCGACGTCGCGCTCGCGGTCGTCCCACCCGGTCCGCATGAAGGCGGCGTACGCCTCGGGGACCGCGGGGTCGTGGGACTCGGTCTTGGGCTCCTTCTGCGCGTGATTCACGTCTCCCACTGTAACTTCCGCCGGATGCCGGATGTCCGGCCGCAAAGCCTCCGCCCGATAGGCTTCTGCCCATGCCAGGCGCCCGTCGTGACAGTCTCGCCTTCACGGTCGTGGTGACGGTGGCGGTGGCCGTCGGCGCGCTGCTGATGCTCGTGATCCTCGCGCTCTCCGGCGCTCCCGCCATCCTGCTGCTGGCCACGGCGCTGGCCGCCCTGCCGGTCGGGCCGGTGGTCGCCGTCTTCCTGTGGCTCGACCGCTACGAGCCGGAGCCGAAGCTGCTGCTCGCCTATGCCCTGCTGTGGGGAGCGTTCGTGGCGACGATCGCGGCGCTCGTGGTGCAGGGGATCGGCGGGTTCGTGGTGGGTATCACCGACGACGTGTCGCTGGCCGTCGTCGCTCCGCTGACCGAGGAGGCCAGCAAGGGAGTCTTCCTGCTCCTGCTGCTGTGGTGGCGCCGCGCCGAGCTCGACGGAGTGCTCGACGGGTTGGTCTACGCCGGCCTGGTCGGCGTCGGGTTCGCGTTCACCGAGAACATCCTCTACCTCGCGGCGGCCTACGGCGGCACGGACGGCACCGGGCCCGGAGGGGTCTCCGGCGTGACGACGATCTTCGTGATCCGCTGCATCTTCAGCCCGTTCGCGCACCCGCTGTTCACCGCGTTCACCGGCGTCGGCCTCGGGATCGCCGTCATGTCGCGCACGCCGGCAGTCCGGATCCTCGCGCCGATCGGCGGCTACCTCTGCGCCGTCGCCGCCCACGCACTGTGGAACGGCTCGACCCTGTTCGGGTTCGGCAGCTTCCTGCTGGCGTACGCCGTCCTCATGGTGCCCGCCTTCGTCGGCATGATCTGCCTCGCGGTGTGGACGCGCACCCGCGAGCGGCAGATGCTCACGCTCGCCCTCGACGACGCGGCGTCGCGAGGCCTGATTCCCGCCACCGACATCGGCTGGCTCGTCGACCTCAGGGCCCGCCGCATCGCGCGCCGCCACGCCCGAACCGAGGGCGGTGAGCAGGCCGTCCGGGCGATGCGGGACTATCAACAGGCCGCGATCGAGCTCGGGTTCCTGCACCATCGCCTGCTGCGCGGCACTGCACCGAAGGACTGGCAGGCGCGCGGCCAGGAGTTCCTGGCGCGCATCCAGGCGTCCCGTCCGGGATTCGCCTTCCCCGGACAGGTGGTACCCCAACGATGAGCACGTCCCACAGGGGCAGGAGCGGCGACGAGATCACCGGCAGCCAGATGCTGACCGGCCTGATCCGGCTCCGCGGTGCCCTGCAGGCTGCTGCTCTGCCGCTCGACCTTCCCGGGGTCGCGGCGCTGCGCGAGCACCGCCAGGAGGTCATCGACCAGCTCGAGGACTACGTGATCCCTCGGCTGATGTCGCTGGAGGCCCCCCTCCTCGCCGTGGTCGGCGGCTCGACCGGTGCCGGCAAGTCGACCCTGGTCAACACCCTCGTCGGGCACCGGGTGACCGCGCCGGGCGTCCTGCGTCCGACGACGCGCTCGCCGGTCCTGGCCCACCACCCCGACGACGGCAAGTGGTTCGGGCAGGACCGACTGCTGCCCGACCTCAAGCGGGTCGACCACCCGACCAACGACCACGACTGCATCCAGCTGGTCCCGACGACGTCGGTGCCGAAGGGGATCGCGATCCTCGATGCACCGGACGTCGACTCGGTCGAGGAGCGCAACCGGATCCTCGCCGGTCAGCTGCTCTCGGCCGCCGACCTCTGGCTGTTCGTGACCTCGGCAGCGCGCTACAGCGACCAGGTCCCGTGGGAGTACCTCAAGATGGCGGCGGAGCGCTCCACCGCGGTCGCCCTGGTGCTGGACCGAACGCCGCCGGAGTCGGTCGAGACCGTGTCCGGCCACCTCGCGCGGATGATGGCGTCGCGGGGCCTCAAGGACTCTCCGCTCTTCGGCGTCGCCGAGGGGCCGGTCAGCGAGGACGGCCTGCTTCCCGCCGGCCACGCGGTCGAGATCCGCGCCTGGCTCGAGGCGCTGGCAGCCGATGCCGGCGCCCGCGACGCGATCGTGCACCAGACCGTCGGCGGCTCGATCCGGATCCTGACCCGCCGGGTCTATCCGATCGCCGACGCGGCCGAGGAGCAGCTCGTCGCGATCGGCGACCTCACCACGCTCATCGAGCGCCAGTACGACATCGTCAGCAAGCACCTGCACACCTCGGCCACCGACGGCACCCTGCTGCGCGGCGACCTGCTCACCCGCTGGCAGGAGTTCGTCGGCAGTGGTGAGCTGATCCGGTCCCTCGAGGCCAAGGTCGGCTTCGTGCGCGAGCGCCTGATGAACGCCATCAAGGGCAAGCCGCAGCAGGCCGAACGGGTCGCGATCGCGATCGAGACCGGCCTGGAGACGCTCGTCGTCGAGCACGGCGAGCAGGCGGCCGCCCGGGCCGCGGCTGCCTGGCGGGCGACGCCGTACGGCGCCCAGCTGGTCGATGCCGCGACGGAGGACCTCTCACGCGCCGGGCGGGACCTGCGCCGGCGTGCGGTGGCCGAGATCCAGGCGTGGCAGTCCGAGCTGCAGGAGCTGGTGCGCAGCGAGAGCGGTGACGTCCGCACCTCCGCCCGGTTCCTGGCTGTCGGAGTGCGCGGGCTCGCGGTCACGCTGGCGGTGGTCGCGCTCGGCGGTGAGCAGCCGCCGGCCGCAGCCCGGGACTCCCTGCGGCTCGGCGTCCGCCTCCTCGAGACCGTGGTCGGTCCCGGCACCGCCGCCATGCTGCGGCGACGCGCCGGCACGTCGCTCGACGACCGGCTGGGCGCTTTGCTTGCCGCCGAGCGCACCCGTTACGTTGCACCGGCGGGCCAGTGGCGGCCGACCGAGGACGCGGGGGAGAACCTGCGAACGGCCGCCCGCCGGGTCGACGACCTTCGATACGCCGCCACGATGCAGAAGGGCACTGGAGGACACCTGTGACTCAGACGGATGGGGAGACGCGCGCACTGCGCGACCTCGCCACCCGCGGCACCATGATCGGCGCGCGCCTCAAGGGGCTCGAGCAGGCGGTGGCGGCGGCGCGCGGGCGGCTCGACGACGCGCTCCTCGACGAGACGCTGGCGACCGTCGAGCGTGCCACCGGGCGGCTGAAGCTGTCGGCGCACCACACCGTGGTCGCCATCGCCGGCGCGACCGGGTCCGGCAAGTCCTCGACCTACAACGCGCTCACGGGGCTCGAGCTGTCGTCGACGGGCGTCCGCCGGCCGACGACCTCCTGGGCGACCGCCTGCGTGTGGGGGAGCGAGGGCGCCGAGGAGGTGCTCGAGTGGCTCGGCATCCCGCCCCGGCACCAGACGATGCGTGACTCGATGCTCGACTCCAAGCACGACGACGAGGCTCTCTCCGGTGTCGTCCTGATGGACCTCCCCGACCACGACTCCACCGAGGTGGCCCACCACCTCGAGGTCGACCGCCTGGTCGAGCTCGCCGACCTGCTGGTGTGGGTCGTCGATCCCCAGAAGTACGCCGACGCGGCCCTCCACGACCGCTACCTGGCGCCCTACAACACCCACGCCGGCGTGATGCTGGTCGTGCTCAACCACATCGACACGATCGCGCCGGAGAAGCGGCAGGCCATGGTCGACGACGTCAAGCGGCTCCTCGCGGCCGACGGGCTGGCGTCGGTCAAGGTGATCCCGATCAGCGCCCGTGAGGGCATCGGCGTCGACGAGCTGCGCCAGGAGATCGCGTCGCGGGTCGAGCAGAAGCGCAGCACGACCGTCCGCGTCGAGGCCGACGTCGCGGCGGCCGCCGGCCGGCTCGACCGGGCCGGCGGGGACGCCCCGGCCCGTGAGATCACCGCGCAGCGGGCCGATGCGCTCGAGGACCGGGTCGCCGAGGCAGCCGGCGTCCCGACCATCGTCGGCGCCGTCGAGCGGACGATCCGGAACCGTGCGGCGCGGGCCGTCGCGTGGCCGCCGGTCGCCGTGCTCACCGGGCTCGGCCGCCGGCGTACCGACGACCTCCTCGCCGGCTACCGTGCCGGATCCCAGCCGCAGGCCGTCGCCGTCCAACGGGCGGCTGTCGACAACAGCATCCGCGAGCTTGCCGACGAGACCGCCGAGGGCCTGGGTGCTCCCTGGGCCACAGCGGTCCGGCAAGCGGCGACCGCGCGGCTCGAGGAGACCGACGACGCGCTCGACCGCGGGCTGACGTCGGTCGACCTCCGCGCCGACCGGCTCCCCGGGTGGGTCGGCTCCGTCCGCGTGCTCCAGTGGCTGCTCCTCCTCGCTGCGGTCGGCGGCGGCGCGTGGTGGGCCGTGCTCGCCGCCCAGGGCACGCTCGACGACGCTCCCGAGGTCGCCGGCTTCCCCCTCCCCGCGGTCGTGCTGGCCGCCGGGCTGGCGCTCGGGCTCCTCGTGTGGCTGGTGGCGCGTCCCCTGGTCGCGGGCGCGGCCCGCACCCGCGGGGCCGAGGCCGACCATGCGCTGCGCGAGGTGCTGGCCGACGTCCTGGCGAAAGAGGTCGTCACGCCGACCAACGACGTGTTGTCGTCGTACTCCTCGTTCCGCACGGGTATCGCCCTGGCCCAGCAGTAGCACTGCGAGAGCCACCTGGCGTCCACAGGCCCCGCCCGGGTCGTTCCTCTCCACAGGTCCGGTGCCGGGCGCGAGACTTTGTCTACGGCCTCGCGTGAACTCCGAGGGAGCCGGTCGCGAGCGCGACCGGGGATCAAGGAGTCAGGACATGACGAACGACACGATGGTGACCGTCCAGGGCTGGTTGGGCAACGAGCCGCAGCTGCGCGAGGTCGCGGGCACGAGCGTGGCCAACTTCCGTCTCGGCTGCACGCCGAGGCGCTTCCACCGCGGCCGCCAGGAGTGGGTGGACGGCCCGACGCAGTGGTACGGCGTGAGCGCGTGGCGGGTGCTGGGCGAGCACTGCAAGCGGTCGCTGCACGTGGGTGACCCGGTGATCGTGCACGGGCGGCTCAACCAGCGCAGCTACCTCCGCGACGGCGTCGAGGTGACCGTCCTGGAGATCGAGGCGCTCGTGGTCGGACCCGATCTGTCCAAGGGTGTGTGCTCGTTCAGCAAGACGGTCGGCACGCAGCGTCGCGACGACCGCGCGCCGGATCAGGCGGCGACCGAGGAGAGCCGCGCCGCCGAGCCGTGGCCGGTGCCGGGGACCCCCTCGGCGACCCCGGAGGTGGCCGGCGCGGCGTGAGCGGTCAGCGGGGGACCGGCGCGAGGTCTCGCGTCGGTCCCGATGCTGGCCGGCACACCGTCTGCCCGTAGGCTCAGGCAACGTGGCTGAGTATGTCTTCACCCTTCGCAACGTCCGCAAGGCCCATGGCGACAAGGTCGTCCTGGACAACGTGACCCTGTCGTTCCTCCACGGGGCAAAGATCGGTGTGGTCGGCCCCAACGGAGCCGGCAAGTCGACGCTGCTCAAGATCATGGCCGGTCTCGAGCACGCCAACAACGGCGACGCGATCATCGACCCCGACGCGACCGTCGGCATGCTCCAGCAGGAGCCGCCGCTGACGGAGGGCAAGACCGTCCTCGAGAACGTCGAGGAGGCCGTCGGCGAGATCAAGCAGAAGCTCGACCGCTTCAACCAGATCTCCGAGGAGCTCGCCCACCCCGACGCCGACTACGACTCGCTGCTCGGCGAGATGGGTGACCTGCAGACCGACCTCGACCACGCCAGCGCGTGGGACCTCGACAGCCGGCTCGACCAGGCGATGGACGCGCTGCGCTGCCCGCCGCCGGACGCGATCGTCGACAACCTCTCGGGCGGTGAGCGCCGCCGGGTCGCGCTGTGCAAGCTGCTGCTCCAGCAGCCCGACCTGCTGCTGCTCGACGAGCCCACCAACCACCTCGACGCCGAGTCGGTCCAGTGGCTCGAGGGTCACCTCAAGAGCTACCCCGGCGCCGTCCTCGCGATCACCCACGACCGGTACTTCCTCGACAACGTCGCGGAGTGGATCCTCGAGCTCGACCGCGGCAAGACGCACCCCTACGAGGGCAACTACTCGACCTACCTCGAGACGAAGAAGGACCGCCTCAAGATCGAGGGGCAGAAGGACGCGAAGCGCGCCAAGATGCTGGAGAAGGAGCTCGAATGGGTGCGCTCCAACGCCAAGGCCCGGCAGACGAAGTCGAAGTCCCGTCTGGCCCGCTACGAGGAGCTCGCGGCCGAGGCCGACAAGGCCCGCAAGATCGACACCGCCGACATCAACATCCCGCCGGGTCCGCGGCTGGGTGACGTCGTGCTCGAGGGCCGGCACCTGACCAAGGGCTTCGAGGACCGCCTGCTCTGGAACGACATCTCGTTCACGCTCCCGCGGGCCGGCATCGTCGGCATCGTCGGGCCCAACGGCGTCGGCAAGACCACGCTGTTCCGGATGATCACCGGCAGCGAGCCGCCCGACTCGGGCGAGCTCGTGGTCGGCCAGACCGTCAAGCTGTCCTACGTCGACCAGAGCCGCGGCGGCATCGACCCGCAGAAGAACGTGTGGGAGGTCGTCTCCGACGGCCTGGACTTCATCAAGGTCGTCAACTTCGAGATGAACTCGCGTGCCTACGTCGCGTCGTTCGGCTTCAAGGGCCCCGACCAGCAGAAGAAGGCCGGCGTGCTCTCCGGTGGTGAGCGCAACCGGCTCAACCTGGCCCTCACCCTGAAGCAGGGCGGCAACGTGCTGCTCCTCGACGAGCCCACCAACGACCTCGACGTGGAGACGCTGTCCGCGCTCGAGGACGCGCTGCTCGACTTCCCGGGCTGTGCGGTGGTCACCTCGCACGACCGGTGGTTCCTCGACCGCATCGCCACCCACATCCTCGCCTGGGAGGGTGACGAGGAGGACGGCGGCAAGTGGTTCTGGTTCGAGGGCAACTTCGCCTCCTACGAGGACAACAAGGTCGAGCGCCTCGGCATCGAAGCCGCCCGCCCCCATCGCGTCACCCACCGCCGCTTGACCCGCGACTGACCTCGACGGCGTGAGCGTGTCGCAGACGACGCTCGCTTCGATCTACTGAGGGCGGCGGTCGTCCCGCATCTCGCGCTCGGGGTGGTCGCTGATCAGCCGGTCGGCGACCGCGTCCATCACCCGGCCGAGCGCCATGAAGTCCTCCGCGTCGACCAGGTCGACGAGGTAGTCCCGGACGCCGGTGACGTGGGTCGGTGCGACGTTGCGGAGCAGCAGGTCCCCGCGCTCGGTCATCCGGCAGATGACGCCGCGGCCGTCATCGGCCGAGCTGCACCGCGAGACCAGGCCCTCGCCCTCCATCCGCTTGACCGTGTGGGTCACCCGGCTCCGGCTGTGCGCCAGGGAGTCGGCGAGGCGGGCCATCCGCAGCTCGTGGCCCTCGGCCTCGGAGAGGCGGACCAGGATCTCGAACTCGGCCAGGGACAGACCGTGCTGCTGGCGCAAGTCGTCGTCGAGCCGGTCGAAGAGCAGCGTGGTCCCGAGCACCAGGGCGCGCCACGCCCGCTGCTGCCGGTCGTCGAGCCAGCGAGGCTCGCGACGACGCCAGGCCTCACGGGTGGATTCCTGGTCTGGCTCGGTCACAGGGGCAGTTTAGGACCGGGACGGGATCCGGCCCATCGCCTACGGCCGATCGCGCGGGAAGTCCTCATCGCAGGTCGAGACGCATGAGCACCCGGGGGAAGCCCGCGAGCACCGAGGTCGTCTCGGCCGCGAGCGTGAACCCGGCGGCCTCGAAGTTCCTGCGGAGGCCGGGATAGGCCATCGTGAGGTCCACCTTGGCGCCGGCGTTGTCGAGCGGGTACGCCTCGACGACCGGCGCCCCCCGATCACGTGCGAACGCCACCGCCCCGGCGATCAGGGCGTGGGAGATGCCCTGGCCGCGATGGCCCGGGCGGACCCGGACGCACCACAGCGACCACACGGGCAGGTCGTCGACGTGCGGGATCTTGCGGCTGGTGGCGAACGAGGTGTCGGCGCGCGGCGCCACCGCCGCCCAGCCCACGGGCTCGTCGCCGTCGTACGCCAGGACGCCGGGCGGCGGGTCGGCGCGCACGAGCTTCTCGACGTACTCGCCCCGGGCGGGGCCACGGAGCTCGTTGTTGAGCTTCGACGGGATCCGGTAGCTGAGGCACCAGCACACGTTGGCGTCGGGCCGCCGGGGCCCGACGAGCGCGCGGACGTCCTCGAAGACCGTTGCCGGGCGGACCTCGACGGTCATGTCACGCCACCTGCCGAGGGTGTCAGCCCATCCGCTCCAGGATCATCGCCATGCCCTGGCCGCCGCCGACGCACATCGTGATGAGGCCGGTGGACTTGTCGTGCCAGTCGAGCGAGTTGAGCATCGTGTTCTGCAGTCGCGCGCCGGTCATGCCGAACGGGTGGCCGACCGCGATCGCGCCGCCGTTGACGTTGAGCCGGTCGAGGTCGATGCCGAGGTCCTGGTACGACGGCACGACCTGGGCCGCGAACGCCTCGTTGATCTCGACCAGGTCGATGTCGCCGATCGACATGTTCGCGTTCGCGAGCGCCTTCTTGGTCGCCTCGACCGGGCCGAGGCCCATGATCTCCGGGGAGAGGCCGCTCACGCCGGTGGAGACGATCCGCGCCAGCGGGGTCAGGCCGAGCTCCTCGGCCTTGGTGTCGGACATGACGACGACCGCGGCCGCACCGTCGTTGAGCGGGCAGCAGTTGCCGGCCGTGACGACGCCGTCGGGTCGGAAGACCGGGTCCAGCTGGGAGATCGCGTCGTACGTCACGCCCGCCCGCGGGCCGTCGTCCTTGCTGACCACGGTGCCGTCGGCGAGGGTCACCGGGGTGATCTCGCGGGCCCAGAAGCCGTCGGCGATCGCCTTCTCCGCCAGGTTCTGCGAGCGTACGGCGAACTCGTCGAGCTCCTTGCGGTCGAGGCCCCGCATCCTGGCGACGTTCTCGGCCGTCTGGCCCATCGCGATGTAGACGTCGGGGACCTGTCCGTCCTCGCGGGGGTCGTGCCAGTCCTTTCCGCCCTGGGCGTAGTCCTCGGTGCGCTGCTGGGCGTCCGCGAACAGCGGGTTCTTGGTGTTCGGGATGTGGTCCGAGGTGCCGAACTGGAAGCGCGAGACCGCCTCGACGCCGGCCGAGATGAACACGTCGCCCTCGCCCGCCTTGATCGCGTGGAAGGCCATCCGCGAGGTCTGCACCGAGGACGAGCAGTAGCGGGTGATCGTGGCGCCCGGGATCTCGTAGCCGAGGAGCGTGGTCACGATCCGGGCCATGTTGTTGCCGGCCTCGCCACCGGGCAGACCGCAGCCGAGGTACAGGTCCTCGACGTCGTTGGGGTCGAGCGCCGGGATCTTGTCGAGCGCGGCCTTGATGATCAGCGCGGAGAGGTCGTCTGGGCGGAAGTCCTTCAGCGAACCCTTGTTCGCCCGGCCGATCGGCGTACGGGCGGCAGAAACGATGACGGCCTCGGGCATGGGGGACTCCTCGGTGGGCGATGACGGAACCTCCCCAGGGTAGTAGGGGCGGACTGGAACGCGTTGCAGTGGTCGGGCGTGGAACGATGCCGACCGTGCGGCACCGCTATGTCTGTCCGATCCGTTGGGCCGATCTCGACCTGCTCGGGCACGTCAACAACGTCCGGTACGTCGACTACCTCCAGGAGGCGAGGGTCGACCTGCTCCGCGCCCACCGGTGGTCGGGGACGGCCGACAGCGGCGAGGCGGCCGAGGCGACCGATGCGCTCGTCGACGCGATCATCGTCAGCCGGCACGAGGTCACCTACCGGGCGCCCCTGCTGTTCGGGGCGCAGCCGGTCGTGATCGAGTGCTGGGTCACCGAGCTCCGCGCCGGGTCGTTCACGCTCGCCTACGAGATCTTCCACGAGGACGACGCCGGAGACCGGGTCGTCTACCTCGAGGCCAGCACCGTGCTGGCGCCGTACCGCTTCGACACCGAGAGCCCGCGCCGGCTGACGGCCGAGGAGCGCGCGGCGCTGGAGGTCTACCTCGAGCCCGTGCCGCGTGAGCGCCCGGAACGGGTGGTCGTCGACCGCGACCGCGCCGTCCACTACCCGGTGCAGGTGCGCTTCAGCGACGTCGACGTCTATCGCCACGTCAACAACGTCGTCTACTTCGAGTACTTCCAGGAGGCGCGGATCCGGCTCTTCATGGAGCTCGGCCGCGGCATGGCGCGAGGACCCGGGCTCGGGGTGGTCGTCGCGCGGACCGACGTCGACTACCTCGCGCCGATCACGCTGCGTGCCGAGCCCTACGACTGCTGGTCGCAGATCGCCCACGTCGGCCGGACGTCCCTGGTCGTCGAGGCGGAGATCTCCAGCCCTTCGACCGGTGCAGGACAGGCGCAGACGCTCGCCCGCGCACGAGTGGTGGTCGTGTTCTTCGACGGCAAGACGCAGCGGCCGACCGCGCCGCCCGAGGAGTACGTCGAGCGGCTCCGCGCCGCGCTCGGCTGAGGACCTTCCGCCGAGGCCCGCGGATGAGGCCCGCCGCTTAGTCGGTGGCGGTCCGCGGACTCCCGAGCGCTGGTGGCGGCAGCGACCCCCGGAGCTTCTTGAGGCCGCGGTGCCGCGCGACCCGTACGGCGACCGCGCTGATGCCGAGCGCCTCGGCCGTCGCCGCGACGTCGAGCTGGAGCACCTCGAGGCAGGTCACGACGTCGCGCTCGCGGTCAGGGAGCGGCCGGAGCACGTCGCGCACCCACTCGGACGCGGCGTACGTCATCTCTGGACCGGGGACCAAGCGGTCATCGGCGGGGATCGCCGCGCTGGCCGCCTGTCGGCGACCGCTGCGCCGGCGCGAGTTCGCGGCGTGGTTGCGGGCGATCCCGAACAGCCAGCCGGCGAACTCCGACGACGTGCCGTGGAAGTCCGCGACCTTCTGCGCGGCGACGAGCCAGGCCTCGGCCGCCAGGTCGTCGGGGCTGTCGTCGAGACCGGTCACCCGGGTCTCCAACCACAGCACCAAGCGCCCGGCGTGGGCTCGATACAGCTCGCGCCAGGCGTCAGGGTCGCCGCCCTTGGCCGCGGCGACGACGTCGTCGTCGGACCTCACCGAGCGTGATCAGCTCCCATCCCCTCGTGCGCACGACCGACGGACCGCGGCTGCGGCCGGTACCTCAGGTGCGTTGCTCCCATTGTGCAACCCGATGCTCCCGTGCGCGTCCCGATCTCGCGCACTTCCTGGCACCGGTTCGAGGAGGAGCCTCTCGTCGCTCGTCTAGCGGTGTCCCCTTCCGCGACCCGACCGCTTGCCGTGGCCCTTCGCCTTGCCGTTGCCGTGCTTCTTGGCCTTGTCGTGGCCGTTGGCGTGACCGTTGCCGTGGCCGTTGGCGTGACCCTTGCCATGACCCTTGCCATGACCCGCGCCGTTCGCGGACTCCTCGTGGTGTCCGCCTCCGTGACCCCGCCCCTTGCCGTGGCCCGGTGGCGTCTTCTCCTGCCCCGGCGGCGTCTTGTCGTGGCCGAAGGCGTGGCCTCGACCCTTGCCGTGGCCCTTGCCGTGGCCCTTGCCCTCACCCTTGTCCGACCCCTTGTCCGACGCCTTGTCCGACCCCTGGCCGGGGTGGACCCGGGGCGGCTGCTCGCCGGGGTTGTCGGGGACGCTGAGCGGAACGAAAGCCTCAGTGCCTGGCAGCTCCGGGGACCAGGAGCTGCCAGGCGCAGAGGGCTGGACGTCAGATTGTGGGGTTCCGACGTCCGTCCCTCCAGGAGTCGGTACACCGGACGCCTCGTGGGGGGAGCGCGCCGCCGGGCCGACCGCGAGGTCGGGTCCTGGCGCCGCTCCGGCCACCCACGTCGTCGCGCCGATGACGGCAACGGTCGCCGCACCGGCCAGCGCACGTACGCCGGCATACCGAGCGGTCCGAACGGACGGTGACGAGCTCGCACTGAGCTCCACCAGCTGGTGGAGCAACACAGGTCCCGGCTCGAGGATCGGTGGGGCGACCCGGAGCAGTGGGGTGGACCGTGGCGTCATCTCGTCTTCCGTTCGAACTCGTCTTGCACCCATACCTGTCGCGACGCGGTGTCACCGTTACGCGTGGTCGAAAATAGGTCGAAGTGGTCTGGACCACTTCCCGCCGACTGCGCCTGGGCCGGCGCGCGCGATCAGCCGGGGGTGTTGACCATGAAGGTCGCGGCGTGGGTGACGTACGCCCAGAACTGCGCGTCCTGCTCCGGGGTGAGCCCGACGGAGTCCAGGGCTGCCCGGAAGTGGGTCAGCCAGCGGTCCCGCGCGTCCTGGTCGACGGGGAAGGGCGCGTGCCGCATCCGGAGGCGTGGGTGGCCGCGCCGCTCGGAGTACGTCGTGGGGCCGCCCCAGTACTGCACCAGGAACAGCAGGAAGCGCTCCTCGGCCGGCCCCAGGTCCTCCTCGGGGTAGAGCGGCCGCAGCACCTCGTCCTCCGCGACGCCCTCGTAGAACTTCGCGACGATCCGACGGAAGGTCTCGAACCCGCCGATCTCCTCGTAGAACGTCTGCGCAGCCTCACTCACGCCGACCATCATCCCGCGGGGGTGGTCGAGGCATCCGCGTCGGGTCCACCCGGCGCCGCTGCCGCGGTACGACGGTCGTCCCGATGCCAGACGACCCGCTGGGCGAACGGGATCTCGATGCCCTCGTGGTCGAAGCGCGACTTGATCCGCTGGCGCAGGGTGCGGGCGACGGCCCACTGCTGCAGCGGAGCGGTCTTGATCATCACCCGGATCGTCACCGAGTCGGCGGCGAGCATCTCCACGCCGGTGACCTCGGGCTCCTCGATGATGATGCCCTTGAAGTCCTCGTCCTCCCACAGGTCGTGGGCGACCTCGCGGAGCACCCGCTGCACCCGCGCCAGGTCCTCGGAGTAGCCGACGCCGACGTCGACCACCGCCCGCGACCAGTTCTTGCTCTGGTTGCCGACGCGGACGATCTCGCCGTTGGGGACGAACCAGACGATCCCGTTGACGTCGCGCAGCCGGGTCATCCGCAGGGTGACGGCCTCGACGGAGCCGGTCGCCTCTCCGAGGTCGACGACGTCGCCGACGCCGTACTGGTCCTCCATGAAGATGAAGATGCCGGAGAGGAAGTCCTTGACGAGCGACTGGGCGCCGAAGCCGAGCGCGATGCCGATGATGCCGGCGCTGGCGATGATCGGGGCGATGTTGACCCCGATCTCGCTCAGGATCATCGTGCCGACGACCGCGATCACGACGACCGTGATGACGCTCTGGAAGACGCCGGCCATCGTCTCGGCGCGCTGGGCCCGGCGGGCCGCGGCCAGGGCGTCGAGCCGGTCGGGCATCACGCCCTTCTCGGCCCGGCGGGCGATCCGGCCGACCAGCCGGTGCAGGACCCACCGGACGAGCGCGCCCAGCAGCACCAGGCCGAGGATCGCCAGGGGCGTGCCGATCAGCACGTCGGCCCAGTCGGCGAACCGGGCGTTGCCGGTCCAGTCGTAGAAGAGCTCGCACACCTGCTCGCCATCGGCGCAGGGGTCAGCGGCCAGCGGGAGGGTCGGCATCCCACGAGTGTGGCAAAGTCCGCGGGCTGGATCGAACTGGCGTGCCTGTCCGCCCGGGGACAGGAGCCGATATCCTGCGCGCGTGACCAGCACTGCCGTACGCCGACTGCTCGCCGCCGCCGCTCCCGTGGGACTCGCCGCAGCGGCCATCGTCCTCGCCGCCGCGCCCGCATCGGCCGACACCCCGGAGGGCTGGCCGGAGGAGCCGCCGGTCGACTTCGTCGAGATGATGCTGGTCCTGGGCGGGATCCCGCTCCTGGTCTTCCTCGCGATCGTGGCGCTGATCTACGGCCCGCCGCTCGCCCGCGGGGAGTCGGTCAAGCCGGGCGCGCAGCCGCTGGAGAGCCAGTGGCTCGGCGGCCCCCGCAAGTCCGGCGGCGAGCTCGCGGCTCCCGACGCCGAGGACTCCAAGGCCGGCGGCGCCGGCGGTTCCTGGTAGCGGCCATGTCCGCGACGGCACTGTCCAGCGCCCAGCAGGCCTCGCTCGACGCGACGATCCGGGCGGCGGAGCAACAGTGCCGCGCCGAGATCTCGGTCTTCGTCGGGCCGATCGAGGGCCACGACCCGCGCGCGTTTGCGACCAGCCTGCACAACACCCTGGTGCTGCCGTCGCGCAGCATCCTGATCATGGTCGACCCGACGCTGCGGGCGGTCGAGGTCGTCACGGGCGGGGAGGTCCGTCGTGCCCTCACCGACGCCGAGGCCGCCCTCGCGGTCGAGGAGATGACCCGGTCGTTCGCCGAGGGCGACCTGGCCGGCGGTCTGACCCGGGGCATCCGCCTGCTCGGCGAACACGCCCGGGCTTGACCGCTTCATCGGCCCGGCGTCGGCGTACGGCCGCTCGAGGCCGCCTGGCGGCAGGACGCTTCCTGGGGCCTACGCGCTGGCCGCGTCCCTGGCCTGCGCGGCGAGAGCGCGGGCCATGTCCGCCCGGCCTTCCTTGACGAACCGCAGCGCCCCGGGGTTGACCCCGTCTGCCTCGGTGGCAAGCCACGCGTCGACCTTGGCGAGTGCCTCGTCGGAGGCGAGCACCCGCGGGAAGATGTACTCCAGCGACACCGCCGCGCGGTGAGCACCGAGCCGGTCCCAGGCGAGCGGGGCGTCGGCGAGGTAGCGATCGACGTACGGCGCCAGGACGTCCTGCTGGCCGTCGCGCATGAAGGACAGCACGACCTGCTTCGCGGTCTCGTTCGGCACCGAGCCGTCGACCATGGCCTGGATCCAGGCCCGCGCCTTCGCCTCGGCGGTCGGCATCGCGGCCAGTGCGGCGGCCGCGTTCTCCTTGCCCGAGATGGTGTTGTCACCCGCCAGCTCGGCGTCGATCCGTGCATCGTCGGCCCGGCCGAGCCGGGCCAGGTTGTTGAGCAGCGTCCAGCGGAGATCCTGGTCGACCGTGAGTCCGTCGAACGACAGCGAGCCGTCGAGCAGGGCCTCGAGATCCGCGATCGCCTCCTCGCTGTGGGCGGCACCCGCGTAGGAGCGCGCGAACGTCAGCTGGTGGTCCGTGCCGGGCTCGGCGGCGGCGAGCAGGTCGCGCAGACCCCGCTCCCAGCGCTCGCGCAGGGCGGCCTTGTTGGCGGGCGCGGCGTACTGCGTCACGGCCTGGGCGGCGAACGCCGGGAACGCAGTGAGACCCCACGAGTCGCTCTCGGCGCCGATGTTGCGCAGGACCAGCTCGACGAACTCGGTGGCGGGCAGCTCGGCGTCGCGGGTCATGTCCCACGCGGCGCTCCAGATCAGCGCGCGGGTGAGAGAGTCGTCGCACGCGCCGAGGCTCGCGACGGCGGTGGCCAGCGAGCGCTCGTCGAGACGGACCTTCGCGAAGGAGAGGTCGCCGTCGTTGAGCAGCAGCAGGTCGGGCTGGTGGGTGCCGACGAGCTCCGGGATCTCGGTGACCTCGCCCACCACGTCGACCTCGACGTAGTCGCTCCTGACGAGCTTGCCGTCGACGTCGTTGTAGACGCCGATGCCGAGGCGGTGCCGGCGCAGCGTGGGCTGCTCGTCGGTCGCGGTCTGCTTCACGGCGAAGGAGGAGTACGACCCGTCGGGGGCGAGCTCGAAGACCGGGCTGATCGTGTTGACGCCGGCGGTCTGCAGCCACTCCTGGGCCCAGCCGGTCAGCTCGCGGCCCGAGGCCTTCTCGAGCGCGGTCAGCAGGTCGATGAACTCGGTGTTGTCGTAGGCGTGGTCGCGGAAGTACTCCCGCAGACCCTCGAGGAACGGCTCGAGACCGACCCACGCAACGAGCTGCTTGAGCACCGCCGCCCCCTTGGCGTAGGTGATCATGTCGAAGTTCACCTCGACCGCGTGCAGGTCGACCATGTCGGTGGCGATCGGGTGGGTGCTCGGCAGCTGGTCGGCGCGGTAGCCGCGCTGCTTGCGCATGTTGGCGAACCCGGTCCACGCATCGGTGTACGACGTCGCCTGGGCCTCCGCGTGGTAGCAGGCCCACTCCGCGAACGACTCGTTGAGCCAGAGGTCGTCCCACCAGCGCATCGTCACCAGGTTGCCGAACCACATGTGCGCCATCTCGTGCAGGATCACCGAGGCCCGGAACTCGTAGAACGAGCGGGGCTGGCGCGACCGCGGGATGTACTCGTCGCGCAGGGTCACGCAGCCGGCGTTCTCCATCGCGCCCATGTTGTACTCGGGCACGTAGAGCTGGTCGTACTTCACGAACGGGTAGGGGAAGCCGAAGGCCTCCTCGAAGAACTCGAAGCCCTGCCGGGTGAGGAGCACCAGCTCCTCGCGGTCGCGGTCGAGCTCGGCCTTGAGCGACTGGCGCGAGTAGTGGCCCAACGGGATGGTGCCGTACTTGCCCTCGTAGACGTCGTGGACCTCGTAGTACTCACCGGCGACGACCGCGGTGATGTAGGTGGACATCCGCTTGGTGGTCGGGAAGCTCCACCGCGCGACGCCCTCGTTCTCGGCGACCGGCTCGGGCGTCGCGGCGTTGGAGACGACCTTCCAGTGCGCGGGTGCGGTGACGTTGAAGTTGAAGACGGACTTGAGGTCCGGCTGCTCGAAGCAGGCGAAGACCCGCCGGGCGTCGGGCACCTCGAACTGCGAGTAGAGGTAGACCTTGCCGTCGGCGGTCGACGAAGTGGTGCAGACCCTCGCCGGTGTGCGAGTAGGTGCAGTCGGCGCGGACCACCAGCGTGTTGTCGGCCTCGAGGCCGGTCAGCGGGATCCGGCTGTCGACGTACGACGCGACGTCGATCGGGGTTCCGTTGAGGACGATCTCGTGGACGGTCGCGTCCACGAGGTCGACCCAGGTCTCGGCGCCTGGCTCGCCGCAGGTGAACGAGATCGTGGAGGTCGACCCGAAGGTCTGGACTCCGTCTTCCTCGGCCTTCGTGAGGTCGAGGTCGACGGTGTACGACGTGACGTCGATCAGCGCGGCACGGGCGGTGGCCTCGTCGCGCGTGAGGTTGGTTCCGGGCATGCGCCTCATCCTCCCACCGGACCCCGGATTGTCAGACATCGGGCAGCGACCTACGTCACAATGAAGGGCCGAAGCCTGCGAACCACAACGGTGTAATTCAAGAAAGTCAAGTGCGACACGCCTGTGACCCCTGTGTTTTTCGGGGTTTTTGTTGCGCTTTGGGGCGGAAGTGACCCAGAGTGTCCGTCATGCGCCCCAGACGTTCGCTCTGGCGCGGGGGAACCGCGCTGCTCACGAGCACGCTCGTGGCGACCCTGCTCACGGTCGCCGGGATGCAGCAGCAGACCGGACGCACGGCTCCCGTCGACGGTCGCGACACCACGGCAGCAGCCGGGTCGTCGTACCTCTGCACCGGCTATGCCGGCTGTCGCAACGCGGGCTACTCCGACGCGGGCTACGGCGCGGTCAACCACCACATGTACTGGCGGATGTACAGCGGCCACAACTGCACCAACTACGTCGCCTACCGGATGATCAAGGCCGGCATGTCGACCGAGCGGCCCTGGGACAGCACGGGCATGGCCTACAACTGGGGCCACGCGCGGTCCGACATCACCAACACCCGGCCCAGCGTCGGAGCCGTCGCGTGGTGGGACCGCTACGACAACGGCATCGGCTCCAGCGGCCACGTGGCCTACGTCGAGCGCGTGGTCTCCGCCGACGAGATCGTCATCAGCGAGGACTCCTGGAGCGGCGACTTCCACTGGCGGACGATCACCCGCGACAGCGGGCGGTGGCCCACCGGCTTCATCCACTTCGTCGACAAGTCCGTCCAGAACACGGTCGCCCCGGCGATCTCCGGCGTTCCCCAGGTCGGTGTCGAGCTGACCTCGACCCGCGGGACCTGGTCGCCCAACCGGGACCTGACCATCGCCCGGCAGTGGTACGCCGACGGCGCGCCCGTCGCCGGCGCGACCGCCGCCACCTTCACGCCCACCGCGGCCGAGAAGGGCAAGGCGATCACGGTCGAGGTCACGGCGCGCCGGGCGGGCTACACCCCGGCCTCCGTCACCACGGCGCCGACCGCAGCGGTCGAGCGTGGCGAGTTCGCGCTGGTCGCGCCGCCGGCGGTCACGGGTGACCCCTTGGTCGACGAGGTGCTGACCGCCGACCCTGCGACCTGGTCGCCCCCGTCGCAGGACACGCTCTACCGCTGGAAGGCCGACGGCGTGCTGATCGAGGGCGCGAACAGCCCGACGCTCGCCCTCACCCGCGACCTGCTCGGCAAGACCATCGCCGTCGTGACGCACGCCCGGGCCCCCGGCTACAAGAACGACCCCGTCCGCTCGGCACCTGTCGGGCCGGTCGTCGTCGGCGAGATCGTCGCCAGCACGCCGTCGAGCCTCACGGGCCGGCTCCGGGTCGGCCAGGTCCTGACCGCAGTGCCCGGCGAGGTCCAGCCGCCCGACGCGACGGCGACCTACCAGTGGCTCCGCGACGGGGCGCCGGTCGGCGACGCCACGGCGCAGACCTACCCGCTGACCGTGGCCGACCTCGGCGCGACGATGTCGGTGCAGGTCACCCGCGCGCGACACAACTACACCGACCTGGTCGAGACGGTCGCCGCGCCCCGCGCGGTCATGGTCAAGCCCTCGGTCACTCTGAGCACCGTGGGGCGGGCGCGGCGAGCCGTGGTCCGGGTCGTGGTCGCCGCCCCCGACGTGGTCATCGCCGGCGACGTCACGGTCAAGGTCGGCGGGCAGCTCGCGACCGCGACGCTCGTCGACGGCCGCGCGCGGATCGTGGTCAGGGGCGTCGCGCCCGGCGAACGCAAGGTCCTGGCGTGGTACCCCGGCAACGGGCCGGTCCTCCGCGCCCGAGCTGCGTCCACCGTCCGCGTCCTGCGCTGAGTCTCGTGACGCTCGCCGGAGCGAGCTCCTCGACCACCGAGACGGGAATGCGGACCGTGGTCCGCATGTTGTCGCCGGCATGACCATCTCCGAGAAGGTGCGCGACCGCGCGGACTTCTGGTTCGACCCGCTCTGCCCGTTCGCGTGGATCACGTCCCGCTGGATGCTCGAGGTCGAGCAGGTGCGCGACGTCGACGTCGACTGGCACGTGATGAGCCTCGCCTACCTCAACCAGGACAAGGACCTCCCCGACGCCTACCGCACCCTGCTCGCGCCGGCCTGGGGGCCCGTGCGGGTCGTCGTCGCCGCGCAGGAGCGGCACGGCGACACGGCGGTGCTGCCGCTCTACACGGCCCTCGGCAACCGCATCCACCTCGATGCCCGGCCCCTGCACGAGGAGCCCGACGCCGGCCGCGCCCTGGTGGTGGAGGCGCTCGCGGAGGCCGGTCTCGACGCCGACCTGATCGACGCGCTCGACGACCGGTCCTACGACCACGCGGTGATCAAGTCGCACCACGAGGGCATGGACCAGGTCGGTGACGACGTCGGCACGCCGACGATCTCCGTCAACGGCTCGGCGTTCTTCGGCCCGGTGCTCTCGAGGATCCCGCGCGGCGAGGAGGCCGGCCGGCTCTGGGACGGCGTCGTCGCGGTCGCGTCGTTCCCCGACTTCTACGAGCTCAAGCGGAGCCGCACCGGCGACCTGGTCTTTCACTGACGTCGAAAGTACCGTCGGTGGCATGGCCACGTCGATGACGACCGACGCCCTTCGCGTGCTCGTCCACGCGCTCGACCAAGCCGGAGACGTGCTCGACCACGTCCATGCCGACCAGGTCGACAACCCGACGCCGTGCGGTGACTGGGACGTCGGCGCGCTTGCGGACCACCTGGTCGTCGCACCGGCTCGGTTCCTGGCGATGATGCGGGGCGAGCAGCCGGACTGGTCGGCGACCCCGCACCTGACCGAGGGCTGGGCGGCGGCGTACCGGAACCATGCGGACGACCTGCTCCACGCCTGGCACGAGCTCGACGGCGAGCCGCCGGTCCCGGCATCGTGGCAGGTCGCCGAGCTCGCCATCCACGCCTGGGACCTGGCCATCGCGATCGGCTTCCCGCTCGACCGGCTCGACCCCGAGGTCGCGCAGATCGGGCTCCTCTTCATGCGCGAGAACCTCAGTCCCGAGCAGCGCGGTGAGGCCTTCGGTCCTGAGGTCGCCGCTCCCGCGGACGCCACGCCGTACGACGCGCTCGCCGCCTTCGCGGGCCGCCAGGTCTAGCTCCGGGTCCAGCTCCGGGTCCCGCTCCAGGTCCCGCTCCGGACACGCGAGGGACCTGCAGGTTCACGGGATCCGGCCCGGGATGTCGCATGCTCGATGTCCATGGAATTCTCGGACCTTCCCCTCCGACGTCGTGACCTGACCATCGTCGCGGCGGCGGCAGCCGCTGCCGCCGGCCTCCCCGCAGGGACGGCGGGTGCCACCGCCGGCCCGCCGTCCGTCGTACGCCGCCGGCTGCGGGTCGAGCCCGGCGGTGTCGCTGCCCTGGACCTCCCGCTGGCGGACCTGCCCCCCCTGACGGCCCGTGGCGGCGCTGTCCGGACGCCGGTCGTCAGGACCAACCGGTTCGCCGCGCTCGGCGTGACCTGGCGCCGTGGCGACGGCACCGTCCGGGCGCGCTGGCGCCGTGAGCGTGGCGGCTGGACGGAGTGGCGGCCGCTGCCGAAGCTGACGCACGGGCCCGACCCGGACGCGCCCGAGGCGGCCAACGCCGCCCGCGCCACCGACCTGACCTGGACGGGGCCGTGCAATGCCGTCCAGCTCGAGCTCGCCGGTGACCAGCGCGATCCCGTGCTCGCGCTGCTGCGCCCGCAGCGACGGCCCGGGGACCGGATCGTCGAGGAGGCCCCGGAGGTCCTCGCCCGTGCGGAGGAGGGGGCCGTGCCGATGCCCGCGCTGCTCTACCGGAAGGCGTGGGGCCCGAACCCGAGGCTCCGCAACGGGTGGCCGACGTACAACGACCGGATCCGCCAGGTGCACGTCCACCACACGGTCAACAGCAACGACTACGCACGCGCGGACGTGCCCGGCATGATCCGGGCGATGTACCGCTACCACACGATCAACCTCGGCTGGTCCGACATCGGCTACAACTTCCTCGTCGACCGCTTCGGGCGGCTCTGGGAGGGACGGGCAGGCGGTCCGCGACGGGCCGTGCGGGGTGCGCACACCCTCGGCTTCAACCACGCCTCCGTCGGCGTCGCTGCGATCGGCAACCTCGAGAGCGCCGCGGTCCGGAAGCCCATGGTCCGCGCGCTGGTGGGGTTCGCGGCCTGGAAGCTCGACATGTACGGCGGCCGCCCGCGCCGCACGGTCTGGATCCGGTCCGCGGGCAGCGACCGGTTCGCCGACGGCGCGCTCGTCGAGCTCCCGACGATCGACGGCCACCGCGACACCAACGAGACGGCGTGTCCCGGCCAGCACCTCTACGACGCGCTCCCGGCGGTACGACGTCGCACGGCCCGGCGGATGCGCAGGTTCCACGCCGGGTAACCGGGTCGTCGGCGGGCGGCGTACCTCCCTAGGATCGCTGCATGACTCGTGTCCTCTCCGCCGTCGCCTGGCCGTACGCCAACGGGCCGCGCCACATCGGCCACGTGGCCGGCTTCGGCGTGCCCTCCGACGTGTTCTCGCGCTACCAGCGGATGGCGGGCAACGAGGTGCTCATGGTCTCCGGCTCCGACGAGCACGGCACGCCGATCCTCATCGCCGCCGACGAGGCGGGGGTGACGCCGCAGGAGCTCGCCGACCAGAACCACCGGCTGATCGTCGAGGACTTCGTCGCACTCGGGCTGACCTACGACCTCTACACGCGCACGACGACACGCAACCACCACGCGACCGTGCAGGAGCTGTTCCTCGGCGTCTACGAGAACGGCTACTTCCTGGAGGAGACGACGTACGGCGCGATCTCGCCGTCGACCGGGCGGACGCTCCCGGACCGCTACATCGAGGGCACCTGCCCGATCTGTGGCTACGACGGCGCGCGCGGCGACCAGTGCGACAACTGCGGCAACCAGCTCGACCCGCAGGACCTCAAGAACCCGCGGAGCCGGATCAACGGCGAGACGCCGGAGTTCGTCGAGACCCAGCACTTCTTCCTCGACCTGCCGGCGCTGGCCGAGGCGCTCGTCGCCTGGCTCGACGAGCGCGAGGCGACCGGACTGTGGCGGCCGAACGTGATCCGGTTCAGCCAGAACATCCTCAAGGAGATCCGGCCGCGGGCGATCACCCGCGACATCGACTGGGGCATCACCATCCCGCTCGACGGCTGGCGGGACAACCCGACCAAGAAGCTCTACGTCTGGTTCGACGCGGTGATCGGCTACCTGTCCGCGTCGATCGAGTGGGTCCGCCGCCTGGGCGAGCCGGAACGCTGGCGCGACTGGTGGAACGACCCCGAGGCCCTGTCCTACTACTTCATGGGCAAGGACAACATCACCTTCCACAGCCAGATCTGGCCGGCCGAGCTGCTGGCGTACGACGGCAAGGGCACCAAGGGCGGCAGCCCCGGCCGGTACGGCGCGCTGAACCTGCCGACCGAGGTCGTCAGCTCGGAGTTCCTCACCATGGAGGGCAAGAAGTTCTCGTCGTCGAAGAAGGTCGTGATCTACGTCCGCGACCTGCTCAGCCGCTACCAGCCCGACGCGTTCCGCTACTTCGTCGCCGCGGCCGGCCCCGAGAACCAGGACAGCGACTTCACCTGGGCGGAGTTCGTGCGTCGTACCAACGACGAGCTCGTCGCCGGATGGGGCAACCTGGTCAACCGCACCGCCAACCTGATCCACAAGAACTTCGGCGAGATCCCCGTCGCGGGGGCGCTGACCGACGCCGATCGGGCGGTGCTCGACGTCACCGAGGCGGCGTTCGCGACGGTGGGCGACCTGATCGGCCGCAACCGGATGCGGCAGGCGATCGGCGAGGCGATGCGTGCGGTGGGCGAGGTCAACAAGTACGTCTCCGACCACGAGCCCTGGAAGCTCAAGAGCGAGGACGAGCGCGAGCGGCTGGCGACGATCCTGCACGTCGCCGCCCAGTGCGTGGCGGACCTCAACCTGGTGCTGTCGCCGTTCCTCCCGTTCTCCGCCAACGAGGTCGACCGGGCGCTCGGCGGGCCAGGCACGGTCGCCCCGATGCCGCGGCTGGAGGAGGCCGACGACCTCGACGGCGGAGCGTCGTACCCGATCATCACGGGGGAGTACTCCGGCTTCCCGGCGTGGCAGCGGCACCCGCTCGAGCCGGGCACTGCGGTGGGCAAGCCGACGCCGATCTTCACCAAGCTCGACCCGTCGGTCGTCGAGGAGGAGCTGGCCCGGCTCGAGGGCTGAGCGGGTTCCCGCCCGTCGATCCGCGACGGTTCGCGTGGGCCGCCCGGTGATGTAACACGCTGTTCGCCGATCTCGGCGACCGTTGACGTCTCTCCGGCCCCGTTGCAACGGGGCCGAAGAGACGCGGACGTCCTGCAAGACCGGGCGAAGTCCTGCAAGACCGGGCGAAGTCCTGCAAGAACAGCCGACGTCCTGCGAGAGACGCGAAGGCTCCGGAAGAGCCGTAGACGACGTGTTGCAGCGCGCGACGCCGGGTCCAGGCGCGCCGGCCACGCTCGGCGGCGTACGACGACGAAGCCGCTCGGCGGACGATGAGTGTGCGGAGGTCTCCTAGTCTTCCTTGCCATGACCCTCGCCTTCCTGCTCACGTCGCTGGTGATCGTCGCCACGCCCGGCACGGGCGCGCTCTACACGATCGCGGCGGGCCTGACCCGCGGTGCGCGGGCGAGCGTGCTCGCGGCCTTCGCCTGCACGCTGGGGACGGTGCCGCACCTCCTGGCGGCCATCACCGGCCTGGCCGCTCTGCTGCACGCGAGCGGGGTCGCCTTCGCCGTCCTCAAGTACGCCGGCGTCGCCTACCTGCTGTACCTCGCATGGGTCACCTGGCGCGACCACGGCGCACTCTCGGTCGACGACGGTGAGACCGACGGCAGCCGATCGGTCTGGAGCGTCCTCGGCACCGGCATCACCCTCAACCTCCTCAACCCCAAGCTGACGATCTTCTTCTTCGCGTTCCTGCCGCAGTTCGTCCCCGCGGGCGACGGAGCGGTGCCGGCGATGCTCGTGCTCAGTGCGGTGTTCATGGCGATGACGTTCGTCGTGTTCGCGGCGTACGGCGTCTTCGCGGCCGCTGTCCGCGACCACGTGCTGCGCCGGCCGCGGGTGCTCGACGCGATGCGGAAGGTGTTCGCAGCGACCTTCGCCCTTCTTGCGGGCCGACTGGCTGTCGAGCCCCGCTGAGCCGAGCCGGGGTGGGGCGGTCAGCCGACGATCTCGTCGAACGGCACCGGCGCGATCTCGAGCTCGGCCATCCGCGCAGCGAACGTGCGGTAGGCGCGCCGGGCCTCGCCATGGCGGCGGGCGTGAGCGAGGACCCGCACCAGCTCGTGGTGGGTCGGCTCGTCGTACGGGTCCTCGGTGATGACGGCCATCAGCCAGCCGACGGCCTGTTCGGTCGCACCGAGCTCGAAGAGGCGCGCGGCGAGCGACCGCTTCACCTCGATCGCCAGTCGCAGCATCTCCTCGCGGGTCGCGTCGGCCCACTCGTCGACGGACTCGTCGGCCAGGAACGGAGCCGGGTGCAGGGAGGCGGCCGCCTGCAGCAGGGGTACGGCGTCCGCCGATCCCGATCGGACCGCATCGAGCGCGGCGCGCGCGAGCCGCTCGAACTCGACGATGTCGATGCTGACCGTCGTGGGGTCCAGACGCGCGTGGCTGCGGTCCGAGGTCAGGTAGCGGTCGGCCCCATGCTGGCGGCCGGGGTCGAGCACGGCCCGGGCCGTCGACAGGGCGACCGACAGCCGGCCTGACGTGTCCCTGACCCCGGGCCACAGCAGCTCGGCGAGCGTCGCCCGGCTCATCGCCCGTCCCCGCCGCGCGGCCAGCACCTGCACCAGCTGCCGGCTCTTGCGGGACGGCCACGCCGAGGCCGGGACCGGGGTGCCGGACACGGAGACCGCGAAGGTGCCGAAGGTCCGGATCGCGACCTCGGCGGCACCGAGGGCGCCGAGCACGTGGAGGGGGCCGGCGATCCGGTCGGCGTCGGCCCGGACCCCGAGCGCCTGGAGCGCCTGCCGTCCCGCCTCCTCCGCGCCGCGGTCGCCGACCAGGCGCGCGGAGATGATCCGGTTGACCGCGCTGCGAATCGCGCTGCCGACCTCACGCCAGGCGTCCGCTGCCTCCGCGAGCTGGCCGAGTGCGTCGTGGACGTCGCCGGTGCTCGCCCAGCGGGTCAGCGCCCGCAGCTCCAGGGCGTCGGCGAGCTCGCCCAGCTGGTCGCGGCGCCCGGCTTCCGCCAGCGCGCGGGCTGCCCACATCTCCGCGGCCTCGAGGTCGCCCTGGCCGAGCGCCACCCAGCCGGCGGCTCGCAACGCGATGACGTCGCCGACGGTGTGGGGCTGGTCGAGGGCCTGCTTGGCGTGGGCTCGAGAGGCGGCGGGGTCGTCGGCCACGGCGGTCTCGGCCAGCCCGGCCATCGCCGGACCGAGGACCTGGGCGTTGCCCGAGGCCTCGGCGCGCTCCACCGCCTCGACGTACTTCGCGTGCGCGCGGGTCGCATTGCCGCGCACCCGGTGCGCGTCAGCCTCGAGGAGCAGCGCGAAGGCGAGCAGGTGCGCTGCCTCCGCCCCGCGGAACTGCTCGGTCGCGATCGCGATCTCGCCGACCGCCTCCTCGAGCCGCCCGAGTCCCAGCAGTGCCTCCGCGCGGTTGACGCTCACCATCGCACTGGCCAGGCCGACGCAGTGGTCCTCGCTGACCGCGACCGCGCTGTCGAGCTCCTCGAGGGCCTGGCAGTAGCGGCCCGCCTCGACGTGGCGCGAGCCCAGGTTGTTGCGCACCCGGACGACGGTGATCACGTCGCCGGCGCGCTCGGCGTGGGCCAAGGCCCGCTCGTAGGCCAGCAGGTTGGCGGTCCGGTCGCCGGCGTGGGCCTCGACCAGCCCGTTGGCCACCCAGGCCGCGCCGATGGCGCCGTCGTCGCCGCACGCGCAGGCGGCCGCCATCGCCTCGTCCGCGACCCGTCGGCCGGCCCCGGCGTTGCCCTGGGCCCACAGCACGGACGCGTGGCCGGCCAGGAACCGGGCGCGGTCGACAGGATCGGGATCCGGGTCCCCGAGAGCCGCCTCGAAGTAGGCGAGTGCGGCCGGGTACTCGCCGCGGTAGTGGTGGGCGGTCCCCAGCCGCCAGGCCGCCGCCATCGGCAGCACACCGCCGCCGGCCAGGACCTCGTCCAGCAGCACGGCCCCGCGGTCGAGCAGGTCCCGACGGGTCCCGCCGATCAGCTCGTCTCCGTGGTCGAGGACGAGCGCAACAGCCGCCGTCGCAGCCGCCGCGGCGTCGACATTGGAGCTGTCTTCCGGCACGACACCCGTCCGTCCTGAACGTGGGTTCGCTCGGAGACTAGACCGGTTCACCGGCCCCTGTTCGCGGAATCCGGTTGCTCGACGGATTCCGTCGATGTGACGCTCACGCCCATGGAGAGCGAGTTCACGGTCACCTTCGACGACGATCCGGCCGGGTTCCTGGAGCGCGCGGGGGACCTGCTCGCCGCCGAGCCGGTGACCTCGAGCGTGATCGCGACCATCGCCGCCCGGATGGCGCAGGCCGCCGCGAGTGGCCCGATCGCCCCGAGGGCGCCGTACTGCTGGTTCGCCGTGGTCACCGACCCCGCCGGTGAGATCGTCGGGGTCGCGATGCGGACCGCGCCGTTCGCGCCGTACCCGCCCTACCTGCTGGCGATGCCCGACGGGGCGGCCGCCGCCCTCGTCGACGCCCTCGTCGACCGGGGCGAGCAGGTCGGCGGCGTCAACGGCGCGCTGCCGGCGGCCCGGGTCGCCGCCGAGCGCGTCGCAGAGAGGGTCGGTGCCGAGGTGGCGGTCACCATGCACACCCGCCTGTTCGAGCTGGGGGAGCTCGTGGAGCCGCGGCTCCCACGCGGCCGGCTGCGCCCGGCGTACGACGACGAGGCGCCGCTCGCGCTCGAGTGGTTCCACCGGTTCCACGTCGACGCCGACGAGCAGGCCGGGCACGCCGGTCACGCCGACCGCGCCGAGGGAACCACGCTCGACGATGTCCGCGAGCGGATCCGGTGGGGCCGGATCTGGATGTGGGTCGACGATGCCGACAGCCCGCTGCACCTGACCGGCGCCAACCCGCCGGCGTACGGCGTCGCGCGGATCGGCCCGGTCTTCACGCCGAAGGAGCAGCGCGGCCGGGGCTACGCCAGCGCCGCGGTGGCCGAGGTGTCCCGGCGCCTGCGAGCCGAGGGAAGCCGGGTCACCCTCTTCACCGACCAGGCCAACCCGACCTCGAACCGGATCTACACGGCACTCGGCTTCGAGCCGGTCGTCGACATGGTCGAGCTGACGATCCGTTAGTCAGGACCGCCCGCCTCTAGACTCGGCCCTTGCCATGACTGACATCTCCGAGGACTCCGCCGACGCCCCCCGACCCGCCGAGACCGTCGCCGAGGCCGAGGACGCCCTGCTCAGCCGGTGGCCCGAGACCCGGCTCGAGCCGTCCCTCGACCGGATCCGCGCGTTCACCGAGCTGCTCGGCGACCCGCAGCGCACCTACCGCTCGATCCACCTCACGGGGACCAACGGCAAGACGTCCACCGCGCGGATGATCGACGGGTTGCTCCGCACCCTCGACCTGCGCACCGGCCGGTTCACCAGTCCGCACGTCGAGCGGATGAGCGAGCGGATCAGCATCGACGGCCAGCCGCTCGACGACGACGCCTTCGTGCGGGCCTTCAACGACGTCGCTCCCTACACGCACCTGGTGGACGAGTCCGAGGCCCACCCGTTGTCGTTCTTCGAGGCGATCGTCGGGATGGCGTACGCCGCGTTCGCGGACGCGCCGGTCGACGTCGCCGTGGTCGAGGTCGGGATGGGCGGGTCCTGGGACGCGACCAACGTGATCGACGCCGACGTCGCGGTGATCACGCCGATCGGGATCGACCATGCCAATTACCTCGGCACGACCGTCACCTCGATCGCGCAGGAGAAGGCCGGGATCATCAAGGCCGGCGCCACCGCGGTCCTCGCCCAGCAGTCGGCCGAGGTCGCCGAGGTGCTGCTGCGCCGGGCCGCCGAGGTCGGTGCCACGGTAGTCCGGGAGGGCGTCGACTTCGGGGTCGTCGACCGCGCCCCCGCCGTCGGTGGCCAGGTCGTGACGATCCGTGGCCTGCGCAGCCAGTACGACGAGCTCTTCCTGCCGCTCTACGGCGCCCACCAGGCGCAGAACGCCGCCGCTGCCCTGGCCGCGGTCGAGTCGCTCCTCGGCGACGAGCCGCTCGCCGACGACGTGGTCCGCCAGGCGTTCGCGGAGGCCACCTCGCCCGGGCGGCTCGAGGTCGTGCGTCGCAGCCCCACCATCGTGCTCGACGCCGCGCACAACCCGGCGGGCGCCGAGGCGACCGCCGCCGCGATCGAGGACTCCTTCCGGTTCGACCCGCTGATCGGGGTGCTCGGCGTCATGGGTGACAAGGACGCCGAGGGCCTGCTGGCCGCCTTCGAGCCGCACCTCTCCCACGTCGTGATCACCCAGAACTCCACCGCGCGGGCGATGCCCGCCGAGCAGCTGGCAGTGACGGCCGTCGAGGTGTACGGGGAGGACCGGGTCACCGTGGTCCCGCGGCTCGGCGACGCCCTCGACGTCGCGGCCGGGCTCGCCGAGGCCGAGGCCGGCATGGGCGACCCGCTCGGCGCCGGGGCGGTGCTCGTCACGGGGTCGGTCGTGACCGTCGGCGAGGCGCGCCAGCTGCTGGGCGGCCGCAAGTGAGGTCGGTGCGGCGCTCGCTCTGCGCCACCGTGCTCCTCGTCGAGGCGATCACCCTCGGGCTGACGACTCCGGTGATGATCGCGCTCACCGACGTCGCCACGGGCACTGCGCTCTCGATCGGCCTGGGGCTCGCGGTCGCCTGCCTCGTGACCGCCGGTCTGCTCCGCGCCGAGTGGGGCTACTGGCTCGGGCACGCGATCCAGGTCGTGGCCGTCGGGCTCGGCTTCGTCGTACCGACGATGTTCGTGCTCGGGCCGGTCCTCGCCCTGCTGTGGGCGACCGCGTTCGGCGTCGGCCTCAAGATCGAGCGGGAGCGGGCGGCAGCGCACGGCGCGCAGGACGGGAGCCCAGCTGAAAGCCCAGCCGAGAGCGAACCTGAGCGCGAATCGTAGTCGTCACCCTCGCTAGGTACAGTTGCGGCCGTGCCAGTGATCATCGACAAGCTCCTCCGCATCGGAGAGGGCAAGATCCTCCGCCAGCTCGAGACGATCGCGAAGGCCGTCAACGCCATCGAGGACGACTTCGTCGCCATGAGCGACGACGAGCTCCGCGGGATGACCGACGAGTACAAGTTGAGGCTCGCGGACGGGGAGACCCTCGACGACCTCATGCCGGAGGCCTTCGCCACGGTCCGGGAGGCGGCGAAGCGGGTCATCGGGCAGCGCCACTTCGACGTCCAGATCATGGGTGGCGCGGCGCTGCACATGGGCAACATCGCCGAGATGAAGACCGGTGAGGGCAAGACCCTGGTCGCCACGCTGCCGTCGTACCTCAACGCGCTCGCGGGCGAGGGTGTCCACGTCGTCACCGTCAACGACTACCTGGCGAAGTACCACGCGGAGTGGATGGGCCGGATCCACCACTTCCTGGGCCTGACCACCGGCGTGATCCTGCCGCAGATGCGCCCGGCGCAGCGGCGCGAGGCCTACGCCTGCGACATCACCTACGGCACCAACAACGAGCTCGGCTTCGACTACCTGCGCGACAACATGGCCGGGTCGATCGAGGACTGCGTCCAGCGCAAGCACTTCTTCGCGGTCGTCGACGAGGTCGACTCGATCCTCATCGACGAGGCGCGGACCCCGCTCATCATCAGCGGTCCCACCCAGGACGAGGTGAAGTGGTACGGCGAGTTCGCCAAGATCGCGCAGAAGCTCACCCGCGACACCGACTACGAGGTCGACGAGAAGAAGCGCACCATCTCGGTCCTCGAGCCCGGCATCACCAAGGTCGAGGACCACCTCGGCATCGACAACCTCTACGAGTCCGCGAACACTCCGCTCATCTCGTTCCTCCACAACTCCATCAAGGCCAAGGAGCTGTTCCGCAACGACAAGGAGTACGTCGTCATGAACGGCGAGGTGCTCATCGTCGACGAGCACACCGGCCGGATGCTCGCGGGTCGTCGCTACAACGACGGCCTGCACCAGGCGATCGAGGCCAAGGAGGGCGTGAAGGTCCGCGAGGAGTACCAGACGCTGGCCACGGTCACCCTCCAGAACTACTTCCGCCTCTACGAGAAGCTCTCCGGCATGACCGGCACCGCCCTCACCGAGGCGTCGGAGTTCGACAAGATCTACGGCCTCGGCGTGGTGCCGATCCCGACGAACAAGGAGATGGTCCGCAAGGACCAGCCCGACCTCGTCTACCGCACCGAGGAGGCGAAGTACGACGCCGTCGTCGACGACATCGCGGAGCGCAACGAGAAGGGCCAGCCGGTCCTGGTCGGCACCGTGTCGGTCGAGAAGTCGGAGTACCTCTCCAACGCGCTGAAGAAGCGCGGCGTGCCGCACACGGTCCTCAACGCGAAGGTGCACGCCGAGGAGGCGAAGATCGTCGCCCTCGCCGGCCACAAGGGCGCCGTCACCGTCGCCACCAACATGGCCGGCCGAGGCACCGACATCATGCTCGGCGGCTCGGTGGAGTTCCTCGCCGACCAGGAGCTGCGCAAGCAGGGGCTCGAGCCGACCGGCGAGACCGCCGACGAGTACGACGCCGCCTGGCCCGCCATGATCGAGCAGATCAAGGAGCAGGTCGCTGTCGAGCACGACGAGGTGCGCGAGCTCGGCGGCCTCTACGTCATCGGCACGGAGCGGCACGAGTCGCGCCGCATCGACAACCAGCTGCGTGGTCGTTCGGGCCGTCAGGGAGACCCGGGCGAGTCCCGCTTCTACCTGTCGTTGCAGGACGAGCTCATGCGGCTCTTCAAGTCCGACTGGGTCGACCGCGTGCTCGTCATGCTCAAGATCCCGGACGACGTCCCGATCGAGAACAAGCGGGTCACCAACGCGATCGCCAGCGCCCAGGGCCAGGTCGAGTCGCAGAACTTCGAGTCCCGCAAGAACGTCCTCAAGTACGACGACGTGATGGACCGGCAGCGCAAGGTGATCTACGCCGAGCGCCGTGAGGTCCTCGAGGGCGTCAACCTCGAGGAGCAGGTCCGGACCTTCATCGACGACGTCGTCACGGGCTTCGTCGGCGGCTCGCTCGACCAGTTCTCCGAGGAGTGGGACCTCGAGCAGCTGTGGACCGACCTGAAGCAGTTCTGGCCGGTGTCCCTGTCGCACGAGCAGGTGGCCGAGGAGATCGGCACCCACGCGGTGCTGCACAAGGACGAGCTGATCGAGAAGCTCAAGGCCGACGCGCACGCCGCCTACGACCGCCGCGAGGAGGAGGTCGGCGAGGAGGTCATGCGCGAGCTCGAGCGACGCGTCCTGCTCTCGGTGCTCGACCGCAAGTGGCGCGAGCACCTCTACGAGATGGACTACCTCCGCGAGGGCATCTACCTGCGCGCCTACTCCCAGCGCGACCCGCTGGTCGAGTACCAGCGCGAGGGCTACGACATGTTCGCCGCCATGATGGACGGCATCAAGGAGGAGACGGTCGGCTTCCTCTTCAACCTGGAGGTCCAGGTGGAGGACGACGAGCCGGAGTTCCACTACCACGCCGACGGCTCCCGCCACGAAGGTCCGATGCACCAGGGCGCGCTCGCCGAGCCGCCCGTCGGTCTCGGTGCCCAGGGTCCGGGACTCGGGGACATCGCGGCGGCGCTCGGTGCGGCGGAGGAGGAGCCGATGCGTCGTACCCTCCCGTCGCAGGGCGCCCCCCAGATCAAGGCGAAGGGGCTGGAGAAGCCGAAGCAGCCCCAGTTCCTGTCCTACTCGGCGCCCAGCGACGTGACCGGTGAGCCGGAGGTTCGCGGCGCGACCGCCTCCAACGCCGACGACGAGTTCGCCGAGATCGGCCGCAACCAGCTGTGCCCCTGCGGCTCGGGCAAGAAGTACAAGCGCTGCCACGGCGCGCCGGGTGGGCCCAGCGGGCTCACCGCCCGCGTCAGCTGACCGATCGGCTACTAGAGCTCGTCCAGCAGTGCGTCACCGACGTGGCTCACCTCCCCGTCGTGGTGGCCGGACTACTGCAAGGACGACCAATCCGCGCACCCGCCATGCGCAACGCTTCGTACCTCTTGTGGCATAGTTGTGGCATGAGTCGCACACGCCTGAGTACGACAGTGGACGCGGACCTCCTCGAGAACGCCCGCAGGGCGTCCGGGAAGCCAGACTCAGCGCTGGTGGACGAAGCGCTCGCCGCGTTGCTGGCCCGCCATCGCTCGGCCGAAGTCGACGCCAGCTACGCCGCCTACGACGCGCACCCACTCGACGAACCCGACGAGTGGGGAGATTTGGCCTCGTTCCGACGGGCGGTTGCGGCGTCATGACGGACCTCCCCGCACGGGGGGAGGTGTGGTGGTGTGCGATGCCGGAGATCGGCCGCAGACCCGTCGTGATCCTGTCTCGCGACGCCGTCATTCCGCGTCATCGCCGCGTACTCATCGCCCCGTGCACGACCACCATCCGAGACCTCTCGAGCGAAGTTCTCCTCGAGCCTGGGGACGACCCGGTGCCGCTTCGCTCGGCAGTCAACCTGGACTCGATCGAAAGCGTCTCGATTGCGATCCTCGTCGAACGCCTTGGACGGGTGGCCGATGCCCGAATGCGCGAGATCTGCGCAGCCCTTGCAGTCGCGGTAGCCTGTTCAGGCTGAGGTTCGATCTCTCGCAGCAAAAGGATCCCGTGTGGGACAACCCGCGCAACCGCGTCAATGGCGGCAAGACGCGCCTAACCGCGCGTTGGGAGAACCTGATTGCTGGGTCTCTCGATGAATTGGCAAACGGCGCGAAGCTCGGCGGAGAGCCCCTACCGAGATCTCGTCGCGGTCAAGCGTCGGAGAGTGATCCGCTGGGTCGGCGGTATTAGTCGTCCATGGGTGTCCCCGGTTCGACTAGCCCCGTCTCGTACGCCCTGATTACCGCCTGCACCCGGTCCCTCACGCCGAGCTTGGTGAGCACGCGCGTCAGGTGGGTCTTCACGGTGGCCTCGCTGATGAATAGCTCCCGTCCGATCTCGGCGTTCGAGCGCCCGTGGGCGAGCTTGCGCAGGACGTCGAGCTCGCGGCCGGAGAGCTGGGCCAGCGCTTCGGAGCGCAGGCCCGGGTCCGGGCGGCGCACGTAGCTCTGCACGAGCCGTTGGATGATCGTCGGACCGAGCACATCGCCGCCGTCCACGGCCGTGCGGACCGCGGCGATCAGCTCGCGCGGAGCCGTCGACTTCAGCAGGTAGCCGGAGGCTCCCGCACGCAGCGCCTCGTAGACATACTCGTCCACGTCGAACGTGGTCAGCACGATGACCGGCGGCCCACCTGCGGCGACGACGCGTCGGGTTGCCTCCAGACCGTCCATCCCGGACATGCGGACGTCCATCAGGACTACGTCCACCCTGGTGGTCTGCAGCGCGCTCACCAGCTCACCGCCCGAGCCGGCCTCGACCGGGACTTCCATGTCCGGCTGAGCCTCGAGGATCAGGCGGAGCCCGTTGCGCACGAGGTCGTGGTCGTCGGCCACGGCGACCCGGATCATTCGCGCTCCTGCAGCGGCACCCGAGCCGCGATCCGGAACCCGCCGGTGGTAGCCGGCCCGATGTCGACGGTCCCCCCGTACATCGCGACCCGTTCCCGGATGCCAACGACGCCGCGGCCGGGCGCCGACGCGCTTTCGCCCGCACCCACTCCATCGTCGACCACCTCGAGATCGAGGGCATCGGAACTGACTCGGATCGTAACCTCGGCCCGGCACGCGGTCGCGTGCCGAACAACGTTCGTCAGTGCCTCCTGGACGATCCGGTACGCAGCCAGGCTGAGGCCGGCGGGCAGCGCTGCGACGTCGCCGGTCACGGCGCAGGTCACCTCGAGTCCAGCCCGGATGAGGGACTCCTGCAGCCGTTCGACGTCGCCCAGGCCCGGTAACGGCTCGGCACCGGCAGGCTGGTCGGACCGCAACAACCCCAGGACCCGGTGCAGGTCGGCGAGGGCCAGCCGACCCGTCTCCTGAACCGCACGCAGCACGGGGACGGCCTCGTCAGGCCTGGAGCTGAGGACCTCCTCGGCCGCGCCCGCCTGGAGCACCATCAGGCTCACTGAGTGCCCGACCAGGTCGTGGATCTCCCGGGCGATCGAGCTGCGCTCTTCGGACGCGGCCAGGCGGGCGCGCTCCTCGCCCTCACGCTCACGCAGCACAACCACCTCCTCGAGCACCCGCGCATGTTCCCGACCGGCCCGCACGAGGGTGCCCGCGAACCACGGCGCGCCCAGGGCCAGCGCCGAGAAGGCCAGCTCGGAAGCCCCCTCGGGCCCGAGCACGACACCAAGCGCGGCCATCGCCACCAGCGCCAGCAACGTCAGCCGAGCCCGTAGCGGCCGCACGCGCAACCCGACCGCGAACGCGGTCACGATCCCGCAGAAGAGAAGGACGATCAGCTCCCCCGGCCCACCCGCCAGATCCTTGGCCACCAGCGCGGCCACCACGACCAGAGCCGCCACCGAAGGTGCGATGCGCACCAGGCCGAGAGCCAGCGTGGCCGCCAGCAGGCACACCGCCACCACTGCACGCGAGGCGTCTCCAGGAGAGACCGTCCAGGCCTCGACCTGACCGATGGTGACCGCCACGACCACTACCGCGGCGTGTAAGACGTCGAAGGTCGCGGGACGCTGAGGCACCACCCGACCGTACTGCGACGATCACCTGCCACGAGTCAGCCAAAGGTCGGACTGACGAACGATCTCTGGCGGATGTCCGAGACGTCGCCCGCTCCCTACCGTCGAGCCATGACCAACAACAACTCCCGTCGACCTGCCACCGTCTGGGTCGCCGTCGGCATCCTCCTGCCCCTCGCCTTCCTGAGCTGCGTCGGCGGCTATCTCTTCAACCTCAGCGGCGCCGACGATCTCGACGACTACCTCGTCGGCGGCGTCTTCGTCGTCCTCGGCGTCCTCTACCTCGGCTCCGCGCTCCAGGTCTTCCGGGGCATTGCTCCATGGCGCACCGTCGCGCTCGCGGCTGCCGCCACCCACGGAGTCTTCAACGCGGTCGTGAAGGTCGGCATCGAGGGCGAGACCGAGAGCCTGATGTTCGTCGGGCTGACTCTGGCGCTCGTGATCGCCCTCGCCGCTCCGCGCACCCGCGACTTCTTCCACGACGGACGCACGCTCGTGGCCAGCGCAGCCTGAGCCAAGTGGGCGCAGTCGACCCTTTGGGCGAGTTGAGGCGGCGGAAGGGGTCAGGGTCCGAGGTCGCCCAGCCGCTGGGCCAGCGGAGCGAGCTGGTTGTCGACGATGTCGAGAATCAGTTCGGGATTCACGCGAAAGTACTCGTGCACGACGATGTTGCGCAGGCCGGCGATCGCAGCCCACGGGACGTCGGACATCTGCTCGCGGGTCCCGCTCGGTAGCGATCGGACTGCCTCACCGATCACGGCCAAGTTGCGCAAGACCGCGTCGTACGCCATCGAGGCGAACTCCTCAGAGCGGAGATAAGGCTCGTAGTCTTGGCACCGGCGGATTGCCTGGAGGATGTTGGCGAACCGCTCTTGGTCAGAGCGAGTCACACAGCCACCGCATCAGCGATTGCGCTGGCGGAGACCTCGCCGCGAAGGAGCGATGTCGACACGACGTCGACGCGCGTGCCCAAGAGTTGGCTCAGCTCCTCGGCTATGCCCGCGACGCGCAACAACTCATTGCCGCCGCCCGGC